>Ga0101944_10000026_pt1 | contig 592515 bp, 501 predicted proteins | sample DewCreD2012metaG_FD_75245 | JGI IMG/M metagenome (GOLD analysis project Ga0101944, IMG submission 75245) | Hot spring sediment bacterial and archeal communities from British Columbia, Canada, to study Microbial Dark Matter (Phase II) - Dewar... ...
GTCTGTCAACCCCGGAGCGGGTTGAATTAATTTCTCCACCAATTACACCTTAATCAAATCATTCATTATCTGAACAGGACATCCAGACAACCCGCAGGGCGAAGGGCAACTGGCATGGGGCGAAGGGCAAATGGCAAAGGGCGAAGAGCGAGGAGCGAAGGGCGAAGAGTAGGTTCAAGGTTCAAAGTTCCAGGTTACAGGTAAAAAGTGGGTGGCCGATGGCCGGTAGCCGCATGCCGGAAGAGGGCGAAGAGCATGGAGGGTGACCGGTAATCCGGAATTACTGCAGACCGGATGCCGCACACCCCCGCATGCCGGTAGCCGGGATAACTGCGAAGCAGTGACATATTTATAGAAAACAAGGTACCATCAATGTTGTGGCGCCGGAACGGAATGAAAAATATATACCCGAAAGCCAGAGTCCGGCGCAATTAGTGAAGAAATTTTAAAGCAAGTGACACCGTCGCACAGTCTCACAGTCGCCCGGTCGCATGGTCGCATGGTCGCAAAAAGCGGATGGCGGGAAGCATACTCCGATCTAAAAAGAAGTCATCAAAATAACTCCAGAATTAAAGTACCTTATCCGGCTCCGGCTCAGTCATGCAAAATGCCAGCCCGGCAAGTGGCTAAAGGAGTATAATTTCTGCAAACCGTTAATAAAAAAATTACTCTGAACAGGAACTCACTTAAGAGTAATTGTGGTTTACAGAATATTGCCGGTGGTCTGCTCTTCATCCCTAATTACTTCGGCAACCTGATTGGACAATTCCGGTATCTTATGTATTACGACATCCCAAACGATCGAATAGTCAATCCCTATGTAATCATGTATAAGCCTGTCTCTCATACCAGCCATGTTCTTCCAATTAATTGAATCCCATTTTATTTTAAAATCAGATGGTATCTTCTTAGTGGCTTCACCAATAATCTCCAGACTCCTCACAAATGCTCTTTTCAGTGTTTCATTTTGTAGAAAATCCTCTTTGGAAAAATCATTACCGGTCACAGATAAAATGAACTTACATTCATCGAGTATGTGTCTCAGATACTCTAATGGCTCTTTAGACATACATAACCTCATTTAAAATCCTTGGGCCTATATATGGACTTAATCCATTTCTTGTAATTATCTCAACCTTTTTATTTTTAAAAAGTTCCTCTAAATAATCATAAATAGCCATATAATTATCAAAGCTCTCTTTACCGGGATTAAAATCAATTAGAATATCAATATCACTCTTTTCAGATTGTTCATTTCTTGCATAAGAACCAAATAATCCGATATTCTGAATACCAAGTTTTTCCAGTTCAGATTTATGCGTCTTTATAGTACTTAATATGTATTCCTTTGTGATCATTGTAGTTCTCAAAATCCAAATATACGAATTATTTTGGCAGTCGGTTATAATTAATCACTAAAATTGCCGGTTTCCGGTGACCAGATAATCTCAGATTAATAATGACGCTTCTGCAGCTATAATTAAGATGCCGTTACGCAAACTAAAAATGATATTCAATGTTTAAAAACTCAAGATTCGTTGTACAGTCCGTTCCATTATCGGAGTTAGGTGCAAATCTGAGCCATGTGGGCATTCTGCGGGAAACTACAAGCATGGGGCATGGGGGAAGGCAAAGGGCGAAGAGCGAAAAGCATGGAGCCTGGAGCTCAGAGCTCATGGCACACTTGGCCGCAATAGCGACAGCATCTCTGCCTCTCTTTGAAGCTTTTCCTGTTTCTTCATCTGAAATGTTTTCGGCTTCAAAAATATTCTACCAAAAAAACTTAAACAATATGCATCAGACAGAAGGGTTACGTTTATTGATAGACCCGGTAATCGTATTGTTCACGCTCCCAAGTAGCAGTAAAACAAAACCCGGCGACGAACCGGGTTTATATCAAATCATCATTATTAATGAGGCCTCTAGTTTCTTTATTTTTCTTTTTTTTCGTTTCCGGGGTTGAAAAATTCGTGAAAGTGTCTTGTGAGGGTTGCGGAGGTAGCTTCATTGCCTTTCCAAATTCAAAGATATTATTTTCTTCTTTTATATACCAATTTCTTTTCTGATTCAGCCATTCCTTATAACCACTTCCCAGGGTGTCCCTGAGTAAATTTATCCTATTAAAAATTCCTGCCTCTTTTAGTACTGAGCTATCTTTTTTACAAAATTTGCTGATGTCGGAATAAATTAGAACAGGTGTGTCTTCAATCTTAATAAAAGCTATTGGTAAGTCATCCCATTCTTGTTTATACTTAATCTCTGTTAAAAGCAAATATCTACTTCCATAAGGAAAAGAATTACCTATAAATAATTCATAAATTCTGTTCGTATCTAAAGTATTTCCTTCTACAACAAAGTCGTTAATATATTTAATTATATCTGGATTCATTGTTAAGGATCTTGAAAAATGAATATCTCCTGCTTCAACTTTCTGTTGAGTATTGCTATTACTATTATTGCAACTTGTAATGATAGATAATATAAAAACAATGCAAATGGGTCTCATAATTATTTAAGATAAGAGGGGAGTGTTTTCAATCCCCCAATTAAACCTAACTTTCCTTTTAGCAATTCGTCTTTTGCCATTACTCTCTGTAATGTCCACTTATCACTATTGGGTGAACCTTGCAACATCCAGATATCATTATCCCAACTGATTGTTAATATTGGCATTGAGTTCCAATATCTCGAAATATCCAGATCTGTACCTTTTCCTGAAGGGTCATACCTTGAAGGTTTTGGATCAGGAGGCATTCCTAAGCCGTTCCATTGGTGTGTATGGAGAAATCCCAATGACTTTACATCTTTTCCACCTAATGTTATATTACCTGTTTCGTGGATCGATTTTTTAGTAAATCCTAGATTGTATTCATCAATCTTAGTATTACCTTCTGTGTTAAGATAATCAGGCAAAATTAAAACACCATATGTTGTGATAAAGGATCCACCTTCGACATTGTGTCTATCAGCTCTGTCATATAGATAGTTATATGCTTTAGTCTCATCGTAAAATAAAGCGGTTCCGTTCTTATTAAATTTAGCATAGTCTGTTTTGAATTCTTCACCCAAATATTTTCCACCTCCTTTTCTATCAACATCGGCTTGTGTTTTAACATTTGGATCATATTCAATATTCCCTTCTTTATCTTGGTACCAGTCTTCGTTTAAACCGAAAGGATCGGTATAAAAAATTGGATTACAGAATCCATATCGATACGGACTCCAGTCATAGGTTTTTTCTGTTAAAGGATCCACCACATGCCACCTTCCTAATTGCGGGTCATAAAACCTTGCCCCGTAATCGTACCAGTTCAGACTCTCAGAATACATTCTGTCGCAGTTTATCTCCTTGCCATTATAAAGATACCGGTTTTTCGGATAGGTTGAAGCGGCGTTATCAGTTTTTTTCATTATTAAACCAAACGGGTAATAACTGGCTGTCTGCACAATGTCAACTCCGCCCTGTAAGTCCTTGCCAAGAAAGGTTACCCGCGTGTTGCCAAGGTGATCCCTGAGGGAATACTCGTACAAAAACTTCCGGGGCGACTGGCTGTAGTCTGCCACCAGGCGTCCCTCCTCCGTCAAAATATAACTCACCTGACCTCCTTCGTACACAATGTTCCAGTTTTAATTTTGTCCGATGAATTAAGGGGCTGAAACATGGTTAAGAAATACCCTCCAACGAATCCCTGATCAGTCAATCCAAAATCTCGACGAACTTTTACCCTGTAGGAAGGGCTGATAAAAAGAAACATTAAAAAAACAAGAGGCACTAGGCCGAAGGCTTACCGATGCACTATAAAACGCAAAACCCGCCATTACAGCAGATTTCGTGTTTCTTATTCTCTCAACTGGCAGTTACAAACTGCACTTTATTTCAGGCTTAGTTGCAAACTCAGCCTGGGTGGGAGTTAAATAATTATTTGCCAATAAAGTATACAGTTATCACTCCCGATTGTTTGTCCACTACAATATCCGGAATTTGAATACACTTTTTTCTTAGCCTGAGAATACGCATTACGTCTTCCTTTGTCGTCACTACCCCATTGTTAAACACATACGATATTTTCAATTCGTTCAAATTAAAACCTAAATCCGCTATTTTATCCATAATGGATTTATTCACAAAAAGATAACCGTCTTTTGCTTTTCTAGTTCGGATATGTAAACAGTTATTATAAAGTACAGTATCTTTTTCAATATAAATTTTTTTGACGATTTTAGACTTTATTGTTTTAAGCAAAGAGTCATTAGTTGAAAAATCAATGTATTCACCGTAGTAATAATTCAATAAAACATGGGGTATCCTATCTATATAAATTCCATGTTCATTGCCAACAATGATGTTATCAATATACGCAGTATATCTATGACTTTCGGGAATTGGCGCATATTGCGCATTAGAATCAAGATATAGACAAATTGAAATAAAGATTATAAAAATTTTGTGTTTCATTTTACAATATTGACTTGTGTTGTTTTAGGGTGGTCAGGTATATCATAAGGTCTGTGAGGCATTCCCAATATCCTACGCACATAATTTTCATAATCAATTACTACACCTCTCTGAAGTATGCGAGAAGGGGTATTTCGTTCTCCTATTTCATGAAACAAAGTAGAAGTCGTATTTTGATCAACGACAGCACTACCTCCAATAGTTATAATATAGCCGTTAGCGTCTCTTGTTGGTTCAATCTGAACGGTTACAGCTCCAACATTTGGTGCAATCACAATAACATTATCAGTTTTTGAGTACACTCCGCCTCCAAATTTGCTTACAATATCAAAAGATTTTGTTGCTCCATCAATAGTTAAATTATAATTATTCTCATACACAACAGAAGTAGTTGTTTCACTATCCATTGCTTGTTTAAGACCTTTAAAAGTAGCTTTCTGGTCCTTCGACAATCCTTTTCTAAATTCTTTAATTGTTCCACTAAGCAACAGATTTCCATTCTCATTAAAAGTAAGTGAACTTGCCTTATCACCAAAAACATTTTTTAGGTCGTTATAAAACTGCTCACGGTATTGATTAGCGACATTAATGCTATCTCCATTAACATCAATAAATAAAATTGGGTTATTTGCTCCGTACTGATATGGGGTCATACTAAAGTATTTCTCAGCATAAGCATCATGTACCGTGAACCTCCCTAATTGGGGGTCATAAAATCTTGCCCCGTAATCGTACCAGTTCAGACTCTCAGAATACATTCTGTCGCAGTTTATCTCCTTGCCATTATAAAGATACCGGTTCTTAGGATAGGTTGAAGCGCCATAATCGGATTTTTTCATTACCAGACCAAAAGGATAATAACTGGCTGACTGAACAATATTCACAGGGAGGGCGGGGTCGTTGCCCATGAAAACCACACGGGCGTTGCCCAGATGGTCTTTCAGGGTGTATTCATACAGGAAAACCCTCTGCTGTCCGCTGTAGTCTGCCACCAGGCGTCCCTCTTCAGTCAAAATATAACTCACCTGACCTCCTTCATATACAATGTTGCCGTTGTTATGAATAACCTCATCAGGACTCCCTGACTTTACTACATGCTTTATTACCTTACGCCCCGTGGCATCGTAATGGAAAAAGATACGGTTGTTGTTGCCATAATCAAGATCCACCGGCAGATTTAATACCCTGTTGTAGCCTATGTTTATACTCTTTGAACCATCAAACGTCATATTGCCATTACCGTCGTACATGTAATCAACACTGCTGCCCGGATAATCATCTACCTCAACACTGCCTGTCCCTGAATCAGTAACCCTCAGCAACTGATTCGACCGGTTATTGTTTACATACGTATAAACAAGGCTGTCGACCAGTATATTTTTATACTTCCTCCGCAACCTTTTTATGTTTCCGTTTTTGTCGTACTGCGTTATGTCTTCAGTGTAATAGTTCTGGTTCTGGTTCAGTCCGCTCCCCTCTGCATAACCGGTCTGTTGAAGGCATCATCTATTTTGGTAAGCCAGCCGCGGATGTTATAGTAATAATCAGCCTTCAGAATTCATGAACCAACATATTTACTATTTTTGAGCTTTTATCCCGAACAAATAAATACCCAAATGCGTAAATTCATTCTTTCCCTGGCAGTCATGGTTTCGCTGCCGGTCCTATGGCCTTTGTTTTGCAGCGCGCAGGTGACAAAACACCAGATACCCGGTTCGTGGCTCGGCAACCTTGAGGTGGGGTCACTGAATCTCAGACTGGTCTTTAACCTCGTCATAAACGAAAAAGACTCCCTCACCGCAACCCTCGACAGTCCCGACCAGGGTGCAAAAAACATTCCCCTCGGGAAGGTTACCTTCACCGGCGACAGCCTTAAAATTGAAGCTCCCCTACTCGGCGGTCGGTATGACGGAAGAATCATCAGCGACGCGGAAATAAACGGAACCTGGCAGCAAAGCGGCCAGAAATTCACAACAAACCTCCGTAAGCTCCCGGCACAATTCACCCTTAACAGGCCACAGGAACCAAAACCTCCTTTTGCGTACCGTATGGAAGAGGTTTCCATCCCGAATAAGAAATTCAATATTTATCTTTCCGGTACATTGACTATTCCGGATGGCGAAGGACCCTTTCCAGCTGTAATACTTATCACTGGCTCAGGCGCCCAGAACCGTGATGAAGAACTGATGGGACACAAACCTTTTCTTGTAATAGCGGATTACCTCACACGCCACGGCATTGCAGTCTTGCGCTACGACGACCGCGGGGTGGGAAAATCGCAGGGTAACTATGCAGTTGCGACCACGGCCGACCTCGCAACAGATGCCGAAGCAGCATTCGGATTCCTTTTAAATCATAAAACAATAAACAAAACAAAAATTGGTCTGGCAGGTCACAGCGAGGGGGGACTGATATCCTGTATCACAGCTTCATCAAATCCGGACATTGCATTCGTGATATCACTTGCAGGACAGGGTGTTAAGGGGGAAGAGATACTTTACAGGCAGCAGGCTGACATCGGCCGTGCATCGGGTATGAGTGAAGCTCAACTGAAAGAGACACGCGACATAAACAAAAAACTCTATTCAATACTCAAAAAAGAAAACGACAACCTGAAGGCAGAGAAAATGATAATGGATACATATCTTGATATTCTGAAAAAGAAGAAGCTTCCGCAATCCGAGATAAATAATAACATGGCTCAGCTGAAAGGCAGCTTTAACGCCTCTGTATACCCATGGTTCAGGTATTTCCTTACCGCCAACCCCGCCGCATTCTGGAGAAATGTAAAATGCCCTGTCCTTGCCCTTAACGGGGAAAAGGATCTACAGGTAGCGGCAGAGGTCAACCTGCCGGCAATAGAAAAGGCCGTGAGAGCCGGAGGCAATAATAATGTCACAACAAAGTCATTCCCGGGGCTCAACCACCTTTTTCAGCATTGCACCACCGGACTTCCTTCCGAATACGGCCAGATTGAAGAGACATTTTCAGCCGGGGCGCTTGAAATTATTACTGACTGGATCAGGAATCTGAAGTAATACCGGTTATCTTCTTCAGCACCGCCCTGCCTCTTGAGATTATTCCCGGCGAGCCTTCTTCCATCGCTGACCGGATTGAGGCTGACACCTCATTCCCAAGTTCAGGATAAAGTACCGTAAGCCTGTATAATATCTCCATTGCATAAGCCTTTACGGCTACGGGTGTTACAGAAGAGTTAAGTCCCGACAGGCAGTAACTGGCCAGTAGCCCATGCTGCTCTTCCCGGAATATTCTCATGTCTTCAAAAGAGAGAATCCTCATGAATGACCTTGTCACACTGTCATTCTTAATCCCGGGAAGGTGACTGATAACATCCCTGAGATGAGGTCGTATTATCTCCGGATATTTGTCACACACCTTTGTCAGTATCCAGGAAGCCTTGAAAGCCAACCTGTTATCATCTTTTAAAGAGTACTCAAGTAGTTTTCCGAACAGATCAGGGTTGGCATGCGCAGCCTCAGCAAGCCAGTCGGCTTCTTTCATCGACATAACCCTGTTTATGAAATCAATAAGTTCCTGTTCATCTGAGGAACCCATGGTTTCATTCTTTTCTCTGCGGCAACCTTCATCCTCCTGATTTTTCCTGATATTTGAAATTAGAGACAGATAATTACCTGCAACCAGTATATCTGCCTCAAGGAAATCCACCGAAGGCAGGTCAGCAGGTAGTATCCACAGGTATGCAATATGCTCCTTAAGTTGAGGTTCATCATCAAGAGTGTCGCACACAAACGGGATGAGCCTGATCTTTTTTATACCATAATCATATTCAACAGGGTTGAGTCTACTGCAGATAGCTATCTCCATCACAAGTTCCTCCCTTATCTCCCTCATAATACAATCTTCGTAAGACTCACCACTCCGGCACTTCCCTCCCGGAAATTCCCATTTACAGGGATGTTCACTATTTTTACCCCTCTGTACCACAAGGATTCTTTCCTCCTCATCCCTGATTATAGCACAGGTAACATCTGTCATCGGCTCGTTTTTAGTGATTTAATACTCTGAAAAGTAAAAAGCCGGCCATTGGTCCGCTGTACCCTTCAGCCATGTAATATTATGTATTCATACCGGAATTAAAGTTCGTTATACTGTGGTATTACCATCAGGTATTCCCACCTGTTCTCGTCGTGATAAATCCTGCAGGCGTAGTTGATCAATCCGTTGGTAACCACCACATAAGGCACCCTGTAATTCATGTTATAGGTGATCACCTGGTCTATCACCTTTTCATCCAGGGGGACATCATACGATTTGCATTCAACTATCATTACAGGTTTCCCCTCGCGGTTGTGTACAAGGATATCTGCCCTTTTCCTGAGATTATTGATTTTAAAAGTCACTTCCACTCCTAACAGTCCGGCCGGGTAGCCGCCGCATGTAACAAGGTAGTTAATGAAATTCTGCCTCACCCATTCTTCCGGTGTGAGCCGTACATATCTTCGTCTGATTGTGTCAAAAATCATTTCATTATCTTCACCTCCGGATATCTTCAGGGGGCATTGCGGCAGATTAAGTTCGGGCAGATTCACTTAAGTTTTGTATTTTTGGGCAACAATACCAGATCCAAATATATCTATTTATAATTACCCTGTCAATAATGAAAACCAAGGATGATATAGTTACCAACTGGCTCCCCAGGTACACAGGCAAATCGCTTGACAGTTTCGGCAGGTATTTTCTGCTGACCAATTTCAGCAACTACCTTGAATTGTTTGCGAAATGGCACAATGTGGAGGTGGAGGGAAAGAACAGGAATATGCCAAGTGCAACGGCTGACGGGATAACAATACTTAATTTCGGAATGGGGAGTCCGAATGCCGCCACGGTAATGGATCTGCTCAGCGCCGTGAAACCTCATGCTGTTCTTTTTCTGGGGAAATGCGGAGGTCTGAAGAAGAAGAACAAACTTGGCGATCTCATTCTGCCTATTGCGGCAATACGAAGCGACGGAACGTCAAATGATTATCTCCCCCTTGAGGTGCCTGCTCTGCCTGCTTTTAAAATCCAGATAGCGGTTTCATCTGTAATTACAAGGAATAACCTCGATTACTGGACGGGCACCGTTTACACTACCAACAGGCGGGTCTGGGAGTATGACGACAGGTTCAAAAAATACCTCGTAAAAACAAGGGCAATGGCAATTGATATGGAGACCGCCACAATTTTCACGGTTGGTTTTGCCAATGAAATACCCGTGGGGGCCCTGCTTCTTGTTTCGGATCAGCCGATGATTTCGGCAGGAATCAAAACAGAAGCCTCAGATAAGCGCGTCACTGACAGATTCGTCGAGACTCATCTGAAGATAGGTGTTGAGGCGCTGAAAGAGATCCATGAAAAGAGATTATCCGTTAAGCACCTCAGATTCTGACCATGGCTGTAAAAACCTTCGACGAGATAATCAAAGACCTGAAGAACAGAATATTCAGCACCGTTTATCTGCTCGCCGGTGAGGAACCCTACTATATTGACGTTATAACAGATTATATTGAACAGAATGTTCTTGATGAGTCTGAAAAGGCTTTTAATCAGCAGGTTTTCTATGGAAATGAGGTTACTGCCGCACAGATAAGCGATACTGCCCGCCGTTTCCCCATGATGGCCGCACATTTTGTTTTAATTGTAAAGGAAGCCCAGAACATTAAAAAGCTTGAAGATCTGGTTCATTATGTTCAGAACCCTCAGACTTCCACCATTCTTGTAATAAATTACAAACATAAAACGCCCGACAAAAGAACAAAATTCGTGAAGGCAGTAATTGAAAACGGGGTCTATTTTGAATCGAACAGGCTCCGCGATTACGAGGCTCCGGCATGGATAGGCAGGTACCTGATGAAAAAAGGTATCAGGGCAGATGCCGTTGCATCACAACTGCTTGTCGACTACCTCGGCACCGATATACATAAGATAATAAACGAACTTGAAAAGTTAATTATCACACTGCCTGAAGGAAAACCGGTAATCACGGCAGAACATATAGAGAAGAATATCGGTATCAGCAAGGATTTCAATATCTTTGAGCTTCAGAGAGCTGTGGGTGAAAAGAATGCCTACAAGGCGGCCCTGATCATCAAGCATTTCGAAGGCAATCCGAAGGATAACCCTGCCACGCTAGCGATAGTGAGCCTCGGCATCTACTTTACAAAGATTCTTACATATCATTACCTTGCCGATAAATCAAAAAATAATGTTGCTTCAGCCCTGGGAATAAACCCCTTCTTTGTTAAGGAATATGAGGCAGCAGCATCACGATACAGTGCCAGACAGGTGGTAGAGATTATAAGCCTCCTTCGCACCTTCGACCTTAAGTCGAAAGGTTTCGGCGATTCCGGCAGTCCGGAAGGCGATCTTCTCAGAGAACTTGTTTTTAAAATCTTGCACGTTAAATAATGAAAAAGGCGATATTTCTCGACCGTGACGGAGTGATAAACACCAAAGGAGAAAATTACTATATATTTAAAAAAGAAGATTTCAGACTTAATAACGGTGTGATTTCAGCGCTGACATGGTTCATGTCAAAAGGTTATCTCTTAATCGTTATTACAAATCAGGGCGGAATTGCCAGAGGACTTTATACACAACATGATGTTGAAGAACTTCATGAATTCATGACCGACCTTCTTAAGGTTCACGGTGTCTTCCTTACTGCAATTTATTATTGTCCCCATCATCCCGATATCTCTGAATGTGAATGCCGTAAACCCGGTACTCTGCTTTTTGAAAAGGCTATTAAAAAATACCGTATAAACCGTTCAGAATCGTGGATGATAGGCGACAGCGATTCAGATATTGAGGCTGCAAATAAGGCAGGCCTGAGGAGCATTAAAATCCCCGAAAACGGAAATATGATGGAGCTTATAGTAAATAAGGGGTTGATAAAATAATTATCAGTTCATATCGGGCGATTCAGGAAAATCAGCCCATGCACGATATTTCTTGTTGAGACTCTTCAATACTCTTCTCCATGTATCGGGTCCGGCTCCTGTCATTATTATCTCCGGATTAACATGAGCTATAACCCATGAATTTTCTGTTAATTCCCTTTCAAGCTGGCCTGCTGACCATCCTGAATAGCCCAGAAAAAACCTGATCTGATGGGGTCGGATCTTATTGAAAGAGATAAGCCTGCGTACGGTATCAATTTCACCGCCCCAGTAAATATCCCTGTATACGTGAACACTTCGCGGAATAGTTTCTCCCAGTGTGTGAATGTAATGAAGCGTATCGGGCGCTACGGGACCTCCCATGTTAAGATTCTCCTTCCAGTTTTCGAATCCGTCAATGGTATCACAGACCTTCATGTCGAGCTTTTTGTTCAGTATAAAACCCACAGACCCTTCAGGCGTATGCTCGGTCAGAATTACAATGCTGCGGTTAAAAAAAGTATCGGCAAGGAAAGGTTCTGAAATTAACACCCTCCCTTTCTCCGGGATCTTATCCTCGGGAAGTATGCTGAATAGGTCAAATTCCTGCTGAGTATTCATAACCACCCCCAAAATAATCAATTTTAATATATCAAATTACATTCCATTTGTTAAAACACCGTTCATGCCTGTTTGTTGTGTCAGTAAACTCTTTCCTGCATTCATGAATAATCCCTTTCATTGAATCCATTTTGAAAATAATTCAGAAAGTAACCTCTTTTTCTTAGACAATAACAGTAATTATAACATCTGCTTTATTTTTTCTATTTCTTCAAAGATTTTTATAAATTTTCTCAATCCAACCTTCATTTATATCCGATTTTGTTTTATTTTTGCCTGATTTTTCAAAATGACAGACAAGAGCACACTTAAAATTGAAGGAAATAAAGCTGTACTTTACATCCGGGAGAGGATGTGTGAGACAGCCGAGGAGCTGCTGAGAAGCAGTAAATTCAGAACCATTCTTGAACTGGCTCTGAGAAAACTCGAGAAAAGTAATTCTCCTTTGCTTGCGGTTTTTGAAGGCAGCAAGGTTACCACCGGGGCTGTCGACAACCTGACAGAGACTCTTACAGGTCTCGAAAAATACAGAATAGATGTACTTAAACAGATAAGCCCATGTTCAGAGCAATTTCTGCGCGACAAACAGCTTCTTCATGGCTTTGTTGATTATCTGTATGACTTCTGGCGACATTTTGACAGGTTTATTATAAATGACTCTGAAGGTGACAGACTCGACAAAAGGCCTTACCGGACTTTTAATGAAACCATTGAGCATCTGACTCACCTGATACGTACAGTTTACAGGCATATACAGGAGAATATAACCGGCACCCACCCTATGGTTTACCGCCAGGTGCCTGCCGGCGGAGAGATGGCAGTAATCTGCCTTCCGATGAAAATCCCATATATCGGATCAGTCTATAAGAAACTGGATAATATACTGATAATAAGGCAGATGTTAATTTATCCGCCGCTGGTGATTCAGCAGCCAATGAACAAACGTACCGGCCATTTCAGAAAAGTGAATGCCAATCCGCTGGAGCTTTTCAATATTAATCCCGGGGAGTATCTTTGCTACCCTGCTAAGGTTGGTAAGCTCCTGATAATGGTAGTCTTCCATATCTCTTTCTTTGAGCTCGGACTATCCCTCTGCAACCTCTTCGAGATAGCCAGCGACGATGATCTGGCCGGCAAACCCGATGCGGTTTACATTTACGGAGCACCAGGGGGTGACATACTCGACTCTCTGGCCGATTATCCTACCGTATTTTATGAGGACACTGAAAACGGCATATTGGTGGGGGCGGTACCTGCCAGACCTGAATTCGGGTACTTCGGTTATCTTAAGAAAATGATCCTCACTCTTCATAATGCCATCAAAATGAAGGAGGATCACTTGCCTTTCCACGGGGCAATGGTAAAAATCCTTCTCCAGGGAAATAAGGAAGCAACCGTGCTGATGATCGGTGACACTGGTGCCGGTAAATCAGAAACTCTTGAAGCCCTTAGAATACTTGGAGAAAAAGACATCAGGCAACTGGTGATTATAGCCGATGATATGGGATCTGTCGAGTTTGATGAAGAAGGCTATCCCGTGGGGTATGGAACAGAGATCGGAGCTTTCCTCAGGCTCGACGATCTTCAGCCGGGTTATGCATACGGCCACCTCGACAGATCTATTATAATGAATCCCAGCCAGGTCAATGCCAGAATAGTGTTCCCTGTCACAACCTATGCCAACGTGGTGAAAGGCCATAGAATAGATATAATTCTTTATGCCAACAATTACGAGGAGACAGGTGAGGAAAAGCCTGTTATTGAACGGTTCGAGACACCCGAAGAGGCTCTAAAGGTGTTCCGGCAGGGCAAAGTGATGAGTAAAGGAACCACAACCTCTAGCGGCATCGTCGAATCTTATTTCGCAAATATCTTCGGCCCCCCGGAATACAGGGAACTGCACGACCGGCTTGCTGAGAAGTATTTCCGCGGATTCTTCAGTAAAAATGTTTTCGTCGGCCAGATGCGTACAAAACTTGGAATCCCGGGTTGCGAAAGTTCCGGTCCGCACGATGCGGCTGTTGAGATGCTCAGACTTATTAAAGGCTCGTGAACAAACACTGCTGCCTGAACGTTTAATAATCTGGAATGAAATAATCTATCCTTTCAAACTAGGCCTGATATGCTCATCAAACTTATAATAATAAGTTCATTGCTGATTGCCCTGGTGCTAATGGCCATGGGTATTGGAATCCTTTTGAAAAAACAAGGCCGTTTCCCCGAAACCCACGTCGGCAGCAATCCGGAAATGCGCAAAAGGGGTATATCATGTGCAAAGTCTGTAAACATCGGATGCAATACTGCCGGTAATGGCGGGTGTTGCATGAATGTCACGGAATAGGATAACCAAATCCTATTCTTCGGAAACACGCTTTTTAAGCCCTTCGCTCATCCATGTTTTATATTCACCCGAGTCACCCGAAAGGACAAAATATGCCTCATATTCAGGGTGAGATTTTATAAACTCAATGGCTTTCTCCGGTCCCATCACCATGCAGGCTGTTGCGAGAGCATCGGCAACAGCACTTTCACCGGCAATAATTGTGGCACTCAGTAACCTGTTCCTTGCAGGATAACCTGACACGGGGTCAATTGTATGGGAATATTTTACTCCGTCCACTTCATAGAATTTCCTGTAGTTGCCCGATGTGGCAAGTCCCTCACCCGATAATTCTATCACTGCCTGTAAATTTTCACCTGGTACCAGGTTGTTGTCGAGAGGTTTATCAATCCCTATGCGCCATGGCTTGCCCGACTTGGTGCCAGCCGATTTTACCTCCCCTCCCACCTCGACCAGGTAATTGGTTATCCCGAGCGAATCGAAGAACCTCCCTATCACATCGGCTGTATATCCCTGTGCGACCGCATTTACATCAATAATTATACCGGGGTTTTCCTTTATAATAAGCCCATTTTCAACTCTTATCTTTTTGTAGCCTACAAGGTTTCTAAGGCTGTCGAGTTTTGAGGTATCGAATTTCCGGTTTTCTTCCGGTCCGAACCCCCATGCCTGTACCAGAGGACCAACGGTGATATCGAAAGCACCTCCGGTCAGTTCAGATACCTTCTGTGATATACCTATCACCTCTGCCAGATATTTATCGGGCATGTCGGTTTCGTTCCGGTTAATTCTTGATATTACCGATTCTTTGTTATAAACCGATAATGATTTGTCTATATCCTCAAGTATTCCGGAAACCTTCCCGGAAAGGAATTCTGCGGAGTATTTCCCCGTAAGACAAATGATGCTGTATGTTGTTCCCTGGGTATTCCCTGTCCATCTCAGCAACTGCTCTTCCCTGTTACAGGAGCAGAGAAATAGGGAAACAGTCAGAAAACAGAATATTCTATTCATAATAACTTATATTTATAAATAAACATCAAATCCTTCATCCGCTGGAAGTTAACGATTGCTTCACGGCTTATATATAAATCCTCATGGCAAAAATAGGCCAAACTGAGTGTCAAAAAAAGTTGCTCAACAAAAAATAAACGTTCGTCTATTAAAACAGTATGATCATCAAAAAATTATTTTCAATTGAAAAAGATGATTTAACTTTGATATTGAATCCGGCAAATCACAACGCAAAGGCCGGATGGAAATCAACATTCCCCTTTCCCCTGTTAAATGAAAATACCCCGCTGCCAGGCGGGGTTTTCTATTATATTCCGAAATCGTCGAACGATATATTCTCTTTCGGAACTCCCAGGTCGTTAAGCATTTTTACTACTGCGTTGTTCATAACCGGAGGGCCGCAGAAATAATATTCTATATCCTCAGGTGTGTCGTGTTTTGAAAGGTAATTATCGAGTAAAACCTGGTGAATATTCCCTTTGAGGCCTGTCCAGTTATCCTCAGGAAGCGGTTCAGAGAGTGCAAGATGGAAACTGAAATTGGGGAAGTTTTTTTCTATCTCCCTGAATTCATCCATATAAAATACTTCCCTCAGCGACCTGGCGCCGTACCAGTAAGATACCTTTCTTGTAGTCTTAAGCGTTTTGAAAAGGTGGAAGATATGCGAACGCAGGGGTGCCATGCCGGCGCCTCCTCCGATATAGACCATTTCGGCATCTGTGTTTTTGATATGGAACTCACCGTAAGGCCCTGAGATAACGACCTTGTCTCCCGGTTTTCGTGAAAAGACATATGTTGAACATATTCCCGGAGGCACCTTAATAAATTCCTTTTTCTGGTTGTCCCATGGAGGAGTGGCTATTCTGATATTCAGCTTAATAAGGTTCTTCTCCGCAGGGTAGTTTGCCATGGAATATGCGCGGAAAGTCTCCTCGGTGTTTTTTACCTTAAGATCCCACATTTTGTATTTTTCCCAGTCGTCGCGGAACTGTTCCTCAATATCAAAATCTGTGAATTTTGCCTCATATTTCGGGACATCGATCTGAATATATCCTCCCGGTTCAAAAATAAGTTCTTCTCCTTCAGGAAGTTTAACCACAAATTCTTTGATGAAGGTTGCTACATTACGGTTAGATATTACCTCGCATTCCCACTTTCTGATACCCAAAACCGATTCCGGCAGTTTTATTACCATATCCTGCCTTACCTTAACCTGGCAGCCGAGTCTCCAGTGGTTCAGTTGCTCCTTTCTTGTAAAGAATCCTGTTTCCGTGGGAAGTATTGAACCTCCACCCTCCAATATCTGACATTTACACATACCGCATGTTCCTCCTCCGCCGCAGGCTGAAGGAAGGAAAATGCCGTTCGATGAAAGAGTAAAAAGAAGATTTGAACCCGGAGAGACCTTCATCTCCCTGTCATTAATCTTAAGATTTACATCTCCTGAAGGTGTAAGCTTTTCACGTGCGTAAAGAAGAATTATTACAAGCAGAAGGATAATCAGCAGGAAGATTACTATACTTGAAAAAACCGTTCCGAGCGTTGTTACTGCAAATATCATATTTACAATTTCTTGAAATATTATAGTTTAATTCCCATCAGACCCATGAATGCGATAGCCATCAGACCGACCAGAATGAATGTAATCCCGAGTCCCCTTAGAGGAGCAGGAACATTGCTGTACCTTAGCTTTTCACGTATAGCGGCCAGACCCACAATCGCCAGAAACCATCCAATGCCTGATCCTAAGGCAAAGGAGGTTACCTCTGCCAATCCGTGGTATTCGCGCTCCTGCATAAATAATGAAGCTCCCAGAATCGCACAATTAACTGCAATAAGCGGAAGAAAAATGCCGAGGGAGTTATAGAGGGCCGGACTAAACTTCTCGATAACCATTTCAACTATCTGAACCATAGCGGCAATTACGGCGATAAATATCATAAATGACAGGAAGCTCAGGTCGAGGTCGGCAAAAGAAGCCCCGATCCATGCAAGAGCTCCCTTCTTAAGAAGATATGTGTCAATGAGATAATTCACAGGAACAGTTATAACCAGCACAAAGGTGACAGCAATTCCAAGTCCCACAGATGTCTTTACCGTTTTGGATACAGCAAGATATGAGCACATTCCAAGGAAGTATGCAAATATCATATTGTCGATGAAAATCGACTTTATAAATATATTGAGAATGTTTTCCATTTTCCGAAGGTTTTATTTGTTCTCAATAAGGCTTTTGTCGCGGCTGCGCTGAACCCATATAATCAGACCAACAAGTATCAGTGCCATTGGCGGCAGAATCATCATACCGTTATTTTCATAGCCGGCTGAGTATAGTCCAAGTTTCTGTATTACCGGGTAACCCAGAATTGTCCCTGATCCCAGCAACTCCCTGAAGAAACCGACAATAATAAGGATCAGACCGTATCCGGCCCCGTTACCGAGTCCGTCAAGAAATGATTTCCATGGTGAATTGGAGAGCGCAAAAGCTTCAAGCCTGCCCATGATTATGCAATTGGTAATTATGAGTCCCACAAAAACTGAAAGCTGTTTGCTTACATCAAAGGCATAAGCCTTAAGAACCTGGTCGACAATTATAACAAGTGTGGCGATTACCACCAACTGTACGATTATTCTGATACGGTCGGGTATTCTCGACCTGATCGCTGCAATTACCACATTCGACACTGCAAGCACTATCGTGACCGACAGGGCCATAACCAGCGAAGGCTTCAGTTTCACTGTCACCGCCAATGCAGAACATATACCCAGCACCTGTACAGTGATGGGGTTATTCTTTCCCACAGGTGAAGTAAGAAGTCTAAAGTTTTTTGCCGACAGAAGCGGCTCTTTTTCCGGTGTACTCATATCTTATTCAGCGTTTTTTCTAAGGAAATCTTCATAGTTTTTAATACAGTTGTAAAGCATAGCTTCCAGACCTTTGCTGGTTATTGTACCTCCTGAAATAGCATCAACGCTATGGTTTTCAACTGGTTTCTCGTTTGATTTAAGGACTTTAACCGAGACAAACCTGTTATCTTCAAATATTTTTTTCCCTGCAAACTGTCCCTCAAACCAGGGAGTGTTTATCTCTGCACCCAGACCCGGGGTCTCGCCTTTATGGTCGAAAGTGACACCGTAAATTGTATTAAGGTCGGGTAAAAATGATATATAACCATAAATAGGTCCCCAAAGACCTTTTCCCTCAAGCGGTATTATAGTAAGTCGTTCCCCTTTATCGTTAGTCGCTACAAACATGGGTAGATTCTGCTGTTCAGGCGGTTTACGCTGTTCATTCTTCAGAACCACATTGAAAGCTTCGACTCCGGTTTTCTTTTCGCCCTTGTAATCAAGTACATAACTATCGGTGATATACTTTCTGTAAAGTTCATCGGCATTTGAAAAACCTGCAGGTATATTAATCGACTCCAGAATGCTTTTCTTCTTTTCCAGTTCCAGATTCCTTGCCTGACGAGGCTGAAGGAGGGTTGCTGCCATGGAAAGTATCACGGCAACAACTATTACCATTACGGAAGAAAAAATTATAATATATCTGTTGCTGAATCTTTTCATCTTGCATTGGTATTAAGTGCGACAGCTGCTCTTTTAAGCCTTCTTTTGATATTTGCCTGTACCACGTAATAATCGATCAGCGGGGCAAAAACGTTCATAAGAAGTATTGCCAGCATTACTCCTTCGGGGTATGCGGGATTCACCACCCTTATCAGGATGGAAAGAAGTCCGATCATAAATCCGTAAATCCATTTCCCGGTCTCTGTCTGTGAGGCTGTAACGGGGTCTGTGGCCATAAAGACTAATCCGAACGCAAAACCTCCCATAACAAGGTGATAATAAAACGGCACCTCCATATACTGGTTTGCACCGATAGCATTGAAGAGCAACCCCATAAATACTGCCCCGCCAAGTGTACTAAGCATGATCTTCCAGCTTCCCACGCCGGTAATAATCAGAATAAAGGCTCCTATCATTATCGCAAGGGTTGATGTTTCTCCGACGGAGCCTGGAATTGTTCCGATGAACATATCCCTGAAGGATGGCAGCAGATCGCCCTGATTCTGTGCGAGAAGCCCGAGGGGTGTGGCACCGCTGAAGCCGTCAACAACATTTTCTCCCCGGATAAGACCTTCAATCCACACCTTGTCTCCCGACATCCAGCCCGGGTAGCTGAAAAAGAGGAAGGCCCTGGCTGTAAGTGCCGGGTTAAGAATATTCATTCCCGTGCCTCCGAAGACCTCCTTGCCGAGTATAACCGCAAAAGCTGTGGCAAGTGCAAGCATCCATAAGGGAATATCAACAGGCACTATTAAAGGTATGAGCATGCCTGATACAAGGAATCCTTCATTTATCTCGTGCCCCCTTATCTGAGCTGCAATAAACTCAATGCCCAGCCCGGTGACATAGGTGACTATTATCAGAGGCAGAAGTTTTACAAGTCCGAACAGGAACATCTGGAGGAAACCGGCCTCAATACCGACCGACCTGAAGTGCTGGTAACCTGTGTTCCACATCCCGAAAAACAATGCTGGCATGAGAGCCACCAGTACCACCGTCATTGTTCGCTTAAGGTCGATGGCATCCCTTATATGAGCACCCCTGATGGTTACCTTATCAGGAACAAAAAGGAATGTTTCAAAACCCTCAAAAACCGACTGTAATTTTGAAAACCTGCCACCCTCAGTAAAATGGGGTTTGATTTTGTCAATTTTTTCTCTCAGAAATTTCATTATACTTGAAACTTGCTTGTTTTTAACTCATCTCTCTCATCATCAGGTCGAGGCCCTGACGAACCAGCGCCTGGATTTCAGTCTTGGAAGGACAAAGGAATTCGCATAGAGCGAAATCCTCTTCTGCAACCTCATAGATACCCAGGTTCTCCATGGCATCAATATCTTCGGCAATTATTGCCTTGAAAAGCTGCATCGGCAGAATATCCATCGGTACCACCTTTTCATACTGACCGGTCATAACGAATGCCCTGTGTCCGCCGTGCATGTTGGTATCAAGCCTGTATTCCTTTTTTCTGAAAAGTGAAGAAAGGAATGTTTTTGAGAAACTGAATTTGTCTATGCCCGGTTTAGCCCATCCGAAGAATTCAAAATATCTTCCTTCAGGAATGACGGTAACCATTGAATCATAGTACCCCAGGAATCCGTCCCTTCCCTCATTTGATCCGGTAAGAACATTACCGCTTATTATTCTTACATCTCCCTCCTTAATCTTCCCCCTTATAAAGTCTCCGAGGCCTGCCCCGCTTCTGATTTTGTAATAGCACGGATCATTAACCTCGGGGCCTGCCAGAACAATGAAGCGTTCATGCCTGTAGATGCCTTCCTCAAAAAGTCTGCCTATGGATACTAAATCCTGCAGGTTTACATACCATACTGTCTCTCCCTTGTTTACCGGATCAATATGATGGATATGAACCCCGACATTACCTGCAGGATGCGGCCCTGTAAATCTGCTGATCTCTACCCCTGCTGCATTTTTAAGAAGTCCGGATGGTTCCGTACTGCCGTTCAGTACAAGGTGCACCTTCCCGCTTGTCAGTTTTGATATAGCCTTAAGTCCGGTATTAAAAAAGCCTGCAGGGGAGTTATCAGTTATGAAGTTCAGATCGGGGGCCAGTGGTGCGGTATCGAATCCTGAAATGAATATGGATTTAGGAGTGGTTGAGTGGTCTGCAACAATATGATAGGGTCTCTGCCTTACCGCAGGCCAGAGTCCCGATTCAAGAAGTTTACGGATTATCTCCTCCCGTCCTGCACTGTCAGGGTTTAATTTGCCGAAATCTTCAAAACTGTCGCCCTGTTTTTCGATCATAACCGCCATTACTCTGCGTTGTTCCCCCCTTATTATCTCCTTTACAACGCCGCTTACAGGAGAGGCAAATTTTATTTCAGGCCTCTTTTTATCAGTAAAAAGAGTTGTCCCGGCTTTGACAGAATCACCCGGTTTTACAACCAACCGTGGTATCAATCCGGGAAACTCAGGAGGTTTCACTCCGTACAGGCTGCTTTCATGGTAGCCTTCAACCGATGGCCTCGCCCTGCCTGCAAGCTTAATGTCGAAACCCTTTCTTAATTTAAACGATTCTGGCATCTTATTTTAAATCGTTAAATATTAATTAATTAATAAATTCTTCTGTTATTTAATTAACAATGATCCGCAAATTTAAGCCATTATTGACATTTTTTCATCTATATGCCAAATATGATAGCTATTTTAGACGTTGAAAAAAAGTTAAATCAGAAACAAGAGTGAAAAATAATAATAAATATTGTTATTACTGTATAGCATTTGCCGCACTGTTGTCTCAGATTTCTGAAGGGCAGATCAGATATTCTGACAAAACTTTCAGGGAAGATATTAAGACAATACAGGTATACCGTGATGGGTGGAATCTGTCTTATCCTGTGATAAGGCTTAACTCAGACGATAAACTTGTTTTAAGTTTTGATCTCCTGGGCAGTAACCCGGAGTATTTTCATTATACAGTGGTTCACTGCGATAAGGACTGGAATGCATCAGGGATATTTCCGTCCGATTACCTGACCGGCTTTACGGAGGATGAAATTGAGAATTACCGTCCGTCATTCAATACAAAGGTTAATTATTTTAATTACCGAATAGCAATCCCTAACGACCGGATTGGGATGAAGATATCAGGCAACTATATAATCAAGGTGTTTCCGCCCGGACAGACGGATTCGCCGGTTCTCACAGCCAGGTTTATGGTAACAGAGGAGAGGGCCGGGATAATTGCTGTGACAAGAAGGCCTTCACAGGGTGAATTTTTCAATGCCGGCCAGCAGGTAGAGATAAGCGTCAATATCTCAAAAATAGCATCGAGGGATCCAGCTAATGAGTTTTTCACATTCATACTCAGGAACGGAAGCTTCAATGATGCAAAAGAAAATCTTAAACCTGAAATGGTAGCAGGGAACGAAGTCCGGTACACCTCTCTCTCAGGTTCAAACATCTTTTACGCTGGTAACGAGTACAGGTATTTTGATATACGTTCTATTAAATACACAAAAGAGTTTATCAGGAAGATTGAATATATGGGCGGCAGGTATCATTTTTTCCTGTTGCCCTCAGAAAACAGGGAGTTTAAACCCTACTTCTACTGGAAGGACTTTAACGGGAAGTATTATGTGGCAATCCAGGATGGACGTGACATGGACACTGAAGCTGATTATGTACATGTATATTTCACAATGCCCTCAGCTAATGAGATCCCTGGGGGTAAACTTTATATTTCCGGCGCCTTCAATAACTGGAATTTCACCCCTGAAAACCGGATGATTTACAATCCCGGGAGGGGTCAGTATGAAGGATCTTTACTGCTCAAGCAGGGGTATTATAATTATGAATATCTTTTCCTGAAGGATGGCACAAAAGGGGCATCTCCTTCTTTTTTCGAGGGTAACCATTATGAAACTGAGAATGATTACCTGATTCTGGTTTATTACAGGAACAACCGAGAGCGTTACGACCGGCTTGTTGGTTCAGTGGTTATAAATTCAACACGTTCTCCCGGATATTAGTGTTTTAGATGGGTGTCGATACCGTATTGCATCTCGATTGCATGACCCAACGACTTTGTAATTTCTTCCATATACTCTTTAACAGCATTCACCGATCCCGGCAGTGTATAAACCAGGCATCTCCCTGCCACTCCGGCCACTCCCCTGCTCAGTAATGCATTGGGTTTGGAGGCACCGTACTTAACCCTTATAAATTCCATTATTCCGGGGATCTCTTTTGAAAGAAGGGGCTTCACGGTCTCGACGGTTATGTCCCGCGGGCCTATCCCTGTGCCGCCTGTGGTAAAGATGACATCATAATCGTTTATTGCCTTTACAAGAGTATCATGAAGCATGGCTGAATCATCCGGAAGGATTATTCTGTCTGTAAGGTATTTCCACGACATTCTGTTAAAGAACCCCTTTACAAGTTCTTCAGCCGCAGGTCCGCTCCGGTCCTCGTAAGTACCGTCAAAGGCCCTGTCGGACAATGTGATAATCAGTATTTTATATAATTCAGGAAGCATTTCCCGGTTCATTTTGTTTCGAATCGTTTCGTTTATGGCTTTCAGAGCTATCCCGGTCAGAAAAATCTCACCATCACCTTTTCATCTTTTTCCAGGGTTAACTGTCCGGCTTCCATAAATACAATTCCCTTTGCACCCGGCATAGCCGTTATATGAGCCGATCCGTGATATTCAACCGGTTCGGCCCTGAAATCATCGGTTATTGTGACGGGCACCCATGCTGCCCTGGATGCGGATTTACGTTCATATTTTACGGCTATCGGTACGGGGAAAATGAGAGGTTTCCAGTCAGCTCCGCACATTTTGTACATAAAAGGTTTCACCAGAACCTCAAACTGAACGAAACATGATACCGGATTGCCGGGCAGGGCAAATACAACTCCTTTATTATATGTTCCGAAAGTGGTTGGTTTTCCGGGCTGTACTTTTACCTGATCGAACATTATATTAACTCCGGCTCTTTTAAGAACTTTCTGAACAAAGTCATAATCGCCCACTGATACTCCGCCTGTGAGGATAACTATTTCATTCTCAGCTATGGCCTCTCTTATGATTCTGAAGGTGGCCTCTTCATCATCGGGTGCTATTCCGTAGTACCTGCCCGCGCCGCCTGCCCTTTCAACCTGTGCCAGTATCTGCCAAGCGTTACTGTTCCTGATTTCCGGAGGGCCGGGCTTTTCGTCAGGCTCCACAAGCTCATCGCCGGTGCTAATGATTCCAGCACCGGGTTTGCAGCTTACCTTCACCGCAACATGACCGACCGATGCAAGCACGGCTATATCCTGGGGTTGAATGATTTTCCCTGCTTTCAGGACAACCTGTCCGGCTTTTATATCCTCTCCTTTAAACGATATATTGTTTTTCGGAGCATCACCTTTATATTTAATCCTGCCATCAGGAAGTTCATGTGAATCCTCAACCATAAATACGAAATCGGCGCCATCAGGAACAATGGCACCTGTCATGATTTTACAGCACTCCCCTGTTTCAATCTTAAACAAAGGTGATTCTCCTGCTTTTATAATTCCTTTTACTGTAAGTTCCGCAGCCAGGTCAGTCTTTCTGCAGGCGTAGCCGTCAACTGCAGCCCTGTTGAAAGGTGGCAGGTCGCGGTCGGCATAAACCTCTTCAGCCAGCACACGGTTAAGGGATTCGGCAAAGCTCACCTGTTCCGTTCCTGTGCTGAAAGCGGAATTCAATACGATATCATAAGCATCTGAGAAAGAAATCATAGGCAAAACTGTTTAATTCCTCTGAACAGGGAACAAAAGTACAATTTAAAAAACTATTTCAGAATAAATCAGTCCTGGTACCCTTTCACCACCTCAATCACCTCGGGCAGGTCCATGCCGATTTTTTTCAGGAATTCAATCTTCGGCACTCCGTTTTTATTCCAGCCTCTTCTTTCGTAAACGGCATCAAGCAGACGTTCGTATTGATCCTCCCGGTATTTTCTCAGCGCTCTCATCTTTTCCTCTGTGGTTTTTCCTTCCGGATCAAACCCGGCCAGCTCCTTCAGCTGCCTGTCGTACCTTTCTGCCCTCGACTCATACTCTTCAACGGTTACCGGTCCGGCAGCCCTGTATGGCTGGCGGTCATATTTTCTTGTGCCATATCCTCTCCTAAGGTTGAAAACTCTCTGAAAGTTGTAAACCCTTTCCGAATCTTCTATCAGGCGGTGTTTGTCGAAAGGACGGCCTGTAACGGCTTTATATATTGTAACATAATTGTCAACGTGCTCAGGCACCTTATGAGGTTCGTCAGTCTGTGCGTTGTTTTCAGGCTCCACATCGTTCCATGGCAGCTTGCATAGTCCTACCAGGCCGAACCATGTGCGGAACATCGGGAAATAATGCAAAGCCTCTGCCTTATCTTCAAAAGTCGGTATCTGGTTATTTACCATATCCATGAATATAAGCCATGCCTCATCGTGCTGCGGACCTTTGTTTGTCATTGCGTAGCCTCCCTGCTGTGCAAGAGACTCTTTCGACATGTATTGTGAGTATTCAAGTCCCTTGTTTTCCATGGCGATATCGAAAAGGAAATCCGGATCTCCCCATCCTTTTTCGATAAACATCTCCTTCATCCTGCGCACTCCCTGTCCGGCTATCTTACCGAACCCTTTTCCCTGAGCGGTCATATGCAGCAGCTCAAGTGCCCCTGCTGCATCTCCGAAATGAAGTTCAAATCCTCCTGTGCGCTCCTTTGTAAGTATTCCCCGCTGGAAACACTCCATGACAAATGCCACTACAGTACCCCAGGTGATTGTACAAATACCGTAAGTGTCGCAATAAAAATTAACCTCTATAATATAACCGGGATCAAAAATAGCGGCATTTGAACCTATGCCTGCTGCATTTTCGTATTCCGGTCCATCGACCAGCACCTTATGGCCTTTATATGGGCCTGTTTTTATCTCAAACTCGTCCACACCTTTGCAGCACGACATGTTACAGCCATACCAGCAACCGTCGGGAATATTCTGTGTGAATCTACTTTTCCAGACTCCTGAGTCTATTTTAAAAGCCTCCGGGTGACTTCCATACTGAAAATTCATTACCGGTAGCAGGTCGTGATCGTTCATGATCTCCATGAGGTGAGCGGTGCCTACCTGTTTCATTCTCGACTGTTTATCGTCGAGTTCCTTCATTTCCCTGTTAAACCTGCGGCCTCTCTCTGTTATTGCCTCAAGGTCAACCACATTGTTGAGGTTACCCTTAACACCAGGTATTTTTGTAACAATAGCTCTAATCTTTTTATTTCTGAAAACAGTTCCTATTCCGCCCCTGCCGGCCTGTTTCAGCCTGACCTTTTTCCTTCGGGGGTCATAGAAACTGAAATTCAGCATTCCGATAAGGGTGTTATCGGCAGCCATTCCCGTCGAAATCACACCGATATTCTTTTTTTCGGATTCATTTTCAGCGAACACCTCCGAGAGGGTCTCGGCGAAGACATGACTGTTATAATCCTCCTGTAATGCCTCAAGAATCTGAACCTTATGATTTATGCCGTCAATAAAAATAAGGATATCCTTATCGGCCTTTCCCTGCAACTCCAGGGCATCGAAACCTGCAAACTTAAGGAAGGGGCCGAAATATCCTCCCACATTGCTGTCCATTACCGAATTTGTTGTAGGTGAGATGCTTACAACCAGCGATTTGCCGGTTCCCGAATATTGTGTTATACCGCCTATCGGTCCCGAAGAGATTATTATCTCATTCTCCGGATCATCCCATTTTGTATCCGGTTTTGTGGCATCCCACAGAAGTCTTAGTCCATATCCCTTGCCACCGATAAATTTTTCTTTCATCGCCGGGGGTACATCCTTCTCTTTTATCTCCGACGAACCAACATTTATATAAAGAATCTTGTCGGTATACCCCCTGTAAAGGGGTGTCCAGTTGTATTTCCATTCCGACAGGACTTTGTACCGGTCTTTAGTATTCATTTCCATCTCAGGTAGTTTCAGGTAATTGTTTTCACTAATATAACAATATATTGCCGCATATAACATGACATTAATCAATGTGTTACATATATCATAAAGCTCAGGCGCAGTATTTACAGGAACGGTAATGCTAAAATCTCCCTGACGGAACAGAATTGTATGGCCTCTGTTATAAGAAATAAAGCTTTTTAGTCATTTATTATGTCAGGCACTATTGATATATTTATACCTGCCAAAGGCGGATAAGATGAAGGAACCTTTGTTATATTTTTTTGAAAAGGGAGGATTTGACCGGAATAATATATTAAGGTATGCAACAGGTTCCAAATTTACAGGAGTGATGCTGAAAGACGGCCGTATAGGTGTTTGTGCGGTACTTGATGCCCGGCCTGACGATTCGATCATAACCGGAAGTAATTCTCCCGATCTCCGTGATCACAGGCATCGCGTAATTGTCAATGCGTACCTCAATGCCCTGCTCAATTATTCAACTGAATATGAACCTGAAGCCGATCTGATCAGAATGGTTGACCTTAAAAAGTATGAAAACATAATTTTAATCGGTTATTTTGAATCGATGGTTAAGAAGATGATACAGTCAGATATCAGGTTCAGGGTTTATGACAGGGATAATTCAGTTCAGAATGACCATTTATCTCCCCTTTCCGGGCTGAATGAAGACCTTGCAGCATGCAATGCGCTTATCATAACCGGCTCTGCTCTGTCAAACAATTCATTCTGTTCTCTCGTGGAAAAAACACCTTCCGGCTGTGACGTGTTCCTCCTTGGACCCTCAAACATACTTCATCCTGATATGTTCTTATACCGTAATGTAAAAATGGTTTTCGGATCTGTTTTTGAAAGGTTTGACAACAGAATTCTTGACCTTATACAGGAGGGTCATGGTGCAAGGAGTTTTCTGTCAGGCCTTAATAAAGTATGTATTAAAAACACCTCATTCTTTCCGTCATGAATTTCCGGGAGATAAAAAAACGGCTGTCAGCTTACAGGGTAGGCATAGCAGGGGCGGGAGGTCTCGGATCGAATTGCGCTGTTGCACTTGCACGCTGCGGGGTTGGGACAATTGTTATATGCGATTTCGATCTGGTGGAGGAACCTAATCTGAACAGGCAGTATTATTTTCTGAGCCAGTGCGGCATGAAGAAAACCGAAGCTCTCAGGCAGAATATTCTTGCAGCAAATCCTGAAATAAATGTCATTGCCCACGACGTGGTGCTTAACAGGCAGAACATACCCTCACTGTTTTCAGGATGCGATGTTATTGTAGAGGCTTTCGACAGTGCAGAGATGAAAGAAATGATAATAGATACAGTACAAACCTCCCTGCCCGGAATTCCTCTTATAATAGGTTCGGGGCTTGCCGGATGGGGCAACAACAATTCAATCAGGAGCAGAAAAGTTGATGACACACTATATATCTGCGGGGACGAAGCTACTGAGACTACCGAAGATCTTCCGCCCCTTGCCCCGCGGGTTGGTATTGTGGCTGCAATGCAGGCAAACTGTGTATTGGAAATTCTGCTGAACAAACATTAAGGAAAAGATGAAGATCAGGCTCAACAACAGAGATGAGGAGATAAACAGAAATTCACTAACCGTAAGTGAACTTCTTGAGTACAAAAAGTACACCTTCAGGCTCAGAACCGTCAAAGTGAACGGGATTTATATACATCCGGAGATGTACGACAAAACAGTTATTTCAGAAGGGGATGACGTGCAGGTTATTTACCTGATGAGTGGCGGATAAATATTTCCTGAGTAAATAAAATCATATTTTTGCAGTATGAAAATCAGGGTCAGATATTACGACAAGATACCCCCTTTCCTGAGGAACAAATACTTTATTGCAATTCTGATTTTTATCATCTGGGTAATCTTCCTTGATTCCAATAATCTGATTTACAGATATAAGCAAATCAGGGAACTCCGCAGAATGAAGAAGGAAAAGGAATATTATGAGGAAAGAATCAGCCAGGACAGGGAGATGATTGAGAGACTGAGGAATGACTCTGATTTCCTCGAAAAATTTGCACGTGAGAAATATCTGATGAAAAAAGATGATGAAGACCTTTTCATTGTTGTTAAGCCTGACGGAACCAGAGATAAGAATAAATGATCCACTTAACCCCTTTCAAGCCTTCTGAAATAATTTACCAGTCCGGTTATATTAACGGGGTAATCTGAGATCTGTTTCATTTCAAGAAGTCTTACAGCAGCCTCTGCCGGTAAAAGTCTTGAATAAAATCCTTTCCTGTGAACAAAATTCAGGTATTTGATAATCATGAACATATTGAACCAGCTATAAAACCTTTTACTGAAACTTTGCGGGCCTGATGTATTTCTGATTAAGGATTCCGCATTCTGAAGCCAGATCTGCAGAGGTAAAAATTCCTTTACGGTAAAGGGGAAGAGGTCATATATTTTATCGGCTTCTTTTTTGCAATTGTTGTATGATCCGGCCGAAAGGTTAAAGAACTCTTTCAGATCCCTGAATGCTTCAGGGTTATAGGTAGTGAATCCCGACTCTCCGTCAGTTGTAATTTCCTTTACGACAGTTCCGGTGCCAAAAGGTACTCTGTCGGAACGGCGCGGAGAGGGATACACTGTTGTGGTGTTAAGATTAAAATAGCCACCGGCAGGCAGCAGTTTCTGGATAAAGTAGAAATCCTCCCCTGCCTGCCTCCTGTTCATTCCTCCTGAAGCTTTGTAGGCAGAGGCTTTAACTGCAAAGCATGAACCAATAGTATGATGAACCCACGGATAACCAGTGTATTTCAATGCCTGGAGGTAATACCTGAGGTGAAGTTCGTATGTTGCTGCAGCATAACAGACTTCCTGAGAAAATTCATTACCGGATAAAGGATGTTCAAAGTATATAGAACATCCTTTCCTGTTTTTTACGTTAAGCAGTTCCTTTTCTGTTTCGGTGAAATAATTCCGGTTAACGGTACAGTCAGCATCAAGACTTAAGATAACCCCGTCGGGCCGGTTGATCCGGGTGAACCTTGACAGGGCTTCATCCATGCCGGTCTTACGGGCCATTCCGACACCCCATTTTTCATAAGCTGTAACGCCGAGGTTTATAACATGAAGGCTGAAAAAAGCTTCCCTTTTTTCAGATTTCCACTTTTCGACTGCCTTAAGCGTCAACCCGTTTCCCTCAATATCTTTTGCAGGGGCTCCCGGGGGAGCATTTATTACAACAATAATTTCAACGGTGCAATATGGCGGTTTGCAGGCGGCAAGCGAATCAAGTAAAACAGGGATACCCGGTTCGTTGTAAGCCGGAACAACTGTAATAATACCTGTGCTGATTAAGGGTTCTTCCCTTATAAGATCCGGGAACAGCCTGTTTCCGGGAAGTGCCACGGTACCAGGTTAATCACTATTTCTTTTCGGCCCTGTATTTTTCGTTCAGAGCTTTAAGTACATCATAGGTAATATCGAGGGTGCTGTCGCTGTAGAGGACAGGTCCTCCGAAACTCTTGCCGAGAATAAAATTATAATTATATTGCTCTTTGTTGGCTTCAAGGAATCTTGTTATATAGTCAATAATCTGCCTGTTCATCACCTGTTCCTCCTCGATAAGGTCCGACTGGAGTTTATCGCGCAGGCTCACGAGGTCCTGCTGCTGTTGCAGAAGGGCCTGTTCCATCTGAGCGGCAGTGGCGCGTGTTACCAGTCCTTTGCTTACTTTCTCCTGGTAATCCTTAACACCTCTTTCATATTGTGATCCTTTGGAGTTCAGTTCTGCCTCGGCATTCTTTTGCTTGTTTAACAGATCATTACGCCTGTCGGCAAACATTTCGAAATTAAAAATTATTGTATCAATATTGACATAAACGATTCCCTGTGATACTGTTTCAGAACGATTAGTACTGCTTCCTTCTGATTTTTTGCCACTTGTGAAATAAAGTACAAACAAGGCTGCAACCGCAACAAACAGAACTGAAAAAAGGATGATGTTCAGCTTTTTCATTATATGATTAAATTATTGTTCAACAAAATTCAGCAGCAAATATAAATAATAATAAAGGAAAAACCCAAGTGAGAGATGCTTCAGGGAAATTGTTATCAGAATTCCGGGCATGGTATTGCCCTGATTTTTCTTCTGGTACCTCCTATGGTAAAGGAGGTGAACTCATAGATAATTGATATCTCATGAGCTCCTCCTGTTGAGGAAATAAGATTTGAAATAGTAAAATCGTAACTGTACCCTATATGCAGGTTATCTGTTTTGACACCTACAAGTCCGATAATTGCGTCCCCTGCCTGAGAGGTCATGAAAGGAATGCCTCTGTACCAGAGACCAAAGATGAGGGGACTTTTAAAATAATATAGTCCTATATCGGTCTGATAGAATCTTCCCTGGGTCTGGAAATTTCCTGCAACCGAGAATGCTTCAATCATTTTTTTCCTGAGCCTTGTGTTTCCTACCAGGCGGACGCCTCCGAAAGCATTGAATTTCACTGCAAGTTTAGTTTCATCACCATAGAATGACTGTTTCGGTGTAAAGAGGTGATCGAGTGTAATACCGCCCCAGATCTGGTCATTGTAAATAAGGGCAGAGGTTGAAAAATCAACATCGGCAACCTTATCAAAAGGAGGAGGAGTCAGAGGGGGTGTTGTACCGCTTCCGGTAATCTGACTGTTAAATACCAGCTTATAGATATTCAACCCGAGGTAATAAAATTTAAACTGAACTCCGGGCCTGATATGCCAGTCCTGCGATATATTAAAGTCGTACGAATATATAAGTCCGATGTTGGTGGTACTAAGGTCGCCCGAACCCGCCACGTCGTATGTGGCCAGAACGCCGATGCCTGAATTGAAATTTGGCATTGCTTTATCGAATGATATGCTGTAAGTATGAAACACACCCGGAATTGAAGGCCACTGGTTACGGTAGTTTATTCCAAGCCTGTATTCTTCTGTAGCTCCGGCGAAGGAAGGAGCCAGATACAACGGATTTGCATAAAACTGGGAAAATGTCGGATCCTGCCCTAATGCATTGTTTACCAGCAGTATGACAAGAAAGACAGAATATTTTAATAGTCTTAACAAATCAGGTAGCATTGGGTTCGAAAGACGAAAATAATCATTTGGTTTAAATATTCAGTATAGTATTAAACGTAAATTTTGTTTAATGGGTACAGAATTATGAATATTTTATACAAATATTCAAAAATCTTAGATAAAAGAGTCTATTTTTTTGATGAAAAATGGGGCTGGCCGGTATCAGTTATTACCCTTTATCAGGGTAATATCTCCCATTTTTGAGAAGTTCTCTCCGTTTCTGAATTTCCCGGTAGCCTTCCACAGGTACACTCCCGGTTCACAAAGGGTGCCTTTATGGTATCCGTCCCAGCCTATGTTTACATCGTTCGACTCAAAAAGCAACAATCCGGTTCTGGTATATATCCTGAGCTGGTATTCCACTACTCCCGATGATTCGGGGTGAAATATTCTGGCCGAAGCATCACTTGCCGCGGTATAATAGCCTCCGGTCGGGCCTGTCGGATTAGGCATAAAGGCATTCGGGAAATTGATAAAATATTTTCTGGAATCTATTGTATATATCACTTCAGAGGTACTCTCACATCCTTTTTCACTCCAGGCCGTAAGCTTCACAGTATACTTACCCTGTTTCTGATACCGGTGTACGGGTTCCACAGCGGTGGAAATGTTTCCGTCGCCAAAGTCCCATCTGAACCTTACCGCCCCTGCAGAATAGTTTATGAGTCTTACGGTGTAATAATCAGAACCGTCGTCAACCGGCAGTACCTCAAATCTTGCGTCGGGTCTTAAATAGACCGAAACCTGGCCTGAGAAGGAGGAGGATGCTCCGTTGTTGGCATATACCTTAAGGGTTACCCGGTAAATGCCGGGGGTTTCAAAAGTCCATTCAGGGTCTGTTTCGCGCGAGGTACCTTTTTCGCCGAATGACCATACGCAGGAATCGAACGGAGCAGATGTATTTTTTATTTTTATTTTAAAGGGAGCACAACCCTCAGGTGCAGGGATTCTGAAAGAGGCTGAAGGATTCGTACGTACCTTACCTCCAACACCGGTATCGGTTAAGTTTGCAGCCGGGTTTGCCTTTCTTAAGGAGTCGGAAGCTATCGGATTGCCATGACCGGAGCGGTCAGTTACAGACTGTTCTTTGCCTGATACCCTGTCATCCGCACCCCTGAAACCTGACTTTATACCTGAACCCCTCAAAGGTTCCTCTTTCTGTACCGGTTGTGAAGAATACAAGGTTACAGTATCTGCATTAATGTTATTTTCCTGAATAATTAAATCAACACCGGCCGGTCCGGCAGGAATACGGTTACTGATCAGAATCACGGAAGCGGTTATTACTGCCGCTGCCGCTGCGGTATAATAAATATTGAACCTGGCAGGATTAAAACGCAAATACTCTCTCACGGCAACCTTTCTGAAAAGAGACTGCCTGATATTTTTACCGGGATTAACCTTCGCTTCTGAAAGTTTATCCCTGAAAAGATCCTCGATATTTACTTCACTCCTGCCCACTTATATTTTGTTCTTCTGTTATTTCTGTTCTATCCGCTGACGGATAACTTTTTTTTATTTTTCTCAGTCTTTCAAGTTTTCCTCTTATGACAGCCTTAGCCCGGCTGTACTGCGACTTGGATGTATTAATATCTATGCCGAGCATTTCTGCAATTTCCTTATGCTTATAACCTTCAACCGCATAAAGGTTAAAAACCATCCTGTAACCCGGAGGCAATTCATTCAGCACCCTGAAAAGCTCATCGGATGTAAAAAGATCTTCCTCAAAGCTTTCAGTACCGGTCTCGGTCGATACATATTCCTCTATTTCAATGTGGTATCTGTGTCTGAGACTTCTGTGATACTGTGTAATTGCAGTATTAACGGCTATTTTCCTTATCCATCCTGTAAAAGAACCTGAACCTGAGTAATCTTTAATGCTGAAGAATATTTTCAGAAAAGTCTCCTGAAGGATATCTTCCGCCTCAGCCCTGTCAGTTGCATATCTCATGCAGACACCGAGCAGAAACCCTGAATACTTGTCGTACAGCATCTGCTGGGCCCTCCTGTCGTGCCGGGCACATCCCTTTATTATTTCAGGATCACTCAGCATATACCTGCGACAATTTTATGACTATAATATGAACCTGTTGGTTGCACTGTTTAATAAAATGTTCACAAAAATAACGGCTTCCTGCAAATCAATATTTTATTGTGACAAAGGTCAGCAAAATTAACGTCTCCGCCCCCTTAATTTGAATTTGTTATAAAAAAAATGTTAAAGTAACATAATGATAATTACATTCGCATCCTGCTAACAATATGAATTTATTTAAATCAAATTGTTATGATAAATAACCTTATAGCGTCGGTTTTACCCTATTTCCCTAAGAAATTTGTATGGATTTTCTCAAGGTCATACATTTCGGGCGAAACCATTGATGATGCAATGAGGGTTTCGCATGAATTCAATTCGAAGGGTATAAAAGTAACGATCGATGTACTGGGGGAATTCATACGCAACCTTGATGAAGCACAGAGAAATAAGGAAGAATATCTTAATCTTATAGATTTTGCCCACAGCAGCGGTATAGACGGAAATTTCTCGCTTAAGCCGACAAGTTTCGGACTTCTTCTGGATAAGGATGTTTGCTACAATCATATCAGAGAAATTGTTTCAAAGGCAGCCTCAAAGGGAAATTTTATCAGAATAGATATGGAAGATTCTGCCTGTACCGATATGGAAATAGACCTGTACCGGCAACTGAAGGCCGGATTTCCCCGGAGTGTAGGTCTTGTACTTCAGGCATACCTTCATCGTACCAGGGCAGATATTGAGAAACTTCTTGAGGTTCATACCCCGGATTCACCCCTTAATTTCAGGCTCTGCAAGGGAATATATAATGAGCCGTCATCCATAGCCTGGAAGAAATACGAAGAAATAAACGCCCACTACCTTGATGATCTTGAATTGCTTTTCGAAAAGAAAGTTTATGTGGGTATTGCCACGCACGATAAGCCTTTGATAGAAGGGGTATATAAACTTATTGAAAAACACAACGTCCCGAAAAATATGTATGAGTTCCAGATGCTTTACGGGGTTACTCCCAAACTGCGGGACAGCATTGTAAGCCTTGGCCACACAATGAGAATATATGTTCCTTTCGGCAGTGAATGGTTTGGGTACTGTACACGCAGGCTTAAAGAGAATCCGAAGATGGCCTCGGATATTATCAAGGCAATTTTTGTCAAAGGCTGAGACTCTTCAGTTCCTGGCTTTCTTTAATGACTCTTTGTAAAGTCTGTTAAGCTCTTCAATTTCCCTGCCTGTGATATGAGGATCAGGGGCTTCCGGCTTTTCGGGCAATCCGTGAATAAGCAGATATGCCGCAGGAATAAGCATAAAAGGACTTATCCCTGCAATCCTGTCGGAAGGAATTCCACCTCTTTCGTATGCATCCACCTTCTGTTTCTGACGCAGTAACTCATAATTCATTGACGGGTCGCCGAGTTTATTCTGACCTGTTCTTCCCTGGTAAGCTGCAGTTGAAATATTGTTCCTCGCATTATCGAGAAGATATCTCTTTTCCGATGATTCAGGTACCATGGCGGATAAAGACGGTAGCCTCGGAACAATAAGTACCTCACCTATTCCGATGGTATCAGCCGACAGAAAGACTCCGGTAAGCACCTCATTGGTTCTCAGTGTATCCGGAACGATATAGCTGTAAGACTTGTAACCCAGCCGGGTAAAATGTATTGAATCACACCTTACGGCAAAGAATGAGAAAGTTCCGTCGCTCCGGCATACACTGTTTAAGGATCCGTTAATATAAATCTGTGTTCCGCTCAGCCTTTCGCCCGATTCACCGTCAATAACCGCTCCCCTGAAAAGTATTCTGGTCTTTTCCTGCTGCGCCACCTGCCCGGAAGCAGATTCCGTAAGGAAAATAAAAATAATAATTATGCTATTCAGGATAATATGCCTCAGCATAAAAACCTTAAAGTCTGAGAATTAATTCATCAAGAGTCCTCTTCGGAACATGGTGTGTTTTATCGCTGTCGCGCCAGTATTTCACATCGTTGTCTCTGATATCCTCAATGACAACCTTTTCAACAGGTTTGCCGAGTGCAAGGACCAGAAGAATCTCATACCTTTCGGGTGTTCCGAGTTCTTTTCTGAGTATTTCCTTTTTAATGGATGCTATTAAACAACCCCCGAAGCCGGCTTCAACGGCGCCCAGCATTATGCTCTGGGCTGCAATGCCATGATCAACTCCAAAGTTTGTGGTTATTTGGGTATCTCCAAGAATTACAATGTATGCCGAAGGCCTTTCTCCGGTTTCCGGACCATCCCACGATGTAAGATATCCTGCCCAGGCCAGTGAAGGGAAAATTCTTTCACAATCGGCCGGAGAATTATATATAAGGTACTTCAGCGGCTGCCTGTTGGCTCCCGACGCTGACAGTCTTGCATACCCTATAAGCTTTTTAAGAAAATCATAGTCAATCCTTACCGATTCATCAAACCTGCGGTAGCTTCTGCACCTCAAAATCAATTCTGAAAACTCCATATCTGTTATTGTTTTTAAATTTCCCGGTACGTATTTTATTTCACTGTCATAATCCTTTTTTAATATCCGGACTCAGGAATATCTCCTGCCCGGGAACCGGAATGACTCCTGCATCTGCAGCCCTCCTGAACATATCTTTAACAGCTTCTCTCCCTTCCTGACCCATACCTTCTGTATAATTATTTACATATAATGCGATATGCTTTCTGATGACATCATCTGAAGTCTCCTGCGAATATTGCTTTATATACTCATAGGTTTCTGAAATATTGTTTTTCGCATATTCAATACTTCTCCTGATGATTCTGTTTACAGAGACAGCAACATTTTCCGGTATACCTCTATGTATGGCGATGGCACCGAGAGGAACAGGCAGTCCTGTCATTCCCTCCCACAGCAATCCAAGGTCAGCAATCTGAATAAGACCCTTTGCCCGGTAGGTAAATCTTGTCTCGTGAATTATTATGCCGGCTTCCGCCTCACCATCTGAAACCGCATCCGGGATATCCGAAAAAAGATATACTTTCCTGTTGATTGCCATTGGCCTGAAGATACTTAAAAGAAGGTTGGCCGTAGTGTATATTCCCGGAATTGCAATCAAAAGATTGTCAATATCTTCCAGCTTAATTTCTCTTTTGCTGACCAGCAGCGGACCATTGCCTCTCCCAATAGCTCCCCCTGAATCAAGAATTAAATAATCTGCAGAAACATGAGCGTAGGCATGAAAACTTAGTTTCAGAACCGATGCCTTACCTTCAAAAGCGGTCCTGTTAAGATCCTCGACATCGGCCATAAATATTTCAAAATCCAGGCCTTCAGTATCAACTTTCCGGTTTGCAATACCATGAAAGATAAAGGTATCGTTCGGACAAGGGGAGAATCCTAAAGTAAGTTTCATTCTTGCGGAATAATCATTAAAAGTTCATTAAGTGCGTCGGAAAGGCTTTTCAACGCTTTATCAGTGTCCCATTTACCCTTTGAACGCGGACCGGCATAATTTGATACCGACCTTAGCGCAACGCACGGTATTTTTTCCATGGCACAAACATAAAAGACTGCCGCACCCTCCATTGTTTCAATATCGGGATCATAAAGTCTCCTGAGCCTTTGTACCGACTCTTCAGTACCGGTAACTGTATTCACTGTTATGGCATCTGCCGGTTTAAATATTACCGACAGCTTTTCGGTGTACCTGTTCCTGCAGAGGAGTTTTTCCCCGGAGAAAGGATAACTGCCGGTATTAAGGAGAGACGTTGAACTCAGATGCCTGAATCCGTTTTCATCTTCCATACCAAGGTCGGCAAAAATATCTGATACCGGCATTACAACTGCCCCCGGGGTCAGAGTCTCCCTGAATGATCCTGCAATACCTGCATTTATTACAAGGTCAGGCCTGTTTCCCGCACAAAGGTAATTCTTAAAATGCCATGCGGTTGAAACAGATCCGACACCCGAAACAAGGGAGCTGACAGTAAACCGCGTATTTACTGAGGAGGCTGGTGCACCGGAATGTCTCAATGCACCGGCTTCAGCTTCAGTTGCGAACAGGAACAGTATTTCCACTTTCTCAGGGTTATTCTTGTTCAGACGGCTAAGTTATTGTTTTTAAAAGTAAAAATGATAACCTTTACATAATGATTTCAAATAATCCCTATGGTTTACATTACACGGCGGGAAAGGTTCAGTGCAGCTCACAGGATGTACATCCCGGAATGGTCCGACGAGCAGAACATGGAAGTCTTCGGAAAATGCTCTAACCCTTTATGGCACGGGCACGATTATGTGCTTTATGTAACAGTAAGAGGCCCGCTTAATGAAGAAACAGGACTTTTAATCAATATTAATACCCTCAAGCAGATTATCAGGGAGAAGATTATAGATAAAGTGGATCATAAAAATCTCAATCTTGAAGTTGATTTCATGAAAGGAATCAATGCCACAACCGAGAACCTGGCAGCAGCAATCTGGAACGAACTTGAGAAGCCGTTAAAGGAGGCAGGTTGTGAATTGTTCCGCATTAGGATTGATGAGACTGAAAACAATACAATAGAATATTATGGCAAGAAAAATTAAAGTCATTGAGAACGGTTTGGTTGAAACTGAATCGGGATATACCAAAGTTGAGCAGTGGAACCAGGAAAATGTTGCGGAGGTTGCCGGTTATTACAGGAAGATACTGGGGCTTCTGGGAGAAGATCCCGGCAGGGAAGGATTGATTAAAACGCCTGAAAGGGTTGCAAAGGCACTTTATTATATGACAATGGGCTACCATCAGAACCCCTGCAAGATCCTTAACTCTGCGAAATTCAGGGAGGATTACAAACAGATGGTGCTGGTTAAAGATATAGATATCTATTCATTATGTGAACATCATATGCTTCCCTTCTTCGGGAAGGCCCATGTTGCCTACATACCTAATGAATACATAACAGGACTGAGCAAGATTGCCCGTGTTGTGGAAGCTTTTGCGAGGCGTCTTCAGGTGCAGGAAAGACTCACAACACAAATCCGCGATACTATTCAGGATTGTCTTCAGCCCCTGGGTGTAGCTGTGGTTATTGAAGCCCAGCACATGTGCATGCAGATAAGAGGTGTTCAGAAGCAGAACTCTGTAACAACAACCTCCGCATTTACAGGCTGCTTCATGCAGAATTTCCGTACAAGGGAAGAATTCATGCATCTTATAGGTACACGGCTTCACTGATTTTTTTATTTTTGCGCTTCCACCGGAAACCTGATATCGGGCATTCCGGAAAATAATTTTCAGAAAGTATGAAAGCATTTGTATTCCCCGGACAGGGGTCTCAGTTTCCCGGAATGGGGAAGGATCTTTATGAAAAATATCCCGTTGCGAAAGAATTGTTCGACCGGGCAGATTCCCTTCTGGGTTTCAGGATAACAGATATTATGTTTGAAGGAACAGAGGATGACCTGAGGCAGACAAGAGTTACCCAGCCTGCAATATTCCTTCATTCAGTAATTATAACCTCCGTTATGGGTAACGCCTTTAAACCGGATATGGTTGCCGGGCACTCCCTCGGGGAATTTTCTGCAATAGTTGCATCGGGTGCCCTCTCCTTCGATGATGGACTTGCGCTTGTATCGAGAAGGGCTGCCGCGATGCAGAAAGCATGTGAGATGAATCCTTCCTCAATGGCTGCCATTCTGGGGCTTGACGACACTGTAGTTGAAGAGGTCTGTGCCGGTTTGGGAGGAAAGGTTGTTCCCGCAAACTACAACAGCCCCGGTCAGATAGTGATTTCCGGCACAAATGAAGCCATCGACCAGGCTATTGAGATACTCAGGGCTAAAGGTGCAAAAAGATCACTTAAGCTGCCGGTAGGAGGAGCTTTCCATTCTCCCCTGATGGAGCCTGCCGGTAAAGAACTCGAAGAGGCCATTAACTCTGCAAAATTCTCAAAACCTTCATGCCCTGTATTCCAGAATGTAAATGCCCTCCCTTCGGCCGATCCCGGGCAGATAAAAGCCAACCTGATTTTACAGCTGACCTCCCCTGTGAGATGGACTCAGACCATTATCAATATGATAAATGCAGGTGCCACCGGTTTCACGGAAGCAGGTCCCGGAAATGTGCTGCAGGGTCTTATCAGAAAAATAAGCAGGGATGTTGAAGCGGGGGGCGTAGTCCTCTGAAATATTACTTATTCTGCAGGTTTAAGCACCACACCTTTATGTTTTCTGCCGTCAATCATTATACCGAGCGGCTGCGGGAAACGTACGTGCCTGATGTACTGGTTTTCAAAGACGGCCGGCAGCCTGTTAAGCCACTCCTCGTCAAAGAAACCGTCTCCCTCAAACGGATTCACGGTAAAATAACCTACCCTGAATGAAGTAAGATTCTGAAAGAAATGAGTTCCCTGGCTGGGGTCGACACGGTAACTCGCCAGCCCTGCCTCCACAATTATTCTGGCTGCAGAGATCTGGGGCCATTTTACCGGGACACCAAGCCAAGGATCGGATGAGCCCCAACGCCCCGGTCCGATGAGAACATATCCCGAACCATCCTTCTGAAAGAATGAATTAATCTTTTCAAGTTCTTCTGCGATTCTCTCATTCATTGCAGGGTTAAATGATGACTGCTTAAGATATACAATATCGTGTATTCCCCTGAAAACCCCGTTACCCAAAGCAGCGGATGACCAGATTATAGTCGCTGCCGGTTCCACCTTGTCTATATTAACGCTGATAGCCTGCTCATTTTGTACTATCGGTCTTATCTGAAGAAAATTGAAAATCTTCGGAACCCCGGGTGGTGTTTCGAGGTTTGCGGCAAATTCAATCTCAATGGGATGATTCATCTCCTGAGAGCCTGACTCGAGCAGTGAATCAAGAATTTCGGCAAGGGGGAAACGGTTATACTGAAGTATTCCTGCAAAGGTTATTATTCTTGTGCCGGGCCTGTTTATACCGTCATACAGAATATTGTTGTTACTGTCGTAGGTGGACGCGAGGTACTTCATCGCTGTTTCGTTGTTTGCATCCTTTATTTTTATTTTCTGCAGGTTGACACCGTCATCAGTTGAGGGCACAAACTTACTCACATTAAGATCGAGTGCATAAAAGTATTTCTGGGTGTCGCGGAGTGCATTCTCGGGCGAGTTAAGCTGCAGTATCTTCTTTGGATGTTTTGGAGAGAACCTCAGGGATTGTCCTCCTTCAACAACCAGCCTGCCAAGTCCGAATGCCACGTTGGCAATGCCGTCTTCCGACTTCTCCGGGCCGATGGGATAATAGTTAATTGACCTTGCCACTCCCGAGAGTGTGGGATAGAAAAGGTCTTCATGCCTGCTGCCGCATACTTCCTGTATAATAATCCCCATTTTTTCCTCATCAATTACATTTGATGTGGCGGTCATATAGGCTTTGCTCATACGGTAATAAACTGAGGCATAAACCTCTTTTATCGCATCTGCAATGAGCTGTACCATGTACCTGTTATCAGGTACCCTGGGTATCATGTAGGTTGAATATATACCGGCAAAAGGCTGGTAATATGAATCCTCGAGCTTACTGGAGGATCGTATCGCAAGCGGATAATTTCGCGAAACTGAAAGGAAAGCATAGAAATCCTGGTAAACCCACCCTGGCAACTCCGCGCTTATGAATCTGGCAAGTATATCTTCATCCGGAAGGTCCGACATGGCAACTGAATAAAGATTGTTACTGTCCATAAATTCATCAAAGGCATCGGTGCTGAGAACTATTGTCCGGGGGATCGAAATTATCACATCGGAGAATTTCCGGTAAAGTTTGTTTTTCTTTATGATACTGTTTATAAAGGCCAGCCCTCTTGCCTTTCCACCTATAGAACCTTCGCCTATCCTGGAAAATATCTGGTATTCATCAAAGCTTGTCCGGTCGAATTTTGCTATAACACCTCTGCCCTTGCCGAGTCTGAAGCTTGAAATAGCCACATACAGGAACCTTCTCATCTCGTCGAGAGTGGCGAAGTCCTCCTTTCTCAGGTATTTGAAGAGCTGTGCAACAGGAAAGAGTGCCCTTGCATTAAGCCATTTCGAGAAATGGTTTCTTCCTGCATGATACTCAAGCGACTTATCGGGAACCGTAAGTATTTTCTGCTGCAGGCTCTGCAGGTCGGTTGCAATGGCAATGGGCTCCATCGTATCAGGGTTTCTGAAGACGAATGGCCCGAATGCCAGGTTCTGGATGATATAGTTGCGGAGTTCAAGGGACAGTGTCTTCGAATACTTGAATATAAACCCTGCTCCGAGCTCTTCGGCTATTTTCTTATGTTCCAGGCTCGACGACTGCAATAAAAAAGGCACATGATCGTCATCTGCCTTTACCAGCCTGCATAATACCACTCCCGCATTCTCATCTGTTATACCGTTACGCTTATAACAGATATCTGAGATAACACCCAGAACATTGTATTTGTATCTCTCATACAGTGCAACAGCTTCTTCAAAGTTAGTGGCGAGAAGAATTTTTGGTCTTCCCCGCATTTTCAGCATTTTCTGGTGCTCATTAAGTGCCTCCCTCTGGAAATCGAGAGACTGCATAAGGACAATCTTGTAGAGGTTCGGAAGATATGTTGAAATGTACCTCCTTGAGTTTTCGACAAAAATAATTGCCTGCACGCCAACCTGTTCTATGTCGTGGGGTGCATTCATTTTATCTTCAAGCAGCTTGATAATTGCAAGTATAAGTGATGCATCGCCAAGCCAGCAGAAGACATAATCTATCGCACTTAAGTCCTCTTTCTCAAGCCTCACCGAAACTTCGCGTGAGAAATAGGTAAGAACCACTATCGGAATCTTCTCATAAAGCTGTTTGATCTGTTTTGCAAGTGTGAATACTTCGGTTCCTTTCACACTCAGCATCGCAATAACAAGGTCTATATTGCCTTCAGCCAGTATTCTGAAGGCATCGTCGGCATTGTCGGTCTGAATAAATGTGGGAGGATACCTGAGGTTCAGGGAAACATACTCATTGAAAATCTGCTCATCGATTCTTCCGTCCTCCTCGAGCATGTAATTATCGTAATTGCTGCATATTATAAGCACACGATGAATCCTTTTCTGCATAAGAAGGTCGAAAGAAGTATCTGAGAAGTCGTACTTCTGAAGATCCATTATGCCATCAATAACAGCCATATTACATACTGCACCGTGCGAGGCAAAAATACTAAATATAACGACAGGAAATTCAGGCAGAACCTTTAACCGTTCCTCTGACGGAGTATATTTTGCGCTTCAGGCGTGGCTAATCAACATCCCATACTGTTCCGGAGTTCAGGAGGTCGGTCATGCATTTTATATTTGAACCCGACTGAATCTTTTCAATCTGGGCATGGACGGCCGTTTCGTATGAATCACCTTCAACCTCCCTGATGACACCCAGTGCAACAGGGTATTCAGGATACCGCATATTTGCAAGGAAATAGTGAATACCCGGATTGGGTTCATGTGCATCATGAATCAGAATATCTTTCTCCGTAATTCCGTTCTCTCCTATTCTCACCACTTTCAGTTTAAGTCCTTCAAGTATCAGACCGCTCATGCGGTCCTTGCCAAAAATCATTGGTTCTCCGTGCCTTAGTGTAATTGTACGGTCTTCTTTTACATCCCTGCCTGCAAAAACGTCATGAACGCCATCATTAAAGATGACACAGTTCTGCAGTACTTCCACCACCGATGTCCCTTTGTGTTTTGCGGCTCTGGTAAAGATTTCAGTAGACAGGCTTACGTTGTTGTCGATAGTTCTTGCAAAGAATTTTCCACGGGCACCGATAACAAGTTCGCCGACAGAAAATGGTTCCTCGAGTGTTCCGAAGGGAGATGTTTTTGTTACATGTCCCCTGCCTGAAGTCGGGGAATACTGTCCTTTTGTAAGGCCGTAGATTTCGTTGTTAAAGAGCACGAGGTTGATATCTATGTTTCTTCTTACGGCATGGATGAAGTGGTTTCCCCCTATGGCGAGGGAGTCACCGTCGCCTGTCATCACCCACACTGAAAGGTCGGGCCTGACGGTCTTAACGCCGGTGGCAATGGCAGCTGCTCTTCCATGAATACCATGGAATCCGTAGGTGTTCATATAATAAGGCAGCCTTGAAGAACAACCAATCCCGGAGATAAAGACATATTTTTCTTTGGGTATCCCAAGTTCGGACAGAGCTTTCTGGATTTCGGAGAGCACTGCATGATCTCCGCATCCGGGGCACCATCTTACCTCCTGATCACTTTTGAAATCTTTCGGAGTGAATCTTATATCTTTGTTTTCTTCCATTACTTTTCCTCCAGCAGTTTAATGCAAAATTCCTTAATCTCTTTTACTGTAAAAGGAAGACCCTGCACTTTATTCAGCTGATGATACCTGAATTCCTGCAGTTTCATCCTCAGGTAATCTGCAAACTGACCCAGATTAAGTTCACAGACTGCAATTTTTCTGAATTTTCCGAAAACTTCAGCGGTGTTGGCAGGCAGAGGGTTAATATAGTTGAATCCTGCGAGGCTAATCCTGTATCCTTCAGCCCTGAGTTCCCTCACTGCCGTAAGAAGATGACCGTAGGTTCCTCCCCATCCTGTAAGCAGGAGGTCTCCTTCGGCATCGCCGAATACTTCAATGTCCGGGACTTTCTCCGACACCTTTTTAACTTTCTCATCTCTCATCTTCACCATGTACTCATGGTTTTCGGGCACATATGATACTGTTCCCCTGATGGTTTTCTCAAGACCTCCGATCCTGTGTTCAAGACCCGGGGTTCCCGGGACTGCCCAGTATCTGTTAAGTCTCTTTTCGTTCCGGCGGTATGGGATATACTCACCATGGTCAGGCTGCGGATAAGGCGGGTTTATTGAAGGAAGTGATTCCATATCAGGTATCTTCCATGGTTCAGATCCGTTTGCCAGGTATCCGTCTGTAAGAAGCAGTACCGGTGTCATATGTTCAACGGCGATACGGGCAGCCTCGAAAGCCATTCTGAAACAATCGGACGATGAAATGGCAGCCATAACAACCACCGGGCATTCACCGTTGCGGCCGTAAAGTGCCTGAAAAAGGTCTGATTGTTCTGTTTTGGTAGGCAGTCCGGTTGAGGGGCCTCCCCGCTGAACATCCACTATTACCAGCGGAAGCTCAGCCATCACTGCCAGTCCGATCGCTTCCGATTTGAGAGCAAGACCGGGACCTGAAGTAGTTGTAACTGCCAGATAACCGGCAAAACTTGCACCAATTGCAGAGCATATTCCTGCAATCTCATCTTCTGCCTGGAAGCTTATTACCCCAAGGTCTTTCCTTGCTGCCAGCTCTTCGAGTATCCCTGTTGCAGGGGTGATGGGGTAAGAGCCTATATAAAGTCTGAGTCCCGCATTTTCGGCTGCAGCAAGAAATCCCCATGCAGTGGCCGTGTTTCCGTTTATGTTACGATACCTCCCTTTGGCTATATTGGCAGGATTTATTCTTACAGGGGTCAGTGCCTCAATGGTTTCGGCGTAGTAGTAGCCGGCTCTCAGTGCAATCTTATTAGCCTGTGCAATCTCCGGTTTGTTTTTGAATTTAGTGTCACAATAATCTTCGGTATATGTCAGTTTGCGGTCGAACATCCAGTAAACCATTCCGAGTGCAAACATGTTTTTGGTCCGGAACACCGATTTCTGATCGAGGCCGAAATCTTTCAGGGCCTCCTTAACCATCGAAGTAATAGGTGCGGCAATGATATTATAATCCTCCAGTTTTTCTTCAGCTATTGGATCCGAAATATATCCGGCCTTCTGTATATTTTTTTCAGTAAAATTGTCTTTATCATAAATAATTGTACAGCCCTCCTTTATCCATGCCACATTGGCTTTTATTGCTGCAGGGTTCATTGCAACAAGCACATCTGCATAGTCGCCCGGGGTACTTACGTCGTAATGGCCCAGGTGAATGGTAAATCCCGAAACACCTCCCACGGTACCCTGGGGAGCCCTTATTTCGGCAGGATAGTCGGGAAAAGTTGCCAGGTCGTTCCCGTAAAGGGCAGCCGTATCGGAAAAGAGTGTCCCGGTCAGCTGCATCCCGTCGCCCGAATCGCCCGAGAACCGGATTACCACTTCATCCTTCTCTACAATCTGTGGTTTTTTACCCATATATTATGTATGTATTAATGCAAAAAGAATCTGAAAATCATGTCCAATCACCAGGTTTTTACAACTTGCCTGCCCTGAAAATTTCGTGGTACAAAATTAAGTTAATTAACAAATGAAAAATCGGACATTAATCATCTTTCAGGAATGATTTTAATCATGATTCATATATGTAAAGGCCTGACATGCAGGTCAGGTTGACCAGATATCCGATTTAACAAGGTTAATATCCTTTTCGAAGAACATACGCGCTATTTTACCGAAAAAATCAGTATAGTCTGAAACGAAGAACCTGTCGGTACCTGAATTTCCTTTATTAAGGAGGTTTTGCGAACCGAGGAGGTCCCTGAAGGCAGCAGCAACAATCTTTGAAGAATCTATTATTTCAACATTAAAATTAAAGAACCTGCTGATCTGATTACGGATGATAGGGTAGTGTGTGCACCCGAGGATCAGTGCTTCAATACCCTCAAAGATTTCATTCGACAGATAGGCACTTATTATTCTGTTGCTGATATCGTCATAGATAAATCCCTCTTCAATCATCGGCACCAGCAGGGGTGTTGCAAGTGACACTACATTTGTCCCGGGCGACTTTTCGGTGATACTTACCGGGTATACTCCTGAGCTGATAGTGCGTTTGGTGCCGATAACCCCTATTTTTTTATAATTTCTGCCTATAACATAATCGATTACGGGGTTTATCACGTCCATGATAATGACCTTGCCCGAAAATGCCGAAGCCAGGTAGTCATATGCAGAGGCGGAGGCAGAGTTACATGCAACAAGGATAGCTTTGGCATCAAAAGAGAGCAGATATTCGATTATTTTTTCTGAATATTGTTTTATGGCCTCCTGCGATTTATCACCATAAGGAAGATGTGCCGTATCTCCGAAATAAATAAGATTCTCGCCGGGCATCAGCTGTTTGAGGGCGTGAGCAACGGTAAGCCCTCCCACTCCCGAATCAAAAACACCAACAGGTCTCTTATCCAATTTATCTTAAACTGACAGGTGAATACTCTTCTTCTTGCTGTTGTCTGAACAACAGAAAAAAGAAGACATCCTTCCCTCATCTCAGAGTTATGGGGAGGATGTCCTCTTCAATCATTAAAATCTATTTTAAGCCAAGTTTTGCCTTAACCTGCGGCAAAACATTCACACTTTTTGTCTCGTCAAAATACCTGATCTGCGACTGGGCTACATCAAATACATAAATAAAGCCTCCCTCTTTTCCGACATCTTTAATAGCCTTTTCAACCTTGTCGAAAATAGGTCTGGTTAAGTTTGCCTGTAATTCCTGAAGCTGGTTCTGGGCCTGAAACTGGAAATCCTGGATTCGTTTGCTCATATCAGCGATCTCCTGTTCTTTTGTCTGACGTACAAGGTCAGTTAGATTTTTGGCCTCCTTGTTATAAGCCTCGTATTTGTTATTTAACTCCACCTGCATAATCTCGAGGGTATTTACCAGTTCCTTCTGTTCCCTCTGAAGTTTTGCCATTGCAGTATCATATTCAGGCATGGCCCTGATAAGCTCATCGGTGTTAATATGCCCGAATTTGTATGTCTGAGCTTCGATTTTTGCGCCTGCTCCTGTAAGAAGAGCCAGGGCTGTTATGATTACAAAAAACCTTTTCATAAAATGTATTTAAATGTTTTATTATCTGACAAAAATATTCAATTAATTTTTATATCCCAATTTTTCAAGAACCTGGTCGCTGATATCATATTTCGGGTTTGCAAAAAGGACATTACCGCCTGCGGCGGTATCAAATATAACCGCATAACTTCCTTCCACCGCAATGGTTTTGATTGCCTTGAGAATTTCATCCTGCACCGGTTTAACAAGTTCTTCCCTTTTCCTGAAGAGTTCACCCTCCACCCCGAAGTATTTGTTCTGGAGTTCCTTCACTTCACGTTCTTTATTGATAATAGCCTCCTCCCTTTTTGCCTTCATATCCTGTGACAACAGTACAACCTCGTTCTGGTAGGCTTTGTACATCTTCTCTACCTCGGCATAGCCGTCGGCAACCTCTTTTTCCCATTGTTTTGAGAGCTTATCGAGCTGTTCCTGGGCTGTATTGAATGCGGGTATGTTTTTCCTGATATAGTCGGTGTCGACAAATCCGTACTTCTGAGCAGAGGCAAAAGCCGCTGTCAGAAGAAGTGCTGCTGTAATCAATACTATTTTTTTCATAATTTTCTTTTTTAGTTACACTTTAAAACTGTTGGCCAATCACGAAATGGAATTGCGATTTATTTGCATCGGGATTACCCGGCACAGCATCAAACCCGTAACCCCAGTCAACACCCAGAAGGCCGAACATCGGAAGGTTGGCCCTCAGACCCACTCCTGCGGAGCGGTTCATATTAAAGGGATTGAATTCCTTCAGCTGATACCATGCTTTTCCTGCCTCGAGGAAAGCGAGCCCGTAGATAGTAGCCTGCTGGTTGAGTGTTATCGGGTATCTGATTTCAAAAGTAATTTTTGAGTAGACGTTGCCGGAATATGATCCTTTTACGGGGTCGCGGGGAGTAAGTGAACCGTTAGTGTATCCCCTTAATGCTATTACCTCACGTCCGTAGAAACTGTAACCGGTCATGCCATCACCGCCCAGATAAAAGTTTTCAAAGGGTGACGGCCCGATGTCTTTATTATAGTATCCGAGATAACCGAATGCGAATTTGGTATTGAGAATAAGTTTATCATTTCTGCTCAGGGGGAAATAATAGTCTGCCTTGAATACCCACTTATGAAACTCAATCCACCTGTATTTTAAAGAATCATTGGCATTTGCAAAGTCTGTTTTGCTGAAGAGTGAATAGGGAGGTGTGGCCTGAAGGGAGATTGAGAAACTGGAGCCGCTTCGCGGGTAGATGAGGTTAGGCGCTGTAGAGAATCGTGTCAGCCTTCCGGTAATCGTGAAAAGATTTGATTTTCCGTTATCGAACAGGAAGCTGTATGTTGTATAGTGATACAGATTATATCTCTGATAGTTGAGCTCGCCGTAAAGTGAGAACCAGTCGTCGGGCCATTCGAGTCTTTTTCCGAGTCCGATAGAAGCACCGTCGATAATCATATGTTGCCGTGCGTCATCATTCCTTTTCATTCCGTTAGTCATCAGTGCCCTGTAAAAGGAAACAGAAAAAGTATTGGGTTTTTTACCGCCAAGCCACGGTTCAACAAAAGAGAGGTTATATGACTGGTATACACGGCCGTTCGACTGGGCCCTTATGCTGAGCGACTGGCCGTCGCCTGAAGGGTAAGGTCTCCATTCATTCAGTTTGAGGAAATTCCGCATGGCGAAGTTGTTGAACCTTACACCCACAGTGCCTACAAGCATTCCGGCCCCCCAGCCTCCTGAAATCTCAAACTGGTCGTTGGCACGCTCCTCAAGAGGATACAGCAGGTCAACACTTCCTGTCATAGGGTCAGGAACAGGCTGAGGATTAATTTTCTCCGGGTCAAAATGTCCGAGAACTCCGATCTGTCTTACACTTCTGAGAATGTTTTCCTTACTGAACAGGTCTCCCGGAAGGGTATACAGCTCTCTTCTTGCCACATGTTCGTTTGTCCTTGTGTTGCCCTTTATTATAACATCATTGAGATAAGCCTGATCGCCTTCGAAGATTCTTATTTCAAGGTCAACCGAATCACCTTCGACTTTAACCTCAACCGGAGTAAGATTGGAAAAAAGATAGCCGTGATCGAGATAAAGCGAACTGACTGCATCCTCATCCACTCTTAGTCTCTTTTCCAGGAGGGTTTTATTGTAGACCGAACCTTTATCTATATTCAGCACTTTGTCGAGAAGGGAGATGGGGTAAATGCTGTTGCCCACCCATGAAATATTTCGCAGGAAATACTGCCTCCCCTCCTCCACTTTTATCACCAGCCCGACCCTGTCATCTGAAATGGTGTAAAGAGAGTCAGAAATAATAGCAAAATCCTTGTATCCGTTTTCGTTATAGAATGTGTAAAGCTTTTCCCTGTCTTCGGTGAATTTTTCCGATATAAATTTTGACGACCTCAGGAAATTCCAGTTCTTTTCCTTGGTTCCTTTCATTTGCCGTTTAAGCTTCCCGTCTTCAAATTTCTCATTGCCTACAAATTCAATCCTGTCAATCTTAACCTTTTGGTTTTTATTTACATCAACGGTAAGAATCACACTGTTTGGTTTGCCCGGGTCCTCTTTTTGAATAAAGGACACTTCGGTATTAAGAAATCCCTTTTCGAGGTAGTGATCCTTGATTATTTTCTCTGTGTTGTTAAGAATGAAGTCGGTAATCTGCGATCCGTTGGGAAGATTTATCTTGTCTTTGAGATCCTGCAGTTCTGATTTTTTTATTCCGTTAATTTTTAAGGATGATAACCTTGGCCTTTCCTGGAGGTAAATATCGAGGAAAACTGTATCGGACCGTATTTCGGAGATAGTTATTCTGATATCTGAGAAGAGCCCCTGAGCCCACAGTTTCTGTGCTGCACCCGATATTTCATCTCCGGGAATTGTTATCATCTGCCCCTGCCTTAATCCTGAAACTCCTATAAGAGCATTGTAGTCGAGGTATTTAACCCCTGAAATTGTTATATTTCCTATAATATAATCCTCAATATCCCTGTAATCATAAATATTGCTGCTGCCGATCTGAGCATCAAGCTTTAATGTTTTTGAGACTGTCAGAATAACAGTCAGCAACAGAATAATCTTTTTATAACTGCACATTTTTATCATTTTCCAGAATCTGTTCACTTGTTTTCCCAAATCTTCTTTCACGTTTCTGGTAATCAATTATAGCCTGGTAAAAGTTTTCCTTGCGAAAATCAGGCCAAAGTATTTCGGTGAAATATAGTTCGGTATAGGCGATCTGCCACAGGAGGAAGTTACTGATCCTCATCTCCCCGCTTGTCCTGATCAATAATTCCGGGTCAGGAATACCAGCTGTGGACAGATATCTGCCGAAGGCATTCTCATCCCCCGATAATGGGTCGGCCTTACCATTAATTATATCGGCCGCATATTTTTTTGCCGCTTCCGAAATTTCCCATCTGGAGCTGTAACTCAGGGCAACTATGAGGTTCAGCCGGGTCAGTCCTGATGTGAGCTTAATGGTCTCGAGCAGTTTTTCGCGGATATTGTTATCCAGCCTGCTCATGTCTCCTATTACAAGGAGCCTGATATTGTTTTTCAGGAGTGTTTCGGTTTCCTTGTTCAGCGAATCGGCCATCAGGTCCATAAGGGCTGCAACTTCAGTGTCGGGTCTTCCCCAGTTTTCTTTGGAAAAAGTAAAGAGGGTCAGGTATTCAAGCCCCAGTTCGGCGGAAGCCTCAATGATTTCCCTGACTGTTTTGGCTCCTTCATGATGACCCATGTTTCTTTCGAGGCCGCGCTGTTTTGCCCAGCGACCATTGCCATCCATAATTATGGCAATATGCCGGGGGAGCTTACTGGTATTTATCTGGTCTCTAAGTGTCATTGATCATCTTTTTCTTTTTGACCTTACATCATCGTAAACGGGGCAACCTGCCAGCTTGTTGTATATTTTCCAGGTAATTGATAATCCTGTATAAGTATACCAGTCGTTGTTATGAAGCCATCCATGTTCAGCCGGATCTGTCAGATCAGTTAAGCCGTCAAAGTTATCATAAAAAGTTTTTCTGAAACCAATTTCAGCTTCGAGTCCCAGATTTTTATAAAAGTTAAGTTTAAAACCTGATGAAAAAGGCAGAATAAAAGTATATGTGAAAGTTGTAGTATTAATAAATGTAATGCCGGCACCTGCGGCCAGATATGGAGTATATTTCCACCTTTTTCCCTGAGTATGGTAAGGGAAGAAATTAAACTCGAACAAAGTACTCCATTCTCCCACAGTACCTGAAAAAGAAGAGGCTCTTGCCTGCTGGAAATCATTCATGAAATCGAGGTCGTTTCCTGATAATCCTCCGGCCAGCAGATTTATTCTGAAGGCCTGCCTGGGATGAAGGTTATACCTGTAAAAGATACCGGCGGCAGGCCGCATTGAATAAAAAAGCCTGCCGGGATTAATATCGCCTATATATGATGTTGTGCCTGCCGTAATACCATAATCAGCATTTCGCTGCCCGCTTATACCGCAGGCCACTGATATAAGAAAAACTGAAAGGATTATCTTTTTCATCCGTAATATTCCGGTTCAGAATCGCCGGCCGCCGTTAAGAAAGGCAGGCAGTCCGTTGCGTCCGGTAAGCAGTTTGTAGGTGAAATTGAAACTGAAAAAATAATATACATCATTCGAACGGGAATACGGGGATGTATAACCTTCAAGATAATCGCTGAAGGCATATCTTCCTCCAATCTCCATTCCCACGTTGTAATCAGGCAATATAAGCAGGTTTATCCCTATCCCGGCGGGTATTACCGCTGTGAATCCGCCATCCTGCATTCCTCTGGCTATCAGCACATCATTACCTTTTACACTATACGAGAGTCCGCCTATGCCTGTAAAGGCGTAGAAATCGAGTGAGGATATAATGTTGTTAAAACGAGTCCTTCTTCCCCTTGAAAAAAGGTAACTGTTTTCCCTCTGGCTCTTTATAAAATAATATTCTCCGGTAAGCGCAGGTTCGAAAAGCGTTGTGGTGGCCTCCATCCGGCGTTCTTCATTCGAGCCGCGTATGTCGGTTGCATGAAGCATTCCGAAAGCAAGACCTAGTTTCGCACTCAGTGTCTGAGTAATTCTGTATTTAAGCCCGCCGTTAATATTGAACCTGGTTTGCCTGAAAGTGAAATCCTTTATTCCCAGGATATTCTCCGACGGTGAGAACCCGCCTATATCTCCGAAAAACTGTGCTGTACCTAATCCGGCAACTGCTTCATATCTTTTATTCTTCCAGAGCTGGGCACTGGAAAAATCTGTAAGGAGGAACATACAAAGCAGTACTATGACTGAACGGTTCATAGTTGAATCTCTTTAAATTTCTGATACAAATATAATAATAACGGTCACAATGATTGATAATTGTTCAGTTCCTTTTATCTGCACCCCACATCAGCTTATCCCTGAGAGTACTGTAGAAATCCCGGCCCCTGAGCATCACCGTCTTTAACTTTTCAGCTGACTGTATAACCTGAAGCTGCTGACTGTAAGGGAATTTCTCTACCCTGTAATCGCAGGTTGCAATGTATTCATTATTCCGTCCTTCCATAATAAGTTTCAGCCTTGCGGTACCCGGAAGGACAATGGGCCTGACTGTAAGATTGTGAGCTGATATCGGCGAAATAATAATACTGTTGTTATCAGGAGGCAATATCGGGCCTCCGGCACTGAGGTTATAGGCTGTCGATCCTGTAGCTGTGGAAATTATCAATCCGTCGGCACGGTAGGTGTTTATATAAACATCATCATTATAAAGGTGTATCGTTATCATACTCAGTCCCGACTTCTGAACGGTAACCTCATTGAGTGCCGAAGGATCATATCCTCCGAATTTGCCGGCCGGTTCGGTAATCTCAAGAAGAGACCTCTCAACTAAATCGAAATCAAGATTATAAAGCCTGTCAAGCGACTGGCATATCTCTTCCTCGTAAATATTGGCAAGAAATCCCAGACGCCCCGTATTAATACCGGCTACAGGCAGATGAAGGTTTTTTACCATCATCATGGTTTCAAGAAAGGTGCCGTCACCTCCGATGCTCAGAATTATATCGATACCTGCCGGGAGATCTGCAGGATCTGAAAAATATTCAGCTTTCCTGCCTGCATCATGTTTTATATACTCACCTGTTCTGTCATAAATGAAAAGTTTTATACCCTTACTGCTGAAATCAGATACAATATGTCTGATTACCTTTACGGTCCTTTGGCTGAATCCTGAACTGAATATTGCAACACTCCTGAGCATCTGAATCAGATATTCATATATTTAATGAGCATGTCAAGCCTGTCGGCGTAGAAACGGTCGAGCGAATCATCTTCCGAAACCCATTTCCTGACCTCAAACCCGTAACGTTCAAAAGTTCTTATCACTGAAGTCAGATCATTCGAATTAAGTTTGAGAGTAACCTCCAGCCTGGTCGATTCGGGAGGAGAGGTTACAAACATACTCAGTATCTTAAGGTTATTGCCCTCAACTATCTGGGCAATCCGCGAAAGTGAATAATCCCTCTCCAGCATATCAAGAACGATGATCCCTCCGGGCTGGTCCATTGAAGAAAACCTGGCAATATGAATCACCAGGTCATTGACTGTTATCACTCCCATATAATGACCTTTTTCGTCAAGAACCGGCACTACGGTAAGCTTTAATCTGTTTACCAGGCCTATTACTTCAAAAATATGCTGACCGGCGGTTACATAAGGTTTTAAAAGTGTAAGCTTATGATTTCCGATAGGTTCTTCGGGCTGATTCATGTCGTAAATGTCGGCATCCGATATAAGGCCCAGAAAATCGAGATTATTCACAATAGGAAGATGGGAAATTCTGAAAATCTCCATCCAGTTGAGGGCGGTCTGTCCGGTATCTGACGTCTTAAGCGACGGTATTATTTCTGAAATGAGATCCTTTGCCTGCATGCTAAAAATGAATTATCTGTATTTTCAACCAAAATAGCAAAAAAAAGTGCCATTATTGTAATTTTGCCCTTAAATAATTTCAGAACCAGTAAGGATGACAAAATTAAGTGTAAATATTAACAAAATAGCAACCATCAGAAATGCCCGGGGAGGAAATATCCCTGATGTAAAGCTTGCAGCCATCAACTGCCAGAAATTCGGGGCCGACGGCATTACTGTGCACCCGCGGCCAGATGAAAGACATATCAGGTTTTCGGATGTTTACGAAATAAGGCCTGTAATCATAACAGAATTCAATATTGAAGGAAATCCCGGAAAGAGATTTACGGAACTGGTTCTTGATGTGAAACCCCACCAGGTTACACTTGTTCCGGATGCTCACGATGCAATAACCTCCAATTCGGGCTGGGACACACGCAGGCATCTCAGTTTCCTGAAAGACAAGGCAGCTCAGTTCAGGGAGGCAGGGATAAGGACATCTGTTTTCGTTGATCCCGACCCCGTTGCCGTGGAATATGCAGCACTTGCAGGGGCTGACAGGGTTGAATTGTATACCGAACCCTATGCAAGGCATTATTTGTCGGACAGGGATAAAGCCGTTGAACCTTATGTGATAGCAGCTGAGGCAGCCAGAGACCTGGGACTGGGTGTGAATGCGGGACATGACCTGAGCCTGGAAAATCTCAGGTATTTTTCCGGGAGAATACCTTTCCTTGCCGAAGTGTCAATAGGGCATGCGCTTATCTCTGATGCCTTATATTACGGCCTTGAAAACACAATAATGATGTATAAGCGCCTCCTTACCCCCTGATATTTAAAGAATAGATACAAAACCCGGCCTTCGTAAACCGGTTTTAAGCCATATGCTGACGAATCATTGAAATCAGAACTCTTATGCCGACAATGTTCTCCCCGCCCCCGGGGATTATTATGTCGGCATATCTTTTCGAAGGTTCAATAAACTGCAGGTGGGAAGGTTTTACTGTTTCATAGTACCTTTCCAGCACCTGTACAACCGATCTTCCCCTTTCCGCAATATCTCTCATTATAACCCTGCCCAGACGGTCGTCAGCATCGGCATCCACAAATACCTTAATATCTAACATCGATCTTAGAGCAGGATCGGCAAGTACCAGTATTCCCTCAACTATTATCACTCCTGCAGGTCTTACCGGTATGGTTTCCTTTGAACGGACACAGGTAATATATGAATAAACCGGCATTTCAATGTTCTTTCCGGCCCGGAGCATATTGAGATGCTCTGTCAGTAAAGAAAATTCAACGGAATCGGGATGGTCAAAATTTATTTTCTGCCTCTCTTCAAGGGGAAGATGACTGTTATCGCGGTAATATGCATCCTGCGGCAGAACAGTAACCTCACTGTTCTTAAACTCTTCCACTATCTTTTTTACAACTGTCGTTTTCCCTGAACCGGTTCCGCCTGCAATTCCAACAATCAGCATATTTTTGTATTTTTGTCATAAATAACTGTTGTCAAAAATATAAATAAATAACAACCGGATAAACAGGGTTGCCGGAAAAGTGAATATCTGCTGCCGATGAAAAATATTTGCCGGCGAACCTGTATTAAACTATTAAGATGCTGTAAATGACCAAATTATATCCCCTGAAATTCAAGCCAATAATTAAAGAAAAGATCTGGGGCGGATCTGTTCTGACCAGTGAGTACGGGAAAAAACCGGGTGCCGGACTCCTTATCGGCGAAAGCTGGGAGATATCTGCTGTCGGAAATAACCTGTCGGTAGTCTCAAACGGGTTCCTGGAAGGTAATAATCTCACAGAGATAATTGAAGTATACATGGATGATCTGACAGGCGAACATGTATATGAACAATTCGGAAACGAATTTCCGCTTCTGATCAAATTTATTGAAGCATCCTCAGATCTTTCTGTTCAGGTACACCCCGATGATAATATGGCAATGGAGAAGCACGGAACGAGGGGAAAGACAGAAATGTGGTATATCCTTGAAGCGGAACAGGGCTCCAGGATATACAGCGGTTTCAGACACCCTTCCTCGGCTGATGCCGTACGTAAAGCTCTTGCAGACGGATCACTGCCCGGACTCCTTAATATTGACTACCCTCAGAAAGGAGATGTTTTCTTTACCCCGGCCGGAAGAATACATGCTATCGGTGGAGGAATAACCTTAGTTGAAATTCAGGAGACTTCCGATATAACCTACAGACTTTACGACTGGAACAGAAAAGATTCAAACGGCAATTCCAGGGAACTCCATATTGAAGAGGCTCTCTCTGCAATCGACTATAATGCAACAGGGTCAGCCATAATCAGGAAAACCCCTTTAACAGATGCTACAGTAAACCTGGTAGACTGTGAGTATTTTGTCACAGGCATTATAAAGCTTGAACAGTCCCTCAGGAAAAACTACGGCATGACAGATTCCTTTATAATTTATATTTGTACACAGGGAAGTTTTTCAATTTCCTGGGAAGGTGGAAGGGAGACTGCGATAAAGGGTGAAACCATTCTGCTTCCGGCAGCCATCGACAATGTTATACTTACCGGAGAACCAAAGGCCGATATTCTGGAAATATTTATCAAAAACATAGAAAACGGTTTATCATGAGAAAGTTTTTTTTGATTTTAGCATTTCTTCCCCTGCTTTGCATTTCTTCCTGTATGAACAAGGGAAGCAGGGTCAGTGAGAGTGAGGGCGAAAACGAAGAACTGTCCGTACCCGACACAGTGAAAAAATTCTACAGCGGAAATTTACTGACTTCGGAAGTCACCTTCAGAAACGGGGTAAGGCATGGTCTTACCAAAACATATTATCCCTCAGGTAAATTGTACCAGACTTTCTGGTATCAGAACGGAGTAAAGGAAGATACAGCAGTATGGTATTATGAAGACGGCAGGGTTTTTCGCAAAACACCCTTCAGGAGGGATACCATGCACGGGGTTCAGATACAATATTACAAATCGGGCAGGGTAAGAGCAAAGCTTGAATTTGTTGATGGTCTCAGGAAGCCTTATCTTGAAGAATTTAAAAGCGACGGATCTCCTGTCACCGATTATGCATCTCTTGTTGTACAGACAACCGATAATTATCAGCAGAACGGCACATATACAATTAAGTTAAGTCTGAACAAGAAGGATGTAAAGGCAACCTATTACCGCGGAGGGTACCAGAACGGACTCTTTAACCCGAAAGCTGTCGTTAAAATAAATGATTCTGATTATACCGGAATTATTCATCTCCGTAAAACCGGAAGCCCGGCACAGAATTTTGTTGAGGTGATTGCAGAGATCACAACACCGCTGGGAAACAAGCTTCTTGAATACAGGAAAATAGACCTTCCGTATAATGACCTTAATTAGGTACCGTAACTGAATACAACCACGGAGACCATACGGAAATGATCATCAGGACGGCAAGATATATCTCGGGCAGCACCAGTTTATCCGGTTGTCCTTCTCCTTCATTACCTGAATTTGCTTTTGCAGGCAGGTCAAACGTAGGTAAGTCTTCACTCATAAATATGCTTACAGGCAGAAAAAAGCTTGCACTCATCTCACAGACACCGGGAAAGACCCGTACCATCAATCATTTCCTTATCAACGATGACTGGTACCTTGTGGATCTTCCGGGTTACGGTTATGCAAAAGCCCCTGCCTCACACCGTAAAGCATGGAAGAAGGAGATTGAGAATTATATCCTTAAAAGATCAACACTGATGTGCGTATTTGTGCTTGCAGATGTAAGAATAAGCCCGCAGAAATATGACCTGGAATTCATGGAAATGCTCGGTCGGAACAATATTCCTTTTGCAAGGGTATTCACCAAAGCTGACAAAATTTCGGGTCATGTACTCGAAAAGAACATTGCCCTTCATAATAAAACCATGCTTGAAAGGTGGGAGGAGTGTCCTTTAACCTTCATAACATCTGCAGAAAAAAAAACAGGAAGAGATGAGCTGCTCGGTTTTATAGAAGATTTAACAGTAAAATTCAAAAAAAAATTATGAATACTGATTGATTTTTTACTTTTGCATCTACAGATATCCGGAAAGAAACTTTTAAAAGGAATAAAATGTTTGGAAGAGCCCCCATGAAGATTTTCTCCTGCAGAGCCACCACTGAACTGGCTGCAAAAATTGCCGGTGAACTCGGAATGGAACTTGGTAAAAGTTCAGTTACTGTTTTCAGCGATGGTGAATTTCAGCCATGTTACGACGAATCTGTAAGAGGATGCATGGTATTTATTGTTCAGTCAACCAATCCCCCGGCCGAGAACCTTCTCGAACTTCTTCTGATGATCGATGCCGCCAAGAGGGCCTCTGCCTATAAGGTTATTGCCGTTATCCCATACTACGGCTTTGCAAGGCAGGACAGAAAAGACCGTCCTCGTGTTTCAATAGGATCAAAACTCACGGCTGATCTCCTTTCAGCTGCAGGAGTCGACAGGGTCATTACCATGGACCTGCATGCAGACCAGATACAGGGTTTTTTCAATGTCCCGGTTGATCATCTTTACGGCTCCGCAATATTTGCTCCGTATATTTCTTCCCTTAATCTCGAAAACCTGGTGGTCTCCGCCCCCGATATGGGAGGATCAAAAAGAGCAAATGCCTACGCGCGCAACCTCCAGGCAGAACTGGTCCTCTGCTACAAACTGAGAAAAAAACCTAATATAGTTGAGGAAATGTCGATTATAGGAGATGTTGAAGACCGAAATGTTGTAATTATCGACGATATGGTGGATACGTCAAGTTCCCTGGTTCTGGCAGCCCAGATGATGAAAGAGAGAGGTGCAAGAAGTATCAGGGCTTTTGCAACCCATCCGGTTCTTTCAGGCAATGCGGTTGAAAGAATAAACAACTCACCTCTCGAGGAACTGGTTGTCACCGATTCCATGCCTTTCAATAATACATCCCCTAAGATTAAAGTACTCTCAATAGCCAAAATATTTGCAAATACCATTTACGCAGTCACAACAAACCAGTCGATCAGTACCAATTTTGTTTTTTGACCTCTTTTGTTTAAATTTGCGCGCCAATTTTAAAAATGTCTAACGTGTAATGGGATTCCGTAAGGGCGGAATTGAGTAGCACAACAATTTTAATTAAATGAAAACTTTAGAGATTACTGGTTCGCAGAGAAAAGAAGTAGGCAAGAAAGATGCCGTTAAGATCAGAAAAGCAAAAATGGTACCGTGTGTTCTGTATGGCGGAAGCAGAAACATTCATTTCTCAACTCATGAAAACAGCTTCCTTAAACTCGTTTATACCGATGACGTGCACCTCGTAAACCTGAACATCGACGGTAAATCTTTTAAAAGTATCCTGAAAGATATTCAGTTTCATCCGGTAAACGATAAGATTATCCATGCTGACTTCATCGAACTGCACGAAGATAAACCTGTCACAATATCTCTCCCGGTAAAAGTTACCGGTGACTCCGAAGGTGTTAAGGCCGGCGGTAAACTTAAAATAGGGAAAAGGTATCTGAAAGTTAAAGGTCTTATTAAAGATCTGCCCGAACATATTACAATCGACATTACAAATCTTAATATCCACGATTCGGTCAAAGCCGGAGATATTAAGCTTGACAATGTCACAATTGTTGAACCTGAAAAACTTATGGTCCTTAATATTGCAACTTCAAGGGTTGCACAGAAGACTGAAGAGACCGGAGTTGAAGGTGAAGGTGCAGCTGAAGAAGGTGCAGCAGCAGGTGAAGCTGCCGAAGAAGCAAAATAGTTCCCCGAATTGAAATATCTGATAGCCGGACTCGGGAATATAGGCGAGGAATACACTAATACCCGGCATAATGTCGGATTTATGATCCTCGATGCCTTTGCCGCAAGCGAAAAACTGACTTTTACAGATAAACGTTACGGCTCGGTATGTTCCCTTTCAATCAAAGGCAGAAAAGTCATATTACTGAAACCTTCAACCTACATGAATCTGAGCGGCAATGCAGTTTTATACTGGCTTACCAGGGAAAAAATTGAACTTTCGGAACTGCTTGTTATTGTTGATGACATTGCTCTCCCCACAGGAACTATAAGAATGAGGCCAAAAGGAAGTGACGGAGGTCATAACGGACTTGCAAGTATTAATGCATCACTCGGTACATCAGACTATGCAAGGATTCGTTTCGGTATCGGAAATTCCTTCAGCAAAGGCCGGCAGGTAGATTACGTTCTCGGAAAATGGACCCTGGAGGAAATGAACCTTATAGAGGAAAAAATATCCATGGTCCATGAAATGATCAGGTCATTTGTCCTCGCCGGAACAGAAATTACCATGACAAAATTCAACAGGCGGTAAACAGGCAATAAACCGCGTGCAGATAATCAATAAAACCGGCTCCCTTCACAATGGCAGAGTCATCCGGAAATATCAGAATCGACAAATTCCTGTGGGCTGTCAGATTATTCAAAACCAGAAGCAGTGCCTCTGAAGCATGCCGTAAAGGAAAGGTCTCGGTAAACAACATTACCGCAAAACCCTCACGCACAGTCGCAGCCGGGGATATAATAAATCTCCGGAAACCTCCGGCCATTTTTGAATACGAGGTTTTAAAACCCCTGGGAACCAGAGTGTCCGCTAAACTGGCAGAGGAATTTATAAAGGACATTACCCCCGCGGAAGAGAAAGAGAAATACCTGCTTTCTTCTTCAGTCAAAACAGGTTTCAGGACGTCAGGAAAGGGAAGACCTACCAAAAAGGACAGAAGGGATATCGAAAGATTTTACGGTGACCTGTAAACTGATTTTAATGTTTATAAAACTGCTATATACCATAAAATAAAACCCCGGATGAATATAAATTTGTCTGTTTCTTTCTTAAAATTGTACGATCATAATTTATAATACCGGGGGAATGCCTGTATAACATTTAACAGAAGATGGGCAGGGAAAACATAGAAAAATACTCATTACCGTATGCCATCCTTAAACCTGTTCTGGGTCTGTGGCACAGCAGAATCTTCTATCGCAGAATAATTGTTGTTGGCAAAGAAAATTTTAACCAGAACGATCACCTTATTTTTGCCCCTAATCACCAGAATGCACTCATGGATGCCCTCGCTGTTCTTTTTTCACTCAGGGGACAACCCGTGTTCCTGGCAAGGGCTGACATTTTCAGGAACAGGTTTATTGCATCCCTCCTCTATTTTCTTAAAATACTCCCCGTATACAGGATAAGGGACGGATATGACACACTGAAAAATAACGACTGGATTTTTAACAAGACCGTAGAAGTCCTTAAAAATAAAAACGGTCTTGTAATTCTTCCTGAAGGAAACCACGAGGGTAAAAGAAGGCTGAGACAACTGAAAAAGGGAATCTGCAGGATTGCTTTTCAGGCCGAAGAGGCCTCAGGCTTTTCAATGAATATTAAGATTATTCCGGTCGGAATAGAATTCAGCCATTACTACAGAATCAGGCAGGTGCTGACAGTAGTCTTCGGAAAACCCATCGAAGTATCTGATTATAAGTCCCTCTATCTGCAGAACCATGTTCATGCAATTAACGACCTTAAGAACAGACTTTCGGATGAAATGAGGAAGCTGATGGTCCATATCGATTCTACTGACGATTATGAAGCAATCGACGAACTGAGAATTATCGTCAACGGAAAATATTCTGATGATATTAAAAACCCAAAACTTTTCAGGGACAGATTGCTTATTGAGAAGATCAACCGGCTGGCAGAGGCATATCCTGAAACATACAGGAAATTGTGCAACCTGAGTCTTAAGGCCGGCAGACTTGCAGGAAAACTGAAAGTAGACTACCGACTCCTGGAAAAAGAACGATATTCAACTGCAAGAATTATCAGAGATTCAGTTGCACTTATATTAACATTGCCACTTTTCATATATGGCACTCTGCTGAATTTTATCTTCTATATCATACCGGAACTGATTAGCAGAAATCTTAAAGACAAACAGTTTTACAGTACAATAATTTACAGTGTTTCACTCGGCCTGGCACTTCTTATAATGCCTGTATACCTGATCTTAGCCCTGATTTTAATCAAACCCTGGTGGCTGGCCCTTATTGTTTTCGCAACAATACCGGTAACAGGTATTTTTGCATGGGGCTACCGCTTGTTTTATAAAGAATTAAAAGGTATCATCAGGATTAACAGGTACAGAAAAAAGAAGAAAAATGATTTTACCAGATTAACCGAAATTTACAGGGAGATTCTCAATATAATACATAACATCTGAAAATGATTTCATGAAAAATATTTTTAAAGGGAAAACTGCCTGGATTACCGGGGCCTCATCAGGTATCGGGGAGGCACTTGTATACGCTCTGGCAGATATGGGGGCGAAAGTGATAGCATCCTCAAACGATTCCGAAGGTCTGTTGAAAGTACGTGAAAATTGTGCAGCGAAATCAGCAGATATTAAATGTATTCCGTTTGATCTTGCCGACATCACTTCATTAGCTGAAATTACCGGAAAATTATTCGAAGAAGAGGGCCGCATAGATTATTTGTTTAATGTGGGAGGAATAAGTCACAGGTCGAGAATTGTTGAGACACCGCTTGAACTTGACCGTAAAATTATGGATATTAATTATTTCGGCGCAATTGCCCTGACAAAAGCGGTCCTTCCTTATATGATAAAGCAGGGGGGAGGACATATTCTGGCCACAAGCAGCATCTCCGGACGATTCGGCTTTCCTCTCAGGGCTGCTTACTCCGCATCCAAACAGGCCCTTCACGGTTTCTTCGAAACCCTGTACCTGGAAAATAAGAAAGATAATATAAAAGTCTCGGTAATAATTCCCGGAAGGGTAAGAACAAACATCTCCATTAATTCCCTCGATGCAGAAGGAAAGCCCCGCGGAGTAATGGACCCTGGTCAGGCGAAAGGGGTATCTCCTCGAAAAGCAGCAAAAACCATCATGAAGGGAATTGTAAAAAACCGGCGTGAAATTCTTGTCGGTAAAAGTGAACTGATAATGCTGTTCATCAGAAGATACTTACCTTGGCTCTTCTTCAGAATAGCCGGGAAAATTAAACCATATTGAAAATATCTGTTAAAATGAAAGATTATATAGTAGGAGGTATTCAGCAGATCGGTATTGGAGTGACTGATCTTAAACAATCATGGAACTGGTATATCAACACATTCGGTATGGACTGCCCGATTTTTGAGGAGGAAGCAGAGGCTAAACTGATGCTGCCCTTTACCGGAGGCGAGATAAGGGCACGTCATGCTGTTCTGGCATATAACCTTCAAAGCGGCGGCGGTTTCGAAATATGGCAACACAAAAGCAGAGAACCTGTTTTCCCGGTTCACCCGCCTGAAGCAGGAAACATCGGAATTTTTGCCTGCAAGATAAAGGCCGCAAAAGTTGAAAGAGCTTTCCGTATCATGACCGACAAAGGTCTGACTGTACTCGGAGGTTTATCTGAAGACCCCCATGGCAGGCGGACGTTCTTCCTTAAAGATCCTTTCGGAAATATTTTTCAGGTAGTTGAAGCGCACGACTGGTTTATGAAAGAGAAAAAACCTACGGGAGGAGTATACGGAGCTGTTATTGGAGTTTCCGATATTGAAAAATCGATGAAGGTTTATTCTGATATTCTGGGCTATGATGACGTGGTTTATGACATAACAGGCACCTTCCCCGATTTTTCGGGTTTACCCCGAGGTGAAAGAATCCTGCGGAGAGTATTGCTGAGACGTTCTCAGCCTGTGCTAGGACCATTCAGTAAACTTATGGGTAAAAGTGAAATCGAACTGCTCTCTTCAGGGAACCATAATGAAAGAAATATCTACGAAAACCGCCAGTGGGGCGACCCGGGGTTCATCCATATCTGTTACGACGTATCCGGTATGGAACCCCTCAAATATCTATGTATGGAAAAGGGATTCCCTTTCCGGGTCGACAGTCGCACCGGCAGTAACGGAACAAGTTTCGATATGGGAGAGGCTGCGGGACATTTTGCCTATATTTCAGACCCCGACGGCATCCTTATAGAATTCGTGGAGACACATAAAATACCGGTTATAAGGAAACTGGGATGGTATCTGAAGCTTCACAAACGTGATCCGAAGAAAAAACTGCCCGACTGGATGCTTAAAATGCTCAGGTTCTCGAAAGTAAAAAGAGTCTGATATATTGCTGAGACTATCCCCGTTTACCTGCTGCGTAGGCTTCAGCAGCACGCAGGACTCTCATTACGTTTCCCGACCATATCTTTTCGATCTCCTTCCGGGAGTACCCTCTCCTGAGAAGTTCAATAGTTATATTCTTCATCTGTGAAACATCGGAACATCCTGAAATCTTACCCCCTCCGTCAAAATCGGTGCCGATACCAACATAATCAATTCCGGCTATCTGGACTACATGATCTATGTGATCAACCAGGTCTTTTACCGTTGCCAGTTTCTCATATTTCTTCTGAACTGCTCTGATCTCACTTCTCATCTCCCTGATCTTTTCGCCGTTCAGGGCTCCCCCTGCTTCGTATTTTTTCCTTATATCAGCAATAGCCGAGTCGAGTGCAGGATTGGCTTCCGGTGATTTAAGGTAACTGCTCAGGATACAGATCTGTATCACACCTCCATTCTCTTTCAGAGCAAGTATCATTTCATCAGTCAGGTTCCTGGGATTCTCACAAAGGGCACGGCACGAAGAGTGGGATGCTATTACAGGCACGGCTGATAATTTTATCACATCATAAAAAGCCTGATCGGAGATATGGGATACATCCACCATCATGCCTGTATTGTTCATCTCTTTCACAACCTCTTTCCCGAAGTCGGATAAACCATTATGCTCCGGCCCTGAAGGGTCTGTTGATGAATCGCATATATCATTGTTTCTGGAGTGTGACAGAGTCATATATCTTGCCCCGAGATCATAAAATTCCCTGATCCTGGAAAGATCCTTTCCTGCAGGGTAGCCATTCTCTACTCCGATGAATGCAGCTATCTTTCCTTCTTTCTTGATCCTGTAAGCATCATCAGCACTCAGTGCTATCTCGGCCAGGTTACTGTACCTGTTCACATTATCATGAATGGCTTTAAAAATATCGAGTGCCTTTTTACGAGCTGATGCATAAGCCGAATCATTCCTGGGCCCCTGTCCGATGAAAACAGCGAAGAACTCAGCATCAAGTCCTCCCTCGCGCATCCTCGGGAAATCAACACATCCGTAATCCTGCCGTTTCCCTATATCAAAATCAGAACGTAAAAGATTCATAGGGGTATCACAGTGAGTATCCACTGTAAGAATAGATTCATGAATCTTGTCAGCCTTCCTTGCGAGCCTCTCTTCGGTGTCGGAACACCCTGCAGCAATGAACAGCAGCGAAAAAATGATGATAAACTTTGTGGCTCTCATTTTTTTTCTGAAAAATATCAAAAATATAAATGAAAAAACAGGATACAAACTGCTATATGACAGCATAAAATCTTAAAAAAACTTAAAAAAAAAGCATGCCCGCAGGCATGCAGTATATTTTTCGTTAAAGTTAATATCAGAGCTTCACGATTTTGTAAACGTTTGAAAGTTTTCCCTTTATAAGTCTCAGGAAGTATGTTCCTGCCGGAATATCCTGAAGGTTAAGGATCTTTTCAAGAAGCGTTGGCTCAATTTTATCATTCCTGATTATCCTGCCCTGTGCGTCAAGAAGCTGTATCATAATCTGAGTATCAACCGGCGATTCAAACCTGATATTAACAGATTCTCCGGCAGGGTTGGGATAAATGGTAACCGCAACAGCCACTTCAAGGTTCTTCTCAACATTATCAATTATGAGTTTCTGCTGAAATCCGTGAGTCAAAATGAGGGTTCCGTCTGCAGAAACATATGTGGGAACTATTGTTTCTCCCAGAGTCCAGCTGATGGAAATGGAATTATCAGCGCTCTTGTTCTGCCCCCCCGCACTGGCTATTACTTCCTGCTTAACCTGGGCCGAGAGAGTAAAGGCAGAAATCAAAACTATTGAAAGTAAGATCAGCTTTTTCATGATTTTGCCGGTTTGATTAACGTAAAATTAAGTAATTAACAACCAAAAAGCAACTTTTGTTGCACAATTTTCATAAACAGCCTCAAACTGTAGATAAACAGCCGGAAAAGTGGGATGAATAAAAAATGGGGCTAACTTGCAACCCTCAAAAAAGAATATTGTCTTTTATTACAGAATGAGCCGGGATAATACAATTATCGATTCAGACAGGGGTACCCTGCTGGTAAGGGATTGCATAACAGGTAAACCCGGTGCTCATTACAGGCTTTATAAACTTTATGCAAAGGCAATGTTCAACCTGGCTTACCGGATAACCGGCAACCGTGAGGACGCGGAAGACATCCTGCAGGAGGTGTTCACCGAGTGTTTCAGCAGGCTGAGCTCTTTCAGATTCGAATCTACATTCGGAGCATGGCTCAGATCAATTACAGTGAACAGGAGTATAAATCATATCAGAAAAAAAAGGTTAATACTGGTTTTCCCGGAAGAGATTCCTGAAGTTATTGAAGAAGAAAATGATACTACGGATTACAATATCGGTCAGGTATACCGGGGTATCGAATCCCTGCCCGACGGTTACAGAATTATCCTATCCCTCTATCTGATAGAAGGTTACGATCATTCTGAGATATCTGAAATAATGGGCATTTCTGAATCTACCTCCAAATCGCAGTATTCAAGGGCAAAGGCAAAACTACGTGAACTATTGAAAAACAAACGATAAGATGGACAATCTCGAAAGATTCATTACGGAAAACCGGCATAATTTCGATCGTCTGCACCCTCCGGGCAGATTATGGAACCGTATAAGAAAGGCTTCCGGGACAGGTAATAATTACCGGACCTACGGATTTACTGCAGCAGCTCTGATTGCCACCACCATCATTCTTGCAGGAGTGCTTGGCATAATTATCAGATCTTCAGATTTCCGGGGAAGAAAAGCTGCAGCTTTATTTGCAGGTGAAGCAGTGTTTTACTATCAGTCGCAGTTCAACAACCTTTACAATCAGGCAAAACCTTTTCTTAACAGCCAGCCGGAGCTTGAAAGGGAACTCGGATATGATATTCAGAAGCTCGACAGTATCCTGTCAGAAATCAGAAAAGATCTTAAAGACAATGTTGCAAATGCTGAAGTTGTCGAAGCCATGATCAGGAATTACCGCACAAGAGTGTTGATTCTTGAAGAAATGCTCAGAATAATAAAAGAGAAACAAAATGAAGAAAAGATACCTGAGAATCTCTAAAAGGGCAACATTACTGCTCTGCCTGTTAGTAACATATATTATTACTGTTTCGGCCCAGTTTACCCAGAAAAGAATTCTCGAACGCACTGAACCGGTACGGCAGGGAAATGCTCTGGAAATAAATAATAAATACGGTAAAATTGAGATTACTCTGTGGAACAGGGATTCGGTCTACATCAGGACCGAAATTCAGGCCAACGCGTCTACGCAATCCCGGACTGATAAAATGTTATCAGGTATAAGAGTTGATTTTGAAACAACACAATACCTGATCAGAGCAAAGACTGTCTTCGACCCGTCACCCGGCATGCTTATTGAAAGCTTTAAGGGAATGACGTCAAAAGTGTTAAATTTTGATTCGGGTATCGAGATCAGCTATTACGTAAAGATTCCGCGGTACATGTCCCTCCGCCTCGATAACAGGTACGGAGACGTTTTCATGGAGGATATAAAAGGAGACCTCAGACTCAACCTGTCGAACGGCTCCTTCAAGGCAGGTTCTGTGGAAGGTTCATGCGAACTTAATCTTGACCTTGCCAATGCTGTTATTTACAAAACAACACTTTGCAGGATAGACGGGTCTTTCTCTGAAATATTAATGAACGAAGCAGACGCAATGACTATTAATTCCATTTCCTCACGCTTCGAAACAGGTAACATAACCGACCTGACAATTGAATCGAGACGTGATAAAATCTTTATAAGGTCTCTCGGCACTCTCAGGGGCAACTCATATTTTTCCCATGTGCGGATTGACAGACTCATCTCTGAAGCTGATATCGACGCCAGATACGGAAACCTGACAATATCCGAAATTGATAAAACGTTCAAAAAGATCAATATCAGATCAGGCTACAGCGATATCTATCTTACTTTCGGCAAATCAGCATCTTATAACTTATACCTCAGACATACAAACACATTTGTATCTCTTCCTCAGGAGGGGGCAGATTTTGAGAAAAAAGCGGTAAATGAAGAAAGAAAAGAATATATTACCACCGGAACCATAGGCAGACCTGCCGGAAAACAGCAGGTGGATATCGAAGCCAACAGAGGAACGGTATCCCTGAAATAAAAATTTTCAGCCCTGAGGCAACCCCGGGAAAAAATTTCTGTCTTTTTTAATAAGAATAAAAACTACTCAAATAAACTAATATGACCAGGTATATCATCTGTTTATTACTTATAATCACGGCAGCAGGCTCATACGGACAAAAAATAAGTCAGCAGGCAGGTCTGCGCACCGGATATATGGGCGGTATCTTTTATCAGGCATCAAATACTTCAGGCAATGGTGAATCAGGGCTTTTTGCAATGCTCTCTTTCAGGGAAAACGGTATGCAGCTTACCGGGCTCAGAACTTTCACCGGCTCTCCCTTAACCGAAATATCTCCCGACCTGGTCTTCGGCTGGGGTTACGGAGGTCATGCAGGTTTTATTGTCACCCGCGAAATCAGGTTTCTCGGAAGAGATTATTATTTTGAAAATGACAGGTTCTGCCCTTTAATAGGAATTGACGGGTACGGATTTCTTGAATACAGATTCAGGTCTATACCACTGGCGATCGGACTCAATATAAAACCATTTATCGAGCTGACAACACCTTCATTTATAAGGATCTTTCCGGGTGACACCGGTATTTCAGTATCATATGTTTTTTAAAAGAAACAATAAAATAATCAGCAATGAAGAAAATATTTATAACAATCTTGATTCTGACCGCATACATGGCCGGTTCTTTTGCCCAGGAAGGGGAATTTCAATATTACAAAGGGAGAGAGATCAAAACACTCCTCGGAAAAGATCGTCCGGGCGGCGGCTATGGGTCCTTCACAATGGGTTATTCTTATATTGACGGACAGAATGCTGTACTTATGGGGGGCAGACTTGCATGGATAGCCAGCCACCATGTCGGCATAGGTTTCGGGGGAACCGGTTTTATTAATGAGCTTCATTATGAGCCTTCACTTGACCGGAATGTGTTTCTTACAGGTGGTTACGGAGGACTCTATATTGAACCTATTCTCTTTCCAAGACTGCCTGTACACATGGCCTTCCCCATACTTATCGGGGCAGGAGGTGTTTCATATATTTCAAATGAAAATGAAGAGAACCGTAATTTTGTAGAAGATTCCGGTGCTTTCCTTCTTGCTGAACCTGCAGCCGAGATTGAACTCAATCTGACAAAGAATTTCAGACTGGCCTTCGGGATAACCTATCGTTTCCCGACACCTTTTAAAGTAAGCTCAGGAGACTCCCCTGTTGTAAAGGCCGAATCAATAAAGGGATTCAGTGGAACGGTTACTCTTAAAATAGGAAAGTTCTGATCCGATTAAAGATTACTTTGAAGCATCCTTGTAAAAAAGGGATAAACCCTCATCAAGCCAGGCAATATATTCATCCGTTTTGTAGTTTGTGGCCATAGTTCCGTTAAGCGGCGTCCCCTGGTGATCAACTATTGCATACAGAGGAATAGCATTGGTCCTGAACACTGATATCTCAAGGTCTTCGTTTATTTTCCCTATCGTTTTTTTGATTTTTCCGTCTGTAACTGATGTTATCCATTCGTTTTCAGGAAGAAGAGTTCTGTCGTCGGTATAGAGTGCTATAATAACGAACTTTTTAAGTCGTTCCTGAACGGCAGGATCAGACCATACCTTAGCTTCCATGAGTTTACAGTTGGCACAGGCATGCCCCTTGAAATCGAGAAGTACCGGCATGTTTTTTTCCCTTGCACACTCAATGCCCTGCCTGTATTCAAAATAACCCGATAAACCATAAGGCATGGTAAATTTCTCTGCGAACCGTGGAGTACTGCATTCCTGACTTAATCCCTGTGTAAAGGCAGGGCCATTGCCCCCCGGGACAGCTTCTCCCGACAACCATGTTTGCTTTATCGTGCCGGCCGGCGGAAGAAATGATGAAAGCCCCGGCAAGGGTGCTCCGAACAGACCTGGTAAAAGATAAACCACAAATGAGAAAACTGTAATAATCAGGAATAGCCTTATTACCCCGATATGTTTAACCTCACTGTCGTGGGCAAATTTTATTTTACCTGCAAGATACAGACCGGTCAGTGTAAAGAGCACAATCCAGACAGAAATAAACAATTCCCTGTTTATCAGTTTAAGGTTATAGACGGTATCGATGGTTACAACAAATTTAAGGCTGAAGGCAAGCATCAGGAATCCAAGGACTATCTTTACCGAGTTTAGCCATCCGCCCGATTTCGGAAGTTTGCTGAGTACTGCCGGAAAGAGTGCGAAAACAGTAAACGGAATGGCAAAGGCGAGCCCGAATGCAAACATTCCTGTAACGGGACGCAGAATACTTCCGGTGGATGCCTCTACCAAAAGGCTTCCTACTATCGGACCTGTGCATGAGAAAGATACTATCACCGTGGTGAGAGCCAGAAAAAAAGAAGCGAAAATGCCTCCCCTGTCTACCATAGAATCGCTTTTTGAGACCCACTTATTTGGCAGTACAAGTTCAAATGCACCGAAAAATGAAACCGCGAAAACCACAAAAAGTATAAAGAAGATCAGGTTTGGTATCCAGTGAGTAGCCAGGGCGTTTGTAAACCCTGCTCCTGCCCCGGTTAATGAAATGATCAGACCCGGCAAAGTATAGATTATTACAATGGAAAGTCCAAACACCAGCGCTGTTAAAATCTTCCCATCCTTCCTGTCGCCCCGCGAGAAGAAAGCCACCGTCATTGGTATCATGGGGTAAACGCAGGGGGTAAGAACACCAACCAGCCCCAGCAGGAATGAAAGCCAGAAAAATTTCAGCAACCCCTTGCCTGAGGCTGCCGGCCGCGATATATCAGAATTAACCGTCTGAGCCTGTCCAATTACAACCTCAAAATCAACATCTTTCGGAGGCAGGCAGGTAGTATTGGTGCATGACATATAGGTAACTGTACCTCTGACGGTGAAACCAGGTTTGTCCGATATAATTTTTTGTCTGAACTCAGCCTTTTCGCTAAAGGTTTTTATTTTGAATCCGAAAGCCTCGTCAAATTTCTCAACAGGTTCGGTTGTTTCAAAGGGTTTGCCGTCAGGTGTATAAGCTCCTGAAGTTGTATTAAACACGAAGGTTGTGGGGACAGGCCCGTTTTCAGGTACGTTGATTGAATAAATATGCGAACCCTCCTCAATGGTGGCAGAAAATATTATTTCATACCTGTTTTCACCGGTTTTCTGATAGCCGAAACTCCAGGATACCGGATCTGATACCTGGGAATAGAGCAGCAGACTCAGCAGCGGCATCAGTATAGTAATGAACAATTTCTTCATTCCTGTATTTATTGAGATTATATAATCAAGATGCAAAGGTAATAACCTTTGTTTTAGTCATGCAGGAATAACAGATATCCGGCCAAAGTTGTTCAGGTAAGGTCTATCTCATTCTCGTCTCTGTCGAGAAACCTGTATTCCAGCATATTGAAAGAAGGAATAGCTTCTACCTTGAGACATATCCCGTATCTGAAATTCCATCTCCTGAATAACGGGAACAAACCCTTCTTCAGATATGCAGCCACATAGGGATGAACCTGCAGAAGCAACCTTTTTGTTTTAATCTTTTTTACAATTGTTTCAAGAGTATTTTCTATCTCATCCGTAAAAAGGAGTGTTGGTTTCACCTCCCCGGTTCCCCTGCATACCGGGCATTTTTCATCCGTAATGATTTTCATTTCGGGTCTTACCCGCTGCCGTGTGATCTGCATTATTCCGAATTTCGTAAGGGGAAGTATATTGTGTTTGGTACGGTCGTTCATCATTGCATCACGCATGGCATCGTACAGCATCTGTTTATGTTCAGCCGACTGCATGTCGATGAAATCTATTACAATAATTCCACCCATATCCCTTAACCTGAGCTGGCGGGCAATTTCTTTTGCGGCAGCCAGATTGACCTCGAGCGAGCTCGATTCCTGGTCTGTGCCTGACCGTGACCTGTTGCCGCTGTTTACGTCAATAACATGCAGAGCTTCGGTATGCTCTATAATAAGGTAAGCTCCGTGTCTGAATGATACTGTCCTCCCGAAAAGCGATTTGATCTGACGTGTAACCGAAAAATGGTCAAATATCGGAAGTTTCCCCTTATAGACTTTTATTATTCCTTCTTTCTCAGGAGCTATCTCCCTGACATATCTTCTTATATCCTCGGCAAGAATGCCGTCATTGATATGTATGCTGTTGAATGTCACATTAAGCAGATCTCTCAGGATAGTTGATACCCTGTTCATCTCCCCGATGAAGAGTCTTGGCGACTTAATATCTTTTCTGATATTTTCAAAAGCCTTCTCCCATTTTTCTACCAGCTGGCGAAGTTCAGAATCGAGTTCCGCAACTTTTTTACCTTCGGCGGCAGTACGGACAATTACACCGTAATTGACGGGTTTAATGCTCTGGATTAACGTACGTAGTCTGCTCTTCTCATCCTGGCTCTCAATTTTTGACGAGACTGAAACCTTATCGGAAAAAGGTATAAGCACCAGGTTCCTGCCGGCAAGAGAGATTTCGGAGGAGAGCCTGGGTCCTTTTGTTGAGATAGGCTCCTTGATAACCTGAACAATGACTGTCTGACCGTTCGAGAGAACATCAGCAATCTTACCCTCTTTGTCAATATCAGGTTCAGGTCTGAATTTATGGAACGGAATTATTTTGCCTTTTTTCTGGACGGCGGACTGATAATATTTATGAAGTGTCCTGAACTGCGGGCCGAGGTCGAGATAATGAAGAAAGGCATCCTTCTCATAACCGACATTGATAAACGCTGCATTCAGACCGGGCATTACCTTCCTTACTTTGCCCAGATAGATATCCCCGACTGAAAATTTAATGCTTCGTTTCTCCTTATGCAGCTCTACCAGTTGCTTGTCTTCCAGCAAAGCCAGAGACACTTCTTCATCACCTGCATCAATAATCAAATCCCTGCTTTCCACTTTGCCCTTCCGAATGAAAAGATGATTAACTTTTTTAATAAAGTCACAATACAATAAACCTAAAGATCAGGCGACCTTTAGGTTTACTTTATTATTGCAATTTTCACTGTTCCCTGCTATTTCTTCTTATGTCTGTTCTTACGCAAGCGTTTTTTACGCTTGTGTGTCGACATCTTATGTCTTTTACGCTTTTTACCGCTTGGCATCGATTATTTCTTTACGTGTGACTTAACCTTGTTTACAAATGTCTTGGCCGGTTTGAAAGCCGGAATGTTATGGGCCGGAATAATAATTGTGGTATTCTTTGAAATGTTCCTGGCTGTTTTCTTTGCCCTTTTCTTGATAACGAAGCTTCCGAAGCCTCTCAGGTACACATTATTACCTGCAATCATTGAACTTTTAAGCGCATCCATGAATGCTTCCACTGTTTTCTGAACCGCTACCTTTTCAATTCCGGTGTTCTTGGCAATTTCGTTTACGATGTCTGCTTTAGTCATTTTCGTGAAGTTTTAAAATTCAACAAATTATTTTGCTATAAGTTTTTTCGACTCTGCAAATATAAAAATATTATTTATTTAAATTGAAACAGTTACGGAAAAAAATATTTTTTAAAGCCCTGTAATACCTTATAAATAAATTTCGGGGAAAAGTCTCTTCCGGTCATTCATCAGATTTCATGGAAACTGAAATATTCTCAGGCTCCTGTTCATATTTGCCTGTGAGTTTACATGATGGCACTTTTTTCGTAACTTTACAGTCTTAAACATAATTATATTTTAAAGCTATGTCACTTAATAAAGTAATTCTTGTAGGCAATGTCGGGAAAGATCCGGTGGTCAGATATTTTGATAAGGGTGTCGCCAAGGCTACATTTCCTCTTGCTACCAGTGAATCATATACCAATCAGCAGGGAGAGACGGTAACAACAACCGAATGGCATAATATTGTTTTATGGAGGGCTCTTGCAGAGGTTGCCGAGAAAACCGTGAAAAAGGGTACCCAGCTGTATGTTACTGGTAAAATCAAGACCAGATCGTATGTTGACAAGGATGGTAACAACAAGTATATAACCGAGATACTTGCCGATGCGATGTATATTATCGACCGCAGGCAGGGTACTTCTGCATCTTCATCTGATAATTCCGGATATGCTGAAGTGCAACAGTCAGGAAACCGCCCCGACAGGAACTATCCGGCCCAGGGAAAAGCGGCCGACACACTCAATGAACCAGGAAGAAACAATGACCCGTTTACGGATGACATCCCCGGAGGGTCTCCGGAAGATGACCTGCCATTTTAATCCGTCTAACATCCACCGTAAAGCCTGGATTTGGTAAAATACTCAATAAGTCAGAATAATGGGCACGGCAGATCTTAAGTTAATATCCGGTTTTGTAATCCTGGTACTGCTTCTGCTGCTGTCTGCCATTATCTCAGGTTCAGAGGTTGCATTTTTCTCTCTTACACCCGGCGACATGAGCAGGCTTAAAAAGGAGAAAAGCAAAAGAGCATCAGCGTTGCTTTCCCTCACAGCAATGCCCGATAAACTGCTCAGCACTATTCTCGTTGCAAATAACCTCGTAAATGTAGGAATCATTATTCTCTCTGCTTTTCTTAGCGAAAGACTTCTTGTAAACAGCCTCTCTCCAACGGTAAGGTTTATTGTTGAGGTAGTTGCAATAACCTTTATAATCCTGCTTTTCGGAGAGATTCTGCCAAAAGTATATGCCACCCGTAACCATTTTGCATTTGCCTGCACCATGGCGGTACCGTTTATTATAATCGGAAAGATTCTTAAACCCGGCACAGAAGCTTTGATTTTCATGACAAAAACACTGAGAAAAAAATCCTTCAGCAAAAGCCGGAACATAAGCATGAACGATCTTTCAGATGCACTTGATCTTACCGCCGACAAACTTGAGGAAGAAAAAAAGATACTGAAAGGAATAGTAAATTTCGGCAATATAAATGTAAGCGCAATAATGTGCCCGCGGGTTGACGTCACCGCAATAGATATCAAAGAAGGATTCAGCAGTGTGATCCGGGTCATTACAGAATCGGGTTATTCAAGAATACCTGCCTATTCTGGTTCGTTTGATAATGTCAAAGGTATTCTTTATGCAAAGGATGTCCTGCCTTACAAAGACAATCCCGACTCTTTCAAATGGCAATCTCTTATTAGACCCCCCTATTTTGTACCGGAAACAAAAAAGATAAATGAACTGCTTAAGGAATTTCAGGAAAGAAAGATTCACATGGCAGTTGCAATTGATGAATACGGCGGAACCTCAGGTATAGTAACCCTCGAAGATATACTTGAGGAGATTGTGGGTGAGATATCGGATGAAAGCGATGTTGATACTCCCCTGTTCAGAAAAATTAATGAAAACACATACATATTTGAAGGCAAGATATTGCTCAACGATTTCTACAAAATTCTTTCGATCGAAAACGATCCGCTGTCCGAAATAAGAGGTGACGCAGAGACACTGGCCGGGCTGTTACTGGAGATGACAGGTGAGATTCCACGAAAGGGACAGTCGGTAGAATATGGTTCATTCAGATTCACTATAGAAGCCTCCGACAAAAGAAGAATTAAAGAAATAAGGGTAACATTAAATTCCGCAAATGACACTACCCCTGAGGAATAATATTCTGTATGCTCTTGCTGTATTTCTGGTATTTGTATCCTGCAGGGGGAGAGAGATACCAAAACCCAGAGGGTATTTCCGCATCGACTTCCCTGTTAAACAGTATGTGATGTTTGATAACACATGCCCCTTTGTATTTGAGTACCCTGTGTACGGCAGAATCTCCTTCGATATCCAGGACAGCCCTGAACCATGCTGGTTTAATATTGAATTTCCTGAATATAAGTCTGTAATCCATGTGAGCTACCTTCCTGTAAATAATAATCTGGCCGGTCTTCTTAAAGAATCAAACGAATTTGTCTACAGCCATACTGTCCGTGCCGACGCCATAACTGAACAGCCATACCACAATTCTGAAAAGAGAGTCTATAGTATGCTTTATGATATTAAAGGTAATGCCGCCTCATCAGTTCAGTTTACCGCTACCGACAGTTCAATTCACTTTCTGAGGGGAGCCCTCTATTTTTACTCCCAGCCTTCTGAAGATTCACTGGCCCCTGCCATTAAGTTCTTCAGGGAAGATATTATACATTTAATTGAAACTCTCAGATGGAAACCATGAAATCAAATATCAGATAATGGGCTGTATAACCAAACATTATCTTAACGAATATTCCCTTATGGGTGTCTGGAAGATCGAGGAAGACATAAAGACACTGCATAAAATGGTGGAACTCGACAGTAATGACAGGAGACGCTATCATGAGTTCAGAAGCAACTCAAGAAAACTTGAATTTCTGAGTGTCAGGGCCCTTCTGGCAGAACTTATCGGAAAAGATGCTAAAATAGTATATAACAAAAACAACAAACCTTTTATTAAAAGCGGAAGTCATTTTATAAGTATATCCCACTCTTTCAAGCTGACGGCGATCATGCTGAGTACAAATGAACAGGTTGGAATAGACCTCGAATACATGAATGCAAACATTTCAGCCTTTATGAGTAAGTTCATGAACCGCAAAGAGAAAATCACCAAAGACCCGGAACTCGGCAGATACCATCTCTATCTTCACTGGTGCGCAAAAGAGGCACTTTATAAGATATGCGACAAGGAAGGAATCAGCATAAAAAACAATATAATTCTGAAACCTTTTAAACCAGCCGAATCAGGCGAAATCAAAGGCAGGGTCCGAACCGATAAAATAAACTTATGGTTCGACCTCTCCTATACACGCTATGATAACTATTCCATTGTGTGGACCAAAAAGAAGATTCTATGAAAAATAAACTGATACCATCAGCCAGGTCGGTGGCTCTTCTGCTTGATCCCGATAAAACCAGCAACCCCAGACTGAAATTTATGATTGAACTGGCTGTCAGAAACGGGGTTGACTATATCTTAACGGGAGGAAGTATAACTTTCAGTTTAATTGATCCTCTTATATCAGAAATCAAAAAAAGCTGCAAAATACCTGTAATACTTTTTCCAGGGAACCTTCTGCAGTTAAGCACAAAGGCTGACGGTATCTATTTCCTGTCGCTCATCTCCGGAAGAAACCCTGAATTGCTTATCGGAAACCATGTTATTGCAGCTCCTTTTCTGAAAAATATCAAAGAACGTGTCATCCCCGTGGGTTATATGCTTATAAACGGCGGGAGGAAAAGTTCTGTGGAATACCTGAGCCAGACCAACGCTATTCCTCCCGATAAATACGATATAATTACAGCCACAGCGCTTGCCGGTGAGATGCTGGGCATGAAAATGATTTATCTCGAGGCCGGCAGCGGCGCAGAGCTGCCTGTACCCCCGGATGTTATAAGAGAAGTTAAAAAAAATATATCAGTGCCCGTTACTGTAGGCGGGGGAATAACAAAACCTTCACAGATATACGATGCCTACGGAGCAGGAGCCGATATGGTAGTACTTGGTAACGGTTGCGAAAAAGAACCCCTGCTTCTTGAAGAGGCATGCAGAATCAGAAACAGCTTTAACTGATTATTGCCTCAGAAGTTCCACTACAGGCTCTCCGTGCACGGCATTCGGCATAGGTATCCCGCATAATACAGATAGTGTGGGTGCAATATCGGCCATATCAACCCTCCTGTTCACTGTTGCCCTGTTAACAATCCAGCCATACCAGATCATCGGCACATGTATATCATAATCATACGGGGAGTTGTGATTTGTAATACTGTTTTCGGCAGTCTCAACCCAACCCGGACTAAGAATAACCAGGACATCGCCCGACCTCTGGGGCATAAAATTATTCGAAGCCATTCTTAAAAAACCGTTACTGAAATCGGCTGTTTCAAACATCGACATCGGGTAAGCTGAAGCCACTCCCGTATTCTGAACCAGAAAACGTGCAACTCGTTTCTGAAACTCCTCAAGCTGGAGTCGTGCATCCTCAATAAGAGTACGGTTAAGATAAACCTGGTTGTCAAAATAACCCTTCACCCAGTCACCCTGCCCGTAGATGGCATTAAGGTATATCCTTAAAAGCTGAAGAGCCTGCGTATGCCTGAAATACCCCGACGGTATCCTGCTGCCCTCCAGAACAGATGGTGGCTCAGCTACTCCATGGGCAGATGTAAATATTACAAGAATATTCTTTTTCCCTATCGAATCATTCAGCATGGTTAGAAATTCGGATATATCGGCATCAAGCCTCAGAAGTGCATCGGCTGCCTCTACCGAAGAGGGACCGAACCGATGGCCTATCCTGTCATTCGCCGCGAAACAAACCGACAGGTAATCAGTTACTTCGTCCTTCCCGAGGCCCTCCTCCCTCACCAGCCGCATGGCAAAATCTTTCGTAAGAGAATTGCCGAACGGAGTCTCAGCAAGAAGGGAATAGTCCTTCTTAAGCCCTGGAATACCCTTTGTCTGTAATTTCCTGAGATCATAGGGAAAAAAACTGACATTATTGAAACCAAGTTCGAATCTGTTTGAATCGGGAAGACAATCGCTGTACAATTCAGCACCTTTAAGAGGTATCCATATTTTCCCCATATACGAATCAGGAAGCCGCAGTGCATTGAAATCATTTACCCAGGCAGGTAGCTCTGTCATGTAATAGGAGCTTGACATCCACGACCCGGTTATAAAGTCGAACCAGTATACCCCTCCCTTTACATGCCCGGCTGACAGGATGGCTGAGCTTTCCTTCATACCTACGGAAAATATCTTTGCGGTTCCGTTGGTTGAAAGAAAAAGCTCATCAGCAATCGTTGATGCCATAAGTTGTACCGGAGAATGCTGTCCTGACTCAAATGACCCCCCTACAGGGCTGACGTTTTTATCGGAAGTGCAATATATCATCTCATTTCGCAATGGCACATGCCAGTAATCAGAAGTAATGCCATGAACAGCCGGAGTGGCACCGGTTGCTATTGTGGCATGGCCGGGCCCTGACTGGGTATTGACATAATTGTACCTCGCATTTTTAAAACTTGTACCCTCATTCATCATCTTCCGCAGCCCGTTGTCCGAAAACCTGTTTTTCAACTTCTCAAACTGATCAAAACGCAGCTGCTCAACTATGATTGTAACAATAAGCCTCGGTTTATCAGGCGGAATATATGCAGACTGACCTTTAACATGAAGTGATAAAAACTGAAATAATAAAATAAATGATAAGATTGGTAACCGGTTGTTTTTCATAATAATAGTTTAAATCCGGTCCTCTGGTTTTTCCCCTGCTGCCGGATCTGCAAAAATAAATCTTTTGACCAGAGAATCAAGTCAGAGACAAAAATCAATTATGCCCCCCTGCCACGATAAGTGTTGCTTTATATGAAACGCCTGTTGACAAAGACCTGAAGAGTACAATATAGACTCCCGGGATCAGGTCACCTGTGTTTATTATTAAAGGCTGTTCTCCGGAGTCCATCTCTTTTATTTTCTGACCTGAAGAGGTAAAAATTGTTATTCTTATCCTGCCATGAAGTTCCGGGGGCAATATGCACTCAACAAACTCAGTGGCAGGTACCGGAAAGAGCAGTGGTGTTACAGGAAGGACGCTGTCAGTTTTTGTACCGTCATATTTCATGTAAACAGTAAGATCACTTCTCTGGAATGGCAAAACCTGAATTCCTGTTATGACAGTATCCCTGTAACCGTAAGCTGAAAAACTCAGATTCCAGGTACCGGGTGACAACATTCTTACAAAACTGCCGGTTGCTGTATCTGCATAAACGTGCGAGCTGTCCTTGTCATACCCTTCAATGAAAACTTTTGCCGGTACCGGTTCAAGAGAGTTTTCGTCGAGTACCCGGCCATGGATACCGTACATGGCATTTTCAAGATATCCTACCAACGACTGCCTGTTATACTGCCATAACAGTTCAAGTTGTGCAGCAGGTGTCTCTTTTACATAATCAAGCTCGATAGTCACTTCCCTTCCCTGAAGCTCCCATGTAACAAAATCCTGTCTCCCTCCGTAAATCACATACCATTCAGATCCTCTTACCACACCGTTATCGTACATATTGAGGTAATACGGACCAGAGAAAAGATGCACAGTATCGGCATAATATCTGCTGATCTGATAAAACCAGTTATTATCGGCATGGTATTTTGAAAGCCATCTGTCCCATGGATAATTTACCACCTCGGCGCCGGAATGAAAATTTGCAGACAGGACAAATCTCCTTTTACGCAGAAAGGAGATCATATCCCTGTTCTCCTTTGGCGGAACAATGGACTGATCCATCGGGTCGGGGAATTTACGGTTCAGATCATATCCTTCGGCGTTCGATCTGGTCGGGCTGGAAATGATATTTCCGGTTCTGTATGTGCCGTCGGGATTTGCAAGCGGGTTGATCCATATCTCCAGGTTATCGATAAGGTTCTTTACCCTGGCGTCGGCATTGTAATTCTTCAGAAGGTGATCGGCCAGTCTTAACATAAGCACAAACCCTGCCAGCTCATTACCATGAATGGTTGAAGAATAGAAAACTTCGGGTTCATCCTCATCATCGGCGACATTATCCGATATTTTAAGTACGAGAACAAGTTTTCCGTAAATACTGGTTCCTATTGTGTCGAGACGGCACAACTGCGGGTAATCTGCCTGAAACTTCCGCATTATCGAATCATACTGTGTGTAAGTGGGATAGGAATCCCATTCCATGGCATCTTTTACCGTTGCAGCGGAAAGAATGCCTTTAGGGTCTTCCGGAGGAACAAGTTTCCATGGTTTGCCGAGGGACAGAAACCATTCAACCGTAACCGGAGTCAGTACAATAAAGACACTTCCGTTCCTTACCGATGAGACTGACACATACCTGGTGATTAAATCCATTCCGGCACGCCCGGGGTAGGCAATCATAACCTCTGCCTCTCCCTTATGTGAGATAAGGGCACGCAGACTGTCGTCCGGAACGGTCTGTGCCTGGCAGATTCCTGATGTAATGACCAGCAGGATTAAGGTTGTATTTATAAACCTCTTCACCTGATATTAAACGTTAAAACGTATGTGAAGTATATCTCCGTCCTCGACAATATAGTTTTTGCCTTCCACAAAGAATCGGCCTGCTTCGCGGCATGCATGTTCTGATCCATACCTTATATAATCCTCATATTTGATCACTTCGGCTCTTATAAACCCGCGTTCAAGGTCGCTGTGTATCGCACCTGCTGCCTCCTGTACATTCATTCCTTTCTTTATTGTCCAGGCTCTTATTTCCTTAGGGCCCACTGTGAAAAAGGTTAACAGATTCAGCATACTGTATGCCGATCGCACCAGTTTGTCAACTCCCGCCTCCTCAAGTCCTGCATCCCTCAGAAACTCTCTCCTGTCTTCGGGCGATTCCAGTTCGGCTATCTCCGCTTCAAGTTTTCCGGCAATCACAAGAACCTCACTTCCGGTACCCTGGAGATGTTTTTTTACCTTCTCCACATAATGGTTCCCGGTCAGCACAGATTTATCGTCTACATTGCAAACATACATAACAGGCTTTACAGTAAGCAGAAAAAGGTCATCTGTATACTTCCTTTCCTCAGCAGAGAGGTCAAGTGTTCTTGCATTGCCGAAATTCTCAAAGTGATCCTTCAGTTTCTTCAGCACTTCAATTCCGTGCGATGCATCCTTATCACCCGTTTTCGAAGCCCTTTCAAGCCTTTCTATTTTCTTTTCCACCGATTCCAGGTCTTTTACCTGAAGTTCAAGATCGACTGTTTCCATATCTCTTACCGGGTCGACCGAACCGTCAATATGCGGAAGGTTATCGTCATCAAAGCACCTCAGAACATGTATAAGGGCATCTGTATTACGTATATCGGCAAGGAACTTGTTACCCACACCCTCACCTTTGTTTGACCCCTTTGCCAGTCCTGGTATATCAACAATACCAACAGTAGTATGCACAATACGTTCTGTCTTCTGAAACTTTTCCAGCTCATATAATCTCCTGTCGGGAACCTGAATTATTCCTATATTTGACTTTGAAGCACTGAAGGCATAGCTGCTGGTTTCCACTTTTGTTCCCGATAGGCAATTGAATATCGTCGTTTTGCCTGAGTTTGTAATTCCGATTATTCCGCACTGAAGTGGCATGATTTTCTTTTTATTGATTATGCAAAGTTAAAATTTACTTCACTGCGGGCTTCACCACGATTAAACTTTTATACCTTTCGGTACTCTAACATTAAAATCCGCATTGTTTGGAGGAAAAGGAGACAAAGGACAAGGACATCGTTTCCCTTCTGGCCACCAATCCTGAAGCAGGATTCAGAATGATTGCAGATCGTTACGGCCGCAAACTGTACTGGCACATACGACGTCTGGTAATTCTGCATGAAGATGCTGATGATGCCCTGCAGAATACTTTTATAAACGTCTGGAAAAATCTTGAAAGTTTCCGCAGGGAGAGCTCTCTTTATACATGGTTGTACAGGATAGCAACAAATGAAGCTATTGCATTAATAAACAGACGTAACCGGCAGAGTACGGTTCCGATAGATGACCTGGGATCGGTTTTTGCCGGGGCAGCTGAGGGCAGCACATGGTTCGACGGTGATGAAGCCGTGAAAAAACTGCAGAATGCAATTCTTAAACTCCCTGAAAAACAGAGAATAGTGTTTAACCTTCGATACTACGAAGAGATGTCGTACGAAGACATGAAAAAAATACTCGGAACATCAACGGGAGCATTAAAGGCTTCATACCATCTTGCGGTAAAAAAAATCGAAGAATTCCTTAAAAGTGCTTAAACCTCAGAAATAAATATCTATCTAATATAATGATGAATGAGATTGAAAAAATACCGAAAGAGAATCCGTTCAAAGTGCCGGAGAGGTATTTTGAGGATATGACTGATAGCATAATGCAGGCTGTATCAAAGGTGCCCCTTGTGCCGGCACCCGAAAAAAAGCTGTACCGGATCAGTCCCTGGATAGCAGCTGCTGCCGGGTTTGCGATAATTGCTGCCCTGAGTATCACCTTTATCCTTTTCAATAACGGAAAAAAGGAAGCTGACTTCTTTACCGGATTATCCTATAACGGTACTGTTGAGGAAATTTTTTACAACATGGATATTACAGCCATTGAAGAGGAGATAGCCGCCGGTATGATTACAGGGCGATTCTCCGAAGTTGACAACCCGGATATCATAGAATATCTGGTAATGCAGAATATTAATATTCTCGATATTTATGAATATTTTTAAAAAAGGGCTATGAAAAAGGGATTGCTTTTTATTGTCATTGTGTGTTTTTCCTGGACTATGCTCGATGCCCAGAATCCTGCCATGGAGAGATTAAATGCCTATAAGGTCGCATTTTTCACAAAAAGACTTAACCTCACCACACAGGAGGCACAGAGATTCTGGCCCGTATACAATGAACTGCAGAATCTCAAGCTTGCCATTCAGCAGGAAAGGACGGGTATTTTCAGGGAGATTAACCAGAATGAGCTTAATATGTCGGAAAAAGAACTGATTAATGCAGGGAACAGACTTATTGAGCTTGATGTTAAGGAGGCCGAACTTAATGCTGCCTACCATAAAAAATTCCAGGAGGTTCTCTCCCCGGTAAAAGTAGTACGTCTGTACCAGGCTGAGAACCAGTACCGGCTCCAGCTGCTGAACGAACTGAGAGAGAGTGCCCCTGTGAGAAATAATATTCAGCAGCAGAGAAAGCCATTAAACAGGTAAAGACTGACTATTTCTACTGCGGGAAAAATTTCCCTGTATCTTCCAGGCTGATTTTCTCCTGCTTTCCTGACAACATATTCTTAATCAGGACTTTTCTTTCAGCTACTTCTTCTTCCCCGGCAATTGCAACGAATGGTATTTTCAGTGAATTTGCGTATGACATCTGCTTTCCGATTTTGACATCACCGGGATAAATCATGGCGCTGGTACCTGACGCATGTAATTTATTAAGGATTTTCTGGGCATAGCTGAGTTCTCCTGCCCCGAAGTTTATAATCATGACTTTGCACGGGGCTGTACTGACATTCTCAAATTTACCTTTCTGCAGCATTACATCGTAAATCCTGTCGGCGCCAAAGGATACCCCGACTCCTGAAACTCCCTCCAGTCCGAAAATACCGGTCAGATTGTCATACCTGCCTCCACCGCAGATGCTTCCGATACTAACGCCATCAGCCTTAACCTCTATTATTGCCCCCGTATAATAATTAAGACCGCGTGCAAGTGAAAGGTCTATCTCCAACCCGCACCTCAGAGGATCCTGATCCACAAAACCGGTAAGAGTTTCCAGTTCTTCAATACCTTTATTTCCCTGGGATGAGTCAGCAAGCAGATTCCTGAGTCCGGCAAGTTTCTCCTTATTATCACCTTTTAATTCAAAAACCGGCAGAATAGTGTCAATGACGCTGCGGCTTAATCCTTTTTCCCTTAATTCCGCAATAACGGCATCCATGCCTGCCTTTTCGATCTTGTCGATGGCTGTTGTGATATCTGTCAGTCTGTCTGATGCACCCGATTTTTCGGCCAGACCGGCCAGTATTTTCCTGTTGTTGATCTTAATTGTAACCGGCACACCGAGTCTGGTAAATATTTCATCAACAACCCTCAGAAGTTCGAACTCATTAATAAGGGAGTCGCTGCCAATAACATCTGCATCACACTGGGTGAATTCACGGTATCTCCCTTTCTGAGGTCTGTCGGCCCTCCAGACTGTCTGTATCTGGAATCTCTTAAAAGGGAAGGTGATTTCGTTGCGATGCTGAACTACATACCTGGCAAAGGGGACGGTCAGATCATATCTTAGGCCCTTTTCACAAATTTTCGATGAAACCGTAACTGAATCCTTGCTCAAGAGTTCCGCCTCAGGTACATCATCAAGAAAGTTGCCCGAGTTCAGAATCCGGAAAAGCAGTTTATCTCCCTCATCCCCGTATTTACCTAAAAGGGTCGTCAGGTTTTCCATTGCCGGGGTTTCGAGAGGCTGATATCCGAAGAGGGAAAAGGTGTTTTTTATTACGCTGATAATCAACTCTCTGCGAATTATCTCCTCAGGTGAGAAGTCGCGTGTACCTTTGGGTATAGAAGGTTTTACCTGCATACTTGGTTAATAAAAACCAAAAGTAGGTATATAAATTGAAAGTTGAAACCGTTATGATTCTTTTGCTTTCCGGATCGGGATATTCAGTATTTTTCCGGAACGTATGTCTGATCGGTCTTAGGGGGCCTTACGTAAGCCACGTCGTGTTTAAGCGGCGGCAGCTTGAAAGGTTTCGGGGTAAGATCTTCATACGGTATAAGTGAAAGGAGGTGGCTGATACAGTTCAGGCGTGCCCTTCTCTTGTCATCACCCTCCACCACATACCATGGAGATTGCTTGGTATCGGTATAGGCAAACATCTTGTCTTTGGCCATGGAATATTCCACCCACTTATCGCGTGATTCAATATCCATAGGGCTGATCTTCCATCTTTTAGTCGGGTCCTTGATCCTGTCCTGAAATCTTTTCTCCTGTTCATGATCGCTGACCGAGAACCAGTATTTTATAAGGATGATTCCTGACCTGATAAGCATCTTCTCAAATTCGGGGCATGAGCGCAGGAATTCCTCATATTCTTCATTTGTGCAGAAACCCATTACCTTCTCAACACCGGCCCTGTTATACCAGCTTCGGTCGAAAAGCACAATTTCACCTCCTGCCGGAAGATTTGCCACATATCGCTGGAAATACCATTGCGTTTTCTCTTTTTCGGTCGGGGTTCCAAGTGCAACCACCCTGCAGATACGGGGATTAAGACAGCCTGCGATGGTCTTGATTACACCCCCCTTTCCCGCAGCATCCCTTCCCTCAAAAATAACAACGACTTTAAGTTTTTTTGCCTTCACCCACTCCTGGAGCTTAATAAGCTCTATCTCGAGTTTACGCAACTCTTTATAGTAGGTGTCCTTTTTCATCTTTTTGTGTTTCTCGTCCTCTATATCATGATAAAGTGACTCTTTGTCAAAAACCTCCTGCTTCGGTCCGGAGGATTTATCTTCCTTTTTCCTGTTTTTATGAGCCATGGTGAAAGGTTTTAGTGACAGAAAGTTAAGAAAAATATAATAACAAATCCTAATCCGGGAAATAATTTAGTTTATTCCATCAGGAGAAAAGGTATGTAAGTACTCTGATTAAACCGGATTTTTGTAAATAAATCTTTTACTTAATTATTGTATAAAGGGAATGGAAAGAGGATATCTGAATTCTTCTCCCCTGGAGGCCTTAATGGAAGCGATTGCAATGCAAATCACTTTAAGTATCCACAAAGCACCCAGTATGGGTAATCCTATTATAATGAAGCACAATGGTATGAGAAGGATTGTATAAAGAAGCACGGAAAGCTGAAAATTAAGGGAATTTTTGCCGTTCTCATTAATCCATGTTGATTCATCTTTCCTGCTTAGCCAGCAAATCATAGGGCCCAGAATTCCGCCGAACGGGACAATAAACCCGGCGTAAGCCGACAGGTGACAGAACATTGCCCACGTGCGCTCACTTTCCGATAAAACTCTTACTTCTTTCATGACCTCTCTGTTTTACATTAAAGACGTGGACTGAATCATTTTGTTGCATTACTATTTATACCTTGCCAGTCTTTTCAGATCTGAATCAAGGAAAGCGTTCGGGTTGCCCTGACTTATCCTGTGCTGGCCGAAATAATACATTTCGGAATCGTCTGTACCAATAAGTATCTTGAAACAGTAACTGCCTGTCCTGTCATCTGTCGGCCCTACTTTATGCAGTATCAGGGTTGATGGTGCCTTTTCCTTAATAGCTTTTTCGATCTCTTCCTCCTCTACAAGTTTAAACGGAAAGGGGTAGATTGATTTTATAGCCGACTCTGTTGACAGGCCGGGGGCCATATCTTCAGCTTTGGCAAGGATTGTCTTCTTCACCACCTCAGGCGCATTAATATTGTAATACCTCAGATACCTTCGTCCTGTTACTGAAGGGTTTTCTGAAATCAGCCTGGCATGGTTCTGCATAAATGCCAGTATAGCCCCCAGTTTATAACCGTAAGTTATATCCTCTTCTCCCGCGAATGAGAGAGGCACGGCGCATATTTCAGGATTATCACTCAGGTTCGCTACTCTTTTTCCCTGTATAAGATTGATAAAATTAAAGAGGCCACCGGTCTTATCTCTCTCAAAATGTGTCTGTGTAAGAACAATAAATGAATAGGCCGGATCGGTGCGTCTTTTATTGAATTCAACAATACTGATGAACTCATAAGGTGTAACATTCCAGAAAGAATTTACCGCTTCCCTGATATTCGGATTCCATGCAGAGAACGGGTCATCTTCAAGAACCACGCAAGTCTTTGATTCCATAAACTGCTTAATCTCTGCAGCACTTGGAAAGGGGGCCTGAGCATTTAATAATGTTAAACCTGCTGTTGCAAAAACAGCAGCAAGGATACTTTTTTTCATAAGCCGGTTTTTTTTACCTGGGTAAATATAAAGGATTCTTTTCGTTGAATTTCCGCACATAAACAAACATAAGCTCCTTCTGCTTCTTTCTTGGCAGCTTTACATATTCCTCATAAATTTCAGGGTCTTTCATTATAAACAGTTTTACATTCTCGATTGTAAAATCGACAATCTTGCCCGTCTCAAAATCAATTATATACTGTCTGATCTCATTTCTTGCAGTTGAATATGGCCTGTATGCATAAGGAGAATAGATGCCGTACGGATAATATCCTCCGTAATATCCATAGGGTGAATAGTAATAAGGATCATAATAACCGTAAGGGGAATAATAATTATACCTGTTATCGTATGTTGTCACATCGGCTACAAAGTGGCAAATGTTACCTATAAATGTTATCCTGTTAAAATTACCCTGTATTATTACATAAACCACCCCGTTCCTGGCAAAACCCCATATATCTTCTTTCTTTACCTCCTGCCTCACACCCAGTTCATCATAAAAATAGATTTTATCGGCAGCAAATACCTTGTCGAAAAAATCCTTGTCGTTATAATCGGCAGAAGTAAGGATTTTTGCCTTAGGGATAGGTCTGTTAGCTTTAACCTGGTCGAAGTTAAGATAGATACCATCCCTGAACCTGAAATCGGGAGTGTATTTTACTGTTTCAGACTGTTCCTGTGCAGAAATATTTAACGGCAGTAGCAGTAACAATGCCGCAGCTACAGATACCGGTAAAACCTTAAAACTACATAACTTTCTGTCCATTTCAAGTCCTCCTTCCTGAAACAGGTAATCAAAAATTATACCGAAAAGGGACGAAAAAAACCAGGTCATATATGAGGTAAATATAATGTGTTTTTTCCTTAAAACAATTTTTCTTTGTCAGGACAATATGCTTTCAGAGTCATATTTGTATTATTTTTACGGGTGAATATTGAGTGATGTTAAAACAGAATAACATTCAGGCATCAACCGGCCAGGGAAACAATGTAAGTGACTCCGGAACCAGCAGGCGGATTATTCTCAACCTTTCACTGGCTGTTCTGATTTTGCTTATTTCCGGCGTTATTCTGATTTTCCTGAACATGCTGCTTCCGGCCGGAATCCTGATTCTTCTTGCATCAGCAGGGAGCCTTCTTATATACCGCAGGTCGTCAGGATTTCTCATCAGTCTCTCACGGAAGCTTGAAGAGACCTCGGAACGGAGCGGAAAGAAAGACACCGTGATTACAGATTTCTCTCACCGGATACGTGAGCCTCTTAACACCCTGGTTATAATAAGTGAACTACTCATGGAGTCGGGACCTTCCGGCAAACAGAAGGAACTTATAGAGACTCTTATGGCATCGACCAAAAACATGGTCGACACTGTTAATCAGCTTACCATGGAGAGTGGCGGAATAAGTTACGGTGAAAAAAAAGAAATACGCTTAAACCTTAATTCCACAATCCAGAACACCATTGAACTCTTTAAACTGAGACAACCGCCTGTACTGAGTTTCCTCCCTCCTGACGAGAATCTGCCTGATTATTACATAACCGGTGACCCGATTGTGATTAAGCAGATCCTGCTGGATCTGTTTATCGTTCTCGAGACCGGAAACAAAGGTCATCCGGTTAATGTTAAAACTGAAGCCGTAAAAGACGAAATACAGGACTCAGGCTTTTATATCACATTCACTATCTCGGCCGACAGGGGAACACCTCTGCCTTCCGATAATGAAACTCTTTTACATGCAGCCAGATTAATCAAAGACGCAGGCGGTAAATATGTTTTTGATTCTGACGACAAAACCACCAGGTTCTCCTTCAGGTTGCCTTTTAAACCTGCAGTAACTGAGGAGAAGAAAACAATAGCCTCCTCAAGGATAGATATACTGAAGTCAGGAGAAAGACCTTCTAAAAATCTCAGGGATGCCAATATTCTTCTTGTGGAAGACAACCAGATAAACCAGAAAATAACAATGCTTACCCTGAAACCTCTGGTAAAGTCAATTGATACCGCTACAAACGGAAGAGAGGCACTGGAGAAATTCGGAAGCTTCAAATATGATCTTATTCTGATGGATATACAGATGCCGGTAATGAGCGGGCTTGTCGCCGCAGAAAAAATAAGGGAACTTGAGTCAAGCACAAATGAACATGTTCCCATTATTGCAATTACGGCAAACGCAATGCTGGGCGACAAGGAAAAGTGTATCTCAGCAGGGATGGACGATTATATCAGCAAACCTTTCCAGCCCTCCTCATTGATAGAAATCATCAAGAAACACCTTTAGAAGCGGTTTATATTCTTATACCCATGATAAGAATATCATCAACCTGTTCATTATCCCCCTTCCAGTTCTCAAGAGTATCTTTCAGAATTATTTTCTGTTCATTCATAGGCAGCCTGTTGATAGTTGTAAGAAGATAACGCAGCCTCCTGTACATAAACTTCTTCTTCTCCTCACCTCCAAACTGATCAGCATACCCATCGGTAAAGAGATATAACGGATCACCTTTTATCATCTTAATCCGGTGTGTGGAATAAATTGCTCCGTCAGGTTTCATACCTATAACATATTTATCACCCTTCAGTTCATTTAACTTGTCGCCGCTGAAATAATATACCGATGAGAATGCCCCTGAGAACTCAAGCGACAAGGTTTTAAAATCTATTGCACAAACCGATATATCCATGCTCTCTTTTATTCCGGACCCTTCTGTTTTTCCTCCGGGGAAAACGGATCTGACCATCCTGTCAAGTCTTTCAAGTATTTTCCCGGTACTTTCATCAGGATTCTCCTTGATAATGCTGTTTATAAGGTTATGACCTATCATCGACATCAGGGCTCCGGGCACACCATGACCGGTACAATCAGCAACAATCAGGAAGACTTTGTTTTTATTGTAGTATAACCAGTAAAAATCGCCGCTTACGATGTCCTTCGGCATGTAAAGAATAAAGTATTCTGAAAAATTTTCTATGAGTACCGATTCTTCAGGTAAAAGTGCGTTCTGAATGCGGTGTGCATAATTAAGACTTTCATTAATATCACTGCTCCTTTTCTCCAGAAGAGCCAGTTTCAGACTTAAGTCTTCCAGTCTGCGCTTACACCTGATAAGTTCTCTCCTCGTTCTTGCCATATCACTTTTATAAAACAGATAAAAAAGCAGGAGAAGAACCAGTGAAACGGAAATGTAAATAATAATCCTTACCGGCGGTGCAATGAAAAAATCGAATTTAATCAGGTCAGAACCGGTGAATAATCCGTTGACATATTCCGGAATCAGGAATCTCATATAAGGACAAAGATAAAAATAACGCGAAGTTCAGTTTATTAAAAACTCTGAAACTTTAAACATCAGACTTTCACTCTCGAAGTGCCGTAACGGGCAGTATTTATTAACCTCAGTGAAGGTGATTCAAAGAAAGCTGCCGTATCAAGCTCCTTCCATTTATTATCAATCCTTTTTATTGTGTCTTCATCGGAGCAGACTATTCCGGGCCACGGACGCACAAAACCTCCCGGCCGGTATGCCTTGGTTGTTCCGTCAATAAAGAATAGTTTCCCTGTAATATTTTCTATATCACGTACAGGATCAGTATTGCCAAGAATGAACCAGGTACAGATGGAAATATCAGAAAGGTCAAATCCGTCATCAACAGCAGCTATTAAACCAAACCGGGGATAATTAATATTTTTCCTGAGGTAATCCTTTATCTCCCTGACATTCGTGATCCCTTCATCATTTTTAACCGAAATGAGCAATACGGGAATACCATACTCACCGGACAAATCCCTGTAGCCTGTAATAAGTCGGGCAGATATCATAGTATCAGGACTGATGAACTGCTGTATATGATTACTATCTGTCTCAACGTCTCTCATTTCACCGGGCAATTTACGTGTTGCATCTATACCGAGTTTGCCACCGAAAGCCTCAGTGTCTGATGAATGATCGAGCACATCAAGAGGACCACGCGTAAATAAGAGGTCTTGGCCAGGATCACAGAAACTGAAAACAGCCCTTATCAGGCTTTTATAATCCCTTATACCGGTATCTTCGCTTACAACGACAAGAAATTTGGTAAACATCATCTGTCCGGCCCCGAAAACGGAATTTATCACCTTCTTTCCCTGACCGGGCCATGTTTTTTTTATTCTGACAAATACGAGGTTATGAGCCACGCCCGGGGCTGGCAGATGCATATCCTCAAGCTCGGGAATCAGAGTCATTTTAAGAGGCACCAGGAATATTTTAGAAGTAAGATCCGTAAACAGGTAGTCTTCCATCGGCGGCACCCCTACTATTGTGGCAGGGTAGACAGGATTGCGGGATTGGGTAATGCAAGTTACATGAAACCGGGGATAGGGACCCTCGAGGCTGTAAAAACCGGTGTGATCGCCGAAAGGACCTTCCTTTACCGGTTCTTCAGACGGGTCGACAAATCCCTCAATGACAATATCGGCATCCTCAGGTACGAAGATGTCATTTGTGATGCATTTAACCAATTTCACCCTGCGACCCCTCAGAAAACCTGCGAGCATATACTCATCAACATTTTCAGGCAGCGGTGCTGTAGCTGCGTATGTATATACAGGATCACCTCCAAGGATAACCGACACAGGCATTTTTCTGCCGGCTTTTTTCCATGCTTCAAAGTGATTTGCCCCGGTCTTGTGAAGCTGCCAGTGCATGGCTGTCGATTCCTTATCAAGCACCTGCATCCTGTACATACCTGCATTTGTTTTCAATGTTACAGGATGATAAGTGTTTACAACAGGGAGAGTAATATATCTTCCGCCGTCGTGAGGCCAGCACTTAAGGACAGGGAATTTACTGAGATCAGGATTTCTGATAATTGTATGCTGGCAGCGGCCCCTGCCGGAAACCTTTACAGGGAACAGATTAACAAGTTTCAGCAGTTTGGGAATTCCGGTAATTTTTCCGGTGAATGAGTCAGGTACCGAGAGCAGGTATGTAAAAAAATCTGATATATCATTTATCAGGCGGTCATAATTATCCCTGCCGCAGGCCGTTGCAAGCCTGGTTTCGGAAGCGAAGGCATTGATAAGGAGTGGGTATCCGGTACCGTTATTTTCAAACAGCAGGGCAGGTCCACCGTTTTTCACAAACCTGTCGGCTATTTCGGTAATCTCCAGTTGAGGATCAAAGAATGTTTTGATTCTTTTTAACTCGCCCCTTCTTTCAAGAGCGGACACAAATTCATTCAGTCCTTTCCATGCCATTTTTATGATATTGACACTGCAAAGATATTAAAAGCCCCTTAAGGGCGTTGATGAGTGAGCAGCATACTTAAGGAAGGCTAATCTGAATTATATGAGGCTATATAAAACAATAATGGGAACTATTCGTAAGAGTAGTTCCCATTCACCGTTTGCAGCCGAAGCCGCGAACGGCGTCAGGCTACTGTTATTCTGGCCGGCTGCCTGGCAGATCCTGAGATCTGGTTTGGCAACCCTGAACCGTCAGACACCGCTTTTTACGGCTGTGTCATCGGGCTGTCCTTTCCCCCGAGTGCTCGGGGTTCCGGGACGAAGCGTCATTCAGGCATACGCTGATCCTCCCCGGAGGGAAGTTCAGTTTACAGTTCTCATCGGACCGAAGTCCTTTGTTTCCTGCAGCCCTGTGACCCAATCGTTGAAAGAACGTTTCCGGTTTCATCGATCTGCTGAACACTGGATACTTCCGAGAGAGGTTTCCTGGTTCAGGCTTCGGCTCTCTGATGCGCAGACCCGAGGGTCTGACCGAACCATTCCGGCTTCACTTAAGAAGCCTTTATCTGGTTCCACATCTTCGGAGCAGCCTTTTATCGCTCACCTGATGAGTCAAAAATAATACATGAATGATCAAATTAAAAATATTTCAGGCCATTCTTGTAAACGCAATATAAACAGAGGTTATTAACAATTGTTAATAACCTCTGTTTATCGTAATATATTAATTACTAATACTTTACAGGCTATTTGGATTCTTCTCCCTGCTGTTCATTAACAGTTTCATCCTGTGGTGTTGTTTCAGGCGAGGTTGCCTGAGTGGTTGAGTCTGATTGTGAGGTGGTTTTCTTTTTTGGTGATCTTCTTCTTCTGGTGGTTGTTTTGGTTTTTGTTTCCGCCCCGAGCATAGCTTCGTTAAAATCAACGAGCTCTATAATACACATTTCGGCGTTATCACCAATTCTGTTTCCGGTCTTCAGGATCCTGGTATAGCCCCCCGGTCTTTCAGCAACTTTCGGGGAGATTGTCCTGAAAAGTTCAGATACAGCCTCTTTATTCTGGAGGTGGCTGAAAACCATCCTGCGCGAATGAGTAGAGTCTTCCTTTGACTTTGTGATAAGAGGTTCTATATATGTTCTGAGGGCTCTTGCTTTGGCTGTTGTGGTTTTGATCCTTTTACTCATGATGAGTGAGGATGCCATATTGGCCAGCATGGCCTTTCTGTGTGAACTGGTCCTTCCAAGATGATTTATAACTCTCTGATGTCGCATTGTTTTATCCTTCTTTTGAAATTAATCTTTATCAAGCCTGTACTTTGTTACATCCATACCGAAAGAGAGGTCCATTGAATCAAGAAGTTCGTCAAGTTCTGTAAGAGATTTCTTTCCGAAATTCCTGAACTTCAGGAGGTCATTTTTATTGAATTTGACAAGGTCTCCCAGGGTTTCGACTTCAGCAGCCTTAAGGCAGTTAAGAGCTCTGACGGAGAGGTCGAGATCGACAAGTTTTGTTTTAAGAAGCTGTCTCATGTGCAGGATCTCCTCGTCGAATTCCTCACCTGTGAGTTTTTCACCCTGGTCGATGGTAATCTTTTCATCCGAGAAAAGCATAAAATGATAGATAAGTATTCTGGCAGCCTCTTTTAGTGCATCCTTGGGGTGTATTGAACCGTCGGTCTCGATTTCGATAATGAGTCTCTCGTAATCGGTTTTCTGTTCAACCCTGTAGTTTTCAACAGAATACTTTACGTTTCTTATTGGTGTAAAGATTGAGTCAATGGCAATAAGTCCGAATTCGGCTTCTTCGGGCTGGTTTTCCTCAGCTGGCACATAACCTCTTCCCTTGCTGATAGTAAGTTCCATATTGATTTTCACTCCTTGTTCCATTCTGCAGATAACAAGGTCGGGGTTAAGTACTTCGAAATTGTTCAGAACGTTGTTCAGTGCCCCTGCCTTTAAAACATCCTGGTTGCCGGTTTTTATAGCCACCTTTTCTGACTCGGCATCTTCTGTTTTTCTTTTGAATCTGACCTGTTTCAGGTTAAGGATAATTTCGGTAACATCCTCTATTACCCCTTTTATGGTTGAAAACTCGTGATCAACGCCGTCAATTTTGACCAGGGTAATGGCATATCCTTCGAGCGAAGACAAGAGAATTCTTCTGAGGGCATTTCCCACTGTAATACCATAACCGGGTTCCAGCGGGCGAAATTCGAATCTGCCGAATTTGTCATTCGACTCGAGCATTATTACTTTATCGGGCTTCTGAAATGCTAAAATTGCCATGGGCTTGATTATTTGGAGTAAAGTTCAATGATCAGGTTTTCCTTTATGTCTTCAGGAATGTCGGAACGCTGGGGTACCGACATAAATTTACCGGCCATCTGGGTATCATCCCATTCCAGCCAGGGGATACGGGCCGACCGTCTTTCTGCTATTGAACCGGTAATTACTTCGAGTGATTTTGATTTTTCGCGCACTCCTATAATATCGCCTGGTTTAAGCTGATAGGAAGGCACATTTATTACGCGGCCGTTAACGGTGATATGTCTGTGAGAAACAAGTTGCCTTGCAGCTGCCCTTGTCGGTGCAATGCCGAGGCGGTACACGGTGTTGTCAAGTCTAGACTCAAGCAGTTGAAGAAGCACTTCACCTGTAACTCCCTTGCTTCTGGAGGCTTTCTCGAAAGTATTTCTGAACTGTCTCTCGAGAAGTCCGTAGAGATATTTCACTTTTACTTTTTCCCTGAGCTGGATCCCGTATTCAGATGTTTTCTTTCTCTTTTTATTAAGTCCGTGCTGTCCGGGAGGAAAGTTTTTCCTGTCGAGATATTTATCGGGACCGAAAATGGGTTCCCCGAATTTTCTTGCGATTTTTGATCTGGGTCCGGTATATCTTGCCATTTATTCTAATGTTTTCAGTTATAATCGTCACTTTTAAACTCTTCTTCTTCCGGCAGGTCTGCAACCGTTATGGGGCAGGGGTGTAACATCCACTATTTCTGTCACCTCGATACCTGTATTTGCTATTGAGCGTATAGCAGATTCTCTTCCGGCACCGGGTCCTTTAACAAAAACCTTCACCCGTCTCAGTCCTAGGTCATAAGCAACTTTACTGCAATCCTCTGCGGCCATCTGTGCGGCGTAGGGTGTATTCTTCTTTGAACCTTTAAATCCCATTTTACCGGCCGATGACCATGAAATTACCTGTCCGGAATTATTGGTAATGGTAACAATTATATTATTGAATGAAGAATGCACATGAGCCTGTCCTGCAGGTTCAATGCGTACAACTTTCTTCTTTGATGCTCCGGTCTTCTTCGCCATAATTACTTCTATTTAGTAGCCTTTTTCTTGTTTGCAACGGTTTTCTTTCTTCCTTTCCGGGTTCTTGCATTGTTTTTTGTGCTCTGACCCCTTACGGGGAGGCCTGACCTGTGTCTTATCCCCCTGTAAGAACCAATATCCATAAGCCTTTTGATGTTAAGCTGCATTTCTGAGCGTAGTTCACCTTCCAGCTTATAGTTTTCGCTCAGGATTTTCCTGATAGCGTTAATCTGTTCATCGGTCCAGTCTTCAACCTTTACATCCCTGTCGACACCTGCCTGGGCAAGCACTTTACGGGCTGTACTGCGTCCCACACCATAGATGTATGTAAGACCGATTTCTCCTCTTTTATGTCTTGGTAAATCTACCCCTACAATACGTGCCATATATTTTTTTTAATGGTTTGCAAAATTAGTAAATTATCCCTGACGTTGTTTAAACTTGGGATTTTTCTTGTTAATAACGTAAACACGGCCTTTTCTGCGTATGATTTTGCAGTCGGCGCTGCGTTTTTTTACAGAGGCTCTTACTTTCATAATTCTGTTTTGTTTCTATTTATATCTGAATGTTATTCTTCCTTTTGTCAGGTCGTAAGGTGACATTTCAACCCTGACCTTATCGCCTGGCAGTATCTTAATATAATGCATTCTCATTTTGCCTGAGATATGGGCTGTAATTACGTGACCGTTTTCAAGCTCTACCCTGAACATTGCATTTGACAGGGCTTCGGTAATAGTACCATCCTGCTCTATCGGGGGTTGTTTAGCCATAATTTTATCTGTTTTTTAACACTTCATCAATAAAACTGAATGTTGATAAAACATCTGCTTTCCCGTTATCCACAGCCACAGCATACTCAAAATGGGCCGATGGCTTTCCGTCTGAAGTCACTATTGTCCAACCGTCGCTTTTCTGCACTGTCTCCTTTGCTCCCATATTTATCATCGGTTCAATGCAGATAACCAGTCCTTTCGGAAGTTTGGGGCCTGTACCTCTTTTGCCGAAGTTCGGTACTTCCGGGGCTTCATGGAGTTTCACTCCTATCCCATGTCCGACCAGTTCCCTGACCACAGAGAAACCTCCGCTTTCGGCTTTTGACTGAACAGCGAAGGAGATATCCCCTACACGGTTACCTGCCACAGCCTCCTTAACTCCTTCCTCCAGTGAGGCTCTTGTGTAATCGAGCAGTTTCCTGACAGTGCTGTCAATATTTCCCACAGCAAATGTAAAAGCAGTATCACCGTAGTAACCGTTCAGAACCACTCCGCAGTCAACCGACACAATGTCACCCTCCTTCAGCACGTAATCTGAGGGGATTCCGTGTACAACCTCCTCGTTAACGGAAGTACACAGTGTTGCAGGGAAACCGTTATAGCCTTTGAAAGCCGGGACCGCACCATGATCGCGGATAAAGGTTTCTGCTATTGTGTCGAGCTTCAGCGTTGTCACTCCCGGCACCACATGTCTTGCAATTTCTGCAAGGGTAAGTGACACCAGCATGTTGCTTTTTCTTAGCAGTTCTATCTCTTCGTTTGTCCTGCTGTTTAACATCAAAGAACGTTAAGCATATTAATATGCTGCCACTGCACCGGTTCTTCCCTTCACCCTTCCCGATTTCATAAGGCCGTCGTAATGCCTCATGAGAAGGTGACTCTCGATCTGTTGTAACGTATCAAGTACAACTCCCACAAGTATCAGAAGTGAGGTGCCTCCGTAAAACTGGGCGAACTGCTGCGAAACACCTGCTTTAACAGCCAGTGAGGGCAGGATCGCCACTATTGCCAGGAAGATTGATCCCGGCAGGGTTATTTTCGACATAATTCCGTCGATAAATTCAACAGTCTTTCTTCCGGGTTTGATTCCGGGAATAAAACCGCCGTTTTTCTTCATATCCTCAGCCATCTGGACGGGATTGATTGTAATGGCAGTATAGAAATATGTAAAGAGTATTATAAGTAAGCCTGTAACCAGGTTGTACCAGAAACCATACATATTTGAAAACGCCACCACAAATCCGGATGACGAATTTGAATAACCTGCAATAATTATGGGCAGCATCATTATAGCCTGTGCAAATATGATCGGCATAACACCTGCTGCATTAACCTTCAGGGGAATATATTGTCTCACACCTCCGTATTGTTTGTTTCCTATAATCCTCCGGGCATACTGAACAGGTATTCTCCGTGTTCCCTGAACAAGAAGAATTGTTCCGAGAATCACCACGAACAGGAAAACGAGTTCGACCACAAGTGCTATCAGACCCCCTGCACCGTTCATTCTTGCACCGGCCTCAAAAATAAAGTTTGCCGGCAGCCTGGCTACAATACCGATCATTATGATGAGAGAGATCCCGTTGCCTATACCTTTATCGGTGATTTTTTCCCCGAGCCACATAACAAAGATTGTACCTGCGGTAAGGATAATTACCGATGAAACCATGAAAAATGTACCCGATGTTATGAATGCGGTTGAAGGAAGTATATTATGAAGGTTATAAAGATAAGTCGGAGCCTGGAGAACAAGTATGATAACGGTGAGGTACCGGGTGTACTGGTTCATTTTTCTTCTCCCGCTCTCACCCTCCTTCTGCAGTTTCTGAAAGTAGGGGAATACAATACCCAGCAGCTGCACCACGATTGAAGCTGATATATAAGGCATTATACCGAGGGCAAAGATAGATGCCTGTGAAAATGCACCTCCCGAAAACATATCCAGAAGACCCATTATACCTGAAGAGGTCTGGTTTCTTAAGTCCTGAAGCTGGGCAGGATCAATACCGGGGAGAGATACATATTTCCCGAGCCGGTATATCATTATTATACTTAAGGTATAAATAAGCCTGGCCCTGAGGTCTTCTATCTTAAAGATATTCTTTATGGTCTGTATCAGCCTCATCTGATTATATTTTTACTACAGTACCCTGGTTTGCTTCAATAATTTCTGCGGCTTTCCTGCTGAAAGCGTGGGCGTGAACCTCTATCTTCCTGCTGAGTTCACCTTTTGCAAGGATCTTCACCAAAGCATTTTTGGACACGAGACCTGCAGCGACGAGAGTAGGAACATCAATCTTTTCAACATTCAGCTTATCGGCGAGGTTCTGAAGTGTGCTCACGTTAATTGCCTTATACTCCACCCTGTTGATATTGCTGAATCCATATTTCGGGAGTCTTCTCTGGAGAGGCATCTGGCCTCCTTCAAATCCGATTTTTCTCTTATAGCCGGATCTCTGTTGGGCTCCCTTATGTCCTCTGGTGGATGTTCCCCCCTTACCTGAACCCTGTCCTCTGCCGAGGCGTTTACTTTTCTTTACCGATCCTTTTGCCGGTTGCAAGTTGCTAAGATCCATAATTATGATGGTATTATTCTGTTTTAAATCTCTTCTGTTCTGACCAGATGTTTCACTTTCTCCACCATACCGAGTATCTGTGGAGTGGCTTCATGTTCAACGCTGTGGTTCAGTCTGTGAATGCCAAGCGCTTCCAGAGTTCTTCTCTGTCTCTCTGATCTTCTGTTTTTACTTTTTATCTGTGTGATTCTGATTTTTGCCATGGCATTGATTTTCTAACCGTTAAAGACCTTTTCAAGTGGTATATTCCTTGATTCTGCTACGGCGAAGGCATCTCTCATCTGCAGCAGGGCTGCGATGGTTGCCTTTACCAGGTTGTGGGGGTTTGAAGATCCCTTCGATTTTGCCAGAACGTTTTTTACCCCGACACTTTCGAGTACGGCACGCATTGCACCTCCGGCCTTCACTCCGGTACCTTCCGATGCAGGTTTGATGAAAACCTGCGCACCGCCGAATTTAGCGGTCTGCTCATGGGGCACTGTACCCTTTATAACAGGAACCTTTATAAGATTCTTTTTGGCATCTTCAATACCTTTTGCTATTGCTGTGGTTACTTCGCTGGCTTTACCAAGGCCATGACCGACAATACCGTTTTCGTTGCCCACGACCACAATAGCGGCAAAACTGAAAGTCCGTCCTCCCTTTGTGACCTTTGTGACTCTTTGTATACTGACCAGCCTGTCCTTAAGCTCTATATCAGTTGTCTTTACTTTTCTTATTCCTTCTGCCATGATTCATTAGAATTTTAGTCCACCTTCTCTTGCGCCATCTGCCAGGGATTTCACCCTTCCGTGATACTTATAACCTCCCCTGTCAAAAACGACCTCCTGTATTCCCTTCTCGCGGCATTTGGAGGCAAGCAGTTTACCTACCAGTGAAGCCTGTTCTGATTTCTTTATTCCGCTCCGGGAGGCTATTGACTTTTCCCTCGAGCAGGCCGACAGGAGGGTGATTCCGTTATTGTCGTCAATTACCTGAGCATAGATCTGCCTGTTACTGCGGAAAACCGAAAGCCTTGGTTTAAGGGAAGTTCCGAACACTTTTCTGCGTATCCTCCTCCTTACCCTGGCTCTTCTTTCCAGTTTGCTTAATGCCATATCTTTAAAATTTCCTTATGTTATACACTTGCTGATTTTCCAGCCTTTCTTCTTATGTATTCACCGACGAACCTGATTCCTTTACCTTTGAAAGGTTCAGGCGGACGAAGTGATCTTATTTTAGCTGCCACATGACCAATAAGCTGTTTGTCGATACTGGTCAGGGTAATAATAGGATTGCTTCTCCTTTCGGTTCTGGCCTCAACCTTAACTTCGTCGGGAAGCTGAATGATAATATCATGGGAGAAACCGAGGCTTAATTCCAGGTTTTGTCCTTTTGCCTCTGCGCGGTATCCTACTCCGACCAGTTCAAGCTCTTTCCTGTAACCCTTCGAAACTCCCTCAACCATGTTTGCAAGCAGGGCTCTGTAAAGGCCATGCAGCGATTTGTGGTTTTTTGCATCCGAAGGTCTTGTAAGAACGACCTGGTTATCCTTGACCTCAACCTTGATATCAGGATTAATTTTTTGCCGTAACTGTCCCAGCGGACCTTTAACGGTAATGACATTTTCATCGCCAACTGTTACGGTAACATTTCCAGGCAGGTTTATTGGTAAGTTTCCTATTCGTGACATAGCCTATTCTCCTCTTTAATAAACGTAACAAATTATTTCACCACCGATATTCTCTTTTCTGGCTTCCTTATCTGTCATAAGTCCCCTGGAAGTTGAGATTATTGCAATTCCAAGCCCGTTGAGCACTCTTGACATATTCTCAACGTCAGTATATTTTCTTAGTCCCGGACGACTTATTCTATGGATAGCCTTTATTGCAGGCTTTTTGTTTCTCGGATGGTATTTAAGGGCAATTTTAAGGGTATTCTGTGGCCCTTCGCCCTCAACAACCTTATAGCCGCGGATATATCCTTTCTCAAGAAGGATTCTGGCAATCTCCTTTTTAATATTTGATGAAGGAGCCTCAACCACTTTATGGCCAGCCATCACGGCATTCCTTATTCTGGTAAGTAAATCTGCGATCGGATCTGTCATCTTATTTCCTGTTTCTTTTTTCCTTAATTAAACTATTACCAGCTTGCTTTTCTGACCCCCGGGATGAGTCCTTTTGAAGCCATCTCCCTGAAGGTGATTCTGCTGATTCCAAATTGTCTCATATAACCTCTCGGCCTTCCGGTAAGCTTACACCTGTTACGAAGACGGATAGGGTTTGAATTTCTTGGGATACGGCTTAATCCCACGTAATCGCCTTCTGCCTTCAGCTTTGCTCTTTTTGCAGCATATTTCTGCACGAGCCTGGCACGCTTCGCCTCACGGGCCTTCATTGATTCTTTAGCCATATAATCAGTTTTTAATATTTTTGAAAGGCAACCCGAAATACTTCAGAAGCGCAAGAGCTTCCTCGTCACTCCTGGCTGTGGTTACAAATGTTATCTGCAGTCCCATTATTTTTGCGACCTTGTCAAGATCAATTTCAGGGAAAATAATCTGTTCGGTTATGCCGAGGGTATAATTGCCTCTGCCGTCGAAAGTGGGATTTATTCCCTTAAAGTCCCTGATTCTTGGAAGGGCCACGTTAATCAGTCTCTGAAGGAATTCATACATGCGGTCCTTTCTGAGAGTCACCATAATTCCTATCGGCATGTTTTTCCTGAGCTTGAAATTGGAAATATCCTTCTTTGAATAGGTTGCGACAGCCTTCTGTCCGGCTATATCGGTAATCTCCTTAAGCCCTGAATCGAGGATTTTCTTGTCGGCGATAGCTGCACCTACTCCCTGGCTGATAACAATTTTTTCAAGCCGTGGCACCTGCATGACGGTTGAATAGCCGAATTCCTTCATCAAAGCAGGAATAATCTCCTCCCTGTACTTGTTTTTCAATTCGGGTGTATACATCACTTAATTTCCTCCCCTGATTTTTTTGCGTAACGAACCAATTTGTTTTTTTCATTAAGCCTTCTTCCGATCCTTGTGGGTTTGCCCGAAGAAGGGTCGACCACCATAAGGTTTGAAATATGTACCGGGGCCTCTTTTTTAAGGATACCTCCCTGAGGGGCTTTTGCGTTTGGCTTGGTATGTTTCTGAACCATGTTTACACCTTCGACAATAGCCCTGAGTTTATCCCTGTCGACTTCAAGCACCCGGCCTTTCTGCCCTTTCGACTCACCCGAGATCACAATCACGGTGTCGCCTTTTCTGATATGTAATTTTTTCTGCATCAGATTTGATTTAATGATTATAGAACTTCAGGGGCAAGAGATACAATTTTCATATATTTATCCCTCAGTTCTCTTGCCACGGGTCCGAAGATACGTGTGCCTCTTACCTCATCGAGGTTAGTAAGCAGCACCACTGCATTATCGTCGAACCTGATATAGGAACCATCGGGTCTCCTTATTTCCTTTTTGGTTCTGACCACCACTGCCCTGCTGACCATTCCTTTTTTGGCATCTCCAGAAGGGATGGCACTCTTTACCGTAACAACAATTTTATCGCCAACCGTGGCGTAGCGTTTTTTAGTACCGCCAAGTACCCTGATGCACAAGACCTCCCTGGCACCTGTGTTGTCGGCTACATTCAATCTTGTTTCCTGTTGTATCATAATTACTTAGCTCTTTCAATTATTTCAACGAGTCTCCAGGTTTTATTTTTACTCAAAGGCCTGGTTTCTGCGATTCTTACAGTATCTCCGATTTTGCAGGAGTTTTCCTCATCGTGAGCCATCATCTTCTTTGTCTTGTTGACAAATTTTCCGTAAATCGGGTGCTTGACCTTTCTTCTGACGGCAACAACGATGGATTTATCCATCTTGTTACTGACAACCACACCGATTCTTTCTTTTCTTAGTTTCCTTTCCATGGCAGGTTCTGACTATTGATTTTTCTGATTCAACTCCCTGGTTCTAAGTTCCGTAAGAAGTCTTGCAATATTTTTCCTTGCCTCTTTAATCTTCTGCGGATTATCGATCGGGGATATTGCATGATTAAGCTTCATGCGGGTAAGCATAAGTCTTTCCGAATCGAGCCGTTCGATAAGGTCAGATGTGCTTAATTCTTTTATTTCCGACATTTTCATTGTCACACTATTTTATTCTTTAACATAATCATGCCTTACAACGAAACGTGTTTTTATAGGCAGTTTCTGGGCGCCGAGTCTCAGGGCTTCCTTGGCAACTTCATAGGGTACCCCTTCTGCTTCGATAATAATACGGCCCGGAGTAACGGGGGCCACGAAACCTTCGGGGGCTCCTTTACCTTTTCCCATTCTTACCTCAGCCGGTTTTTTTGTTATAGGTTTATCGGGGAAAATCCGTATCCAAATCTGGCCTTCACGTTTCATATGTCTTGTAACAGCCTGGCGTGCTGCTTCGATCTGCCGTCCCGATATCCATGCCGATCCGAGGGCTTTGATTCCGAATGAACCGAATGACAGCTGATTACCCCTCTGGGCATTGCCTTTCATCCTGCCCTTCTGCTGCCTCCTGTATTTTGTTTTCTTAGGTTGTAACATTGTCTGTTTACATTAAAATTTACCAATGTCTGCAGATATTATTTTTTTTGTTTTCTTTTAAGCCCCTTGCTTTTTGTATTTTTTGCACCGATGTTCGGGCTGAGATCTCTTTTACCGTAGATTTCTCCGTTGCATATCCAGACTTTAACACCGATAAGCCCCACTTTTGTATGGGCTTCACCCAGGGCATAATCGATATCTGCCCTGAATGTATGAAGGGGAATTCTTCCCTCCTTGTAAGTTTCGTTTCTGGCCATTTCAGCACCGCCCAGTCTGCCCGAAATCACAACCTTAATTCCTTCGGCACCCATTCTCATTGTTGATGCCATAGCCATTTTTATGGCGCGTCTGTAGGATATTTTTCCTTCAATCTGTCTGGCAATGTTGTTTGCCACAATACTGGCATCAAGTTCCGGTCTTTTTATTTCGTAGATATTGATCTGGACTTCCTTCTTTGTTATCTTTTTCAGCTCTTCCTTGAGCTTATCCACTTCCTGTCCACCTTTTCCAATTATTATTCCGGGGCGTGCGGTATTAACTGTGACTGTTATAAGCTTGAGTGTTCTTTCGATAACTATTTTGGAGATGCTTGCCTTTGCAAGACGTGCATTGAGGTATTCTCTTATTTTGGTATCTTCAACCAGTTTACCTGAGAAATCTTTTCCACCGAACCAGTTTGAGTCCCAGCCTTTGATAATACCCAGCCTGTTGCTTATCGGATTAACTTTTTGTCCCATTTATTATGCGTTTGAGCTGTTTTCAATATTTTTATCAGTATTGTTACCGAGCACAAGAGTTACATGATTTGATCTTTTCCTTATCCGGTAAGCTCTTCCCTGGGGAGCTGTCTGGAGTCTTTTAAGACTGCGTCCTCCGTTAACAAAAATCTCTTTAACGAAGAGACCGCTCTCCTCAACCCTGGCTCCTTCATTTTTCTGCTGCCAGTTAGATATGGCTGAAAGCAGCAGTTTTTCGAGTTTTCTGGACGCTTCCTGTTTGCTGAACTTAAGAATGTCCAGAGCCTTGTTAACCTCTGTTCCTCTTATCAGGTCGGCCACAAGTCTCATTTTCCTTGGGGAAGACGGACAGTTTCTGAGTTCAGCCTGGTAAAGGCTTTTCCTGGCCTCTTTAATTCCCTCTGCTCTGTTTCTTTTTCTTGCACCCATTGTGTATATCTGTTTCAAAAACCACCATTATTGTTTATTGCCGGAATGACCTCTGAAAGTCCGGGTTGGAGCAAATTCACCGAGTTTGTGTCCTACCATATTTTCGGTCACATAGACAGGGATGAATTTGTTTCCGTTGTGTACGGCAATTGTATGCCCCACAAAATCAGGGGATATTACTGATCTTCTCGACCATGTTTTTATCACCGATTTCTTACCGCTCTGGTTCATTTCCAATACTCTTTTTTCGAGCTTGAAATCGATAAAAGGGCCTTTTTTAATTGATCTGCTCATAGCACCTTGTTATTTCTTTCTTCTTTCAACGATATATTTTGCGGAATACTTTTTCTTGTCCCTTGTTTTGAATCCTTTTGCAGGGATGCCTTTTCTTGATCTGGGGTGGCCGCCAGAGGCTTTTCCTTCGCCTCCTCCCATCGGGTGATCGATCGGGTTCATGGCAACGCCTCTTGTTCTGGGCCTGCGTCCGAGATTTCTTGACCGGCCTGCTTTACCTGATTTCTCGAGGTTATGGTCGGCGTTTGAAACCGATCCCACTGTAGCCCTGCATGTAGAAAGAACCATTCTTGTTTCGCCTGAGGGAAGTTTAAGGGTGGCATATTTCCCTTCTCTTGCAATAAGCTGTGCATAAGAACCGGCACTGCGTGCCATTGCGGCTCCTTTTCCGGGTTTAAGTTCAATATTATGAACAACGGTACCCATCGGAAGGTCGCTAAGGGGCAGGGAGTTTCCTACTTCAGGGGCAATATTGCTGCCGGAGAGTATCTTCTTTCCCACCTCAAGTCCGTTAGGTGCGATAATATATCTTTTCTCTCCGTCTTCATAAACCACCTTCGCTATCCTGGCAGACCTGTTGGGATCATACTCAATACTTTTTACGGTGGCGGGAACACCGTCCTTGTTTCTGAGGAAATCAATAAGACGGTACATTCTTTTGTGGCCGCCGCCCCTGTATCTCATAGTCCTTTTTCCGTCTCCGTTTCTGCCGCCTGTTTTCTTCAATGGCTGAAGCAGGGATTTTTCGGGAACAGTGCTGGTGATATCATCAAAAGCACTGATAATCATGTGTCTCTGGCCTGGTGTAACAGGCTTAAGTTTTCTTACTGCCATTTTAAATATTGCTATAAAAGTCAATTGTATTTCCCTCAGCCAGTGTCACAACAGCTTTTTTCACGGCCGCGGTTCTCCCTTTAACTGCACCTGATTTTGTATACCGGGTCTTTACCTTTCCGGCATATCGCATGGTGTTAACCGATTCAACAGTTACGCCGTACAGTTCCTCAACAGCTTTTCTTATCTGGAGTTTGTTGGCTTTCCTGTCGACAACAAATCCGTACCGGTTGGATTTCTCACCCTGGCTGTTCATTTTTTCAGTCACAATAGGCCTGATAAGTATGCTCATTTTTTTCCGGTTTCTAGTTTTTAAAATTCCGCTGCAAAACGTCAACTGCGCTCTCTGCAAGTACCAGTGTTGAGGCGTTCAGTATTTTGTAAGTTGTTAAACCACTGACTGTTACAACTTCAACACCCTGCAAATTACGAGAGGACAAATATATATTTTTATTTTGTTCCGGTAAAACATAGAGTGATTTTTTATCGGAAATCTGCAGGTTATCGTTAATTTTCCTGAACTCTTTTGTTTTCGGGCTTTCGAGATTGAAATCCTCCAGGACGATAATGCTGTTTTCGGAAGCCTTATACGAAAGTGCCGATTTTCTGGCAAGCTGCTTAACTTTTTTGTTAAGTCTGAAGCTGTAGTCTCTCGGTTTCGGGCCGAATATTCTGCCGCCACCTCTGAAAAGAGGGTTTTTGATATCACCGAAGCGGGCGCTGCCTGTGCCTTTCTGACGTTTCAGTTTGCGTGTACTGCCGGCCACTTCGCCTCTCTCCTTTGCCTTGGCTGTACCCTGCCTGTTGTTGGCCAGATATTGCCTGGTGTCGAGGTAGATGGCATGATCATTAGGTTCAATGCCAAATATTTCATCGTCGAGGGTGACTTTTCTGCCAGTCTTTTTTCCCTCAATGTTATAAACGCTTAATTCCATCACTTAGTAATTATTACGTAACCACCTTTTGGACCGGGAACTGATCCCTTAACTATCAAGATATTTTCTTCAGGTATGAGTTTCATTACCCTGAGGCTTATTGCTTTCACCTTCTGGTTTCCCATTCGTCCGGCCATTCTCATTCCGGGCAGTACCCTTGAAGGGAATGATGATGCTCCGAGAGAACCGGGAGCTCTTCCCCTGTTATGCTGTCCGTGTGTCTGACCGCCTACTCCGCCGAAGCCATGTCTTTTGACCACTCCCTGAAAGCCTTTTCCTTTGGTCCATCCGCGAACATCCACGAAATTATCCGGGCGGAAGAATTCTGCCGTAAGCACTTCTCCAAGTTTCACCTGGCCCTCTACAAAGCCGGTAAACTCTATTAATTTTCTGCGGGGTGAAGTGCCTGCCTTTTTAAAATGTCCGAGTTCGGCACCGGTGGTGTTCTTCTCCTTCTTATCATCAAACCCTAACTGTACGGCGTTATAGCCATCCTTTTCTACTGTTTTGATCTGTGTAACAACACATGGTCCGGCCTGCAGAACGGTACAAGGAACATTCTTCCCGTTTTCGTCGTAAAGGGAGGTCATTCCAACCTTTTTACCAATTAATCCCTGCATATTCTTGTATTTTTACCTGTTTCACACTTTTATTTCCACCTCGACACCGCTGGGCAGTTCAAGCTTCATAAGAGCATCGATTGTTTTGGGTGTTGAGCTATAAATATCGAGAAGCCTCTTGTAGGAAGAGAGCTGGAACTGTTCTCTCGATTTCTTGTTCACGAATGTAGAACGGTTCACCGTGTAGATCTTCTTATGAGTCGGCAGTGGTATGGGGCCGCTGACTACTGCACCGGTCGACTTCACGGTTTTTACGATCTTCTCTGCGGATTTATCCACCAGATTATGATCATAAGATTTAAGTTTAATACGGATTTTCTGACTCATATCAAAGTATTTTACCTTTTGTTATTTCCACTATTTTCTTTGCCAGTTCCATCGGAACCTCCTCGTAATGGCTGAATTCCATTGTTGATGTGGCTCTTCCCGATGTTATTGTTCTGAGTACGGTAACATATCCGAAGTTTTCAGCCAGTGGCACCTTGGCTTTGATAACTCTCGATCCTGCCTTTGTTTCCATACCTTCTATCTTTCCTCTCCTGCGGTTGAAATCGCCAATTATATCCCCTACATATTCTTCGGGTGTAACAACCTCTGCCGACATTATTGGTTCGAGCAGAACAGGGTTACATTTTACGGCAGCCTTTCTGAAAGCCTGCCGGGCTGCTATTTCAAAAGAGAGTGAGTCGGAGTCGACCGAATGGTAGGAGCCATCCTTCAGTACTACCTTAAGACTCTCCATGGGGAAGCCTGCAAGCGGTCCGTTAACCATGGCTTCCCTGAAACCTTTTTCAACAGAGGGGATAAATTCCCTGGGGATATTCCCGCTTCTCACCTCATTTACAAACTGCAGGCCTTTTATTCCGTCTTCAGCCGGCATAAGTTCTACCTGTATATCTGCAAATTTTCCCTTGCCTCCTGTCTGTTTTCTGAATATTTCCCTGTATTCCGCTGAAGTAGTGATTGCTTCTTTGTAAGCCACCTGGGGCATTCCCTGGTTACATTCAACCTGGAATTCTCTTTTTAAGCGGTCTATAAGAATCTCAAGGTGCAGTTCACCCATACCCTGAATAACGGTTTGACCGCTGTCGGGATCAACTTTTACCTGGAATGTAGGATCCTCCTCTGCCAGTTTATTAAGGGCGATTGAAAGTCTCTCCACATCTGCCTGTGTTTTAGGTTCAATTGCCACTCCTATTACCGGTTCGGGGAAATCCATTGATTCGAGTGCGACCGGTTTATGAATTGCACACAGTGTATCTCCTGTTCTGAGATCTTTGAAACCTACCCCGGCGCATATATCGCCAGCTTCTGAACTCTCGACAGGTATCTGTTTGTTTGCATGCATCCTGAAAAGCCTGTTGATTCTTTCTCTTTTGCCTGTCCTGACATTTAATACTGTATCTCCCGATTTCAGGGTACCTGAATATATCCTCATGAAGACCAGTCTTCCCATATAAGGGTCGGTAGCTATTTTAAATGCAAGTGCGGCAAGGGGTGCATCGTTATCGGGTTCCCTGACAACTTTATCACCTGTTCTGGGGTCAGTTCCTTCCACAGAACCTACGTCGAGGGGTGAGGGAAGGAATTCCACAACGGCGTCAAGCAGTTTCTGTATTCCCTTGTTTTTGAATGCTGCCCCGCAGAGTACAGGTACAGCATGACCCGATATTGTGCATTTCCTCAGGGCATCAACTATTTCCTGCTCTGTAATTGATTGATGATCTTCAATATACCTTTCAAGGATAGTGTCGTTCACCTCAGCCAGGGATTCAACCATAAGGCTTCGCCAGTGTTCTGCTTCCTCAAGAAGGTCAGACGGCATTTCTATTTCCCTGAAGGTTGATCCGAGAGTTGAGTCGTCGTCCCATACAATTGCTTTCATATTTATAAGGTCGACAACACCTGTAAAATATTCTTCGGCTCCTATTGGAATCTGAACCGGAACGGCTTTTGCACCCAGTTTATCTTGTATCTGCTGGACCACCCCGAAGAAATCTGCCCCGGGTCTGTCCATTTTGTTTACGAATGCTATTCTCGGTACATGGTATTTATTTGCCTGCCTCCATACTGTTTCCGACTGGGGTTCCACACCTCCTACCGCACAGAATACTGCCACTGCCCCATCGAGTACCCTGAGGGATCTTTCAACCTCTACCGTAAAATCGACGTGCCCGGGGGTGTCTATTATGTTTATTTTGTATTCTTCATTCCCCAGTTTCCAGTATGTGGTTGTTGCCGCCGATGTAATTGTTATTCCTCTTTCCTGTTCCTGAACCATCCAGTCCATCTGTGCATTTCCGTTATCAACCTCACCCATACGGTGTGTACGACCTGTGTAAAAAAGAATACGTTCGGTCGTGGTTGTTTTTCCCGCGTCGATGTGGGCCATTATGCCGATGTTTCTGGTATATTTCAGGTTTTTATCCATTCTCTCCTTACTGTTTCAGGCAACTCATCTCAGAATCTGAAGTGGGCAAAAGCCTTGTTTGCTTCAGCCATTCTGTGGGTATCCTCTTTCTTCTTGAAAGCCCCGCCTTCATTATTATATGCGGCCATTACTTCTGCAGCAAGCCTTTCGGCCATTGAATGACCCGGACGTTTGCGGGCGAAGAAGATCAGGTTCTTCATGCTTATGCTCACCTTGCGGTCGGGTCTGATCTCCATCGGAACCTGGAATGTGGCACCTCCCACCCTGCGGCTCTTAACCTCAACCTGGGGTGTGATATTCTCGAGTGCCTGTTTCCATATATCAAGCGGAGATTTACCCTCCTCTTTTATCTTTTCGCCGATAATTTCAAGAGAGTCGTAGAAAATCTTAAAGGCAACTGTTTTTTTACCGTTAAGCATCAGGTTGTTCACGAACCTGGTAACATACGGATCATTGAATTTTGGATCCGGTGCCAGTATTCTCTTCTTTGCTCTTGTCTTTCTCATTTTATTTTGTGTCTTAAACTTTTTAAAAACGAACCTTATTCAGGGCCGGCAATCCGGTTTTATGCTATTTCTTTGGTCTTTTTGTACCGTATTTTGAACGTCTCTGGCTTCGTCCATCAACACCTGAGGTATCAAGTGTTCCTCTTACAAGATGGTATCTCACTCCGGGCAGATCCTTAACCCTGCCACCCCTCATCAGCACAATGGAGTGCTCCTGAAGGTTATGTCCTTCGCCGGGTATATATGCGTTAACCTCTTTCTGGTTTGTTAACCTTACCCTGGCAACTTTTCGCATGGCAGAATTCGGCTTTTTGGGAGTAGTAGTGTAAACCCTTACGCAAACGCCTCTGCGCTGCGGGCATGAATCAAGAGCCGGAGCTTTACTTTTATCCACCAGCTTTTTCCTGCCTTTTCTGACTAACTGTTGTATTGTCGGCATATATTCAACTGTTTAGTTTATGTTTTTTACCCGAAAAACGGGCTGCAAAGGTATTAATTAATTTTATAATTTTACAAGTTGTCATTCAAAAAATCATATATTCCTTACCTGATGGGTTCATCACCCACAAGGTGTCTTTTCTGTTTCTCTATGTAACTTACTTGTGTAAGTCTCCTGCAGGTTCCTTCCCGACATTTCCCGGATGAATTCTTTTGTAAACTTACCCGGAAGGGAAACACCGGTACTCCTGTTTCCTAAAAACCGGTGCAAAGAAAATAAAATTTCCGGAATAATAATACTTCGGCAGGTCAGATTTGTAAAAATTATTAATTTTGTCCCCTCATTTAAGCCAAATTATAATTAATGTATAACATATAACAATTCTTCAGGATGAAAATTTACCAGACTGACCAGGTGAAAACAATTTCAATAATCGGGAACTCAAATTCCGGAAAAACAACTCTTGCCGAGGCAATGCTTTTTAACGGTGGTATAACAGACCGCAGAGGTACAGTCGAGGCAAAAAATACTGTTTCGGACTACCGCCCGGTTGAGCATGAGAGCGGCAACTCAATATTCTCAAGTGTTCTCTATACAGAGTTTCAGAACAAAAAAATAAATATACTCGATACTCCCAGTCTTGATGATTTCTGCGGTGGTGTTATATCTTCACTGTTTGCTTCCGACTGCGCTGTTATGCTTATTAACGTACAAAACGGAGTAGAGGTAGGCACCGAAATTCATTTCCGCCATGCAGAAAAACTTAATAAGCCTATAATAATGGCTATTAACGGTCTCGATCATGAGAAATCAAATTTTGAGAAATCAATCGAGATGATGAAGGAACGGCTCAGCAATGATGTTGTAATAATTCAATACCCGGTAAACGAAGGTACCGGATTCAATGCCGTTATTGACGTGCTGAAAATGAAGATGCTGAAGTACGGTAAGGAAGGAGGCAAGGCTGAAGTAACGGAAATACCTGACGACCAGAAAGAAAAAGCAGATGAGCTCAGGTCACAGCTTGTGGAGAAAGCCGCAGAGGCCGATGAATCGCTTATGGAACTCTTCTTCTCAAGCGAAACTCTTTCGGAATCAGATGTCAGGAAAGGAATCGCAAAAAGCCTTGTTGCAAGAACACTTTTCCCGGTATTTTGTATCTCAGCAAAAAACAATATCGGTGTGGATGACCTTATGGATTTTATTGTAACCGAGGCACCTTCAGTTACAGACATGCCCGGCCCCCTTAACAACAAGGGACAGGAAATCAAACCTGATCCTGCCGGACCCGCTTCAGCTTATGTGTTCAAGTCTTCAATTGAAGAACATATCGGCGAAATAAACTATTTCAGGGTTTACTCGGGCAAAATAACTGAAAACCTCGATGTGATAAATACAGCCAACGGAACCAAGGAAAGACTGTCACAGTTATACGTTTGCGCTGGAAAAAACAGAACCAAAGTCTCTGAACTTAACACCGGAGATATTGGCGCCGTTGTAAAGCTGAAGAATACCAAGATGAACCATACCCTGAATGCCCCGGGAAATGACTGGACTTACAAAGGTATCGAATTCCCCGAACCCAAGTTCCGTACAGCCATAAAGGCACAGTCGGAGGGCGATGATGAAAAACTGGGTGAGGCCCTCTCAAAGATGCACATGGAAGATCCTACTATAATCGTAGAGTATTCAAAAGAACTTAAGCAGATTATTATCTACGGCCAGGGTGAATATCATCTTAACATACTGAAATGGCACCTTGATAATATCTTTAAGATACCTACAGTATTCAATCCGCCGAAAATTCCATACCGCGAAACCATCACCAAAGCTGCCCAGGCCGACTACAGGCATAAGAAACAGAGCGGAGGTGCAGGGCAGTTCGGAGAAGTACATATGATTATTGAACCATTTACCGAAGGCTCTTCCGAATCCACTATGTTGAAAATTGCAGGTAAGGAATATAAACTTTCAATACGCGACAAGGAAGAGATTGAACTCGCCTGGGGCGGTAAACTTGTTTATGTTAACTGCATTGTGGGAGGTTCTATCGACGCAAGGTTTATGCCTTCTATACTTAAAGGTATTATGGAAAAGATGGAAGTCGGACCACTTACAGGATCATACGCAAGAGATATAAGAGTATATGTTTACGACGGTAAGATGCACCCGGTCGACTCCAATGATATTTCATTCAGGCTTGCAGGAAGAAATGCATTCAGCATGGCATTCAAAAACGCCGCTCCGAAAATACTTGAACCTATCTATGATGTTGAAATATTTGTTCCCTCTGACAGGATGGGAGATGTAATCAGCGACCTTCAGGGAAGAAGAGGAATGGTTCTGGGTATGTCGAGCGAAAAGAGGTTTGAGGTTATAAAGGCAAAGGTACCCCTTGCAGAAATGAACAAATACTCAACCGCACTAAGCTCTCTTACAGGCGGACGGGCTTTCTACACAATGAAATTTGCAGAGTATTCGCAGGTACCTTCAGATGTTCAGGAAGCTGTTATAAAGGCCTACCAGGCAGAGGAAGAAGAGGAATAAAAACAAATAAAATAAAAAAAGAGCCGTACTCCAGGGTACGGCTCTTTAGTTTTAATACTATTAAACTGTTTTCAGGACATCCCAGACAAACGCCCTTATTCCAACTTCCTCATTTATTTTATCAATCTTTATTACTGTGTCGAGCAAATTGTCAACCTTGTCATCATCGACAACTGCAATAACAGTTTTGTTGATTTCGGGCCATATGTGCGTCCCAAGGTGCGGTACTCCTGTATTTGTACCCCGGCCCTGAACATTTTCCCAGAGGGTATAACCTTTTATATCCAGTCGGTCAAGCATGTACTCAACCTTCTCGGTAAGGGCCTGGTTATATACTATCATTACTGCTTTCATTTTATTTCTGTTTAAATCATATTACACTGTATGTCCGTTACCATTCAGGAAATCGAGTCCTTCATATTCTCTGCCTCTTCTTCTTTTCTCGGCTCTTCTTACAAAGACTGCATATACAACCGGTACAAGAACAAGAGTAACAAAGGTCGAGAAGATAAGCCCGCCGATAACTGCCACACCCATAGGGCTCCAGAGTTCCGAACCGGCTCCGATTCCGAGGGCCAGAGGAAACATTCCGAGGATTGTGGTGGCAGATGTCATAAACACCGGCCTGAGTCTGGAACGGCCCGACACCGCAATCGCTTCATAAAGGTCCATGCCTCTTCCCCTCATCAGGTTGATAAAGTCAACCAGGACAATTGCATTCTTGACAACTATTCCTATAAGAAGTACTGCACCTATTCCTGAGATCACGCTCAGCGTGGTTCCTGTCAGGTAAAGGGCAATTGCCACCCCTGAAAATGCAAACGGAATTGAGAACATAATAATAAAAGGCATCTTCAGTGATTCAAACTGTGAGGCCATTACGAGATAGACAAGTATAAGGCTCACCACAATAAGAAGAGCAAGGTCCATAAATGCCTCCATCTGTTCCTGTATTGCCCCCGAAATCTGGACCATTACTCCTGCAGGTTTCGGGGTTGAATCAATAATATTCTGAAGATCGGCCTGTATATCGGTAAGCGACCGTTTGTAAGGTGTAAGGGAAATCCTGACCACTCTTTCCTTACGCTTACGTTCTATGCTTGGCGGGGCCCAGTATTCTTTAATCTGAGCTACTTCGCCCAGTCTGATCAGTTGCCCCGTAGGCGAAGGGATTCCTATGTTCTCTATTTTTGTAAGTGTGTTTCTTGAATCTTTCCTTAACCTGACAATTATTTCATATTCGTTACCTGTCTGCCTGAGCCGTGTTGCAATAAGCCCGTCAATACGGTTCTTTACCGCCGAAGCAGCCATGGAAGTATTAAGTCCGCTGGCACTGAGTTTCTCCCTGTCAAAAATGATCTGAAGTTCAGGTTTCGATTTACTACGGCTTATTTTCACATCCTTGGCACCTTTTACATCTTTTATTCTGTCAGCAAGTTCATTTGCCAGAATGTTCGTAGAGGATATATCATACCCGTAAACCTCAACATCTACCGTGTTGCTTCCGAAGCTTCCCATACCTTCAGTTGTTGAGATAGTATAATTAATTATCTCGGGGAATTTTGCCAGGTCCTGCCTCATCTCTTCGGCAATGTCCCAGCAGGTTCTATCTCTTTCATCAACAGGTTTCAGCCTGATGCTTTGTCTTATAACATGTGTGCCCCCTGCACTGAACATAGATGCCCATCCTCCCTGGTCATCAGAACCGGTTGAAGTTGAGATAAGATCAACCTCGGGATATCTGGCACTGAAAAGACTGTCTATAACTGCCGCCAGCCTGACTGTGTTTTCGACCCTGGTGCCTGTCTGCAGTTCAATTGTAGTTGAAAGTCTTGATTCATCTGCTTCAGGGAAAAACTCAGTATTTATGCGTGTAAACAATGTCATCGATACAACGAATATCGCCAGTGAGGCCACCATTACAAAGGTTTTGTGTCTGAGTGCCCATCTTAGTGTTTTTTCGTAAAAGTTATCAAACCAGTCGAGCCATTTTCTGACACTGCCGTCCCATGTCCAGAAGGGTGCATCTTTTCTGATCGGTCTGTATTTCATCATCAATGCGCTGAGAGTTGGAGTAAGTGTAATGGCTGCGACTGTTGAAGTGATTATTACAATTGTAACACTCAGTCCGAGTTGTTTGAAGAGCACCCCGGTAAGTCCCTTCACAAAGGTAAGAGGGAAGAATACAGCGACCACCGTCAGGGTTGTAACTATTACAGCCAGCCACACCTCATTGGTGGCATAAATGGCTGCTTCACGCGGCCTGCTCCCCCTTTCAATGTGTTTTGTAATATTTTCCAGCACTACTATTGCATCGTCAACAACCATACCTATTGCGATTGAAAGGGATACCAGCGAAATGATGTTTATAGATGCATCCGAGACAAAAAGATAAATAAATGCTACCACAAGCGAAACCGGGATGGTAAGGATGACAATGAATGTGGCTCTCCAGCGGCCGAGGAAGAAAAGCACCACCAGAACAACGAATATAGCTGCAAACATCAGGGTCTCCGAGAGGTTCCGGATGGAATCCTTTATGAATGATGCGCTTGAAAACAGCTTTTCAATTTTGACATCCGGTGGAAGGTCTTTGGTTACCTGCGCAATGGTCTTTTCGATTTCGCGCGTTACCTTTACTGTATTACCGCCCGACTGTTTCTGAACATAAAGCCCCATCCCGAGGCTGCCGTTTATCTTTGTATCAAATTTTGATTCCCTTATTGTATCCCTTACCTCGGCAATATCTTTAAGGTAAACAGTGTTACCATTATAGTAGCTTACCACTATGTTTTTCAGAATATCACTCTCAGGAAATTCTCCCTGTATTCTGAGAGCATAGTCGGATTGTCCCATCTCAAGTGATCCGGCCGGCAGATTCAGATTTTCGGCCCTGAGAACATTTCCTATCTGTTCAACTGTGAGGTTGTAAGCCTCCATTTTCCGGGGATCGATGTCGATATAGACCCGCCTGCCCGGTACGCCTGAAAGGCTTACGGCAGCAACACCATCAATCCTGTTGAGCGGATTAACCACCCTTTCATCAAGAATCTTTTCCAGCCCTTCATAACTCTCCTTCGCGGTTACAGCATAGAAAATGATGGGCATCATGCTTGAATTAAACTTGATGACAGTCGGATCCTCAGCACCGTCGGGCAGCAGCCTTGTCACAAAATTGAGGTTGCTTCTGATATCGTTCATAGCCTCGTCGAGGTTACTGCCATATTCAAATTGCAGGAAAACCACTGAAAGACCGTCGCTGGAAGTAGATGTAAGTTCCTTGAGGTTTCCTACGCTGTTAAGTGCATTTTCTATAGGCCGGGTTACATTCTCCTCAACGTCTGAAGCACTCGTACCAGGGAAAGTTGTAACAACTGTAATAAAAGGTAATTCTATTTCGGGATAAAGGTCCACCGGCAGTTGCACCAGTGAATAGAGACCTACTACAATCATCCCGATGAAAACAAGGATGGTTGTGACAGGTCGTCTGACTGCTGATTCGTATATTCTCATTGCAGAAGTGTTTCAGTATTATTTAACAATTTCTATTTTATCGCCGTCTGAAAGCCTGGAATGCCCTTCGCTGATAAGTCTGGCACCCTCCTTAAGTTCATCGGAAATAACCTCAAAGTTTTCATCAAATCTTTTTCCGATTAATACATCTACCCTTCTGGCTATATCACCATCGGCAATCATAACATACCTTTTGTTTGTTCCCTCCTGCATCATTACTGTATATGCCGGCACAACGAAGGCTTCAGTCTCTCCAAGATTCATTGATACCCTTACAAACATACCAGGTTTGAGCATTTCGTTTCTGTTCGGCACTTCAATCTCTGCAGTAAAGGAACGAGTTGCGGCATTTACTGTAGGTGATACTCTGAATACCCTTCCTGTAAAAACTTCACCTTTATAAACGTCGGCAGTAATGGTTGCCTTCATGCCTGCCTTTACCAGAGGGTAATACTGTTCCGACAGGTTAACGTTTACCTTAAGCGGATTTATCTGCATTACTGTCACCACAGCAGGTTTACCGCTCATTGCCGAAGGGGCTCCGGAATACATCTCACCGTCCTCGAAATACTTTCCTGTTACAATACCGATGAACGGGGATTTAAGGAGTGTATTCTGTTCCATAAAGTCGGCATTAGTCTTTGTAACATCATACTGGGTCTTAACCTGATCATACTGCTGCTGTTTGGCGCTCCCGGCTTTAAGCAGGGTGTCAAGCCTCCAGAGGTCCTTTTCGAGACTGCTGAGCTGAAGCTTCAACTGGTAAAGCTGGGTCCGGTCCATAAGAAATAACTTATCCCCTGCGTTAACCCTGTCACCAACCTCTACATAGATTTTTTCTATCCGCCCGGGAGTTGAAGGTGCTACATTAACCTCCTCAAAAGGGAGGATTGTAGCCGTGTAATCTATAGTCTTTGAAATTGAAGATTTTGCAAGTGTAATTACCTTAACCGGAGCAGCATTCTTCACGGATGAGGATTGTTCTGAACTTCCTGAATTACAGCCGTTTATAATCAAGAATGCGGTAATTAAGAACGGAATTGATTTTGAAATTTTCATTATTTTATTTTTTAAAGAATTATATTTTTTATGAGTAAACTTTTTTACAATTGATTAAGTAATTTATCCAGAGCTAATTTTGTCTGAAAAAGGTTAAAAAGGGCCGAGACATAGTTATTCTGTGCCTGGAGGTAGAGAGTGTTGGCCTGGGTGAGGTCAATACTTGAGGCCATTCCCTGCCTGTATTTATTTTCCATGCTCTGGTATACTCTTCTTGAGAGTTCAACATTCTCGAGCTGGGTTTTGTACTGCATGTTTGCATTAACAAGGTTATATCTGAGCTGTTTTTCCTGAATGAGTAACTGTTCCGCAGCCATATCTTTGGCTGTCTTTGCTTTATCGAGATTTATCTGAGCTTTTCTGATTGCAGAATAGCGGTGTCCGCTTGCAAAAACCGGAACTGAAAGCTGAAGCCCCACCATTGAGTTTTTAAACCACCTGAGGTCAGCAATCTTATCACCCATCCCGCTTACGCCGTAGTTATAAAATCCGGAAAGAGAAGGAAGTACGGCAGCTTTCTGACCTTTGAGAGCAAGAAAAGACATCTTTTCCTGATCATCTGCCATCAGATATGTGATATTCCGGGTATGGTCAAATTCTTTTGAAAGAAGTGCTTCGACATTTATGCGGGTGGTCAGGGTTTCGAGATTATCTTTAAGGATAATGTTTGTCCCGGCCGGCACTCCCATCTGAAACCTCAGAAGGTTGTAATTGAGTTCAACTGTTCTTTCCAGCTGACTGCGGTTGTTTTCAACGGTTTTCACGTTCGACTCCATCTGGTCAACATCTGTCTGTTCAGCCATTCCCGCAGCAAGCATTGCTCTTGTTGATTTCAGTGTTTCGTTCAGGTTTGAGATGTTTTCCTTAATTATTTCAAGCGACCGTTCCGAAACCAGTATCAGAAAATAAGTGACACCCACAGTCTCTTTTGTATCGAGCTCCGTCCTTTTAAGGTTATGACGGCTTAGCTTCTCTGCAACCTTTGAAGTTTCGATTCCGATCAGATAAGGTGCATTAAATATAAGTGTGGTAGCCTGCATGGTGGCTCCTGAAGTGAACTGTGAACCAAATGTAACAGGTATCTTCACACCCGGCTGTCCGAAAAACTCTCCCGGAAGCAGTGTTGTCATAAGTTTCAGGTTATCATTGAAGGTTCCGGAAATATTAACCTGTGGCAGACCGGCAGAGATTGCTTCCCAAAGGGCCTTACCCGAAGCATCAACATCAAGTCCGGCCGAAACAACCATCTTGTTCTTTTTCAGAGCCAGAGTCTGCGCCTCCTCAAGTGTCAGACTCAGAGTAGTCTCCTGCCCGTGAATCATAAAAGCAGGAATTACAAAAAGTGTACAGAATGAAATTAAAATCTTTTTCAAAAACATAGTATTATATATAATTGGTTAAATAAGAATTGTTTTTTCATGCTTTCTGATAATCTCAAGTCCTTCAGGTGTGGCAATACCCTTCAGGTAATTCACGACGGAATTAACCACCACCTCACGCCTTGAGAAAGTTTCAATCGGAAAAAGGTCGGTGTTCATTACCGAAAGAATCATAAGATAAATTGTCCTGTTCACAATATCATCATTAATATCTTTCCTTATGAGTTTTTCCTTTATACCGCGCTCAATTACCACCTTGTTATTTTTATAATCGGGCAGTTCACATTTTGTATCCTTCCTGATTAACATTTCAAGGTGAAACTTTTTTATATCATCCATAAAAACCGGACTCATAGTGTAAAAATGTTCCATATTCATTTCTATCACCCTGAATATGGCACTTATTGCGTTGTCCGACTCTTCGAGTATCCGCTCCACGAGTTCCTTCTGCCGCAATGCCATTTCTTTAAGCACACCGGTAAGAAGCTCATCCTTGTTGGAGAAATTTTCATATATTGTCCGTTTTGAGACGCCCAGGTACGATGCCAGAGAATCCATTGTAACTGCTTTTATTCCGTATTTGCGGAACAATTCGGCAGCACCTGCTATTATCTTATTTCTGGTTTCCATAATTAATCGCACAAAAATGAGAAAACTTTTCCGGTTTACAAAGTTTTCTTCGTTAAAATACTGTTAAAACCGGCAAACACCTGTTAATGGTCGGTGAATGGCGAAACCGTTTTTTTTTTTAACACCGCAACAAAAGCACAAGGATGTACATATTTATCTTTTCCGGTCTTTATCTGTACATTTGCATAAAATACTATATGACTTCAAAGATTATCTATCAGGTTGATGCATTCACTTCGGAGGCTTTCAGAGGTAATCCGGCTGGCGTATGCATAACCGACAGGGAACAGGCCGGCGAATGGATGCAGAATGTGGCTGCCGAGATGAATCTTTCCGAGACGGCCTTTCTCTTTTCGGCCGGAGGAATACTGAACATACGCTTCTTTACACCGAAGGCTGAGATAGATCTGTGCGGTCATGCCACTCTGTCATCTGCACACATACTTTTTGAAACAGGGCTGGCGGCACCCGGGCAGGTGATACTGCTTTCATCAAAAGCAGGTATCCTTTCTGCAAGGAGGGATGGAGAATGGGTAGCTCTGGATTTTCCGTCATACGGTATCAAAAAGATTGAGATACCGGAGAAATTTGAAAAAGCTTCCGGTATAAAACCCTCCGCATTATACAGAACATCCAACGGCTGGACTCTTGCAGTGTGTTCAACCGAAGAAGAGGTAAAAAATATGTCTCCCGACTTTCCCGGACTGATTAATTCAGGGTTTGGCGATCTTATTGTTACGGCACCTTCGGAACTTTCAGACTATGATTATGTTCTCAGGTGTTTTGCCCCTGCCCTTGGTATAGATGAGGACCCGGTAACCGGTTCGGCGCAGTGCGTACTTACTCCGTTCTGGCATGCAAAAACCGGAAAGAAAGATTTTAAGGTAAGACAGTTATCGGCAAGAGGCGGTGTACTGAAATGTACCCTTCAGAGCAACAGGGTTATTATTTCGGGGCAGGCAAAAACTGTCTTCAGGGCTGAGTTGTTTGTGTGAAACTCAGACAAGAGGCAGCCTTAACCCGGATTACCTACCTGTACAGGTATAAGAATCCCCTGTATTCTTTACCATCGTAGATTATATCGTCCCATCCCCTGGCTCTTATTATATAAAAATAGACTCCCGGTGCGGCCTTAACCGCCGACCTGTTAATACTGCCATCCCAGCCCTCCCATCCGGCCAGCCTGTCCCCCTCCCCTGAGAAACTGTAAACCATCATCCCGCTCCGGCTGTAGATTTCCACACTTATGCTCCTCAGCGACTTTGATTCAACAATGAAGAAATCATTAATACCGTCACCGTCGGGGGTAAATACATTGGGAATATCAAGAAGTGAAGGCTCAACTACTATTTTGTCATATTTCAGGGAATCTACACAAAGGTTTTCACTTTCAACAATCAGTGTAACCGTATATTCACCCGGCTTATAATAAATATGTTCCGGGCTCCTGGCATCAGAGGTATCTTTATCACCGAATTTCCATAAATACCGGAGACCCCTCACAGATTTATCCTCAAACTTTACTTTAAGAGGCGCCTCTCCTGTAACAGGATCTGCACTGAAATCGGCTTTCACATGTATTGAAGTATAAGGAAAAGATGATTCAGCCACACAACCAAAATTATCTGTAACCCGAAGTTTATAAACTACATCCTCAAGCGGAGGGTTAAACGTAATAGGATTGATCTCGATATTGGGAAACGGGATTGATGAAGCCGGAGTTGAAGACCACATGAATGTAACCGGATTAATGAGCCTGACTGCCTGTCCGCCTGAAGGATCGTAATAATAGAATGTATCAGCCACTGCCTTACCCGCCAGTGCCACATAATCACAGGTAAAATTCTGCAGTTTTGCACTCGCAAAGGGTTTATCAAGGAACACCCATGCAATAAGTGTTGTGTCATAACCCGATCCGTCGGTGATATGTACCCTGTAGCCTCCCTCCTCCAGACCGCTGAGCGAGGATGTTAATACACCGGGATCACTGCGTACAAAGTCCGAAAAATCCTTTGATGTATTGTTCCACTTATGCCATGTGAATGTGAAAGGACCTGAACCTCCCGGACTCAAGGCATCAAGCATTCCCTTTACATTGCCGGTAGTGTTGCAGAAGACGTAAACAGGATGCTTCAGAAGGGGATCAGAAGGATAGGATGTCATCTGAACTCCGTTTGATGATACCGAGGTAATCTGAGGCAGAACCACAGAAGAAGTATACAGCAATATGAGAACAAAAAGAAGCCTCACAGGCAAAAGGTTATATTTTTAAAACGTACAAGCCTCAAAGTTTGTATAATTAACAGCAAGTATAATAAATTCATCGTGAACCGGAGAGTGCAAAGTGCTTTTTCAAGGTTGTTGTATCTGTTTGGAAGCTCTTCATAAAATAAATTTCATGCTTCATGATACAGATAACAGCCGAATAATAAACAGCTTAAAGTCTGGCTTGCTGTTCAGTGAACTCTCCGTCAGTATTTTTTGCGGGACAGGTTGAACTGTTGATAAATTAACCGGGATTATTTCAACAATCAAATTTAAATAAAACCTGTTATTGTTAAATTTGCCGGCGCTGCGATTCTTTATACCTTATATATTATAAATGACCGGCAATTATCTAGATGAACTCAACAGCGCCCAGCGCGATGCCGTTCTTAACACGGAAGGGCCCTCGCTTGTAATCGCCGGAGCCGGCGCAGGGAAGACACGCGCATTAACATACCGTATAGCTCACCTCCTTGAAAAAGGTGTTAAGGCATGGCGTATACTGGCCCTTACATTCACAAACAAGGCGGCAGGTGAAATGAAGGAAAGAATAACCGCAATAGCCGGTTTCGAAGCATCACGATACCTTTGGATGGGAACTTTCCATTCAATATTCGCAAAGATTCTGCGTGCTGAGGGTGAAAAACTGGGTTATAAGCCTTCTTTCACCATCTACGATGCAACTGACTCAAAAAGCCTGATCAGATCCGTTATCAAAGAAGCCGGCCTGGGTGATGATGTTTACAAACCGGGAGTGATAGCCTCAAGGATCTCATGGGCTAAAAACAACCTCATCACACCTTCAGCCTATGCCTCAAACAGGGAGATAACAGAATATGACAGAGCTATAAGAATGCCTCTGCTTCATGAAGTCTACAAGACATACCAGCAGAGATGCTACAGGGCCAACGCGATGGATTTCGACGACCTGCTCCTTAACACAAATATTCTGCTGAGAGATTTCCCTGATGTTCTTGACAAATACCAGAAAAAATTCGATTACATTCTGGTTGATGAGTACCAGGACACCAACTATGCACAATATCTTATTGTAAAGAAGCTTTCGGAAAAACACCGTAACCTGTGCGTGGTGGGCGACGACGCACAGAGCATTTATTCATTCAGAGGTGCAAGGATTGAGAATATCCTTGAATTCAGCGACGATTATCCCGAAGCAAAGGTATTCAAACTTGAGCAGAATTACAGATCAACACAAAATATCGTTAATGCCGCAAATACCATCATTGCCAACAATTCGGGCCAGATTCATAAAACCGTCTTCTCGGAGAACGAAAAGGGCGAAAAGATCAGAATTATGCAGGCAATGACCGATACAGAGGAAGGCATCCTGGTTACATCGGATCTTTTCGACCGGAGATTTTCCGGAAGACTCAACTGGAGCGACTTTGCCATCCTTTACCGTACAAACGCCCAGTCGAGAATTTTTGAGGAGACCCTTCGTAAAAAAAATATCCCGTACCGGATTTACGGAGGCATTTCGTTCTATGAAAGAAAGGAAATAAAAGATATCCTGGCATATTTCAGAATGGTAGTTAACCCGGAAGATGAGGAGGCTCTCAGGAGAACTATAAACTATCCCAAAAGAGGCATCGGCGATACTACTATTAAAAAATTATTCGAAATTGCTTCACTGTCGGGAAATTCAGCCTGGAATATCCTCGGATCCATTAATGACTACGGTGAATATTTTAATAACCCAACCTGCCAGAAGCTTGCGGGATACCGAAATCTTATAACCGTTTTCACCTTAAAAACAAGTGAAATGGATGCCTGGGATGCCGCCCGTGAGATAGCAAGGGAATCGGGAATAATAAAAGATCTCCAGGAAGGAAAGACCCCTGAGGAAATAAGCCGTTACGAGAATTTTGAAGAGCTGATGAACGGCATTAAGGAATTTACAGATTCTGCACGTACAAACGGAGAACCCTGTACCATTGGAGCATATCTTGAGAATGTTGCACTGATTACAGATCAGGATATTGAAGACCCGGAAGGCAATGATAAGGTTACACTGATGACAATTCATTCAGCCAAGGGACTAGAGTTCAGTCATGTATACATCACCGGAATGGAAGATAACCTCTTCCCCTCTCCAATGGCATCGGGCAACCCGAGGGAGATAGAGGAAGAGAGGAGACTTTTCTATGTGGCACTTACCAGGGCAAAGAAGCTGGCCACCCTTACATATGCAATGAACCGATACAGATACGGCAGCCTCGAATTCAGCAAGCCAAGCAGGTTCCTGCGGGAAATAGATCCTGCATATATTGAATTTCCCCAGCTTGCATCAAGAGTGGCAGGCGGTTCAGGCAGAACATTTAACGACGGAAACAGAATAAGGGAAGAAAAACCTTTATACAGAGGAAGTGATACGGCGGAAGGGAAAAAACTGTCAAAAATCGGTACCCGGTCAGCCGGAGCAACCTCTTCACCGGGTGATTACTCCTCATCATTCTCTGAAGGCGATACAGTTGAGCATGACAGATTCGGACCCGGAAAAATAATTGAAATCTCCGGTGAGGCTCCCAATACCACAGCCCTTGTTGAATTTGAATCGTCGGGCAGAAAAAAACTCCTCCTGAGGTTTGCCAAACTCAGGAGGATAAAAGATTGAATCGCACTTTTTACTATTTCTTCGGCTGCTGGGCCTGCATCTGGTTAAGGTTTACCTGCCTGAGGGGATATCCGGCAGCAGCAATTGTGTGGCTGATGTTCTTTTTAATTTCCTTTGTCTCCATTTTCATGGTAGGAACATCCTTATCATCAAATGACTCCATTGCCAGGGTAGCACCATCGAGAAAAGCATTGTTGGCATAGTAGGCAGGGAGACCCGACCTGCTCATGGTCCTTCTGTCGGCATTAACCTTCAGATCGCGGGTTATCCACATCTTTGTATAACCCTTTACATCCGGTTCCCTGTACAGATACTCATCGCATCTGTAACCTGCTATCACCCGTGAATTCCCTGTTTTCGTAAACTCACCCCTGGTAGCGGGGGTGGTGACTTCAGTTGTCTGAGTACCTTCCTTATCTTCGGGTACGGCGCTTATCATACCAATTTTGCCTTCTCCCATATCTAAAAGCATCAGCATGCATTTATTGGAATTATCATAGATTATTGATGTCTTAACAGCTCCGCTGCCCTCATCTGTTTCCACGTTCATCTTCGACTCAAAGCCGCCGTTTGAATTATTATCGTTATAATAGATATAATAATCCATTTTCATAACTTCTTTATTGTTGTATAGCTCAGCCTGCATATAGATTGAGTTGTTGAATAAATATGACGGCTCATATTTGATATCAACTTTGTTTGACATCAGGTTACCGAGGTTAAATCCTTTCTGCTCACGGTTTTCTCCGGTTTCACCGGTTTTCCGGCTTACAGCTTCTTCAGCTTTTGCCTGTGCAAGTGAATCTGCTTCTTTCTGAGTCTCTTTCTTCACGGCTTTGCCGATATTACTGACAGCCTGTGAAGCTTTGTTCCTGATCATATTACCTATCTGGCCGCTGGAGGAGAGGGTAAAGACTGATGCAAGGAGAAGCGTCAGAATAAAAGGTTTTGTTTTCATATTCTTGATTTTATACTATAAAATTACTAATTTAATTAAAACAATCCCTGGTTATTTTAAAAACCTGCACAATCCGTTTAAACATTTTTCAGAACGATACTGTTCAATTTACCTGTTCCGTAACCCATGAAAAGTATTACCGGCCCCCGGTTGATTAAAAGCTTCATAGTGCTGCCCGTGGCACGGTTAAGTGTTGCCTGCCACCAACTGGTTAACCTTCGTTTATCCAGAGGGTATTTAAGTCCCTCCGTTGTTATTTCACTATTACCGTTAACCGAAAAAAATGAAATATCCTGACCCGGAAATGTTACAAATTCAGAGCTTTTCATCACCGGAAGAATCACCCCTGAGTCTGTTATCATTCTCACTTTGACCAAACGGGCATATTCGGCAAGCAGTGATATATTTCCTATTGTATGGTCCTCTCTCTCTCCTGTTGCTCCAAGAATCATAATATTATTCAACCCGTGTTCGTTACACCACATAACTGCCTTTGTAAGATCATTTGTTTCCTGTTCCGGAATTCTGAAGATTATATTGTGATATTTTTTAAGTATTCCGGAAGGAACAGAATCACAATCACCGACAATAGCCAGGGGTTCGGTTTTTAGATACCTGATATGTCTGGCAGCTCCGTCGCAATAGACAATCCGGTGTTTTTTCAGAATCCTGAGTGGCACAGGATGCTCCGGAAATCTGCCGTCGGCCAGTATGACTGTAATATTTTCCATGATGACTGCATCAAAGGTACAAATGTTTCAATTTATCTAAGTACTGCGCAACGACTTCGACCATTCTTTCAGTCCGGCAAACGACATGGCGGCATATACAAGGTAAAGTACCAGGGTCGGGTACAGCCCTCTTATAATGCAAAGCGCCGACATTGAAAAATTCACTATAATCCACAGGTACCAGTGCTCATAGATTTTACGTGCCAGCATCCATGTTGCTATGACCGACAGAGTAGTGATAAATGCGTCGGCTCCGGGCACAGGCGAATCGGTAAACTTATCGAGTACTATCCATGATGCAATAAAGAGAGCCGTAAAAACGGCGGTTAATTTCATACCCGTTGGTCGTCTCAATCTTGAAACCTCCAGTGGGGATGGCTCTGATACCTTCTCCGCATCCGAATTTCCGTGCCCTTTGGCCGATTCCTTACTCCCACTCCCACTCTTTTCCTTCGTCCACCAGTACCACCCTAGAAAACTTATAATAACATAATAAACCTGGAGGCTCATATCGGCGTAGAGCTTACCGGTGAAGAAGACATAAATATATGCTGAGGATGTAATAATTCCAACAGGCCACAGCAGAGGGTTTTGTCTTATCTCAAGGAGGACATACAAAATACCTGCAACAGCCCCGGCTATCTCAACATAATTTCCTGAAATCCAGTCAATAATTGTCATTTTTCAGAATTCAAACCTGGCAGTCACCATATAATTAATGCCTGCCTGTGGGAAATAGTAGGCCCAGGTTCTCTCATGCCCGTCCTCATACCAAACCCCTCCGTATGCATTGCTTTCATACATGTTGTTGAATACATTATTTACAGCAATCTGTATCATTGTTCCCTTCAGTGATTTAATGACGGGACGGAAGTCAACATACAGGTTATTGACAAAATATGGCCTGATTACCCTGTTCTCACTTTTTGTATTGTCAAAATACTGTTTCCCCACATATTTGCTGACAAAATGAATTGACAGATAATCAAATGGTCTGTATTCCAGATCACTTGCTGCTGTCGCAGACGGAGAATATGCGATATCGACAGTACCCAGGTTTATACTTTTATACTTACTGCTCCAGTCAGTTGTATTATAGTCGGTGTAATGGAACCTGAAATCTTTAATTTTATTTCTGCTCAGGGTAATGTTGCAGTTCCATGCAAGTTGAGCGACAGGATTAACTGAAGCTGATAATTCCACCCCTGTTCTGAAGCTGTTCTTTACATTAGTCATAACAGGATATCCCACATCACTGAGTTGCCCCGTAGGTACAAGCTGATTATCATAGAACATTCCGTAAAGGTTTACACCGGCTGTAAATAACTCACCCTTAAGATTATACCCGGCTTCCAGGTCGTACAGGATTTCATGCTTCGGCATAGCTTCAGGGTCTCCCGCAGCCTCCTTGAAGTCGGACCTCGTGGGTTCACGGTGGGCAACCGCAAACGACAGATAGGCTTCCTGATTTTCATTCACTTGCCAGAACAGCCCGGCTTTGGGATTAAGAAATGAGAAAAAATGCTTCTGCGACAAATCCCTCAGGTCGTCATCCGGACCGGTCATGACATATCTGATATAACGGTACTGAATGTCGGCATAGCCTGAAATATTCTTCGCAACCGGGAAATGCATTTTTGCGTAAATACTGCCCTCGCTTTTGGTTCCGTTATTCAGATACCATGTATAATCTTTCTGCACATCACCTGAATTTCTCATCCAGATTATTTTACCGAAGTGATCTCCGTCATAACGGTTCACTCCCCCGCCTAAAACAGCACTGAAATCTCCCCTTTTCCAGGAAAGGGAATAAACAAGTCCCAGGAAACCGTTTTCCATCCATTTTCTCCTGATCAGATCAGTTGACAACAGAAATGATGTATCGAGCTTGACCGGAGGCAAACCGTATTTTGAGTATTTCTGATCCTCCCTGTATTCCTCGTAATAACCTTTGCCATAAGTATAATGTATGGCTGTATTGAGCAGAATATTTCCTGAAAGCTTAAGACTGTATATCAGCTGATAATGATTCTGCAGGTAATTATCGGTTTCGTTGTCGTAATAGGCCGTTTTACCTGTGATATCAGTATATTCCCCGGCCGGGTTATATCTTCTGTTTGCATGAAGTGAGTCGGCAGGCACTCCCCACCAGCTTATGCCGGTCTTTTCTTTTCCAAGGATAATGTTTGTTTTTAGTATTGAATTTGAGGTTCTCCATCCTGCACTGAGGAACATAGATTGGTTATCTGAACCTGTGCGCAGAATATATCCGTCGCTTTTCACATCCGACACCCTGATCCTGAAGCTGAATCTGTTGTTCAATAATCCCGTTGCTGCTTCCGCACTTGTTCTGAATGTATTATAAGAACCGAAAGAAGCAATGAAGCCTGCGGAAGGTTCAGGAGAGGCTGCTTTTGTTAAGATATTGACCGATGCGCCGAAGGCTCCGGCTCCGTTTGTTGACGTTCCCACTCCGCGCTGCACCTGAATATTTGCAACCGATGAAACAAGATCAGGAATGTCTACCCAGAAAACCTGCTGTGATTCGGCATCGTTAAGAGGTATCCCGTCGAGAGTAACATTTATCCGGTTTGCCTCTGTGCCCCTTATCCTGAATCCTGCATATCCGACCCCGTTACCAGCCTCGGAAGTCTCTACCAGTGACGGAGTCAGCGACAGAGTAAAAGGCAACTCCTGCCCGGTGTTCAGCCTCTTCAGCATCTCCCCTGTTACCGTCTTGTAAGTCACAGGTGTGCTCCTTTCTGCCCTCGTGGCGGTAACAATTACCTCATCGGTAATTATATCCGATTGCCTGAGGGTGATCCTCAGATCATCCCTTTGAGGAACAGAGACTGTTTTATTTACACTTTCAAAACCAGTAAAGGAAATCCTTAATGTATAATTACCCTTTTCAGGAACAGAAATAATGAATTTCCCTTCGGAATCAGTCTGTGTTCCCAGACCGGTTCCGGCAATACGTACAGAAGCCCCGGGAAGGGGAGCTCCTGTCTCATCAGAAACATGTCCTGTCAGATTTTGGACACCGGATTGTGCAACAGCATAAAATGCTGAAACAATGCACAAAAGATTGATGATTAAAAATCTCGCTTTCATTTTTCATCAGTTAAAATATTTTCAACCGATGAGGTGTGTCAGCGCTGGATTTTGTGATACTCTTTTTTCCCTACGCCGGCATTACCCGGATCAGGTTTAAGGGTATGATCTCAGCCCGTAGTATTAAGGCACCCCATCCTAAGACTCTGCAAAAATAATATTTTTTTAATTTCAAAAACAGACCCGAATGTGCAGAATAATATATTTGATTAAATTAGACCCCACAAAAACAAGGGATGATAGATCTCCTCAGGAAACTAAGATATAAGGATCAGCAGCGTATTCTGATGCTGAATTCGGAAAAAGGATTAGTTGAGCAGATAAAAAAAGAAAAACCGGAGCTTATTATAGATACATCCATTGATCCGAGATTTCCGTACGAACTTATGCTTATCTTCGTAAAGCTGATGAATGAGGTGAATGAAACAGCGCCAAAAGCGATACATAATCTCGTATCGGACGGGCACCTCTGGTTTGCATACCCAAGAAAGGGAAACGGTAAAAATGCCTCAGACCTTGACCGCGAACATGGCTGGGGTATGCTTCTCGACCGCGGTTTTGACCGCGTTGAAAGAATTGTAATAAATGATACCTGGGCCGCGCTCAGATTCCGTAACATAAGATTTATCAAATCTTCAAGATACAGGGGATAAAGACTTCATTAATATACTCAGATGACCAGATTTCTAAAATTCCGTTTTCACACGGCAGTGCTACTGTCACTGTCATTGCTTATTCTTTCGGGCTGTGCCAAGTCGGAAGATATTAATGCATGCCTGACCGGGCATACTTACGGCTTCTTCGGGGGTTTATGGCACGGTTTTATTGCTCCTTTTGATTTTATCGGAATGCTTTTTAACGACAAAATCACCATGTATGCCCAGAATAATAACGGCGGCCTCTATGCCCTGGGTTTTTTGCTTGGCAGCGGTGGATGGGGCTTCTTCGGCAGCAGGGGAGCCCGGTCTATCAGACGAACAAAGGCCAAACCAGAAAAGGAAGTATTCATTGACGCTGAAGTGGTTGAATAGTTTTCCAGAATAAAACCAAGTGAAAGTTCCTGAAAGGATAATTGATATTGAGAGGGTCATAAAGGGAAGCAACAGTTTTCTTCGTCACCTTCCCGCCTTTATGATCAGGATGCTGAAAAAGCTTATCTGTGAGGATGAGATGAACTTTACTATTTATCGCAGCAGGCATCTTGATGGTTTGAGATTTGTCGCAGATGTTCTTGAAGGGTGGAAAATCAATGTCAATACAAGAGGAGAAGAGAATATACCTGAAACGGGCAGATATATTTTCGCTTCAAACCATCCTCTGGGAGGTGTGGATGCACTTTCTCTATACAAAGCTCTTTCAGCTCATTACAGCAGTATTGTCTCCCCCGCTAACCAGCTTCTTAACCATATTCCGAACCTGAGATCACTTTTTATCGGACTCGACGTTTTCGGGAAGACTTCCCGCGAAACAGCCAGGAAGCTCGATGAAGTTTATGCCTCCGACAAACAGATTGTTATTTTTCCGGCCGGGGAGGTATCAAGAAGACAAAAAGGAAAAATCTCGGATATCGAATGGCAGAAATCATTTATAACCAAAGCCATTCAGCATCAACGGGATATAATGCCAGTACATATCAGTGGCAGAAACTCCGGGCTGTTCTATACTGTTGCCAGTCTGAGAAAATTACTGGGGATAAAGACGTATATAGAGACAGTGCTGCTTCCGCGCGAAATGATGAAAAAACGTAATTCGTCAGTCACCATTACCTTCGGGAAAGTTATTCCCTGGCAAAGCATAACGGGTGATAAAACACACCAGGAATGGGCCCGGGAAATTAAAGCTATTGTATATTCTCTGGAACAATAAATCAACAATGAAGAATATCCTGTTATTATTTGCATTTCCCCTTCTTTTACCGGCACTTTCATATTCGCAGGTCGGCTCTGAATATCTTCCCGACCTCGACGGTGTGCTGAAAACCAAGGCCGAATACGACCTCGACAATTGGCTGTTAAGGTTTGAAGTGCGCAATGCCAGGTTTGGAGTCAGGGGAAAAATAAATAATTATTTTTCTTACCGTGCGGAGCTGGACCTGTCAGATGAAGGCCGCATCAAAATGCTGGATGCCTACGTAAGGTTCGAACCGGTTAACAGGCTGAGCTTCTTTATGGGTCAAAGAAAGATACCCTTCAGTTCGGATTACATCAGAAACCCGGCCGAAAATATTTTTGCAAACAGGTCTTTTCTGGCAAAATACATTAACGATGGCATGCGAGATATCGGGTTTTACGTCAATTACAGGACGGCAGGCTCCTTCCCGGTCGATATGACGCTGGGCGCTGTGAACGGAACAGGAAACAACAATCCCCAGTGGATTGATAAACCAAACCTGGCAGCCAGGATCACTGCCGGGAGAAATGACGGATTCAGGCTCTCGGGGAATGCATATATTGGTGAAGCAATTGACAAAATCCACCTCCGAATGTTTGGTGCAGAGGCAAGATATACAGCAGGGAACCTGTTCCTTGAGTCGGAATATATTTACAGGGGCTGGTCGGACACCCTTTCCGTAAAACAGCATGATGACGGTTGGTATCTTCACGGTTACTATAATCTTGTAATAAAAAATGAGATGCTGCGGTTAATTTCACCTACGGCAAGGTATGATAAGATTGGCAGTTCAATATTTGGTGGGGGAACCGAAGCTGACAGGTTTACCCTTGGTGTTAATTTCGGGTTCGAACCAAAACAGTTTACCGCTGAAATAAGAGTAAATTACGAAAATTACTTCAGAAAGAAGCTTCCGATACACACAGATAAAGTTACACTGGAGTTTATTGCAAAGTTTTAGGGTCCTTCTTCTTTCCGGCACGGGCCTTGATTACGAGGTAAACCACAAAAGCAATCCCAATGAAAATAAGAATCTCTCCTATCCAGGGATAAATTTTTTCTCTCACCTCATACAGGAAGTATCCCAAAACTGCGAGTATTATGTTCCAAATCCCGGCTCCGAGAGTTGTATAAATAATAAAATCGCGCAAATTCATCTTCGAAAGGCCAGCAGGTATGGAGATCAGCTGTCTTACCGCCGGGACAAGCCTGCCTATAAAAGTTGATGACTTCCCGTTCCTGATGAAATATTCTTCAGCGTGAGTTACCTTTGCTTCCGAAAGCAGAAGCATCCTTCCGGCGGCGGAGCGTGCGAACCTGTAAACCAGCGGACGTCCGAGCCAGAGTGCAAGGTAATAGTTTATCAGAGCACCTGCCAGTGCGCCGACTGTTCCCGAGATTATTACCAGGAATATGTTCATTTCACCCTGTGCTGCCTTATATGCGGCAAAGGGGATTACCGCCTCCGACGGAAAAGGTATGAATGAGCTTTCTATGGTCATTAGAAGAGCCACCGTGAAATAATTCAGGTGGCCCATGTACCATTCGATTATGCTGTTTATGATTTCCACTCTCAGTCGAGTCGCAGCTTAAGAACTATTTTCCTCACAGGGGCAGGTTCAGCACCTGTTCTCAGTCCAGGTTTATGGGCATCGCCGGGGAAGAAGACGAAGAACCTGCCCGGGTTGGCATCAAAGGAGGCATGTTCCTTTACGGTGAAGAATTCAATATCACGAGTTGCATCATACTCCTGGGTAATTGTGTCGCGCATGGCAAGCGGTGTGATCTGGATTATCTCCGAACCCCTTGCGACATACTGTATGTCTGCATATTTCCTGTGCGCCTCAAACTTAGCCGCATTTTCTTCTTTGGTCTGGTATTCACTTACCAGGGCATAAAGGTTATCGCCTTCGATGTCGTATCGTCTGAGTTCAAGTGTATCAAGGTCCGTTTCTTTGAGGAAAGAGAATGCCTTTCCCCACCTCTCTTTGTTTTTAAACCAGGCCACTGCCATTTCCTTTTTGTTGACAGAGCCGTCCGGTCTGACTTTCCAGTCGGCATACCATCCGGATTTTGAAAACCATTCATCAGTTTTTTTTTCGCTCCATCCTGAGGGATCAGCTCCTTCGTTGCAACCTGTGGAACCGGAAATCAATGCTGCCATAATAATGGGGATATAAAGTTTTTTCATTTCATTGCAAATGTTTGGTTCACCTTTGTAAACACAGGCAAATATAAAAAAAATCACATTCTTCCGGAGGGTGTAAAAGAAAAGCCCAAAGAGCAGGCTTTTCCGGGGGAAGCTCTGATGCCTGTTAAATTATTACCGGAAGAGATCCTTTCAGGTTCTGCTTTTTATGGGGGTTAGTTTATTACATAAGGCCATCCCTTGCTGTCCCATCCAAGCTTTTTAATTATCAGTTTTGACCGGCCGTTATCTTTAAGATCATACCCGTGATACACCATATAATCCGTACCGTCAAAGTTAGCCACGGCCTGGTGGCCAACCCCCGCCCATAGTGAATCGCCCATGGCAATAACAGAACCACCGCCCCTGGCCATATCGAGACTGTCGCGGTCAAAATAGGGACCAGTGACTTTTTGCGACCGTCCCACTGCAATCTTATACGTACTGTTCACCCCGCTGCAGCATTTATCCCACGACACGAACAGGTAATAGTAATTTCCTTTCCTGTATATAAAGGGGGCCTCAATCTGTGCAGCTCCGGCATTTCTGTCGTCAGTGAAGGGATCCCTGAATCTTCTGGCAATTGTATACCATTCCTGCGGATCCGTGTATATGCCTCTCAGATCATCCTTTAGTTTAACCAGTTTCATGCCACCCCAGAAGGATCCGAAATTGAGCCATGGTGTTCCATTCTCATCAACGATTAAGTTCGGATCGATAGCATTCCAGTTATCGCGCCCGGGTATGGACTGGATAACACATCCCATATCTGTCCACTGAAAGTCAGGGTTTGACGGATTAAGGGTTTTATTCATTGCCAGACCTATACAGGAGGTGTTCCTTCCAAAGGCAGATACTGAGTAAAACAGGTAGTAATTTCCCTTATAGAAGGAAATATCCGGCGCCCACATTGATCCCCTGAACTGTGGCAGTTCTTTTTTGACCCATTCTGGCGGGGCTGCAAACACGGGTGTTTCGGCTTTCCAGTTGACCAAGTCGGTTGATGAGAAAACAGAGATCCCGTTTCCCGTGCAAAAAACGTAATATGTGCCATCCTGCCTTATAATAACAGGATCGTGGACAGTCACTGACCTTTGCTGAGCTATGGCATTATAGGCCGGCGAGATGAAAACCAGGAGAGCAAATAACAGTTTCTTCATTTAAATATTTCTTTGCCTTTAGCGTTATTGCGTAGGACGAAAAAGGTTCATCCATTAAAAGATTCTCCGGTTTTCCGGGTGAATCTTCTTATTAAACATATATCACTGCTGTGTTTATAATACCTTTTTTATAGTTAATGAGACTCAATCTACAACCCTATTAAATCCAGCTATTAATAATAAAAACTTATTTAAGTTCAAGCATTACTACTGATTTTGAAGGCATTGCAACATTCAGAATGTTTCCCTGTCTCCTGGCGCCGTCGAATTTCTTCAGGACAACCGTACCTGGTTTGTCGAAAGTGTTATGGTCGGTAATTTTTTCTGAAGTCAGGACCTGCCCGGTAACTGTTGACCATTTAACCTGGTTAAGGGTAACGCTGATATTAACAGGTTTATTAGGATCAATATTTACTATGGTAAGATGAACAGCACCGGTTGAATCCTGTGAAGCTGAGGCATTTATTGCCGGGAGCGTCTGTCCCTGCAAAACATAATCAGGACTGTTGAAACTTACCGGCAGCATTTTGGCATCGTGGTGCACTTTATACATATCAAACACATGATAAGTCGGAGTAAGTATCATTTTCGGCCCTTCCGTCAGTATCAGGGCCTGAAGGACATTTACGGTCTGTGCCAGCTGAGCCATTTTTACTCTGTCGCAATGGTTGTTAAAGATATTGAGGGTAGATCCTGCGATAAGTGCATCCCTCAGGCTATTCTGCTGGTAAAGGAATCCGGGGTTTGTTCCGGGTTCAACATCTGTCCAGATACCCCATTCACCAACCACCAGGGCTATTCTCTTCTGAGGATCGTACTTTGTCATTATTTCACCGTGACCTTTAATAAGTTCATCCATGCGAAGTGCATTTCTCATGGTAACAAAGTATGTTTCCTCTGAGAAATTTGTAGCTGATCCCTGTCCGGGCAGCTGCTGCCTTTGACCCTGGCCTCCGCCCTGACCACCACCCTGGCCCTGAACAGGTGCCTGCGGTATTAAAGATCCCCTTGGTCTTGTATAATAATGAAGGTCCAGACCCCACATCCTGTTCCCGATATCCCTCATCACTACTTCAGTCCACGCATAATTTGCCCCGTTTGCACCAGTTGCTATTTTCCTGAGGGTGGTTCCGGGATAATTTCTGGTGAATGTTGCATATTGCCTGTAGTTCATCGAATAGAATTCGGGGGTCATGTTTCCGCCGCAACCCCAGTTCTCATTTCCGATACCAAAGTATGTCACTCCCCATGGTTTGTCGCGCCCGTTTTCCTTCCTTAGTTTAGTCATCGGGCTCACACCATTGAAGTTAAGATACTCTACCCAGTCGGACATCTCTTTAACAGTTCCGCTTCCCATATTGCCCACAATAAAAGGTTCGGTACCTAAAAGTTCGCAAAGCAAAAGGAATTCGTGAGTTCCGAAGCTATTGTCTTCGGTTACATTACCCCACGCTGTGTTGATGATTGTCGGTCTCTTCTCCCTTGGTCCGATTCCGTTCATCCAGTGATAGTAATCGGCGAAACATCCTCCTGGCCATCTCAGGTTGGGGATTTTGATTTTTTTAAGAGCATCTACTATATCCAGGCGTATCCTGTCGTGTTTTGGTACATTCATTGAAGGATCGACCCAGTAGCCGTCGTATATGCACCTGCCAAGGTGTTCAGAGAAGTGACCGTATATGTGCCTGCTGATGGTATATTGTGATGTACCTGCATCAACAATCATTGCAACAGACTGCTGGCTGTAACTGCTGAGAGTTACTGCTGAGAAGATTAATGTAATCAGAAGTTTTTTCATGGTATAAATTGTTTTGGTTAATTATGGAAGGTAGTTGATTTTTATTGAGTATTTTATTTGTGTATATAATACACTTAATCTATTATTATAATATTGTTTTATTTTTCAGGCATCAAGATAAATATTTGTTTCAAATTACGGTTACCTCCGAACCATGATTTATAGTTTATTATGTTTTTTTAACCTTTCAGTTGGAAAGTGAATAATCCATAATATAATTTTCATTTAAAAATTTCCGGAACTCTCAAATATCGAAAGTTATATTTTAAGAATATTTAACGTATATTAAGTATAATTAACCAAATTTTTATTCCATCTGAATAGATTGTTTAATAGCTTTGAATGTTTATTCAAATCATATGAATGATTTTTATATATTAATAAGTGTAATTTCAACACTCTATATTAAATTTCTTTAAATATATAAAATATATATACTCATTATACCCAAAATAGTCAAGTCTCAGAAACCAAATACTAATTAACTAACCCTTCAAGCCTATGGAACATTACAACTTTCATTATCCACCTCTAAGACAGGACTATAACCATCTGTCAGATCCATTTAACTAACCTCTAACTAATTTTAAAACTTAAAAACCATGAAAAAATCTTTACAGAAAAGATTAAGATTCCTGGATTTTCCTTTTAAGTTTTCATATTCCCGGTTTTTTGCAAGAACATCTGTGGTGGTACTTCTACTGTTGTATCACACATTTGCTTTGCATGCTCAGCAAATCACTGTTACGGGAACTGTTAACGATGAAAAAGGAACTCCGCTACCTGGGGTCACCGTAATTATCAAGGGGACCACCATAGGGACAACAACCGATGAAAGGGGAAGGTACACATTCCCAAACGTACCTTCGAATGCAACTTTGCAATACTCTTTTATTGGCATGACAACTCAGGAGATTGAAGTCTCAGGCCGTGCCACTATTAATGTCACCCTTCGTGAGGAGGATATAGGACTTGAGGAAGTTGTAGTAGTCGGTTACGGTACACAGAGAAAAGTAACATTAACAGGTTCAACATCTGTTGTTAAGAATGTTGACCTGGTTGTTTCTCCAACACCTACAGCAACACAAGCTCTTGCGGGAAAAGCTCCTGGTATAATGACACGCATGGCTGACGGACGACCAGGGAACTCATCAGCCTTGCAGATCCGTAATATGGGGACTCCTTTATATGTCATTGATGGCATCCAATCTAACGAAGCAGCCTTTAACAATCTTGACATGAATGATATAGATGAAATATCAATACTGAAAGACGCATCTGCCTCCATATATGGAATCCAGGCTGCCAACGGAGTGGTTCTCGTAACAACAAAAAAAGGCAAAGTCGGGGAACAGGCTAGAATTAATGTCAACACCTATTATGGCTGGCAGAACTGGACACGGTTCGCAAGGGCTGCTGATGCCGGCACTTTTGTCTTTGCAAAAGCATCAGCATCTGTCAACAACACGATGGCCGCTACCGGTACCGGAACCTCAATGTATACAAAAGAGGAGGTTGATAAATGGAGGGCAGGAACCGAACCAGGTTATATCGGAACCGACTGGTATGATTTTGCAGTCGTTGAAAATGCACCCCAGTATTATATTAACCTGAACGCTACCGGAGGTAGTGAGAATACTTCATATTACCTCTCTGTGAGCCGACTTAATCAGGACGGATCGTTCAGAGAATATAATTTCAACCGTACAAATCTTCAGTCAAATATAGAAAGTAAAATAACCAAAAAGGTTTCTATCGGAGCTAAAATCGGGGGCAATATAAATAACACCAACAGCCCGGCTGCTCCGGGAGACGTAATGTGGAATCCTCTTTACGGGCTTTATCGCAACTATCCCACATGGAGACCATATGCAAATGATAATCCCAACTATGTCAATCATACCGGTTGGGACGAATCTCAACATGCACTCTTCAGAAAAAGCATTATTGGTTATTATGAGCAGATAAACCGGTCTCTAACCGCAACCATCTACGCTCAGTACGACACACCTTTAAAAGGGCTTACTGCGAGATTCCAATATACTTTCGGTGTTAATCAGGGTAGCTATGACAGGTTCCAATACACTTATAAAACATATACCTATAATCCAGTAACCAATTTTTATGATGTAACAGGAGGTATAACAACCGGTAGTCATGCAAGAAACTTTACTCTCTCATTCACCAACCAGTATCAAGGTCAGTTAAATTACTCGGGGACATTTGGTGGACATAATATCGCGGCTACATACGTTTTTGAAGCACGCGATAACATAACCCCCAGTAATATGTCTGTATCATCAAAACCATCCAGCAATTTTCTTGAATTGATTCAATATGCTGAATTAACAGGGTTTTCAAATACATGGAGCGCAAGTTCGCTGATGGGGCATGTTGGAAGGATAAACTATAACTACAAATCCAGATATCTGGTTGAATTTGCCGGCAGATATGATGCAACTTATAAGTTCCCTCCGGGAAAGAGATGGGGTTTATTTCCTTCTGTATCACTCGGCTGGCGAGTTTCTGAGGAGTCCTTTTTTAAAAATAGTAAACTCTCTGCAATTATTAACAGTCTGAAAATACGAGGTTCGTATGGAATGATGGGTAATGACAGCCCGGGCAACTATAATGCTTTCGATTATCTAGATGGATATGACTATAACTCCGGTTCCTCAGTATTTAATAACAATCTTGTTGTCGGTACAGTTCTTAGGAACCCTGGTATAACAAATATTTCCTGGGCAAAGGCTTACCTTAAGAATATTGGTTTTGATTGGTCTGTTCTTAAAGGGATGTTTAGCGGTGAGGTGGATCTGTTCAGACGTGATATGAAAGGATTATCTGCCCAACGTTATGATATTCTGATTCCGGATGAACTCTCGATTATCCTGCCGTATGAGAACCTGAACGAAAGAATGCAGCATGGTATCGACGGTTCTATACGTTATAACGGCCATAGTGGTAGTTTTAACTTTTCAGTTACGGCTAATGCCGGTTATGCAAGGGAGAAGGTTACTAAAGTCTACAAACCAAGATTCGGTAATTCATGGGATTACTACCGTAATGCGACAGAAGGCAGATATACTGGCATAACATGGCTTTATGAATGCATTGGCCAGTTCCAGTCGATGGATGAAATTAACAACTACCCTGTAAACATTGACGGACAGGGTAACAGAACACTGCTTCCGGGAGATTTGATTTATAAGGATGTAAACAATGACGGTATAATAAATACCCTCGATATGAGACCTCTCGGATATGGCCGTGCCACAAGCGATCCATGGGGATGGGGAGTATCACGAACTGGATTGCCCAATATTTCTTTTGGTGTAACTATCAATCTGTCCTGGAAAGGATTTGATATGAATATTGCAACGCAGGGGGCAGCTATGATGACATTCATAGCAGAATGGGAGCTCAGGAATCCACTGCAGGGAGATGCAAACTCTTCAAAAAGAGTACTTAATAATTCCTGGCGTTTAAAGGATATTTTCAATCCAAGTGACAGGGACTGGATCCCGGACACTTATCCTGCAATCAGGACCAATATGGCCTCACACAGCAACGGGAATAAAGCTTCAACTTTTTGGTCAACAAATGTAATATACCTTCGACTCAGAAACCTCGATTTCGGCTATAACATTCCCAAAAAATACTTAAACAAACTAGGAATCAGGAACGCAAGGGTTTTTGGTAACGGGTTTAACCTGTTATCTCTTGATAATCTCCGCAAGTTCAGCGTGGACCCGGAAGTATCTACTACAAGCGGTTTGCAATACCCGCAGAGTAAGATTGTTAATGTAGGGGTTAACGTAACCTTTTAATTGTTAATAATATGAAAAAGCTACTAACATATTTTACTTCACTAATACTTGTTTTTTCAATAACAACAAGTTGTGAGGACTACCTTGAGATTACTCCGAAAACACTTCTAGTTCCGGATCAGGTTTGGAGTTCATCAGATCTTGTATTAAGTCTGCTTGCCAATCTTTATAACAGGATGCCGGTTTATGCAACCATCTACTCCGGAAATGATGATATGTCTACTTGGGACGATCTCATGTGGACCGGCCTCTATGAGGACAGAAACCACTATACAACCTATGCCTGGAATTACCAGAATTACTGGGATTGGGAATATATAAGGCACCTTAACAGCTTTATCGAGAATGGTACAGCTTCCACAAAACTTGATCCGGCACTTAAGAAACTCTATATTGCCGAAGGAAGGTTCTTAAGGGCTTATGCCTATTTTGAAATGGTCAAACGTATGGGAGGTGTGCCCCTTATAACAAGAACCTATATTTATGATGATTATCTCACTGATCCTGAGGCAGTACAAATACCAAGAAGCAAGGAATCTGAAATCTATGATTTTATCTCGTCTGAGATTGATGCAATAAAAGAAGATCTTTCACTTAACGGTAAGGATTATTCCCGTGCAACAAAATGGGCGGCACTCGCACTTAAAGCCCGAGCTATGGTATATGCAGGTAGTCTGGCAAGATACAACAGTTCGATGGCAACACCCATTTCCACTCCAGGAGAAGAGGTTGGTATCCCGGCTTCAAAGGCTGCCGGTTATTATACAAAAGCCCTGGAGGCAGCAGAGGAGATAATAACCAGCGGTCAGTACTCTCTTTATAATGCAAATGCCAATAAAGGTGACAACTTCTATGAAGCCATTATGAAAAAAGGCAATGTAGAGGTAATTTTTGCAAAAGATTTTATAACAGGGAAAACTCATAATTTCACATGTTATAATATAGCCAGATCGTTAAGAGAGGATGCTGCTGAAGCATCACGTCTTTCACCCACACTGGGATTTGTTGAATCGTTTGAATATATTAACAATTCAGACGGGACCCTTATTACGAAAGATGCAGGTGGTAATTATATATTTTATGATAAAATGATTGACCTTTTCGCAAATAAGGACCCAAGACTTTTTGGCTCTGTGCTTGTTCCAGGTTCAACATTCAAAGGCAAAGATGTCGATACACAGGCCGGCGTTGCCGTGTGGACAGGTTCTGGTTTTAACCTTACGCAGGCAACCGTAATAGGAACCATGTACCCAGCAGACGGACTTACCTGGACCGGTAGCAATGGTCCTCTTGGAGAGGAGATTCATACTGCAAATACAGGATTCTCCATGAGAAAATTCATCAGCGATAAAGCCGGTGATGCCATTAGGTCAAGCGGCAATACAGTATGGTGGCCATACTTCAGATATGGGGAGATACTCCTTATTGCCGGAGAAGCAGCTTTCGAACTTACTCAAACCCCGAAGGCTCTCGGTTATATTAACCAGGTGCGTACCAGGGCCGGTATCTCATCGCTTGACGCAGGATCTATCGATATTAACAGAATTATAAAGGAAAGGCGCGTTGAACTGGCTTTTGAAGACCTTCGCTGGTGGGATCTAAAACGTTTCAGGATTGCACATGTGCTGCTTGATGGTGTGTCAGTTACCTCCGAACACTGGGCCCTTTGGCCTTACAGGGTTCATGCTCCGGGGGAAACATTCCATAATAAGTACATCTTTGTAAAAAAGAAGGCTCCCAGGCAGAGAACCTACAGCCGACAGTTCAGACTTGGCAACTATTACGGGCAAATTACAGATGCCATGGTAAGCAGAAATCCAAAGCTGGTAAAAAATCCTAATCAACAATAAAGGAGGATACAATTATGAAAAAACTATCAATTGTTATGACTGTCGTCATCTTAATGTTCAGCTCTTGCAAATATGACAATTTTGACGAACCCACATCGGTAATCGAAGGAAAAATTACCTATAACGGGAAAACTCTGGGATTCAGAAGCAATGCCCTGAACCTGCAATTATGGCAGTCAGGCTTCGGACTCTATACCTCAGTCAGCGTTGCAGTTAACCAAGATGGTACTTTCCGTGCATTGATGTTCGACGGGGATTATAAACTGATTAATGCCACTGGGACAACCCAGCCATGGGTTTACAGAAGCGATACGGTCTTTTTCAATCTAAAGAGTAAAGCCGAAATTGATTACCAGGTCACCCCCTATTTTATAATAAATGATGAGACATATAGCAAAAGTGGCAATAATATGACAGCCAATTGCAAACTGGAAAAGATAGTTTCCACAGCTACATTGCAGAGCGCCACCCTTTATGTTAGCCGCACAGCCATCTGTAATGAAAATTACAAGGAAGCTTCCCAGCAGTTGAATGCATCTGCAATTACCGACCTGAATAATGTCAACTTCACTGTTGCAATTCCTCAGCGTCTTATCGACTTCGGTTATTGCTATGTCAGATTGGGTGTTAAGGTCTCTCAGGCCAGTGAAAGACTCTATACTCAGGTTCAAAAAATTACATTCTGAATAACTTTTAAGAAGAATACCCTGCACCGGGTATTCTTCTTTTTTATTATTCATTATACTTTGAAATCTAGTTATTTTTAGAATGAGAATTTAATTAAATCTATATTTTATGAAAGGTATTTATTTAAGTGTGCTTATGTCCGTAATGGAATTATTCATTGTAAGTGAAGCTCCGGGCCAAACAAGCCAACAACAGCAAACACAGCAACTCAATAATCGCCAGAGAGCCAGGCAGCCACAGCAACCTGTTCAGCAGGTTATCCCCAATCCGAATGCAAATCTCTTTCCCGGACATGACCCGGTGATGATAAAACAGGATAGTGTTTACTACCTGTTTACCACAGGCGGAGGTGTTGCATCAAGCACCGACATGAAGAACTGGAAAAGGGAAAGGCCTGTTTTTGATAAACCTCCCGAATGGATAACCCAGGATATGATCCCGGGATTCAGGGGAGGAGGTTACTGGGCCCCGGATATTCAATATGTTAATGGAACATATTACCTCTATTATTCTTACTCGGCTTTTGCCAAAAACACCTCCGTTATCGGAGTGGCTACAAACAAAACACTACACCCCGCTGATACAAATTATAAATGGGTGGATCACGGGCTGGTTCTTCAGTCAATACCTAACCGCGACATGTGGAATGCAATAGATGCGCAGCTTGTTATGGACGGTCGCCAGGGATGGCTTGTGTTTGGGTCGTTCTGGGATGGTATTAAAATGGTGAAACTTAACCCCGACCTTATCTCCATAGCCAAACCTGAAGTTTGGTATACCCTTGCCCGCCAACCGAGAAGCTTCTCTCTCGATGATACCGACCCAGGCGATGGAACCATTGAAGGCGCCTTTATTTTTAAAAGATTTCAATACTGGTATCTGTTTGTTTCAGTCGACTATTGCTGCAGAGGTGTAAACAGCGATTATAAAGTACTTGTCGGCAGATCCAGAAATGTAGAAGGACCCTATGTTGATAAAGATGGGAAATTGTTATCGAAAGGCGGCGGTACTCTGGTAGCACAGGGAAATGAATATTGGTCTGCGGTAGGTCATAGTGCACATTACACCTTTGATGGTAAGACCTATATTGTAATGCATGGTTATGATAAACTAGATAATGGGAGGTCAAAAATAATTATCAGGGAAATGAAGTGGGACCGTTCAGAATGGCCTTCAATTGAATTGTGATTTAAACTTCTTTTAATAACTCCACCATGAAAAAAACAATATTTATCCTGCTCATTCTTACAACAATATTACCTCAGACATATACACAGACTTCGGCTTCACCGGACAGACCTCAGATCAGAAGGCCAAACCAGAATGGCATTATTAACCTCGACAGCCTCCGATGGCGCGATGTATGTGTACTTGCTGATCCGGTCTCAAAAAAATACTATATGGTTGGTCCCGGCGGAAGGAGTGTAAGATGTTACACAAGTACAGACCTCAAAAACTGGCATGGACCACAGATTATTTACACCGCACCCCCTGATGTTTGGGGAGATATTCCCATAGTAAGCATCTGGGCGCCAGAACTTCATTATTACAGGGGAAAATATTATCTGTTTCTTACTTTCGACACCCGTAACAAGCTTTGTGAACAGTGGAGTAACTGGGAACCGAACGGCAGAGTTACAAGGGGTGTACAGATCCTTGTCAGCGATTCACCCACCGGACCTTTCAAAGTTTTCCGAAACCGCTCCACACTGCCAACCGATATGATGACTCTCGACGGAACACTCTGGGTGGAGGATGGAATACCATATATGGTATACTGTCATGAATGGGTACAGGTTACAAACGGGGCAATAGGATATGTAAGGCTAAAAGATGATTTGTCAGATATTGAGGGCGAGACTAAAAATCTTTTCAGGGCCAGCCAGGCACCCTGGAGTAAAATAAGCGACAGATATGGCTGCAATGTTACCGACGGCCCCTACCTGTATTTGGGAAAAACCGGCAAACTTTACATGACCTGGACAAGTGGAGGTTATGAAGGCTATACCTGCGGCATTGCCATCTCAGAATCAGGCAGGCTGGTAGGCCCATGGAAACAGCAGGCTGAACCTTTGTACAAAAATGACGGAGGTCACGGAATGTTTTTTAAAACCTTCGAAGGTAAAATTATGCTGATTCTTCATTCCCCAAATAATACTGCCTCCCGCCCGGTAATGATGGAAATGGAAGACACCGGGGAAACACTTAGAGTAGTTAGGGAATTCAAAGGTTCTTAAATGTCTTTTGTTAAAATATATTAATTTTTGTTAAAATAATTGCAAAGTATTTTATTTTTCAGTTAATTTGAACGTATATTAAAGGTTGGTGATTTTTTTAAATTGATAAGTGTAATTACAACACGATTTATCTGGTTCTTTGATCAAATTTTAATAGTTAGATATTATTTTTAACATAATAAGTGTAAAATTAACACGAATATTCTTATCAATTTTTGAAAAGAAAATAGAACGGTAAAAAATCAAGCTAAGGCATTGAAATTGTTCTTTTTAAAAGTTTAATATTAACCTTAACCTGAAAACCTATGAATCACCAGTTTATGCTACGGCAACCTCCAACCTGAAAGCATGGTTGCTTATTCTGCTCCCGGGGGGTTGATTATTCTCCCTGGAATAAATATTCTTTGCGTCTCTTCATATGCGTTTAAGCAGTCTGTTGTTTCTCTCTCCATAAATCATTGGACTGGGGAAGATGAAAAAAGCAAGGCGTTCTTTTAAAATCATCTAAACCTTAACTAACCTTTAAAATGATTATCATGAGAAAAACATTTTCAATGCTTTTCTTTATGACTTTAACCATTAACAGTTTCGGTCAGTCTTCTGTTGCAATGGTTGTTGATGCAGGATCATCGCAATATACAATCAGCAGACATATTTACGGACACTTCTCGGAACACCTTGGCAGGTGTATCTATGATGGCTACTGGGTTGACCCCTCAATGCCTGTGCCAAAACACGATCGTATCAGGCTTGATATTGTTGAAGCACTCAGGAAAATAAAAGTCCCGAATCTGAGATGGCCTGGAGGTTGTTTTGCAGATGAATATCACTGGCGCGACGGAATCGGCCCCAGGAACCAGAGACCCACTATGATAAATACAAACTGGGGCAATGTGACTGAGGACAACAGTTTTGGCACACATGAATTTCTGTTGCTCTGCGAACTGGTAGGTGCTGAACCCTTTATTGTTGGAAACATGGGAAGCGGCTCTGTTGAGGAAATGTCCAAATGGGTTGAATATCTCAATTTCGACGGAATAAGCCCTATGACCATTATGCGAAAGGAAAACGGCAGGGATAAACCATGGGGTGTGAAATGGTTCGGTGTAGGCAATGAGAACTGGGGTTGTGGGGGAAACATGACCCCTGAATATTATGTAACCCAGTACAGACAATATGCCACATTTCTTAAAAATTATCCGGGTTTCCAATTGAATAAAATTGCCTGCGGTCCGAATTCAGGTAATTATACGTGGACCGATGTTGTAATGGCAGGAATTGCACAGGGAGGCAGAGGTAATATGTGGGGGTTAGATTTTCATTATTATACCCGTCCGCCCAGGGGAGGCTTCGGACAGGTACAGCGTCCACAGGGACAACAGCAGGTTCAGAGCCAGGGCTCTGCTACTAATTTCACTGAGGCCACATATTTTGCAACAATGAGAAATGCATTACGCATGGAAGAGCTTATAAAAGGCCATGATTCTGTTATGACAAAATATGACCCGCAGAAAAGAGTGGCTCTTGTTGTAGGAGAATGGGGAATATGGACCGATCCGGAACCCGGCACAAACCCGAGATTCCTTTACCAGCAGAACAGTCTGAGAGATGCAATTATCGCAGGATCAACCCTTAATATCTTTAACAATCACTGCGACAGGGTGAAAATGGCCCAGTTGGCCCAGACAATTAATGTCCTCCAGGCCCTTATTCTTACTGAAGGCCCTAAGATGATCCTTACCCCGACTTATCATGTTTTTGACTTGTATAAGGTGCACCACGATGCTAAGATGATTCCGGTAAAATTCACCAGCCCGGATTACATACTGGATAACCAGTCGCTGCCTGCAATAAACGCATCAGCATCAAAGGATTCAGCCGGCGCTGTCCATCTTACTATTGTAAATATAGATCCTAATAAGCCGGTTACGATAAGCGTTACCCTCAATCAGATAAAATGGTCAACAGTTACAGGACAGATACTTACCTCTGATAAGATTACCGACCATAATACCTTCGACAAACCAGGTACGGTTGCACTGAAAAACTTCGACGGTGCCAGGAAAAAAGGTGATATCCTTTATGTTACTATGCCTTCAAAATCTGTGGTCATGCTCGAGCTTAAATAATTTTAATTAATGGATTCAAGGCATAATGAAAACCGGAAATTTTTACAAAGTCATTTTCCGGAATATACGCAGATTAACTCCAGATTCTTATCAATGAGTAAATGATTTATAATTTGTCATCATGCAAAACCCTTTAAAAAATAACAAGAACTAACCTTAAATACTATAACTAACCTTAAACCCAAATGCCTATGAAAAATTTCAGATTGTATTATAACTTTTATGTTATACGAAATTAGCGGTTCTCTATGGCATTTTGCCATAATGTAGTTTCATTTCTTATTTAATAAACCATGAAAAAATTGTTGATTTCTAAAACATCCCATCTTCACTATTTAATATCCTGGATTCTCCAGGGTGCAGATGTACCGTTTTAAAGTTCATTGGTTGCATAATACACTAAAAACCAACTTAATGGAAAAATTAATAAATTATGAAAAAAATTAAATTTTACTTTCGATCGGCAGGTTTGTTGATACTCCTGACTTTCTTCCTGACCGGGCAGGATATCTTTGCCCAGGCGGTAGAATTAAGGGGTGTCATCAAAGACGTCTCAGGCGAAGCTATTGCTGGCGCTTCAGTAATTGAAAAAGGTACCACAACCGGTACTGTTACTGATATTAACGGGGAATTCCGTCTTACAGTAAGTTCCAGGAATGCTGTTCTCCAGGTTAGTTTTGTCGGATTTCAGAGCCAGGAAATTCGACTAGAAGGCCGTACTTTCTTCAATATTACATTGGTTGAAATGGTATCTGAATTAAGCGAAGTGGTTGTTGTCGGATACGGATCACAGAAAAAAGAGAGTGTTGTTGGGGCAATTTCCCAGTTATCTACCGATGAGATATTGAGAACCTCAACGGCTAACATAACTCAGGCAATTTCCGGTAAGATTTCCGGCGTAATCACATCTCAGGTTTCCGGTAGACCAGGTGCCGATAATGCCCAGATTTACATCAGGGGGCGTGCCACTTTTGCAGGAGATGCACAACCTCTTATTCTGGTTGACGGAATTGAACGTGATTTTTCTCAGATAGCACCTGATGATATCCAGACAATTTCAGTATTAAAGGATGCATCAGCAACCGCAGTATATGGTGTGCGTGGTGCCAATGGTGTTATACTCGTTACAACAAAAAGAGGACGTGAGCAAAAACCCGTAGTGAGTTTAACAGCCAGCTGGCAGTCACAAAGCCCCACCAGAAGAGATACCTATCTTGATTCTTATCAGTCGGTTCTGTTGCTGGAAGAAGCATTGGCCAACGACAATCTGCCTTCCCAGTTCACACATGCAGACATAGAAATGTACCGGAAATCATCTGCAGGGCAACTGAGTGGTGTGGATGCAATGCTGTATCCGAATGTTGACTGGTATCAGACAATTTTGCGATCAACAGCCCCCGCTCAGAGATACAATGTAAATATTCAGGGAGGAACAAAAAGAATGCGATACTTTACTTCCGGAGAATTATTTAACCAGAGAGGATTATTCAAAAACTTAAGTCTGGATAAATACGGGAATGAATCCAATACCAACTTCTCAAGATATTCATTCAGGGCAAATCTTGATTATTTACTTTCCAGCAACCTTACAGTATCAGTGAATTTCGGAACACGTTTTGAAATCCGTACAGGTCCTATGGTTTCCGAAAGTCAGATTTTCTATGAGCTGAATCATACCCCCGGGTGGCTCTTCCCGGTAAGCTATATCATCGGAGAAGAGGGTGAGGCAAAGAAGACACTTTATGGTGGCAGTTCACAATACCAGAACAATATCTATGCACAATTTGCCAAGGGCGGTTTTTATAAAACCGAAAGTACAATAAACGAAACCAATTTTATTGTTGATTACAATTTAGGCTGGCTTACTCCGGGTTTGAAAGTAAAGGGACTGGTTTCCCTGGACTACAATGCAAATTACAACAGGAGATTTAGTGCAGGTTTTGCCACTTATGAGCTGAATGACAGGGATAATTATAATTCAATCGACGCATACAACAAATTCGGTATTGATACAAAATTAAGTTCCCTCAGTGCGCAGAACAGCAACACCATGAAAATCTATTTTGAATACCAGATCAATTACGCAAGGAGATTTGGAAAGCATGATCTAACAGCCATGGTATTATACAATAAAAATGATCTTCGTGCAAACGCCGCATTGCCTCAGCGTTATCAAGGGCTGGTAGGACGTGTTACTTATGGCTACGATGATCGCTACCTGTTTGAATTCAATGCCGGGTATAATGGTTCTGAAAACTTCGTTAAAGGAAGTCGTTTCGGTTTCTTCCCCGCATTTTCAATCGGATGGAGAATCACACAGGAAGATTTTATGGCGTCAACACGTGAATGGCTCAACAATCTTAAAATAAGGGCAACCTACGGACAGGTCGGAAATGACAAATACGCAGGCCAAAGGTTTCTGTACCTTGAAAACTGGACACAGGGCAGCAGGTATATCTTCGGAACGACCACAGCAACAACCATTACCGAAGGAGCATACCCGAACTTTACCGTTACATGGGAAAGGGCAGTTAAATACAACTTAGGTATAGAATTTGGATTATGGAAAGATCTGCTCAAAGGTAATTTTGATTTATTTACGGAGACAAGAGACAATATTTTAACACAGTATCTCAGTCGTCCTCAGTGGATAGGTATAACAATGGCTGCCGGTAATCTTGGAGTAACAAGAAACAGCGGTTATGAAATCGAATTAAATCATGCAAACAAAATCAGCAGTGCATTTAATTACACGGTAGGTTTAACCTATGCCCATGCCAAAAACAAGATCATTGATATGGACGAGCCTGAATCAAAAACCGGATACAGAAAACGTGAAGGCCATGCAATTGGTCAGTATTTTGGTTTGTATAGCGAAGGATTTATTACGGCAGCTGATCTGGCCAACCCGGATCTTCCTGTATCTACATATGGTGACGTCCATGTTGGTGACCTGAAGTACAGGGATGCAAATAAGGACGGTTACATAGATGACCGCGATGTAATGGCAATCGGATATAGTGATATCCCGGAGAACACCTTTTCACTCTCGTCAGGATTTGACTATAAAGGATGGAGCTTCAATATCACATTTCAGGGTGTTAGTCATGTAAGTCGTTATTATGATGCAGAAGCCATGTATGCATTTATCGACGGAGGTAAGGTAAAAAAACATCATCTCGACCGCTGGGATCCTTCACAAAGTGAAGCATACAACCTTGTTAATGCAAAGTATCCTCTTCTGCATTATGATGCCTTCGGAGACCATAACCAGCGACTTAACTCATTTTTCCTGCAAAACGGAGCTTTTGTACGACTTAAAAACATTGAATTGAGTTATACACTCCCTGCAGCCTGGACAAGACAGGCCGGCATGAGTAATGTCAGACTATACATGAATGCCAATAACTTAATCACATGGGATCATATTAATGGTATAGCTGATCCTGAAAGTAACGGTTCTAACAGATATCCTATTATGAAGGCCTTCAATTTTGGTGTTAACGTAAAATTTTAAGATCATGAATAAATTATACTGTATAATATTAGTTTTTGGGATCTCAGCCGTTGCATTGACCTCTTGTGAGGAAATGTTCGGCGATTTTCTTGATAAAGATCCCAGTAATGAGTTAACAGAAGCCCAGGTTTTCAGTAACTGGAATACTGCAATGCAGTTTCATCTCGACACGTATGCCTTCCTGCGACACGGGGCCTTGAGAATTCAGGATTCCTGGCTGGATGCAGCGACGGATCTGGCAGTGACCAGTTATGCCACAGGCGGAGTACGCACTACTTTCAATATCGGCAACTATTACGGAAGCGCAGGGGCAAACGAACTGACAGATACCTGGAGCCATTATTACGCCGGCATCAGGAAATGCAATATGATTCTTACGAGAATTGATTCCGTTCCTAAAGCTTCCGATTTAAGTGAAGAAAAATATCAGACTGATAAATTAAACTATAAATCTGAAGCCAGATTTTTACGTGCATTCTTTTACTGGGAATTGTTTTTAAGGTATGGACCTGTTCCTATAATTACCGAAGTTCTTGATCCCGGAAGCGACGCAATAACCAATTACAAAACCCGTCCGACCATCAAACAATATGTAGTTGATTTTATTCTCGCTGAACTGGCAGCCTGCGAAAGTGGATTAATGTCATATTCTGACGGATTTAAGCTCGCAAATGCAGGGAGAATCAGTAAGCCTATGGCAAGAGCCCTCTATTCAAGGATAATACTTTACATGGCAAGTGACCGCTTCAGCAGTGCATCAGGAATCACCTGGGCTCAGGCAGCTAACGCTGCCAAAAGCTTTATTGATAGCTATGGTGGTAATTATTTATTATTTACCAATCCTGACGGTAAAACAGCTTATACGAATGCAATTATAAGAACCGCATACGAAGGAGCTAACAAAGAAGTTATTTTCTATCGTAACGGAGGACGGATCGGATGGAGCGGAATCAGCAATGATTCACCAGTCGGTGAAGGCGGAAACGGAGGTTTATGTCCTTCCCAGAACCTGATTGATATGTATGACATGAAAAATGGTTCATCTCCTTTTACAACCTATGATGAAACGGGAGCACCGGTCTATGCAGGAACAGGAGCACCTGCAATAAATGTTGCGAGCGGATATACTGAAGAAAGCATGTGGAGTAACAGGGACCCACGCCTTGCCGCAACAGTTTTATATCATGGTGTACCCTGGGGTAGTGGGATAATTAATGTTATTAAAGGCCAGCGCGACAATCCTGTTGGTAACCCAAATGCCACCCCTACCGGTTATTATACGCGTAAATATATTCCCGAAGCTATTTTAAGTGCCAACCGGACCGGAACCAGTTATCGCAACTGGATCATTATACGGTACGCAGAGATATTATTGAATTACGCCGAAGCAATGAATGAGGCTTACGGTCCTTCGACAGAAGTTTATAATGCATTGAATGCTATCCGGTACCGTGCAGGCATAACCGGCAGCGTCGCCGACAGAGCTGACCTCACTTCTTCCAAGGAAAATATGAGGAAATTCATCCGCAAAGAAAGAACTGTGGAGCTTGCCTTCGAAGAGCATCGAAGCTGGGATGTCCGTCGCTGGAACGTAGCGACAGAAGCTCTTTCACGTAATATTTACGGCATTGATGTCGATTCAGATGGCAATGTTTCCAGAAAAGTTGCACAAAACCGTGTTTTTGAAGGGAAAATGTATCTCTATCCAATTCCTGAAACTGAAGTTTGGGTAACAGGTATTCAGAACAATCCCGGATGGTAATTCTAAGGAATTAATATGACATATTATGAAAAGAATGATAAATATTAAAAATAAACAGGCAAAAGTTTTCAGACTTCTGCTGATGGGAATCTTTTCCCTTATTGCGATCTCATCCTTTGCACAGAAGGAATTGATCCTGAAAGGACGAATAGTTGACCCCGAAGGAAAACCGATCTCCGGGGTGGTTGTCAGCCCGGAAGAATCTATACGTTTTGTACTCTCCGACAAGGAGGGAAATTTCAGTCTTGATAGAGTAAAGATGGGTGATGGAATTCTCTTCACTGCTCCCGGATATTTCAGTAAAACAGTTCTTGCAGATTTCAGGGAAAACTTCCAGGTTATTCTCGAACCTGACCGTGATGAATATCTCCATACCGCGCCCGTTGCATTCGGCAGAAAAGAGAAGAAGTTTATAACCGAAGCAACTTCAGTTGTTACAGGAAAGGAACTGGAAAAGTATCCGGTTATACTCCTTGAGAATGCATTTACATCAACGGTTAACGGAGTGGAAACTTACGAATGGAGCAGTGAGCCTGGAGCCCCTGGCACCGGTATATTTATTCGTGGAATAAGAACCTTTAACAGACAGGCCAGAGACCCTCTTATTGTTGTGGATAATGTTGAAAGGGATCTGACTTTCCTTGATGCATTCCCATTGGAAAATATCACAATTATTAAAGATGCTGCTTCAGCTTCGATATTTGGAATGAGAGGTGCCAACGGAATTATTATGGCTACAACAAAAAGAGGCGAACCTGGCCGTGCACAGATTTCATTTACACGTGAACAGGGTTTTCTTAATCGCGTGGGAAAAATGAAGAATCAGAATGCTTATGAAATGGCCATTACCCGAAACAGGGTTATGGACCTTGACGGAAAACCTCCGATGTATTCCGAGGAAGATATTGAGATGTACCGTCGTGTGGTGAATGGAGAAAAACTGGAAGGAATGGCCCAGTACAAATATTACAACACCGACTGGAATGACCAGCTTTACAGGGACAATGCACCTCAGAACAGAACAAATTTAACCATCAGTGGGGGAAATAATACAACAAGGTATTTTGTTTCGTTCTCTCATCTCCTGCAGGAGGGTCTCTGGGATGAATTCTGGGCGGAATATAATGATTACAGCACACAGGCTAAACTGAACCGTTACAATCTTAGATCAAATGTAGATATTAACGTTACTGACTATCTCAATGTATCCCTCGATCTTGGAGGACGTATAGATTTTACACAGCGACCTAACACAAGTACTTTCAACCTTTTAACATTCGGAAACATTGAAGTAAATCCCATGGAGCCTGTTTTCAACCCGAACGGTTCGATTTACGGTTCAAGTACGGCCAGGAATGCCGGTTATTATATTGCCGGCACAGGGTTAGCACGTGAACGGCGCCGCGGGTTATACAGCACTGTTAATGTTACAGGAAATTTAGGTGCATTACTGCCAGGGTTAAAAGCAAATGCAACCATCAGCTTTGACTCTTATGAAGCTTTTAACATCAACCAATCAGCCAGTATGGATCAGTTCAGATATAACCTTTCCACGGTTACAAGTTTAACTGACCCCTCTCAGATAGTTTATATACGATATCGTACTTTCCGCGCTTTGGGAACACCGAGCACAAGTACCTCAGGCTATGCGTTCAATACCAATTTCAGATCAGGACTCTCCTATGAAAATACTTTTGGCAAACACAGGCTGAATGCCCAGGTGTTCATTCGTACCTATAAAAACGTCACAACCGGTGCAACATCTTCTGCCCGTTATTTATCCTATAACGGACAGGGAACTTACATATATGACAACAGATACATCCTTTCAGGAAATGTGTCATATATGGGGTATGATAATTATGCACCTGGTTACCGTTTCGGACTGTTTCCGGGCATTTCAGCAGGTTGGGTTCTTTCAGAGGAGTCATGGTTACAGAACAGAAATATTGACCTGCTTAAGCTAAGAGCCTCCTTCGGGCGCGCGGGACAATCAAATACGGGTGCCGGAAAATATCCCTACCAGGGAACATATGTTTCGGGAAGCGGATATACCTTTGGCACAACCCGTTCTTCTATCAGCGGAGTATATGAAAGCACCGCAGGAAATGTTAATAACCGGTGGGAAATATCAGACATGCTGAACCTTGGAGTGGATTTTGATTTATTTCAGAAGAAGATATTTGGTGCCGTTGACGTATTTAAAGAATGGCGCTCAAATATTCTGGTCCAGCGCGCAAATATTCCCTCGCTGTTCGGGATCTCTGTACCACTTGATTCATACGGGAAAGTGGAATCAAGAGGATTCGAAACAACTTTAGGCCATCAGAACATGATCGGTAGTTTTACATACTCTATCTCAGGTCTGGTAACCTGGAATACAAACAAAATTATGGAGATGGACGAGCTTGACCCAAATGTTGAGTGGCAGCGTAAAACCGGAAAAAGGATTTATGACAATACCGAGGTTGCCACCATTTACGAACAAAACTGGTTCAACCATCGCGGTATCGGAGGATGGAATATATTCAGGTTTGTAGAATGGGCAACTGATCCCGCTAAAGTTGCTACCAGCCAGCAGGATGCAATTGACCATCCGGAAAAATATCCTTATAATACAGCCTCAGCCGGTAACCAGAAATTGGGAACAGCTGTTTTCAAGGATCTGAACGGAGACCGTCAGATTGATATTCTTGATACATCGCCAGATACTTATACCATGATACCAGAATTAATACCTTCAGTTAATTTAACTCTCGGTTGGAAAGGTTTTGATGCCCGTGTGGTAGTGACCGGTTACTTCCTTCGTTCGGTATTTCTGTCGCCGGCAATGGCATGGTCCGGTTGGGGTAATATGGGAACTCAGGAAGTTGTCAACGTCTGGGGATATTACACAAGTGATCCCAATGATCCCCGGAATATTAATGCCAAATATCCGCGGCCTACTTACAGCGGTTATGAACCGGTAAGCAGCGACAGAGGTTCGGGAACATATAAAAATGATATCTGGATAAGAAGGGGTGACCATATCTCACTTCGCAACGTAGAGTTTGGATATTCATTGCCAAAACAGCTGATAGCCAGATTAAATCTTTCTGAATGCAGGATTTATCTCAGTGGCTATAATCTGATGTATAAATCTTTTGATTTACCGAAAGATGTTGATCCTGAAAAACCAATGAGTTATCTCTGGTGGTATCCGAAGACCAGAACTTTTTCAGTGGGTGTAAGAATAGGTTTATAATTTTTAAAAAGTAATAAGATGAATAAGTTTGTAAAATATGCTTCAGGTGCACTGATATCCCTGGTATTATTCTCATGCAGCGATTTTCTTGAGAAAGAATACGATCTATCCCTGTCAGATGAGGAGGTGTTCTCCGATGAGGTAAATACACGCGGATTCCTGGCCAATATATACAATTATATGCATAACGGTTTCGCACCGTTTAACAACGGTCAGTTTCTGGGAGCAACCACCGACGCTATGACTGACAATGCCGTCTCTTACTGGAACGTTCATTACTGGCACGGTGTGCAAACCGACAGTTATGATGCATCCAATCACCCGTTAATAGGCACTTACTGGACAAATAACCTTATCGGAATAAGAAAAGCCAATGTATTTCTAAAAAACGCAAGAGAGTCTGTCCTCGGCACTGCTATGTACAATCGTAACATGGCTGAAGCCAGGTTATTGAGGGCGATGTTCCATTTTGAAATAATCCGCTGGTTTGGGGCTGCGCCGATTATCGGGGATGATAAAAACGGAATCCCTATAGTTTTCGAAATCAGCCGTGCAGAGGAGATGAATATGGAAAGAACTCCTCCGGCCGAAGCTCTAAAATGGGTTGCCGACCAGTGTGATATGGTTAAGAACCTTCTGCCTTTCCGTTATGTAAATGAGGATGTGGACTGGGGACGAGTAAGCGGAGCCGTAGCATATGCTTTAAAATCAAGGGCACTTCTTTATCGCGCTTCAGCATTGAACAACGCCGGAAATAATCCTGCATACTGGACAGAAGCTGCTCAGGCTGCCAGAGATTTCATTAATGCCAACAACACGCATGGGAATTTTTACAGACTTTACAGTACCGGGAATCCAAACAATGATTATTACGAGTGTTTCACCACAACTCCGATGTTTAATTATGAATTCATCCTGTGCTTTCAGCCATGGCAGACTAACACTATCGAAACTTCATTGGCCCCATGTGGATTCTCGGGACTAATTCAATCTGCAGGCCGGACCAACCCTACACAGAACCTGGTTGACTGTTATGAAACAATTAACGGCCTTCCGATTGACAAAGATCCTTCCTATAATCAACAGAATCCGTATGTTAACCGCGACCCCAGACTTGAACAAAGTATATTTCACCACGGGTCTATGTGGGGGGATATTGAACAGGAAGAGTATCGTGCAGTCGATGTTTCTTTCCCCAGCGGTAAAGATTACAAAGAACTTCATGGAGGTACCTTAACAGGATATTATCTTAAAAAATACGTGAACAACATATCCTATAAAGCACCAAGTTCTCCGATACATGGCTGGCCGATATTCAGGTATGGCGAAATTCTGTTAAATGCAGCAGAAGCTGTAAACGAGGCTGAAGGTCCTGATGCTGCTTATCAGTACATAAACCAGATTAGAGCCCGGGTTGGAATGCCGGCTTATTCCGGATTGTCGAAGGAAGAACTGCGTGAGAGAATCAGGAATGAAAGACGCATTGAGCTCTGCTTCGAAGACCACAGGTTTTTTGATGAGCGCCGCTGGAAAATTTTTGAAGGACAAACAATGACTTCAGAGGTGACAAAGCCATATTATCAGCAATACTATAACCTTTACGGAGTCTTAGTTACTAATCCCAGTTCTCCAGTTTATGAGTATAAATTAGCTGATACATATCCGACACGGGCATTCAATATTCCCAAGAACTACTTATTTCCACTTCCGGAAGCTGATGTAAAAAGAGCTCCTAAACTGCTTCAGAACCCAGGCTGGGAATTGTAAGAAAAGCAATATATGGCTGCATTAAAAACTATCTTTCGGAAACAGGTTTTTAACGATAAACCTTATGGTAGATTGAAAAGCAATGTTTGAGATCAGTATAATGTCAATTGCTTGAATGTAATTAATGTGGCCTGAATATAAATGAAATATAAGATATAACAGACAAAAAGATAATCATGAAAAAGAAAAGCTATTTTATAATTATTCTGTCATTAGCGCTGACACTACCTGCCTTTATAATTCTGACATTATCTATAATAGGGGCAGGGTGCAGCAGTGTTCAATCAAGACCGGAAGGCCCGTGCGATATATATGCTGCTGCCGGTAATCCATGTGTGGCTGCGCACAGCACAACCCGTGCCTTATTCGCGTCATATAAGGGCCCTCTTTATCAGGTTATGCGCCAGTCAGATGGTAAAACTCTGGACATCGGAGTTGTTCAGTCCCGGAAAGATGATCCGGGCGGATATGCCGATGCAGAAGCTCAGGATGCTTTCTGTGCCAATACATATTGCTGGATAACCATTCTTTACGACCAGTCAGGCAAAGGAAATCACCTCTATCAGGCACCGCGAGGTGGTACAGGAAGTCCCACAGCAATGGGTGGTTTTAACAGCCTTCCTCTCGCCGACATGGCTCCGGTCACTCTTATGGGTCACAAAGTCTATGGCATTTTCATTGAACCGGGTATGGGCCTCCGCCAGAATGATCCTAAGGGGACTGCAGTTGATGATAAGGCACAGGGACAATACTGGGTTATTAACGGTCATCATTACAACTCGGGTTGCTGTTTCGATTATGGCAACGCTGAAATTGACAGCCGCGATGACGGAGACGGCACAATGGAAACCACTTACTATGGAAATTCCAGAGGCTGGTACTACGGACAGGATCCGGGCCCCTGGATTATGACCGACCAGGAAAACAATCTCGTGGGTTGTGTCAATGAGTCTCCCAATGATAAGTACTGCCCCGACCTGCCTACAATTACCTGGCGTTTTGTTACTGCAACTGCAGACGGTGAACCTGGGCACTGGAGAAGTATGGGAGGAGACGCACAGCGTGGTAATCTTGAAATCATGTTTGACGGACCCAGAATTAAAAACGATAAAGCGACCCGTCCTGAATTAAAAAGCAGCTACGATCCAATGCGTAAACAGGGAGCTATTCTTCTTGGCAATGGCGGCGACAACAGCAATGCTTCACAGGGAACTTTCTACGAAGGCGCAATGACTGCGCCCGGTACTTTCCCAACCGAGGAAACCAACCAGAAAATACAGGCCAATATTGTTGCTGCCGGTTATAATGTACCCGCGCTGACAATTGCACCTGCCGAAGCAACAGACATGCCTCCCGGCCTTCAGACATTCGCACCGGAATCCTCAAAGAAAACTACACTTACTTTTACCAATACTTCAGGTGCTCCCATTGTAGATCTTACCCTCAGTCTAAAGGTTCCGAAGGGCTGGAAAGCATTTGTGGAAAATTCCGGTGAGACTTCTATAAAGTTTACGGCTCAGATAGAACCTGAGGCAACCGTAAATGCGACCTTTACCGTAACTTCAGGATCAGAAGCTTTTAACGGTGATCTCTTAGGAACAGCATCATGGAAAAATACTGAAAATGGTAAATCACAATCTGTTACTGCCGTTGAAAAAGTCCGGAATGTAAATCCGATAAAAATAAATGAATTCCGTATAAGCGAAGGACAGAATGCAACAAATTCATTCATAGAGCTTTATAATGCCGGTGACAAAGAGGTAGACATTTCCGGATGGACTCTTACATTAAGACCCTACCAGATGCCGATCTTTTCTTCAATTAAAATACCAACCGGGACAAAGCTTGCCTCAAAAGGTTTTTATCTGTTGGGACTCTCTAATTCAGGGCTGGCTGTTCCTGCAAAAAAGGGTGAATCAGTCATTTATGTAAGGAGTACAACCGGCATGTCGGAGGGTGATGTAATTGAAATAGGCGAAGGTGAAAACATGGAAAAAAGAACCATAAAAAGTGTCGGAACGGCAGCAGGTCTTCCTCCGGGAACTTCTACCGGCATCCGTTCTGCAGCACCTGAAAACCCGCCTACAATCTGGCAGCCGCTGCCTGATGGTCCGGTGATCACAATTCCCAAAGGTTCGACAAACATACCTGTTGCAAGCATTGCCGGATTTGTTGTCGGACAGAAGATAGCTATAGGATATGGTGCTGCCTACCCTGTTGCAATTAATCCTGTTGAAAAGTACGAGGTGGTTACTGTCACGGAAATTGGTAAACCCGGTACCCAGGGATGGCTTTCAATGGATGCAAAGGCAGGCGATAAAAACATAAAAGTTTATCCTATCGGAGATATTTCAGTGGGTGACAAGATAAGACTCGATATCGAAAGCGAAGGTCACGGCATTGAATGGGTGACAGTTACCAAAGTAGGTACTCAGTCTGTCCGAAACACATTTAACGGTCCTCTGGCGGATAATGAAGACCCGGGTACCGGACTTGATCTGGCAGAACCACTTAAGTTTAATCATTCATCCAACCTGCCTTTCAGCTGCCGGGGAACCGGGATCAGCTTTACCCCTGCAACTCAGTATCCTCATTCAAGCAATGAACCTGTCCTGCCACTTGGAACAGGGATCACTCTCGACCAGCCACTAAGTATGAATCATGAGATTAATTCGGTTGTACGTGATGAGAACGTTACTACTGCGGGTTATCACGGCACACCAGCGCCAGACCAGTGGTTCGGAGGTCCTGCTCTATCTTCAAGGGCCGGTAATATGATACTGCGTGATGCAACCGGCAATGTGGTTGACGGCCTCAATTACGGACTAATTGTAGATCCGTGGGCTGCTGAGGGTTATATGGGTGTTTCAGGAGCCGGAGAGAGCGGTTGTAAAGCTCCATTACCGGGAGCCGGGATGAATATGGGCGGAGGAATGTTCTTTAATACTGCTTCAGCCAACCCCGAAGTCAGTACAGGCCGATACCCCGATGGCAATGATACAGACTCCAACTGCCGTGATTTCAAAGTTCAGAACAATACTACCATGCTGGCTATAGCAGCAGCCGGTTCGGATAACATAAAGGTCGCCAATACTTCCGGATTCAGGGAAGGTCAGAAAATAATCATAGATAATGGAGAAAACAGCGAAACAGCAGTTATAAAAACTGTTGGCACTTCAGGAGCTACAAGAACCAGAACAGCAGTCAGGGCAGGTGTCACTGTTATTAATGTTGAGAACCTGACAGGATTCAGCGTTGGCCAGATTATAACCGTTGGCAGTGGTTCTAATACAGAGACGGCAACTATTGCATCAATTGTAAGGTCACGGGGCCGTGCCGGAAGCGCCAACTACATTCCCAATAACTCTGTTACGGTTACCGCTCCGCTCCGGAGGGCTCATGCATCGGGTGAACAGGTTGCAGGAAGTGGTATAACGCTTACCACAGGCCTTACCAAAACCCATGTAACCGGAACACAGGTGGCTAGTAGCCTACCATCACCCGGTCAGCCTAATATGTATTAAAATAACCTGACAGGAATATTATCCAGTAATATTAAAAGAACTCCGCAGCATCGAATAAAAAATTCATAGCTGCGGAGTTTTTAAATACTCCTCGAAAAATCTTTTGAAAGAATATTACTTTATGTATTCAAACAGAATAGTAGTTGAATTAATTCCCTACCTTCCCAGCCACCCTTCAGGTATCTCCATCCTCCTTTCTCCTGCCGGCTCTATCATGAGTCTCAATACTGGTCTCCGCCCTGTGGCCTGAAAATACTGTATCTCAATCCTGTGAAATCCCTTACCAAGGGCAATATATTCCGACTTCTCAACCGCCCTCGGATGAATTCCGTCATTGTTAATCGTCTCAACCCCGTCGATGATAAGCCTGCTTCCGTCATCTGAGCTAAGATGAAACCCGTAAATGCCATCAGCCGGGATTTTTATTCTCCCTGTGAACCGTAGGGCAAAGTTCTGGCTTACTTCCGTAACCCTTGCATTTATCAACCCTGATGTCAGATTCTTATCCGGCTTAAGCTGCGAAAAATCAGGCAGTTTCTGGAATTCACCGGAAAAAACATCAACTGATAATCCCGGTTTATACTTCCCTGTAGTTTCACCGGGAATTATTTCCTTTCTGACGAGCGGTATTGCCACTGTCCTGCTCGTATCTTTTCCATGAATGGCAAAAGCTTTCAGTGTGCAAGATTCTTTTACATTGACCGGGCCGGTGTATAATACAGGAGCAGCAGTTGTAACTCCTCCGTCGAGTGAATAGTATATCTGTGCATCGGGGTTATGTGATGAAAGGGTGGCGTTGAACTCGTCATAAAATACGGTAACAGTCTGCTCCGGCACAGGGGGAAGGATTCCCCTGTTAGCTTTCGAAATGTTGGAAGCACCCATTTTATCAACTTTACGGTCGTAAGTCATCAGTCCGTTGGTTTCAGTTTCAACATCTGTTGTCTGTGTATATATGATTGCACTCAGTCCTTTCTCCCTTACAAACCTGTAAATCTGGTCAAGGTACGATTCGAAAGTGGTAAGCAACGGAACAATATCCTCAAAAGACCTGTAACCCCAGTTTGTTGCTTCCCATGTATGATCCTGAACCGGATAACCGAGTCCGCCGTATTCTCCGATTACAATCGCCCTTTTCTCTTCCGGTTCAGGGCAGCGGGGAGCAGGGTAACTGTGAACATCCATAACATCGCCGCAGCCCCTGTCGGTCCACCCCGAGGCGCTGTTAACCAGCCTTGAAGGGTCAAAATCCTTAATAAGGTCCGTTATCCTTTCTGTATCCCACTGGCCCCAGCCTTCGTTATAAGGAACCCACATAATTATTGAAGGATGATTGTATTTTGTCTCTATCATCCTTTTTAGTTCATATTCGAATTGTGCAGCCGCTTCGGGTGTTTTTTCTATATCGGGTGCCGTACCGCTGATATACCTGTCTCCGCTGGGCATATCCTGCCATACAAGCAGTCCCATTTTATCACACCAGTTATAGAAGCGTCTGTTCTCAACCTTTACATGCTTCCTCAGCATATTATAACCCATTTTCCTTGTCATAATGAGATCATAAACCATAGCTTCGTCAGTTGGTGGTGTATATAATCCGTCGGGCCAGAATCCCTGGTCGAGAGGACCGGCCTGGAATATGAATCTGTTGTTAAGAAGCATCCTGGTGAATCTATCGTCTGTCTTTCCGATTGAAATCTTGCGCATTCCGGCAACTGAAGTAATCACATCCTTTGATTTTCCTGAAGTATAAGTGATTTCCACATCATAAAGGAATGGGTTTGCAGGTTCCCAGAAAACCGGATCCGGAATGCTTACGACAATGTCTGAATTCAGTCCTCCTTTCCCTTCACCTGCTGTTTTACCCTTACCTGCAACCTTTAAATGAACTGAACCATCGTTACCGCTCGCAACCACTCTGAACGTAAAGGTTCCTTTATCGGGGTCGGGAACAACCCTGAAAGATTCGATATAGTTTTCCGGTACCGGCTCAAGCCACACTGTCTGCCAGATTCCTGTTGTTGGCGTGTACCAGATTCCTCCGGGATTGGTGACTTGTTTTCCCCGCGGCTGAGGTCCCCTGTCGGTCGGATCCCATACACAGACAAGCAGTTCATGTTCCTTTCCTGATCTGGTAAAATCTGAAATCTCGAACGAGAACGGGTCATAACCTCCCCTGTGTGAGCCGGCTTCCTTTCCGTCTATCCATACTTTCGTTTCCCAGTCGCAGGCCTCAAAGTTAAGAAGCAGTTTTCCCTTCTTCCAGCCTCCGGGTATGGTGAAGGTGGTCCTGTACCAGAGGTTTTCATTTTCCGAAACCCTTTTCTTTACTCCTGAAAGTGCAGATTCCACCGGATAAGGGACAAGTATTTTTCCATCCCATTTCTCCGGCCTGGTATCTTTCGGAGTAATTGCATAATCCCATAAGCCGTTAAGGTTTTTCCACTTGTTTCTTGTTAAATCGGGCCGCGGATATTCGGGCCAGGGATTTGAAGGATCGACCTTCAGAGCCCATTCAGTCAGTAAAGGATTATCTGGTATCTTCCATGCTGAGACATCCTTTTTTGTGCAGCTGTTTAAAACGATCATTACTGAAAGGCTGAGGAAAATAATGGTATTTTTCATGACGATGTTTAATAATGTAATCTTCAAATAAAATTATCACTACCCACGTGACTGAAAATCAGAACGCCGTGGAGAGGGGATTCCGGTTGAATCAGAAAGATAGAATTTAAAAATTAAAAGGCAAATACCCCGGTCAGATTACTGAATTCTTTTTATCCTTTTTTCCACAGGCTGGTCAATAATAATCGGCACCTGTTCCTCGATGGTATTTGTGGAGTCAAGCTGGAGCGCCCTAACATCAGGCAGGCTTATTCTTCTCACCAGGTTATGGATTGTAAGGGTAATGTTCTCAAGAGTCGACAACGGATTATCTATCGGCATAACCCTGTCGATAAGAACAAATTTGAAATCGCCTTTCAGGTCGTGCTTTTTCAGGGAATCATAGCTGCTGTCGAGGCTTATTTCATTTGATTTGACAAGGTCCTCAAGTACTTCCCTGAAATATAAGTCTATCCGGGGTTCTACCTTAAAACCGATATTGAAGTCTACCCTGATGAGGATACCCGGTATTATATGCGTTACCTTATACTCAAAGATTCTGGGATCGTTGACGGTATTGACATGAAGAAACCAGTAAGTATTGGCTCTTTTAGGTTGTTTCTTAAAAATTGAAAAGATGACTTTGGATTCCACCTGGTCGGGATTGTTGGCCCTGATAATATAAACAAGGTTGGTGGCTGTCTTAGGGACTGATTCGTCGCGGCTGAGATCCTTGAATAATTCTATATAATCATCGAGGTTTGCAAAGGTGATATATCTGTTTTTAATTTTTCTGCCGAAATACCAACCATACATTATGATAAAGAATGATGCCGCAAGAGTTATGGTAAACCACCCTCCGTTGGAGAATTTGTTAAGGTTGGCAACCAGGAAGCTGATTTCAATTGTAAGATAGACCAGGAGGAAAAGGAATATCAGTCTGTGATTCACCCCTTTCTGGTTGAAATAATAAACCAGCAGGAGCGTTGTGGCAAGCATTGTTATGGTAATTGCAAGACCGTATGCTGCTTCCATGTTTGATGAGTTACCGAAAAAAATCACGGCAAAACTGCAGGCTATCCAGAGGAACCAGTTTACAAAAGGCAGATATACCTGGTTCCTGATCATGGTAGGATGAAGCACTCTTATTTTGGGCCAGAAATTCAGGGAGACGGCTTCTCCGAGCAGCGTATAGGAGCCGCTGATAATTGCCTGGCTTGCGACTATTGCAGCTCCTGTTGAAATTACAATGCCAGGAATAAGAAACCACCGTGGCATGACCGAGTAAAACGGATTTATATCAGATGAAGTCGTCTCATTCATAAGCAGCCAGGCTCCCTGTCCGAAATAGTTCAACAGAAGCGTGGTTTTGACGAATATCCATGATATTCTTATGTTTTTCCGGCCGCAGTGCCCAAGGTCTGAATACAAGGCTTCAGCACCGGTGGTACAGAGGAATACTGCTCCCAGGAGTATAAACCCGCCGGGGTACTCTGTTAAAAACCTGAATGCATACACGGGATTGACTGCCTCAAGGATCTTAGGATATTTAACAAGCTGTGAGACACCAAGTATCCCGAGCATAAGGAACCATACCACTATTGCGGGTCCGAACCACCGGCCGATATAGTTAGTGCCAAACTGCTGAATGAAGAAAAGTAAACCAAAGATAATCAACACAATCGGAATAACCGGGAAGCCCGGATTAATAAGCTTCATGCCCTCAACCGAGGCCGTGACGGTTATTGAGGGAGTAAGCACCCCGTCGGCCAGAAGTGCCGAACCGCCAATCATCGTGATTATAACTACGAAAAGGGGCCTTCGTCTTATCAGGGCATAAAGAGCAAATATGCCCCCTTCACCTTTATTATCGGCCCTGAGAGTGATAATTATATATTTCAGAGTGGTCTGAAGGGTCAGGGTCCAGAAGATCGCTGAAAGACCCCCGTAAATCAGCAACTCATTATAATTATCATAACCCCATAACACAATAGCTTTCAGAGTGTAAAGAGGACTGGTACCGATGTCACCGTAAACAATTCCGAGAGTTACGATCAGACCGGCAAATGTCAGCCGTCTGATCCTGCTTTCCTGTTCAGAGTCTTTCATATGGCGGGCCTGAATCTTTGATTAATTCCAGCCGTGCAAATTTAATAATTAATGACAATAATGTATCTTTGGCGTTTCATATCGGAATTACGGGTGAACATTAAATCAAGAATTAAATCATTCTACAAGCGGCTCATATTCAGGATGAGTGCTTCAAACAACCTGCTGTTCATTTATTTTTACAGGTTTTTTTACAAACCTGTTCCCGGCTCAATTGATGAATTTGCAGATCAATACAGCAGGGCGAAGAAATCAGTTACTCTTGTTCAGGTTGGCGCCAATGACGGTATAAACAATGATCCCATTCATAAATTCATAAAGAGGGACGGCTGGAAAGGTGTTCTTCTCGAACCCCAAAGGTTTGTTTTCAATGAATACCTTGTTCGCCTTTACTCAAAAACCAAAGGAATAATACCTGTAAATGCAGCCCTTGAGTGGTCAGACGGCATGAAACCCATCTACCGTATTTCAGCCAGTAATTCAAGATGGGCTCATGGTCTTACCACATTTAACCGTTCAGTGCTGGAGGAGTCGGTCAGATCGGGTTATGTAACCCGCCAGCTTCAGAAAGAAGGATCACCTGTTCCTGAAAAATCTGAAGACTTTATAACGGAAGAGATGGTTGAATGCATATCGGCAGATACCCTTAAAAAACGATATAATCTTGACAGGATTGACTGGCTGCAGATTGACACCGAGGGTTATGACTTTGAGATAATCAGAATGTTCACTGAATCAGGGATTAAACCTGAGGTAATTGTTTATGAGAACCTGCATTTCACGGCAGAACAGAAAAATGAATGTATCCGGTGGCTTGAAAAACACGGATATAAATGCAAAGAATACGGCCCCAACACTCTTGCAACGCTCAATACCGTTAAAAATCCTGAAAACTGAACAACCCCGGTAACATGTTTTAATATTTTTGTGTTATCTTGCGACTCAATAACGCAACATTACACTGATGGACACTTCAATCAGCCTGCTGGCAGCAACAGCCGTTTCCCTGGGTTTTCTTCATACCCTTTTCGGGCCTGACCATTATCTGCCTTTTATTGTTCTGAGCCAGGCCAGGAAATGGAGTATAAGAAAAACCATGATTATTACATTTCTCTGCGGGCTGGGACATGTACTGAGTTCTGTGGTACTTGGATTACTCGGAATCGCAGTCGGGATATCCCTCAACAAGCTTGTATCTGTTGAATCATTCAGAGGAAATATTGCAGGATGGCTTTTTATCGCCTTCGGACTTGTTTACCTTGTAATCAGCCTCCGTAACCTTGCAAGAAAGAAAACCCATTCACACACACATTTTCATACTGAAGGCGATCATCATGAGCATGTTCACACCCACAATGGTGAACATATTCATATTCACGAAAAAGAGGTTATTTCAACTACCCCGTGGATCCTCTTTCTGATATTTGTTTTCGGACCCTGTGAACCGCTCATTCCGGTTCTAATGTACCCGGCCGCGGAAAATAATGTGCACGGAGCTGTTCTGGTTGCCGTTCTCTTCAGCGTTGTAACAATTGCAACAATGATGTCGGTCGTCCTCGTTTTCAGGCTCGGCCTTTCAAAAATTAACCTTAAGCCGGTCGAAAAATACAACCATGTTATTGCCGGCGGTATAATACTTTTTTCCGGTATTGCAATTCAATTTCTCGGTCTTTAGCTCCCGATTAGTTTGCGTATGATTTAAAAAGGAGCCATGTACCGGGATCAGGAATAACCTCTGAGACTGTTCCCTTAACATTGAATCTGGTTTTTTTACCGTTTATCCTTGTTGTAAGGGTCTCTGTTCCTTTTTCAGTTTTTACCGTTATGTCGAAAGGAAAATCAAACAGGTAGTCCTGCATTTGTTCAACAATGACATAAGACATATTACCTTTTATATCCTTTTCTGTGCTGATCTTCAGTTCGGGCTGCCCGGGTACTTCAAGCCACTGGTAAAAAAATCTCTGCAGATCTTTCCCGGATACCTGTTCCATTATTTGCCTGAAATCGGAGCTTAAAGCGGTGCTGTTTCTGAATTTTTCATAATAGAGTCTCAATCCCTTCCAGAAATTGCTCTCTCCCGTTTCACGTCTGAGCATATGAAGCACCCATGCTCCTTTCTGGTACGAATTGGCGTTCAGAAGGTCCATCAGGTCAGTTATTGTTGAATCGATTACAGGTTTTTTATTTTTTTCAGCATATCTCAGTACTGTTGTACGTGACTGTCTCATTCCGGTTTCAAGCATTTCCCTGCCGTAATTCATTTCCATATAGACTGTTGTAAGGTAAGTTGCAAAACCTTCGCTGAGCCATATATGACTCCATTCTCTCTCCGTAACTGAATTTCCGAACCACTGATGGGCAATCTCATGGGCAATAAGCCGTTCAGCCCTCCCCTGTCCTGTAACAGAGTTTTCGGAGTAGAAAATGCATGATGCATTCTCGAGGCCGCCGAAAATGGTTTTCGACTGTACATTGGCTAATTTTTCGTAAGGGTAAGGACCTATAAGGGAATCGTAAAAATTCATAACCTTCACGGCAGGTTTATAATCACTGAACCCGGCCTCCCTGTTTTCCTGGAATACCCAGGCCCAGACGGGAATATTACCAGCAAATCCCGAAAGAGTTGCTGCAAAAGGGGCAGCCCCGAAAGCCATCACCTTGACGGGCAGCGGCACATCCTCTCTCCAGTGAGTAAGCCTGTTAAAATTGTCAATATTGCTTTCTTCCGTAAGTATTCCGTTTGCGACCACCCTGTAATGGTACGGGGCGATGATAATAAAATCCACTTTTGCTTTATCGGCCAGGTTATCGCATACAGGCAGATAGTAAGGTGCCCTGTCAGGCCAGTGATCGGAAAAGAAAGTCCTCCTTCCGTACTTATTCTTCGAAATAATAAGTCCGTCAGCCGGTACCCCAGAATAAGAAATTGTAATATGAACCGAATCTCCGGCATTTTTTTCCACCGGCATTAAAACCGTAAGGATGTCACCGGTATGTGACCATTTTGTCTCAAATCCATCGGATAAGACTCCGGCAACATTCATGCCTTTGCCGGTCCGGTCACTGGTTCTGAGAAAAAAATCAACCGAACCGGTTCTCTCTTTGAACAGTATTGTTGCTGTGGAATTTCCCTGTATTATATCGGTTGAGTCATTAAGCTTAACACGGAATTCGTACCGGATGACATCTGTCTGCCCGTAAAGAGATTCTCCGGCAGCCGGCATAATTATAACGGCAGAAATGATTATTTTCACCGCTGCAGAGAATCTGCAAAGCCCTGTTTTGAAGTTTCCGGATCTCACAGGCAGGAATATTTAATCAGTAAATCCTTTTTCTTAAAGTAAATATTTCCTGCTCTGTGTTTCTTTCCGGTATTTGTAACAGAAAATTACCTGAGGGGCACATAATTCCGGTAACGTTTTACAAATTGTTTATCAGGGGATATTCTTCTTTTCGACCTTCCATCCGGGTCTCTGTGACAGTCCGCAGGGATTTCCTGTAAACATCTTACCGGCTTCGTTGTCACCCTTCAGCTGCCATTTCAGCCAGCCGGTTGCGACCAGTGCAAATTCCCCGCCGTGAGGCTGACGGTATGTTCCGCCATGGCCCACATCGAGATTGGCGGCAAAAACCGGGAGATGATTTATACGGCCGAAATCGTCCATTCCGTTTTTATATGCAATGTCTGATTCACCGCCCAGGATATAAAGAACCGGAGAATGAAGTTTAAGAAGCTGGTCTTTTTTGAGAGCCGGCATGCCGGGCATTCCGCTTCCTGCATCACCCAGAATACCGCTGTTGCAGATTATAACAGTGCTTACACGGGGATCGGGAGCTGTTTCAAGCGCCTGCAATCCTCCGCACGACATGCCGCTGACTGCAATCTTACTTATGTCAATCCTGTCATAATAAGGGCTGGCCTTATCACTGTTCTGAGCAATTGCCCAGTTTATGGCGTCGGTCAGCTGTGAGGATGCGGATCTGCCGCCGCCGCGCTGCCCTTCCTGCGGCATCGGCCCTATCGCTATAATCAGAAAACCGTGCGAAGCAACTTCCGACAGAAAGTTAACATGTTCCCACGGCGAATTGGCACATGCACCGTTACCCCAGGCAATTACCGGTAATTTGTTATTCTTACCGAAAGGACCAAGATCTTTTGGCCTGAAAACGGTATGAGAGGGCAGGGTCGCTTCTGAAATCATGAGGGCAGGATAAGGCCCTGTACCTCCGTCTTCAACTATCCTTGAAGAAGGCTGAACCGCAGATGCGCTTTCCTGAGCATGTGCGTTGGTAAAGAAGAATAATCCTGATACCAGGACTGAAAACAGAAATCTATAATTGCTTTTCATTTTTTTAAAATTTATGCATCTAAAGTAAATCATTTTTATCCTTTTTTACTTTAAGTTATTTTTAAATTATCAGTATCTGACAAATTTCAATCATTTGATAAAATGAATCCATTCCCACATAAATATGTAATGACTTAATATTTTCATGCTTCCGGGACTTTAGATAACTTTCCTTTTCTTATCCTGACATTGCTGTTTTTAAATATAACCCGGAATAATAAAAAATCAAACAGGGTGCCGGTATTGGCTAAGATATATTATATTTATTAGCTTTGCAGGAGATTTATACCGGAATGAATTACGATTACAATACCCAGCGAAAAAGGATGGCTCTGCCAGAATATGGCAGGAATATTCAGAAGATGGTTGACCACATCAAGACGATCAGAGACAGGGAGGAGCGCAACAGGGCCGCCGCTACTGTAATTCAGATAATGGGTAATCTTAATCCTCAGCTGAGGGACCAGGGCGACTTCAGACATAAACTGTGGGATCATCTGGCAATAATTGCCGATTTTGATCTGGACATTGATGCTCCCTTCACACCTCCCGAAAAATCGGTTCTGACAGAAAAGCCTAACAAGGTAGCCTATCCGGAGGGCAATATACGATTCCTGCATTATGGCAAAATCATTGAACTTCTGATAGATGCCGCAGTAAAAATGGCAGATGGCGAGGAAAAGGATTACCTTATCTCGCTGATAGCTTACCAGATGAAAAAATCATATCTTACCTGGAACAGAGGTCAGGTTACGGACGAATTAATATTCAGCGACCTGCGGTTTATTTCAGGCGGGAAACTGAAGATCCCGGAAGGATTAAAGATTCCTGAGGTGAAGGATCTTGCAACACAGCAGAAAAAGAAGCAGCCCCAGAAACAGCACGGAAAGCAGCAGAATAAGCATTCAGGCAAAAAGAAAATGTCAAACCGTCATTAATGAGCTCTTTTATTGTAGAAGGCGGACACAGGCTCCATGGTGAAATAACCCCTCAGGGGGCAAAGAACGAGGCCCTGCAGGTTATCTGTGCCTCCCTTCTCACCTCTGAAAAAGTAAAAATTCATAATATCCCCCGCATACTCGATGTTGCAAACCTGATCGACCTTATATCATCCCTGGGTGTAAGCGTTGATTATGACCCTGACGGGTCAGCCGTTACTTTCCGCGCCGAAAAACCAGATCCGGAAAAATGTAAAACACCGCAATTCATAAATAACAGCAGCAAAATCCGCGGTTCAATAATGATTGCCGGACCTCTTCTGGGCAGATTCGGCAAGGCTTATATTCCGAAACCGGGAGGGGATAAAATCGGAAGACGCAGACTGGACACACACTTCACAGGACTCAGCAGACTGGGGGTCAGACTCGAATATGACCAAGGCGATAATTATTATACCGTTAAGGCAGACAGACTCGAAGGAACATACATTCACCTCGATGAAGCCTCCGTTACAGGAACCGCAAACATCATTATGGCTTCTGTTCTTGCAAAAGGGAAAACAACAATCTACAATGCCGCTTGCGAACCATATATTCAGCAGTTATGCAGGATGCTCGTAAGTATGGGAGCCATAATACAGGGAATTGGCTCCAACCTTCTTTATATTGAAGGCGTGGAGCAGCTTTCAGGTTGTGAACATACCATACTGCCCGACATGATTGAAGTCGGATCCTTTATCGGCATGGCCGCAATGACAGAATCCGAAATAACAATTAAAAATGTATCGTGGGAGAACCTCGGAATAATTCCGGATTCATTCCGCAGGCTCGGTATAACACTTGAAAAAAGAAATGATGATATCTTAATACCCCGCCAGACACATTACGAAATAGAAACATTCATCGACGGCTCCATAATGACAATTTCTGATGCAATATGGCCGGGACTAACCCCCGATCTGCTGAGTGTTTTCCTCGTTACAGCCACACAAGCCAACGGTGCAGTGCTTATCCATCAGAAAATGTTTGAAAGCAGACTCTTTTTTGTTGATAAACTGATCGACATGGGCGCACAGATTATACTGTGCGATCCACACAGGGCAACAGTGATAGGACTTAACCGTAAATTCAGGCTCCGGGGAACGGTAATGTCTTCCCCCGACATAAGGGCAGGTGTTGCACTGCTGATCGCCGCAATGTCGGCTGAAGGTGTGAGCATAATCCATAATATAGACCAGATAGACCGGGGATACGAAAATATCGACACCCGCCTCAATGCTCTCGGCGCTTCAATTAAAAGACAATAGCTCAATCCTGCATGTATGCCATTTTGTCAATCTATCCCTGATGGCAGGCATTTTGATTGAAACTACATAATCATATTCAATTGTACGGATATAAAATGAGGAAAAGGCATACTGAAGAGAAAAAGGACGAAAAAGCGTCCAAATCTGATTTTATTGATAATAAAGATATTAACAAGCAAACGGAAACCGCGGAAGGGACTCCCGGAGAGGAAGTTTCTGTCACTGCAGGGGTAGCAGGTTCAGAAGAGGAAAAGAGCCCTGAACAAAATCAGCAACCCGCAGAACCTGACAAAAAAGCCCCTGAGGAGGCAGCAATTATTGAAAAACTGGCAGAAATGCAGGACAGGTATCTGAGACTTGCTGCTGAATTCGACAACTACCGGAAGAGAACTCTCAGGGAAAAGATAGACCTTACAAAATATGCAGGAGAAAAACTCCTGACAAACCTCCTCCCTATTGTGGATGACTTTGAAAGGGCACTCAGCCAGATGAACCAGACAGATGAAAAGTCACACATTACTGAAGGTATAAGTTTGATATATAATAAATTAACCGGTTTTCTCAAAGAAAACGGTGTCCGCGAAATCGAATGTCTTTACTGTGATTTCAATGTAGACCTGCATGAAGCTTTAAACAAAACAACGGTAGAGGACGAATCTCTGAAAGGAAAAGTTGTGGAGGTACTGCAGAAAGGTTATTTACTGAATGACAAAGTCATCAGGTTCGCAAAAGTTGTTGTTGGTGAATAGAGAATACCGGCATGACGACAAAAAGAGACTATTATGAAATTCTTGGCGTACCACGGAATGCTTCCAAAGAGGATCTGAAAAAAGCATACCGTAAGCTCGCTTTGAAATATCATCCTGACAAAAACCCGGGGGATAAAAATGCCGAAGAGAAGTTCAAGGAGGCAGCCGAAGCTTACGAGGTCCTCTCCGACGATGAAAAGAGACACAGATATGACCAGTTTGGTCATTCGGGACTCGGTAATGCAGGTGGCGGATTCAGCGGAGGAATGACAGTGGAAGATATTTTTGCCTCCTTCGGGGATATCTTCGGTGATGCTTTCGGAGGTTTCGGCGGCTTTGGAAGTAGCCGCAGATCAAGAAGAGTGAACAAAGGAACAAACCTCAGGGTTAAGGTTAAACTCAACCTTACCGAGATAGCAAACGGTGCCGAGAAAAAAATCAAGGTAAGGAAATATGTACCCTGTTCATCATGCAACGGTACCGGAGCAGCCGACCAGGGAAGCTACTCAGACTGCCCCACATGCCGGGGAACAGGCCATGTTACAAGAATCACAAATACCTTACTGGGGCAGATGCAGACAACTTCAACATGCCCGTCGTGCGGCGGTGAAGGCAAAACCATAACCAAAAAATGCAATACCTGCTACGGTGAAGGAATAATAGAGAAGGAAGAAATAATAAAGATAAATATCCCTGCCGGTGTTGCCAACGGGATGCAGATGACAGTGAGCGGAAAAGGAAATGCAGCAAGAAGAGGTGGAGTACCGGGAGATCTTTATGTACTTATTGAAGAAGAGGAGCATCCTGACCTGATTAGGGAAGGTAATAATCTGATATACAACCTTTTTATAAGTATCCCTGATGCAATCACGGGCGGCAGCGCCGAAATTCCTACAATCGACGGACAGGTAAAAATCAAAATCGAACCCGGTACACAGCCCGGAAAAATACTGCGTCTGCGCGGAAAAGGCCTTCCTGAAGTTAACGGCTACGGCAGAGGAGACCTGCTGGTGAATGTAAACGTCTGGATTCCGAAACACCTTGGAAGAGAGGAAATGAGAATAATCGAGAAACTTAAAGAATCAGGAACCTTTACACCAAAGCCCGATAAGGATGATAAAGGCTTCTTCGAAAGAATGAGAACCTATTTCAGATAAGACCTTTACCTCTGCGTTTAGTATCCCCTGTAGCGATTGACAAAAACTACTTTATTTTGGTTTTAAGAATCAGCCAGTCTCTCAATTAAACCATTTTAATTATTTTAGCATTTTTAATTCTGAACGTTTATGTCATTATTTGAAGCACAGAATGTAACCAAACAGTATGGTTCCACACTAGCCCTCGACAGGCTGAGTATTTCGGTGCCGTCACAGTCAATTTACGGCCTTCTTGGCCCCAACGGCGCCGGTAAAACAACCCTGATCAGGATAATAAACCAGATAACAGGCCCCGATGCCGGAGAACTTTTTCTCAACGGCAGAAAACTTAAACCTTCTGATGTGGCCGATATCGGATACCTCCCCGAAGAGAGGGGATTGTACAAAAAAATGAAAGTCGGTGAACAGGCCCTTTATTTTGCAAGACTTAAGGGTTTGTCGAAAACCGAAGCAATGCGGCGGCTGAAATACTGGTTTAAAAAACTTGATATGGTCGACTGGTGGGGGAAAAAGGTTGAAGAACTGTCAAAAGGAATGGCCCAGAAAGTGCAGTTTGTAACAACCGTACTTCACGAGCCGAAACTGATAATATTCGATGAACCCTTTACCGGATTCGACCCCGTAAATGCAAACATAATCAAAAATGAAATACTCTTTCTCCGCGAAAGGGGAGCAACTATCTTATTCTCAACCCATAATATGGGATCCGTTGAGGAACTCTGCGATAATATCACACTGATCGATCACGGAAGATCCATGCTTGAAGGGAATGTTGACGAAATAAGAAAATCATGGGCCGGAAATGAATATATGGTAACTTTCGACGGAAAGGTAATGGTACCCGAAAACGGAAATTTCAGGATTCTTGAATCTACTGAAGAAGACCATAAAACCGCTATAAAACTCAAAAGCCTTACCCCGGCATCATCAAACCAGATTCTGTCAGAACTGATGAAATCGGGAAATATTTTATCATTCAGCCCGGCACTACCGTCTATGAATGACATTTTCCTCAGAGTTGTACAATCAAAAAGTTCTGAACCAACCATTTAATACAGGAAACCATGAGCAAGATATCCGTAATAATCGAACGTGAATATATTACCAGGGTCAGAAAAAAATCATTTATTATAATGACTATCCTGGCTCCTGTACTTATGGCTGCCCTGATTGTAGTCCCAACCCTTCTGATGACAAATCAGGATACCGAGATGAAGAAAATAGCCGTCATTGAGGATAAAAGTGATCTCTTCAGAAATGCGATCCCGAACATTAAAAATACTGAGTTTGTCTACCTCGAAAATACCAGTTTTGAAGACCTGAAGAACAATTTTGAGCAGGCAGGATATTACGGGGTTCTCTATATCTCTCCTGAGGTTATCAATGTTCCTGAAGCAGTACAGATGATTTCCCGCAAACAACCCCCGATAATGCTTCTTGAACATATTGAAAGGTCTCTCGAAAAAGAGATAGAGAAGCAAAAGCTTCTTACCTATAAGATTGAAAACCTCGATGAGATAATCAAAAATATAAGATCAAAAGTATCGGTGCAGACGATAAAACTTGATAATACAGGACAGGTAAAACAAACCAGCACCGGCATTTCAATGGCCCTTGCCTATATAAACAGCTTTCTGATTTATATACTTGTATTTGTGTTTGGTTCCCAGGTTATGCGGGGTGTAATTGAGGAAAAAACCAGCAGGGTCGTTGAGGTGATCATATCCTCAGCGAAACCTGTTGAACTGATGATGGGAAAAATTATCGGTCTTGCACTTGTCGGACTTACTCAGTTCCTGATATGGATTATACTCACCTTCGGAATAGTTACAGTTGTTAAAACCTCTGTGTTTCCGGGAGACGGCATTAAAGAAGCAATACAGAAAACATCTCCTCAGGACCTTATGAGCAGCACGGCGGGTATAACGCAGGAACAGACTGAGCAAATAGCACAACAGACCCGGAACATCTCACCTGAATTTGCTAAATTATTTGATTCTGCACTTAACCAGCCCTGGGGCCTGATAATCTTTTCGTTCATTTTCTATTTCATTACAGGGTACCTCCTTTATGCCTCTATATTTGCAGCTATAGGATCGGCAGTCGACAACGAAACCGAAACCCAGCAGTTCATGCTGCCCGTAACAATTCCGATCATTTTCGGACTTTTTGTTGCCATGAGTACCATGCAAAACCCGGAAAGCTCAATAGCCTTCTGGTTCTCAATCATACCTTTCACATCTCCAATTGTTATGATGGCCCGGATTCCCTTCGATGTACCACCATGGCAACTTGCCCTTTCCATGGTACTGATGGTTCTGACTTTTATTGCTTTTGTCTGGATGGCAGCAAAAATATACCGTACCGGAATTCTCATGTACGGTAAAAAGACCTCCTGGAAAGAATTATGGAAATGGCTCCGATACAAAGGTTAGATAATTAAGGTAAGAAGAAGATGTCGAAGATTCTTGTTATCGACGATGAAAGGGCAATAAGAAACACCCTAAAGGAAGTTCTTGAATATGAAAAGCATGAAGTAGATCTTGCCGAAGACGGCCCCGCCGGTATTGAACTGTTCAGGAATAACATCTATGATATTGTACTATGCGATATCAAGATGTCGAAGATGGACGGGATCGAGGTACTTGAAAAACTGATGGAAATTTCCACCGACGTTCCTGTGATTATGATTTCGGGCCACGGAAATATCGACACTGCCGTGGAATCAATAAAAAAAGGTGCCTACGACTTCCTCGAGAAACCTCTCGATCTCAACCGTGTACTTATAACCATACGTAATGCTACAGATAAATCGAAGCTTGTTACCCAGACAAAGGTGCTGCGAAACAAAGTGAGCAGGTTGTATGAAATTGTCGGGGAATCAAAAGCCATCCTGCAGGTAAAGGAGATGATCGACCGGGTTGCACCCACGGAGGCCCGGGTGCTTATTACGGGCGCTAACGGAACAGGAAAAGAGCTCGTGGCACATCAGATTCATGAAAAGAGTCACAGGGCCAGAGCTCCTTTCGTTGAAGTCAACTGCGCTGCTATTCCCTCTGAACTTATTGAAAGTGAATTGTTTGGACATGAGAAAGGTTCTTTCACTTCTGCAATAAAACAAAGAATTGGAAAATTTGAGCAGGCCGACGGCGGAACCCTCTTCCTCGATGAGATAGGAGATATGAGCCTGTCGGCTCAATCGAAGGTACTCAGGGCGCTCCAGGAAAATAAAATCTCAAGAGTGGGGTCAGACAAGGATATTCATGTAAATGTGAGGGTTATTGCAGCAACCAACAAGAATATACGTAAGGAAATTGAGAACAATAACTTCAGGGAAGATCTTTACCACCGCCTGAGCGTTATCCTGATTCATGTTCCCACTCTTAATGAACGGATTGAAGATATTCCGCTTCTTGCAGATTATTTCAATACATTAATATGCGGCGAATACGGAATGAGCAAGAAGAAAATCTCGAAGGATGCTATTGAGGCGCTTCAGAAGATAGAGTGGACTGGCAATGTAAGGGAGTTCAGGAATGTTCTGGAGAGGCTCATAATTTTATCCAAAGATACTATCACTGCCAACGATGTGGCACTCTTTGCCCGTCCAGTATCCGGGCTTAACCTGTAAAAAAGGGATCTATGAGATTTCTTGTTACCGGTTCCACTGGTTTTATAGGCTCAAATCTTTGTTATAAACTTGTAAATAAAGGGCATCAGGTTACAGGGCTGTACCGTAGCAGGGCCAATCTGCCTTCGGCCGTCGTTGAAGGACTTACTTTCGTTGAGGGTGATATTCTTGATTACTCAAGTATGCAAAAAGCTGCCAGGGGATGTGACGGAATATTTCATACCGCTGCTTTCACCGGTATCGGTGCAGGTAATCCTGAATATATAAGGCGTGTAAATGTTGACGGTACTTTAAATGCGGTAAAAGCCGCTCTTGAGAACGGCGTAAAAAAAATAGTAATTACTTCCACGGCGGGTGTTATGGGCCCTTCGGAAGAGGAACCGGTAAATGAAAAGAGTGTCAGGTCTGCAGGTTATTTTATTCCTTATGAGTCAACAAAAGCTGAAGCCGAACAGAGGGCACTTGCTTTTACCGGAAAAGGAACGGAGATTACTGTTGTAAACCCTGCACGCATTTACGGCCCGGGGCCGCTGAATACGGCCAACAGTGTTACAAGGATGATGAAGATGTACATGGAAGGGAAATGGCGGTTTGTTCCGGGTGACGGGAATGCAACAGGGAATTATGTTTACGTGGAGGATGTGGCTGACGGACATATTCTTGCAATGGAAAAGGGACTTGACAGCGAGAAATACCTGTTAGGCGGGGAGAATGTATCCTATAATGAGTTCTTTTCAATGCTGGCAGAAATAACCGGCGTTCACCATAGTCTCATCAGAATACCGCTCCCGGTTGCGATGGCTTTTGCCCGGATGTCGGTGGTTTTCTCAAAAATAACCGGCCGGGAACCTTTTATTACACCCGGGCATGTCAGGAGATATGCATGCAACTGGACTATTTCATCAGAGAAAGCCCTGGATTTGCTCGGCTACAGAATTACCCCGCTGAGAGAAGGTATGATAAAAACCATTTCGTGGCTGAAGATGCAGAAATGAAACTTCAGAAGGATGTGATACGGTGCCGGTTATCTCAGATCAGCTCTTTTTCGGTATCCTGAGTTTCTGGCCGGCCTGAATTCTGGAGGGGTCAGTAATATTGTTAAGGCTCAGTACCTCTGTTACACTTACTCCGTTATATTTTTTCACAATATCCCAGATTGTATCACCTGCCCGTACTGTATGTATTATGAAATCGCCCTCTGTCTCAGGTTCTGTACGGGCTGTTACATTAGAGGCTGCCGGCTTGCCTGAAAGAGCCTGCTTTTCGGCGAAAGAAAGGGTGTTGATTTTATTGAAAAAATCTGTTTTGTCCGGATCAACAAATACCGCCAGCCTCTGCCCCACCCTTATAGTGTTCGTGTAAATATCGTTCCAGTACCTGAGATCAGAGAGTCTTACCCTGTACCATTCTGCAATATATCCAAGGTTATCTCCTTCCTTTACGGTGTAATAAATTTTCGTTTTTCCGGAAATATTTGCCGGGGCATTTGATGAGTATACCGGGTTCACGGCAACCGCATTTTTCCCGAGATAATAGTCAGCTCTGAAACCTCTGATTGAATCGGCAAGATTTATGAATTCGCTGAGTCTTGAAAGAGGTAGTGTCAGGGAATATGGTTTAGAGGAGCCGGGTATCAGTCCGGTACGGTACTGCGGATTCAGTGCTTTCAGTTCTCCGTAAGGTATATTCATAACCTCCGATATCTGTGAGAGGTGGATATCTTTATGTACTATTATTGTATCGGTTGCCAGGGGGATATTTACTGTAAGCGGTGATATATTGTGCTCTTTGTAATAGTTAAGCGCATAGGCTGCGGCGACAAACTGGGGTATGTATCCTCTTGTTTCACGGGGCAGTTTATAATAGATATCCCAGTAGTCTTTTTTATTGCCCGACCTGGCAATAGCCTTTGACACATTCCCGGGTCCGCAGTTATATGCAGCTATAACCAGCACCCAGTCGTTAAAAATATCGTACATATCCTTCATATATCTTGCTGCTGCATGAGTCGATTTTACCGGATCTCTTCTTTCATCAACCAGGGAATTTATTGTAAGACCATACATTCTTCCGGTACTTGAAAGAAACTGCCACAAACCGGTGGCACCTGCCCTTGAAACCGCATTCGGATTAAGCGCCGATTCAATAACAGCCATGTATTTAAGTTCTGAAGGTAACCCGTACGAGTCGAAAATATCTTCAATCATAGGGAAATAATAACCGGCAAGTCCCAGTACTGCCCTAAGGACCTCTGACTTTCTCTGGGTATAGACATGTATATGACTGCGAATGATATTATTATAGGGAAGGGTAATTACCGAGTTTATTTTTCTGATACGTTCCCTGTAGACCGTATCGGCGAATTCGGGTATCTCGGCCAGTGATGTATCGCCCGGCCGGTTTACGTATGCAAGTCTGACATACCAGTTATTGAGCAGGCTGTCAAGGTCACGGGAAACTCTTTCCACTTCAGAGGTGTCTGCTCTCAGATCCGTGTTGCCCTGGCCGGTTTGTGAAAAGGATGTTGCAGAAACCATCAGAACTGCAGAAAGTGCTATAAATATTTTTCCGTTCATTCTCAGAAGTTTATAATAAGTGTCATATTAACACCTGTTCCTGCAAATGTACCAAAAGGAATCTGAACAGGTGATATTTTAAGGGCAAGACTTTCACCTATGTCGTAATCGAAGAGGCTGGCATCAACATTGGCATCAAGTATTGAAACAAGGTACCATGCAGCAATTCCGAGGTAAGAGAGGTCGCGGTATTTTCTGAAATAATCGATCTGTCTCATCATCTGATCCTTAATCCAGGCTGCTGTGGCAATATTAGCAGTTTCGGGGTGAAGAACAGGGTCATATTCTTCAGGTCTGATATTCCGGATAAGTTTAATATAGCTGTCGGTTTCCGGCACAAGGTCGGTAAAATCCTGGTATGCTTTTATATACTTATTATACCATGTGGTATTATACCATACTGCATAACCTACTCCGCCGAAACCTGCGTAAACAAGAGGGGCTTTCCAGTATTTCCGGTTGTAGATCTGGCCGAGGCCCGGAAATGAGGCAGCCAGCATAGTTGCCTTTACAGGGTCGCGCGAAGATACTTTTTTAAAAGCCTTTTCAACAGACAGAGTATCCTGTGCTGCCGATTCTGCAACGGGCAGAAGCGACAGTAAGATAACCGTCAACCATTTATAATATTTAACTCTCAGCACAAAAAGCGGTTAACACCTGATCCGGAATTTAATAAACGCAGGTGCAAAGATAATTATTTTGGAGTGCTATGTAAGGCGGTCAAAAATACCAAGAATTCTCTCCATCTCATCGGGCGATTCGAACTGGATTACAATTTTCCCCTTTCCCTTTTCATTTATACGGAATGTAACCGGGGAAGCAAAGATTTTTTCGAGGTGTGATGAGAGTTGTTTAAAATCCTCATTAAGTTTCTTTTTTCTGACACTTCTGACTGGGTCTTTAAGGTTTCCGGCCTGAAGTGTTCTTACAAGTTCCTCGGTGGCCCTTACAGAAAGATCATCGTCAATTATTTTGTAGTAGACATTTATCTGTTGTTTAGGGTCTTCAATATTTATAAGAGTCCGGGCGTGACCCATGGTTATCTGCCTGTTTTTGATACCAAGCTGTATTTCGGCAGGCAGTTTCAGGAGCCTCAGGTAATTTGCAACAGTTGATCTCTGTTTGCCTACCCTGTCGCTAAGCTGCTCCTGTGTAAGGCGGCACTCTTCAACCAGTCTTGAGTAACTTATTGCCACTTCAATTGCGTCGAGGTCCTCTCTCTGAATATTTTCAACGAGGGCCATTTCGAGCATACCCTGATCGTCGGCCGTTCTGATAAAAGCAGGGATATGTGTCAGTCCGGCAAGTTTAGCAGCCCTGAGTCTCCGCTCACCTGCAATAAGCTGGTATCTTCCGTTTCCTGTTTCCCTTACTGTAAGGGGCTGAACTATTCCCAACTGTCTTATGGAAGCAGCAAGTTCTTCAAGTGATTCCTCGTCAAAGCGTGTCCGGGGCTGAAAGGGGTTACTGTCGATAAGGCTGACAGGTATCTGGGTGTTGGCTTCAACCTTTTTTTCGAGAATCTCCTTCTCCACTCCCTCGATCAGCGCCCCGAGGCCTCGTCCAAGCGCGTTTTTCTTTGCCATGTTCATTTTGTCATCAGTTTGACTGTAAACCGGTTGAGCTGCTTTCATTCTTCTCAATAAGCTCCTGGGCAAGGTTAAGGTAATTTACCGTGCCTCTCGACTCAGCATCGTATAAAATTGCAGGCTGCCCGTAACTTGGGGCTTCCGAGAGTTTAACATTCCTCTGTATTATTGTCTTGAATACCATCTGCTGGAAATGACGAGTCACCTCTTCAACCACCTGGTTAGAAAGCCTCAGCCTTGAATCGTACATGGTAAGCAGAAATCCTTCAATTTCCAGCGCCGGATTGAGATTTGACTGGATAATCTTTATGGTATTAAGAAGTTTACCAAGTCCCTCAAGTGCAAAATACTCACACTGTACCGGTATTATCACCGAATCGGAAGCCGTCAGGGCATTTACGGTAAGAAGTCCCAGTGAAGGTGAGCAATCAATAAGTATATAATCGAAGTCATTCTTTACCTTCATTATAACATTTTTAAGAACTTTCTCCCTTTCGGGCATTTCGAGCATTTCTATTTCAGCGCCAACAAGATCAATGTTCGAGGGGATGATCATCAGATTATCTACCGCGCACTTCATTAACGCCTCTTTCGGGTCTTTGCCATCGATAAGGCAGTCATATATAGTTATACTTACCTGCCTGTTATCTATTCCTATACCTGAGGTGGCATTAGCCTGCGGATCGGCATCAACAATAAGCACCTTTTTGTCGAGAGCCGCAAGGCTTGCTGCAAGATTAATGGCTGTTGTGGTCTTCCCCACTCCGCCTTTCTGGTTAGCCAGTGCTATAATTCTTCCCATCTTTTCTCCGTTTCCCTTATAGATTTAAAGCTTCAAAGTTACAATTTATGAGGCATTGAGGCGGCAAAGCCTGTTTGTAATTGTAAACAATTTATCCGGGGTTTTCAACATGATATTAACAACCGCAGTGTTAAAAAGTATCATACACAGGATTGGCCAGGGGATTGAGGTGGTTGCTCCTTACATTGCTTAAACTATGCTGTACTTCAAAAAGCAATATGAACAGGTTTATTATTCTCCTGTCACATTGCCGTTTCCTATAAGCACGAAGGGGGCCCAGTAAAGGGGTTGCGGATAGGTTTTCATTATTTCTCTCTGGGCAAAGGCAAGAGCCTCACCTGCAGGTCGTGTCTTCAGATGCCTGTAGAAGCTTGTCATAAGAAGTGATGTCGGGTAATCTGCAACCGACCAAAGGCTTACCACAACTGCTGATGAACCTGCAAAGAGGAAAGCACGGCTAAGACCTGTAATTTCATCTCCACCGGTTATATTGCCAAGCCCGGTTTCGCAGGCACTAAGTGTTACAAGCCGGGCATTAAGTTTCATCTCAAGGACCTCCCACACGTTCAGCCGTCCGTCATCCTCCCCGCCTGGAGGAAATAGAAGGCAGCTGTAAAGAGGCTGACGGAAGTTATAAGTGCCGTGTGTGGCAAAATGGATTATATTGCTGCCGGCAGCATTCCTTTTAACAAATGTTTCTGTTGATGATAAGCCTGATGCAGATATGTTACGCGGGAAGAGTGTTAATATGTTTTTCAGCTCTAGGTCGGTTCCGGGAAGACCCGGTTTATTATCAACAGTAACATCTGAAAGAGCCACTCCCATAAAATTATCACCCGGGGGTACACTCCTTTCATTTGTAAGAAGGTAAACACTTGCAGAGGGTGCATAGATTATGCTGAACTGTTCCACAAGATATCTGCCTTCACTATTCTTTAAAGCCTGGAAAGGCAGGAAGTGAAGTGTTCCGTTTGGAATAATCACAAGCCTTTCAAACTTTGTAAGATCTTCTTTAAAAGGCTGTACCAGAATATTATAAAGAGCTGAAAGGGACTGGTCTGATTCAACAGGCCTGTTTGACTGAACTGCTTTTCTGGCCGACTCTGTGAGTGAAGCCAGATAATCGGACCCTGCAATTATTTTTCTGGCATCAGATCCTTTCCGGGTAATCATCCAAATAATTAGATTATCATCGCTTACCCAGTAAGAGAGGACTGCTGTATGGTCATCAAGGGCCTGGATAAGTTTTTCCACTCCGGCAGGTTCTGCAGCCACCATATTTGCATAAGACGGATTGCTCAGTTTTATCCTTCTTATAATATCTTCATATTCCTCCTGCGCACGTGATATAGACTCCTTTACATTGTCGATCTCAGATCCTCTAAGAGTGCCGGCTGTAACATTCTCTATTTTCTGAAGCAGGTCATAGAGTTTCTGCATTTCAAACCTTTTTTCCTGTTCAAGAGCCACGAGATCCCCCGGTACGGAACCCCTGAAGTCAATCTTCCTGTTAGACAGTATATCATAGAAGGCGCGGGCTCTTGCCTGTTCTGAAATCCTGAATGCCTCCTCCTCTTTCTTATTCCTTAACAGGACATTTATCAGCCTGTCGTATACTTCCCGTTTGCTTTCCAGGAACTTGCTCCTGAACTCATCCAAAGTGAGATTACCCCTTATTTTTTCAATGACCATCACGGCATTCATGTAAGCATCAGCAGCCTTGGAGTCGTCGCCCGATTTCTCATATAATCTGCCCTTCTGGTAAAATACCTGCCATTTCAGCTCAGGAGATCCTGTTAAAGTCAGGACTGAGTCGAAACATGTTCTGGATGCCGGCAAATCTCCTGTATCAAGCAGTAACTTTCCTTTCAGAAGAAGCACGTTTGCCAGTCCCAGTTTATTTCCGGTGATATTGAAGGCTTTTAACGAGATATCAAGATAATAGCCTGCGCTGTCTGTCATGTTTTTTCCGATCATCAGTTCTGCCATCCGGAGGGAGGTAATTGCATTGCCTGTTAATGAACCTTCAGTTGAGAAATACCTCTCAGCTCCTGCAATATCTCCGAGCCTTAAGCCGATTGATGCATCAAGACTTTCTGCCTGCATTGAGATTGTATCTTTGGCTTCCCTGGCTTTGCGGTAAAAATCTTCTGCCCTGTGTATATCTCCAAGATCCCTGTAGATATCTCCCATGCCCACTGTTGCCCATATAATCTGAGCTGCAATGCCTGTCTGCCTGGCATCGTTCAAAGCTTTCTCCTGGTATTTCAGTGCCTTCTCATATTCTCCTGAAATAAGGGACAGGGAAGCCAGTAACTGATAATGACGTGAGGTACCTGCTTTGATTTTCTCTGCGATTTTAAGCGAATTCTCAATGAATCTGCCTGCTGTAAGGAGATCTCCCTGGTCGGAAGAGACGGTTCCCAGTGTAAGATATGCTTCCATTTCTCCTCTTGATTCTCCTGCCGACCTGTATATTGATAATGCCTTATCTATGTTTTTCAGGGATAAATCTGAACGGCCCATAACTGCATAAAGCTGCCCCAGAGCCAGGTAATTACCGGCAATGGAGAGCCTGTTTTCGGTTTTAAAACTCTGTTCCAGTTTTTCGCTCAGCTGTAATGCCTTCTCAAGGGAGGATACTCCGCGGTAATAAGATCCGGTATAGATATGTATTTTACCGGTATGCCTGTAATCTTCAATCCGGCCAAGCAGGTTATTATCAGCAGAGTCGAGCTTTAATGCCCTTGTGACATATTCAAGGGCTTGTTCATACCTGCCTGTCATTTCGTGACAGTTGGCAACTTTTCTGCAGACTGCCGCCTCCATTGAGAGGTTCCGGTATATTCCGAGTTTTGAGCTTGCGCTCAGCATCTTCTCATAATGCTCAATTGCTGAATTATATTCATGCCGGTTGAAGAGCTCATCGCCGGTATTCTGTTCACGAGTAACCATTATGGAAGGTGTAAGGCATGAAAACAGAAGAAGAGATAAACCGGCAACAATCAACGCAATAATAGCTGACACTTCTCCACTGCACCTGTTCATTGCCTGATATTTCAGAAGATATACTGAATTAAAATAACATACAAAGGATCAGCAGGAATACTGATTCCCCTGAGCGGAATATTAACAGATTCGCCGAGCCTGAATCTCTTAACCTGAAATACAAGTCCGGGTTCGTATGAAACTGACCATGAGACAGGCAGAAGAGCTGAGAGATTTCCGTTTATGGAGCCCTTATCCTTATGGTTGTATACTATTTCATTCGAGAACACTATCCACTCGTTAAGATGGAGGTTGACGCCGGCCTCAGCTTCAATGATATTTCCCATCCGGAATTTAACTTCGTCAGCATCAGCTGCCGAGAATTTTTTACTTCCTTCAAAATTCCATGTATAGTTAATTGCAGCTGTGAAGGAATATGGATAAAGAATGCTTCTGCCGTACAATCCGCCAGAAAGAGCATAATTTCCGGTTCCGACAGGCAGGTCATATTTCTCGGCACTGCGTATATCAGTCGGATTTTTTTCTCCGGTTGGAATTGCTGCCTGTATGGTACCTGTTAGTGACACAAAATATTTACTTTCAGGAAGTAACTGATATCTTATCCGCAGATAAGTATCTCCTATGCCGCTTCCTTTCTGTTTTGTGACAATACTTCTTGTGGTGTTTGTGGCTGCAATATACTCCGACTTTTCACTCTCCTGTCTGGTATCCATATATTCGCCCATTAATTCAAGCTCAAGTCTGTCGGAGAGGCCATACTGAAGAGTGAAGCTGAAGGATGTCCTTGTTCCCCATGTATTTGAAAGGTAATACTCTTTCACACCCTCATCCGAAAAGTATTTGTCTGCTACCCGGTAGTTCAGTATGGAGCCGGCTCTTATAAAACCTTTCTTCAGGGTTACAGGTTCAGTAACTATTGTCTGTTGTTTTAAATCGGAAGGCATCAGTTGTTTCTCTGTCTGGGAAAAAGCAACTGAGGTTACAGATATGCCTGACAGAATGATGATAAGCCTGTATATGTTCTTATATTCCTTCATTTATCTGAAAAAAGGGAACTGGCTGAATCGTAAGGTTGTAAACAGATAAAACGGTGCATCGCAGTTTCTGCCGGAGACAGGGAAACCTGCCGTCTGGCATACTTTCAGGACAGGTGTAATCTGAAGCTCAAATGAGGGTTCAACCGTAAAAATACCGGTTTCCGGATTCCTGTACCTGGTGCCCCAGTATTCTGTCCATCCACCGTTGGTCTTGTTATAAAATCCGTTAAGGCTGATATCAAACCATCCTGTTGCCTGATAATGGAGTGAGAGATTTCCTGACCATGAGTCACTGAGGAGGTAGGAATATTCCTTCTCACCATAGACAAATGTTTTGTTTTCCAGGGTCTGATCCCACCGTAATCCTTTTCCTTCCTCACGGGGCGTGGTATAAACCAGACCTGCCTGCACAGAGTATTTTCCGGCTGAGAATTTTGTACCTGCGGCCATTAACCATACGGGGACGCCGAAACCATACTTATAGTTAAATCTGTAGTTTACTGTTACAGTGTTTGAGGTGCTGATATCACTTACAGAATGGGAAGGCTTCTCCTGTTCATTCCGGGCTGTGGGAAGATACAGCCCACCTGTCAGGCTGAAGTCGAACCACCTGTATGCCAACGGCAATCGGGCTGTAGCTGTCAACAGGAGATCTCCCATTCCTTTTACTTCCCTGAATTCATTTACGGTAACCCGTTCGGCCGAGGTCAGAGAGGCAGCGGTATAGGTAACCGATTGTGATCTCATCCCGTGTCTGATAAGGCTTGTCTCGGCCCCCAGTTCAAGGAAGTTGGTTATGCCGTATTCTGCATTAACAAGATAGTAATGAAACACTGATCCTGTACCGGTACTCTTAAGGTACACCTTCTCTCCCTCCTTGTTAAATGTCTGGGATCTGATTGCAAACTTATAACCTGCCGAAGCCATAAACTGACCCCTGTAGAGTGAGAGAGGGCGTTTATTATAAGGCATTGTAAGCATTGTATATTTATCGGGTGAATCTGATTCCTGCGGAAGTGCCATTTTACTGCAAACTACGGAGAGGCAGACCGAAAGAAAAACCAGCTTCAAATAATTTCTGAACCACATAATTCAAATTCAATATATTGGAAGAGTATATTTGAGAAGCCCTTTACTGTATAGTCCGAACCACAGATTCCCGAATTTATCCTGCCCTATACAGTTTATTTTATTTTCCGGGAAAGGAATTTCCGGCACTGGCCGCGCTATAACGCCGTCATAAACAACCACTCCGTTACGGTGGGTGGCAAACCAGATATGCCCCCTTCTGTCTTCATGTATGTCTCTTATCCTTACACTATCGGAGGTGGTGATAAGATTAAGCTGATGCAAGCCTCTCCTGTCGATCCAGACCACATTCTTTCCAGCTTCAGTCCCTATCCACAGGCGTTCTCTGGAGTCGAACTTTACAGCTCTGATATAATCATCGGGAAGGCCGTCGGGTTTCTTGATAAAGGTATAGTTACCCTGGTAATACCTGACTACCCCGTTATCTGTGCCGATATATATAGCCCCTCCGGGTCCTTCTTCGATAGACCTTATATTGGCATAACCGGCAATAAGGTTTTTAGTAAAACCTGTACCGGTATTAAGATACAATCCGTTTTCCCGTGTACCTACCCATATCCAGCCGTTTGATGCAACTTTTATTACAGTCACATCCATCCCGTCGGTAGGATCAACAAAGGATGACCAGACATTGTTGGTTCCAAGGATTGACAAACCGTCAAGGGTTCCGAATACTATTCTTCCGTCGGATGTTTCAGCCATGCAGTTAACTCCGTCATTTAACAGAGGAGTGGATGCAGCCCTGAAATATGTCCAGTTGTTATTATCAAATTTTCCTGCTCCGTAACCCGGAAATGAGACCCACAGATTTCCCTGGCTGTCTGTTTCAATATCGCTTACCTGGTTCGACGGCAATCCGTCGGCAGTAGTATACAGGGTCCATGTACCGGCCATTGCCGGATCGGAAAGCTCGTAGTCATTTCTCAGGCAGGAGGAGAGTAGCAGAATAACCGCCGGACTTATCAGAATATTCAATAATCTACCGGTTGCCTTCATAAAATACCTCTTTAACAATAATTTTACGTTAAAATAGCCATACAGGTTTCAAAAAAGAATTTAATCAGGATATATACAACAAAAATCCTGCCTTTTTCAAGGTATTAACAGCCTGTATTATATGAACTGCAAAAGCTTAGAATTATTATATTATAAATTACTCTTTTACAAGGGCTATTCCGTTCTTTCTTCTGAAATGGTCCCATATAAAAAACACAGGGATACCCAAAAGAACTATGCCGAGACCCGGGAAAGTATAAAGTGGTTTGAAGATGAGAAGAATAATCATTATAACAGTAGTTGTCAAAACATATAAAGAAGGTATCAACGGGTATCCGAAAGCTTTGTAGGGACGGTGTATGTCAGGTTGTTTCACTCTGAGAATAAAAATTGCCAGTATTGTAAGCGTAAAAAACAGCAGAACAGCGAAGATTACATAATCGAGCAGATCGCTGTAAGTGCCAGAAAGGCACAGGAGGATTGACCATATACCCTGGACTGTGATTGAGAGGCCCGGAACCCCTTTACTGTTCAGCTGCCCTACCTTTCTGAAAAAGAGTCCGTCACGGGCCATGGCATAATAGACCCTTGCACCTGAGATGATGAGTCCGTTATTGCATCCGAAGGTGCTAATCATAATAAATACAGCCATAATGACGGCAGCGTAGTCGCCAACAACCACACTCATTGCGGAAGTGGCTACACGGTCGTCAGTTGCAAACTGAATCCCCCGTTCAATAACCGTTGCACCGTCGGGTATGCCAACTACAGGGAGGAATTTAATATATACGAAATTAGCCAGCAGATACAGAACTGAAACAATCAGTGTTCCGAAAAGCAGACTTAAGGGAACCACTCTTTTGGGGTTTATTACCTCACCTGAAATGAAAGTTATGTTATACCAGGCATCGGAGGCGAAGAGTGATCCTACCAGTGCCATTCCTACAGCAGCAACAAGAATAAAGCCCGAAATGGGTATGGCATTGCCTCCTTCACCGATTCTGGACGCTTTCCAGAAAATCTCCCTGTTAACATCCCAGGCTCCGGCCCCTTTTGATATCAGCAGCCCAAGAATGATAAACCCGAGAAGTACAATAACTTTCGTTGAAGAAAATATGTTCTGAACGGTCTTTCCTGTAACAATACCCCGGGTATTTATCCATGTAAGAAACAGAATTGAAGCCATAGCCACAAGCTGGGTAGTGTTTACATGGAGAGGACCTATACTGAAGAGAATGTTTTTCTCCGAGATCCAGGGAATCAGTACTCCGGAAAACTTGGCAAATCCGACTGCCACAGCCGCGATGGAACCGCATTGTATTACAAGGAATGTTGTCCAACCGAACAGGAAGCCCACCAGGGGATGATAAGCTTCTTTAAGGAACACATATTGTCCTCCCACATTTGGCATCATGGCTGCAAGTTCACCATAACTGAGTGCTCCTATTACCGTTATAAGGCCGGTAATAATCCAAACAACCATAAGCCAGCCAGGAGATCCGACATTACGTGCAATATCAGCGCTTACAATAAAAATTCCGGATCCTATCATGGATCCGGAAACAAACATAACCCCGTCAAAGAGGTTTACCCGTTTTCTGAATGCGGATTCTCCCTGTTGCATAAATCATTTTAACGAATGAGCAATAATAAACCGGTGAGAAAATATTTTCCCGTTTGTGAGTCAACAGTTACCCTTCAAAAGATCACTTAACCGAAAACCTGTAAATGGTTTTTGATTTGAATGTTTCTCCGGGATTTAATACAGTGGACGGAAAATCGGGATGGTTCGGACTGTCGGGGAAGTGTCCCGTCTCGAGGCAAAGTCCTGACCTGTAAATGTAAGGTTTACCTCCGTGTCCGATCATTGAACCGTTCAGGAAATTTCCGCAGTAAAACTGTACTCCCGGCTGGTCGGTAAATACTTCCATATACCTTCCGGTTGAGGGATCATAGACTGTAGCGATGACGTCATTAAGATTATCGAGTACGAAAGTATGGTCATAACCTTTGCCCAGAATAAGCTGATCATATTCCTGGTCAATTCTTTCGCCGACTTTATGAGGTGTAAGAAAATCAAAAGGTGTTCCTGCGACGGGTCTGAGTTCTCCGGTAGGAATAAGAGTAGAGTCGACAGCCACAAACCTTGAAGCATTAATCATCAGTTCATGTCCCAGAATATCGCCGTTACCGGCCCCCTGCAGGTTAAAATAGGCATGGTTGGTGATATTCAGAACCGTCTTTTTATCGGTGGTACAAAGGTAATCGATTATTATTTCATCCTTGTCAGACCAGGTATAGATTACTTCAACATGCATATTGCCGGGATACCCTTCTTCCATATCTGGGCTGTGGTAGGTGAATTTCACTGCCGGTGATTGTGAATTCTTTACAGCCTCGCCGTCCCATACCACGCTGTGCCAGCCTCCGGGCCCGCCATGCAGGCTGTTGGGACCGTTATTGAGAGCAAGTGAATATTCCACTCCGTCGAGTGTGAATTTACCTTTTGCTATTCTGTTGGCATAACGACCCACAACCGACCCGAAATAAGGATCTCCGTTTATCATTCCTTCAAAAGTATCGAAGCCGAATGTGACATTATCTTTTACGCCGTTTCTGTCCGGTACCTCAATCCAGATTATTCTTGCCCCGAAACTGCTAAGTTTAAGCACATTACCGTTTTTGTTTGTAAGGGTGAAAAGGCTCACCTCCTTACCCTTGTATGTTCCGTGTGTTTCTTTTTTTACCATTGCCTTGTCTTTTGATTGCTGATTACATGAGTATATTATTACTGCAGATATAAACAGCGTGGTTATTAAAATTAGTCTTTTCATAGTTTTATATTTATATACTTCTCGGATTTCCCTTCAAAGATGCCTCAAAATTACTCAATTTCCTTTTAATTAATGATAGTTTCCCTCCGGCGAAACGGATTTATTACCTGGTCTTGTCTGGAGTAACCAGTGGTATTGCAGCATCATTCTGTTTTGCCAGCCACACTCTCATTTCGCCGGGACCCCTGTTATTCCAAAGAGCATACGGAATAAGGGTAATCTTCTCAGCATCTCCCTGTCTTATACTACCATCTTCGCCTGTTTTAAGCTGGTAACCTTCGACTTTAATCAGAGTCGTTCCGTCCAGAAGGTCTGACCTGTATTCGACTTCGGGTGTCACAGTTGTATCAACCACCAGGTTACGTACATTGCCGGTATTATTGTCTGGCCATTCTGCGCAATAGATAACCGGCCCTCTCTGAAATGCTGTTTTGCCGGCATCGTCTTTAATCCTGGGATCAGCATTCAGTCTCCTGACATTAAACGGAAAGCTGAGAACGATCTCATCGCCTTTTTCCCATTTCCTTCTGACAACCGCATATCCCTTTTCCACCCTTGCTGAATATTCATCCCCGTTAACAAGTATAATGGTTTTTTGCTGCTGATTATCAGCAAATTTATAAAGGTCTCCGGGTATTGCTTCGTTTCCGGCCCAGCCGGGGATACGGATCTTTATTGCAAAGGAATTTGTTTTCTCAGGGAAGATTTCAAGTTTTACTTTTCCATCCCAGGGTAATCCGGAAGTCTGGGTTATTCTTATTGTTTGGGTTCCCAATTTTGTTTCCGCCTCACTTGAGATAAAAAGATTCACATAAAGATTATTCTCTGAGGCAGCATATATATATCCGGGCAGGGCAGGCAGAAACCGCGCCACATTTGACGGACAGCAGGCACAACCGAACCAGGCTTGTCTTTTATGTCGGCCGTCCGATTCGAGCGGATTAGGGTAGAAAAACCTGTCGGCCGAAAGAGATACGCCTGAAAGCATTGAATTGTAAAGAGCTTTTTCAAGGATGTCGTAATATTTCGCCTCACCATGCAACATAAAAAGCCTGTGGTTGAAAAATATATCTCCGATAGATGCGCAGGTTTCACAGTAAGCGGTAAGATTCGGTAGAAAATATTTACCGGCAAAACCCTCATTTCCTCCTGTTGATCCTATGCCGCCGGTAACATACATCTTGCTGAAAACTATGTCTTCCCATATTTTCGTTATGGCATTCAGGTATTTTTTATCGCCCGTGAGAGCCGCAACATCAGCCATACCGGAATACATATATGTTGCTCTTACTGCATGTCCGGCAGCTTCAGTCTGGTTTACGGGGAGAGTATGTGCCTGATTGTATTCCTGTCCGTTCTCCCTTATGTCGAGAAAAAACCTGGCCAGATCGAGGTATCTACTTTCGCCTGTTACCCTGTAAAGTTTCACCAGGCCCATTTCTATTACCTGATGTCCCGGGTAAACTTTGAGACGGTCGTGACCAAAATCACTGTCAACAAGGTCAGCCGACTTAAGGGCTATATCCAGTAATGATCTTTTACCTGTAGCCTGATAGTGAGCAACTGCTGCTTCGTAGAGGTGACCTAGGTTATAGAGTTCATGGCTGAGAACGGAATCGAGTTCCCATCTTCTGGGGCTGGCCCATTCATGAAGACCTTTGCCTCCATGCATCTCTGCAATGGTACGGTTTGTGTACAGGTAACCGTCATCTTCCTGTGCAAGTCCTATCTTCCATATCAGAGTATCGAGGTAAGCTGAAAGTTTTTCATCACTGAATGACTGAAGCGAGAAGGCTGCCCCTTCAATTATCTTAAAGACATCAGAATCGTCGAAAGGATAAATTGTGCGGAAAGTTCCGGTATCGAGTCCTCCCGCAATTTCGAAGTTTTTAATCCTTCCTGTTGATTCGCAGTAACCGAATGCGATCGGGATTGTTACCTGCTCGTTTTTCAGTATCCTCGGAGCCCAGAAATTGTCGGTCAGCCTTACGGATGTAAACGGTACGGGGCGTATGGGATAATCAGGTTTTTTCTCCTGCGTGCAACTGATGAATAAGACAGAGGCTGCAGCAGTAATAAATACTGATTTCAGAGATACCTTCATTTTTATTATTTAATTTCAAGGGCAACGACCGATTTTGACGGCATAGTAACCGTAATTGTTCCGTCTTTGACCCGGAAAGATTTGAATACAGCCGGTTTTATTACTTCAGGTTTTTCAAAAGTATTATGAGCGTTCATCTGATCTGAGGTAAGCACCTGGCCGGTGACAGACTTTACAGATGCGCCTATCACGGGAATAGTGAGAACAATATCTTTTGAAGGATTAAGGTTGGCCAGAGTAACGAGTATTACGCCCTCCCTGTTTACTGAAGCAGATGCTGAGATTGCAGGGATTTTACTGTTGCCGTATCTGTAATCTTCGCATCTCAGGTCAGTTCTGAGCAACCGGGCCTCCTGATGTTCACGGAACATTTTAAAAACATGGTAGGTTGGGGTCAGTACCATTTTATCATCTTTTGTAAGTATTACTGCCTGAAGAACGTTCACCATCTGTGCCAGATTAGCCACCTTTACGCGGTCGGCATGCTGGTTAAAAATATTAAGGTGTATTGCAGCTGTTATGGCATCGCGCAGAGTATTCTGCTGATAAAGGAAGCCGGGATTTGTTCCCGGTTCAACGATAAACCAGTTACCCCATTCGTCCACCACTAACCCCTTTGTCTTTGCAGGATCGTATCTGTCCATTATATCCTTGTGGCCCTTAATGATCCTGTCTATATCATAATTCAGCCTGAAAGTTTCGAACCATTCTCTTTCATCGAATTTTGTTGCGGAGCCTTTCACGTCCCATCCGTCGACAACAGAATAATAGTGGATTGAAAGGCCCTGGAACATGTTTCTGGTGGACTGGTCTTTCATCAGTGTTTCGGTCCATTCAAACTTATCGCCATAAGGACCGCATGCCACCTTATAAAGGTTATTACCGCCATAATTATTAAGGTATGTTGAGTACTGACGCATTATGCCGGCGTAATACTGGTCGGTCATATTGCCTCCGCATCCCCAGTTTTCATTTCCTATGGCCCAGTACCTGACTTTCCATGGCGTCTCTTTTCCGTTTTCTTTCCTGAGACGTGTCACGGGGCTGTCGGAGTCGCTGGTAAGATATTCGACCCATTCGGCCATTTCCTGGACTGTTCCCGATCCGAGATTACCATTTATATAAGCATCGCAGCCCAGCAGTTCGGTCAGCTTCATAAATTCATGAGTTCCGAAAGAGTTATCTTCTGTAACCCCTCCCCAGTGAATATTTACAATTGATGCTCTGCGCGACTGAGGGCCTATTCCGTCACGCCAGTGGTATGTATCGGCAAAGCAACCTCCCGGCCATCTGAGATTCGGGACTTTTATCTCCCTGAGGGCAAAGAGCACATCATTTCTTATACCGTAGGTATTGGGAATCTTTGAACCGGTTCCGACCCATATACCACCGTAAATACAGGTTCCGAGGTGTTCCGAAAAATGGCCGTAAATATCCTTGGATATTACCGGGCCCGGGTTATTGGCGATTATAACCAGTTGGTTTACATTAACAACATCGGCCGACAACTGTCCGGCAGAATAATTAAGTGAGGAGAGAAGGATAGCCAGCAAAGTGGTGATTACAGACTCTTTTGTTTTCATAACAGTGGTTGTTGTTGTCATAGTAATAATTTTATGGATTTCAGAATTTCTGATGATCAGATCATCAGCCCGGGACAGGAAGAATTTTACTGCTGATTTCTTAACCTGCCTTCTAAGGGCTGGTGCTCTCAGGGAATGAATTCTTTTACATCTCCTTTTCTATAAATTCACCCAGTTTTTTGTATTTACTGAAAAGCACTTCATATCTTTTTGCTCTTTCGGGGTCGGGTTGATAAACCTTTTCGAAACCGCCTCCCATCGCTTTCTGAGCAGCTGTCATATCGGGATATACACCGGCCACAACAGAGGCTGCCATTGCTGCTCCGAGTGCCACGGTCTGATCGGAGCTGGCAACCCTGATGGGGACATTGAGAACATCTGCAACAATCTGCATCACAAAAGGATTCTTTTTTGCAACGCCGCCGACAGCTATTACGCCGTCAATTTTTACACCTTCAGAAATAAAACGGTCGTTAATCATTTTTGCTCCGAATGCGGTTGCTTCAACGAGTGCTTTGAATATGCGAGGTGCGTCTGAACCTAGTGTGATTCCGGTAATTGCGCCTTTAAGTTCCTGGTTGGCAAACGGAGTCCTGCGTCCGTTGAGCCAGTCGAGTGCGATAAGAGCGGTCTCTTCATCCTTTATTTTCTCAGCTGCCTTACTCAGTTCTGATATTATTGAGTCCGATACTTCTTCCCTTATTCTTTCCCTCATGCTTTTATCGATCCAGTTCATACCTGAGATTATTTCCTCCACAGGCCACATAAGTACTTTGGCAAACCATGCATAAACATCTCCGAAAGCAGATTGACCGGCCTCAAGGCCAAGCATGCCGGGGATAATAGAGCCATCCACCTGTCCGCAGATGCCAGCAACCAGTTTATTTCCGGCCTCTTTCATGGGCGCAATAACCATATCGCATGTTGATGTTCCCATCACTTTTACAAGCTGGTATGGTGTAATTTCTCCTCCTACGGCTCCAAGGTGTGCATCGAATGCTCCTACGCCAACTTTGACATCTGTGGTAAGGCCAAGTCTGGATGCCCATTCTTCTGAAAGGTTGCCTGCAGCAACATCGCAGGTATAGGTTTCAGTAAACAGTCTTTCGCGTAATCCCCCGAGTAACGGATCAATTTTAACAAGAAACTCTTCAGGGGGAAGACCACCGAATTTTTCGTGCCACATTGCTTTATGGCCTGCAGCACATCTGCTTCTTTTAATCCTGAGAGGATCTGTCATACCGGTCAGAATGGCAGGTATCCAGTCGCAGTGTTCTACCCATGACCAGGCGCTCTTTCTGACCTTCTCATTTTTTCTGAGAATATGCAATATTTTTGCCCAGAACCACTCTGATGAGTAAACCCCGCCTTCATACTTTGTATAATCTTCACCACCCCATGTGCGTGCGGTTCTGTTAATCTCAGCAGCCTCATTAACCGCAGTATGGTCTTTCCAGAGGATAAACATAGCATCGGGGTCGTTTTCAAATTCCCGGGTCATGGATAGAGGAACACCTTCCCGGTTGACTGCCACAGGTGTGGAACCGGTTGTATCAACCGTGATACCTGCAATATTATCTATTATATCCCGGCTGAGACCTTTAAGTGCATTTTTTACTGACTCTTCCATTCCCTCTATATAATCGAGAGGATGTTGTCTGAACTGGTTAATAGCCGGATTACAATAAAGACCTTTCTTCCATCTCGGGTATTCAAAAACAGATGTGCCGGCAATTTTACCGTTTGCTGTATTTACTACTACGGTTCTAACAGAATCTGTTCCGTAATCGAGTCCTATCACATATTTTTCCTTCATGGCAATCAGTTTTATTTTTGTCCGTAATATGAATTCTTCCCGTGTTTTCTGAGGAAATGTTTATCGAGAAGGTTACTGTCGACTGGTTCATTTTTACCGAGAAGTATGGTAAATAAAGCCATTCTTGCGACCTCTTCGAGTGTTACTGCGTTATAGACAGCTTCGGCGGGATCTTTCCCCCAGCTGAACGGGCCGTGGCTGGCTACAAGCACCGAAGGCATACTTAAAGGATCGGCGGAGCCAAACGTTTCAAGGATTACCCTTCCGGTATTTTTTTCATAATCAGTTTTTATCTCGTTTTTCTTAAGATTCCGGGTGCAGGGTACTTCCCCGTAGAAAGCGTCGGCATGTGTGGTGCCCAGGGGAGGAATTCCTTTACAGGCCTGCGCCCATGATGTGGCATAGGTAGAATGGGTATGAACCACCCCTCCTATTTGGGGCCATGCTTTATAGAGCAGGATATGTGTTGCAGTGTCGGTGGAGGGTTTCCATCTGCCTTCTATGACATTTCCTTCCGTGTCGAGAATTACCATATCGGCAGGTTTCATTTTACTGTAGCTTACACCTGAAGGTTTAATGGCTATCAGTTTTGTTTCGGGATCCCTGCCGCTGACGTTGCCCCAGCTGTGAATAACCAGTCCGTGTCTGACAAGCCCGAGGTTGGCTTCATATACTTCTTCCCGCAGTCTTTTTATTTTATCCCTGTCCATAATGATTAAATAACTGTTTTCAGGTTACATCGAGATTAAAAAAGAATCCGTTTCTTGTAAAGAGCGTATATCTTTCGGGAATGAATTTGTAGTACCAGGCTCCCTTTTTTGATGTTTCTTTTTCCTTCTCGTCCAGCTTTTCCAGGAGGTTCATGGATAAGATTTTCTTCCGGAAGTTTCTTTTGTCTATTTTTCTCTGGTAAATAGCCTCATAGAGATCCTGAAGCTGCACAAGAGTGAATTTTTCGGGCAGCAGCTCAAAGCCAACCGGTTTGACAATAACCTGTTTTCTCAGCTCTTCCATTGCGCGGTCAACCATCTGTTTATGGTCGAATATCAGATCCGGGAGGTGGGCTATTGAACGCCAGTGGGCGCCGTTCATGGCAGCAAGCTGTGTATCAATATCCTGTATTTTAATAAGGGCAAAGTAGGATGTTGATATTACCCTGGCGCCGGGATCCCTGTTAACCTCGCCGTATGTATAGTTCTGCATCATATAGACGTTCTTCAGTCCGGTGAGATTGTAGAGGATCCTGTTTGCTGCCTTATCAAGACTCTCGTCTTCATCAACAAAACCTCCTGCGAGTGACCATTTTCCCTTGGCAGGCTCAAAACCTCTTTTAATAAGCAGGAGTTTAATTGCCTTTTCAATTACATCATAACCAAAGATAATACAGTCAACTGCAACCAGGTGCCTTGGAATCTCCGGATATACGTTCATTTCACAGGAACGATTAACAGATAAATTCAGCAGGGATTATGCCGGTATCTATTTCAGTCCGTCAGTGATATTGTAGTATACCTCATTCCAACGGAGATTGTTGTTGAAACTTTCAATATCAAGATCCTTTCCGATAAGCAGAAATTCTATCCCTGCCATTTCAGCAAAATCTTTCATATGATTTGCAGTTACTGAAAGGCTGAATCCTGTGTGATGAGCGCCTCCGGCGAAGATCCAGGCTGCGGCAGCCCGTTTAAGGTCGGGCAGCGGTTTCCATAGGACTCTTGCAACCGGTAATCTGGGCATCTCCGGGCATTCAACGACATCAACTTCATTCACAATCATACGGAACCTGTTGCCCAGATCAATTACAGTGGCATTTATTGCTTTTCCGGTAGCTGAGCTGAAAACCAGTCTTGCCGGATCGGCTTTTCCTCCGATGGATAACTGATGGATCTCAACGGAAGGTTTTCCTTTTGCTATTGAAGGGCAAACCTCCAGCATGTGGGCTCCCAGCACACTCATGTTTTTCGGATCAAAATGATATGTATAGTCTTCCATGAATGAGGTTCCACCTTTAAGACCTTCCGACATGACTTTCATTGATCTTACCAGTGCAGCGGTCTTCCAGTCGCCCTCAGCACCAAATCCATACCCTTTTGCCATGAGACGCTGAACAGCGAGTCCCGGAAGCTGCTTCAGTCCGTGAAGATCTTCAAAAGTTGTTGTAAAGGCTTTGAAATTTCCCTCTTTAAGAAAATCTTCCATTCCTGCCTCGATTTTTGCGGCGTCAGCAAGGGATTCTGATGAGGCAACGGTACGGGTCATTTTATACTCTGTGCTGTACTCTTCAAGTAGCCTTTTTACTGCAGCAGGCTTTACTGCATTTACATATTTTACAAGGTCTCCCACACCATATCCGTAAACCGAGTAGCCGAGTTTGATCTGGCCGCTGACCTTGTTTCCTTCAGTCACGGCCACATCACGCATATTGTCACCGAACCTTGCCACTTTCATGTTTTTTGCATCTGCCCAGGCGGCAGCTGCCCTCATCCATACAGATATATCTTCCACAACAGCCGGGTCTTTATAATGACCGACCACGACTTTCCTTCCGAGCCTCATACGGGAGCAGATAAAACCGAATTCACGGTCGCCGTGAGCCGACTGGTTAAGGTTCATGAAATCCATATCAATGGAACTCCATGGTATGTCGCGGTTAAGCTGCGTGTGCAGGTGGAGGAAGGGTTTGTTAAGCACTGAAAGGCCCCGTATCCACATTTTTGCCGGAGAGAAAGTATGCATCCATGTTATCAGGCCGATACATTTTGCATTATAGTTTGCTTCCGAACAGAGTTCAAAAATTGAGTCAGGTGTGGTCAAAACAGGCTTAAAGATAACCCTGACCGGAATATGTTTTGATTTATCGAGTTCATCTGCAATAATTTTAGAATCGGCAGCCACTTTCCTGAGGGTCTCCGGCCCGTAGAGGTGCTGGCTTCCTGTTACAAACCAGACTTCAAGCTTTTTGAGGTTTTCCATTTTTGTTCTATATAGTTTATAATATCTACCAGAAATAAATATAAAATGCAATAATTATTGAAATAATAACGGCCGTATTTATTACATCCCATTTATTCCAGCTTGCTCTTGTTTCAGCCATTTCTTCAGGGGTGGCTGACCCGAAATAAAGTCCCTTGATAGCTACCGGATCGGGTTTGGGTGTAACCATACTCACCACAATCATCAGTGCTATTACTATAAAGAAAAGGACTATCTCATAATGCAGCCAGTTAGGTGCAATGAACACCTTATAAATTATTCCTTCCGGATTTAGTCCACCCTGAAATACCTTCAGTCCGAGGCGAAGCATTCCGAGAACAAAACCGGTAACAAGGCCGGCATATCCTGCCTTGGATGTTATCCTTTTTGATGTGACGCCAAGGAGAAATACTGCAGCAATTCCGGGAGCGAGCAATGACTGGACATCCTGGAGGTAGGCATACAATACTTTTCCGAGTCCTCTCATAACGGGTATCCAGAGAATACCGAGAATAACGACAGTTATTGTTGCTATACGGCCGACTCTTACGAGTTCCTTTTCTGAAGCATCAGCTCTGTATTTTTTATAGAAATCCACTGTAAAGAGTGTTGCCGATGAATTGAATAATGATGCCAGAGAGCTCATCAGTGCGGCCAGAAGACCTCCTACTACCAGTCCCTTGAATCCTATCGGAAGAAGTTCTTTAACAAGTACGGCGAAAGCTGAATCGGAACTTGGAAGGGAGATAATACCTTTCTGGTTAAGTGCGAAAGCGATCATTCCCGGGATAAGGAAAATAAAGACGGGTGTGAGTTTAAAATATGCGCCGAAAATTGTACCTCTTCTTGCCTCCTTCTGGTTTCTGGCAGACAAGACCCTCTGAACGATATATTGATCGGTGCACCAGTACCAGAAACCGATTATGGCGGAGCCTAGTATAACCCCTGTCCACGGATATTCAGGATCGTTGGCGGATCTGATAAGGTTAACCATGGTATCGCCGTCGGCATTGACAGGAACAGCCCTGCATATCTGCATAACCTCAGACCATCCTCCAACTTTTATAAGTCCGATTATCAGAACGGCAATTGAACCGATAAGCAAAACGGGTGTCTGCAACACCGAAGTATAAAGAACCGCCCTCATACCTCCAAGTGTTGTATAAATACCGGTAAGCAGTACAAGGCCTACAGCGCTGATCCAGAAAAAGTCAATTCCGAACATTGATTCTATACCGAAAACCTGTTTGAAGACCACGCCTCCTGCATATACAGTTACAGCAACTTTGGTCAGCACGTAACTTACCAGTGAGATGATTGAAAGGAACGATCTTGATTCCTTGTTATATCTTTTTTCAAGGAATTCCGGCATTGTAAATACTTTGCTTCTTGCATAGAAGGGTACAAAGACCCATCCGAGTAAAAGGATCAGCCATCCATGCATCTCCCAGTGAGCCATTGCCATACCGCTTGAAGCCCCGGCACCGGCAAGGCCTACGAGGTGTTCTGATCCTATATTCGACGCAAAGATGGAGGCTCCTATGGCCAGCCAGGTTGCATCACGACCAGCAAGAAAATAGTCAGTTGATGTTTCTTCCTTCTGTTTTGTGACCCAGATAATTATTCCTATGAGGCCAAGACAGAAAATTCCAAGAACAATCCAGTCTAATGTTGCCATAATAGATTAGTTAATAGTTGGTTATGAATTAGTTGCAATTTCTTCACGATTATCTCCGGTTAATAATCTCAATTTTAATAATTCGTGAACCCAAAGCTAAATGAAAAAACATTTAATTGTATGCATTACACTTAAAAAGTTTGAAATAAAATAAATCAATTTTGAGGACATAATCATAATTAATTTGATGTTTAAGAGCAGCCCTGCAGGTAGTTGGTTATTCCCATTCTTTAAGGGAATTATCTATAAATCTGATTATTGCCTGATTTTCTTCTTTACCGTTTCCGGAAATAAGGAATGGTTCTCCAAAGCGCATGTGTATTGTTTTTTTATGGTCGAGCTTACCGAATTCTTTAATTATTTTCCCGTTACCCCAGAAATCGGTTTTAATGGCCACGGGGAGAACCGGCACGCCGGCTTTTTTCGCAAGTTTGACTCCGAGAGTATTGAATTCCTCCGGTTTAAAAACTATCTTTCTGGTGCTTTGGGGGAAGATAATAACAGAAATTCCCTCCGACAATAACTCCGGTCCCTTTTCCATCACTCTTTCAAAATCTTTTCTGGCATCTGTGCGGTTTACCACGATCGGGTTCCTTGATCTCATCACCGGTCCGAAAAGCGGATGTTTCACGAGGCTCTCTTTCACCACGAAAGTTGTTTTCCGTCTGGGGGCTATTATTCCCGGGAAAATCATTGTTTCGAGGGTACTCATGTGATTGCTGACAATAACCAGGGGTCCGTTATTGGCTGAGATGTTATTCATACCGGTAATTTCAAAATGTGCTCCTACTTTTTCGAGCAGCATGAGGATATCTATTGACGATTCAGCCCATTCTTTGTAGTCGTATGCATCTGACAGGGCCTGCCGGCGTGTTTTAAAAACGATCCCCATATATTTGAGGATAAAATAAAACCAGTTATCACGCAGGATAAAGTTTACCGGACTATTTTCAGGGCAGGGTGAAGAGTAGGTATCTGACTTTACCAGCTGGCTGATAATGTACGGGCTATTTCGTGACTCTTTCATATACAGAGGGCTAAGATAAAAGAATTTGGAAAAATAAAGAAGTGTGCAGAAAATAAGCTTTCCCCGGTATCACTGAATACATGAGGGTTAAGGTAACCGGGGTAATACGCAGTGTATATCAGAGAGGGGTTATTATCTAATATTTTTTCCTGTTTTGTAATTTTCATCAATTTGTAATCTTTACTATTTTGGAATTTTTACAATTCAGTAAATTTTATTAAGTAATAATTTTTGTCAGATAGTAATTTTTACTATATGATAATAAAACCTTACCCGCTGAACATGTCACCAACACCCTCTTCACTTCAAGATAAATCAGACCACAAACGGTATTATTGCCTTTCTGTCTGCAGGATATTCACAGAAATTGTTGCGATACCACTTATGCGATGCAAGCGCCCTCGGAAACAGATTCCCGGCCGTAAACAGTGCAAATGCCAGCCCAGGTAATGAAAAAGTCATCAAAGCCCATCCCGACCATTCAATTATTTCACCAAAATAATGCGGAGATGAAACATAATTAAACAGCCAGCCCCGGGGCATGACATATTCCTGCGGACTGGACATCCTCATCTTTCTGAACTCCAGATCGGCTCTTTTATTTATATAAAATCCCGCAAGAAACAGTACCAGACCGGAAATGAACTGCATGCTAAACAACCATTCTGTATTGTAAATATTCAGATGAAAAATACCATAACCGTTTACAAAACCATTCATACAGTTAAAAAGAAAGGCCATGCCGGCAATTATCAACGGATAAGGCTTATCCTTACCTCCCTGTATAAATGAATAGATGAATGTCCTGTACAGATAATGCGACAACCAGAAAAAAAGGAATATAATTTTTACCGGACTTTTATCCTGCGCCGAGAAAAAATAAAGTGTCATCAGAAACGGTGAGGGCAGTTCCATGATCATCCACGCCCAGCCCGACTTTATAGCCGGGCCCCATCCTTTTCTCAGAAACTTACCATAAGGGGCCTGAATTAATAACAGTGCAAAAAAAACTGCAACTGACAATCCAAGCAAAACATAACAGACAGCCTTGTACAATTCAACAGATTGCATATCATATTTTTTTTATCAGGCAAATCTGTTATTTTTTTCTGAAAATCCATCTGTTCCCTGTAATTTATATCCGGGTTAATTCATTTATTGTATTTTATCTTCATTTATACAGGGATTTTATCCCAAATGATTTTATCTTTCATATTCTGTTTAAAAATCATTTTTTATCTTTGACATAAACAAGTGCATACAATACCTCATTCATTATTAAATTATTAATTTTATGAAACCTGCGATCATTATTCTAGTTCTGATGGGAATATTATTATCGTGCAATCAAAACCAGCAAAAGAAAATCATTTATCCTGAAACTCACAGGGTCAATATTGTTGATACAATATTTGGCACCCCGGTTCCCGATCCATACCGCTGGCTGGAGGATGACATGTCAGCAGAAACGGCTGCATGGGTTGAAGCACAGAACAAAATCACCTTCGGATATTTTGAGCAGATTCCGTATCGCGAAAAACTGAAGGAAAAACTGACAGCAATGTGGAACTTTGAAAGGTTTTCTGCTCCCTTCACTGAAGGAGATTACACTTATTTCTATAAAAACGACGGCCTACAGAATCAGTCAGTATTATACCGTCAGAAAGAGGGTGGTGAACCTGAGGTATTCCTCGACCCCAATAAATTCTCACCCGACGGTACCGTATCCCTGGGTGAACTCGGATTCTCAAAAGACGGCAGCCTAATGGCCTATTCAATATCTGAAGGCGGATCAGACTGGAGAAAAATAATTGTCAAGAATGCCATTACAGGGGAAATAATCGGGGATACTCTTAAAGACATTAAGTTTTCAGGCATCTCATGGCAGGGCCAGGAAGGATTCTACTACTCAAGTTACGACAGACCTGAGGGTAGCGAGCTGTCGGCAATGACCGACCAGCACAAGCTTTATTTCCACAAAACCGGAACAAGTCAGTCAGAGGATAAAATAGTCTTTGGCTCCGATATAAAAAGAAGATATATAAGCGCTTCCGTAACTGAAGACGGTAAATTCCTGATAGTGTATGCATCTGTCTCAACAACCGGAAACGAGCTGTATATCAAAGATCTTACAAAACCCGGAAGTAAATTCATTACCGTTGTGGATAATTTCAATAACGACCATACCGTAATTGACAATGTCGGTGACAAACTTTTTATACTGACAAATTTAAATGCACCGAACCGCAGGGTCGTGGTTGCAGACGCAAAGAATCCCAGACCTGAGAACTGGGTCGATTTTATTCCGGAGACAGAAAATGTTCTGGATGCGACAAGCGGAGCCGGTTATATATTTGCACATTACATGATAGACGCCATTTCAAAGGTGAAACAATACGACAGGCAGGGTAACCTGATAAGGGAACCTGAACTTCCGGGCATCGGTACAGCTTCGGGCTTCGGAGGAAAAGAATCAGACAGGGAGCTTTATTATACATTTACCAATTATATTACACCCCCGACTATTTTCAGATTTGATCCGAATACAGGAAAAAGTGAGATCTACAAGAAACCTGCAGTTGCATTCAACGGGTCGGATTTTGTCTCGGAACAGGTTTTTTACAATTCGAAGGACGGCACAAGAATACCGATGATAATAACTTACAGGAAAGGCACGAAACTGAACGGAAAGAATCCCGCAATGCTGTACGGTTACGGCGGATTTAATATAAGCATCACACCATCATTCAGCGTACCTGTGGCTGTATGGCTTGAACTTGGAGGAGTATACGCGGTTCCCAATATCCGGGGTGGTGGTGAATACGGGGAGAAATGGCATCTTGCCGGGACGAAGATGAACAAGCAGAATGTATTCGACGATTTTATAGCTGCAGCGGAGTACCTGATAGCCAATAAATACACTTCATCTCGATATCTTTCTGTAAGGGGAGGATCAAACGGCGGATTGCTGGTCGGTGCGGTGATGACTCAAAGGCCCGACCTTTTCAGAGTGGCTCTCCCTGCAGTAGGCGTTCTCGATATGCTGCGTTATCATAAATTCACTGCAGGTGCCGGATGGGCATACGATTACGGCACTGCTGACGAAAGCCGGGAAATGTTTGAATACCTTTTGAAATATTCACCGGTGCATAACGTAAGGGAATATGTTGATTATCCGGCAACACTGATCACTACAGCCGATCACGACGACAGAGTAGTACCGGCCCACTCATTCAAATTTGCCGCCCACCTCCAGGCAAAATACAAAGGGAATAACCCTGTTCTTATACGGATTGAAACCAGGGCTGGACACGGAGCAGGAACCCCGGTAAGCAAAAGTATTGAACAGTACGCTGATATATGGGCGTTCACTCTGTATAATATGGGCATAAAATCTGTCAAATGACGGGAAAAAGGAAAATAAGAACAGGCATATTCGGATCGGGTTTTGCTGCCAGATTTCATTTTGAAGCTCTTAAAAAAGTAACTGTTGCTGATGTTGAAGTAGCAGGGGCTTATTCTCCGACTTCCGAAAAACTGAATGAGTTCACCCGGCAGAGGGGTATTAAAGCCTATAAAACTCCGGAAGAACTCATCGGGGATGTTGATGTTGTTCATGTATGCACTCCTCCGTCAACTCATGAACCGCTCACTGTTGCAATACTTGAAAAAGGTAAACATGCTGTGGTGGAGAAGCCTCTTACCGGGTATTTCGGTGACGGGAGTGAGGATTTCAACGGAGATACTTTTGATCGCCGTGAAGGGCTGGAACATACCATTGCCAGTCTGCGCAGGATGCTTGATGCCGAGAGGAAGAGTGCCGGAAAGATAATGTACGCCGAAAACTGGATTTATGCTCCGGCTATTCAGAAGGAGAGAGAATTAATCGAAAAATCGGGTGCACAGGTTTTAAGAATGCTTGGAGAGGAGTCTCACTCAGGTTCACATTCACCCGTTTACGGAATATGGAAATTTTCGGGTGGCGGATCATTAATAGGTAAGGGCTGCCATCCGCTCGCAGGAGCATTATACCTTAAGAACGTGGAGGGACGCAGTCGTTCGGGTAAACCGATCAGACCTGCAGCCGTTTCAGCCCGCACACACGCCGTAACGCGTATGCCCGGATTTATTAATAAAGGGCATCTTCGCACAGGATACAGGGATATTGAAGAATACGGAATAATGCACGTGCTGTTTGAGGATGGCAGCTTTGCGGACATAATTGCAAGCGAACTGGCACTCGGAGGAGTTGTAAACCGTCTGGAGGTGTTTGCAGACAACCACCGTACAATCTGCAGTATGACTCCCAACAATGCAATGCAAACCTATACTCCTGATGAAAAGTATTTTAAAGACATTTATATAGTTGAGAAAACTGAAACAAAGCAGGGGTGGTCGTGGGTGAGCCCTGATGAATCGTGGTTTAACGGCTATCAGCACGAGATGGAGGCATTTTACCGGAGTGCGGCATACGGCGAGCCTGTTGAGAGTAACAGCATGCTTGCCTCGGATGTTATTGCAACCATCTATGCCGCGTATGTTTCGGCAGCCGGAAAGGGCAGCGAGGTGGAGATCACTTTACTTTAGCATGCCAACCCGGCCTGTCGGATACGGGTTATACTCTGACAGTCTGTTTTTTGGCAAGTGTGTCAATTATTCCGGGGTTAGATTAATACTTTCTGAGACGATATTCAGCTTCAATATATCTCCAGGCCTCTCCAATCGGGCAGTTTCGGGAATTTTGCATGGGGTTCAGCCTGGTACCAGAAGCACACCGACGATATATCGGATTTCTGGGCAAGGTATCTTCCTCCCCTTCTCCATCCAAGATCCTGAATTGTTATCCTGATATCTTTATCAAATCTTACAGGGTCCATAATATGCCAGCGGTAGAGCCCGAATCTCTGCATCACATTGTAATGACCATCCCCGCGTATAACCTGGTGCAATCCGGAATAAGGTGTACAGAATTCAGTGTAATTAACCTCCTCAACCCCATACTCATTTTTCCTCCGTGTGTCAAAATCGTAGGAACCGCAGAAATAGTCTTCGGTTCCGGTGCCACAAATTGTTGGATATTCGGTATCACCGTCGAGAAAGAATTTTATTTCACCTTCGCCCCACCATCCGTTGTTATGAACTCCCCACGCCATGTAAACCCCCACATAATGACCTTTACCTTTCACTCCGTCAACAATTGTATATACAGAGGTTTCGTTGGGATTTGTTCTTCTGAATTGTGCATGCAGGTATGCTGCGTCGGATGGTACATCGGTAAGGGTATAGTCAATCTGGTAAAAAAGAGTCATGGGGTCGGTATCGTTAATGTTTTCCATTGTGATCCTGCACCTTTTTCTGAAAGGCATCACCCAATAACAGTTGAAGGCACTTCCGGGGTTAACACATACGGCCAGGGAAGAAAGTTGTGCATATGTTCCCCATCCCATGCCGAAAAAATCTCCCACAGGGCACTCTATTGAAGGTTCGGTTTCATCGTCCCAGTAAAAACGGATAATAGAGAACCTCCAGTTGCCGGTCGGAGTCATCCAGATATGCTGTATTGCGCCGGGACCTGTTATATCTGCAAGGGTGATTGTTTCACCGGGTTTGATCCTGATATACGGATTCACCTTCCACCCTTTGCCAAGGTCGCGTGCGGCATTAGCTGCATTGGCAACATTCGGCTTATCCCTGTCGGCCGGGTCGGCCATACCGCCTTTCCCCTTTTCTCCGCTGAAATTCTCGGGACTTATTGAACGGGTTTTGCCATCCGACAACCTGTAGAGGTTACCCATATTCATGTCGAGCCCGTTAAAACGTGACTGGGAGAACAGCATCCCTGAAAGTAAAAAACAGCAAAATAACAGAATGGTTTTTTTCATGATTGCCAGGTTTTTAATTTAAAAGTAAAAATAATCAATATTATCCGATTAATAATTTACAATTTGAATCTGGCAGAGAATACTCATTTTATGCATATGAAGAAGAAAGTCCTGGAATTTCAGCAAAATGCATTGTTCCGGAATTGCCTCCTGTTATTTCATTATTATCAATAAGAACAGGGATTTCCATCCCGGATGAAACTTATCAAGGTTGCTGTTCTCATTTTTTTGAAGGCATGCAAGCTAAAAAGAACATCACCTGTAAAAAGTTTTGATAATAAAATGTTTTTTACTTTAAACAACTTCTGATAACCCCTCCAAACATGAAGTTCTTTAATAATATATTGACTTTGATTAAGAATTTTCGTAACTTGCATACGATAGCTCTTCCTTTTCTGTTAATTTGATACTGTCGCTTATGAAAAAAGTAATTTTTCGCAGTCTGTTGACAGGATAAAAATTCTCTTTTCAGTGATCCTGCTGGGTGTTTTCTTTTTTGGATTTGAGGGTGGAATGTATGCAGCTTTGGAAATCTGCGGGCCAACATTAATATGCACATCAAATTCAGGGCAATATACCGTAAATTGCCAATGCACTACTACCTGGACCTGCAGTTCTAATCTTTCTTTAACGTCAGGTGATGGAACACCAACAGCCACATTCACGGCAAGTTCCAATGGTAGCGGATGGGTTAAAGCACGGGCATATTATGAAGGTGCATGGTGAGAAGATGTTTACCCAGTTTGGGTTGGGCCGCCTGTAGTGGATGTTATAACCAACGAGGGAAACGATTGGGAGAATCATCTACACGCTTTTGCATTCTGGCCGGCATATTATCATATTTCACAACCTGTTCATTCATTAGATGTTAATTATCCGGGTGAGATTTGGTATTGTTATCAAAGTTTCGCGGAAACTTATCTTCCAGGTGATCCATACAATTATTACTTTACTCTTGAAGCATCAAATACCTGTGGATCTAACTATTATCCATTCGATTTCTTTTCAGGAGATTAATGAGATTTGACGGCAATGTTCAAAATAAAGAGTGTTTTAACAAAACACTCTATATTAAATACTATTTTTAAGTAATTTAATATTACCAGAATGTTAATAATTAAAAACCCACTATTTTATTTTGGATTCATAATGATATTTACATTACTAATTCATTGTGAAAATAAAGACAGATTTTATCGACCAGACCTACCCGAGCAAATATGTGCAATTGGATTGATTGACATCGATGATACCACATACTATGATACGTTTTCTCCTCTAAGACCTCCTTTCATCCCTCACGATAGTTTGGTCTTTTCCCGTAGCATTTTATTTGAGAAATCTTTTCACCTGAATACGTCGAGGATAGGATATTAAGAAGATTTTCGTTAAGAATTTCACATGATGATTACAATCTGACTTATTTTGAAAAAGATTATGTAGAAAAACAGATTGAATTCAAAATTCCTTCTAATTTAAAATTTGAAACTGGTGAGAAGTATGTTTTTAATGCAAGTGAGCAAAATGCAGATGAAATATCAGCTAAGTGTATTGTTCCTGAATTTCCTCCCGAATTATCACTAGTTTCATTACAAAAAGAATTTGCTATATATGATTTACCTAAATACAGTTATTATTATGATGAGGCAAATGGGAGGTATACAGGCGAATCAGAATATACCCAGCGAAAAGCTAAAATTGAAATTTCATTCCCAAATGATAATCCAGCCGCCTACTATGCAATTCTCTTAACAGGTTCTTATAGTGATTCACGAGTAGATTGGTCACCAGGTTGGGGTTCAAACCTTTTTAATTACTCAATAACTGATAGTAATACTGATGGTTTTTTTATAAATTACCAGCACATAAAACAGTACAGAAGATTTTTATCAAATTTTCAGAGACAAGCTTTGGCGAGGTTAATAGATTGTATCCATTGAGTGCATATTTTTTCAGTGCTAGTCAGATAAGGGGTTCCATTTGTAAGCTTAATATATCAGTGCAATGGGATGGAGTGCAATTTATTCCGGAATATATTAAATGTTTTAGAATCAGACTACTTTCTATTCCAAAAGAAGCTTACCTCTTTTACAAGAGCCTTTACACTAGTAAAGTACAAAATGATGATCCTTTTTCAGAATTGATAAATATTAATGGGAATGTTGTTAATGGAAATGGGGTCATAGCTCTGTGCAGAAGCAGAGAATTGATAGTATATACCGGCCAGACTGGCGGAATGTTTGATCCGTTCTTCTAAGAATCAGAATGAGTAATTGGCATGAGGCATGTAACTTAATGTTACCAGCTGTGAAAAGACAGTTAAAATAGTTTTTCTTGACTTTAAACAATTTCTGGTAACCCTTCCAAAGATGAAGTCCTTTAATAAAATATCCATTTTCTGGCTGGTACTTATTCTTTCAGCCGGGACTTCTTTTGGTCAGACAATCACAGTCAGAGGGAGAGTGTTTGACAAAGAAACGGGACAACCGGTAAGCCATGGCCTTATATCTATTAACCCGGGAAACATATCAACAACATCAGATATGAACGGGGACTACCTGCTTTACTCAAGTCAGGGTATCAGACAATTGTCAGCCCAGGTGCTTGGCTACAGGCCGCTGACGATAGATTTTTATGCCAAATCCGACACAGTTATTTATTTGTACCTCCAGGTGCTGCCCTATGAACTTGATGAAGTGACTGTAACCGTCGAACAGGTCAAAAATGTAAGGATCACACAGCAGGGAAATATCGTTATCACCCCTGCTGCCATGAAAGAAACGCCTCGCGTATTCAGCGAACCCGACCTTATGAAATCTCTCCAGCTTATGCCGGGGGTGATAGCCGGAAAAGACGGCTCCTCCGACATCTACGTCAGAGGAGGAGGCGCCGGCCAGAATATCATCCTTGCCAACGGGTGTTACTTCTTTCTTCCATCCCACTTCCTTGGAATGCTCTCACCTGTCGATCTTGATTTCCTCGATAACGCCCAGATATACAAAGATTACTTCCCGGCAGAACTGGGAGGAGGTGCAGGTTCTGTAATAGCCCTCCGGTTTAAAAAACCCCGGACAGATTCCCTTCATGCACAACTCCGCCTTGGAATGCTTTCTTCAGGCTTTACCGTTGAATTGCCGGTTAAAAGTCAAAACCTTAATATTACAGCCGGTCTGAAACGCGGCAACTACGGGATCATCGGATTCATGCAAAAAAAGATTTTGCCGGAAGAAGTGATACCATTCCTCCCGTCAGATGATTATGCATTTTATGACGGTTATGTCAGCATTGATCATTCTTCGGAAAACCTTGGGAAAATAAGCTATCTCTTCTTCGGCAATTACGACAGGGGAAAGCAGGAGAACGAAATAAGCAGCAAAAATGCTGATACAATCCTGTTTTATCTCGACAGGATATCGACCGGGTGGAAAAGCATGGTGCATGCCCTTCAATGGGAACCGCCTGCTGTAAACGGCCTCATCTGGAAACTCGATCTGAATTACAACAGGCTTACTATGGACCGTGAAATGTTCCGTCAGACCGAAAAAAGATTTGCAGCAAAGCTTTTTGATGTAATAAAAACCACCTATTCTTTTTCACCCACATCAGACATTATCGGTTCATCACTGACAGTGTCGGGCAAATCTGAAAATCTGAGATGGAGAGCAGGATTATCTGACAGGATAAGGCTTTTCTCTCCGAATATTACGGCAAAAAATATCAGTTATAAAAAATCCCTAAAATATACTTATGGTGAAACCGTAAGGTTATTTGAACCGGCTTTGTTTTTTCATCATCTTATCATATCACCAATAAGTTGCTTCTGGATGCCGGCCTGAGAGTCTCCGGAGTGTTTGCCGGGAATTATTCCGGCATTATCCCCGAACCCCGCCTGAGACTGGCATACGATCCCGACGGCATAATCTCTCCGCATATCAACTACGTACGATTGAGCCAGTTCGACCACTCGGTGGAAGGCACAAATGCCGGACTGAGATCCATGCTCTGGCTGCCCGTCTCAAAGGAGTTCGGCCCTGAAGTATCAGAAGTAATATCGGCCGGTTTCCAGGGTCAGATAAAAAAGCAATTCCTCTGGTCACTCGACGCTTACTATAAAAGAATCAAAGGTATGCTCGATTATAAATCTGGCGCCAGCTTCGTGTACGATACTACATTTGTCGAACTCCTTGACGTTATTGAATGAAGGGCTTACGGGCTGGAGGCCGGGATTATTAAAAACACCGGCAAGCTGACCGGCAGCCTGAGCTATACATATTCAAGATCAAAACAGCAATGGGGCGCCCCGCAGGGGTTGATATGGATACCTGCAAACGCCGACAGACCACATAACGTCAGCATTGCCCTTAAATATCATTTAAATTCAAACACCAGTTTCGGTCTGAACTGGGTGTTCCAGTCAGGCTCTCCTGCAACCATTTACATGCATGAGACATCTTACGGAAGATTTTTCAATTCAAAGAATAATATCAGGTATTTCGATTACCACAGGATGGATATCTCAATCAGGCACCTTATTTACAAAAAGCGGCTTTCAGTATTCATCGACGGGGATATATATAACGTTTACAACCATAAAAACACCTTCTACTTTAAAGAAGTATATGACTGGATACAGCAGAAGCATTATTTCAAAAATATCTCTCTCTTCCCGATAATGCCGACTTTGACTATCATTGTAAATTATTAATTTTGGAATTAATAAATCATTTTGAATGAGAATTTCTTCAATTCTTTTTCTCCTTATTGTATTTGCCGGATGCAAATCGCGGGAAGCCAGGGACATCTCAGATCCTGCAGGATTACTTTACATAATTGGCGGCGGTTCGCGCCCTGCCTCAATGCTTCAGGAGATGGCACAACTGGCCGGAATAAATGAAAACCGGTATATTTATGTCCTTCCAATGGCAAGCGCCGAGCCTGACAGTGCAATACTATGGGCAAGAGAGGACTTTGGTGCTGCAGGCATCAGAAATGTTTATGGTTTCAATTTCAGAAGAGGTGAATTGCAGCCTGTGAAACAACTTGATTCGGTGAAGAATGCAGGATTGATATACATAAGCGGCGGCGTTCAGTCAAGATTTATGGATGCCGTTCTTGGGACCCCTCTTTATGATGCTGTTCATTCAGCATACAGGAAAGGTGCAGTAATAGCGGGCACAAGTGCCGGAGCTGCCGTTATGGGCAGGAAAATGATAACCGGAGAACTATTGAAACACCCCGGGGAAGATACAGGCTATACAACTATCGAGGCAGGTAATATCGAAATAAAAGAGGGACTGGGGCTGATCAGCAGTGTTATTATTGATCAGCATTTTATAAAACGTCAGCGACTAAACCGTCTTGTAGCGGTTTCAATTGAAAATCCTGATGAGATATGTATTGGTATAGATGAGTCAACAGCTGTTATTGTTGATGGTGAATCAGCAAGAGTAACAGGTTCAGGACAGGTTATTGTAATCAGGAATGAAACAAAAAACATGAAGGTAATAAACGGACTTCTGGGGTCAGGGGGGCTGGATCTGGGTGTTTACCTGCCCGGAGAATCATTTGAACTGAAATAGGTTACAGGAAATAAAATTAATATCTTTAACAGTCTGCCTGTGGTTTTTTTCCGGTAATTATTTTTCATAGTTCCCTTTCATGATAACAGTCCCTTCACGTACAGCCCACCTACCCATTGCCAGCAGGTGAACCATCTCCAGGTTCTTTGTCAGGAACAGCAGGTCTGCATCCATCCCTTTCTCAATAGAACCTTTTCGCCTGAGTTTTAATACCGAGGCCGGATTTGACGTCATCACCCTGATTGCCGTTTCTACGGGAAGCTTCTCAATGTTTACCGCATCCCTGATTTCTTTCAGTCCTGCTGAAGGCAGCCCTGTTTCGAGCCTGATGAGGTTTCCCTTTTCATCAAAGGAAGGCAGCGATCCGCAGGCATCGGATGAGAAAGTAATGTTCTGTACCGGGACACCCGCTTCGAGCAGCATCTTTAACGCAGTAGACGGTTTAATCTCTTCATCGGGGAAATATGGCCAGGCACTGGTTGTGATATCTATAAAACCTGTTTTCCCGTAAATTCTGGAGTCTTCAAAAATATAGTTATTTCGGTTGCAGTGGGTAGGCAGGAACTGAGTGTATTTAAGTTCGCTGCGTTTTACTGCTTCCTCTATCGGCGAAAATGGATTTCTTGCATCACCCATATGGATATTTACGAGTCCGGCCTTTTTACCCAGCATACCTCCCACACGTGCATGGGCGGCAATCCTGATGAGTTCCTCTGTTGAAGGGCAGGAACTGCGGTGGTCGGAGAGAGCTACCTCTCCCACTCCGATTACCTCCTCTATCATGGCGATGTCTTTCCCGATATCTCCGGTAATAGTCGGGCATGGCACCTGGTAAGCACCTGTCCATATCCATGCTGAACCACCCTCCAGTTTTATTGCTTTGGCTTTCATAAGCACCGATTCAACATTACGGGTAAAACCGTCTGTACCAAGACATCCGACCACAGTGGTTACACCTCCTTCAAACATTTCCGAAAGTTTCATCTCAGTCGTCCTGGTTGCCGGGCCTCCCTCACCCCCGGCTCCCGCAATATGAACATGACCATCGATTAACCCTGGTATTACAATTAATCCTTCCACATCAATCTCCTCCGCTTCAACTCCTGCCGGAAGAGTAAGCCCCTGTCCAATGGCAGCAATGGCACCTCCGCATACCAGAATATCTGTCCTGCCTGCATAATGAGGTTTATATAACTCCGCGTTTCTGATCAATATCATAATAATTAAGGTATTTTATCATCTGTCATAAAGATATGAAGTGTGAAATAATTTTATGCTACTTTTATGCTTTGCCTGAACACTTTTTCAAATTATTCGTATGCGATTAAAATTCTCAGTGCCACATAACCTGGTTATAGTATTCAGCATTGTAATAATTGCTGCCGTTCTTACATGGATAATTCCGGGAGGAAAATATGACCGCCAGACGGTGACCGTCAACGGGGTGGAGCGCAGTGTAATAGTGAACGGTTCTTTTCAGTATGTTGACAGCCAGCCCCAGACCTGGCAGATATTTGCAGCTTTTTACAAAGGCTTCATAAGCATGTCGCACATCATTGTGTTCATCCTTATGATTGGCGGCGCTTTCTGGATCATGAATGAAACAAAATCCATCGATGTGGGAATCTTTGCCTTTCTCGGTTTCACACGGTCGATGGAAAAATTCGGACTGGTTAAACGTCTGGGGGTAAATAACATAATCATTACAATGATAATGGTTATTTTCAGCCTTTTTGGTGCAATATTCGGAATGAGCGAGGAGACCATTGCCTTTGCCGTAATTTTTGTGCCGCTGGCAATTTCAATGGGATACGACTCGCTTATGGGTGTTGCATTGTGCTATTTTGCTGCACATATTGGGTTTGCCGGCGCCATTCTTAATCCCTTTACCGTGGGAATTGCACAGGGTCTGGCAAGCGTTCCCCTTTTCACGGGAATCGAATACCGCACTTTCTGCTGGGTTATTATCACAGCTGTTGGTATCTCCCTTGTGCTCTGGTATGGGGCAAGGATTAGGAAAGACCCCCGCAAAAGCCCGATGTACGAGGCAGATATATTCTGGAGGCAGAAGGGAAGTTCGCATATTGATGAAATTAAGTATCACACACCTGTTTCTGCCTGGATAACAGCATTTCTGACCGGCATTGTTTTAATAATCTTTGCTGTCAGATACCCGATAACCAGCATGTCTGTCGGTCTATCTGATATTTCCATCCCGGCCCTGCCTCTTCTTGCCGGATTTTATTTCCTGACAAGTTTTATCACATTAAGAAAATCGCTTCATTTCTTTGTCCTCAACATACTGGCCTTTACCATGCTATACCTTATCGTTGGTGTGCTGGGGTACGAATGGTACATCATGGAAATAGCGGCACTCTTTATGGCAATGGGGCTGGTAACAGGTTTCTCGGCAGGAAAGAAGCCGGGAGAACTGGCAAGGCTGTTTGTGGAAGGAGTCAAAGATATTGTTTCGGCTTCGCTGGTGGTAGGATTTGCCGGAGGTATCATTGCCATCCTCACCGACGGTCATATAATCGACACGGTGCTTTACTCCCTGTCGGGTGCCCTTGAGGGTGCTAACCATCTGTCTGCCATAACAATTATGTACGTATTCCAGTCGCTTCTTAACCTTGTTATAACCTCGGGTTCGGCCAAGGCAGCCCTGACCATCCCTATAATGGCTGAGTTTTCGGATATAGTTGGTTTAACACGCCAGGCAACCATAATGGCATTTCAGTTCGGTGCTGGCCTTACCGATATGATTGCTCCCACCTCCGGAGTACTGATGGGGGTTCTTGGAATGGCAAGGATACCCTATGCCAGATGGCTTAAATGGGTTATGCCAATCCTTATCGTTCTGGTTATTGTAGGTTTCCTGCTTCTTATACCGACAGTAACAATGAAGTTAAACGGATTCTGAAAGCTGTCCTGACCTGATAAGTTTAAATTATTTACAACCTGCCAGAGTCAATAAAAATAAGAAAAACTTCAACGCCTAGGGGCATTTCTGAAATGACTCGCAGGTTTCAGGATATGCGAGATAACTCCGTCAGCTTTGCTTTCAAAATATGAATCAGGGTTAAGGCTGGAATTGAGTATGAAACTTCCGTCATTCTCTTTCCAGCATTTAACCGTTATGCTGAGCAGGTTGTTACCTTCTATTACAATTTTATATAAAGGCTGCAAATCGGGTTTAAAACCATCGGCAAATTTTTCACCGTTGGCATAGATTAAGTCGCCCAGGTAATCTGAGGTTTTTGCCGAATCGGCAGGAGTTTCACCTATGTACCATGTCTTGTCCTTTTTCTCAAGTACGTAGCTGCTGTCGGCAGGAAAGGTGAAAGATATTTTTGTTATTTCATTACTTGCTGCATGAATCAGCGTTTTATCGCGCCAGTCGTCAAACCCTCCGCTGAAAGAGAAAGTAAGGAAACCGTTAACAGAATATACGGCCTTATCGTCATATTGTCTTATATAAGATGTGCCGTCTACACTTCCTCCGCCGTAACCTCCGTAAGGATTGTTTACAGGTTTATAGCTGAATCTTCCTATAACTACATCAGCAAGTTTTTTACCTTTCCGGTTCTCCGCAATTATTCTTATGCCAAGAGAATCATCCACATAATAATCCTTCCATTTTTCTTCAGAAACAGCCACCAGAGCCGATGGTTTTATTGTGATAAGATCGTTGAGTATATTTGCCACGGCCCCCTCTCTCGGCCTTGAAACAATATTTCCCTGTTTTATTTTCCATTCTCCGTTTTCCCTGAAAAATCCGAACTCTCCCCCATCCTGAAATCTGGGCTTGATTCTTATTCGTTCCACGGCTGATGTATCGAAGCTGACTATAGCTTTTTTTAATGTGGATTTTTCACGGGGGATTTTTGTAAGAAAAGTAATAAAAAGTATAATCAGCAGTGCAGCAAAAATGTAAAACAACTTTTTACTGTCGAACCTTTTACTCATAACTTACCTCCATTCTTTTAATTCGTTTATTCCTGTTCACCTGCCATCTGGCGAATCCATAAGCGATAATTATGATAAGCGGGGATAGAAAATTGAACCATTTCAGAAAAGCTCTTCTGCCGTCGGGCATTTCCTTTATTGGCCTTGAAGTAACCTCTTTGGTTCTCAATTCAATCAGTCCGGTTTCATCCGAAAGCCAGTCGATCGAGTTCACTAAAAGACTGACGTTATCTTCAGGGAGACGATTGCCTCTCTGGGGTCCGTTTACGGCAAAATCGCCGTCGCTGATTATTATCATCTTTGAATATCCTGCATCCGCCAGTTTTCCCTCCAGTATCCCGGCCACAGTCAGCTTTGAAAGCGGGAAGTCGCTCATTGTCCATTGTTTTTGCACATCAAAATAAAGGGGTGCTCTGACAGTACCTGACCTGTCAGATGACCAGGCTATAGGGGTGAATTTTTTGGTTGAATCGCCTGCAAAGTTTATCGGGCTGGCAAACTGAAGGCTGACCGATTCGAGGCCTTTTGTTACAGGATTGTCCGCGAAATTTGAAATTACCGGGAGATACGGGAACTGTATCTGGGTTGTCATAATAAAATTACCCTGCTGCTGCTGAAGGGACACAAAGCCGCAACTGGCATCGGTAATAAAGCTTTCTGAGACAACAATACCTTTCCTCTGAAGCCATTCTTCAAGTCCGTAGCTTACTGCACGTCCCATTGCCACCGAAAAGTCTCCTTCCACGCGGTCGAATGCAAGCAGGAGTTTTCCTCCGCCGGCAAGGTAAGTATCAATACGCCTCAGATGCTCTGCCGGTATTGTGTCCTTTGGCCTGATTATGGCAAGTGTCCTGAACCGGGAAGGTATTTCAGCGGTATCATTAATAACGTAAGGTTCAATATTGTACAAAATGCTGAGGTTTTCATAAACCTCAAATAATTCATTTGCAGCCGGTTCTCCGTGACCCTGGACAAGTCCGATTACCGGTTTTTCTGTTACCGATAATTTCTTTATTGCCGACGAAAGTGAATATTCCATACCGGCGCCCGGCTGGAAGAAAGGTATAACCTCTTTTTCTTCACCCATCGACACAACAGCACCGAGGTATGCCTTTTGCTGTTTTACCTGGTCTTTCTCCCTCACATTTATCATAACAGGCTGTATTCCGTTTTTAACAGCCTCCTGCTCAAGCTCCTCCTTTTCATTCGGGTTTACAAACCTGTATACAACCATTCCTTTCGATCTGTTTCCGTACTCAATGAGCATATCCTTCAGACTGGTTGAAATATTAATGATATTGGGGGGAAGATCTTTTGAAAAATATGCGGTAACCGTTACAGGTCTGTCAAGTTCCTTAAGAATATTTCTGGTTGCCTTGCTGAGGGTATATTCTTTGTTTTCCGTAAGATCGAGTCTGATGGAATAAATATGTGTGAGGATATTTATTATAATGACTATAAGAACCATCAGTCCGATTGTCGTGGATATTTTTGCCGTCTTCATCATGTCAGTTAAGTTTTGATGTTAACATTAATTGAAGGCGTTTCTCCGGGCAAGAGAGACCTCAGTGAGGAACAATCCCATGAAGGATACTGAAAGAAAATATACGATATCCTTCAGATCAACAACGCCTCTTGACAGGCTTTCAAAATGCACAGTCATGCTGAGAGTACTCAGAATCTGCCCCGGAAGACCTTTCATACTTCCTGAAATTACCTGGAATATGATATGAAAAAACAATCCTATGAAGAGAGAGGAGAGAAATGCCACAATCTGATTGTTAGTAATGCTGCTGGTGAACAATCCTATACCTGCATAGGCTGCACTTATAAGGATCAGGGCAAGGTAACCGCAAAGAACTGCACCACCGTCGATATTTCCGATACGGGAAATGGTTATAATATAAGGAAAGGTGAGTGCCAGAGCAATTGCAATCAGCAGAAGTGTTGCCAGGTATTTCCCGATTATTACCTGCCTGTCGGTTACCGGTTTGGTAAGCAGGATTTCAATTGTGCCGCTTCTGTTCTCTTCTGCAAACATTCTCATTGTAAGGGCGGGAATAAAGAAAAAAAGTGTCCAGTATGCTATTCCGAAGAAAGGCCTCAGGCTGGCCTGTCCTGACATGAAAATATCTGAACCTGAAATCCAGGTGAAGAACCCGCTGAAGCCAAGGAAAAGAACTATCATTATAAATGCGGTCAGCGAGTCGAAGAAAGATGCAAGTTCACGTCTCGTAATTATCCAAATCTTTTCCATATCCGCGTTATTTAATTCATTGTGAGTTCCCTGAAGATATCCTCAAGTTTAGTCTCAAGCTGGGTCATTTCTGTAAGCACCCAGTTGTTTTTCACACAGAGGCTGAAAATTTCCCTTCTGGCCTCTCCCGACCTGCAATGTACATCAAACCTGTTTAATCTGCGGTCTGTGAAATCTACCATGGATACCGATTTAAGGTCTTTCAGGGCATTGAAAATATTATCTGTAGCGCCATCTTCTATCTTCACCCTTATAATTTCCGTACCCTGGGCCTGCTTTCTCAGATTGTCTGCCGTTCCGTCTGCCACAAGTTTTCCTTTATTTATTATAAAGATCCTGTCGCATGTAGCTTCAACCTCAGGCAGTATATGCGTACTCAGTATAACAGTTTTTTCCCTGCCGAGTTCTCTGATTAGTTTTCTTATTTCCGCTATCTGATTGGGATCGAGGCCTGACGTGGGTTCATCCAGTATCAGTATCTGAGGATCGTGTATCAGCGCCTGAGCAAGTCCCACACGCTGCCTGTATCCTTTCGACAACTCGCCTATTTTTTTATGTTTTTCACGGTTCAGTCCGGTAATCCTTATCATTTCGGCAACCCTTTTTTCGATTTCGTTTTTTCCTATTCCCTGAAGTCTTCCGCTGAATTCAAGGTATTCCATAACCGGCATATCATGATAAAGAGGGTTATTCTCAGGGAGATAGCCGATGTGTTTTTTAAGACCGACAGGATCCTCCTTCACCGATTTACCTCCGATGAAAACCTCCCCTTCATCGGCTGAGATATAACTTGTGATTATTTTCATGGTGGTTGTCTTTCCTGCACCGTTAGGTCCAAGAAAGCCTATAATTTCGCCTGTTGCTATTTTAAGCGAAATATTATCCACAGCTTTTTGTACACCATAGCGTTTGGTAAGGTTCTCAATAACTATATCCATAAAACATGTTTTTCAAAAACCGCCCCGAAATTATTTCATATGTCGAAATTTTAAAAACCGTGTCAAGTTAAAATTATGTTAAAATACAGGTTTACAATATACTTACCGGAAAACTGCCGTATCAGGATTTTACCTTTAGAAGCTGACATAAAAAGGTTGTCCTGCATGGAAATGAAATATTTGCTAATTTTAAAGGTTATTATATTCAAAAATTTAAGCCATGAAAAACCTTACCATTCCTTTAATCACTCTGATTTTAATATCAAGTGGTTGCGGCAACCGCGGCAAAGATGGTAAAAACCTCAAATCACCTGTTATGAAATTTACCCTTACAGAGGTTTGGACCAGTGATACTTTATTCAGGACACCGGAATCTGTGATTTATGACCCGCAACGTGATGTACTTTATGTCACTAATATTAACCTTGAGCCCCGGTTAAAAGACGGGAATGGTTTCGTTTCGAAAGCAGGAACAGACGGGAATATAATTGAACTGATGTGGGTTACGGGACTAAATGCACCTAAAGGTACTGCAATTGCAGGAGATACCCTCTATGTAGCCGACATTGATGAACTGGTTCTGATTGACCTTGAAAAGGGAAGCATTATTGCAAGGAAGACCATTGACGGCATCGGGATGATAAACGACATTACCACTGACGATGAAGGCAACCTCTACATCTCCGATACTGATGCAAATAAAATATACAGGTATTCGGGCGGGAATCTTACGGTATGGCTTGACCAGGGCCTCGATAAACCCAACGGCCTTCTTGCAGAAAAAACCAGGCTGCTGCTTGCTTCTATGGGAACCATGGATTTCGTCGCATTCGACCTGAAGACGAAAGAAAAAAAGGTATTTGCCACTGAAATAAACCGGGGCGACGGGGTGGCTTACACCGGTATTCCGGGGTATTACCTGGTGAGCGACTGGAGCGGTGAGATATTCATGATCAACGAGGATACCGGGAAGATCTCGCTGCTTAACACAAAGGAAGAACAGATGAACACAGCCGATATCTGTTATATAGCAGATAAAAACCTTCTGATAGTTCCCACTTTCGCCAAAAACTCGCTGAAAGCTTTCAGCCTGAAAGTATTTTAGGGTTCGAAATCAGATCACTGATCTGAGTTTTTCACAATTTCCTGAACCATTTTTGTAACTGTACGGAAATCTATTTTCCCTGTGCTCATCATAGGGAGTTCGTTTATTACCACGAAAAGTCTGGGCAGTGCGATTGAAGGAAGGTCGTTCATCATCTTGCGGAGAATTTCTGTTTTATTGACTTCCTTCGAGACGGTTGCAACAATATAAGATCCCTTTTTCTCATCTGAAACCTCCACGATGCAGCATGATACTCCTTCGGGAAGGTATTTCTCCATAATGTTTTCGACTTTCACTAGCGACACCATCTCTCCGCCTACTTTGGCAAATCTCTTATACCTGCCTGCATGCCACAGGTAACCATCCTCATCAATAAATCCCATATCTCCGGTATTATACCAGCCGTTAACAAAAGCTTCCGCCGTGAGTTCAGGATCGTCGTAATAACCCTTCATAACAAGATCGCCTTTTACAAGCACTCTTCCAATCTCGCCCGGTTTACATTCCTCACCTGTTTCGAGATTCTCAATACGCACCTGTACTCCAGGCAGAATTCTGCCCACACTGCCTGGTTTGTTATGATCGTTTGTATTGGTTGATATAACAGGTGATGTCTCAGTTGCTCCATATCCTTCAAGCAGTGTTACACCGTGTTTTTTTATAAAACCTTCCCTGAGTGCATCGGGGCACTTGTCGGCTCCTGCCACTACAACTCTTAGTGAGCTGAAATCGCCGGGTTCCGACTTGCTGAGATAACCCCAGAAGAAACTCGGAGTTCCTACCATCATAGTAGGCTTTTCTTCCCTTGCAATCCTGCTTATTGTCTGAAAATCGAGAGGATTGGCATAGGTTATCATTGTCATTCCGATGTATAACGGAAGCCACAAATCCACGGTAAGTCCAAATACATGGAAAAAGACCAGATTGGATAGAATCACATCAGTGTCATATAGATCTATGTGCTTCTTGATGCTTTCAATATTTGAGGATATGTTTCTGTGAGTAAGCTGAACTGCCTTAGGATCCTTTTCACTGCCGCTGGTAAAGAGGATAACAGAGGTGTCGTCTTCATTTCCCTTATGAATAAGATTAAGCAGTAATCCTGTAGGGAGTTTAGATTTCAGTGCTGCTTTAAGCTTGTCACCCGTGGTAACACCTGCCATAATGTCTTCAATAAGCACCATCCCGTCTATTAACGGGCAATTGATCTTTTCAAGCAGGGCTTTGGATGTAATAATTGTTTTGAATTTGCACTTTTTCTGGGCATATCTGGCATTTGCTTCGGCCCCGGTCGAATAGTTTATCATTACGGGTATCCTGCCGCTCATCAGTGCACCGGCAGTTGCGAGGGCACAACCGGCCGAGGTGGGTATCATTATACCTATGAATCCTTTATCGTACTTCTGAAATTTGGAACTCAGAATCAGCGATCCTATCAGGGCAGTTGAATAGGTCACGTTTTTACCGGTAGTTTTGTCCTTTATGGCCATTTTGCCTGAATGTTTTTTTGCCATACGGACAAACTGCTGATGTAATAACATAATATTCAGTTTTTTATTAAAAATGTAACTTTTTAAAGCAAGCTAATATAGCCAAATAAGTTTAATATCAAAAAAGGGTACGGAAAAATATTCTAAAAACAAATTACTTCGCCTCCCTTATATATATCTGATTTACTGTTATTAATAATAATTCATCAATTATAAAAAGAAAAGATTCTCAGTACGGTCGAAAAAAATATTAACCGGAATAAAAAGCAGGGATAAAAACAAGGGGGGGGTTGGAGAAGGCGGGGCAGTTTTTATTCAAGTAAAACAAATGAAGCCCAGTAATATGGGTCGTATTTTGCTCTTAATGTTTCGCGTGCCGTATGGAAAGCGTTTCTGATCTCTTTTGTTTCTGTGATATTTTTATAAAACACCGACATAAACTCGACTGTTTCCCGATCGGGTATCTCCCAGAGGCTCATTACAATGAAACGGGCTCCTGCTATCTTAAGTGCCCTCTGCAAACCATAAACTCCTTCACTTCCTTTTATATCTCCCAGTCCGGTTTCACAGGCTGAAAGTACAATCAGGTCGCAGTTCCGCATATCTATCTGTGATGCTTCCTGTGCTGTAAGCACTCCGTCCTCCGGATTTCTGCTTATGGTATCTGCCCATACATCATTTGCACCGGCAAGGACCAGGCCTGAACGCATAAGAGGATTTTCATTGTTTACGAAATTTTCAACCCCAAGACTTCTTGTGATTCCCCTGAACGGAATATTGCCAAACTGAATGTTTCTTTGCGCCTCTTCGAATCTTTTCCTGTCAGGATCTTCAAAAAAGAAACCGTGGGTGGCAAGGTGTTGAATATTGTATTTACCGGCATTCTCCTTAAAATAAGCCTCTGTTGCATCTTTGCCCGAGAGGTATTTAACTTCGTACTGAGCGCTAGTGAGGATCTTTGAAATCATATCCCCCTCACTTTTCGTTCCGTCAAGATATGGCCAGACCTCAAAATCGGGGTTACCGGTAGTGTAACTAATACCACCGTAAATGAGTGCTGTGGGTTTGCTTTTTTCTGTTGCTGCAGTAACACCGGATATCAGTCCGGTGCTGATCGTTGTGTTTATCCTGTAATTGTCGCACAGGTAAACCTCACGGCTGCTACTGAGTGACGGGAATGATACTTTGTTAAGCAATCCTGACGGTGAAATATAAACAGTTGTAATACCTTTCAGATATTGTTCAAGAGGTCTCCAAATAAGATCATAAAGTTTACCGTTCGGTTTTTCTTTTGTTCCGTAAATTTCACCAATTATGTAAGGTGTATATGAAGGTCTCTCAATCAGTGCCCTTAACTGGTTCTCTGTGAAGAGTTTTATCATTTCAGGATATTGGGAGTCGTTTCTGACTATCAGGGCACAATAGGTTGCTTCATTACCTCCATCTTTTTCCCTTCTGATGAAATCGGTGAACTCAATGGCTGCTTCTCCCGGTTTAAGGTTTTTCCTGACAGTTTCCCATGTGACCTGCAGCGTCTTCCGGTAATCGCTGAAATCCTGTGATTCTGAAACAAGAAAACGTTCCATTTCATTGGCCTTGTTTTCCAGATCGTTGATGTTTTTACTCCTCATCTCCACAGGTGTTGAATAGAGTGCGGATATTTCCTTCTTAAGGCTGATCCATTCATCGTACCTGTTAAGTAGCCCGGGATTGTTGCTGTTCAGTATTGCCTGGCGCATGGCGGTGCTTGATTTAAGCATCAATCCTTTCGACAACAGTATGTTATTATATGCCTGTATGGTTATTGCCGGGTTTTCTCTTTTTCTTGAAAGGGCATAGGAAAGGAATGAATGTACCTCGGGAAGCTTTGTATGGTAATACATCTCCTTTTCACTTTCCGACATATAGGAAAAATCCTGGAGTGTTTTATGATTCATCACCCTCATATATTCAAGCCAGAGTTCCTCCTCTCTTTTAAAGTCCTCAAAAATTGAATAGGTTACAATTAATGATTTAAGTGTTGAGGCATATGCGGGATGGTATTCACCAACCTCTTTTTTCATTCGTTCGGCCCTGCCCATAATCATTCTTATAAGTGCTATTGAAAGTGCATCTCCGCTTTCAACGGAAACATTCACCGCACTGTTTGATGCTGTGACCTGTGCCATCAGGTTAACATTTGCGGTTATAAGGGATGGTTCTGGTATTTCACTGAATTCAGCGGGAAGCCCCGGCATATAACCTGTGTAACTCATCTTGTTGGTCATTGCAACAACCTTCAGCGACATGTTTGCATCAAGGGCAAGGTCTTTAAGCATCTCAAAAGACTTTCGTTTGTCACCGATCAGGTTGTGCCAGATAGCCAGATTACTTATTATGCTGTTGTACCGGGGATGCGGGCTCCTGCAATTAAGGCTGAATACTGCTTCTGCCCTGTTTAGTAAGACTCCGGCATCGTTGAATTTCTGCCTGTTCTTCTTTTCAATGCTTTCATAGTATTCATTGGAAAGATAAGACGCAGCTATATTATTAAGAAGAACAGAATAACAGGGACTTTCATCCAGAGAGGCTCCTTTAAGTAATTCTTCCGCTTCTCTGAGTACAATTTCCGCATTACGGAAGTTTCCGATTTCGTGATATAAAGCTCCAAGGTTGCAGAGGACAGATGCTGTATAAAATGCATCTGTTCCCTTACTTTTTTTCAGTGTGTTCAGTGCTTCAACAAAGTTCTTTTCTGCAAGTTTATAGTTTCCCATACCATAATAGATCACTCCGAGGTTATTCATCGCCGTTGCGTATCCCGGATGGCGGTTCCCTTTAGTTCTCTGAAAGAATGAAATAACCTCCCCCATAAGAGTCTCTGCTCCCGAAAAATTGCCAGTATTGTTGTACCAGACAGCCAGATTAGCTTTATTGATATTCAGCAACAGGGCGGCTTCATCGCCATTAAGCTGGCTGTATACTGAGGTGGCAAGACCGAGATACTTTTTCTCCTGTTTAATAAAGACTTCATCATTATCGGAGAAACCATAGTCGTGATAGATTCCTGCAAAGTTTTCAAGAATCCTTGCATACCTGGCAGAGGAGGAACCGTAAAGCCTGAGCACTTTGCTCTCAGCTTTCTTAATCTGAGCAAGAGCATCTTCATAACTTCCCTCCTTTCTGCAGATGACAGATGCTGCGTCAAGGCAATCTATATAGTCAGGGTCATTTACCGCCCTGAGTGATTCCCTGGTAACAACTTCCTTCAGAATATAAAATTTTGATTTCCGGTAATTTCCAAGGTAATACTGAGCTATTGCAAGGTTCCGCAGCAGCTTACAGTACTGAAGATTATTTTCACCAGTTACACCTCTTGCCAGTGCAGCCGATTCTTCGGCATGGTAAAGAGCTGAATCATACTTCCGCGCAAGAAGATATTTTTCGTATTGTTTCAGATTACCGGCCCATTGCTGTGGAAAACACAGACTTACAGCAAGAAAATTCATTGCCGCCAAAAGAAATATCTTCTTCACCATCAAATTTTTGTTTTAATCACGCTAAATTAGAAAGCTTTCTTATTTTTAAAACCTGTTAATATTAACCCGGGCCTTAAATGAAAACTTCATTTACTATTTTAGTTCTCCTCTGCATTTCATTATCGATGAAGGCACAGGACACAATCTATGTTAAAAACGGAAAGACAATACCCGCTATTATTGTTGAAAAGAATGATGTTGAAATAAAATATAAAAAACCCGGGGCACCTGAACCGGCTGCCGTATACTCTGTATTCCTGAGTGATGTCATGAAAATCAGGTATAGTGACGGAATAGTAGCTGATTACACAAATCTGGGAACAGCTTCGGGAGCAGGAAGAACAAGACCTGTTGATCTTGCAGGAACAATGAGAGCCATAAAACTCAGTGCCGGATTAAGCGGAGAGTATTTTACAAGAAATTCTGATGACGACCTGCTGATCTTCTGGCGAAACAAACTTGGCAACCCCTCTGCATCCATTCTTTCCAATCCCGTTTCAATACCAATAAACCTGCGGGCAACTTTTACACTTGGGAAATCGGCACGAAACTGGCTGGGAGATGAATTACAGTTAATTATAACTCCTTCCGACGCGATTAATGCCTCCGCAGCAGGTGGATCCTATGAAATCAAACTTAGATCGTTTTATTATAACATCATAATCTTTTACGGACATACAATAAACCACAAAAACACCCTTGCGGCGATTATAGAACCTGGTCTGGACCTCTCCTTTATGTCGGGATACATTAAACTGAATAACACCGAATATAAACTGCAGTCTAATTTTGGAACAGGTTTTCATATAGCAGCCGGAACCGACTGGCAGATAACAAAAAGAATTCTTGCCACATTCAGGGCCGGCTACCGGTTAATGAGGGTAAAGGAGAATCACAAAGATGAAAGTAGTCCCACCGGTTACAGTTATTTTTATGTTATCCCCGGTGTGAACCAGGATCAGCTGTCTGTAAAATGGAACGGGCCGTATGCTGCAATAGGACTTTCGTGGTGCATGTATACCAGGCTGAAGCTTTAAACCCGGCAGCCAGCAGCTAGAATCTTATTTTTACACCTATACCGTTACCTGTAAAACCGGCCTCTGTCCTAAAACTTACCGGCCCTGCTGACTTAACTGATGAATTATAAAGTGATACTGCCTGTCTTATCTTGTTTTTACCTTTTGAGGCAAATACAATACTCGCAGCAATAAGTCCTCCGTCAAGCACAAGGGTGGGTATGGCGATCTTCATCTTCTGAGACTGATCATCATAACCGGCAACAATTTGTCCCGCTGCAAAATTAAGGATTATAGCTGCAACCGGACATGCATCACTTATTCTGATGTCCCGGCGGCCTTTTTCATACAACCTTAGTCCGTCAGGAAGATCCTCCATAAGAAGCATGACATTCTTAGATGAAAGCCTTCTTTCTCCCTGATATACATATCGTTTCTTTACCGTGAGTAACCCCGCAGTATCTTCCCCCGAATCACTTTCTGTCGCTTCTACTTTTTTGTTCTCATTTCTCCCTGCCTCTTTTCCCCCTGACGATCTCCCGCTGTATTTTATTTCTGATATCATTTCTTTTTCAATGGAATAAAGAGGGCTGTTTGCGACTCCGTACTCCCTGTATTTTATCAAAACGTCACTTTCTTCGATAATTGAGACCTTTATTTGCCTGCCGCTTTTAAATACAATAATATCCTGGGCAGAAGAGGGTTTTGCATTGAACAGAATGATAACTACTATAGTTATTTTCATCAGTAACATCTTCATTGCAGAATGAGCTGAAAACTCACCTTCAGGTAATGTTTTAACTTCCCCGGTACACATAATCAGATAAATATTTATTCCACGTAAAGAAAAGATAAATTTTCTTCAATTTTTAAAAGAAAACCAACTTTATCTCACCGACTGGTAAATTTTTCGCATACCGGAACAAAATAATATATCATTTGTTTTATATTTGTTGCTTAGAATGGAAATCTTTAAATTATTTGATTAGATTATATATGTTTAACAGGATTTTATCAACAATCGTATTTCTTGTATCAGGCTTTATCCTTTCGGCACAGGAAAGAAATGATGTAATTAAGGCGTATAATGAAGGTGCCAAAGCAATACAGACTGACATTCCTGCTGCTATCAGAGCCTTTGAGGAAGCTATTGCCTTAGCCGAAAAGGTTGGTGAACCGGCCAACGACCTCAGAGAAAAAGCTATAAATGTACTTCCGGGCCTTTATGTAAGACTTGCTCTTAACTCACTTAATGATAAAAAGCCTGCTGTTGAAACAGCATCTGCAGCAAAGCAGGCATTAACGGCAGCAGAGAAATACGGAAATAAAACCGCAAAAGAAAATGCAGTTAAAATTCTTGTTCAGGCCTACAACTCAATTACAATAGATTTATTCAATAAAAAGGATTATGAGAATGCGTTGAAGACTACCGACAGCCTCCTCGCCCTTAACCCGGACTATTTAACGGCTATTAATAATAAAGCTCTTATTTACAGGGCACAGGGAAATTCAGAAGCTTTTGAACAGATGGCAGATCTCCTGATCATAAAAAGTAAATCTGCGAACGACAGCTCCCGGGTAAGGCAAACATCTGCTATGGCTCTTGAGTATCTCAGGGCTGCCGGTTCACAGGCTATACAGGCAAACAAACTCGACGAGGCGCTGGCTTTACTTAACAAAGCCGCAAAATACGGGGAAGACAAAGACCTTTTCTATTTCTTCGCTGATGCTTACAACAGGAAAAAGGATTTTGACAAAGGCGAGGAATTTGCCCTTAAAGGTCTGGCCCTTGAGACAGGCTCTCCGGAAGCAAAGGCAAAATACTATTTCCAGCTGGCAGAGGCTCAGTTCGGCAAAGGAAAGACTTCCGAGGCCTGCGAGTCATATAAAAACTCTATGTACGGTGCTTTTGCCGCTGCCTCAAAAGCACAGAGAACAAATCTGAAATGTCAGTAGGCAACCGGAGTATCCCGGCATACTGAAAGATATAACTTCTTTATTGTGACTTAAAAACCACCTGATGGTATATAAGGTCTTTTGGTATGTTTTCTTCATATTACTGATACCTTCCGTTTCTGTTACAGCGCAGAAGAAGGAAGAAAAAATCGGTATCTCGGGTTATGTTACCGATTCATTAAATAACCCCGTCCGGGGAATCAGGGTAATGACAGACGGAAAAGGTACCAAAAGCACTACAGACCGTAATGGTTATTATAAAATAACTGCCACTGATGCAAGTGAGAAGATTACAATTATATTTCCCTCGGGGGAGAGTATAACTGAAATGATTGCCGGCAGAAGGATTATTAATTTCATTGTCAGTAAGGAGATCTTTGAAAAAGGAATTGTTAATTCTGCAGATAATGAATCCATTGATATAGGATACAGGAAAATAAATTCCCGAAAAGGAGCATTAAGTGTAACCCGGTCAGATCAGATTGACGTTTCGGGAACAGAATACTCAGGCTACAGCAACATTTATGAAATGATTCAGGGCAAAGTGCCGGGCGTGGATGTATGCGTCAGTTGCAAGAGTGTCAGAATCCGGGGAATTAATTCACTTGTCAGTAATAATGATCCGTTGTTTGTCGTTGACGGCGTCCCGATGAATTCAATCGATTTTATTCATCCCGACAGAGTGCAATCCATCACTCTTCTTAAGGGAACCTCAGCAGCCATTTACGGTTCAAGAGGTGTAAACGGAGTTATTGTGATAACCCTCAAAAAGACAAATCAGGAGAACCGCTCCTCAAAATAATTCACCTCACCGCATTCCTTGCAATTTCGACATCGTTTGCCACATCAGACCGGATTCTTGCCCAGTGAAACAGATTATTGTCATTTCTGTTAAAACTGCTGCCATTATAATGTGTAAGCGGCATATCCTTGTAGAGAGGCCTTGTTATCTCTATCACATTGTCCCACATGTCCAGTGCTCTTTCAAGATGACTTACCGATTTCTCCTTGCTGTTTTCATCACCGGTGAGGTAAAACTTCTGAAGTTCCATTGCTCCTTCAAGTTTTTCTGCAAGATGCAATCCGAGGTAAGCCCATGTTTTAATATCAGATACCTCGTACATCAACGGAATATTGTTATCTGTTCTGATATTTTTTATAAGGTCCAGAGCCTTCCTGCAATCCTTTCTGAGAATCTTAACAAGGGCGGGGGGTGTAATCTTCTCTTTTGAAAATGAGCCTCCTTCCTCTATTGTCTTTATATAGTTTTCAACAGAAATATAATCGGGATCCAGAGGAGGATGTGATATCAGGTTTTTAACCGGGATATATTTTGTACTGTCGCCGGTAAGTGCCATAAATCCTTCCCCGTATAAGGTGAAGTCCCATCCGCAGTCGTAAAGTGAAGCCAGCCGCAATTGTGTTGATGAGGCAAGACTGAAGGCTTCGAGCAGGTTTTTCCCATGGGGGCCGTAACGTCTTAAAAATTCCCTTTTAAAGACATCGTCACCGGTATCAGGATTATAAAGCAATCTTCCCCATATCATGTAAAAAAGCCACTGACGTTCAAAAGCATATTTCCAGTTCACAGGACCGATGACAGCTGTAAAATAATCGAGTGCAGGGATATAGGTTTCGGATCCTACGAAATATCCACCCACGTAGCTTTGGCTGTTTAGGGCAATATGTGCGCGGACAAAATCAGGCACCCCCCATCGTAATGCAAAAAAGTCTTCATTACGTGCTGTATAAGTAATTTTATATCCATGAGGCTCAGGATTATAAAATGTGTCGTACATTTTTCCTCCATGCACCTTAACCAGCTTAGGTGTTGAATGAGCATGAGACCAGTTATATTTCAGATCGGCGAATACGGGACCCTGAATAAAATCCAGCGCGGCCTCCCTCTCAATGGCCTTCCTCGTCAGTTGTTCCAGCTCCACAGTAGTTGCCCCGAGGGATTCCTTTGTACTTGAAAAAGGGATCCTGTGGACAAGTTTGCTTTTCCTGCCTGCCATTCTCATCCCCTCAATATATGTTTCATACATCCACTCCTCCCTCTGAGCGGGTGACATCCCTGCCATTCCCTCACCGAGTGTGAGGCCGAAACCGGTAAGTCCGGGGTACTCCTGCAGCACCTGCGTAACACATTCCCTGGTATATCTTTTTACAATCTCCGAAGTATCACCTTCGCAGTAATAGTGAGGATAAAAATTCTTCAGAGCCACATTGTGTGACCTTGAGAATTCTTCACTTACGAATATGTTGAAAGGAAAAAGGTAAACATCAATAGCTCTTTCGGAAGCCAGACTGATGATCTTCCTGTGCAAATCTTTCCATTGTTCCATCTCTTCGGGTGTAAAAGGGCTGGCCTCCGGAAAGTTTCTCGGAGTTATCATAAAAACAAAAGGATGGAGATTGAAAATGGCCAGAGAGTTAAAACGGTTTCCGGCCATCATGTCGAGAAATGCTTTCCAGTAATCGGGGTCTCTCAGAGTTTCGTAATGCTGATCGAGCGCCGAGCTGGGCCGGTAGGAATACCATGAAGTATTATGCTTTATAGCTCTCAGGGGATAATGAGGTTCTTCACTTTTTGATGTAATTTCATTCAGTTTTGTTCCGTTGAGAATATCTTCTGCAACAGAAAGTGCACCATAAATCATCCCTCTGAAATCTCCGCCGGTAATCTTTATGCTGTTCTTTCCCGGCTGAACAGAGAAGGCTTCAGGGATGAGAGTAACTGTATCTGTTGAAAATGAAATCCTGAAATTGCCGGCCGATTTATCTTCCGGGACAGTATAACCCATGGCTGACAGAGCCTCACTGAGCCGGGAAGCTGAATATAGTGCCTGGGGACTAGATTTATCATACTCCAGATTAACAACCTGTGGGATATTCCGGCTTTCTTTCCGGGTACAACAGGAAATTAATATCCCTGCAACAAAAATCAGTAAAAGAATATTCTTCATGATGCTTCTGAACAGTTGATATATGTATTTCAGGTTCTGTCAGAGCAAATGTACCAAATGACAGAATATTCTCAAACATTACAGTAGTTCTCAAGAATGATCCGCATAAAATTTATAAAGAAAATGTCACGGGTGGAAGACGTGAGTATGCCCGCACTCGCTCCCACACCCGCTCCTACAACCACGGAGTGGTTGCATCTTAATAACCACGGGTGAGCCGGAGGCGTAACCCGTGGCAGGAGCCACCACATGTCTGTCAACCCCGGAGCGGGTTGAATAATTTCTTCACCATTTGCGCCGGAATCCAGAATCCCGGGTTTCAAAATTCATTCCGTTCCGGCGCATGACTAAAATATTTTCTTATTTCCAATAAATAAGTCACTGCTTCGCAGTTTTTCATGTTAATACACCGAAAGATTACGTTGATATTATGTTCTGCGGGAGGGTGAGTGTGAGTGCGAGTGTGAGTGTGAGAAGAAAAAACGAGTGTGCTCACTCTCGCTCCCACACCCGTTCTCTTTTCTGTGGTGCCACCGGGAATCGAACCAGGGACACACGGATTTTCAGTCCGTTGCTCTACCAACTGAGCTATGGCACCTTTTCAGGACTGCAAATATAAAACTCAAATCCCGTTTGCCAAACAGTTTGATAAAAAAATTTACTTTTTGAATCATCTGGCAGATATAATACCTTTGCTCCCTTGATATTCTATTTAATGAAACCACTGATTCATACCCTTGACAACGGCATTAGGGTGGTGCATCTTCCCTTAAACAGCATGGTAGTCCATTGCGGACTTATCATTGGTACGGGTTCGGGCAGCGAAAAAAGCAACGAACACGGACTTGCACATTTTACCGAGCATATGTTCTTTAAGGGCACAAAATCAAGAAAATCTTATCATATCCTCAGCAGGCTTGAAGATGTAGGCGGAGAACTTAACGCATATACTACCAAAGAAGAGACTGTTGTTCATGCCTCGGTGCTCGCCCCCCATTTTGAAAGGGCACTGGAACTGATACATGACATTGTTTTTAACTCAACTTTCCCTCCACATGAAATCGAAAAGGAAAAAGAGGTGGTTATTGAAGAGATAAAATCATACCGTGACAACCCTTCTGAACTTATATTTGACGATTTTGAAGAAATTGTTTTCCGGAACCATCCCATAGGGCGAAATATACTCGGAACCCCCGAAGCAGTGAAGGAGTTCCGCAAAAGCAACATAGACAACTTTATCCGGAATAATTATTCCACCAGCAGAATGGTGTTTTGTTCTGCCGGTAAAACGGAACCCGGAAAAGTAATAAAACTGGCATCAAAATATCTAGGCACTGTACCTGCCCGCAGTATTTCAAAAAGCTCCTCTCCCTTCAACGGTTGCTCGGGTGTATCTGTAACCAGGAACCTGGGAACCTGGCAGACACATTGTATTATAGGAAACGTCGCATACAATATATATGATAAAAAGAGGCTTGGAATGTATATGCTTAACAATATACTCGGCGGACAGGGTCTGAATTCAAGACTGAATCTTTCTCTACGCGAAAAAAACGGCTTCGCCTACAACGTTGAATCTGTGTATAATCCTTATACGGAAACAGGAGTGTTTTCAATCTATTTCGGAACTGATAAGGAATGCCTCGATAAAAGCATAGCAATTACCCGAAGGGAACTTAAAAAACTCAAGGAAAACAGACTGGGTACGCTGCAACTCAGCAAAGCAAAGAACCAGATAAAAGGATACCTCGCAAGAGGTTACGAACATCACGAGAACCTGATGTTAAGCATGGGTAAGAGTCTGCTTGTTTTTGATAAAATAGAATCTCTTGAGGAGGTCTGCAGAAAGATCGACTCTATCACGGCATCTGAACTTCTTGAGACTGCCAATGAAGTATTTGACAATGACAGGATTTCGATGCTGATCTACAAATAATATGGACGGGAAGATTCTGAATTATATTTTAAGCCATTCAACCCCGGAAGATCCGCTTCTTGAAGATCTTTACCGGCAGACACACCTGAAATTTGTAAATCCAAATATGTCTTCAGGTCATCTCCTCGGCAGGACGCTTGAGATGATATCGAAAATGATCAGACCATCATTCATACTTGAGATAGGTACCTTTACAGGGTATTCAACGATTTGTCTTGCCAGGGGACTTGCTCCCGGAGGGAAACTCTACACCATAGAACTTAATGATGAAATAACAACATTCGGCAGCAGTTATTTCAGAAAAGCAGGTCTCGACGACAAAATAGTTCAGCTTACCGGCAGGGCACAACATATAGTCCCTGATATGAATATAATTTTCGACCTTGTATTTATTGACGGAGATAAAAGAGAATATTGTGAATATTTTGATATAGTCAGGGAAAAAGTTACGGCAGGAGGATTCATTGTTGCAGATAACGTGTTGTGGGGAGGAAAAGTACTTCAAGGTAATTCCCATGATGCACAGACTCGCGGAATTATCGATTTCAACCGGAAAATTAATAATGAACCCGGTTTTGAGAACCTGATTCTGCCACTCAGGGACGGCCTGATGCTCATCAGGAGGAAGTCTTAAAATTTACCGTATAAAACCGAATGTCTTTTTAATATAAGTGGTACAGTTTTTGCGACATTTACAATAAAAAATTGAAATGAAGAGACTTTTCATCCCTTTCATCATTGCCTTGTTTTCAATACCTGTGATATCTCAATATTCAAGGACCGAGATGCTTCAGAATCTGGAAAAATCAACAAATCCTCAGGAAAAGGTTCTGATAGCAACTCTTAAGCAGGCAAGCCGTTTGTTCGGTGAGAAAGATGACCTGACATCGGTTATTGCGGTATTACCTGCCGGCACCAGATTAACGATAACAGGCAGTGATTCTGATTATTACAAAGTCTCATGGGAAGACTCTGAAGGATATATTCTCAAACAGCACGCCGATCTGGAAGAATTATCCGATACCGGAGCCCAGATAAACAGGCCGCAGCAGGCAAATGAAGAAGTAATACAAAGGGAGGAACCTGCAAAAGAAATGTCGCGTTTTGAATATCTTCAGAAAAAATACGGCCCACGTATTGCAGCTCAGATCAATGCAGGCAAAATCTGGAAAGGTATGACGGCTCAGATGATCCTGGACAGTTGGGGAAATCCCAGAAAAATAAACCGTTCCATCTCGGGAAATTTTGTCAAAGAGGAATGGATATATACGAATACCTGGTTGTTTATTGAGAACAATACTCTGATAGACTGGGGGCCAATCAGGAAATAATGCAAAAAAAAGACCCTCCTTGTAAGAAACTCCGGAGGGTCAGAGCGGGAGACGGGACTCGAATGCTGACCCTTGCGGTCAGCACCCTGACATACGCCTCCGGCGTATTGTCAGGGCCCGCGACCATAAATACCGGGAATATGTCCCGCCTCAATATCATCCTTTAATGCCTTTCAATCAGGTTCTCTAAAAACACATCATCCCCAGGATGCCTCTCCATAAACTCCATTGTCCTTCCCCTCGACAGATTCTTTAATTTCCTCTCAAACAATACAGCCTCGCTCCTGCTGCAAACACGCCTGAACCACACCAGCGTCCATGGTATTCCCCTTAAAGTAGATTTCTCTGTCCCGTTATTATGACGGCTGAGCCTACCCAAAAGATCATTCGTCTGACCCTTGTAATACTTGTCCAGCGTGGAAGAATACAATATGTAAACCCAATAGCACACAGCGAGAAAGGTTGCCGGCGCAACCTCTTTTTGAGCGGGAGACGGGACTCGAATGCTGACCCTTGCGGTCAGCACCCTGACATACGCCTCCGGCGTATTGTCAGGGCCCGCGACCATAAATTCCGGGGATATGTCCCGCCTCAATATCATCCTTTAATGCCTTTCAACCAGGTTCTCTAAAAACACATCATCCCCAGGATGCCTCTCCATAAACTCCATTGTCCTTCCCCTCGACAGATTCTTTAATTTCCTCTCAAACAATACAGCCTCGCTCCTGCTGCAAACACGCCTGAACCACACCAGCGTCCATGGTATTCCCCTTAAAGTAGATTTCTCTGTCCCGTTATTATGACGGCTGAGCCTACCCAAAAGATCATTCGTCTGACCCTTGTAATACTTGTCCAGCGTGGAAGAATACAATATGTAAACCCAATAGCACACAGCGAGAAAGGTTGCCGGCGCAACCTCTTTTTGAGCGGGAGACGGGACTCGAACCCGCGACCCTAACCTTGGCAAGGTTATGCTCTACCAACTGAGCTACTCCCGCAATTGTTCCGCAAAAATACAAATATTTTTATTTCCTCAAAATTAACCCGGAGATCATTCAGGATTAAATATTTTTTAACTCTCGTATGGAACCATTTACTGGTCAACCTTCAGGAAATATACTATTTTTGTTTCCGATATTAATTGAATTCTTAACCAAACCATCTTAAAAATGAAACGACTTTTTTATTTTACACTGATCTTCGGTTTTATTTTTCTTGTTTCGTGCCAGAAACAGTCAGAAAAAGTTTCCGTAACAATACCCATTGAGAAATATTCACTTCCCAACGGGCTTACTGTAATACTTCACCAGGATAAATCGGACCCGATAGTGTCTGTGGCAATCTATTATCATGTAGGCTCCAGCAGGGAGACAGAAGGCAAAACCGGTTTTGCCCATCTTTTTGAACACATGATGTTTCAGCGGTCGGAAAACGTCGGGGAGGATGAGTTTTTCAGAAATATCCAGGAAGCTGGCGGATCGCTAAATGGAAGCACCAGCCAGGACCGGACCAACTATTATGAAGTTGTGCCTAAGAATGCCCTTGAGCTTGCTCTCTGGATGGAATCGGACAGGATGGGTTATCTTGAAAACACAGTAACGAAACGATCCTTTGCCAACCAGCAGAATGTAGTGCAGAACGAAAAACGTGAAAGTGTGGATAATGCACCATACGGCTTCAATAATGAACTGATTCTGAAATATCTCTACCCGAAAGGTCATCCATACTCGTGGACTGTGATAGGGAAAATGGAAGACCTTGCAAATGCTACGGTTGATGATGTTATTGCTTTCCACAGGAAATTCTATGTACCCAACAATGCATTCCTTGTAGTATCAGGTGATTTTGAGACCGAACAGGTAAAGGAAATGATAGATAAATATTTTGGCGAAATACCTGCAGGTGAACCGATAGATAAACGCGGGCCTATGAATGTTACTCTTCAGGAGACAGTCAGGCTTTACCATGAGGATAATTTTGCAAGGGCTCCCAGACTGACCATGGTTTATCCCACTGTTGAACGGTACTCAAAGGATTCATATGCCCTTAACTTCCTTGGCGAACTGTTGTCGGGCGGCCGCAAGGCTCCACTATACAAAGTACTTGTAAAAGATAAGAAACTTACATCTTCCGTTTCAGCCAGAAACGGCTCCCAGGAACTGGCCGGAAGCTTTACGGTTTCAGTCACAGCCAATCCCGGAGTAAGCCTTTCAGAGGTAGAGAAGGGTATATTCGAAGGCTATGAACTTTTTGAGAAAGAAGGATTTACTGAAGAGGACCTTGCCAGAATAAAAGCAGGCTATGAAACCAGTTTCGTAAGCAGATTTGCAAGCGTCCAGGGAAAAGCATTCACTCTGGCAGAGTATGCTATGAATACCGGTGATCCGGAGTATTATAAAAGGGATCTGGCCAATATTCAGGCTGTTACCATGGCAGATATCAAAAGAGTGTATGAGAAATATATTAAAGGAAAAAACTTCATTCAGACCAGCTTCGTGCCTAAGGGACAGGTGAATCTCATTGTGGAAGGATCTGTTAATGCGGGGATACAAGAAGAGGACGTTACCAAAGCCACTGAGGTAAAAATTGAAGATATTGCAGAAGAACCAATTAAAAAGACCCCCACAAAAATTGATCGCTCCATCAGGCCGGTACCCGGACCTGACCCTGAGGTCACAATTCCGAAGCCATGGTCAGGCAGCCTTGCTAACGGAATAAAAATATGGGGAATAAAGCATTCCGAGCTTCCTCTTGTTCAATATTCACTGGCAATTGAAGGCGGACGCATGCTCGAAACACCTTCAAAGGCCGGGCTGGCAAATCTGGTGGCTACCATGATGAATGAGGGAACAAAGAATAAAACACCTGAAGAACTGGAGGATGCAATTGGATTGCTTGGGGCATCCATCAACGTGAGGTCGGCCAATGAAGAAATTATAATCAGTGTGAATACACTAACCAAAAACTTCGAGAAGACACTGGCCCTGGTTGAGGAGATACTTCTCGAACCAAGATGGGATGAGGAACAGTTTGCCCTTGCCAAAAGCCGTATAATAAACAATCTGAAACGCAACACTGCTAATCCCGATTACCTGGCAAGCCGGACCCTTAACAAACTTGTCTACGGAGAAAATATCCTTGCCTTCGATGCAACAGGAACAGAGGAATCGGTAGCTTCAATAACGATTGATGATCTTAAAGAATTCTATAACAACTATTTCTCTCCGACAGTTACACGCTTTATCGTAGCCGGTGATCTGGATAAGGAACGTGTCATTTCAGCACTTGAACAGATAAATACCAGATGGCAGCCAAAAGAAGTTACCAAATCAGCGTTTACTCAACCTTCTCCTCCCGAAAAACCGGTATTATATCTTGTGGATGTTCCCGGTGCAAAACAGTCGGTAATCAATATCGGCACCCCCTCCATACCAAGAAGTCATCCCGATTTCTTTGCTGCAACAGTAGCAAACTACAAGCTCGGAGGCTCTTTTAATGGTATATTTAACCTTATACTCCGGGAAGAAAAAGGATTTACTTATGGTGCACGGTCATCCTTCTCCGGAGGAAAGAATTTCGGAGCATTTACTGCCTCATCCCGTGTACGTACAAACGCGACTCTCGAATCTGTAACAATATTCAAAACCGAAATGGAGAAATACAGAAAAGAGATACCGCAGGAATATGTTGACTTCACGAAATCGGCCCTTATGAAAGGCAATGCTCTGCGTTTTGAGACACTCGGAAGCCTGGTTGATATGCTCAATACAATGAGCGCATATAATCTGCCGGAAGATTTCATCAAACAGGAAGAGGCTTTCGTCAAGGAATTGACAACAGACAAACTCCTTGATTACGCAAGAAAATATATTGACCCGGCAAAAATGTACTATGTTGTTGTAGGTGATGCCAGAACACAGGCCAGCGAACTGGCAAAGGCAGGACTTGGCAAACCGGTAATTGTAAAGTATTAATTTAATAAATACATTTGCACCCTGGACCGGGGTCTGATAAATCCCTGCAAAGGACACTCAGAAACCTGCAAGTGTCTCCCCGGTATACAGACCGGTATCCCGGAACTGTATCCGGTGAGGCAAGCCAAGGGGTGGCAATGAGAATACCTGCAGAACTGGCAGGAGATTTATGGCCCGGATGGTGGAATGGTAGACACGCAGGACTTAAAATCCTGTGGGCAGTAATGCCTGTGCGGGTTCAAGTCCCGCTCCGGGTACTGAAAAAGAGCGAGTGTGAGAGCGAGACAGGGCTGGTTATCTGCCAGCCCTGATGCTTTTATTTTCATAATAAAATTTTTGATTAAAACCCGGTCACAACTGACATAATTCTCTCAATCGCTCAAAATGAATGACTTAGCCATGTATCCGGCAATTTCCGGTACAATCGGTTGTTTTTGTTAAAAAATGTTACAGCAGACATGTGGTTTAGTTACATTCCTGTTTATCGATTAATTTTACTTTGATTTGAAATAGATCATTAATTTTAAAGATAATCTTTATAGTAATTCAATAAAAAATTTTATGAAAGCCCTTTTTTCAATACTATTGATTGCCGCCTGCATTCAGGTTAGCGCCCAGGTAAAACCGAATCCTCAGAAAAATTATCCGCCTCCTGTCAACTTTACAACCGAACAGGATCATAAAAACATGATGGAACAGCTCGGTATAAAAAGCCTCAGGCCGGGGCCGAGCGGTAATGAGACAGCTCCGAACCATGCTAATTATGATGAGTCAGTGGCAACTCCATACCCCGATCTGCCGGATCTTCTGACTTTGAGTAACGGGAAAAAAGTCACAACTCCTGAAATCTGGTGGAAGCAGAAACGTCCGGAAATTGTCGAATATATGGAGAAAGAGGTTTACGGCCGTCTTCCCAAAAATATCCCTGCAGTAAAATGGACTGTTGATGTCAATGAAAGGGAGATGATGGGTTTTACCCCTGTTATTGCCAAGAAGCTTACAGGACATGTAGATAATTCTGAGTATCCTTATATTGAGGTCAAAATTTCCATGGTTCTTGTAACACCTGCGAACGTCAAAGGACCTGTACCTGTGCTTATGATGTTCGGAAGGCCCTCTCTTCCATCTCCGAACCAGCCCAATACCGATGAGCTTGAGATACTGAACAATGCTCTCAGAAAGCTCCTTTCTGACAGTGATCCTGCCGCTAAAGCCATATTTGAGAAATATAAAGCCTATTCACCATTTACGAGGGCTGCTGCCAGTACTCCTTTCGGCGGTGGTGCCCAGGCCAATCCCAATGCCGAACCCTCACCCACCCAGCAGTTAATTGCTGCAGGCTGGGGATATGCAGTTATTGATCCGTCAAGTATCCAGGCCGACAACGGGGCCGGACTCACAAGAGGAATTATTGGTCTGGTGAACAAAGGGCAGCCGCGCAAGCCTGATGACTGGGGTTCTCTCAGGGCATGGGCATGGGGAGCAGCCCGCGGGCTCGACTACCTTGAGACCGATCCTGACGTGGATGCAAAACATGTCGGCATTGAAGGTGTCTCAAGATATGGAAAAGCGGCACTTGTCACGCTGGCTTTTGAGGAGAGGTTTGCCATGGCCCTTGTAGGTTCATCAGGTAAAGGCGGTGCTACACTTCACCGTCGTAATTTCGGAGAGGCTGTTGAGAACCTTACAGGTTCAGGAGAATACCATTGGATGGCAGGTAACTATATGAAATACGGAGCAGCTGAGTCAATCTTCGGAGCCGGAAATGCAAACCAGCTTCATGTTGATTCACACAGCCTTATTGCCATGTGCGCTCCGCGACTGACCTTTATCAGCTACGGAATACCTGAAAAAGGAGATGCAAAATGGCTCGACCAGAAGGGAAGTTATATGGCTACCATAGCAGCCGGTGCGGTATTTAAACTGCTCGGAGCAAAAGATCTTGGTGTTTCAAATAATTATAAAACTGAAGTCATGCCTCCCGTTAATACCGGGTTGCTTGATGGCGAGCTTGCATGGCGCCAGCATGACGGTGGACACACTGATGCCCCGAATATGAAATATTTCATCGAATGGGCAAGTAAAAAGATCAATTATCAGCCTGTCAGGACCGGCGGGAGATAGCCAATCTTTCTATTCGTTCCTGTTCACTTAACGGTTCTCCGGTGTCTCTGTCGACAGCATAATATGCCCCGTCAATAAGCCGGGTTGTTATTTCACCAAACAAATGGAGATTACCTTTAAAATGGGGTGCATCGAGCAATCCTGTTCTGATGGCTTCTGCGATATTATCCGCATCAGACCAGGGATCTTCACTTTTGTCTCTGCCCCTTCTCTGGAGCTCCTCAAGTATAATACCTGCTTCAGATTTCAATTCCTCCTTCCTTTGTTTTATTTTATCAGAACCTGTAATATCGGGCATCCCATGAAGCAAATTCCTGAGAACACCATGGACTATGTTACAGCTTTGTATAAGTTCATCCGCAAAAATTGCATGATCACCTTCACTGTAACCAACCACATGGAGTATGTGCGGTTTAAGCGAGAGGCTTATTGCCGCCGAGGCTGCAAGCTGTCCCATGGCAACAGAAGGAACAGGAGAAAGATGAGCCAGACCGGCCCTGACTTCACGTAAAACAGTGAAATTACTGTCACTTAACGATTCAATCATTTCATCCTTTGCAAGCATTTTTGCTATATCCATCTCTGCCGTTGTGGCTGGCGGAGTGTTAAACATATATTGCGAAACATAATGTTTTACTCCTGCTTTTCTGGCATTCCATGCAGCCAGAAAAGCCATTGCAACAGCTAATGCATCATGAGCATCCCGCAGGCTCCACTGGTGTGATTCATTGACTTCAACAGGTATATTACGCGATGCGTACCATCTGATAACTTCCTGGTGTTCTTTTATTGCATCTGCCACAGGTCTTTTCGATCTGCCATCTATAACACTGTACCAGCAGAGAGGTATTGCAGCCCATGCATTGTTTATTGTCCGTACACTCATTTCTGCCCATCTGAGCAGATCCCTTGTGCCGGCGTAGCATCTGACCAACGGAAAATTACCTCTTCGGGTGGCCTTGTAAATAGCCTCCAGGTCTTCCGGTTTTCTTACAGGCACTCCTCCTGCTCCATCCTGGTTGTGGTCCATCTCCTGAGGATGGAAGAAGTGCTCCTGGGCGTTCTGATCAGGACCTATTGACAGTACATCAAGCACACCTGATTCTGCGATGATGGAAGCACCCTCAACTGTTTCCTGAAGGGAAGGCCTGCCAAAATGGTGTCTTATGAGAGGATAAGGATATTTATCCTCGATTCGCTTTACCAGGGAATCGGAATAACGGGTACTTTCACTTCCTGTTCCTCCGCCCCTTAGATATTGTAATATTGACTCAGGCGGCTCTGTGCCGTCAAAAATCTTTTCAAAGAGGCCTGATTTTCTTGCTACGGCAGCAACAGGCGGCGTACCTCCGAAAATAATCTTCAGATCCTTCTTATCCTTCAATACTTCTGCCAGTTCCCTGAAGAGCTCTGCGCCTGTTTCAGGAGTCAGACGATAACTGATGGCGAGAATTTCAGGTTTTTCTTCATTTACAGCTTTTAAAATACGGTTTACGGAAACAGCAGGACCGAGTGAAGTCGTTATATAACCTTCTGTTTCGGCAATCTTAAGAAAATGGTGAAGGCCGCCTACATGAACACAGTTACCTATTGCTGCTCCGATCATTTTTTTCATAATCCGTAACTTTAAGTGTTTTCTCCTATTGCAAGCAGTCTCAGTTCCCTGACACTCATACCTGCGATGCCGAGATTCTCTACGGTTCGGCCGTTTTCGTAATAATCAATTCCGCCTATTGCCGAACCTATATGTATAATTGAATCAATTGTTGGTGTAGGAACATTAAGCATCCTGCCTACAGAAGCAATCGGTACAAGGCTGAACGGAATATCTTCCTCGAGGTACCTCACTTTAAGAGATCTTGGCGCAAGGATTCCACGGTAACCGACATTTTTTCTCATGGCATCAAACAGTGTATCTCCGTCTGCGCTGTATGCCATATAGAGCCACTGACGTGCAGTAATTGCTCTTATCCCGAGGGCCTCCGCTACTCTGACCCTTTCTTCATCAATCTTTTCCAGAACGCGGGTCACTGAAGGAGTTGCACCTTCATGGTAAAACTGAAAATCCACATCATGCTCTATCCACCCGGTATTAAGAATCGTGATAGCCGGATGAAAAACGCTGCCTATATTTTCGAAACTTGTCTTGAAAACATTATCACCCGGCACGAACTGAGGGTAAAACCGGCGTAATTTTCTGATTACTTCCGGTATAAGATGAGCCCTTACTGATGCTACGGGGATTGAATGTTTTATCCTGAATATATGCACCTGTGAGGGCCCGGTAGCCCTGGAGGCATAAATAAACGTCTGTGCCTCAGATATAATTACATCGGCGTTGCAACCGTTTTTTCTGAGAACCTGCCTGAACTCAATCGCCCCGAATGTTCTGCCCGGATGCAGGACAATTACCTGTCCATCGACCAGATATGGTGCCATTTGTTCTGCCAGCCAGCGATGTCCGTTTGCAGGTACTACCACCATTATCAGTTCGACACCTTCGATTGCCTCTTTTATTGAAGTGGTTGCGATGCTTATCTCACCGAAACCATGAACTTCACCTGTCAGTTCTATCGTTCCTGAATTCCTGACACCCCATAGTCTTTCCTCACCCCTGTTGAACAGGTGCACCCTGCAACCCATCAGTGCAAGATGACCCGCCATGGCAAGTCCGCCATGACCAGCACCTATTACAGCTACCTTCCGGTCCTTTAATGAATCTGCAGAACTCATATTTTATCCTTTTTAATCCGGTAATTTTTCAACATTTACCTGCAGTAAGAAATACTGTAACCTGATACGATAAAAAAGCCCGTGTTCCAACGGGCTTTTTTAAAGTAAAAAGGCCTGAAAAGAACTCTAATCGTAACAGTGATTAATGTCTGCCTGCAATATCATAAATTAACATTAAACAATTATTAAAATATGATTAAAAGAGTATTAACTCAGGCTGAAACCGGAAAGAAAAGAGTAACATCGGTTCCTGATCCGGCTTTTGAACTTACCTCCATTTTGCCGTTATGGCTTAATACAATCTGATTTACAAGGGCCAGACCGATACCATGCCCGGGTATTGATTTTGCATTCTTCCCCCTGAAAAAGGGTTCGGATATTTTTCTGAGATCATCTTCCGGAATGCCTATGCCTTTATCGCTGAATACAAGTTTGACAAAGCCTTTATCAACGGAAAGATTTATGTCCACCCGTTTGTCGTGGGAATATTTGCATGAATTGTCAGCGATGTTCATTATCGCGGTTCGGAGAAGTGATTCATCTCCCGCTACCTGCATTTGATCTGAATCTCCAATCTTTTCGTCAATATTAATGTTTATATGATAATCCTTTTTAAACTTGGCCATATCTTCCTGCACCTGCCATAGTATTTCATCGAGTCTCACCTTGCTTCCCAGGGTTGAAGGATCCGGTGAAGCGGTCCTTGCCATCAGAAGCAACCTGTTTGCCAGGTCGGATAGAGACTTGATATCATCGAGTACCGGTAAGAGCTCTTTTTTATATTCTTCAGTTGACCTGTCTTTCATCAGTAACACTTCTATCTGTCCGTAAATTGATGCCAGCGGGGTACGAAGTTCATGGGAGGCATTGGCTATAAAGTCCTTTTGGACGGCAAATGATTTTTCAAGCCGGTCCAGCATGTTGTTAAATGTCATAGCGAGTCTGGCAAGTTCATCTGCGCCGTTACCTTCATCGAGCCGCAGATTCATGCTTGTAATAGAGATCTCCTCCACACGTCTGACAACATCGGAAATTGGTTTCAGAGCTCTTCCTGAATAGATCCATCCAACCATAAAGAGTACCAGAAGGCTTGAAAAGCAGACAGACACCAGTATCAGCCGCAGATTTTTAAGCCTTAGAACTCCGGCATAGTCGGTCGCTGCCGATATTACAGCGAAGCGGTTGGCACTCTCTGCATACAGCAGTCCGACTACCCGGTAGGGTTCCTGGATGTATCTGATTCTCCCAAGCCTGTAAAGGCGCTCAATTACTTCGTCTGTTATTTTTATTTCTCCGGTTTCATCTGAAGTATAAAGGGTATCCTTTTCATAATTCAGGATAATGGTCTTTTCATCCGGCAGGTTTGCAGGGCTGTCCTTTTCAATCCTTTTCAGGAGGTCTGCATTTATCTCCTCAACTTCAATAAGTAATTTGGCTGTGTTTTTAGCCTTGCTTTCAAGGCGGCTGAAAAAATCCTCCCTGAGATATCTTTCAGAAAGAAAGTATATTGCGGCCGATGCAATAATGAATATTGCGCCGCCGAATAAAAGAAACTGCAATGTAAGCCTGGTTCTTATCTGCATTTCTTATCTGGATTCATCAAAAACATAACCTAGTCCTACTCTGGTATGTATAAGTTTTGTTTCAAAGCCCCTGTCGATTTTCTTTCTGAGGAAATTCACATATACATCCACAACATTTGTGTTGAATGAATAATCCAAAGCCCAGACCTTTTCGGCAATATCGTTACGGGAAAGTACTCTGCCCCTGTTTCTCATAAAATACTCCAGGAGCATAAATTCTCTGGCTGTAAGTTCAATCTCCTTTCCTCCGCGCCGTGCTTTCTTTTTTTCAATATCCAGTTCAAGATCCGAGAATATTAATTTGTTCTGTACACTCTCTGTTTTATTGTAGCGTTTAATCAGGACCTTTACCCGGGCGAGCAATTCCCTGAACTCAAATGGTTTAACCAGGTAGTCGTCGGCTCCGGCATCAAAACCGGAGATCTTATCATCGGTGGTTCCCAGGGCTGTAAGGATTATCACGGGCCTTGCGGTATTTTCATCCTTAAACTGCCTGCAGAGACTGAGTCCGTTAACATCCGGCAGAATAATATCTATAACCATAAGGTCGTAAGTATTTTTCCCCGCGAGCTCTTTTGCCGATTCACCGTCGCATGCAATATCGACGGTGAAATCATTTTCCTCAAATCCCTTTTTAAGGAAAGATGCCACTTTATGTTCGTCTTCAACGATTAGTATATTCATATCGGTCTGTCCTTACATACAACAGGTAAATTATGCCGTTTATTATTTCCTCAAAAGTTTCTGGATATTATATAATTTATTCAGGGCTTCCAGCGGAGTAAGATTATTGAGATCTGTTTCCATTATTTCATTTCTTATCTGACTAAGCACAGGGTCGTCGAGCTGGAAAAAACTCAGCTGCAAACCTTCCCTCTTGTTAATGAAATCCTCCACGGGCCTGGTCAGTTCCTGATTTTCATGTGCCTTTTCAAGTTCTGTGAGTATCTCTTCTGCCCTTTTAACAACGCTTAATGGTATGCCTGCCATCCGTGCCACATGAATCCCGAAACTATGTTCGCTTCCTCCCCTTTTAAGCTTTCTGAGGAAAATAATCCTGTTCTCCGATTCCATTATGGAAACATTATAGTTTCTTACTCTTCGGAAGGATGTTTCCATCTCGTTAAGCTCGTGGTAATGAGTTGCAAATAGGGTTTTCGGTTTCATTCTGCACTCATGGAGATATTCGACAATGGCCCATGCTATTGAGATTCCGTCATATGTACTTGTTCCCCTGCCGATTTCATCAAGAAGAATAAGGCTTCTCTCTGACAGGTTATTCAGAATACTTGCAGTTTCGGTCATTTCGACCATAAAAGTGGATTCCCCGAGGCTTATATTATCAGAAGCTCCTACTCTGGTAAAGATTTTATCCACAACCCCGATACTTGCACCCGCAGCCGGCACATAGCAGCCGCACTGGGCCATGAGTGTTATCAGGGCAGTCTGTCTGAGCAAAGCTGATTTACCGGACATATTAGGGCCTGTCAGGATAATGATCTGCTGTTCATCATCATCGAGGAAGAGGTCGTTTGGCACATATGAGTCTCCTGCAGGGAGTTGCTTTTCAATAACGGGATGCCTTCCGGCTTTTATGTCAATCTTTTTCGATTCATCCAGTACGGGCCGGCAGTAATTGTTTTCCATTGCTGTAACTGCAAAGGATTGCAGGCAGTCGATCCTGGCCATCAGCGAGGCATTTAACTGTATTACCGGGATATAATCCGTTATTGAACCAACAAGGTCGTTAAAAAGTTTTGTTTCGATCTCAAGTATTTTTTCTTCTGCTCCGATAATCTTCTGTTCGTATATTTTAAGTTCCCCGGTTATATATCTTTCGGCACTTACAAGGGTTTGTTTTCTTGTCCATTCAGGGGGAACCTTATCCCTGTGGGTGTTTCTCACCTCGATGTAGTAACCAAAGATGTTGTTAAAACCTACTTTTAACGAAGGTATTCCTGTCTTTTTACTTTCACGTTCCTGCAGATCTTCGAGGTAATCTTTTCCGCTGAAAAGCATTTTACGCAACTCATCGAGTTCTTCGCTCACGCCGCTGGCAATCACGTCGCCTCTTCCGATCTGTAACGGAGGATTTTCATTAAGATCGTGTAAAACTCTATCCGAAACCTGCCGGCACGGATTTAACTGTCCTGCCAGCATGCGGAGGGGTTCCTGCCCGTATCTTTCACATTTTTCTTTAAGTGTTTCTATTGCCCGCAGAGAGTTACCAAGCTGTACAAGTTCGCGAGGGTTTATTCTGCTTACAGCCACTTTCGAAACGAGTCTTTCCAGGTCTCCTGTTCTTTTCAGGCAATCTGATATTTCCTTACGGAGATCGTTGTCTGAGATCAGATTTCCGACAATATCAAGTCTTTCGTTTATCCGGTTAATCTCTTTCAGGGGAAGTGAGAACCATCTTTTGATTAGGCGCCCTCCCATCGGGGAGATGGTTTTATCGAGCACATCGAGAAGTGTTTTGCCACCTTCTGATATCGGGGTGAACAGCTCCAGATTACGGATAGTAAACCGGTCGAGCCACACATATTTATCTCCGTCTATTCTTGAGACAGAGTTTATATGTCCGAGTTGATCGTGCTGTGTCAGATCGAGGTAAAAAAGAATTGCTCCCGCTGCTATGATGCCGAAAGAGAGGTTTTCAATTCCGAATCCTTTCAGTGAAACGGTCCCGAACTGTTTCCTCAGCCTGTCGGCAGCAGTGTCAGGAGAGAATATCCAGTCATCAAGTTTGTATGTATAGAATTTCCGGCTGAAGTTTTCCTCAAAAACATCTTTCTTTCTTTTCTCGTAAAGCACCTCTCTGGGCTGGAAATTGGATAACAGCTGATCGACGTATTCAAAAGTACCTTCTGCAACAAGAAATTCACCGGTGGATATATCGAGAAATGCAACACCGGCTGCCTTTTTGTCAATGTGAATTGCTGCCAGAAAGTTGTTCTCCTTATGTACAAGGACATTATCGTTCATGCTGACACCCGGTGTGACAAGTTCGGTAATTCCCCGTTTAACAATTTTTTTTGCAAGTTTTGGATCTTCAAGCTGCTCGCATATAGCGACTCTCTGTCCTGCCCTTACAAGTTTCGGGAGGTAGGTGTCAAGAGCATGATAGGGAAACCCGGCAAGTTCCACATATGAAGCCGCTCCGTTGGCCCTGCGCGTCAGGGTAATACCGAGTATTCCGGAAGCTTTTATGGCATCCTCCCCGAACGTTTCATAAAAGTCACCTACCCTGAACAGAAGCAGCGCATCGGGATGTTTCGCCTTAACGGTGTAATACTGTTTCATCAGGGGTGTTTCCGCATATCTTCCGGCTTCAGTCATCTGGAAGCTTTAATTTCAATTATAACAAAGATACAATCCGCTTTTGATCTTATAATATTTTCCATTAAAATGTCGACTTAAAACAGCATTTCAGTTGCTTCAGACTAAAAATCAAGGTAGAAATCCCTCGTAAGAGAAATATAGTCTTCTGAATAACCTTTGCCGGTGCTGATTGTAATATATTTTTCGGCCAGCTGTTTTTTTTCTCTTTCGAACTTCAGTATTAATCTTTTAATTTCTGTTCCGGGTTTTGACCTGATCTTAATAATCCTGTTACAATAGAGGGCATAATCAGAAGCCTCTGCGATAAAAATGGTCCCCTCCCTGTAAGGTAAAATAACCTGAAGGGATCCATCCTGTTTCAGAAGTTTCGAAGAAGCTTCAAGCAGTTCGACTGCGGACATGTATTCTGAGTGCCTGGAACGGGAAACTGGTTCTCTGACACTCTTCAGAGATGCTCTGAAATAGGGAGGATTTGAAATTATGCATTCGAATGAATCTCCTGGTTCCCTGACGGCAAATTCACTGAGTGTTATATTTTCGGCCTGCAGCCTGTCACTCCATTCTGATTGTCTGAAGTTTTCGGATGCCTGAAGAAAAGAATCAGGGTCATGGTCTATACCAATGATCCGGCAGAAACTTCTCTGGGCAACCATAAGTGCAATAAGGCCAGTTCCGGTTCCGGCATCCAGCACCCTGCCGGTTTGAGGCAGTTCGGCAACTGCTCCCAGAAGAACCCCGTCGGTGCCGACCCTGAAAACATTTCCGTTCTGGCAGACAGTAAATCTTTTAAATCTGAAATAGTTATTAGGCATTTAAACAGTTATCTGCAACTTATCACCGTTCATAAAGTTCTTAACTTTGCGCAAGGTAAATTTTGAATCGGTCTTTACAAAGAAAATAAATATAAGGAAAACTCAAATGAACAGGCTTTACAGGATATTTCCTCCGGAGTTCATGGAAAACAGACAAACTGTTTTCAAGGGGACAGGTTACAGGGCAGGTTATGAAGAAACAGAAAAAAATTTCAGTTATTTTTAATTACCTGAAATTTCTATAAATGAACCGGACCGGTATGCATGAGTACGTCATCTTCTGGTTCAGGCGCGACCTGAGGCTGGAGGATAATGCAGGTTTGTGGCATGCTCTCAGGTCGGGTTATAAAGTCATTCCTGTGTTTATTTACGATAAAGATATTCTTAAGCGTTTTGAATATAATGATCCCCGCATGCACTTTCTGGGTAAAGCGATTGAACAGCTTGATTCGGGTTTAAGAAAGGTAAAAAGCTCACTGGTAACGGTTCATGGGATTCCGGTTGAAGTATTTAAAAATCTCATTGCAAAATACAGCATCAGGGGTCTCTATTTTAACCGCGATTATGAACCGGAGTCCGTGAAAAGGGATGAGGAAGTAAAAAAGCTTTTTGATTATTTTGGAATACCTGTATTCAGTTACCGCGACCAGGTGATTTTTGAGATGGCGGAGGTTGTGAAAAATGACGGCTCCCCTTATACTGTATTTACACCTTATTGCCGGAAATGGCTCTCTCAATTCAGGCCGGGGATGATCACCCCATTCCCTTCGGAAAACCTGAAACAAAACTTTGCATCGCTTCAGTCTTCCGGAATAATCAAGCCTGAGGAAATCGGTTTTACATGTCCGGAAATTATGGTAAAAGAACCTTTACTGGATGAGGATCATATCAGGAACTATGAAAAAACCCGCGACTTCCCGGCGATGAACGGAACCTCATTCACAGGGCCGCATCTGAGGTTTGGAACAATAAGCATCAGGGAAGTATTCCGTAAGACCGTTAATATAAGTCAGGTTTATATGAACGAGCTGATCTGGAGAGAGTTTTTCATGCAGATCCTTTATCATTTCCCCCACGTTACGGAAAAGAGTTTCAGACCTGAATACGACAATATTGAGTGGCTTAACAATGAAGAACATTTTGAGAGATGGTGCAAAGGTATTACAGGGGTACCTCTTGTTGATGCAGGGATGAGGGAACTGGCTGAAACAGGATACATGCACAACAGAGTCAGAATGGTTGTCTCGAACTACCTTACAAAGATACTTTTAACCGACTGGAGATGGGGTGAAGCGTGGTTTGCACAAAAGCTTCTCGATTACGAATTATCATCCAATAACGGTAACTGGCAATGGGCTGCAGGGTGTGGCTGTGATGCCGCTCCTTATTTCAGGATATTCAACCCCGAAAACCAGATCCGGAAATTTGATCCGGAAATGAAATATATCAGGAAATGGATACCCGAACTGGGTACTCCTTCATACCCGCCACCAGTCACGGATTATGGTCACGCAAGGGAACGAGCCCTTAAACATTACAGGGAGGGAATACGCCGTTACTCCGGATAATAAACCAGCGATGTTTATTTTTCCCTGCCGGTGAGAATTTCTTCAAGTCTTTCACGCTTTTCATAATTCTCAAACCGGAAAGATTCGGCAAGGGCAACAATTTCTTCATCCGTCAGGCCCCTGAAAAGATTGCAATACTCCGGGACCAAAGCTTCCGAAATCAGTATGTTCCTTACCAGCAGAGTGATATGTCTGGCTATGCCTGTGGGATAGGGATCATAACTGCTGAATTCCTTTCTGAACAGTTCCTCTATGGGTTCAATTACCTGGCGGATATCCTTATCGGTGGATCCCCATGCATCGGCTCCCAGCCGGTCTTTCTTCTTAAGGAATGAGGAGACAAGCTTCATGTAGGGAGTCTCCTTTTTCTGGTATATAATTGCCTGCAGGCCAAGATCCTTATAAAGCCAGATACACCAGCTTACCCTGTATTTGCTGAAATAGTCAAGCTGATCTTTAAGTATCCGGTATCTCATTTCATCTTTTTCAGGTATACCTGTATAAACCGGTCCGAATTCGCCTACCCAGATCGGTACCTTATGTTTAAGCATAAACTCACTTTTCTTAAGGAAGTCGCTTTCGAGAGTATCCCTGTTGATATATCTGTTTCTTGTTATTCCGGGATAATCTCCTCCGTAGATAAACCCCGGTATAGCATAGTCATGGTTTGTATAAACCACGTTATCCCATATCTCTGTAAAAGCGCTGAAGTCGGTTGCATAGCGGTCTCCTTCGAGAAAGAAAATATGATTGGGATCTACCTTCATTACAGCCTCACGGAGTCTTTTGTAATAAGGGAATACTCTTAAACCTGTCGGATCTCCCGGTTCATTTATCAGGTCGTAACCTGCCACCCATGGCTGATTCCTGTATCTTTGTGCAATTACTTCCCATAAGTGAACAACCCTGTCCTGAAATTCCTTGTGATCCCAGAATAAGGCCCTGTGTGTGGGATTGTCGCTGTGCCAATGCTGGTTCTGAGCTCCAGGAAGAGCATGAAGATCAATAATTGTATATATGTTGTATTTGGCACAAAGCTCAATTACCCTGTCGAGGTGCATGAAAGCTTCATCTTTGATTACACCCGGGTTCATGTCATCTTCAAACAGGCGGTAATTGATTGGTATTCTTACAAGGTTTAATCCCAGACTATGAATATATTCGGCATCTGCCCCGGTAAAATAGTTCTTCAGGAATGTATTAAAAAAGAGATCATACTTTTCCCTGCCCAGAACAGCCAGTAGTCCCTCTCTCATTGTCTGTTCATTTCCGGGATATCCGTTTATAAAATTCTCCATATGCAGCATTCCTCCCAGTCCAAAACCGCGAAGAAATACTGTATCGCCTTTCTGATTGACGATCTGGTCGCCCGAAACTTTCAGCCAGTTTTCATCTTTAAGAACAGAATCATCATTTTTACCCGTTTGCTCAGACAAATTGCAGGAAGCAAGGAGTATAATAACAATATAAACAATAAACAGTGATAGATATGATCTTTTCATGGCGGTAAAATTATCAGGGATAAATATATTAAAACTTCTGGAAAGTCAGTTAAACACCAGCCGGTCAGAATCTTTCTGAGACGCCAAGTCCGAAAAGTGCAAAATCGTATTTAACGGGGTCGTTCCCATCGAACTCTCTGAGCACATCCGTAAGTTCCCTGACAGCTTTGAAGTCGTTCTGCTTTCTTTTAAGCAGACCGAGCTTTCTGGCTGTATTACCTGTATGGAAATCGAGAGGTATATAAAGTTGTGAGGGTTTAATTTTCTTCCATAATCCGAAATCAACTCCCCTTCCGTCATTTCTGACCATCCATCTCAGAAACATAAATAATCTTTTACCTGCAGCGCCCCGTTCCACATCTGAAAAATGTTTTGTAGTACGGCACTGGTGAGGAAGATTAAAAAAAGTCTTTCTGAGATTCGACAGTCCCGGAACAATATCCCCGTTACTCTCCATGCCCATGCAGATTATCTCCTCCATACTATTGTAATTAAGATAGATATATCTGAGGGCTTTAAGGAAGAATCCGCAATCGTGGCCATTGAAAGTGCGGTGTACAAAAAGGGTTGCTTTTTGAAGTGAATTCTCGCCTGCGTTCATAATAAAATCATACGGTGCATCTCCCATTATTTCCATCAATCTGGAGGCAGATTTAAGGATCAGATCACGCCTGCCCCAGGCTATTGTAGCAGTCAGAAATCCGGCAATCTCCCTGTCCAGGGCCAGAGTATAACGATGCGGTATTGACACCGGATCTTTTCCGATAAATGAGGGATTATTGTATTGAAGGTATTTCTCCTCCAGAAACTCCTTTAACTCCTCAGCACTGATACCATTAAACCTTTTCCTGGTTGCCATTTACAATCAGTCCGTCTTTGATAAGAATGATTCTGTCCGACATTGAAGCAAGCTGCCTGTCGTGTGTAACAATAATGAAAGTCTGGCCAAAAGTATCGCGCAGGGAGAAAAACAATCTGTGCAGTCCGGTTTTATTTTCCGTATCGAGGTTGCCCGACGGCTCATCGGCGAGAATAACTGAAGGATTATTAATGAGGGCTCTTGCTACGGCAACCCTTTGCTGCTCTCCGCCGCTCAGTTCGGAGGGTTTATGATCAGCCCTGTCGGACATCGTGAGGAATTCAAGAAGTTCCATGGCTCTTTTTTCAGCCTCATGTTTGGTTTTGCCGGCAATAAAAGCAGGAATACATATATTTTCGAGAGCGGTAAATTCGGGAAGGAGTTGGTGGAACTGGAAAACAAAGCCGATGTTTCTGTTTCTGAACGCTGCCAGTTGTTTTCCTCTGAGCCTGCCGGTTTCTGTCCCGTTATAAAAAACTGAACCGCTGTCGGGTTTGTCGAGAGTACCGAGTATCTGCAGCAAAGTGGTCTTCCCCGCCCCGCTTGCACCCGCTATTGCAACGATCTCCCTGTCATTTACCTCCAGATCCACACCCTTCAGAACTTGCAGAGGGCCGTAAGATTTTGTTATTCCGGTTGCTTTTATCATTATTTATTATCCTTGAGCGGATTTTATACTTCACTATTAATTATTGTTCACAATAAATTCCTGTACCGGCAACAACAAGTGAGTGATACCTGGTTTACCCTTTTGATTCTTTTTCAGACTTTTGCAGGGAGGCATCGGATTAAGATAAGTTTATTATAAAACTTAATTTAAGGAAATCAATACTATCATTTAATAACTTAATCCGAATACATGTTGCGGTTAATATCATCAACATCTTCCTGCAGATTTTCCGCTGCATCGTCTATCTCTTTCTTTAAAGCTCCGGTTGATTCTTCGACATCTGATGTAATGGAATCTGAGATATTATTAACCTCACTTTCCACTGATGTCTGAATATCAGATATCTCATTCCTCACCTCTCTGGTGCTCTCTTCAATTTCCTTCCTGATATCTTCTGTAGCCTTTCTGAAATCGCGCATACCTTTTCCGATACCTTTAGCAATTTCAGGCAGCTTGTCAGCGCCGAACAAAAGGAGAACAACGAGAAGCACTATAAAAATCTCCTGCCCGCTTATGAATAACAGAACACCCATTTTACTTTATGCATCAGCATACAAAATTATAAAGTTTATCCGAATCACCGACCCGGTTTTACATAATAAAGGGGTTAATAAACAGATTATACTGTTCCGGAGTCTCAGCGATGCTGAAAAATGGAGCCGGATTTGACAGGAAAGGATTAAAGAATAACTTTGCATGAAATTTAACTCAGTATAAATGCACATGGCCGACACATCGCAGGTGAACAGCATATTTGAACTTCTGATGAAAGGTGGTATAATAATGATACCTATTATACTACTTTCATTCATAAGCATTTACATCTTTATTGAAAGATATATCTATATTAGGAAATCCACCTCTCCCGACAGTTCACTGGTAAATAATATATTATCGGAAGTATCCGGCAGGAAGTATGAAAGCGCCCTTGCTTATGCCAGGAAGGATACTTCGTCGTACGGCAGGATATTTGAGAACGGGCTGATTCACGCCGGTAAACCTGCAAAAGAGGTGGAAGGTTACATGGAATCTGCAGCAAATACTGAGATTGCACTGATGGAAAAAGACATGGGTTACCTGGGTATTATTGCAGGTGTTGCCCCTATGCTTGGTTTTATCGGAACAATCTCGGGCGTAATAAAGATTTTTTACAACATTTCTCTGGCCGACAATATAAGTATAGGCATAATAGCCGGAGGGCTTTATCAGAAGATGATCTGCAGCGGAGTCGGACTGATAGTAGGTGTTATTGCCTATTCTGCTTATCATTATCTTCAGATGATGATCGACAGGTTTACCGTTAAGCTGCAAAAGGATTCAGGCGAACTTCTAAAGAGGCTCTGAAATGAATCTGCGAAGGACAAAACATTTTAAACCTGAAGTCAGCACTTCATCGCTGAACGATATTATGTTCTTCCTGTTGCTCTTTTTCCTGATAGTATCAACACTTGCCAATCCCAATGTAATCAAACTTCTTCTGCCTTCATCGGATGCGGCCCAGAATATTAACAAGCAGCAGATTACAATTTCCGTAACAGAAGAGAGACAATACTATATCGACAATACTCCGGTCGCTCCTGCAGAACTGGAGTCTGTATTATGGTCTAGAATCAGGAATATCCAGGAACCTACCGTTGTTCTGCGTTTTGCACATAATCTCACCGTACAGGATCTTGTGGATGTTATGGAAACAGGAACGAAGCTTAAGGTAAAAATGGTTCTTGCAACAACAAAAAAGGAGAGCCCCTGACTCTCCTTTACCTAATATATCAGGTTTTTTTATTCCGGTTGTGACTGCTTCAGTTGTGCCGGTGAAGTATCATACATCAGTGAGGCGGCTACAAAGATTGAGGAGTATGTACCCACAAAGATACCTATCATAAGAGCGAATATAAAGCCTCTTATCACCGCACCTCCGAAAATAAATATTGCAATTACAGTAAGAAGGGTTGTTAATGAAGTATTGATTGTACGGCTTAATGTGGCATTCATGGCCATATTAAGCACCTCCTTGAAGGGGCGTTTCCTGTAAAGGGGCAGGTATTCCCTCATTCTGTCGAATACAATCACCGTATCATTCACCGAATAACCTATTACAGTAAGAATGGCTGCAATAAATGCCTGGTCAATTTCCATACTGAAAGGCATTATTCCCCACAGCAGAGAATATAAGCTTATAACGAAAAGCGTATCATGGAAGAGAGAGGCAACTGCTCCGAAGCCGTATTGCCAGTTTCTGAACCTCATGAAGATATAGAAAAAGATGATTACAAGCGCAATTCCCACAGCATAAACAGCTTTGATCTTTATATCACTTGCAATTGTTGGTCCGATCGTTTCTGAACTTACCCTGTATTTCGAAAGCCACTCATCTCTGCCGAGTGATTCTCCGCTGAAACCTTTAAGACCGTTGTAAAGAAGTGTCTCAACTTCATCCTCCACACCGGTTTCGTTTATTTTATATTTTGTGGTAATCTTAACCTGGTCTTCACTTCCGAAAGTTACCACCTGGGGCATTTCTCCGAACACAGCTGACAGACTTAAAGCGACATCGGCTGTTTTAACCGTCTGATCGAATCTTATTACATAAGTCCTTCCTCCTGTAAAGTCAATACCAAGGTTAAGTCCCCTTACAAACAGCGATCCGATTCCGAGAACAGTAATGGCAATGGAAAATGCGTAAAAATATTTTCTCATTCCCAGAAAATCTATTTTGGTATTTTTGAGAAGGTTGGCCGTTGCCGGTACAGAGAAAGTAAGGTTTGCATTACGTTTAAGTCTCGCTTCAAAAATTAGCCTTGTAATGAATATTGCAGTAAAGAGGGAAGTAAGAATACCTATCACGAGAGTGGTTGCGAAGCCTCTGATTGGCCCTGTACCGAATACATACAGCACGATACCTGTCAGCAGTGTGGTAACGTTGGAGTCGATTATTGCTGAATATGCGCGTTTATACCCGTCGGCGACTGCAAGTTTGATTCCCTTTCCGGCTCTCAGTTCCTCCCTGATGCGTTCGTAGATAAGAACATTGGCATCAACAGCCATACCCATTGTAAGGACAATACCTGCTATACCGGGAAGAGTAAGTACCGCATTCAGAGAGGCCAGAACACCGAACATCAAAAAGACGTTTCCAAGCAGGGCAATATCAGATACGAGACCTGCTCTGCGGCTGTAGTAGAATATCATGTAAACCAGCACAAGTATGAATGCAATTGCAAAAGATGTGAAGCCAGATTTTATTGCTTCTTTACCGAGAGTGGGGCCGACTACTGTATCAGATACTATCCTTGCCGGTGCCGGCAGTTTTCCTGAAAGAAGGATATTTGAAAGGTCCTGAGCCTCCTCAAGGGTGAAATCGCCTGTTATTTCGGAGTTACCGCCTGTTATTTCCACTGCAACGCGCGGGTAGGAGCGCACGTATCCATCGAGGACCACAGCTATACAGCGGTTAAGGTTCTCACGGGTAAGCCTTGCCCATGTCTTTGCCCCTTCCGCATTCATTACCATATCAACTTTGATATCTGATGAAATCACACCTGATGAAGGCCTTGCAGCAGTTATCACACTTCCGTCGAGCGGTGGTCTTCCGTCGCGTGTGGTAACCTTTATTGCATGAAGTTCATAGAATGTTTTTGAATTATCGTATTTATAAGGGTTCTGGCTCCAGAAGAATTTTATATCGCGGGGGAAAAGTGCGCGTATCTGATTCATTTTGAGATACTCATTCACTTTTGCCGTATCCCTGAAGCTTGCCATACCTATCAGGCTGCCGGGCAAAGGGTTTCCCTGCTGATCAACATGCGGGCGGAGAATTCCGAAAAGCGGGTTCTGGAGTGTGAACTGCTCAAGAGTTTCGGCTTCGGGGGCTTTAGCGGTATCTTTTCTGATAATATTCAACAGATCCTGTTCACCGGCAACAGTGTCAGCTGACTGTTTTGCGGGCACTCCGGCACTCTTCAGAGAATCGGCACTTTTCTTCATGTTTGCCTGTATCTCCCTTAAAAGGTCATTTGCCTGTGCCAGATATCCGATTATCTCGCTGTTTTCGTAGGTTTCCCAGAATTCAAGGCTGGCAGTTCCAGAGAGCAGTTCGCGGACCCTCTGGGGGTTGTTTACTCCCGGCAGTTCAATCAGTATCCTTCCTTTGGTTGAAAGTTGTGTGATGTTCGGTTGTGTCACACCAAACCTGTCAATTCTGGTACGTAGAATGTTAAATGCATTGCTTATGGCATTGTCAACTTCCTTTTCAAGTACTTTGATAACATCCTCATTGGTTGAGTTGAAGTTGATTTTATCTTTAAGTTCCACAGTACCGAATATTGAAGCAAGTCTGGCCTGCGGATCAAGTTCGGTGAATGCCGAAGAGAAAAGGGTCAGGAAATCCCCCTGAGTCTGCAAATGTCTCTGTCGTGCCCTTGCAAGAGCCTCGTTAAAGGTCTTGTCCGGATTGTAATTCGACAACGCCCTGAGAATATCTTCAACAGACACTTCAAGGATCACGTTCATTCCGCCTTTCAGATCAAGACCAAGGTTCAGTTCCTTTTTCAGACATTCCTTGAATGTGTTACCCAGGAAGCTCCACTGATCTTTTGTGAGGGTTGACATTGAATCAATGTAGGCAATCTCCTTTTCGAGGTTTCCCTTTGCATATTTCCTGGCATCGCTTTTAACTTTGTAGGTTGCAGCCGTAAAAGATAACTGGTAGACTGATACCAGGGCAAGGGTAACTGCCAGCACAATTATAGCGCCTTTATTCTGCATTTGTTGTTATTTTTGATACGGTTATACAATATCGTTTCTTTCAACGAGGCGCAAAGTTAAATAAAATTGGGTAAACCCCAACGTTTACCGGGTATAATTAAATATCAAATATAAACCGGAGAATCAGTAGAGCACTTTTTCGTAGTCGGTTTCGATGGGTTTACGGTTAATAAAATCGTATAATGTAAGGGCTCTTATGTTATAGAAATATGACCAGTATGACTGCAATGCCTGTATATATGCCCTGCGGTTTGTATCCTTTCTCGAATCGGCATCATTCAGATCAAGTACCGATATTTTTCCGATAAGGAACCTTGCCTTGGTTACTTCATAACGTCTTGTAGCAACAGTGTCTGATTTTGCTGCAATCCTGACCTGGTCGCTCTGAAGATTGAACTGAGCGACATCAAGGAAAAGGTTTTGCTGGAAATTTGACATGTTCTGTTTTTCCTGCACTTCAGCAAGTTCGAGGCTCGATTTTGCCATAAGGAATTTTCCTCTTGCCTGTCCCCAGTCGAGTATGGGAAGGGTAAGTCCTATCCTAACCCTCTGTGAGTTGCTCAGGTTGTTATAGGCCATAAGGAAATCAGTATTCTGCTGGTTAAATCCGACAGAGGCAACCATTGTTGCTGTTAATCCTCTCTGATTACGGGCCTGGGCCAGATTACTCTGTGCATTAAGTGTATTTACTCTCTGGTTAATTATATCCGGATTGTTTGTCAGTGCAAGATTGAGAACTTCCTGTAAATCTACCTGAAGGTTTGGTATCTTGTTTGGTATTATAAGTTCTATCTCAACATTTTCATTAAACCCGAGGAATGAAGCCAGCCTGATCTGTCTGTCCCTTAAATTCATATCGGCCTGTTTGCGCGCAGTTTCAGCATTCAGAAAAGAGAGCTGCATCTGAAGAAGGTCATCTTCGGCTATGGTTCCCAGCTGATACCTGCCGGCGGCAATTCTGTAAAGCGTATCTGCATTTGAATAGTTCATTTCAGCTATCTGCTTGTTGATCTGGGCAAGAGCGAGACTGAAAAAATTCTGAACAGCAGTCATATGAACTTCCTCAATGGTGTTAAGAAAGTCTTTCTTGGCCATTTCATACCTGAGAGGTTCTATTTTTGCCTGCCATTTAAGTGTGTTGTATCTTCTTATGGGTTGATTTATATTAATTGAGACAGGATTGGTTATATAGTTGACCGGAAGGTTTTTCTCGATATCCTTGTAAAGTGTCAGGTCCGAACTTAGTGAAATGGTGGTTCCAAGCGGACCAATTGCCTGTGAAAGCGAAAGGGTTCCCGTCGTACTTACTGTACTTTTTGCCCTGTATACATATTGATCGGTCTGAGAGTTGTATACTTTTTCGAGTCCGTTGCTGAAATCAGGTACGGTGCTTGTCAGTGTAAGTGAGGGGAGGTACTGTGCCCTGAACGATCTGTACTGCCAGTAACTTGCCCGGAATCTGTGTTTTGCCATCAGAGCTGAGGGTGATTGCTCTTCCGACAGTTTTATCACATCTTCAAGGGTTAGTACTTTTTTTACTGTCTGTGCTTCAGTGTTCTGTATCTGTAAAAGTGAAGCTGAAATAATTGAAACAATTATAGCTAAATTTCTTTTCATACTTTATTTTTATTCGTATCTGAGTGATTCAATTGGATCTTTTTCCGACGCTCTTTTAGCGGGTGAATAGCCAAAGATTACGCCAACGGCAGCTGATACTCCGAAAGCGATGAAGACGGAGAAGAATGAGACAATTGTCATAATCCCCGCAATTTTTTCAATAAGCTTGGCCATAATAATTCCGAAGAAAATACCGATGAATCCGCCGGTTATGCTTATCAGGACAGCTTCGGAGAGGAACTGTACAACTATATCCATTTTTTTTGCTCCGATGGCCATGCGTGTACCAATCTCCTTTATACGCTCCATAACTGAGGCAAACATTATATTCATAATTCCGATACCGCCCACAATAAGGGAAATACTTGCTATTGCTCCGAGGACGATATTGAAAATATCCTTGGTTCGTTGCTGCTGTTTCAGGAGCAGTTCCGGGACTGTTATTTCGAAGTCCTTAACTCCTGAATGGCGCCTGGTAAGCATACGGCTGAGTACTTCAGTTGTTGTGTTCAGTTGTTCTGTTTCCTGCACCTGTACCACAATTCTGTCGAGCTGGTTATAGTTTGTCTCCTGTTGGGTATTTGCATCGGAGGAGCTGACAATAACACGTGCCATTCCCATGCCCATTCCGCCTCCGAACATCTGGATTGAGGTTGAAACTTCTGAAGCAAGCTTTGTATTTACAAGAGCTCTGTTCTGGAACCTCATCAGCATTGTTTGTATGGGAATATAAATATTATCGTTATATACGTTTACTCCCTTTTCCTCAAAACCTGTGAGAGAGACATTTGTTTTCTGAAGTACTCCTATTACCTTAAGCCAGATGCCATTGAATTTAATATACTGTCCTATAGGGTCGATTTTGCTGAAAAATTTTGATCTGATATTGGCTCCGATAATACAGACCTGGACTCCGTTTTCATCCTGGAATTTGTTAAAGACGGTTCCTGAAACAAGCGGGAGGTTATAGAGGAAAAAATAATCGTTTGAAACGCCCACAAGTTTTGCTGTGTGTTTTACGCCATTCAGGATTGCAGTAGAGTTAAATGATATTTCGGGGCTGATTCTTTTGACCGATGGCACATTCTCCCTGATCGCCTCTACATCGAGCATATTAAGCCCGCGTGAGAATTTCCTCTGTTGTTTCTCTCCCTCTTCGGATGATGATGAGCTTTTATCGGGAATGATTGGATTTATAAGTATATTATTTACTCCCACCATTTTCATCTGCTCCAGGATCTCCTGTTTGGCTCCTCTACCAATTGCAAGCATTGCGATAACCGCAGCCACGCCGAAGATGATACCGAGGGCTGTCAGGATTGATTTCAGCTTATTTGAGATAATTGACTCGACAGCTATCTCAATATCATGGAAATATCTTAGGATAAATTTAAACATCGTTACTATTTTATTTTATTATAATCCAGTCGGAGGTGAATGAACAGAAATTACATATTGTTTCCGCCTTCCTGCTGTCTCTGGGTATTGATTCTTCTTCTTGCCGATGTATCGCGCACAGTGCCGGCCCCACCCTGTGAGTTTCTGAATTCCTCCATCCTGCGTCTCATTGCTGCTGTATCGCGCACACCGGTTCCTCCGGGCATCATACCGGCTCCACCCTGGAATCCGCCCTGAAAATTACCTCCTCCAAAATTCTGGAACTGACCTCTCGTTCCTGCTCCTCCCTGCATCATTCTCTGTCTGCGTTCTGCTGCCCTTGCAGCCTCTTCCCTGATACGTCTTTCTTCTTCCTGTTTCAGTCTCTCACGCTCCTTTATCAAGGGTATAAGCTCTTCACCTGCAAGCGTGAATTTTTCGGGTTTCTCTGGGGTGCTGAGATAAAGCAGTGTCCCGGGTTCGATACCTTTCTCAACCACAACGTCATTCTCATTCGATTCTCCCAGCAGTACTATCTGTTTCTTGCCTGCCTTTGTATAAACAAACGGTATACTGTCCTGACCAGTCTGGACACATTCAAGCGGAACATATATTACATCATTAATTGTCTTGGTGATGATTTTATTTCCTGTTGTCATGGCTGGCCTGAGGATCGGGTCTGAACCGTTAACTTTTATAAGAACTTCGAACACTTTCGCATCAGCGTTTGGTAACTGTTCACCAATGTTGGCAACGGTTAATACCGAACCGTTATATGATTTATCGGGAAAAGCGTCTACAATAATATCAACTTTCTGTCCGGGTTTTACCTTGCTGACATCAATTTCGTTCACGTAGGTTTTGGATATCATTGATGACATATCCGGAAGTGTTGCAATTGCATTGTCGAACGGGCTGATGGAAGACCCTGTTTTCCTTTTTGCACCGGTTCTGTCTCTCTTGTAAATAACCATTCCGTCTGCCGGGGCTTTGATGACAAATTTACCAAGCAACTCCTGGAGGTCAGCCACTTTTTGCCTCTGCTCATTAAGCTGCCTTCTTGTATTAAGAATATTTGCCCTTGTCTGCTCTACCCTGAGATTATAGCTTCGTTTTGCCTGTTCTAGCGAACGCTCAGCTTTGTCAAGATTTATTTCAGCCTGCCTGATAGTTGCAGGGGGTTCATATTTTGACTGCTCAAGGGTAATACGGGCTTCCTCAACAGAATAGGTAAGGTTTTTGATGTTGTCTCTCAGGTTGGTAAGTGTTACTGCTGTGTCGAGCATGGCAGTCTCCAGGTTGGTTTCGTATGTTGCAAGCCTGTCAAGCTCATCCTTCAGTGTATTGTCAAATGAGGTTCTGTCAAGAGTTGCCACATAGTCTCCCTCTTTAACTATTGTACCTTCCGGCACAAGGTCCTGAATCTTTATTTCCATCGACCTGATATTTCTTGCCTGTGCAATCTCAGGGCCTCTTATATCCAGTGAGTTCTCTGCCTGCAACTCCCCTGTTGTATATACTATTATATCGAACTGCCCTTTTTTGGCTTCACCATATAAAACACTTAAGTCGCCTTTCTTTGTAACCCTGCCGATAATGATCAGTGCTGTCACGACGATAACTAATGCAATACCTGAGATAATTAATGTTTTTTTCATATAATTTTTCTTATGTTTTTATTCTTTTAAAATTCAGGCACGAAAGTATTAAAATTCTTCCGGCCAGATAGTTTGTTTAACAATAATTAACAGCCTTTTTATTATTTCATCAGCCTTTTAGACATTTAAAAGGAGTTATTTATTCCCGATCTTTAAAAACGGTGTCGGGTAATTAAAGATTTTTAACTATTTGAATCATCTTATCGCAGAGGTATTCAGCCTTTTCAGATGTTTCTGCTTCCGCATATATCCTTATTACAGGTTCTGTATTTGAGGATCTTGCCTGTATCCACCATCCTGCGCCTTCAAGCAGTAATCCGTCGCGCCGGTCGGCTGTTGCATCTGTGAATTCCAGCAGCGCGGCTTCCCGGAGTGTGTCAAAATCTATGGAGTTTCCGGCATGAATTTTCTTTTTTGAAATATGAAACATGGGATAACTCTTTCTCAGTTCACTGCAAAGGGTACCTCTTTCGGCCAGCAGTGAAAGAAATAATGCAATTCCTGCTAAGGCATCCCTCCCGTAGTGTGCTTCGGGATAGATAACTCCTCCGTTACCTTCACCTCCGATAACAGCATTACGCCTTTTCATCTCCCCGACTACATTTACTTCACCCACCGGTGCTGTAAAATGCCTTCCTCCATGTTTTTCTGTAATGACTTTGAGTGCCCTGGTAGATGACATGTTCGAAACGGTGTCTCCGGGTTTCAGTGAAAGGATATAATCAGCTACTGCTACCAGTGTGTACTCCTCTCCGAACATCGTTCCATCCTCGCAGACAATTGCCAGCCTGTCAACATCCGGATCAACAACTATTCCCAGATCAGCTTTTTCGGAAACCACTTTTTCGGAGATTTCCTGCAGATTCTCCGGAAGAGGTTCAGGATTGTGTGCAAATATTCCGTCGGGTGCGGAATTAATAAGGATTATATCATTAACACCCAGTTTATATAAAAGCGGTGGAAGTACAAGAGCACCAACAGAATTAATGCAATCGACAACGATGCGGTAACCTCTTCTTCCGACAGCCTCCCTGTTTACTGCTTCCAGAGATAAAATCATATCAATATGCCGGTCGCCCCAGCTGAGGTCAGTAACAATATTCCCGAAATCTGATTGCCTGGCATAAGCTATTGCCCCGGAAGATATGAGTGAGAGCACTTCCTCACCTTCGGATGCTGATAAAAATTCACCATCCTGATTAAGCAGTTTAAGGGCATTCCATTCAACCGGATTATGACTAGCGGTAATTATTATGCCGCCTGCCGACATGGTTCCGGTAACAGCAACTTCAACAGTGGGTGTTGTTGCAAGCCCTGTATCAATAACATCTATTCCCATTGCCAGAAGAGTGTTATTAACCAGTCCTGCAATAACAGGACCTGATGGACGGGCATCGCGGCCGGTTACAACCGCAATCTTTTTGCCATGATTTCTGCGCTGAAGCCAAAGCCCAAAGGCAGATGTAAACTTAACTATATCATCAGGGGTCAGATTCTCTCCCGGAGTTCCTCCGATAGTCCCTCTGATACCTGAAATAGATTTTATAAGTGTCACGAATGCAGAATTTATACGTGCAAAATTGCAAAAAAAACCTTTAGGGTAATCTCACTAATTAGTAGTAAATTTGCAGCCTGCCTGTTACAAGACAGACACAAAGGAAATTATGTATATATGGAAAAAAGAAGGCACCCTGTTAAGGTAACTGAAAAGAACAGGGCGACAGTTGATTCGGGAATCAGACTGAACAGGTTTATTGCCTCAGCAGGAGTCTGTTCCCGCAGGGAGGCAGACGAACTGATTCTGAAAGGTCTTATTTCGGTAAACGGTAAAACAGTTAAGGAACTGGGATTCAAAATAAACAGAGATGATGAGGTAAAATATAAAAACAAGAAGCTAATCCCTGAAAAAAGAGTATATATCCTTATGAACAAGCCCAGGGATTATGTAACCACCACTTCTGATCCCCATGCTGAAAAAACTGTGATGGATATCATAGGAGACAAAACCGGGGTTAGGCTTTACCCGGTCGGAAGGCTGGACAAAAATACAACCGGGGTACTCCTTCTGACCAATGACGGGGAACTTGCAAAAAAACTTACCCATCCCGGATGCCGGAGAAAGAAAGTATACCATGTATTCCTCGACAGGGACGTTACAAAAAGGGACCTCGAAGCTCTCGTTAACGGAATTGACATCGGAGGAGAAACTGTGGCAGCCGATTCAGCCGCCTTTGCAGCCGGTGAAGACAAATCACAGGTCGGCCTTGAGATTCATTCAGGACAGAACCATGTGGTAAGGAGAATGTTTGAAAGCCTCGGTTATCAGGTGCGAAAGCTTGACAGGGTTTATTTCGCAGGACTTACAAAACGGAACCTTCCAAGAGGCAGATGGAGATATCTGACCGACAAGGAGATTTCAATGCTTAAAAGAGGAAGCTTTTAAATTATGAAAGATCATGCACAAATCAGGTTTCGTAAATATCCTGGGTAATCCAAATGTCGGTAAATCGACACTTATGAATGCATTGGTGAGGGAAAAAATATCCATTACATCTCCTAAAGCCCAGACTACAAGACACCGGATAATGGGAATACTGAACGGTGAGGATTACCAGATTATCTATTCCGATACACCCGGTATTATCAGGCCCGGTTACAAACTGCATGAGTCTATGATGAGATCGGTGCAGGGAGCCCTGAAGGATGCCGATATTATTCTCTATGTTACTGATGTAATTGAAAAAGCCGGAGGTGAATCGGAGATAATACCCAGGTTGCAGAAAACTAAAATACCGGTGATAATTGCGATTAATAAGATTGATCTCTCCGACCAGGCAGCCCTTGAAGGGAAAGCGGAGGTGTGGAGATCGCTTTTCCCGGACTCTGACATAATACCGGTTTCTGCACTAAACAATTTCAACCTCGATACGCTCCTGCAGAAGATTCTAAAATTACTTCCGGAGGCTCCTCCCTACTTCCCTAAAGATCAGATTACAGACAGGCTTGAGAGGTTTTATGCCTCCGAAATAATAAGGGAAAAAATATTCATGTTTTACAGCAGGGAGATACCCTATTCAACCGAGGTTGAGATTGAGAGTTTCCAGGATCTTGAGGGATTGAGCAGGATAAGGGCTATTATTCATGTGGCAAGAGAGAGCCAGAAGGGGATTATCATCGGACATCAGGGAAAAATGCTTAAGAAAACAGGAACGGCCGCCAGAATGGAAATGGAGGAGTTCTTCGGACGGAAAATTTATCTCGAACTGCAGGTTAAAGTGACAAAAGACTGGAGGAATAATCCTTATATATTGAAAAAATTCGGTTACTAATTTTTACAGGAAGTGGGTATTGTAGCAATTGTCGGACGACCTAATGTAGGCAAATCAACCCTGTTCAACAGGTTAACCCGCACAAGGGAAGCAATTGTTGATGAGGTAAGCGGCGTTACAAGGGACAGGAATTACGGAAAATGCGAATGGAACGGTATAACTTTTTCGGTTATTGATACAGGCGGATATGTTGATAACTCGGACGATATATTTGAAGAGGAGATAAACAGACAGGTTGCCCTTGCCATTGACGAGGCCGATGCTATCATTTTTCTTACCGATATTATTTCAGGTGTAACTGAACCTGACAAGGAAGTGGCATCTCTTCTCAGAAAGTCCTCAAAGAAAGTCTTCCTGACAGTCAACAAGGTGGATAACTCCGTGCGTATGGCAGACATCCACGAGTTTTATTCCCTTGGACTTGGCGATCCTTTCCCTGTCAGCAGCATAAATGGTTCAGGCACCGGCGACCTGCTCGATGAAGTGGTCCGAAACCTTCCTGCCTCAGGAGAAGAAGAAGATAATGAACTACCCAGGGTAGCCATTGTAGGCCGACCTAACGTGGGTAAATCATCTCTTTTAAACTCCCTGCTGGGAGAAGAGAGATATATTGTAACACCCCTTGCGGGCACAACAAGAGATTCGATATATACATTGTATAAAAAGTACAACCACAGTTTCCTTCTCGTCGATACAGCAGGAATCAGAAAAAAATCCAGGATTGACGACAGCATCGAATTTTATTCGGTGATGAGGGCTATAAAAGCAATTGAGCACTCCGACGTATGCCTTCTTCTTATTGATGCCACAAGAGGAATCGAAGCCCAGGATATCAATATCTTCTCTCTTATACAGCGTAACAGCAAGGGGATAATAATTCTCGTGAACAAATGGGATCTCGTGGAAAAAGATACAAATTCGGTTAAGTTATTCAGTGAAGAGATCAGAAGGCGCACATCACCCTTTACAGACTATGATATTCTTTTTATCTCTGCTGTCAGCAAACAGAGAATACACAGGATACTTGAACTGGTTAACAGTGTAAATGAGAACAGAAAGAGGAAGATAGCCACCTCAAAACTGAACGAAGTCATGCTTGATGCGATAAATTCCTATCCTCCTCCGGCGGTAAAAGGGAAACACATAAAAATCAAGTATGTTACCCAGTTACCCTCACGGTCACCCTCATTTGCTTTCTTCTGCAATCTCCCGCAGTATATAAGGGAGCCGTATAAGAGGTATCTCGAAAACAGGCTGAGAGAGAGTTTTAACCTGAGAGGTGTTCCCGTTAAAATATTTTTCAGAAAAAAATAATTACTTTGGTTTGGTTTTTGATGAAAAAAACAAAAATCCGGATATGACCGTAAAACTATTGCCGCTTATTCTTTTCGCCATTATAGTGGCAGGTTCATGCAGGAAGATTGAGAAACTCCCTCCGGAACCCTCTGTTGAGTTCAGGAGTTTTGAAGTTTTTGATACAGTGGACATACTTGGTAACCTGTCGAAAGGAGGCAGGCTTTTCTTTTATTTTGAAGATGGCGACGGCGACCTTGGATTGAGCCCGAGGGGTGATTTGTCGGGGAATGATACAGTCAATCTTTTCCTTACACTGTTAAGAAAAAGCGGAAATGATATCATACCGGCGCCTGCCGACGATCCTCTCCGTCCTTCCGGTTACAGGATTCCCTATATGGAAAGGAGCGGCCAGAACAAGATACTGAAAGGGGTCATAAAACTGACATTTATTTACTTCTTTGCGACCCCCTCCGATACAATATATTATGATTTTTACATTAAAGACAGGGCCGGAAATGAAAGTAACATTGAAAGGACCTGTGAGATTGTGCTTGGCAGAAACGGCAGATGCACACAATCAGGTAATTAAAGCCTCAAACCCATCATAAGCACATCATCGACCTGATCGTAGCTTCCTTTCCAATCAAAGTAAAATTTGTCAATGATTTCTTTCTGTTGTTCCATAGGAAGGTGATGAACGTCCTCAATAAGTGTTTTCAACCGTGCTATCTTCATCTTCTTTCCGTCCACTCCTCCAAACTGATCAGGGAATCCGTCAGAAAACATGTAAATACAGTCACCCTTTCCGAGATAATACTCCTGGTCGTCGAAGTACTTTTCTATTACCGATTCTCCGCCCACGGAGCATCTGTTACCTTTAATATAATATGATTCGCCCCCCATTACAATTATCACAGGTCTCATTGCAGAGGCAAATTTTATGTGCCGCTCGTGTATATTGATTTCGCAAACCACCATATCCATGCCGTCGTTTGAAACACCGATATCAACATTCTGATTAAGTGTTGAAATAATCTGTTTATCGAGAATTGTGAGAATCTGCGAGGGTTTTGTAATACCTTTCCTTGATATTATATCCTGAAGGAGGGTTGAGCCGATCATCGACATGAATGCACCCGGAACGCCGTGTCCCGTTGAATCTGCACACACAACCATGAATCTTTTGTCATCGATTCTGTCGAACCAGTAGAAATCGCCGCTGACTATGTCTCTCGGATGAAAAATAACGAAAGCGTCCGCGAAAACCTCTTTAAGCCTGTGTGTATCAGGAAGTATACTTGCCTGTATTCTTTTTGCATAATTAATGCTGTCGGTAATTTCAAGATTCTGTTGTTCAATCTCTTCTTTCTGTCTTACAACCTCACTGGTACGTTTATCAAGCTCATCTTCAAGATACTTCTTCTGACGGGCCTGTGCTCTTTCTCTCTCTTTAACAATTATAATTACAACTGATGATATTGTCAATACAGCTGCCAGAATAAACCACCATGTTCTCCAGAAAGGACTTCTTATGCGGAATTCTATTGATGCAGAGGTATTATCGGAATGGCCCCTGCTGTTAAAAGACATAACTTCGAACCTGTATTTGCCGTCGCTGAGGGTATAAGATACTTGTCTTTCGCTGCCGGGTTCTGACCATTTCTCATCCCAGTTTTCCATCCTGGTAGAATAAAAAACCGCTACGGGATCAGAGAGGCAGATTCCCACGTAGTCAATTTTCAGGGTATATCTTCCGTACGGCAGATTATACTGGTCGCGGAGCGGATATTTTACGTTGTTGATAGAAACCCCTACAATTGAGGTTCGCGGAATTAGTGTTTTTTCCCTGTCCTTCGAACTGTCATATAAAATAAAGCCTTCTGTTGTTCCTATTACAATCCTGCCTTCCTGGTCTTCTTCAATGGCGAATGGATTACAGTTTCCGTTCCTTGCAAATCCGGTCTGGTACGACCTGACTATCCCCCAGGCAGGATCAATCATTGAGAATCCCCTTTCATGACCTATCCATATTTTCCCCCTGCTGTCGGCAAAGATACTGTAGGAGTAATTGGATAATAATCCGTTTTCGGAAGTAAACCTGACCAGTGAATCTCCGGTAAACCAGAAGATCCCGTTACCTTCCGTGCCTGCCCATATATCACCCCTTTTATCCTGGGTATAACAAAGAACCTTGTTTCTTGCAGTCCCCGACATAACCCTGTTTCCTACTGTTACTCCTGTTTCGGCTGAAATTCTGTAAAGCCGGTCACACTCAGTGGCTACAAGAGCCAGACCGTTATTTAAAATGTAAACCTGGTTGATACTGTTATGAGGGAGCCTCTCCTCAATATTGAATTTTGCCACCAGGCTGCCATCCTTCCTTCCGAGAACAATAACACCCTCGAGTGTTGAAACCCAAAGGTTACCGTTACTGTAATTAATATGCCTTATGTAATTTCTGCCGGAATTTTCCGAAATGAAGAACTGACGCACCTGTCCGTATCTGTTTACATGGTAAAGGCCTTTCCCTCTGGTACCTGCATAGATATCACCGTTATCGTAGAAGTATGATGATACTTCGCTGTTTATTTTCTGACTCAGATCATTAAACTTTCCTGATCTGGAATCACCCGGAGAATATATAAAATATCCTGACGGCGTGCCGATAAAATATTCCTTCCCTGACGGTTTTACGTAGATGATATTGTTTCTTTCAGGCCTCTCTCCGGGAGCAACGAACCAGAAGGCTTCTGAAACAAGGAAAGAGAGACCTTCTCCATAGAGACCTGCCCATATATTACCTTCATCATCCTGGAATGAACATCTGACATCATTTCCCTGCAGACCTCCTGCCATATCGAATTTAATAACAGAATAAGGAGACAATGATTCTTCACTGAAGATTATCTTTATCAGTCCTGAACCCATAGTTGAGAGCCACACAGAGCTGTCATCCGATTCCATCATTGCCCTTATGTCAAGGTCATCAGGCAACAGCCCGTTCTTAATCCTTTGCAGACTTAACGGCAAAGCCCCGGAATTTAAAATATACAAACCTGACCCTTCTGTACCAACCAGATAGATATTACTGTTTCTAAGGTTGAGTATCGACTGGACTTTAGTATATTCAATACCTTCAATTGTTCCGGCAACTTTCAGGGAATCGTTTTCCAGTCTGCATAAAAGAAGGTTTTCCATCGTACCCAGAAGCAGTTCTCCTTTCCCTGTTAATGCTGCGGTTGTCATAATAATTCCCTGGGGAGCCGGATACCACGTTATTTCTTCCGGTCGCCGGGAGTTTATCCTGATTATATACTTTTCCTGGGGGATAATATAGATGTAGCCGTCATCTGATTCAATGATCTGGCTAATGCTCTGTACTCCCAGATCCCGGGTTTTCAGAAGTGAATTACCCTCTGTATAAAAAAGAGAGCCGTCGTTACAGCCGCTCCATATACGTCCGTTATGGTCACGGAACAAAGTTGTTGAATATCTTGTTACGACATCGTCGGAATAAGGTAAGGGATGAAAAGTAAACCCGTCGAATTTTACCAGTCCGTTACCTGTCGACACCCACAGGAAGCCTCTTTCATCCTGGCTTATTGCATAAACATATGCATCGGGGATGCCGCTTCCGCTGCCGTAGTTCCTGAAGTTATATGTCTGGGCATTTAATCCGGAAGACAGAATGGTGAGAAGGAGAATAACTCCTCCGGCAAAAGCAATGGGTTTTATGTTTCTGAAATGCTTTATCACTTGCCTATCTGTCGTACTCCTATTTTAGGATTATATACAGGCACCCCTCCGATAGGTGCGCTGAAGAATTTCAGGTTATCTCCTCTCTGGTTTTCGAGTGATATTACCACATTATTGTTCCGTACAAGGAATTCCTGTTTCTTATGGAACTGGAAATCGAGGGAGGAGTTAAGCTCTGCCGGTTCGACGCGTATTCTTGATTCAGCCCATTCGTCTTCGCCTGAAACAGGCACTGTGATACCCTTTCTTATTCTTGAAACAACCAGTATTGTACCGTCATCATCCCAGTCGAAGTTTTTCTGTTTAACGTAGTTCACTCCTTCATCAATGAACGGGTAAATATGAGAAACACTTTTTGTGTTATTCCACATTCTGAATGTATACTCATAAGTGAATGCATTGGCTCCTTCGATGGGGACATCGGTATTTGGTTCGCGCGAAAGGAAATATCTGTAAAGGTTTCCGTCATCCCCGCTAACCCCGTCGGCGATTACCTTAAATATATAACCCCATTTTTCGCTGTAATCTCCCTCTGCCGGATTGAAAGGTCCGAAGGAATAATACTTGTTATCATATTGTCTGTCATTACCGAAAGTCCTCGAGGCAAGCAATGTCCCGCTTTTATACTGACCTGTCGGCTGAAGACCTCTTGATTCATCATTCACTTCCGGATCGACTCCTTTGCCGCCGTATACTGAAAAGAGAGTCCGGGAATTCCATTCACCTTTCTGTTCATCATTCTCACCTCCGATATCCGGATCAAAGACTCTGATATAGAAGCGGCCTTTATAATCTTTTGGAATGGCAAAGAACCATGTCTGGGAAAAGTCATCATCCCCCCATGATGTTTCACCTTCTTTGCCAAAGGTCACGAGGAATGGTATATTCTCATCCTGCCCTGGTACCGGCTGAGAAAATATGACTTCTTTCCCTGATAAAATAAAAATCAAGGTTACCAGTAGGGTATATATTTTTTTTCTGTGGAATATCATCATTCAAAAATACTTTTTTTGATTCACTGCTTACGGATAACTGCTACATTTTTCGACACACAAGTCTCTTTTGTCCTGCCTCCGGCATCCGGAGCAGAACTTACTATGAGCTGTATGTTATAGTTACCTGGTCTTGAAAATATCTTCTCAACTTTCGTGCCTATCGCTATCGATTCATCGTCAAAGTTCCAGTAGTACTGGTTAATTGACCATCCCGGCAACCAGGTACTGTCGGCGTCGAAGACTACTTTCTCTCCTTCGAAACATCTGTCGGGACCTGATATGTAGGCCTGCTCATTCCTTTCTATCTCCAGAGTATAACTTTTCTGATTCTGTTCCACCTCGTTTGTCAGCAGATTTACTATATCGAGTCTGACAACATAGGTCCCGGGATTTTTAAAACAATGCTGAACTGTAACACCTTCTCCTGTTTCTCCGTCTCCGAAGTTCCATTTAAATCTGAACGGGACAGGCATTGTATCAAACTTTACTGCGTTTTCATCAAAAAACTCAAAGCAGAAAACATCAGGCACCGAAGGGGGGCAGTCCTGTTTTCTGATTATTGCTGATGACATTCGCCATATATCATCATCTCTGCCCGTTTTTCTTGTAAAGAAACCCTCTTTCAGGTCATCTGTTACAACAAATGAAAAATCATCTGAAGCAGAATTGATTGGTTCCGGCATAAGTACAGGATCATCCCATTCACCAAAAACAAGAGAAGTGTAAAAAATGTTCATTCCGCCAAGTCCTGCAGCACTTTCAGGCCGGTCCGATGAGAAATAAAGCCTGCCTGAAGGATGAATAAAGGGGTAATTCTCCTTTGAAGATGAATTAACTCTGGCGCCCATATTTTTTGGTTGCCCCCATTTACCGTTAATAAATTCACAATAATAGATATCGGAACCTCCCTGTCCGCCGGGCATGTCAGATGCGAAGAAAAGATATTTTCCGTCCCTGCTCAGTGAAGGATGTGCGACACTGTAATCAGTGCTGTTATATTCAAAAGGTTTTATATTGCTTAAAATATTACCTTCGAGTGTGCCGGAATAGATACCCAGACGGTTTTTAATATTTCTTTTTCTTGCAGCTTTACCCGTAATGACACTGCTGGTAAAATAGATTGTTTTGCCGTCGGCTGCAACGGTAACAGGTCCGCAGAAGAGCATATCTGAGGCGGTTGTTTTTACGGCAACAGGCTGCTTCCATCTCACAGAGTCTCTCCGCCCGGCAAAATACAGGTTATAAAGGCGTTCATCTTCAAATGTTGTTATGTTGGCAGCGCTGCTGTTGCGACGGTCGGAGCAAAAAAGTATACCATCCTTTACAATTACGGGCGCTATGTCGTTAAACAGCGGGTTGCTGAAAGATAACCTTTCTGTTTTATACACTGAAGGCTGAGCATCAAGGTACAGAGCCGGCCATATTAATGTACCTGCCAGTATCGCAATATATCTGCCTGAAAATCTCATACTCAGAAATAACGTGGATTAGCGGCCGAAACCTTGTAGCCGAATTCATATCTGAAAACTATTTCGTGGGAACCTTTTGAGTAAGTACTTAGTTTACCGGCGGGGTAATCGTACGAATAGCCGAACATTAACTGTGGTGTCACCTGCAACTGGAGTATTCCTACCGCAACCTCCTCATAGGTCCTCCACGAAACTCCCAGCCAGAGGAAGTCATAAAAAATAAAATTGCCGTTGATATCGAGCCTCATACCTCCCGGACTGTTAGCCGGATAATCGATAAATACTGATGGCTTGAATCTGAAGGCTTTTGAAAACGAAACAAGAATTCCTGCAGTAGCGAGAACATCGAAGTCGGTGAAAGTATCGAACGACACTTCTCCTGAACTGCTTTTCAGATAGCTGAGGAATGAAGGCACGGCCACACCGGCAAAAAATCTTTTTGATGAATAATAAATACCCGATCCGACGTTGGGAAGCATGAAAGGTTTGTCGTTCGACACGAATGCGGGGTCGCCGGGATCTATAAGAACAATCCCGGAGTAATCTGTATTTGACATATCGAATCCGGCTCTCAGCCCCATTGAAAGTCTGCCTTTCCCGAGTACGATATGGTAAGCGTAATCGGTATAAACACTTGTCGCCTTTGAAAAGCCGTATCTAAAGAACTGGCCCGAAACACCAAGTCCCACTTTATTATTCTTAAGCAATGTATGAAGGGAGACTGTCTGGGATAGAGGCGCTCCCTTAATACCCCACCACTGCATACGGCCCGAAGCGAAAAAGCTGAGGGCTTCACGTGTACCGGCATAGGCAGGGTTAATAAGAAGGCCATTGTGCAGGTACTGGCTGTATACAGGGTAAACAAGGCTGAGGCGCGTAGGATCTCCGCTGCCGTTCTGCGCCTGCAGACTCAACAAAGTAAGATTAAGAAGTATCAGAAGTACCGGTTTTTTATTCATGCTCTCCTTTTCGTTTTCCCTTCACCTGATTAATCTGAATTATATCTTTTTAGCAAAACAAATCCGCTCTTCCTGAACACCTGACCATTTCTGAGTGATTTTATTGTAAGCAGGTAGTAATAAGTTCCTTCAGGCACTATTTTTCCGTTGCTTTCTCCTGCCCAATTCTGCCATGTTTTACCTCCGGCATTTGTGGCACGGTAAACTTCAGAGCCTGCGCTGTTCAGGATAATCAGTGTACATTCATTGAAATTCAGATCGAGGCCCTGAATGACAAATTCGTCATTTATTCCGTCACCGTTCGGTGAGAATCCCTCAGGAATTATCAGTCCGTAAACGTAAATGACCATTTCATCTTTCGACTCGCAGCTTCCGTTCACCACTTTCCATTCAAACCTGTTTTGTCCGGGCGACAACTGTGTGGCTATGGAATCTTTTACAATTGTTGCTCCTCCTGAAAGTACCGACCATGTACCTGTTCCCACAAGGGGTTTCAGGGCGTGCAGTGTGTCGATAAAGTCGAAAGTGTAAAGGTCGCGGTCGGGCCCTGCATCGACGATACCGGTCCGTTTATAAAAGGTTATATCTACCGAGTCTTTCGACTTGCATGTCCAGTTGGTCTCTTCCCAATAGAATCTCTTAACAACTGAAGCCGGCATCGTAAGGGAGTCGATTGCAACCCTCATTACCGGCCCCGGTGCAGTAACAGTCACGACATCTGCCGGGTAAGACCAGACTCCTGTCCCCACACTTGGGGTAGCATTCAGCGTATATTGCGGACCGCATACAGAGGCATCGGGTCCGGCATTGGCAACAGGTACTTTATAGACATCAATTTTTCTGGTTCCTGCAAGTGAGACCGCTTCACATCCGTTATTGTCAGTTACTCTGAACAGTGCATAATTATATGTAGCTGATGATGCAGAGGGCAGTTTGCTTATAAGTATTGTGGTATCGGGATTAAGAATTCCGTTCAGGGGAATCTGGGTTCCGTTCTCAGTGTATATTACATTCCATTTTGATGCTCCCGTAAGATGTATCTTTAAAGGTACCGGCGAGCCACCGCAAACTGTTGTATCGGTCACTGTCGTTATCTGTCCGGAAGGTAACGGGTTTACTGCAATACTTACGATATTTGAGGTATCAATGCAGCAGTTGGCCGGGCCTGAGAGAATCACCCTCCTGAAATACCCGGGTACAGTCATTGCCGGCGGAGTATAGTTCTGCTGATTATTAATTCCTGCGGCAGGAGTCCATGGCGCAGTGCCGGTCGTGCTTTCTATCCATAACCATGCAGGCGTACCTCCTGCACCACCTGTCAGACCTGTACCGGAGATTACAGGAGAGGTATTATAACAAACTGCACTCTTATCGGGGGTTATTACATTATTTGATATAGAAGGAAGCACCGTTACTTTAATTATCTGTGAACTTACAGAGCTGCAAAGCCCTGATGTTACGGTACGCCTGAAGTAGTGTATAACGGGCGAGGAAGTGCCGTTAACAAGCGGTCCGCTCTGGTAATTCTTTCCTGTAGCACCGCCAATATCCGAGTAACCGCTGAACTCGTTAAGAGATGTTTGCCACATATAGGCGTAATCCCCGGGTATCTCAGTGCCTCCTGCCGGCTGGCTGCCTGAAAAGAGCTTCGGTGTGGCTCCGCTGCATATTGTTGTATCGGTTATGCCCGAAAGAAGCTGAATATTGTTATTTATTACAGGTTTGTGGACATTTATCACTATTATATTACTCGTATCACTGCAGGCAGAAGAGGTGACAACCCTTCTGAACCATGTCGTATCTGTCAGGGCGGGGGGTAAATAGTTTAACTGGTTAACGGGGTTCGGACCGGGAGCATTTGACCATGAAGTCGATTTTGTTCTGGCCTGCCACAGGAAAGTATATGTCCCGTTACCGTTAACTGGTGTGCTACCTGTTAACGGGGCAGGTATATCTCCCGAACAGATCGTCTGTCCGGCCGAAACTATATTGTTTCCTATAACCGGCCATGCGGTTAGTTTTACAGAATGACTTATGTTTTTACAAACATTGTCGCTTCCCGAATAAACGATTCTTCTTAAATACTGGAATCCGGGGAAGAGGGGAGATCCTTCATCCGGATCGTAACCGGCATTAATATTAACGCCGGGCGCATCGGACCATATTGATCCGTCAGAACTGCCTTCCCACTTATACCTGAAAGTACCGTCACCTCCCTCAAGTACCGGAGGAGTTGTGGCTGTCAGATTTGTAAAGATCATACCCTGGCATATCTCTTCGGCAGGCGATATAATGTTATTATTCTTAATCGTATCGAGAACAGTAATTTTAACGATAGCCGAAGAATCAATACATCTTCCTGAAGTTACCGTTCGCCTGTACCATGAAGTGATTTCAAGTGCCGGAGGGGGTGTATAGGATTCTGCGTTATAAGTATTGACAGGCAGAGCAAACGAAACATTATCTGTACTGACATGCCATCTGAATGAATAAATTCCGTTACCGTCCTGCAGAACCGCTGTTGAAATTAGTGTTGGCGGATTCTGTGCAAAACAGATTGTATCGGATGAGCCGACAACATTGTTTTTAATAAAGGGTTGTACTATTATCTGCACCGGTTTGCTGACGTCGACCAGGGGTGTCGGAAGTGATGAATCGGTTACTGTTCTTCTGAACCATACGGTTGTTGTTTCAACAACCGACGGGGTGTAATTTACGGTTCCCGTACCGACAGGAACCCATGTAACCTGGTCGTAGCTTTTCTCCCACAGATATGAATAAGGTTCTGTACCCCCCACGGGCGTGGTACCGGTTATTACAGGCGGCAGCATGTTTGAACATACCGAATCGATCTGATTGCCGGTAACAGAAGATCTTATGGAATTAAACAGGAATCCGTTAAGGTTGGCTTTGAAGCTCAGTTTCTTATCGCCTGACTGGCCGGGAGTTGCGCTTGGGCTGAGTGAAGTACCTGCTATTCCTCCGGCACTGCTGAAAGTGATATTGGCGGTTATATCTTTACTTACCCAGAGAAGGCCTCCGCTTCCTCCACCTCCCTCGCCACCTATTCCTGTTCTGTCGCCACCTTTGCCTCCCTGAGTGAATATTGAAAGAGGTGTCGATCCGTAGTTGCTTACCGAGAGTGCAACTGATCCGCCTGCCCCTCCACCGCCGGCTCCTGCATCTCCGGAGGCATCGGAGCCGGGACTACCCGATGAAATGATATTTCCTCCGTTGCCGATCAGCGAATCTGCGATTATAATAATTATACCTCCTCCGTTTCCTCCGGGGCCTGTTGTTCCTCCGGATGAGGCTCTGGTAGAGGCTCCGCCGCCACCGCCAAGGAATAGTCTGTCCAGCAGAGAAGGAAAGTATTCTGCTTTATTGCCTCCTGATCCTCCTTCCCGGGGAGCGGCACAGGTTCCGTCCTCGTTACCGCCGGTTCCGCCGGTACCCCTGTTTGCTCCGCCGCCACCGCCTGAATATCTTCCGTTACCGCCGCCGCCACCTGAATAAGTGGGCCCGAAACCTTTCAGATAACCTGGGTCAAGCGGGTTATTAAATTCAGTATAATTGGCTGCACCCTCTCCTTTAAAACCGGCATTTGTATAACTTCTCGGGTAATAATCTTTCCCGTATAACAGATCGTCGATCTGACGACATATTCCGTCCCCGATCGTATCCTTTCCCCCCGTAAATCCTTTTCCTGAAAGGTTAATATCAGCAGATAATTTCAGAGTCCGGCCGATTATAAGCGCAAGAATTCCTCCTTTTTTATTTACCGGATCCCAATTGTCAACAGTCAGAGTTCCGGTTACTATTGCACTGTTGTAGAAAGGTACTTTTACGATCTGGATGTTTCCTTTGGTATCGTAGGAATTTTTCAGGTTGTTACGGAATACTATTTCTTTGGTCATGGTGTTGACCGACTGGGTTATCAGGAATTCCCACAGGCCCGGCTCTCCGTATTTGTCCTGGAGATTTCCGAATACAGGTGATTCCTGAACTTTAACACCCTGCATCTGAATGAGAAGTATTGTATCACCTCCCGCAGTATTAAATCCTGTTGCATCATCAACCGTAACCCTGTCTGTACCGATTGTTACAACACGTGCAAAGGGCATTCCAAGGTTACCGGAAAGATTTTTCTGGGCAGCGGCTTCGGTATTGCAATAAAGAAACAGGCTGACAAAAAGTATTATATTTATATAGACCGGGACCCTGCCTGACATTTTCGAGATTTCTGAGTCGCTAATTTAAAAATTATTTGAATAAGTACTTTAAAAGGTTAAACCTGCTTAAAAACCTATTCAACCCTTTCTACGGTAAATTTGACAGGAAGTTCCACATGGAAGGCAGAACCTTTATCTTTTTCTGATTCAAACCACACCCTGCCGCCCGCCGATTCAACATATCTTTTCACAATAGACAATCCCAGTCCCATGCCCGACGATTTGGTTGTAAAGTTCGGGGTAAACATTTTTGCCTTTATCTCATCTGGTATTCCTGCTCCGTTATCAATAACCGATACAACGGCCCTGTCCTGTTTTACCTCAACACCTATTTTTATCACTCCCTGTCTTTCCTGAGGGACAGACTGTATAGCATTTTTTATCAGGTTTGAAAAAATTCCGTTAAGGTGTTCCCTGTCGGCATACACCATAATTCTGCATTTTTCGGGCCAGCAGGCAATAAAAGAAATATTTTCAGTATCCCTGAACAGTTCGAGGGTTGTTTTTATCTGTTCAATGAGATCTATTTCCGAAGGTGACGGCGACGGCAGTTTTGCAAATGAGGAAAAAGCAGAAGCAATTGATGACAGGGTTTCAATATATTCTATCTGGTTTCTTGTAAATTTCTCGAGTCTTTTTTCAAATCCGGGCACATTATCTTTCCATGCCTTATACAACTGCTGCACGTTGAGCTTCATCGGGGTGAGCGGGTTTTTTATTTCGTGAGCCACCTGTTTGGCCATTTCCCGCCATGCAAATTCTCTTTCGGAGTCGGCCAGCCGGCGTGCACTTTCCTGTAACTCATCTACCATGCGGTTATATCTGACAACAAGCTCGCCAATCTCATCCTTCCCGTCGTAAACAAGATGCTCGCTTCTTTTTCCCAGTTGAACCGAAGCAAGTCCTGCACTCAGCATATTAAGAGGTGCCGTAAGGCTTCTGCTTATTACCACGGCCAGAACCATAGTGATAAGGATTATGAGAATGGTAAAATTGACTACGGCAACAATGACGTTTGAAATCTCACGTGCCAGAACACTCTGCATCCTGAAATAGGGGAGATTGAGATATGCAAGCAGGTATCCGTCCCTGTTATAAAACGGCACGTAGGCTGAAACATACTCAAGCGACGCAATTTTCTCACGCTGTATATATTCGCTTTTTGTAAGGGTTTCAAGATTGTTCATGGCATCCATGTTAAGGCGCCTGCTGGTAAGATTACGGTAGAATACCTCAGGACGTGAAGTGGCCATCAGGTACCCGTTTTTGTCGTAGAGATTTATATCTGTATTAAAAACATTTGACAATGATATCAGGTATTCGTTGAGAGATGGGTTTGCAGGTCCTCTCCAGTCGGGTTCAAGCTCGGGCTCGGCAGCCAGGGTCGATTCTATTTCGGAATAAATGGAATTAATCTTTTCCTTTATGTTTTCAAGGTGCCTTGTCTTATACTGGCTGACACTGAAAACAGCCACAATAATACCCACCGATATAAAGGAGAGCATCAGGACCGCAATAAATGAAATCTGCAGTTTCTGCCTGAAATTAAAGTAAAAAAGGCTTTTTATTCCCCGCTTCCTGATCAGGGTACCTGCAATACCGGCCACCATCAGGGTAAACGCAAAAATATATGCAAATGAAATCAGGTTATCGGTGAAAGATATTCTTCTGCTGCTTATAATCACAGTTACGTTGCCGTTCCTGTAGAGCACATGATTATAGCCTTCCCTGTTGAAAACACGGTAATCATACTCACGGTCGATATAGGCCTCATCTGTCTTGTCGTAGGGAAAATCACCTGTACGCAGAACCCTGTTACCATTTATGTACTTGGCAAAGGAATAATATTTCAGCCTGGAATAGCCCTGGTATTTTTTATCGAGTAACAGTTCTGAATAACCTTCCTGGAAAGAGTCAATATCACTGAACAGTTCAATGAAAAGGCCCATCCTGGCTCCGGCTTCTGTTTCAAAAAAAAGCTGACCGATATAATATGATCTGCCTCCCTGACCTTCGAGAAAGTAAAACTGTGTCCCGGTAATATTATGCCCGTATTTTTCTATCCTGTCACGGAAAAACCCGAAACAGTTATCAATCATCTTTTCTTCAGAAGATATCCAGAGGGGTGAATCGTTGCGGCATGAAACAACACTCAGGCTGTAGTTGCCCCAGTATCCGTTAAAATAACGGTTATGGAGGTAGTAGGTAATGGAATCGATCTCCCACTGGGTAGTAAATTCCCTTGACACCATTTTTGCAAGTGAGGAGTCGGCCGAAATAGCAGGCCACAGATTTATCAGAAGATGTTCCGCTTCAGGATCATGTTCTGATGAATAGGTAACTGCAAGCACTTTTTTCTTTGCAACAGATTTTTCACCTGAAAGTGATATTACAAAAAATAGTGCATAAACTGAAAAAATCAGCGAAATTATTAGTGTGATATTGAATCCTGATGCCTTCTTTCTGAAAGCTGCATATAATGCAATGGTGAACAAGGCAAAAAAGAGTGCGGGCAGAAATGGATCGACATCTGATATTTTCAGAGTCAGGAATATAAGGAGGGAGACACCTGTGGATATTGCAAATGAACTGTTTGTGGTCAGAGGGGCTGTCTCTTTCACTGTTTTCACCAGGAAGAACACAGGTGCTGCAGCCAGAAGATAAATTGCAGCATAACCGTAAATTGTGTACCACGAAAGTTCCAGCAGACGGTAAGGTTCAAAATTGATGTTTGAATCGTATACTATCGTTATAAACAGCCGGTGAAAAGCGGCAAAAATCAGTGCACCGGCAGAAAGAAGCAGGATTAAGTGTATATTGAAATATTTAGCATTGCTTATCTTTTCTGTTCCGACCGGGATATATCTGAAAAAGAACCATGCCATCGAAAACACTGCCATGCCGAGCAGCAGCAGATGTCCTATTGAAGGTATAAGAGATGATAATGAAAACTGGTACCCGGTAAACAGACCTGTTTTTCCGAGGGCTTCAGGCGGGCCTCTGAGAACCACTACAAGGTAAAGAAGCGATAATGCACCAAAGATAAACAGTGATGCCGGCAGATTTCTGCCCGTTTCGGAAAGAAACGCCGCACATTGAACTATCAGAATAATTAGCAGCAGAAACACTATTGACCACAATACCGCAGGAATCAGCATAAACAGCGAAAAACTCCTTTCAGCCGGAAAAGAAAGTGAGAAAATTTTCACCCCTCCCCCGGTAAATATATTATATGGAGTAGTGTCGGGTGGAGCCATGCCTGTGCCCGGTGGCAGTTTAAATGCTTCCGGAAATCCGTTACTGACAAGTTTATTTTCAAATCCGTATTCGCTTCTTACCCGCAGAAGAGCAATCCACGTTTCCCGCCCTGACATTATCCTGCGGACAAGAAACCATCCGTTATGAATGAATATAAACTGCTTCGAAAAAACAGTGTCATTATAGATAACCGGTATCTCAAATGAATTATCCGACCAGTATACCAGTTTTCTGTCGAGATATTCCAGAATTGTTATCCCTTCTTTACTGATCAGGGTAAAGAGTTTTGTACCTGACTCCGGATCAGCAATTTCTCCCTTTTCAAGTATCTCCTTAAGGTCAGTAAGGCACTCTGCTGAAACCCTCTCCTTTCTCTCAAGGATTCTGTTAAAACGTTTTGTCCGGAATTTATACTCAAAATTACCCTTATAAAGTATTCCTGAGATATATGCCATTAAAACGGATGCAACCAGCAAGGAAGCAGCAATCAGTATTTTTTTTCTCCTGTTTAACATCTTTTACCTTTTATCCGTGATGATATGGCATACCCTTGATAATTGTCAGAGCCCTGTAAAGCTGTTCAGCGAACAACAATCGTACCACCTGGTGAGAGAAAGTCATTTTTGAGAGAGAAATTTTTCTGTCTGCCCGGTTTAATACGTCTACTGAGACACCCCATGCACCTCCCGCAAGAAACACAATTCTTTTTACGGGTTTTAACAGCATTTTTTCAAGCTCCCCCGCAAATGCAACCGAACTGTACATCTCTCCCTTCTCGTCAAGCAGAACAACATAGTCTTCTTCTGAAAGATGTTTCAGTATCAGAGCCCCTTCCTTCTTCTTTACTTCATCGGGTGTCAGACCGGCGGTACTTTTTATTCCCTGTACGGTTATAATATCAAAAGCGGTCATTCGTGAAATGCGCCGCGAAAAGTCTGAAATACCCTCTTCAAGGTATTTTCCGCTTGTCCTGCCGGTAACCAGAAAAACTATTTTCATGCCCTTAAACCCGGCTTCCTTTTTATAGATTCTAATACAATAACTGCAAAAATAAGCAATAAATATGCTCCCTCAGTGTTAATGAATCATAGATGATGGTATTAATAAAGTATTTTAATTAAATTTGCATGACACTATAATCCGGAAAATGAAAGTTCTTCTCACAGCGGGTATATTAATTTTCTGTTCTCATACTTTAGTCTTTTCCCTGGCGGAGGAACAGGATCAGACAAGGATACCGGCAGAAATCACCACAGCTTTCAGGACAGGAAATTCTGGAGAATTATCAAAACACCTTAACAATACTGTTCAGATAATGATGCTCGGAAAGGAAGACTTTTACAAAAAAAATGTTGCCGAAACCATTCTACGCGATTTTTTTAACGGTTACCGGGCCAGAGAATTCACAATTAAACATCATGGCGGTACTGCCGATGCTCAATACGCCATAGGGAGCCTTAAAACTGACAAGGGTGGTTTCAGAGTCTATTTCCTTCTAAAGAAAGTTGACCGGGAATTTCTTATCCACCAGATCCGCATCGATCCCGATGAGTCGAAGTGAACTCCATGACTTTATTGAAAGAAGTCTCCGTGAGGATATCGGAGACGGGGATCATTCAACCCTTGCATGTATTCCGGCAGATGCCGTAGGTTCAGCCAGACTTCTGATTAAAGAAAAGTGCATTATTGCCGGGCTGAATATTGCCCGTGAAATTTATTCTTATACCGATAAACAGCTTGATGTTGTATTTCACGTCAGCGACGGCGAAGAGATATTACCCGGGACAACCGGGTTCACAGTATCGGGCAGCGCCAGGTCGATACTTACCACCGAACGTTTTATGCTTAACGTAGTCCAGCGGATGAGCGGTATCGCCACTTCGGTAAGGGAATACACCAGAAAACTCGAAGGTCTCAGAACCCGGATCCTCGATACACGAAAGACAACACCCGGCATGAGGTTCCTTGAGAAGGAGGCAGTCCGTATTGGTGGTGGTTATAATCACAGAATGGGTTTATATGATATGATAATGCTAAAGGATAATCATATCGACTACGCCGGAGGCATTGAGAAAGCTATCCTTAAAACAAGGGATTATCTTGCACAAACCGGAAGAGACCTGAAAGTAGAAATAGAGGCACGAAGTTTAAGTGACATAAAGAAGATTCTTAAAACAGGTGGCGTTGACCGGATAATGCTTGATAATTTTACCATCGGGGAAACACGGGAAGCGGTTGAACTAATAGCGGGAAGGGTTGAAACAGAATCTTCGGGCGGAATAAACCTTGAAAACATAAGGCAATATGCCGAGTGCGGAGTAGATTATATTTCTGTAGGCGCACTTACCCATCATATAAAGAGCATCGATATAAGTCTTAAAGCGGTAAGGATCTAACTGATTAGTGTCAGCCGCAGTGAAGATATTTATCAACAAGCCTCATCACATCTTCGTTTGTTTTCAGTTCCTTCCTGAGTTCTGAATCGTTGAATGACTTAAGCCTGTTACATATATAGTCTGTCAACCCCGCAGGAAAAATCCCATCTTTTTCAAAAACATCCCGTTTATTCATCAGGGCAGAGGCCGATTCGTGGCATGATGAAGGGAGTGATCTCAATACTGTATTCTTTTCATTTTTATCTCTGAAAATGTTGTAATCCACATAGTATTTTTCTGCAATTGTGGTTGCGTCCTCCATTTCAAGGCCGTGCAAAGCTGCAACAACCAGGCCTGCAAAAAGCAGATATATATCGGCCGAACCGTCTGGCGATCTGAGTTCAATGCTTTGTTTTGCAGGGAAAGATGTTATGTCAAAATCCTCCAGCGGATTTGCATCCTTGATCATATTTGTTACGCCCAGCCAGCCGAGAGGTACTCTCACAAGCACCGACCTGTTACGGTCGCCCCAGCAGATATTTGTCGGGGCCTCCTGGTCCGGCACAAGCCTCAGATAGGAAGTAGGAATAGTGTTTCCGAATGCAGTGAGGGCTCCTGCCAGATCTAAAATACCCGCAATCATCTTCTTTGCAGTATTGCTCAGCTTACCGTCCTCAACCATTACATTTTTACCGTTGCGTTCGAGCATCATATGGACGTGCATACCCGAACCGGCCATACCGATAGTGATTTTGGGAGCAAAACTTATTTCCACTCCGTACTCATATCCCAGTACCCTGAGAATCCATTTTGCTATCATCAGCTGCTCGGCCGCCTCATCAATTTCAACGGGAAGAAACTCTATCTCATGTTGTTCATAATCAAAGCCGCCGGCCGAGAAACTGCCAACCTCACAATGACCGTACTTGATTCTGCAGCCTGCCTTTGCACAGAGATCAAGTGCCCTGACCCTCAGTTCTTCATATTTTGAGAAAGGGAGTGACTGATGGTAACCCTTCTGCCCTGTTAACGGATAAAGACTGTTGGTTTCCGACTTTATATAGAATTCCAGTTCCCCGAAAGCCCTGAAATTAAGACCGGTCTTCTCCCTGAACCGGGAATAGGCCTTCCTTAAAATATGTTCCGGGGAGTTTTCGAGAGGCAGTCCTTTATTATTGTAATACGAGCACAGTATATCCAGTGCAGGTACCTTGCTGAACGGGTTAACAAAAGCTGTTCTGAACCTTGGTATCACATAGAGGTCGCTTGCCCCCGGTTCTACATAGGAAAACAGGCTGGAGCCATCCACCCTTTCTCCGGTTGAAAGTATTGAGACCAGGTGTTCCCTGCTGTACGGAACAAAATTCAGTACCTTCAGCTTCCCGTCCTCGGCAGGATACCTGAAATTAATCATCTGAATGTTCCTTGCTTCAATAAACCTTATTACATCATCCCTGGTAAACTCCGAAGGAGATTTCTTAAGATATCTAACCAGCTCATTCGGGCTTAATGCAATTCCGTTCTCCATCTGATTATGAATATTTTGAGGAAACACAAAATTAGACATTCAACGTAATTTACCCTCATGATTTTTCTCATGGAAAATCTATAAACGGCTGAATGTAATGCAATATTGAAATTTTATTTACTTTTGGTTGCCTAATCCTAAACTATGAAAAAATGGGTTATCATACCTGTCCTGCTGTTCTCCGTAACCTGCGGCAGAAAAGAACCGGAAATAAATTTCACAGCAGCCAGGGCTACGGAGTATTTCAACAGTATTGACTCGATCTGCAGAAATGACAACGGAAAGCTCTGGGGAGTGAATATTGCCGGCCCGGTAATGTTCGTTGACCGGCCAACAAGAAGAATTTTTGCTTCACAGCCCGATAAGGAGGGTCTTCTTAAAATGAAAGACGGTGTTTTCCAGGGGATATTTCCGCGTGAAAGGATTATTGAGAATGCCCCGGTGGAATATGGTGGTGAAATATATGCAATGATCCCCCTGCCAAGGCAGGACGACAGATACAGAATCATTACACAGGCTGTAAGTGCTCTGTTCAGAAGGTATCTTAAATCAAAAAGTTTTGAACCTGAAAGGTATTTCATTCACAACTGGGACGAAAAATCATCGAGGGTGTGGCTGAAACTTGAATACAAGGCTCTCAGGAAAGCTCTTGAATCTGATTATGATCAGCTTACAAACTATCTGAGGGATGCTGTTATCTTCAGGTCGGCAAGAAGGGAACAGATCAAAGGTTCACAGGCTGACGAGAACAGACTGGAAAAATACAACGGTCTCTCTCTCTTCACCTCAGTGGTTTTATGCAACGAATCTGAAGAAAAGGCAAGCACCAGAATGACAGAAAGCCTTGATTTTTTCTATTCCTTCCCATCATTTTCCAGATCAGCCGGTACAATTCTGGGTGCCGTATATGGCTATCTGCTTTACAGAAATGGTTTCGACCTGAAAAGTATTTTACTGAACAAATCAGGTCTCGACAGTGCTGTCATAAGTTATTTCAGACTGGAAATGCCTGAAATTTCAAGAGATGTTGCAGGCAGCCTTGCCATTGTTTACGATGTGGACGCAATTTACAAGGAAGAAGCCGGGAGGATGGCAGACATAAGGGAAAGGGTAAGAAGACAACTTTCAAAATTTACGGAAAAACCTGTTCTTACACTGGAGCTTGAAAGCCCGAATTTTGATTTTGAACCCGAAGATATAAGACCCCTTGATACACTCGGAACAATCTATAATGCATTGCGCGTATCGGATAACTGGGGCAAACTGACTGTTGAAAAAGGAGGCTGCCTTCTCACAAATAACCTGAAAACTATCCGTTTGGGGGCAAAAACCCTTAAGGAATCAAAAAACCATATCTATGGAGACGGATGGCAGCTGATCCTCAACGGAAACTGGAAAGTGGTCAGGGAAGATGATAACTATTTACTCCGCAAAACATCTTTCTGAAGTTCTTTTAACTTTTCCTCCAGGTGGCCGATTTTCAATAATGCATCCTCTTTTTTCTTTTTCTCTATTGCGACAACCTGCTGCGGGGCGTTTTTCACAAACTTCTCATTCCCCAGCTTCTTTTCAACAATGGCAAGAAAGCCTCTCGTATACTCAAGCTCTTCCTTAACCTTTTCAATCTCATCCTCGCTGTTTCCTCTTTCTCCGGCGGGAACGCAGTATTCCACGGTGCCCGACATGAAAGAGGCTGCATTTTCAATTTTCGACGAGGTGAAAAGAACATTTTCTATATTGCACATCTTTTTTATCACCGGAATGAATGTGCTGCTGTAACTGCCGGCTGTTTTTATATAAAGATCTATTTTTTCACTGCCGGGAATGTTTTTTTCTTTTCTCAGATTCCTTATTGCGGTAATGACTTCCTTTGCATTTTCAAAACCTTCTGTCAGCGTGTCGTGATGCCTTCTGTAAAGAGGCATTTTACTTGTCATGATACTTTCACCCTCTTTTCTTTCGGCGAGTAATTGCCATATTTCTTCTGTTATAAACGGCATAAAGGGATGTATGATCTGCATAAGCCTCCCGAAGAACGATATTGTTGCATTATATGTCTTCGCGTCAAGAGGTTTGAGATATTCAGGTTTGATGATTTCGAGATACCATCCCGAAAATTCGTCCCAGAAGAGTTTATAGCATTTCATCAGGGCTTCAGATATCCTGTATTTTTTGAAATCTGCATCAATCTGGCGGAGGACTTTGTTAAGTACCTCTTCCATCCATTCAACTGCAACTGCCGACGATTCAGGTTGTGGTATTTTATCATCTGTCTGCCAGCCTTTTACGAGCCTGAAGGCGTTCCAAATCTTGTTTGCAAAGTTTCTTCCCTGCTCAGGCAGGCTGTCGTTATAAAGCAGATCATTTCCGGCGGGTGAGCATAACAGCATACCTATTCTGACACCGTCGGCGCCGTACTTGTCAATCAGATCAAGGGGTTCGGGGGAGTTGCCGAGTGACTTCGACATTTTTCTTCGCTGCTGATCGCGAACCAGTCCGGTGAGATAAACATTGCTGAATGGTTTCTCTCCGGCAAATTCATAGCCTGCGATGATCATTCTTGCAACCCAGAAGAACAGAATCTCAGGGGCGGTGATCAGATCGCTTGTGGGGTAGTAATATTTCATATCCGGATTACCGGGGTTGTTAATTCCGTCGAAGCAGGTTATGGGCCAGAGCCACGATGAAAACCATGTGTCAAGCACATCTTCATCCTGGTGAATGTCGGAAGCTGACAGTGATCTGTTTCCCGATTTTTCTCTGGCAAGTTTCAGAGCTTCTTCTGCATTTTCGGCAACCACATAATCATCATTGTTATAATACCAGGCAGGAATCCTGTGCCCCCACCAGAGCTGGCGGCTTATACACCAGTCGTGGACGTTTTCCATCCAGTGGCGGTAGAGGTTTCTGAACTTGGCCGGGTGTAGTTTTACATCGCCGTCAATAACAGCTCTCAGCGCCGGTTGTGATATCTCCTTCATTTTAAGAAACCACTGAACCGAAAGCTTAGGTTCGATCACAGCATTTGTACGTTCCGACCGGCCGATTTTGTTAACATAGTTTTCCACCTTTACCAGGTTTCCGCTTTTCCGCAACTCCGCTTCAGCCAGCTCCCTTGCCTTAAACCTGTCTGTACCCGTGAACAGAATTGCCTTCCCGCTGAGGGTACCGTCATCATTAAAGATATCAATTGAAGGAAGTTTATGCCTTAAACCTATCTCATAGTCGTTGATATCATGAGCGGGAGTAATTTTAAGACATCCTGTTCCGAATTCCATATCCACATATTCATCGAATATAAACGGCACCTCCCTGTTTACCATCGGAACGATGACCTTTTTACCTTTCAGATGTTTGTATCTTTTATCGGCAGGGTTTGCGCAGACGGCCGTGTCACCCAATATTGTCTCCGGCCTTGTTGTTGCAACTGTTACATAATCCTCTGTTCCTGCAACACGGTATCTGACGTAATATAGTTTCGATTTCTCTTCGGTATAGTTTACCTCTTCATCTGAAACGGCTGTGCGTGCTTCAGGATCCCAGTTCACCATCCTCACGCCTCTGTATATAAGTCCTTTACGGTAAAGGATGACAAATACCTTGATAACTGATTCATATCTCTTCTCATCCATCGTAAAAAGAGTCCTTTCCCAGTCGCATGAAGCACCCAGCCTCTTAAGCTGTTCAAGAATAATCCCCCCGTGTTTATTGGTCCAGTCCCATGCATGCCTGAGAAACTCCTCCCTTCCGATATCGCGTTTGTCGACACCCTCGCTTTTCAGCTTAGCAACCACCTTGGCCTCTGTGGCTATCGATGCATGGTCAGTGCCGGGAACCCAGCATGCATTTTTACCGTGCATCCTGGCCCTCCGGATAAGAACATCCTGTACTGTGTTATTCAGCATGTGCCCCATATGAAGAACCCCTGTAACGTTTGGGGGAGGTATTACGATAGTATAAGGTTCACGGTCGTCGGGACAACTCCTGAAAAGCCTGTGATTCATCCAGTAGGAATACCATTTGCTCTCAACCTTATGTGGTTCGTATCGCGGAGGAATATTCATATAAAGTATATGTCAGATAAAATTTTAAGGTGCAAAAATACAAAATTTAGCTCTCTCCGGTAACCGTACCCGGATATAAAAATTTAAGGCTGAATCTCATCCTGCTACGACAGAATCAGGTCACTTTTGCCGGCCGGAAGATAATTCCTGATAAATTTCAACGTATTTTTCACTTTACCGCGATAATATTTGAGACGGCTCTTTCACCTTCATGGTCGAAAATTTTGTTATCACATGGCATATTTACCACACCATTGTATGGTTTTCCTGTGATCCACATGGTTGTTGAGCCTCCGCCGTCGAGATTAACCGCGTCCCTGCATCTGAGAATAAGCATCAGAGATGCCAGTTGTTCAAGGGTCATTCCGGCCGACTGGCTGGTGCGGCCGTCAACGGTCACAAGCAAGACTTTTGAACGTTTTGCTGTTGCGGCACAGGTACGGGGATGCCTGTTTGAAACGAGAGATGTCTCAGGAAGCGTTACTTTTATCCTGTTCTGAACCAGCAGCGGCCCTGTAACAAGAACATCTGTGTATTCCTGGTGTATATCATACCATCTGTTACCCATAAATGGCATAATATGGAAATGCCTGCGGTTGTCAACGAGAATTGAACCGTTATAGTTGGGATTCGGTTTCCATTTTCGGGCTGTGTCACCGTCATTGATAATCCCTGCCGTTCTGATGTATGTAACTGATCCTCCGTTACGTATATCAAAGAAACCTCCGTTTACCGCAGCTAAAGCGCCTGCTGCGGATGCCTGGTTGCTTGTCAGAACATTTCTTTCACGATCATATACAACCGATACCGTTCTTTTACGTGTATTAATCTGAAGCATATTTATATTCTGGGGAACCGAATCAACTGCTAGAGTATGGGATGATTTCCAGACGAGTCCCGGTGCAATTCTTTCACGTTCCCATCTGATTTTCTTTCCGGTTTTATTCTGACAATAGGTTTGCGGGGTTGTTATGAGAAGTCCCGCCAGCAGGGCAGAGGATGCAATTCTGAAAGGATTCATCAGCGTTTTTTTTAAAGTTACCTAAGATAAACAATAAAATTTTAAGCCCGGGGTCATAGATCTCTCTGTTCCCGATCCATTAATTCTTATCCGATTTAAATAGTTTGCAGTGTATTCTTTATCCCAAATTCCTTACTTTTGTAAGTTAATTAACCTGAATATCGTTATGCCCTCAATATCCGAGAAAGGACGTAAAATGCCGGCTTCGCCGATACGCAAACTGGTTCCCTACGCCGAGGATGCAAAAAGAAAAGGCCGTAAGGTTTATCATCTTAATATAGGCCAGCCCGATATACCTACACCTGATGTGGCGCTGAACGCAATTAAAAACATTAACCTGAAAATTCTGGAGTACTCACATTCGGCAGGAAATGAGTCGTACCGGCGCAAACTGGCCGGCTATTATAACTCGCTGGGTATAGACATTGATTACAGTAACATACTGGTCACCACCGGCGGCTCTGAAGCCGTCCTTTTCACACTTATGTCGTGCGTGAACCCGGGTGAAGAAATCATCACACCCGAGCCGTTCTATGCCAACTATAATGGCTTTGCAACTGCCTGCGGAATAAAGATAGTACCGGTTACATCCTATATAAAAGACGACTTTGCCCTTCCTCCTATAGCCGATATTGAGAAAAAGATAACGTCCGCAACAAAAGGTATACTTATCTGTAATCCAAATAACCCTACCGGATACCTTTACTCAGAAGAAGAACTTCTGGTGCTCAGGGATATAGTAAAGAAGCATGATATTTTTCTTTTCTCCGACGAGGTTTACCGCGAGTTCTGCTATGATGGTTCACCTCATTTTTCAGCTATGAATCTGAAAGGCATTGAGCAGAATGTTGTGATGTTTGATTCTGTTTCAAAAAGATACAGTGAATGCGGGGTGAGGATCGGTGCAATCATCACCAGGAATTGTGAAGTGACCAATACAGCACTTAAGTTTGCCCAGGCACGCCTCTCTCCTCCGGGTCTCGGACAAATCGTTGCCGAAGCCTCTGTTGACACCCCCACGGAATATTTCCGCAATGTCAACATGGAATACACTGCGAGAAGGAACTATATGGTGGAAGCCCTTAACAAAATACCGGGAGTATACTGTCCGAAACCCAAAGGTGCATTTTACACAGTTGTAAGGCTGCCGGTTGATGACACCGACCGGTTTGCGCAATGGCTTCTTGAAGAGTTTGAATACAATAACCAGACGGTTATGATAGCGCCTGCCTCAGGCTTCTATTCAACGCCCGGACAGGGTAAAAATGAAGCAAGAATTGCCTATGTTCTAAATATTGAAGACCTGAAAAATGCCATAGCTGTGCTTGAGAAAGCCCTGAAGGTTTACCCGGCAATGATACACTGATATACCGGGCCCTTCCCCGGATAGAAACCCTCTATTCCTTTCAGAACACTGCCCCGAAAGTATTTTTTTCAGTCGTACAGCAGGTATTTAATTCTGATTCTCCTGAAACTCTCCAGTTTCTCTTTCCATGATTCCCTTATTTCCGAGGCATTCATTCCACTGGTTATCTGTCCCCTGAGCTCTGGTCCGCCGGCCAGAACATCAAAATAGGTATTGAAGAACTTTTCTTTTTCGGGGAAATCACGGTACGCCTGAATCAGCCATTCCAGGTTTAAATATGGTTTGGGAACCAGCTTTTCAGAGACTGCATTTTGCAGATTGGTTCCGAAACATTTCTGATTCAGCAGTGGCGGACTGGCGGCACCCGGTACACTTCGCGGGATGAAGCTGAACCCCCTGTCGGGCAGCAAGGGGTGGCCGAATACCTGGAAGGGAAAATCAGTACCTCTCCCGCATGAAACCACAGTACCCTCAAAAAAGCATAATGAAGGATAAAGATAGACCGAAACCATATTCGGAAGGTTTGGTGACGGTCTTACGGGTAGTTCGTAAAAGGTGTCATGAGAATAATTCTTACACTTTACCACCCTCAGATCGCATTTTTGCCCTCCTTCAAGCCATCCTTCGCCGTTTATCATCAGAGCATATTCACCTGCTGTCATCCCGTACACCACAGGTACAGGATGCATGCAGACAAATGATCTGTGATTAATATCGGGCAGACTGCCGTCAACGTAAAAACCATTTGGATTCGGCCGGTCAAGCACAACAAACATTACATTGTTTTCGGCGCAGCTTTCCATTACATAGTGCATGGTGGATATGTAGGTATAAAACCTTGCTCCCACATCCTGAAGATCGTAAACAACAGCATCAATATCTTTAAGTTGTCCGGCCGAAGGCTTAACCGATTTACCGTACAAACTAACAACAGGCAGACCTGTAACCGGGTCTTTACCGTCGGTTATCTTCTGACCTGCATCGGCAAGGTCGCGGAAGCCGTGTTCCGGGGCAAAGATCAGAGTTATATTCACGCCGTGCGACAGAAGTTCATCAACGGCATGTCTGTCTCCGGAAACCGAAGCCTGATTGGCAACCAGTGCTACCCTTTTCCCTCCCAGCAGTTTCATATATTCATCCGGCTGCATATCGCCGGTGATAATCCCCTGCCCGGAACCTGCACATCCTGTGGCAAAAAGCAGAGGAAGAGTTGCAATAAATCTGTTGATATTCATTTTACCTGAAGCATCACTGTTAAACAAGTGTAAAGTAAAGCTAAAGCTTTTTTTATATATACGGGACTGTTAAAATCCGTGATAAATTATTATTTGCGCTTTCCAGAGCTTAATTCATTAACTTTACCGGCGTTTATTTCATATGAACCTGCCGTTATTCATAGCACAGAGACTGATCAGAGAGAGTAAACAAGGGGCCTCTTTCTCACGTCCCATAAATGTTATCGCGGTGGCAGGAATAGCCGTCGGACTTGCTGTGATGTTACTGGCAGTTGCTATCCTTACAGGGTTCAAGAGACAGATAACGGATAAGATTACCGGCTTCGGAAGCCATATCCAGATTGTTAATTTTGATTCAAACATTTCTTACGAGACATCCCCCATCAGCTCAAACCTCCGGTTTCTGCCTGCCCTCAGGGAACTTCAGGGTATCCGTCATATACAGGTTTTCGGATTGAAGGCGGGGATCATCAAAACGGAAGAAGATATTCAGGGGGTTGTGCTCAAAGGAATAGGATCAGATTTCGACTGGAGTTTTTTCAAAAGCTGCCTTGTTGAGGGTAACATATTCACCGTAAGTGATACATCATCCACAAACAGTGTGTTAATTTCAAAAAAGCTTTCTTCACTTCTCCGTCTTAAGACAGGAGATTCATTTGCCATGCATTTTATTCAGGACCCGCCGCGCATGAGAAAATTCACAATTTCAGGCATTTATGAAACCAGCCTCGAGGAGTTTGACAGGATATATGTGTTTTGTGACATTCACCATATAAAGCGTCTCAACGGCTGGAAGGATGACGAGGTGAGTGGCTTTGAAATTTTTATCACCGATTTCGGAAAACTCGACAAGATGACGATGGCAGTAAGAGACGTGGCAGGATACAGGCTTATTCCTGACGAGACGAGGGTGAAGGTTACAAATATAAGGATGCGATATCCGCAGATTTTCGACTGGCTGGGTTTTCAGGACATGAATGTACTTGTGATCATTGTGCTTATGCTTGTTGTGGCAGGATTTAACATGGTTTCCGGTCTTATTATACTTATTCTTGAAAAGACAAATATGATAGGTATCCTTAAGGCAATGGGAACGGAAGACAGAGTTATACGAATGATCTTCATGCATCAGGCAGCATGGCTTATATTAAAGGGGCTTTTATGGGGCAATATTATCGGATTGGGACTGGCCCTGCTGCAGATGCACACCGGACTTATCAGCCTTGATCCTTCATCTTATTACATCAGGAGTGTACCCGTAAATCTCAACGTGATACATCTGCTTCTGCTCAATGCCGGAACGATGGCAGCCATAATAATTGTACTACTGGTTCCGGCGCAGCTTATAAGCAGGATTACGCCGGTTAAGGCCATCAGGTATGACTAATTTTTTTTACCGGTGATAATCAGTCTTGAGACACTAAGAAAAGCATTTGAAAACGGACTTCCGGGCGAAGATGTCCAATGGGAAATGGCTTCGTCCGACAGGCTGGTCAGGGATTTTCCGCGTAAGCCGCGAAATGACTCTGCCGAAGCGGCTGTTTTAATATTACTTTACAGGTACGGCGACCGGCTCTGCACGGTTTTCATAAAGAGGCCCGACTATAAAGGAATACACGGGGGTCAGATCAGTTTTCCCGGCGGTAAAAGAGAAAAAAAGGACAGTTCACCGGAAGAAACTGCACTGAGAGAGACGTCTGAAGAGACAGGTCTGCCGGCCGGTAAAATTAAAATTATTGGCAGGCTCACACCACTGTTTATCCATGTAAGCAATATTAACGTCATACCCTTTGCAGGATGGTTCGACGGAACACCGTTATTCAGTCCACAGAAAAGCGAGGTTGATTTTCTGATCGAAGCCGACCTGGACAGATTCATCCCGGAACCTTTGATAAAAGAGGGCGTTTTTGATGTAAGGGGAGAAAAAATCAATATAAGATACTTTGATTACATGGGGCATATTATCTGGGGAGCAACAGCAATGATATTCAATGAACTCCTGGCAATAATCAGAAGATCGGGAATGAAAGTCAGGGAATAAGATTCCTGTAATCCGAATACCTTGCAAGAATTTCAGAGACATATGCTACAGGTTCTGCACCCCTGCAATAGCCGAATTGCACTACAGGGTCATTATAATATTCGGGGTCAGATTTCTTAAGAAGAAAATAGGCCACATTATTGTCCCATAACATCGGGTTCCGTCCGTATTTCTCTGCAAGCCTCATGGCATCCAGTACATTACCCTCTCCGGCATTATATGCGGCAAGAATAAATTTTAATCTCTCATTCTCGTCAGGAATCTTAACTTCGAATAATTTCTGAAGATACCTGAGGTACAACACCCCTCCTTTGATATTATTCAGCGGAGAGGAGGTAACATCGACTCCGAAATATCTTCCGGTGGAAGGCAGCACCTGCATAAGACCATAAGCTCCGGCAAACGACCTGGCGTCATGCCTGAAACCCGACTCCTGGTAAATAAGTGAAGCAAGCAGACGCCAGTCCCAGTTAAGGGAATCACTGAAAGCCTTAATATAATTGTCCCAGGCCGACATTTTTCCGGTGGTAAGGGTATAGAAATCACTCCTGACAATCCTTGCAAGATTTTCATTTCTGAAATAATTTGCATAAAGAATTGCATGAAGACCGTTGCCTTTAATCATCTGAAGCCATTCGTTAACAGCTTCAGCCAAAAGTACCGAACCCTCTTTTCTTATTCCCCAGGAAAGTGGCTCCGGTTGTGAAATTATTGTGTTTGCATCAATTATCGGATTATACATTGCATTGACTGATGCCACATTTTGGTCACAAACCGCATAATCAATTATGCGCCGGGCAACCATTGAAATTATTTTATCTGTTTCATAGGGTATTTCAATCACAGAAAACCTTCCTCCGGTATTCTCATTGATGCGTTTTATTGTTTCAGCAGAAGTAGACCCGGTCTGAACATAGATGGTCTTCCCTGTAAGCTGACTCACATTGCTTATCAGACTATTCCTCAACTCTTCCTCACTCAGCACCGACCATCTGTTTGGTTTCCTCTGAATCAGCGCCTGCCCAGTAACCGCTACTGCATCAGTAAGCATGATATTTGCATTCCGCCCCGGATTCTCACCAAGCCCGGATGCAATAATATCTGCCCTGCCGCTGAGAAGCATCTCAACTGAAGCATTGATATCATTGCTGGCAATTATCTCAATATCCAGGCCTGTGTATGAAGAGAAAGATTTAAGCAGGTCATAATGGAATCCCATCTGGGTTCCCCTGTATATGAAATAGTTCGTGGAATTGATGTCGGTTACGGCCGTAATCTTCCCTCTCTCCCTGAGTACGTTCAGATCAGCAATATAGTGATCAGGCCTGTTACCGGGAACGAGGTTTTTGTCGCATGACAAAACCGGAAGAAACAAGATAAATAAAAATAATACTCTCTTTATCAATATACCCTTTTTTGATTCTGAATTCGGGGTGCAAAGGTAGTAATTTTTTAATCATAAAATGTCCAGGCTATTCCATATCTGAACGTCCTGATATTCAGCGGATAACCTGGAACCATAAAGTAGTTGTAACCTGTCAACCCCGAATTGAAATGCTCGAGAGCGAGAAATATCCTGGTTCTTTTAAGACTTGCATTGAAAAATGCTGTCAGCATGGGATAGTTGCCTGTCGTCACGGCCGACTGGTTGAAATATACCCCTGTTGAAGGGTTGTAATTATATCCGAAATATCCTGTGTTATAAAAAATCTCCACCCCTGCACGGGTATTGATACTTCCCTTTGTTAACCTGAAGCGGAAGTTATGCTCGAAATATCCTGCCGATCTTAAAGTAATCAAAGGAAGGTCGAGCACTTCCCTGTTGCTTGTTTTCTGAATAAGAAGCTGGTTCGACAGGTGTAACCTCCAGGCCGAGAACTCTTTCTGTATCATTACCGAGGCTACCGAAAGGCCTCCGCCGTGCTGATAGGGAACAGTATCGGGTCCGAACCAGGTGTAATTGTCAATTATTGCATAATCACCCCTGATTATAAAATGTCTTGAGGGTACAGAAAGTTTTGTGCCGGCATCCACCCTGAATATCTTTAAAAAATCATTTTCCCATTTAAAGTGGTTACTACCCCAGTAATAAAGCCAGTATGAGGGCTTTTCCGAGGAAAACGAACCATATATGTTCCATGAAGGAGGGTCGGCTCCCTTGCCGAATTTCTTGATAATCTCCCCTTCTGCCCGGAAGTCCCCTGCCCTGAAACCGGCAAGAAAAAGCTGGCCTGAGGCTTTCCACCTGAGATTATCACCTATATCATTAAATAACAGACCTTTCAGAAGCAGATTATATTCTTTCCTTAATGAGGTATCTGAGGGAGGGCTCAGTTCCGAAGGTATTATCTGGCTGTACCTGAAGATTTCATGTCCTATCCCCACGCCGCCGCCCAGCCTGAACTTTCTTGCAGGATTTGTGCTGAAATCGAACCTGAGTGTATTCTTTATGCTTCGTTCCGAGAGGGAATCATAGGTTTCTGTACTGTTTATATAAGCAGTATCGTAAAACCCCGACATAGGGTAATTGTCTGAATAGGTTCTGCGTGTACCCTCGATAATGAAGATATGGGTAAGGAATCCTCTGAGGTATGGTGAGTTATTAGCTTTCAGGGAGTCTCTATTAATTCCGGCATTACCGGGTGCATACCTCTGAACAAGCAGGATATTATTATTTTTAAGTAAGGTGCGGGCACGGCTGAGCGAACCAAGTTTCACCTCCACATCGCGAGGTTCAAAGCTCTGCAGCTGTGTCACATCTGTAATACCCCCGTTTTCATTGTTAAGTATTGTATTAAGTCCGGCCGAAAAATAGAATTTATACTTCTCTCCGCTGTATGAAATATGGAAGGTAAAATTCTTATTATCTGTTTTCTGATAACTGTACTGTCCCAGGCTGTTTACTATATCATATATCAGTCCGAAGTTAAGGAACCGGTTGACATTCTGGGAATGTCTGATCCTGAATGTCTGGTCGGCCATTTCCCTCGGCCCGGCGTAGGTAAAGACTATTTCGGTAAAAGGGACCCTGGTATTCATGAATACCGGGTTATACGGCGTAAACATATAGGCATGGTAATGCCTGTAAAGAAAACGGGGCGGGTCATTTATCCTGTCGAAGAAGTTGATCTGATAAACAGGCTGGCCATAATTGCCAGTAAAAGCATTGAACGGAGATAATTTATCCGTTTTTCGGTATCTGTGAAGAAGAGCGAAAGATGTATCGGGGTCGGTCAAAGTTTCCGTTGTGTAATCATCCGTAAGAGTCCACTGCCGGGTTTTATGAACAACAGCAGAATCGCCGGCCTGAGAAAAGACATCAATGGCAGCGTAAAACAAAAGGATAATTATAAGCGGTATTCTCACCGGCATTTTCAGTCTACATTGTCATTAAGGTATGCATTGTCTTCTCTCAGCACAGGTCCTTCATTATCATCTGTTGAGAGTGTGAATCTGGAGACTTTGCTGGAGCTCTTTTTTCCGGTCCCTGTCAGTACAAGATTCCTTCTTACATAGGCAGGCACATCCTCGAATGATTCGATATTGTCCTTCATGGTCTGACCCGACACTCCCTCTTTCTTAAGCATATTCTGCATATGTTTCAGCTTCTGGATATTGGCTGCGGATTTTTCATTCTCTTCTTCATGCTCCGGATATTTTCCCGGGGAGGAGTTCTTCTCTGTTATTCCGAAATCGAGCCTTGTCTGAACGGTATCGTCAAAATCGGATATCAGAGATTTCCTGGATTTCTGATGGATTGAAAAGCTTTCAGACTGACCTGATCCCAACTGATTTAACTGCAAGGTATTAGCAGGTTGTGCCAGCGGGATTTTTTCAGGTTCCGGTTTTTTGTAGGAACTGAAAATACTGTTTGCCTCAAAACCGGTGGCAATTACGGTTACACTTATCTCTTCATTCAGCGACGGATCGCGTGAAAGACCTCTTATTATCAGGGCATCATCCGCCGCCACGTCGTACATATAATCGGTTATTTCACCGAGTTCATCCATTGTCAGCTCGTTTTCACCGCAGCCTGTTATGATATTCACGAGTATACTTTTTGCCCCGGTGATATTGTTTGAGTTAAGCAGGGGTGAGTTGAGTGCATTTTCAATAGCCTTTATGGCCCTGTTTTCCCCTGAAGCTGAACCCATTCCCATAAGGGCAACCCCGGAATCCTTCATCACTGTTTCGACATCTGCAAAATCTACATTAATATACCCTGTTGCCGTAATAATTTCGGCAATACCTTTAACTGCTGTTGTCAGCACGTCATCGGCTTTGGCAAAAGCTGCAGAAACCGGGAGGTCTCCGTAAATTTCTCTCAGTTTTTCATTATTGATTATGAGCAGCGAATCGACATGGTTTTTGAGTTCGTTCACTCCGTCAATGGCATGTTTTATTCTTATCTTTCCCTCCGATCTGAAAGGTATCGTCACAACGGCAATAGTCAGATACCCTGCATCCTTACAGGCTTTTGCAATAACGGGTGTGGCTCCCGTGCCTGTACCTCCCCCCATTCCGGTTGTTATGAAAACCATTTTGGTGTTACCTGAGATGGCGTCCATGATGTCGCTGAGATTTTCTATTGCAGCCTGCCTTCCTGTCTCAGGCCTGCTTCCTGCCCCTCTCCCTTCGGTTAAGGATTCACCGATCTGGACCTTTACGGGTACAGGGCTGTTTACCAGTGCCTGGTGATCGGTATTACAGATAACAAAATTCACATCCCTGATGCCTTTCTCAAACATATGATTCACGGCATTGTTTCCTCCGCCGCCGATGCCAACGACCTTTATTATCGACGACCTTTCCACCGGAAGGTCAAAACTCATTAAATCCTCGGCCATAGAGCATTAATTTTAAATTATTTATATGTAATTATTTTTCAGCTGATTTTCTGGTCTTCAACCTCAAACATTCTTGAGAGAAGTGTCTTGATTTTTTCTGTCAGTGACACCTTCTCTTCCGTTTCAGTCACCTCTTCCCCGTTATCAGAGAAAGTAGCGGCAGCCTCATCTTTTATGGTATTTTTCTCAGGTCTTACAAATTCATCCTGTTTACCTGCAATGAACTTCTTGTGATAAGTATCTAGGAATTCGAATCCTTTTATTATAAGGCCTACCGAGGTTGCGTACATCGGCTGATTAATTTCGTTTTTTCCGGGTCCGCCGAGGTGTTCATTCGGAAGGCCCACCCTTACATCCATGGCGGTTTTGAACTTCATCAGCTGGGGAAGGTGTTTTAGCATGGCGCCTCCTCCTGTTATGACCATGCCTGCCGCGAGCTTATCGGCAACTCCGGAATTTTGAATTTCAAAGTTTATTGCGTCAATAATCTCTTCCATTCTCGACTGGATAATATAGGCCAGGCTTCTGAAGGAAATCTCCTTGGGATCCCTGCCGCTTATACCGGGTATTGAGACGACCTTGTCGTCGGGAGCCAGCTCTCCCAGTGCAGAACCGTACTGGATCTTAAGCTGTTCGGCATGACGGTGGAGAATTGCGCATCCTTCCTTTATATCGTTTGTAATTACATTACCTCCGAAAGGAATCACTGCTGTATGGCGGATGATATTATCGTAATAGACTGCTATATCGGTTGTACCTCCGCCTATATCAACAAGTACCACTCCGGCTTCCTTTTCGTCGTCGGTAAGGCAGGCATCGGAGGAAGCAAGCGGCTCAAGGATCATATCTTTAACCGTCAGCCCCGCTTTCCGGATACACTTTTCAATATTTTTAGCCGCAGCCACCTGCCCTATCACAATATGGAAGTTGGCTTCGAGCCTGCGCCCGCACATACCGATGGGGCTCTTAACCCCTGCTTCGTTATCCACAATGAAATTCTGAGGTATCACATGTATTATCTCTTCCCCGATGTCGATATGGATTTTATGCATATCGCCGATCAGTCTGAAGATCTCATCCTTGGTGATCTCATCATCATAGTTGTCGCGCATGATATAGCCTCTGCTTTTCATACTCTTTATATGCTGCCCGGCTATTCCTACAAAGACTTCTGAGAAATCTATGCCCGAACGCATTTTAACATCTTCCACAGTGGTGGAGATGGCGTTGACAGTCTCCTCAATATTGAGCACAACGCCTCTTTTGACACCTTTCGAAGGAGCCCGGCTGATACCAAGTATTTCGATCTTGCCGTTCTCATTCCTGGTACCGACAATTGCCACAATTTTAGTGGTACCGATGTCGATTGCTGCTACATATTCCTGTTTTCTGCTCATAGTGTTTAAATATGTTTATTTCGGTTTTTTTCTGCATACTACCTGGTCTTTGTACCTGAGGTCTATTGTTGTGTAAGCATCCCATCCGGCCAGGGGCATTATATTATCGTATAATGCCTCCAGTGTTTCGAGTTTCTCTTTCAGTCCTTCAATATCTCCTATACGGATTATATGGCCTGCGGTACGTGGTATAAGACTGATATCTCCGTTACCTGAGACTCTTATCTGATCGATCTCTGCCGACCAGAACCTGTCTCTTCTGATAAAAGTAACCAGTTTAAATATATCCTTCAGAACGTGGGATCCGGCGCCGGTGTCCAGTACACTGACACCTTCCGCCACCTGTCCTTTAATATCGATATTTCCTGTTACTATGTGAACTCTGGGAGTGTATAATTTTCTTTTTCTGAAAATCACTCCTTCATCATCCATAAAATAGTCGGCCCCGTTTGCCACCAGTCTGAGTATCGGTTCCCTCGGCGTAACGGCAATAAACAGGGTGCCGTCAACTGTCACGTAAGCTTCGGCATTTTTAATATCCCGCCTCGATCTGATGCGTTCTTCTATTTCATTCAGTTTAATATCCTTAAGCCCTGTTCCTGATACAGGAATATTCTCTCTTCCGACAAGAGAAGCGATCTCGCGGCTGGTTACCAGCCCCTTTTCTGCAGAGTCGCTGATAACAATTTCAACATCACTGCATTTTATCTGCTTAACACGGCCCGACAGATAGACAGGGGCTGCAAAAAGATAGAGCAGCGCCACGATGACCAGTATTTTTCCAGCCAGCTTCATTTATCAGTCAGACTGTTAAGTTTATTTTCAATTGGTTCAACAAGGCGGTCAATATCTCCTGCCCCGATTGTCAGAAGCACATCAATATTTCTGAAGTCGAGGGAGGAAAGAATATCTTTCATTTCAACCACCCTGCAGTTTTTCATTTTCATCCTGTTTACTATCATTTCGGAGGATACACCCTCCAGCGGCTTTTCCCTTGCCGGGTAAACCGGAAGAATTATCACCTCATCGAGCGTATCGAGAATTGCTGCAAAGCCGTCGGCATGATCCCGGGTGCGTGAATACAGATGAGGCTGGAATATGGCAGTTACTTTTCTGGTGCCTGTATAATCTCTCACTGAACTTATGAAAGCTCTTATCTCCTCGGGGTGGTGTGCATAATCATCAATAAAAACGCAGCCAGGTCTGTTAATCCTTATATCAAACCTTCTCCTTACTCCTGCGAACGAAGCAAGGGACTTTCTGACAGCCTCCTCATCAACACCGCACATAAGGGAAAGCGCCGATGCAGCACAGGCATTTTCCATGTTCATGGTACCCGGGAAGGGATAAACAAGATTATTCAGCATCACGTCGCCTGTTTTTATACTGAACTGTAAATTTTCACCTGCTCTTCCGTGACTGATGATACTGAAATCACAATTCTCCGAAAAACCATAAACAAACGTCTCCAGACCCTGAGGCACGCTGATTTTTCCGACGACTTTCTCGTTGAGAAGAAGCTTTCCTCCCTGCTTTATTTTCCTGCAGAATTCGGAATACCCTTCCAGCATCGATTCATAATCACCGTAAATATCGAGGTGGTCGGCGTCGGCCGAGGTTATTACCGCAAGAAGAGGTGACAGTCTGTGAAAAGATCTGTCGTATTCATCTGCCTCTATTACAGTATATTCAGAATCGGAGAGCAGAAGGTTGGAGTTGTAGTTTTTTGATATGCCGCCCAGGAAAGCAGAACAGCCTTTACCGGAACTGGTAAGGATATGTGCCGTAAGGGTTGAAACGGTTGTTTTGCCGTGAGTACCTGCTACAGCGATGGTTGAGGTTGTACGGGATATTTCTCCGAGTACTTCGGAGCGTTTATTTAACTGAAAGTCCTCTCTTCTGAAGTAATTAAGAATTGCTGAATCAGAAGGTATAGCGGGGGTGTAAACAACCAGAATCCGGTTCCTGAGGCCTGTATTGGTAAAGAGGGGAGGAATTTCAGATTCATCGTCAACATAGGATACCATGCACCCTTCATTCTCAAGCTCTGTTGTAAGAGGGCTCTTTGTGCGATCGTAACCGGCAACTATCATTCCCCTGGAAATAAAGTACCTGGCAAGGGCGCTCATGCCTATGCCGCCTATACCTATAAAATATACTCCCGCGAAATTCCCTGTTTCAGTCATCTTTCTGAGAGTTTTAATATTTCCTGAGCTATAATCATATCAGAGTCTCTTACAGCCATTTTCCTGATATTTTCCGAGAGGATCCTCCTTTTATTTTCATCTTCAATGAGTGAAAAGACTTCAGGAAGGAGGGTTTTCTCCATTTCTTCATCCCTGACCAGAACAGCTCCGCCTTCAGATGAGAGTGCCTGTGCGTTTTTTGTCTGATGGTCCTCTGCCACATTCGGGGAAGGTACCAGCACCACAGGTTTGCCTGCCAGACAGAGTTCGGATATTGTTCCTGCACCGGCTCTTGAGATGATTATGTCGGCGGCCGCATAGGCGTAATCCATTCTTTCGATGAAAGGCACAACTTTAACTCCTCCGGCCCCGGCAACAGATACAAGGGCGTTAATATTTTCAAAGTAGTATTTGCCCGTTTGCCAGATCCATGAAGCGTTTGAAGCGGCAATTTTTTCGATATTTGATGAAAGGCACCTGTTAATACTTCCTGCACCGAGGGAGCCTCCCAGAACAAGCACCACAGGTTTTCCGCTTTCCAGTCCGAAATAACCGAGAGCTTCGTTTCTCAGGTCTCCGGGATTTTCCAGTTCCTTTCTCACAGGGTTACCTGTTTTGATAATCTTTGAAGCCGGAAAGTATTTTTCCATTCCATCCCAGGCCACACATATTACAGATGCTTTTCTGCCAAGCAGCCTGTTTGTAATTCCGGCGTAGCTGTTCTGTTCCTGAATAAGTACAGGTATTCCCATTGTCAGGGCCCTGAACAGGACAGGCCCGCTGGCATATCCGCCCACGCCTACAGCGACATCCGGACGGAAGTCGCGAAGTATTTTACCTGCCAAACAAAGGCTCCTGACCAGCCTGAAAATAACCCGTATATTTCTGAAAATGTTTGTCCTGTTGAATCCTGATACGGGAAGTCCTACAATATTATAACCTGCAGCGGGTACTTTCTCCATTTCAAGACGTCCTGACGCTCCGACAAATAGTATCTCTGTCTCAGGGGCAGCCTTTCTGAGGGCGTTGGCAACAGATATGGCCGGGAACACATGACCTCCGGTTCCCCCGCCGCTGATAATGACCCTTATTTTACGGGTGTGGTTCATATCTTTTCCCCCTCTTCCGTTTTATCTTCTTCGGGAAGTTCTTCATTTCTGAGCCTTGCATTATTGACCCTGCTAACGCTTAGTATTGCACCTATACTGAAACTGACCACAAGGACGGATGTCCTTCCCCAGCTTATCAGGGGAAGGGTTTGACCTGTTACCGGAAACAGACCCGCGGCAACCAGCATATTTACAAGTGCCTGTATGACAATCATCAGGGTGAGACCAAGCACAAGAAAGGCGGGAAAGGCCGTCTCGCATTTTTTTGCAATGGCTATTCCCCTGAACAGCAGTATCATATAAGCCAGAATAAGAGGTATGGCTCCGAATATGAGTCCATATTCTTCCACTATTATTGCGAAAATAAAATCGGAATTTGACTGCGGAAGCATGTTCCTCTGGGTGCTTTTTCCGGGTGCTTTTCCGAACAACCCTCCGGTGGCGATTGCAATCCGTGCCTGGTTTGTCTGAAATGATTCGTCATCCGAGGCCTTCTCTGATGAGAAGAAGTTTTCCACCCTCTGTTTCCATACCTGAACCCTGTTGTTCCCTGGCCATATCACCGTTATTAAAAAGATAACCAGCACAAGTCCGGCGATCGCTATACCGGCATAAGCCAGAAGGAATTTTACAGGTACCCTTCCGACGAACATCACCAGTATACTTATTCCAAAAATCATCAGTGCAGTTGACATATTTTCACTTATAATAAGGAGACAAACTGCAGCTACAGGCATTACAAGCCTTAGAGTTACAAGCCGGAAGTTATTCAGATCCTGCTGGTTTTGCGACAAGGCTCTGGCGAGGTATATAATCAGAGCTACCTTGGCCACATCGGACGATTGCAACCTGAAGCCTGTACCGGGTATTTCTATCCATCTGGTCGCCTCATTGATTCTCACTCCGACAAACAGGGTCAGAACCAGCAGTATTATTGCAGCAATGAAAATAATATTTGCGAGTGATGAATAGATATAAACCGGTAGTCTGTGGGTGACTATAATAATTACAAGTCCCAAAGCCAGCATCAGAAACTGGCTTCTGAGAAAATAGGTGGTATTTCCTCCGAACCGGGAAAAAGCCAGTCCTGCCGATGAACTGTACACGGCCAGCAGCGAATATATCATAAAGAGCGCCACCAGGGCCCATATAGCCCTGTCGCCTCTGAACATCCGTGCAATTCTGTTTTCGTTCACCGGCAGATTTTTTTCAGAGGTTTCTTACGGCCTGTTTGAATTTTCTTCCACGGTCCTCATAATTGCTGAAGAGGTCGAAGCTTGCGCATGCCGGTGAAAGAAGAACGGTATCCCCCTTTGAGGCGAGGTAATAAGCTGACCGTACAGCTTCCTCCATCGACATGGTTTCAACAATAGAAGGCACCTTATCGCTGAATGCCTCAATTATCTTCCTGTTATCTTTACCCAGGCATACAATGGCTTTTACTTTTTTCCTTACAACATCAAACAGCTCGGAGTAGTCGTTTCCCTTGTCAATGCCTCCGGCTATCCATACAACCCTGGTCTGCATGCACTCGAGAGCATACCATGTTGAATTAACATTTGTGGCTTTTGAATCGTTTATAAAGTTTATTCCATGTACGGTGATAACGGGCTCAAGTCTGTGTTCGACTCCCTGAAAATCGGTCAGGCTTTCCCTGATTATCTCCTTACGTATGTTCATCACCCTGCCTGCAATTACTGCAGCCAGGGAGTTTAGGGTGTTGTGACGTCCCTTAAGGGCAAGATCGTGAATAGTCATAAGGCTGGTTTTATCATTGAGGTTTATAAATATTTCATCATTTTCAACCCATGCTGCCATTCCGGTTGTCTGAGTGGCCGAGAACGGAAGCAAATGCGACCTGGGGTTTCTTTTACCGATTTCGTTCATTATCACCGGGTCGTCGGCCCAGTAAATGAAATGATCAGTCTTATCCTGATTCTGAATTATCCTGAACTTGGAATCGATGTAATTCTGCATCTGGTAGTTGTATCTGTCGAGATGGTCGGGGGTTATATTAAGCAGTATTGCAGTATCTGCCTTAAAAGATGACATCCCGTCGAGCTGAAAACTGCTCAGTTCAATGACATAGCAGTCGTACCCACCTTCCGCGACAGCCATAGCAAAGCTGTTACCGACATTACCTGCCAGGGCGGCATTTATTCCTGCTTTACTCAGCATGTGCCATATAAGGGTGGTGGTGGTGGTTTTCCCGTTGCTGCCCGTGATGCAGATCTTGGGTGAATCAGTAAACCTTCCTGCAAACTCTATTTCCGAAATAACTGGTATCCCTTTTTCGTGAAGGGTTTTAATAACAGGATTCTTTTCGGGAATGCCGGGGCTTTTGATGACCTCATCGGCAGAACAGATTATTTCCTCCGAATGTTTTCCTTCCTCATAACTGATATTGTACTTTTCAAGAATCTCCCTGTATGCCGGTTTAACCGATCCGCTGTCGGAAAGGAATACGTCGAAGCCCTTCTTCCGGGCCAGCACTGCCGAACCTGTTCCGCTCTCTCCTCCTCCAAGTATTACAATCTTTTTCACAGTCCTATCTTATCTTAAGGGTTACTATACTGAGTACCGCAAGTATTATTGCAACTATCCAGAACCTGGTAACGATCTTTGGTTCGGGATATCCTTTCTTCTGGTAATGATGATGCAGGGGTGCCATCAGGAATATCCTTCTTCCCTCCCCGTATTTTCTTTTTGTCCGCTTAAACCATGCTACCTGTATTACCACCGAAAGATTTTCAACCAGGAATATCCCGCAGAGCACAGGTATCAGCAATTCTTTCCTTATCACAATTGCAAAAACGGCAATGATACCTCCCAGGGCGAGGCTTCCGGTGTCGCCCATAAATACCTGGGCAGGATATGAGTTGTACCAGAGAAATCCGATAGTGGCTCCGATGAAGGCGCTTGCAAAAATTACAAGCTCACCTGAGCCGGGTATATACATTATGTTAAGGTATCTTGCATAAATGATATTGCTCGACACGTATGCCAGTATACCTAGTGCGGCGCCTATAATAGCCGATACGCCTGTTGCAAGTCCGTCAAGCCCGTCGGTAAGGTTTGCACCGTTGGAGACTGCCGTCACAATAAAAATCACTATTGCCACAAATACTATCCAGGTAAGAGGCTGCCTGGCCGGTCCTTTGACAAATGATACCAGCCATTTGTAATCAAATTCATTGTTCTTTACAAAAGGTATTGTGGTTTTTGTGGATTTCCTCTCAATATTTATCTCCTCCTGATTAGCTGCAACGGGGGCGCTTTCGATAACCTCCACTCTTTCCCTGAGCGAAAGAGTTGAATAGCTGACTCTTTCAACTATTATCACATCATCGCTGAAGAAGAAAACCAATCCCACAATGAACCCGAGCCCGATCTGGCCTGCAATCTTGAATTTACCTGCCAGTCCGGCCTTTTTCTTCCTGAATATCTTTATATAATCGTCGAGAAACCCCATAAAACCGAGCCAGAGTGTTGTGATGACCATCAGCATGATGTAGATGTTATCGAGCCTGGCAAAGAGTATCACAGGAATGATTATAGAGGCAAGAATAATGATTCCGCCCATTGAGGGAGTGCCTTCTTTCCGGTACTGCCCTTCAAGACCGAGGTCTCTGACCACCTCTCCCACCTGCTTTTTCTGAAGGAAAAGGATTATTTTTTTACCGATAAGAAGAGATATAAGAAGTGATGTGATAACTGCAGCAGCCGACCTGAATGAAATATAGGCAAACATACCGCTGCCTGGTATGTCGAGAGAATCGAGGTATCTGAACAGATAATACAACATGCGCTATCAGATTTTTTTAAGCAGAGCCATTGCAAGTTCCTCCCTGTCGTCGAAGTGATTTCTGACGCCTTTTATTTCCTGGTAGGTTTCGTGGCCTTTCCCCGCCACCAGGATTACATCTCCCACTGAAGCCAGTTCCACAGCTGTTCTTATAGCCGAACGCCGGTCGCTAATTCTCAGCACTTTTTTCTTAAGGTCAGGGGTCAGGCCTGCCTCCATGTCATCCAGTATCTTCTCCGGGTCTTCGGTCCTTGGGTTATCTGAAGTCAGGATGACTTTGTCGCTTCCCGCTGCACAGATTGAAGCCATAAGAGGTCTTTTGGTCCTGTCGCGGTCGCCGCCGGCTCCGACAACCGTTATCAGCCTGGTACCTCCCTCTCTTATTTTGTTTATAGTTTCAATAACATTTATCAGGGCATCGGGGGTGTGGGCGTAATCAACTATTCCAGTTGCCTTAAAACCACCACCTCTTATAACCTCAAGTCTGCCGGGAACCGGTTTAAGGGTACTGAGGCAGGTAAGGGTTTCATTTTTTTCTGCTCCCAGCAGTCGGGCTGCAGCATATACGGCCAGCAGGTTAGAAACATTAAAACCGCCGATGAAGCGGGTCCAGACCTCCTCACCGTCTATCCGGAGAGCCATGCCTTCCATACTCTGCTCAATCAGTCCGGCCCTGAAATCAGCCATACCAAGGGTCGAGAATGTATATTTGCCTGCATTGCAGTTCTGAAGCATAACCTGCGCATTTTTATCGTCGCTGTTTACAAGCGCAAATGCTTCTCTTCCGAGCCTGTCGAAGAAACCTTTTTTGGCAGCGATATAGTTATCGAACGTTTTGTGGTAATCGAGATGATCGTGTGTAATGTTTGTAAAGATTCCCCCTGCATATTTAAGGCCGCTGATTCTTTTCTGGTCTACAGCGTGGGAGCTTACCTCCATGAAGGCATGCGAGCAGCCTTCCTCAACCATCCTGGCAAGAAGGCTGTTTAACTGTACCGGATCGGGAGTAGTATGTGTGGCCGGATATTCTTTTCCTGCCACATAATTGCATACCGTTGAGAAAAGTCCGCATTTATATCCCAGACAGGTAAAAAGCCTGTAAAGGAGAGTGGCAGTTGTGGTTTTACCGTTTGTACCCGTAACACCTGTAAGTTTAAGGCATGAGGAAGGATTTCCGTAAAAATTTGATGCGGCGATACCCAGAGCTTCGGATGTGTCCTTTACTTTAATCCAGGATATTCCGGGGTCGGCGGCGACAGGTATCTCGCCGCAGATAACTGCTGAAGCTCCGGCTCTGACAGCGTCATTAATATATATATGCCCGTCTTCCCTGGTCCCCTTTACGGCAACAAAGAGGGAGTCCGGCACAATCTTCCGTGAGTCGGATTGCACTGATGCAATCTCCTTCTCCATAATCCCTTCACAACGAAGTATCTCAATACCTTCAAGTATTTTTGACAATCTTTCCATTTCAGACTTCAAGTAGCAGTGTTACATTCATCCCCTCATTAATTTTAGTACCATGTTCAGGCGATTGTTTTATCACCCTTCCCTGGCCTGAGAAATCTACTCTCACCCCTGAGTTTTCGAGCAGAAAAAGGGCATCCCTCAGCGACATGCCCCTGACATCGGGCAACAGCCTTTCATTCAGTTCGATGGGAATTATTCTGACAGTATCCCCGTTTTCACGAGTTTTAACCCATGTGTCCGGTTTCACAGTTTCATAACGGGAGTCAGTATTTCTGAGCACTTCCCTTATATCGGCCATATAGCCGTTGCCTGCATCAGGTATCCGCTTAATCTTTTTCCCGGGGTCAGGAAGGGGATAATCCCTAAAAAATGTTGTGGAACAGACTTTATCGGCAATTTCCTTAAATACCGGACCGGCCACAAGGTTTCCGTAATAAACCGAGCTTGAGGGTGAGTTTACAACAACTATGCATGAATAGAGAGGTTTTTCTGCCGGAAAATAGCCCACGAAAGAGGCCTGGTAATCGATCGACTGACCCGATCTGTAACCGGTATTATTGCGTGCTATCTGTGCAGTTCCTGTCTTACCGGCAATTTTATAGTCGGCATCCCTGAGGTTGGAGGCGGTACCGTGCTCCACAACACCTTCCAGCATCTTCCTTGCTTTCCTGATAGTTGACTTTGAAGCAACAGAGTTTGAGATGATCTCTGAATCAAATTCCCTGACAACATAATTATTTCTGACAACCGCCCTTACAAACCTTGGCTTCACCATTTTTCCGTCGTTAGCCACGGCATTGTAGAAAGTAAGTATCTGCAAGGGCGTCATTCTTACCTCATAACCATGCGACATCATTGGAAGGGAGAGACCCGACCAGAGTTTATCACCGGGATATCTGATCAGCGGTTCTCCTTCCCCTTTAATCTGCAGATCGAGTTTCCGGTTCAGATGCATTGAATACAGACGGTCGACGAAAGCTTTAGGGTTATCTTTGTAATGCTGGCTGATTATTTTTGAGGTTCCGACGTTGGATGATTTTTCGAAAATCTCCTTCAGTGTCAGTTTTCCGTAACCTCCTTCCCTGGTATCTCTTATTACTTTGTTATAGAACCTTACCATTCCGTTGCCTGTATCGACTATATCGGAGGTATCGGCAAAACCATCCTCCAATACGGCCATCAGTGCCGGAAGTTTGAAGGTTGACCCCGGTTCGGTGCTTTCACCCACAGCATAATTATAAGCCTCGCTGTAACTGCCGTCGTCGGATCTTTTCAGGTTAACAATAGCTTTTATATCTCCTGTGGCCACCTCCATAAGCACTGCGCATCCATGATCGGCATTATGTTTTCTCAGTTGGTTCCGCAGGGCAGTAGTTGCAACATCCTGATATTCGAGATTTATTGTGGTTATTATATCATTTCCGTCAACAGGTTCAATGCTGCGGGTGTTGTTTACAATTATCCAGTCGCCACCGGTAAGTCTCTGTTTCAATACCCTTCCGTCCTTTCCTGCAAGCTCATTATCGAAAGAGGCTTCCAGTCCGACTTTCGGACCATCTTCGAGAGTAGAGACTATCCCTATTGTCCTTGCAGCAAGGTCATTATTAGGCAGCACTCTTCTGTTTTCAGGCTGGGCAATAAGTCCGCCCTTATACTGTCCTTCACGGAAAATGGGGAGTTCTCTGAGTTTTTTCAGTGTACCGTAGCTAACTCCTCTTTTAATCAGGAAATATCTTTCCCCCCTTTTTCTGGCGGCTGAAAGCAGGTTTTTCCATCCTGCGGGGGAGTGCTGGCCGAGCAGATCTGAAAGGCCCTCACAGAGGACATCAATGCCTCTTTCCCACAGGCCGGAAGGCATTCCTGAACTTCTTGTATCCATATAAACGGAGTAATAGGGCACCGATGTGGCGAGAAGCCTTCCGTCATCGGAAAGAATGTTTCCTCTTACAGCCGGCATAATATCGGTCTTGTAAATATATTTTTCTCCGAGCGATTCCCATTTTGCCCTTTCAACGGTCTGCAGGAGTATTATTCTCACAATGAGAGCCAAAGCCATGATCACCACAATCATGTAGATTATGCCGCTTCGCCATATTATTTCATCCCTCACTTTCATGATTCACCTTACCCTTAATTTAAAAGGGGGCTCCCTTAATTCCTCCAGTCCCAGTTCCTTCTGGTTTACAAGGCGGTATATTTCCGATTGTCTTGTCATTTTATTAAGTTCCGCGGAAGAAGACATTGACTCCGCCCTCAGTTCCCTGATCTCCCGGTTAAGACTTTCTGTCTCCCTTGTGATTCTCTCGGCATGAAATCTGTTTGCAATGTAAGCTGCTGCAAGAAGGGTGAGGAGAAACAGAAAAGGAAGGTTGTTCAGGATGATTCTGTCGGTGACAATTGTACCGCTGAGCATATCCCTGATAAAGGTTCCTGCCTGTTTTTTCTGTTTCTCTTCTTTTTCCGGCGTCTTCATCTGAACTGTCATACTAACTTTTCTGCAATTCTGAGCCTTGCGCTCCTGCATCTGCTGTTTCGTTCCATCTCATCCTCACTGGGTGTGATGATTTTCCTGTTTACCTGTCGGAATATTGTAAGAGGCTTTCCGTAGAAATCTTTATCGACCATACCTGAGAAATTGCCTGCTCTCATAAAGTTTTTTACAAGCCTGTCTTCGAGGGAATGGTATGTTATTATCACGAGTCTTCCTCCTTTAACCAGCACCTCTGCAGCTTGCTGCAGAAAGTCCCTTAGTGCACCAAGTTCATCATTGACTGCAATTCTGAGTGCCTGAAAGAGCTGGGCCAGGTATTTGTTCCGGCGGCCTGGGGGTATCAGGTGACCGATACAATCCACGAGAGCGGTTGCAGTGGTAACAGGTTCCTTTTCTCTCAATCTTACGATTGCTCCGGCAACCTTTCGGGCAGCAGGAAGTTCGCCGTAAGATGAAAAGATTCCGGCAAGTTCTTCTTCGTCGAGGGTATAAAGAAGGTCGGCTGCTTTTACGGGAGAGTTCCTGCTCATTCTCATATCGAGAATTGAATTATCCCTGAATGAAAAGCCCCGGGATGGCTCATCAAACTGGTGGAACGAAACCCCGAGGTCGGCCAGGATACCGTCAGCATGGTTTATTCCCAGATACCTGAGATTGTTTTTCAGAAATCTGAAATTCTGGTTCAGGAAGATCAGTCTTTCATCATCAATAACATTTCTCACGGCATCCTCATCAGTGTCGAAGGCAATAAGTTTTCCGTTACCCAGTTTTTTCAGTATGGCGGAAGAATGCCCTCCGCCCCCGAATGTTGCATCAACATAAATTCCGCCGGGCCGGATATTCAGGCCATCAATACTCTCATCCAGCAATGCGGGGATATGGTATGCCATTGTTACTGATTTAAGCTGTTACCGAGAAGCTTTTCAGCCAGCCCTGCAAAGTCGTCGGGCGGTATATCTATCTTGTTGTATCTCTCAGCATCCCATATTTCTATCCTGCCGTCCTGTCCGGCAAGGATAATATCCCTGGTTATTCCTGCCGTTTCGAGTAGTCTTTTCGGGATAAGGAGCCGGTTGTTTGCGTCGAGGCTCACCTCTGCCGTACCCTTGAAGAAGTTTCTGAGGAACAGGTTATGCTCCCTGTTGTAAGGATTAATGCGGTTCCTGATCCTTTCAAGCTGGATATTCCAGTCATCGATTGTATATAGAACCAGGCACTGTTCAAATATGTCGCGACGCACTACAAAACGGTCAGGTGCACCCTGCGGCATCTGCTTTTTGAAAACAGCCGGCAGGATGAACCGGCCCTTTGTATCGAGCCTGCACCCGTAATCTCCTATAAATGTAGCCATATAAGGCTCTTTTATTCAGAAGGCTAAAATAAGTATTTTTTATCCATTTTACCCCACTTTGCTCCATTTTTTTCCACCAATGTTAATAACTTTTTATCCGGCATTTACAATCATAGTGATTTTCACTTCTGCAAACCGCTGATAAAGTGTATAATAAGTGTGCCCATCCGGATATTTTTCCGCTGGTTCAGAATGTTTAAGATTCACATTAAGTCTGAGTTAAACGGCGTATTCATTGCTTTTTTTAATAAATTTGTGGTCAGCAACAGTTTCTGACGATATATGGATGATCCTTATCCGCGGGCGAATGAGACATACAAGATCGATGTAAGGAATGTACTTTTATCCAAGAATCCATCACTTGCCCGTATAGTACCGGGGTTTTTAATCAGTTACCTTAAAAGGATTGTGCATCAGGATGAACTTAATGATTTCCTCGAAAGGTATGGCAATCTGAAAGGGGTTGATTTTATTAAGGCGGGGCTCGATTACATGAAAATTACCTACACTGTATCGGGAAGGGAGAATATTCCCACGAGGGGCAGGTTCATATTTGTTTCAAACCATCCGCTGGGCGGACTTGACGGGTTGGTATTTATTTTTGAATTATCGAGATATTTCGACGACATAAAGTTTCCGGTAAATGATATTCTTCTGAATATCAGGAATCTTGAGGACATTTTTCTTCCGATAAACAAGCATGGAGCGCAGTCGCGTGAAGCCGTAAAGGCACTCGACATGGCTTACGCCTCCGACAGTCAGATACTGTATTTCCCGGCCGGATTATGTTCAAGAAAAAGGAAAGGGATCATCAAAGATCTTGAATGGTACAAGAGTTTCATTTCCAAAGCTGTTGAATATAAGCGTGATGTTGTTCCCGCTTATTTTTCGGGCAGGAATTCCAACTTCTTCTATAACCTGGCAAATCTCCGGACCTTCCTGGGCGTGAAATCAAATATTGAAATGCTTTACCTTGCCGATGAGATGTTCAGGCAGAAGGATAAAAAGATTCATCTTGTATTCGGACCGAAAATTCCGTGGGAGACATTTGATAAATCGCGTACTCACAGTGCATGGGCAGAGTGGGTTAAATCAAGATCCTACGAACTTGAACCTTTAACCAGGATGAATAAAGAAATTTAAAATTTGATTAACTTGCGTCAATTTTTTAAATTTTTTAAACAAAATGGTCTGGTCTGATGGAAAAGAACATTAAACCTGTCGTTGATCCGCTCCCGAAAGAACAGATTATTTCGGAGCTTACGAAAGACAAACTGCTCAGGAAGACCAACAACGGAAACAATGAAGTATATGTTTTCACGGGCCTTAATTCTCCATCCCTGATGCATGAAGTTGGGCGTGTAAGGGAAATCACTTTCAGGTTTGCCGGAGGAGGTACCGGTAAGGAGATAGATATTGACGAATATGATACTGACACTGAAAATCCGCAGCAGCAACTTATAGTATGGGACCCTGACAACAGGGAAATCATCGGTGGTTACAGGTTTTTCTTTTTCAGGGAGCCCTGCGAAAAGTGTGATCTGTCAAAACTTGCGTCATCGGCTTATTTTGACTTTTCCGATAAATTTAAAACCAGGTATCTCCCTCACCTGATGGAACTAGGCCGCTCTTTTGTCCATCCCGATTACCAGTCGACAAAAATGGGGCGAAAGAGTCTTTATGCTCTCGACAACCTGTGGGACGGACTTGGGGCAATCATTATGGAAAACCATTCCATCAGGTATCTGTTCGGAAAGGTTACCATGTATCCGCAGTTCGACAAAAGGGCCAGGAGTATGATTCTGTATTTTCTAAAGCATCATTTCGGCGATCCCGATAACCTTGTCACAGTAAGGGAACCTGCCGATATTGATCTCCTGGAGGATGAGATGAAGAAGCTTTTTACCGGCAAAACCTACAAGGAAAACTATAAGATTCTTTCACAGGAGGTAAGGCGGCTGAATGAGACGATACCTCCGCTGATAAATGCCTATATGAACCTCTCACCCACAATGAAAACCTTCGGCACATTTATAAACCACAGGTTCGGGGATGTTGAAGAGACAGGGATTATGATAACCCTTAAGGATATATATGTTGAGAAGATAAACCGCCACCTTGCCTCCTATAAAAAGGATTTTCTGATAAGCTGGTTTTCGAGGCATTCGCATCAGTAGGCCCGCCTGTCCTTCCCTTCCATATAGTTTATGAATGACTGGTTCACCACTTTATTCCCTCCCGGTGTGGGATATATTCCCGTAAAGTACCAGTCGCCGGTATGACCGGGACATGCCTTATGAAGTGATTCAACAGTCTGGTAAACAACTTTTATTCCCGCATTCACACCTTCATCCCTGAGCAGTTCCGAAATTTTTTGGGTTATCATGCCTTCGGGAAACCTGTCGTATAATTCCTTAACCAGGTTTTTTATTTCATCAGCCGGTTTCATTATTTCCTCTTTTGCTCTATCATATAAAACCTGCAGAAATTCACTTTCCCCGTTATCCTCAAGCAGTGCAACGGCTGCCTTGAAAGCTATGAAGTCGCCCAGTTTTGCCATATCAATACCGTAACAGTCGGGGTATCTTATCTGGGGCGATGATGAAACAACAACTATCTTTTTTGGTCCGAGCCTGTCAAGAATTCTAATAATACTCTTTTTAAGCGTTGTTCCCCGTACAATGGAATCATCAATTACCACAAGGTTGTCTGTTCCCTTCCTTACCGTACCGTAGGTAATATCATAAACATGTCCGACCAGTTCGTCGCGGCTTTTATCTTTTGTTATAAATGTCCGGAGCATCACATCCTTGACAGCAATCTTTTCCACCCTCGGCCTCAGGGAGATTATTTTAAGGTACTTCTCATCATCTGCCTTCCCGTTGAGTTTTCTGAATTGTGCGGTTTTGTACTCGTTCAGGTATTCCTCGATGCCTTTAAGCAAACCGTAGAAAGCGCTTTCTGCCGTATTGGGAATATATGAAAAGACTGTGTTTTCGAGGTCGTAATCAACTGCTTCCAGGACAGGATGAGTAAGCAGTTCTCCCAGTTTTTTTCTTTCGCTGTAGATTTCGGTGTCGGTTCCGCGCGAGAAGTAAATTCTTTCGAAAGAGCATTTTTTTGGTTCACCCGGTTCCCTTACCTTTTCCGTTTTAACCGAGCCGTCGGCTCTTATAATGAATGCATGTGCCGGTGGTATTTCATTAACCTGTTCGTAACCGGCATTAAAAACTGTTTGTATTACAGGCCTTTCCGATGCCACCACCGCCACCTCATCATCGGCATAGCAATAGGCGGGCCTGATACCGTTGGGGTCTCTGAGCACGAAAGCATCGCCATGTCCGATCATTCCGGCCATGACATAACCGCCGTCCCAGTTCCTGCTCGATTTGGACAGAATTGAAACAATATCGAGGTTCTTTCCCGTCATTACCGAAGCCTCTTTCTTTGAGAAGCTCTGCGTGAGATAAGTATTCATCAGCCTGTCGTTTTCCTCTTCAAGCCGGAATCCGATATTTTCAAGGATTGTAACTGTATCGGAGAAGTCGACCGGGTTCTGGCCCAGTTCAACCAGGCTGCCGAATATTTCACTGACGTTGGTAAGATTAAAGTTACCTGCCATTACCAGGGTTTTCGACCGCCAGTTATTTTCGCGGCTTACCGGGTGGACCTGATCGAGGCTATAGGTACCGTATGTTCCGTAGCGCAGGTGACCAAGATAGATGTCACAGATGAAAGGTATCCCGGTAATGTTTAAACTGTTTCCCTTCCTTTCAGCTTTTCCGGTATTCTTTTCAACTTCATCGTATATCCGTCTGAATATCCTTATAATTGAATCGGGTTTATCCGATCTCTCTCTGAAGAGATACCTTGTTCCGGGTTCGGCATTGATTTTTATTCCTGCGAGTCCTGCACCATCCTGCCCCCTGTTGTGCTGTTTCTCCATCATCAGGTATATTTTCTGCAGGCCCCATGTCAGTGTTCCGTATTTTTCAAAATAATATTCAGGCGGCTTGCGCAGTCGTAATAAGGCAATACCGCATTCATGTTTGATTAATTCACTCATAATCAGTATTTATCCTGGCCTGGAAAATTTATTATACAAGGCACCATGTATGAATTCGGGAATTTTTTCCTTATGGCGTACAGTGTTTTTGTGCCCTCCATTTTACTTCTGAAGTCACCCACCCTCACCAGAAAATATCCGGGTTTTTCATACCCGGCATAAGAAGGAATATCGGGAAAATCGACCATAAATTGCGCCCTTATCTTGTTCGATTCCTCCCTTGCATTGCGTCCGGAGCTTCTGTAAATCTGTATTCTGTATCCTTCCATCCCGTTGCCCGCGAGTTTGTTGGAATAAATATAGCGGCTGATCAGAGTATCAATTGCCGGCCGCTGGTTTATAACCAGTCGTCCGGTATTCTCCCCGGGTTTTTCTTCAGGGAAAAGATCTGCCGTCCTGACAAAAGTCATCTGACATTGAGCTGAAGGTATTATTCCCGCAATCAGAAGACATACTCCTGCAACCCTAAGCATAATCTTCATTTTCACACTTCCTGATTTCATAATGTGCTTTCTGAGATTCAAACAGGAGAAATGTCTCCCGGAGCTTTGGCAACTATATAAAATTTTCCTTCTCTCTTTCCGGCAACTATCAGATCTCCGTCGGGTCCGCCGGTAACAGCATTCCCTCTTGCTGTGTCTCTGGCGGGATCGCATACGGCGAAAGTTCTGAGAATACCGGTAACTGTTCCGTCGGAACTAACCAGGCTGTTCAGGATTATACAACCTGAGTTGAGTACATAGAGCATTCCCGATTCATCTTCAAACAGGGATATGGCACTGTTTTCATACTCCAGGTATCTCTTCCATTTTATCTCACCCCTTTGTCCTACAGCCGCGGCGAATCCACTTCTTTTGGTTCCGCTGTTAACTCTTAGTTCTGTATAACCCGAGATAAAAATATCACCGGAGTTTCCGGCAACAATACCAAGTCCTGATGCTCCGAATTCGGGGTTGTTATAAAGTTCCGTCTCCCATATTTTTCTTAACATGGGATCAAAGGAGATGACTGTGGCTTTAATTTTGCCGCCTGTTCCGATGCGGCCGAGGGAAATGTAATAATTCCCTGCGTTATCGGAACATATACTTCCCGCTTTAATAAAACTGCCTGTAATGGTATCGTAGCTTCTCAGTATTTCGCCGGCAGCGTTTACTTCCGTAAAGGCAAGCCCGTACAAAACGGATCTTATGGTGTCGTCGGCAGAGGACCCCAGTGCCATGAAACCGCCGGCAGAGGCAGGACACAATAAGGTGCGATCTACGGTAAAATCATACTGAAGCAGGGTATCACTGAGTTTGTTTCCCGAAAAATCAACGGTAGTTATCAGCATTTTGCCGTCTGAACCTCCCCCGGCAATGATTTTGTCCTGTGATATTACCAGCGACGTAACAGAACCATTTAAGTCAGGTGAATAATCAAAACGTTTCTGAAGCTTTTTATCGAGGAATACAATGTATGGCTTACCTGACAGCGTTCCTCCGCAGATTATTCCTGTATCGCCTGCTGTTATGATGCAGTATGCCTCACCCGTGCCCAGCGATCTTTCCCAGAGCATGTAATCTTCGGTCCTGCTGCATGCTGCAGCAGTTACCATGACCGTTATAAAAAGGAGGTATCTTCGCATTTTACGAAATATCGCAGCCGTAATTAATCAGACAAGGGCGGCAGCAAGTTCATCGGTCATTTCGAGGTTATGATAAACGTTCTGCACATCGTCGTCATCTTCAAGCGCTTCTATAAGCCTGAGGACTTTCTTTGCCGATTCAACATCGAGTTTTTTGGTATCGTTAGGCACCCTTTTAAGCAGTGCTTCTTCAGGTTCGATGCCCAATTCGTTGAGCTTCTTGTTAACACTCCCGAAATCTTCTTTTGCGCATGTCACAATTATTCTGTCGCCGTCTGTTTCAATATCTTCCGCTCCGGCATCAATAAGTTCCAGCTGGAGGTCGTCGAGATTGATGCCTTCTGGTTTTATGGTGAATACACCTTTGCGTTCAAAGAGGAAAGAGAGTGAACCGTTGGTTCCCAGGTTACCGCCGTGTTTGTTGAATGCTGCCCTTATTGATGAAACAGTCCTGTTGTTGTTGTCGGTGAGGCACTCAACGAAGATTGCTATCCCTGCAGGGCCGTATCCTTCAAAGGATGTTTCGATATAGCTTTCGGCTTCCGCTCCTGTTGCTTTCTTGATTGCCCTTTCGATATTTTCCTTGGGCATGTTTGCCCCTTTGGCATTCTGCACTGCGAGCCGGAGGCGCGGGTTAAGTTCAGGATCTGCACCACCCTCCCGGGCAGCAATGGATATTTCCTTTATGATTTTTGTAAAAAGCTTGCCCCTCTTTGCATCGGCAGCTCCTTTTTTACGCTTGATTGTTGACCATTTATTATGACCTGACATAGAAAAGAATTTTTGTCATTTTACCCTGCAAAAATACAGAAAACATTTAATTCAGCGTTATCCTGTCTCAATTCAGTTTTAAATGATCTGTCGGACGGCAGAGATAATTCAAGAGTGATCCGTCGGAAACTTAAATGTTTTATGAAAAATGAAAGCATACCGGCAGGTAGAAGACACATTTCCGCTCATTTCCGGAGTTGAAAAAAGGACTATAGCTCCGCTTTGGTTTTTAGTTATTAAATATTTTTGCCTAAATCCACCCTTTTATTTTGCGTTTGTAAAGTCATTCTGTTACCACGGAGTGGTTCAATTCCTATAACCACGGGTGAGCCGGAGGCGAAACCCGTGGCAGGAACCACCACATGTCTGTCAACCCCGGAGCGGGTTGAATTAATTTCTTCACCAATTACACCTTAATCCAGTCATTCATTATCTGAACAGGATATCCAGACAGCCCGCAGGGTGAGGGCAACTGGCATGGGGCATGGGGCATGGGGCGAAGAGCAAAGGGCGAAGGGCGAAGGGTAGGTTCAAGGTTCAAAGTTCCAGGTTCCATGGACTTTTAGGTGACGTTATTATTACGTTACAGGTTTTTATTTTGGTTATATGTTGATTTTTTTATTTACTTTCTTTTACGGGCGCCGGGAAAAATTTATTTTGACCGGGGCGAACCCGACGAAGTCAAAGTAACAAACAAAACCTGTCTGACCGGCTCAGCCAGGAAGGAGCCCGGCTTTGGTTTTTAGTTATTAAATCTTTTTGCCTAAGTCCGCCCTTTTATTTTGCGTTTGTAACGTCATTCTGTTACCACGGAGTGGTTCAATTCCTTATAACCACGGGTGAGCCGGAGGCGAACCCGTGGCAGGAACCACCACATGTCTGTCAACCCCGGAGCGGGTTGAATTAATTTCTTCACCAATTACACCTGAATCAAGTCATTCATTATCTGAACAGGACATCCAGACAGCCCGCAGGGCGAGGGCAACTGGCATGGGGCATGGGGCATGGGGCGAAGAGCAAAGGGCAAAGGGCGAAGGGTAGGTTCAAGGTTCAAGGTTCAAGGTTCAAGGTTCAAGGTTCAAGGTTCAAGGTTCCAGGTTCCAGGTAAAATGTGGGTGGCCGGTGGCCGGTCGCCACAAGCCGTCATCCAGACAGCGCAGCATCAAGACAGCCCGCAGGGCGTCAAGACAGCGAAGCGTTAAAACCCTCCTTCAGCAAGTTTCAAGCGGGCAAAGCTGTTGAATTACAATTGAATTACTATCGAATTACCCCAAAATCACATCGGCGATTACGCTGACAGAAGATTTGCTAAATCGCCCTGTCACCCCGTCGCACAGTCCCACAAAACCGGGTGTCCGGTGAACGGCATCCGATAACCGGCAATTTCGGACCGCCATACGCCGCACAACGGTTATGTTATAGTTGGCGCTCATTGTAAAAAGAAACCGCAGACCTCTTCTTCAGGACAAAAATTATCATAATTTTGAAAAATAACTGCAGACCTGAAGAGATGTAAAAATGAATAACACAAAAATATCCATTCGTATTTTTGACGACCGCGAAGTACGAGCCATTTGGGATGAAGAAAATGCCAAATGGTGGTTTTCGGTGTTGGATATTATAGCAGTGCTTACCGGCCAGGACGACTATACAAAAACCCGCAATTATTGGAAATACCTTAAAACAAAGTTAAAGAAAGAAAACAGCCAAGTGGTTAGTGCCACTACCCAGTTGAAGATACTTGCTCCCGACGGGAAAAGACGTTTTGCCGATATGTTAGATTACAATGGTATAATTGCGTTGGGCAAAGAATTTCCCGGGAAAAAAGCAAACCGGTTTATTGAATGGTTTACTTACAGTGATGAGAGCATAGACGGGAAAAGTAAAAGAAAAGCTTATGCCTTATTTGAAAGTTCGTTTATAGAAAGCATTGAAGTCGGGACAACAAAAGGCTTGCAACAAATTCATGCGTATTTGTTTGGAGGACTGTATGATTTTGCAGGACAAATCAGACAAAAGAATATTTCAAAAGAAGGTTTTCAATTTGCAGTATCACGCTTTTTAGGCAATACATTAAAGCAAATAGAAGAGATGCCTGAAAATACCTTTGACGAAATAGTAAACAAATATATTGAAATGAACATTGCACACCCTTTTATGGAAGGTAACGGCAGAAGCACCCGGATATGGTTGGATCTGATACTAAAAAAACGCCTCAAAAAATGTGTTGACTGGAGTAAAATAAGTAAACGGGACTATATGAATGCAATGATGCTAAGTCCAACAAAAAGTAATACTTTAAAGACTCTTTTACATAATGCGCTTACTGATAAAATAAATGACCGTGAAATTTTTATGAAAGGGATTGACTATTCCTATTACTATGAAGAAAACGAATAAGAAATAAAAATAACGAAACGCCAACATCGTTTATAAAACACTGGGGTTTAAATTGCCATCGCAAAACATGCAATAAGGCAAAATTTCTTGCCAATAAACCAGGAATTAATCCACCCTTGCTTTCCCGGTGTATGTACAAGGCCGTAAGAAACCATCTGATGCCCAAACTGAGAAAATCCTTCCTGGAATTCATCAAATCGGAAAGGAACTTTCAGAGATAAATCTCATATACAGACACTGATAAAACACACTGTCTGTAACAGACCGGTATAAGCAGGTGGCTCTCCGCACCGCGAAAACCTTCCGGCTAAAGAAGATAATTAAGCGCTGGGCGGTGCGGTGTGTCGGGCTGAACTGACAATCAGCATTTTCTGCCGATGAAAAATGTATAACCGTAATATTCGCCGTAGCGCGAGAAAAGATCAGCCTCGTGGCGCATGTTGGCAATGAAATCCTCAGCCGTCTTGTTGCCGCGGTGTTTCTTCAGGAACCTCTCCTGCACTGCCGGCTGCGGCCAGAAGAAATTTTGGCTCCAGCACTCCGGTGGCAGCATAAAGGCAGCAACAGGTATGTACCCGCAACCCTGCAAAATGGCCATCTGGTTCGGCACCGTATCAATGAACGGATACTCGCTGTTCCAGAAGTTCTCTATCTCTTCAGGCCGTTCGGGTGTGAACCACGAAGCCTCGGTGACGGCAATATATCCCCCCGGTTTGAGAAACCGCCGCCATTCGGTCAGTCCGCGTCCGAAACCTATATTGTAAATGGCTCCCTCCGACCATATCAGGTCGAGCGACTCATCCTCAAAGGGCAGCGCGGCCATGTCGCCGGTTATACCCTGTACCCTGTCGCCCAGCCCCAGACGCATGGCATTCTCGTTAAAAATCCTGATGAAATCCGGAAATAGGTCAACCCCTGTTATTTGTCCCGGTGCATTCTGAGCCAGTACCATTGTCTGCCCCCCGGTTCCGCAACCGATGTCGGCAATGCGGGAGTGGTCAGTAAGGTTCCCGATGAAGCTCAATGCCCGGAGCGTTGACTCAGGGCTGCCCGGCCCCTGCCTCTCGAGCATGGAAAAATATTCGCAGATAAGTGAAAAATCGAATTCGTGTATTGATTTAATTTCGTCGTTCATGATGTTATTAATTTTATTTATGCAACATGCAGGTTTATGCACGGCATAGTTGATTAAATAATAAAGATATGGAAATAATTGCACCCGGATCAGCAAGAACCCGGGATAACAGATTGTCAGCCGCCGGCTGCAGGCCGGAGGTTGTTTACTTTACACGATCCGAACAAATAAATAACATCCAGTGGTATTAGACCCGGCAAATATAGCGATTACATTTTGTTAATGACAATGAAGTATAAAAATATATTCGGGTGCAGGGGACGGAGGGCAGGGGAGCGGAGGGCAACTGGCATGGGGCATGGGGCATGGGGCGAAGAGCAAAGGGCAAAGGGCGAATGGTAGGTTCAAGGTTCAAAGTTCCAGGTTCCAGTGGACTTTAAGGTGTTGTTATTATTATGTTACAGGTTTTTATTTTGGTTACATGTTGATTTTTTTATTTACTTTCTTTTACGCGCCATAAGAACCGGGCGCCGGGAAAAATTTATTTTGACCGGGGCGAACCCGACGAAGTCAAAGTAACAAACAAAACCTGTCTGACCGGCTCAGCCAGGCAGAAGCCCGGCTTTGGTCTTTAGTTATTAAATCTTTTTGCCTAAGTCCGCCCTTTTATTTTGCGTTTGTAAAGTCATTCTGTTACCACGGAGTGGTTCAATTCCTATAACCACGGGTGAGCCGGAGGCGAAACCCGTGGCAGGAACCACCACATGTCTGTCAACCCCGGAGCGGGTTGAATTAATTTCTTCACCAATTACACCTGAATCAAGTCATTCATTATCTGAACAGGACATCCAGACAGCCTGCAGGGCGAGGGCAACTGGCATGGGGCATGGGGCATGGGGCGAAGAGCAAAGGGCAAAGGGCGAAGGGTAGGTTCAAGGTTCAAGGTTCCAGGTTCAAGGTTACAGGTAAAAAGTGGGTGGCCGGTGGCCGCAAGCCGTCATCCAGACAGCGAAGCGTCAAGACAGCCCGCAGGGCGTAAAGACAGCGAAGCATTAAGACAGCCCGCAGGGCGTAAAGACAGTGGTAAATTTTATCGTTGTTATTGTTCCGGAAACTCCCGTATCGGGCTGTAACGGGCATAACTCTCGAATATTTCGGGATCAGGCCCTGAGATTCTCGGATCTTTTGTTCTTTTCAACTCATCAATCAATGCCTGTTTAAGCTTATTTTCGGTTTTTGTATAGTCAGGACTGCCCGAGAGGTTTTCCAGACAAAAAGGATCCTTTTTAATATTAAATAATTCAAACTCAGGTCTTCTTGAGAAGGCAAGGTCAAAATATCTTTTTATAGCCGGGTTGCGGTAATTTTCGATAATATATGATTTTGACGGACTTGCGTCAACGTCGGTAAAAGCGAATTCCGGATTATGGATCCCATTTTTATCAATGCCGTACAACGGGGCAGGTTGACCGGTTTCAGGGTCAATTGCCTGAGGGTCCCCGGCCGGCCACCTTTCAGGCTTCATATTCCAGACAAGAAGATATTCGCTGCTTCTTATTGCTCTTTGCGGATAGCCAAGATTATTCCGGCGGGATGATGAGTGCCTCTCCCTTCCGGCAAAAACATATTTTTTCTCGGGATTAACAACTCCTGACTTCCCCGATTTTAAAATCCCGGCAATGCTGTGCCCTGACATCGGCAACATACCGTCCGGTTTAATACCTGTTAATTCGAAAATTGTCGGGGCAATGTCGGCAAAACCGACCGGATCATCAACAATACATCCTCCTTTAATTTTACCGGGATAGCTTATCGCAAGAGGCACATGCAGACCAAATTCATAGCAGTTTGCTTTGGCCCGGGGGAAAGGCATACCGTTGTCGCCTGTAGCAATGACGATTGTATTATCAAGTTCACCGGTTGAATCGAGGTAATTCAGAATCCTTTGCAAGTGAAGGTCGAACCACTCTATCTCAACAGCATAATCGAGAATATCGCCTCTTATTGTATCATTATCAGGCAGAAACCCGGGTATGTCGACACTGCGGAGGTCTTTACCGGCGCGTTTCCAGGAGTCTCTTTCATAATTACGGTGGGGTTCCGTTGCCCCGTACCAGAAATAAAACGGCTGACCGGGCTTTCGTTGTTTCATAAACTCAATGAAGTTGGCAGAGTAATTATTTGAGTTTATTCCTGTTGCCGGTCTTTCATCACCACTACTGCCCCTGCGGTATGATATTTTGTTATATGCCGGACCGGCTGCATTTTCCATTCTCCATAAGGAGTCGCTTTCGTCACGTGCATACTGGAACGGTCCGACTCCCTTTCCGGTGAATCCTGTATGATATCCGTTAGCCTTCAGTACATCGGCAATTGGTACATACTTCTTCATCCAGCTTGATGCATGTTGTCCGCTTTGTTCGTTCTGCCAGTGATGACGCCCTGTGACAAGGGCGCTTCTTGAAGGGGCACTTCCGGGAGAACCTGCGTAACAGTTTGTAAAATGAACACCCGAACGGGCCACCCTGTCAAAACCCGGCGTGCTTACAAAACTGCAACCGGCAAAGGAGGTATGATCAAACGACTGATCGTCGCTAATGGCAATCAGAATGTTAGGTTTTTCGACCTGATTGCATCCACAAAGACCATATATACTATTGATGGCAGCTGCCGCCAGAACAGGCGAAAAAAGGTATGCTTTCATTAATCAAACGTAAATTATATTTTCTGAACTATAATAATAAATTTTTTATAATCAGTTAAAGCCCGGTAATACAAGAAGTTCGGTCTCATTCTTCAGTTTGTCTGAGAATTTGTCCTTCCAGATTTTATCATAAAACGGATCATTAAAATACCTGGCAGCCCTTCTGACAAGCAGCCCGAGGTTATTTTCAGGTCCTTCCCATCCTCCTATCTGTTGCCATTCCCATTTATCCTTTTTGTCGATGTACTTTACAAGGAAGTCAAGAGCAGCCTTCAGTGAGCCGCCCTCCGGGTTAGTATAATTGAAAATATTTACCCCGACTTTGAGTCCTGTTTCTCCGGCATCGAAGAAATTTCTCAGATTTGAAACCGAATATCCGAATGCATTTGTCCGTATCAGTTCCTCAGGCTGCCGTCCGTCTGACTTAATCATAGGGGCTATTCTCCGCCCGGGCATTTCAGATATCTTTTTTCTGACATATTCATCATTCCGGAGGAAGCGGGCGATACCTGTTACAATCACATCGTATGCAACCGAATGATTGTTTTTGTAATTATCTTCATCCCTGCCATGGCTGCTGGTTGTAAGCCATACGAAGAAATCTTCAAACCATTCCCTGATCTTCCGGGAATATTCCTCCCGCAAAGCACCTGATGCCTCAATAAGTGTAACAGCATCCACCAGGCTGTAAACGCCTCTTGCATCAATTATACCGATTCCTCTTCCGGTTGTTATTCCGGGAATAGCCTGTGCATATTGCAGATGCGGATTCATAAGGGTGGCGGTATCAATAAACCATGTTTTCAGAAGGATTACTGCCTTATCGGCATATTTTTTCTCACCGGTGAAGTACCAGGCAAGGGCAAGTGTTCTTGTCGCAGAAAAGAGGTCTCCGAGTTGCGACCTGTCAATACCGTTATCAGGATTATGGATCCCGTCGCGGCGGATATAAGGTAAACCGTCAGGCTTCGTGGTGTCGGGCCACCAGTATGGACCCATGCTCATATAATCGTGCTTAGTCCCGCCCGGAGGTACCCTGTTTTTAAATGTAACCGAGAAAGGTACGGCACTGAGCGCTTTTTCTGCATCAGAATGAAGCTTTCTGAAGGCCGGATAATAAACAGAGTTTTCGTTTTTGAGATCCTTTTTTACTGATTTCATATGCTCATAATCCCATCCGGCAAACCTGTCACCTTTGATTTTATTTCCGCATGTTAACAGAAGAAAAATTACGCTGGTGATTAATAAATAATTCAATATTCTCTTCATCTTCATTAGATTTTATTTGTTTTCAACATAAAACATCGCTGAAACTTTGTCGGGATGCAGCTGAAGGTGTATTTATTCTTCCCGATTTATCTTAAATAGAGTTGACCTCCTTCGTCGCAGGTATAGTCTTTTTACAAGGCATCCTGGAGTGCGAGGAAAAGTCCTCTGTAAACTTTCATATACTCAACAGGTTCGCAGCTTACCCTGCTAATCTCGGCATTACAATAGCCTTTATATCCTGATGCGGAGAGAAGTCTGAAGAATTCCCTGTAAGGGTAGGAAGGGTCGTGCAGGTCGTGTATATGAACACCTTTTATTCTGTCGCGTACAAGATTAAAGTTGTATTCAAGTCCGTTTCCCTGAATATCTGACGGATTGCAGTTCCAGTTCACATAGACAAAAGGACTCCGAGAGTAATCAATAATCTTTCTTATAACAGGGACAGAATCTGTGCCTGTCCCGTGAACACAAACCCTCACTTCTATGCCATGGTCATTTCCGAACCTGCCGACCTCTGCAAGAGCCTTGCCGATCTGTTCCATTGTTTTTTCGGGCGGCACATTTGCTGGCAGGGAATTGGGGAAGACTCTTATTCCGGCAGCTCCCACATCACGGGCCAGTAATATATATTCTTTTGTGCCTTCAATATTTTTTTTCAGTTCGTCAGGGTCGGGCGAATGATACTGAAAAGCGCTTGCAAGGCTTATGGTTTCGATGGCAGAGTCACGGAAACGTTTTTTTACTTCCTCCCGCTGGCTCTGATTAAGAGTGACTTCTACGCCATGGGCATGTGTTGTTCTCAGCTCAACCGAAAGAAAACCGGTTTCAGTACAGTTTTTAATTATTGTATCAATATCCCATTTACTGCCCAGGAGGTAAGTCATAAGACCTAATTTCAGGGGATTAGGGTTGACAGGTTTAGCATATTTCCCACTGTGTGATTTTTCCGCGAACCTGAGGCCCGAAGCTGTCAATGCTGTTCCTGCGAGTGCAGTTGAAACAAGAAATTTCCTGCGAGAAGTTTTCATTTTCATGGCGTGGTGGTTTTTGGTCTGGTGTTTTAAAAATAATCAAAACTGACAAAAATGGAGTTATTATTATTTAATTTTTAATGGACATCTGATTTTTGGTTACCCGATGAATCCTTTTTTAACTAATCAGTGTAATGTATTTAAAAGTATCATCTGTTATCCTCCTGAAAAAGCTGAAAGTCTTTTTATTTTTTGTTAATCTGTTTCAGGACGAGACAGGGCGAAGAGAATGTTCAAGGTTCAAGGTTCAAGGTTCAAAGTTCCAGGTTCCAGTGGACTTTAAGGTGTTGTTATTATTACGTTACAGGTTTTTATTTTGGTTATATGTTGATTTTTTTATTTACTTTCTTTTACGCGCCAAAAGAACCGGGCGCCGGGAAAAATTTATTTTGACCGGGGCGAACCCGAAGAAGTCAAAGTAACAAACAAAACCTGTCTGACCGGCTCAGCCAGGCAGGAGCCCGGCTTTGGTTTTTAGTTATTAAATCTTTTTGCCTAAATCCGCCCTTTTATTTTGCGTTTGTAAAGTCATTCTGTTACCACGGAGTGGTTCAATTCCTATAACCACGGGTGAGCCGGAGGCGAAACCCGTGGCAGGAACCACCACATGTCTGTCAACCCCGGAGCGGGTTGAATTAATTTCTTCACCAATTACACCTGAATCAAGTCATTTATTATCTGAACAGGACATCCAGACAGCCTGCAGGGCGTCAAGACCCGCCTTCAGCAAGCTTCTGAAGAAAAAGCAGCCCTGCAATGGTGCACGGTTGACATGGATTTAACGAATTTGCACGTATTGTGGCGGCTCCGAATTCGTGGGCCGTATGCCGGAGGTTGCCGTTTACCTGGTTATTGTAAGTATATTACCCGATTTTGATACGGGATATACTGCCAGGGGAAGTGTCGCCGGTCCATTTAGAACTGAGCCCCCGATGTCGAACAGAGAACCGTGGCATCCACATGGAAGATTGTTTGCAGCAGCGCTGTATGAAACAGTGCACCCTGCATGGGTACACAATGCCGATAAAGCAGTGAAGTTACCACCACCCTTGTTAATCACTATGACATTGCTGACAACAATAAAGCCTCCTGTATTGTTTAGAGCCGCGTTAGCCGGGAGAGTCAGATCAACTGTCAGTGCTGATCCGATGCCACCTCCTCCGGTGTTGTTACCTGTTCCATTGTCTGTTTCTGTTTCCTTCTCACATGATACAAGCACCGACGGAATAACAACCAGAGTCATTCCGCCAACTGCCACCTTACGTATTAATTTTCTCCTGTTCATATGAAACCTGTTTGTAATTAATTATTTTAAATAGAAAATACGTACCAGGTTGAAGCCAAAATATATACGGCCATTCAACCAGTCGCCGGCCGTTTCTGTGAGAACTGCTTTCTCAAATATACCGGTCGAATTGCTGAAAAGTAGTGTGAACTGGTGTCCCCCGGTATCAATATCGATCCCTGCAGAGAGCGGATTCTTTACAAAAATTGATGGGCGGGGAAATACAGGAATATATTGTACCGTAAAAGCCATCCGCCTTGAGAATTTCCAACCGGTCGTGACCGGAATTGCAAACAATGTCAGATCTTCATTAATTCTGATATCAAGATTATTTCTAAGAATCATCGGCGATAGCTGCGCAGAGAAAGCTCCCTGTTTACGCGATACCGCTAACTGCAGGAAGAATGAGCTTCTTTCGGCAATCCCGTCGCGGCCTTCAGGGTAAATATTGCGTAGCGTATTTACCGACCAGCCGCCTATAGCGGTAAATGCCAGAGGAAATCCGCCATCCGACTGGCGGGCGATAGCCGTCTTTGCATAAAGGTCGTATGTCTTTCCGGATGAACTCCTGCCTGCACCGGCGGCAAAAATGTCACTGAAGCCATAATCAAATCCCAGCCTGATTGTCGCAAGATCAAGACCGAACATATCATAGAATCCGCCGCCAACCTCACCGAACCTGTGACTTATAATAAAATGCAACTCGCCGGAGGAGGGAAGTTGGGTTGAGTGGGTCATGTCAACACGCGGGGAGGTGAAAGCCCTCTTATATTCCTGTCCGGATATTGTAGCAGAACCTGTAAAGGCAGAGTGTGCCAGAATAAGATTAAAAATGAAGACCAATGGTATGGTGCTGAAAACAGATCTCTTCATAACGTTATCTGGATGAATAAACTACATTTACAGTAACCCTTACCTCTTCGGCAATGTTTTTAATCAGTATCCGCGGAATTTTGATGTCATAGTCGGCAAGGCGTACCATGAACTCGCAAACAGATGCTATCCCGTTTCCGTCAGGGGTGAATGTGACTGTTTCGTCAATCTTCCGGGAAATATCCCTTATGGTTAGCATCCCTTTCACCCTGGCCTGTAAGGGAACGGAGCCGGGTCCGGGCTGCGGAAGCCGGGTAAGATTCCCCTGAAATCTTGCGGTAGGAAACCTGCTGCTTTCCATGTACTGGTCGTTAAAGTGTTCCTGCATCAGTTTCTTGCGGAAAACAAAACCAGCCACAGGCACTGAGAAAACAACCGAAGAATCGACTAGGTTTATTGCTGAGGTGAATGTTGTATTTACGGCCTTTATATCCTCAACAGGGGCTGATGAAAAAAATGTAATGGTACCTGTCTTTAGGTTCAGTATATCCTGTGCCGCAACTGTTCCGCTGATTGCAGCCAATGCTGACAGATGGATAACCAAAAGAGTCTGCAGGGGAGTCTTTGATTTCATGTTTGTTAACTGCCGGTTATAAAAAAACGTTGACATAATAATTAAGACCTCAGATAATAAACAAATTATAGCCTAAAAAGTTTGTGATTCTTCCTTTTTCAGGATTTATTGATTTATTTTACCCATTTTTTTGAGTAAAAAATCCGGAGACTTCAATATGGTCAGCCTGAATCGCGGCCCGCTCAGAAGAGGAGATTCATTAAGTTGATTGCCGGTCCAAGGCAGGGTGGAAAGAAACCTCTTATCAGGCACTGACAGCCATATACACATCAGGCTTGTAATAACTAACAACCTGATAGTGCAGCTCCATATCGGGCGTCAAACCAATAAATGAACAATCCAGACTTATCGAATTATGTAAAATTACTTTTGTCTCTATGTCTGTTATTTTTAAAATTTTTCTGTCTTTCTGATTTCAAAATACACTGATTTAAAGTTATCAGATTTAAACTTATCCAGTGGTTTTAATTCAGGGGATTATTAAACTCAACAAACATCTTCGCCCTCTGATCATCTGAGTTATATGTGAAAGTAGCCAGATAATCATTTTCTGATGTTGTACTTACACTCTCAAACGAGGTATAACTTATCTCCTGAGCATATTCAGGTATTATCAGTCCGACACCCGATGTATCTATCCCGCTAACGGCATAAGGCTTGCCGGGATTAAAATTATGAAATTTTTCCCTGAAACAGAACACCGCGAAAAACAGGTCGCAGCTACGCAATCTAACAACGATATTAACGTTTCTTAGGCTACAAAGAGGTCGCCGCCACACGGCTTCGGGAGATAATTCAATTTTAATCACCATCTTTCATCCTTAATCTTTTATCTTTTGCCTTTTATCTTTTGCCTTTTGTCTTTTGCCTTTTGTCTTTTGTCTTTCTCCTTTCTCCTTCCGATTATTTACCTTTGCAGTCTGAAAAATGCATTTAAAACCTCCCCGGGTGGCAGAAAAGATACTCTATATCGAAACCTACGGCTGCCAGATGAATGTGGCCGACAGCGAAGTAGTTGCTTCGGTGATGAATAATGCCGGCTACACCGTTACCGGCAACATCAGCGAAGCCGATATCATCCTTATCAACACCTGCTCAATCCGCGAAAACGCCGAACAGAAAATCTGGAACCGCCTCAAAGCCCTTAAAGCCATCAAAAAGAAGAAACCCGGAACAATGATAGGCGTTATCGGCTGCATGGCCGAACGTCTTAAAGAGACCTTCCTCGAAAACAACCTTAGCGTTGATATTGTCGCAGGTCCCGACTCATACCGCTCCCTACCCTCTCTCATAGAAGAAACCGGCGACGACAGGAAAAGGATTAATGTAGTCCTTTCAGAAGAAGAGACCTATGCCGACATATCCCCGGTACGGCTTAACCCCGGAGGCGTGTCAGCCTTTATCTCAATCATGCGGGGATGCAACAACATGTGCGCCTACTGCGTGGTGCCATTTGTAAGAGGCAGGGAACGGAGCCGCAATCCTGAATCAATCCTGAAAGAAGCCGGTGAACTCTTCGAAAACGGCTACAGGGAGGTAACGCTAATCGGCCAGAACGTCAACTCATACCGGTGGAAGGATGCCGGAAAAACCACCGGGTTCTCAGATATTCTTTCCGCGGTTGCACTCATCAGCCCGCTACTGAGGGTCAGATTCTCAACCTCCCACCCGAAAGACCTGTCGGATGACCTTCTCCATACCATCGCTTCGCACGAAAACATCTGCAAACATATCCACCTGCCAGTCCAGAGCGGCAGTAACCGCATACTCAAACTGATGAACCGCCGTTATACCCGCGAATGGTATATGGACCGGATAAATGCCATAAAAAACATTATCCCCGGATGCTCAATCTCGACCGACGTAATTGCCGGCTTCTGCACCGAAACGGAAGAGGATCACAAAGACACTCTTTCACTGATGGAATGGGCCGGATTCGATTTTGCATATATGTTTAAGTACAGCGAACGTCCGGGCACAAAAGCTGCAGGCTCACTGCCCGATGATGTGCCTGATGAGATCAAAACCCGCAGACTGAACGAAATAATCAGTCTTCAGAACCGGCTCTCGGCCGAAAGCAAAAGGGCCGACATCGGGAAAGTATATAAGGTACTTGCCGAAGGAACTTCAAAAAGATCGGCCAGCCACCTCTTCGGGAGAACCTCCCAGAATAAAGTGGTTGTATTCCCGAAGGGTGAAGTCAGAACAGGTGATTATGCAGATGTGATTATAAGAAAAGCATCATCGGCAACACTTAACGGAGAAGTCGTCTGACATCAGACTTTAAGAATTCCATAAAAAATAATAAATTGCATCCACTTACAGACTTGCCATGAAATACCGCATAATTATTGCAGTTTTATTAACTGTTGCAGGATTTAACACTCTTCCCGGGCAGAAACCCGGCAAAAGCTACACTGTAACAGGCAGGGTTACTGATGCTTCCGAAGCTCCGGTAACAGGTGCGGTAATTCTGATAAACAATAAAGCCACCGAAATAAAAACAGACGAAAAAGGATCATACAGGATAAAAGTGAGGACTTCTGATACCCTTATATCAGTCTTTTATCTGAAGGCAGGCATGAGCGAAGAAAAACTTGACGGGAGGAGTATCATTAACTTCAGATTGTCAGGCAATGCCGCCGGCCTTCAGACAGAAAAAACATCGGAAAGCGACGATCAGGAAATAAATATCGGTTACGGTACCGTTAAGAAGAAAGATATTACACAAAGTGTCGGTAAGATAGACGGCACCAATAATAAATATGCCTCCTATTCCAATATTTACGACATGATCAAAGGAGAAATTCCCGGAGTGCAGGTGACAGGTAAAAAAATTACCATTCAGGGGCCTACATCAATAAATGCCTCTACCGATCCCCTGATAATTGTGAACGGAATAGAAATGTCAAATATTGATGATATTAGTCCGCAGCTGGTAAAATCGATTGAAGTTCTAAAAGGATCCTCAGCCTCCATTTACGGTTCGAGGGGTGCCAACGGCGTTCTTCTCATTACCCTAAAAGGAAGCGGCAGATAGTGATCAGGCCTTCCCCGGTTTTCTTATCTCGATCATCAGTTCATCCAGTTGTTTCTGTGAGACAGGCGACGGTGAATCGAGCATTATATCCCTTCCTGAATTGTTTTTGGGAAATGCGATGACTTCCCTGATGGAGTCTTCGCCGGCAAAGAGAGCCACCCAGCGGTCGAATCCGAAGGCAATTCCTCCGTGGGGTGGTGCACCGTATCTGAATGCGTTTATAAGAAATCCGAACTGTGATTCTGCTTCTTCGGGTGTGAAACCGAGCGCCCTGAACATCCTCTGCTGAACACCTGAATCGTGTATCCTTACCGATCCGCCGCCGATCTCCACTCCGTTTATCACAAGATCGTAGGCATTTGCCCTTACCTCTTCAGGGTTGGTCTCGAGCAAAGGCAGATCTTCGGGCAAAGGGGAAGTGAAGGGATGATGTTTTGCAAAAAACCGCTTCTCTTCCTCATCCCATTCAAGAAGAGGAAAGTCGGTAACCCACAGAGGTCTGAAAAGATTCCTGTCGCGTAAACCAAGCCTGTTTCCCATTTCGAGTCTGAGTTCCGAAAGGGCTGTCAGGGTTTTTAAACGGTTCCCCGCCATAATCATAACAAGGGATCCAGGTGTGGCGCCTGCCTTTTCTGCTATCGCCTTTAACCCGCCGGCTGAAAAAAATTTCTCTACTGACGATTTCAATGTACCGTCGGCACCATATTTAATTGTAACAAGTCCCGATGCCCCTATCTGAGGCCTCTTTACAAATTCCGCAAGCTCGTCGGTCTGCTTCCTTGAGTATTCCGAACAACCAGGGGCGGAGATACAACCTGTGAATTCCGCCTGGTCGAACATCGCAAAACCCTTTCCTTTTACTTCCGGTGTAATATCATGTATTTCCATGCCAAATCTCAGGTCGGGCTTGTCGGTACCATATCTGTTCAAGGCATCAGAATATTTCATTCTCGGGAAGTCTTCCGTCAGGTCAATTCCTTTTATTTCCCTGAAGAGGTGTTTTGCCAGTCCTTCAAATGTTCTTAGTATGTCATTCTGCTCCACGAACGACATTTCGCAGTCGATCTGGGTAAACTCCGGTTGTCGGTCAGATCGCAGATCCTCATCCCGGAAGCATCTCACAATCTGGAAATATCTGTCGAAACCTGCAACCATCAGAAGCTGTTTGAATGTCTGGGGCGACTGGGGCAGGGCATAGAATGTGCCTGGCTGAAGTCTTGAGGGAACAACGAAATCACGGGCTCCTTCAGGAGTAGATTTAATAAGCACCGGGGTTTCTATTTCAAGGAATCCTTCCGAGTCAAGGTATTTTCTCACCTCCCTTGCCATTCTGTGTCTGAGAATCATATTTTCTTTCAGGCATGGCCTTCTGAGGTCGAGATATCTGTATTTCATCCTCAGTTCTTCACCTCCGTCGGTTTCGTTCTCAATGGTAAAGGGTGGTATTTCGCTTTTGGTAAGTACTTTAATATCTTCAACAACTATTTCAACGTCGCCTGTGGGGATTTTAGGATTTTTATTGCTCCTCTCCCTCACGACGCCGGTGGCTGAAACAACAAATTCCCTGCCTGCCTCCCTTGCTTTACTGCAAAGCGAAGCATCGTTTTCCATGCTGAAGACCAGTTGTGTAATTCCGTATCTGTCGCGCAGGTCGATAAAAGTCATTCCCCCGAAATCCCTCGATCTCTGAACCCATCCGCATAAAGTTACTTTGCTGCCGGCATCTTTGAGTCGTAGCTCACCGCATGTGTGTGTCCTGTACATCACGTAAAAATTTCAGCAAAAATAACAAAATAGTTACTGTATAGCTTTTTGCAGTGTGCAAAACGACCCATGGCCTCTTCTTTCGTCATCTTTTTTCTTATTACCTTTGCCGTAAGGCAATCCGATATGAAAGAGGGTGGTGAAGATGAGGTTTATATGAAGGCTGCTCTTGAGGAGGCTTTTAAGGCTTTTGAGAAAGACGAGGTGCCTGTTGGTGCCGTGGTCGTTGCCGGGGGAAGGATAATTGCGAGGGCCCATAACCTCACCGAAACACTAACTGACCCGACTGCTCATGCCGAGATGCAGGCTATCACAGCCGCTGCAAATTTCCTGGGCGGAAAATACCTCACTGGATGTACAATATATGTTACTGTCGAACCATGCCCGATGTGTGCCGGAGCCCTAAACTGGAGTCAGGTTGATGAAGTGGTTTACGGAGCAGCCGATTCCAAAAAAGGTTACAGGACAATCTCTCCGTATCTGCTTCACCCGAAAACAAAAGTAAGAAGCGGAATATTAAAGGAGGAATGCGGCAGACTGATGACCGGCTTCTTCAGTAAGAAAAGAAAACCATATGATCTGAAATAATAAATCTCCCAAAAAATGACAATTGAAAACAGCAAGGCGATCATAAGCATGAGGATAAAACTGTTTGCCGTTACAGTCCTCTTTATTGTCTACATCATACTGGCCTACTTTGCCAAAGTGATAAAGTTTCCGGTATTCGGGTTATCCGATAAATTGATGACACTGATACTTATCGCCCTCTATTTCCTATATCTTATTTACCCGATGGTTTTAAACTACCAGTATATCTATTATTCCGATGAAGGTGACAAACTGGTATTCAGGTATTTTGTTGCCGGCTTCATAGGAGGAAAAAAGAATTCCATCGAGATTGACAAATCGGTTTATGCCGGTTACCGGATTGAAAAGAAGATTTTCGGACTGATACAGAGCGTTATACTGTTTCAGAATGTAAGGGGAGGCATTGCCAAGTATCCTCCTGTGTACATAAGCCTTCTTAATTCAGAAGAACGCAAAAAGCTTCTCTGGTCGCTATATCAGCATGCACCGGCCGATGCACGGGAGATAAGAGAATAATATGAGTAAAATCATTTTTAAATTGCTGTAAGCGAACAACCTTTGTGTATGATTTTTCTTATTAACCAAATCTCCAAACCATGAATGTAGACAAGATAATGAGCAACCTCGAGAAGAAGCATCCTGGCGAGGTTGAATATCTTCAGGCAGTGCGTGAAGTGCTTGAATCGATTGTTGAAGTATACAATGAAAACCCCCAGTTCGAAGCGGCAGGCATCATTGAACGGATTGTGGAGCCCGACAGGGTTATTATCTTCAAAGTGCCATGGACCGACGACGAGGGCAATGTGCATGTAAACCTCGGGTACAGGGTTCAGTTCAATAACGCTATCGGACCATACAAGGGAGGACTAAGATTCCACCCGAGCGTAAACCTCTCCATCCTCAAGTTCCTCGGCTTCGAACAGATATTCAAGAATTCACTTACCACCCTGCCAATGGGAGGCGCCAAGGGCGGATCGGATTTCAATCCCAAAGGTAAATCGAATGCCGAAATTATGCGCTTCTGCCAGTCGTTCATGCTCGAACTGTGGAAGCATATCGGTCCCGAAACAGATGTGCCGGCAGGCGACATAGGTGTGGGCGGACGCGAAATAGGATTCCTCTACGGAATGTATAAAAGACTTAAGGGCGACCATACGGGTGTCCTTACCGGGAAAGGAATCAACTGGGGAGGATCACTTATCAGACCTGAAGCTACAGGTTACGGATGCGTTTATTTTGCGAGCGAGATGCTTGCCACACGCGGTGAGTCATTTGCAGGAAAAAGAGTCGCCATTTCAGGTTTCGGAAATGTGGCATGGGGAGCTGCCCTTAAAGCCACAGAACTGGGCGGAAAAGTGGTAACCATCTCCGGCCCCGACGGTTATATATATGATCCTGATGGCATTTCGGGAAAGAAGATTGAATTCATGCTCGAACTGAGGGCCTCAAATGAGGATATCGTCAGTCCGTATTCAAAAGAATTCCCGGGAAGTGAGTTCCACCAGGGTAAAAGACCATGGGAAGTGAAGGTTGATATTGCCCTGCCGTGCGCTACTCAGAACGAACTGGATGAAAATGACGCTAAAAACCTGGTTAATAACGGATGTATCTGCGTGTGCGAGGGAGCAAATATGCCAAGCACTCCTGCAGCCATTGAGATTTTCCAGAACAATAAACTTCTGTTTGCACCCGGAAAAGCTGCCAATGCAGGAGGTGTGGCCACCTCAGGTCTGGAAATGTCGCAGAACTCAATGAAGCTAAGCTGGAGCAGAAATGAGGTTGACGGCCGCCTCCATGAAATAATGAGAAATATCCATACCCAGTGCGTTAAAAACGGAAAACAGCCGGACGGTTATGTGGATTACGTTAAAGGCGCCAACATTGCCGGCTTCCTTAAGGTGGCCAACGCCATGCTCGACATGGGTGTGGTTTAGCAGGATAATATAGTCAGAAATAATTTACTGAAGACCCGCTTTATTTTGCGGGTCTTTTTTTTATTATATTTGTGTTATGTCTCATTTTCACGTGCTATGGAAGAAATACCTCTTAAGTATAAAATTGCATTGAGCCTTATTCCCCGGATAGGTGATATAAACGCCCGGAAACTTGTTTCTTATACAGGGAGCGTGGAGGCGGTTTTCCATGAACCTTACCGGTCACTTGTAAAAATCCCTGGTATCGGTTCTTCACTTGCAAAGTATATTAGTGACAGGTCGTACCTGAAAATAGCAGAGCAGGAAGCCGAATTTGTCGAAAAGAAAAAGATAAAAACCTTTTTTTACCTCGACAGTGACTATCCCTACCGGCTGAAGCAGTGTGAGGACTCACCGGTTCTCTTCTACTTCACCGGTAACTGCGACCTGAACGCCCCAAGGATACTGAGCATTGTAGGGACAAGGAATGCCACCTCAAGAGGCAGGGAGATATGCGACCGGATAATCGCCGGACTTGCTGTGGATAATCCCGGACTGTTGATTATAAGCGGACTGGCATACGGTATAGACATTACTGCCCATAAAAGTGCACTTGCAAATAATCTTCCCACGGTGGGCGTGCTGGGGCACGGTTTCAATACCCTCTACCCTTCAGTGCACAGACCTGTGGCATCTGCAATGCTTGAAAAAGGGGGCCTCATAACCGATTTCAGGTCGGACGAGAAGCCCGAAAGAAACAACTTCATAAAAAGAAACCGCATTATCGCCGGCATATCCGATGCAACACTTGTCGTTGAATCGGCTGTTGAGGGAGGGGCGCTGATAACGGCCGATATAGCAAACTCATATAACCGTGATGTCTTCGCTGTTCCGGGCAGACCCGACGACCCCTGGTCGGGAGGATGCAACAACCTTATAAAAAGAAACAAGGCCGCCCTTGTTGAAAACCACCAAGATATTGAATACCTGCTCGACTGGAAGCCCCGCAAATCAGATGAACCCGTTCAGAAAACACTCTTCTCCCAGCTCACAGGCGAGGAACAGAAAATATATGAAATCTTAAGCAGGGATGGCGAAATGAATTTAGACCTGTTATCCAGAGAAACAGGAACACCGGTTCATAAGCTTTCTGCTATCCTCCTTCAGATGGAATTCTGCGGACTGGTAAGAAGCCACCCAGGTAATATTTTCAGGCTCACATCATAACAATGACCTGAAATTGCAGAACAATTTAAGCCTGACCCTACCAGCCCGGTTTTTCCTTTATTTTTCATGCAATACTTTCATTTATCAACCATACTATAATTCTGATTATATATGACATACAATATCGCTGGTTGTTTTTTCCGTCAATATGATTGATATTTGTAAGCTAATATGCGTAATGTTTTCTATTTTTGATAAATTCGCATGCTTTTTAATGCTCTTATGAGATTTACCGACACCCATACACATATCTATCTCCCCGAGTTCGACAGCGACAGGGATGAAGCTGTGAAGAGAGCCCTTGATAACGGTGTGGAAAAGCTTCTCATGCCCGATATTGATGGCAGATCGGTTTCATCAATGATCTCCGCGGCTGAGCGTTATAAAGGTGTATGCCTTATGATGGCCGGATTGCATCCCTCTTCCGTAAAGGCAGACTATCAGGAACAACTGAGGGAGAAAGAGGCGCTGGCAGGCAACAGCAGGGTGATAGCCATAGGGGAGACAGGGATAGACCTTTACTGGGATAAGACATTTGCAGCAGAGCAGATAATTTCATTCAGGCGGCACCTTCAGTGGGCTGTTGAGTTTAACCTGCCGGCTGTTGTACATGTAAGAAAAGCTTTCGCAGAGGTTTTCAGTGTCATCAAAGAGTTTAAGGGAACCAGGCTGAGAGGGGTATTTCATGCATTCTCAGGCGGTACTGAAGAGGCCCGCAAGGCAGTCTCATTAAACTTTATGCTTGGAATAGGAGGAGTCGTGACTTTTAAAAACTCCTCTCTGGGAAAAATTGTATCGGAAACCGGCCCCCGTTACATAGTACTTGAAACCGACTCCCCTTATCTCGCACCCGTGCCTCACAGGGGGAAGAGGAACGAAAGTGCCTATATACCTTTAATCAACCGGAAAGTGGCAGAGATACTCGGAATAAGTGAAGAAGAGTGTGCTGAGATAACAACCGGCAATGCAATGAAAATGTTCGGATCAGATGAATAAAAGAGCTCCATCCATACTGCTGATTTATACCGGAGGTACCATTGGTATGGTAACCGACCCTTATAAAGGCTCGCTGATGCCCATTAATTTCAGTCATATATCTGAACAGGTTCCTGAACTTAAAAAATTCGGTTTTAACATCACCTCAGTAACACTTGAGCCTGTGATCGATTCGTCGAATGTCGACCCCGGCAAATGGGTAATAATGGCTGAAATCATTGAGCAGCACTACGATAACTATGACGGGTTTGTTATTCTTCATGGTACCGATACGATGGCATACTCTGCATCGGCTCTCAGTTTCATGCTCGAAAACCTTGAAAAGCCGGTAATATTCACAGGGGCACAGCTGCCGATAGGTGTTCTCAGAACAGACGGCAAGGAAAACCTGATAACCGCTATTGAAATAGCAGCGGAGTCAAACAACGGTATACCTCAGGCTCCGGAGGTCTGCATCTATTTCGACAAAAAACTGATGAGGGGAAACCGTACCACCAAAAACAGCGCAGAACAGTTTGAGGCATTCAGTTCCCCGAATTATCCATATCTGGCAGAGGCCGGATTACATATTAAATATAACCGGAACTACATAAGGTATCCCTCGCTGCGGACCAGTCTTAAGGTTCATAAGAAGCTAAACACCGACATTGCGGTGCTGAAGCTGTTTCCGGGAATCAGTTACAGCTTTATAAGATCTGTTCTAAACACTGAAGGGCTCAGGGCGCTGATTATAGAAACCTTCGGATCGGGCAACGCGCCGACTTATGACTGGTTTCTCAATGAATTGTCGGCCTTCATAAAAAAGGGAGGCATAATTCTCAATGTAACCCAGTGCTTTGGCGGAGCTGTGGAGATGGGACTCTATGAAACCAGCAGGGAGTTGCTCAATGCCGGAGTGACAAGCGGTCTTGATATTACCTCTGAAGCAGCCGTTACAAAGATGATGTACCTGCTTGGCAGGTATGATGACCGGAACAGGATAATTGAAAAACTCGGTAAATCTCTGGCAGGAGAAATTAGCAGCGACCTGTGACCGGGAGAAAAATTTGTTTATTTTTGCCCCTCCGGAGGAGATCCGGAATCACTTAACGGAGAGGTGCAGGAGTGGTTTAACTGGCACGCCTGGAGAGCGTGTGTCCCGCCACAGCGGGACCGGGGGTTCGAATCCCCCTCTCTCCGCACCGTCAAAACAAACTACACCGGCCGCCGCCGGTGTAGTTTTGTTTTTGTGAATAGCAGAACAAAACTCGTTTTGTGAAGGCTATGAACAAAAACAAAACACCTGCGCAGCAGGAGTTTGTTTTGACGGTGCAGGGGTCTCCCCCGGGGATCGCGAACGAAGTGAGCAATCCCGGTTTACAATACCGTATGCCCTACGGGCAATACCATAAATTTTTGCATCCATTCTGCTACAATGCCGTATGCCCTACGGGCAATGATGCCGATGGGGATGTAATTCTATTCTGCTATGAACAAAAACAAAACACCTGCGCAGCAGGAGTTTGTTTTGACGGTGCAGGGGTCTCCCCCGGGGATCGCGAACGAAGTGAGCAATCCCGGTTTACAATACCGTATGCCCTACGGGCAATGATATTGGTTGGGATGCCAATCCAATCTATAATACCAAATGCCCTGCGGGCAATAACATGTTCACGTCATTTTGCCTCCGCCTATACCCCATGCCCCATGCTCCACGCCCCACGCAGTCAGCCCGAACGAAGTGAGGGGAAAGGGGGTACAAATAAAACATTACAAACTATCAGCAACAAAAAAATTTTGTAATTTTGAATAAGCCTCTTAACCATCTTTACATAAATAAATTAAACTTCGTCAAACCTTAAAACCCCTCCCATGAAAAAAGAATTCTCCCTACTGTTAATCCTCATATTGCTTGCAGGATGTCAGTTCAGCAGATCGGTAAAAAAAGACTTCTTATCCGGTATTACTTCAACAGGTAATAATATTTCCTGCGATGATGTGTTTGTTACCGTTAACAATGAAAAAAAATCAGGTAATACATTCATCTACGGCGAAACTTTCTTCGTTAACTTCGTCAATGTAACAGGCTTAGCAAAAACCGGGGACAAAGTATTTCCCGAAATGATTATGAATGTGGTGAATACCTCAGGAGATACCCTCTTCCGCTCAGGCGACCTAACATCAGAATACGCCGACGGTATAACTCTTTCCCCTCTTACCCTCTCCGCCAACCTTACCGTTGCGGCTCCGATTAAATCAAAAGGAGATTACAAAGTGACGGTAAATATCATTGACAGGAAAGGCGACGGGACCTTCAGCGCGGAATATAAATTCAAGGTAATTGAAAATGATAATATTATCATTGAATCAGCAGGTTTATCATATGATGAAGTGTATCTTTTTTCGGAAGGAAGCGGCAGGGTTATAACTGATAACAAAGTAAAATTTGACGATAATACATATATTATTATAGAAGGCCTGAAAGGCTTTAATGAAACTGATGGTATGGTTTTCCCCGGGTTAAGCATCAAAGCATCGGATGCAGCAAAAACCACTGTTCTTGACAGTGATGACCTGTTCGATGGTTACACCCTTTCGGGTCTTGCTGCCGCTGATGTTTCCCGTCGTGTGTCAGCACATTTCACCATTCCGAAGGCGGAACTTAAAAACCCGCTGAAATGCGAAATGACAGTATGGGACAAAAAGGGTAATGCGAAAATAAAAGTAACAACTGACCTGGTCCTGGAATAGCTAATTCTTAAGGTTCTGCATTACGGTTTTATCATCTCTTTTCGATAAGGTTTATTTTAAATTTACACTTAACGCGTTAACTCAATTACCAAATGAAACCGGGAAGTGATATTCCTGAACCGATACTTTTCAATCCCCTGAAACACCATCTCGGGTATATAAGGGAATTTACCCGGTTTTATGTTTCACAAAGCAATCCGGATAAAAATCTATTTCTGCGTATGCTGAAACATACAGGCGGATCAGTGATGGACATTTATTCAGGCACTCTGGCCTGCGACGCAATAGGCATCGAAATCATGGAGTATCTTGTTAAAAACAGCCTGCTTGAAAAGGAGAAATTTATTGAGTGGACTGGCAGAAAACCAGATGATTTTCAGACTGTAAAACTTTCCGACGGTTCCCTCTGGGTAATAAAATATTACGCCGGCGGACAGCGATGGGTGCATATATTTCCTGCAAGGATGAGCCCGCATTCGTTCAGGATTAAGGCAAATACCCTCAGGTCAGCAATCCTTTACCAGGTTTTTATCGGAAAAGATTTTATTTCTGAAGAAGGACTTAACAAAGCAAGGGCAATAGGCAGCCTTTCTCCCGTAAAAGATATATTTGATGCCGAAGCTATAACCTCTATGATTGAATTAATCAGAGGCTGATCTCCTTGTTACTTTCGCCTTTCGCCTTTAACACGAAAAGCAGCCCTTCGGCTGCTTTTCATGTGATCCCGGAGCGACTCGAACGCTCAACCAACAGAACCGGAATCTGTCATTCTATCCATTGAACTACGGGACCATTTATTATCACCCTGCAAATTTACAATCCCTGAAGCTCTTTTCCAAGTTGCATCCGGTTTTTTACCTCAGTACCTGCCGCTATCAATAATTGAATAAATGAAATCTGTTAAACTTTTCCTATTTTCGCACTCCGAAACTTACAACTGATGAATTGATGGAATACAATTTCAGGGAAATAGAAAAAAAGTGGCAGAAATACTGGGAGGAAAACAAAACATTCAGAACAAAGGATGATTTTTCAAACCCAAAAAAATATTATGTGCTCGATATGTTCCCATATCCTTCGGGCTCGGGTCTTCATGTGGGTCATCCCGAAGGGTATACAGCTACCGACATTGTTGCCCGTTATAAAAGGATGAAGGGTTTTAATGTCCTTCATCCGATGGGATGGGATGCATTCGGGCTTCCGGCCGAACAATATGCAATCCAGACAGGTACACATCCCTCAAAAACCACAAGGGAAAACTGCGACACCTTCCGCAGGCAGATAAAGGAACTCGGACTTAGTTACGACTGGGACAGGGAGATAAATACAACTGATCCGGAATACTACAAGTGGACTCAATGGATCTTTATTAAGATATACAATACATGGTTCGATGAAAAAGCAGGAAAGGGAAGGCCGATTGAGGAACTCCCCGTTCCTGATGAGATAAGAAAGGAGGGTAAGGAGGCTGTCAGAAATTATGTCGACTCAAAGCGTCTTGCCTATTACGACAACGCTCAGGTTTGGTGGTGTCCGGTTTGCAGAATAGTGTGTGCCAATGAAGAGGTCCTTACCGACGGTTCGCACGAGAAATGCGGAAACACCGTGGAAAAGAAAAACCTTAAACAATGGATGCTGAGGATACCTCTCTATGCTGAAAGATTGCTTAAAGGAATTGACAGTCTGGACTGGCCCGAAGGCATAAAGGATATGCAGCGTAACTGGATAGGGCGGTCGACAGGCGCAGATGTCGATTTCAGGATAGAGGACAGGGAGGAAAAAATAAGAGTGTTCACCACCCGTCCCGATACTCTCTTCGGGGCAACCTATATGGTTCTCTCACCCGAGCATCATCTTGTGGATATACTCACTACCCCCGAAAGAAAAAGTGAAGTGGCAGCATATGTAAAAGCGGCATCCCTGAAATCGGACCTCGACCGGACTGACCTCTCGAAGGAGAAAACGGGCGTCTTTACAGGCTCTTTTGCCGTTAATCCCGTAAACCTTAAAAGGATACCTGTGTGGGTAGCCGACTACGTGTTAACCGGCTACGGAACTGGTGCAATTATGGCAGTTCCGGCTCATGATGAACGCGACTTTGAGTTTGCCCTTAAATTCGGACTTCCGGTAACATGTATCATGGATCCCGACACAGAAGATCAGGCCCAGAGACAAAGAATCCTTGATGGCACGGAATGCTGGACAGAAGATGGAAGGTATATTAACTCTTCAGACAACACTACCGGAATAGATATTAACGGGCTTAACAAAGAAGCCGGAATAGAAAAGATGATAAAATGGCTGGAGGAAACAAAAACCGGCAATGCAAGGGTAAACTATAAACTCCGCGACTGGCTCTTCAGCCGGCAGCGTTACTGGGGTGAGCCTTTCCCTGTAATACACTGGGAAGACGGAGAGATTACCGTACTCGATGAAAAGGATCTTCCTCTCGAACTTCCGCCACTGGAAAAATATCAGCCAGGTGAAACCGGAGAGTCTCCCCTTTCGAATGCCACCGATTGGCTTATGGTTACAGATGCCAATGGCAGAAAAGGCAGAAGGGAAACCAACACCATGCCTCAGTGGGCAGGTTCGTGCTGGTATTACCTCCGTTTTATTGACCCTCATAACAAAAAATCAATTTTCGATCCTGAAAAGGAAAAATACTGGATGCCTGTCGACCTGTATATAGGAGGCGCCGAACATGCTGTCCTGCACCTTCTTTACAGCAGATTCTGGCATAAAGTGCTTTACGACCTCGGTATTGTATCAACCGACGAACCATACACCAGGCTCTTTAACCAGGGAATGATACTGGCTTTTGCCTACGAGACTGACAAAGGCGCAAAGGTTTCATCCGACATGGTCACCGAAAAAGATGGCAGATATTTCCATTCGGAAACGGGCGAACCTCTCAGGCAGATCGTGGCAAAAATGTCCAAAACACTTAAAAACGTTATAAACCCCGATGATGTTGTTAACCGTTACGGAGCCGATTCTCTGAGGCTTTACGAAATGTTTATGGGTCCTCTCGATGTAACCAAACCCTGGGACGAAAAAGGTGTGAAAGGCGTTTTCGGATTTCTCGGCCGTACGTTCAGATTCCTTTCCGATACCGGAAATATCAGCTCCGGCGAAGAGGATCCGGAAGTGATAAAAGGATTGCATCAGGCCATCAGAAAAGTTGAAACCGACATTGAAAACCTGAGGTTTAACACAGCGATCTCGGCCATGATGATATTTATAAACCTTGCCATTAAAAAAGGGAAAATCGCGAGAGCGACGGCAGAGTCTTTTATAAAAATTCTTTCCCCCTTTGCACCGCATACGGCGGAAGAACTATGGCAGATCACAGGTCACGGCAATACAATCTCCTGCGAATCATGGCCGCAGTATGATGAAAAGTTCCTCAGGGAAGAGGTTTTTGAATACCCGGTCTCCTTCAATGGTAAACTAAGATTCAAGATTGAACTTCCGCTTTCGATGCAGAAAGATGAAATAATCAGCAGGGTACTCTCGGATGAAAGGTCAGAAAAATGGCTCTCAGGCAAAAAGCCTGATAATGTGGTGGTTGTCCACGGAAAGATTGTCAACGTGGTTATACGCTAACCAGGCTGGTTAATGAAGCAACTGCTCTGTTGTATATTCAGGAAACAGAATGGCACTTCAGCCCTTTTCGCGGCGACCATTGTATTCCTGCTCTTTTCATGCACGGGTCAGAAAGAAGAAGATAACAGTACAGGATTAGTAAAACAAGACTCCTCAGAAACTGAATCTGGCAGGGAAAATCTTTATATGGGTATTCCCTTCGGCTCGTTCCTTATTACAAAAGGGACCATAAAACCCAACAGGTTTCTGTCCGATATCCTTATTCCTTACGGTGTAACACAGAGGCAAATTGATTCATTGCTAGATAAATCAAAAAAAATCTTTGATGCCAGGAAGCTGAGGGCATACCATAACTATACCATTCTTACAGGCTCCGACAGCAACACTTCCTTAAAATACTTTATTTATGAACATGAACCGGGAATCTCATATATTTTCAGTTTCAACGATTCGCTCAGTATCACCGAATGGCGTGAGGAAGAAAGGTCACTTATAAAATTCACTTCATTCTCAATTGAGACCTCACTCTGGGACGCAATGAAATCATCGGGGGCTCCGTTTGAACTGGCAGGGGCACTTTCGGATATTTTTGCGTGGACGGTTGATTTTTTCGGGCTGAAGAAGGGAGACAGTTTCAGGGTTATATATGAGGAAAAGCATATCGGAGACAAAACTGTTACTGTGGGAAAAATTCACGGTGCCTCATACACATCAGGAACTTTAAGTTACTATGCGATACCTTTTATCCAGGGAGAGACTGAATCGTATTATGATGCCGACGGGACGAGTCTGCGGAAAGCCTTTCTGAAATCACCTCTGAAATTCAGCCGGATAACTTCAAGGTTTTCATCAGGCAGGATGCATCCGGTATTAAAGATAGTCAGACCTCATTACGGGGTTGATTATGCAGCACCGGTTGGTACACCCGTATATTCAATCGGCGACGGCAGGGTGACTGAAACCGGATCGGATGGTGAAGCGGGCCGTTATGTAAAGATCAGGCATAACAGTGTTTATTCAACTGCATATCTTCATCTGAGCGGATACGGCAGGGGAATAATGCCGGGGGCCTCTGTCAGGCAGGGTGATGTGATTGGCTATGTAGGTTCCAGCGGTCTCTCCACAGGGCCGCATCTCGACTTCAGGTTCTATAAAAACGGATATCCGGTTGACCCTCTGAAGGTGGAAGCACCTCCGGTTGAACCGGTGCTTGAGGAGAACCTTGAAAAATTCAGAAAAATAAGCTCGGTTCTGATAAGAATTATCAACCAGATTGAATAATCAGACCGGGACTCCTGTTATAAGCTTTTCAATCACTTCAGGATAATATTTGTATTCAAGTTCATGTATTCTCGCTGCGAGCGATTCAGGGGTGTCATTTTCAAATACGGGGCACCTCGCCTGAAAAACTATCCGGCCGTTATCATAAACCTCATCGACATGGTGTATTGTTATACCCGATTCCTTCACCCCGGAATTTAAAACCGCCCTGTGTACCCTGTCGCCATACATACCCTTTCCGCCGAAATCCGGAAGCAGTGCAGGGTGTATATTTATTATCTTATCCCTGTATTTCTTAAGCAGAGCCGGCGGTACCAGCCAGAGGAATCCGGCAAGCACTATAAAATTTATATCATATTCCTCAAGTATCCCTGCCACCTTACCTGATTCATAAAAATCGTGCCGGTCGAAAATTAATACAGGTATATTATATTTCGCAGCCCTTTTGATTACGTAAGCTTCAGGATTATTTGATAAAACCAGGGCAACTTTTGCGGTTTTTCTGTTCGAAAAGTAATTTATGATATTTTCCGCATTGGTTCCCGAACCGGATGCAAAGATTGCTATATTATTCATCTACTGTCATTTATAATATCTGCCGGATTCACGTCAGAAACAAATTATCTCAGGTTATTTAGTTATATATGTGATAGTTAACATATTTTTTTTATAAAAACAGCTCAAATCATTTGAAAAATATAGTACAAATATATTTCTTTGCACTATCTTTAAAATGAGTATTAATTAAAATTTAAGACTATGTCAGACATTGCCAAAAGAGTAAAAGAGATTATTGTTGACAAGCTTGGAGTTGATGAATCTGAAGTAACTCCTGAAGCCAGCTTCACAAATGACCTTGGGGCTGATTCTCTTGATACTGTTGAACTTATTATGGAGTTTGAGAAAGAATTCAATATTGGAATTCCTGATGATCAGGCAGAATCAATAAGCACGGTAGGTGAGGCAATAAAGTATATCGAGGAGAATGCAAAGTAGCATTGCTTCCCAATAAATCACACTTATGAAAAGAGTTGTAGTTACAGGACTGGGAGCTTTGACTCCGATAGGAAATACTTTGCCCGAATACTGGGAGGCATTGAAAAATGGTGTCAGCGGTGCAGAGCTGATTACAAGGTTTAATACTGAGAAGTTCAAAACCAAATTTGCCTGTGAACTTAAAAATTACGACTCTTTAAAGTATTTTGAAAAGAAAGAAGCCAACAAGCTCGATAGTTATTCCCAGTATGCACTTGTGGCTGCTGATGAAGCCATAAGGGATTCAGGGCTTGATCTTTCTTCTATAGACAAGGAGAAGGCGGGGGTGGTCTGGACCTCGGGAATAGGCGGTCTTGATACATTTTACGAATCTATCCGTTCCTATGTGCTGGGAGACGGAACCCCGAGGTTCAGTCCGTTTTTCATTCCCAAAATGATCAGCAATATTGCCGCGGGGCTTATTTCAATGAAATACGGTTTCATGGGGCCGAGTTTTTCAACCGTTTCCGCATGCGCATCCTCCACAAATGCCATAATTGATGCCGTAAATTATCTCAGGCTCGGGAAAGCCAGGGTATTTATCACCGGGGGCTCAGAAGCTGCCATCAATGAGCCTGGTATCGGAGGGTTTAATTCAATGCAGGCTCTTTCGACCAACAATGAGGAGTATAAGAGTGCTTCACGTCCGTTCGACAAAACCAGGGACGGCTTCGTGATGGGAGAAGGTGCAGGAGCACTTGTTCTTGAAGAACTGGAGTCTGCCTTAGCGCGGGGTGCAAAAATATATGCAGAGGTGGTCGGTACCGGAATGTCAGCCGATGCATATCATCTCACAGCTCCTCATCCCGAAGGACTCGGCGCTAAAAACGTTATGAAAAATGCCCTGGAGGATGCAGGGATCGGACCTGAAAAAATTGATTATATAAATGTACACGGAACAGCCACCCCTCTGGGTGACATTGCGGAAGCAAAAGCTATTATTGCTGTATTCGGTGAGCATTCGTATAAACTTAATATCAGTTCCACAAAATCGATGACAGGTCACCTGCTCGGTGCAGCCGGAGCTGTTGAAGCCATCGCAGCCATTATGGCTGTAAAAGACGACATCATTCCTCCAACCATCAATTTCAGGAATCCCGACCCCGAGATTGATCCGAAACTCAATATCACTCCCAACGATGCCCATCACCGAACAGTAAATTACGCCCTCAGCAATACATTCGGATTCGGAGGGCAGAATGCTTCACTTATCTTTAAAAAATTCGAGAGCTAGTGCCTCTCTTCAGCAAAAGAAAAAACGGCACAATAATCCTTAACCGCCGGGAGTTTAAAGCCCAGATCCGTAAAATCCTTGGCATAAGTCCCGGGAATATCGGTGTTTACGAAATGGCGCTGATACACCGTTCTGCATCAATAAAACTGCCCGACGGATCAAGAGCAAACAATGAACGCCTCGAATTTCTGGGCGACGCCATACTTAACAGCATCCTGTCAGATTTCCTCTTCAGAAATTATCAGAACGCCAGTGAAGGTTTCATGACCAAGATGCGGTCCAAAATTGTTAACCGGGAATTAATCAATCAGCTTGCTGTTTCGATCGGACTTGATAAAATTCTCGTATCAAATATCCCTGCTTCAAGTACAACAAAAAAGCTGTACGGAAATGCCCTTGAAGCATTCATAGGGGCTCTTTTTATTGATAAAGGGTATGTCAAAACCCGTAAAATATTTATCGAAAACATTCTGAAAAAACATGTTGACTTCCAAAAACTTCTGACAACAAACAACGACTTTAAGAGCCTTGTCTTTGAATGGACTCAGAAAAGAAAGCTTAATCTCTCTTTTGTTAATAATGAGGATTACGATTTTAAATCAAAGAAGAGTGTATTCACTTCTACCCTGCTGATTGAAAAAACCGAATACGGAAAAGGTCTGGGAACCTCAAAGAAAGAAGCTGAACAGGAAGCTTCATGCCAGGCCTGGAATAAGATTAATAAAAACCTGACCACATAAGTTTTTTTTTACTACCTTTATTGTTTGTTTCCTGATTTTTATGGAAACCATGAAAAAAATCACCAGGTTCCGACTTGCAACCCCGGACGATGAAATGAGCTATTCTGTTTTTGGCCTGGTCTCCTCTGAACCAGACTACAGGCTTTCATTCTCCCTCAACAGGAAACTGAAAATCAACCTTAAAAGATATGACCCGGTGGAAATCACCGGCCCGGATGGCAATAAAATCCAGTTCAGCAGGTTTTCAGACCTCTCAGGTCTCCCCGGGGAATTTTATACCCTTGCAGATAACAGGTCGGGGAAAAACCTTTTCTCACAGAAATACAGCCGGATTGACTATTTGTTTTTAAGGGGAGGAGCCCATGGTCCAGATATATCTGACAGGATCCTCTCATCACTCAGAAGCCTTGAAGGTATTACCGCAGTTTTTCATATTAAGGAAAATGAAATCAATATTGGTGCTTTTTTACCACGCTAAAAACAACAATCATGGAAAAACTCTTTTATGACCTTACAGAGCATGAGTTTTCGAAGGGCAGAAAGATACTACTCTGGATATTCGCCATTTCATTCTTTCTTGCCGGGGTTGCCATTATCTATATGTATATAATCGAACACGACCTTGCCATCCATGCAACTTATTCAATACCTCCTTTCGGTATCAGCCTTTTTGCAGGCTTTATAGCCGTCCTTGCATCCGTAAAGAGAAAGAATCATTATTTTGTGATTGATGACGATAAGATAGAGTACCGCTACGGACTTGTAAAACCTGTACTTAAAAGTTACCGCTGGGATAATATTAAGGAGGTTCACTTCGCACACATGAATATTAAGGTAAGGCTGATTCACAGAAACGGTTCAGCTTCTGTTTTAAATCTTACATGGCTCGAAAAAAAGAAATCCTCCGCTATCAGAAAACATATATTTTACGGGGCCAGAGAAAAAAATATTCCGGTTCTTAAATTCAAATCTGTCGGCTGATTTTGCTGACCATTCAAAATTTCAGGATAACAGAAAGGGGAAAAGGACAAATTATCAGATACAGAGAAGGCAACAAAAAAGAAGGGCCGCCGGAACCGGCGACCCACTTTTTTGATAACCCTAAAACTAACCTAACCTATGAAAAAAACCTCTATATCTTTTATTTCAAAAACCGTGCCAAACTCTTTGCAAAGATAAAAACAAAATATTTATTAAAAAAATTATTGACGGTTAAATTTAACATTTAACATATTTTTAATATTTCCTGAAAAATATTAAGAAAACCAAGCCCTTCTGACTCCGGGAATCTGATATCAATTTATGGCTGATTGTTAAAGAAGGTTAAACTGTGTTAAAAATATTCGGGTTCAGACTACCTTTGTATTGATGAGGAAAAGGACCATAGTAATCCTGGCTCTGTTCTTTTTTGCAACAATAACCGGGCTCACTCTTATCCAGTTGTCGTGGATAAAAAATGCCATTTCCATAATTGACCAGCAGTTCAGGTACCAGGCTAACAGGGCTCTGGAAAATGTAGTAACAACTCTTGAAGAGAAGGAACTTATTGCCCGTATAATCAATGAAATTGATACAATAACAATCTCTTCCGACCAAACAGTACTTGATTTCCCGGCATATTCCGGTAATAATGATGAGACCGGACTCGAGACCAGGCAGTTTGAGATTTACTCAATTAACAGCATGGAGAGTCCGGTAATCATAACCAGGAAAGGGAGGCAGATTATAATATCATCAGAGAACGACAATTCCTTTACGAACGAAGACTCTCCAGAAACGGGAATTGAAGCAGAGAGCCCCGGTATAAGAAGAAGAATAACAAATAAGCTGGTCTCTATTGAAGCAATTATGGAGAGGATTTTCACCGAGACACCCGACATCCGGCAAAGGGTTAATTCATCACAGTTAATTCCTGTAATTGATGAAGCCCTGAAAAATGCCGGCATCCCTTTAAAATATGAATTCGCAGTAAGTTCAGGCCAGTTTGGGGTGATTTCAAAAACTCCCGGATACAGGGATATACCGGGTACTAACCGTTTTATGAGGCAGCTTTTCCCGAACGATCCTGTTCCCGGACAAAATCTCTTAATATTGTATTTCCCGCAGGAAAAGCAGTACAAAACGGGTCAGATAGAGCTGCTGGGTATATTGTCAGTTATTTTTACACTTTTACTGTTGCTGCTTGCCACCGGAACATTTATTGTAATCTTCAGGCAGAAAAAACTTTCCGAAATCCGCAGCGACTTTATCCACAATATGACTCATGAACTTAAGACTCCTATCTCAACCATCTCGCTGGCATCACAAATTATGGCTGATAAAACCATAAGCGACTCAGATAAAAACTATGACCACCTGGCAAGAGTGGTGGCCGACGAAAGCATGAGGCTTAAATACCATGTGGAAAAAGTACTTCAGACAGCCATTTTCGAGAGGGTGAAGCTGAAACTGAATCTTGTCGAAACAGATATTCATTCGCTGCTGAACAAGGCTGTTGAGGGTTTCAACCTCCAGTTACATACTGTTAACGGAAAAATAACCAGGGATTTTCAGGCAAAAGAGCCTGTTATTCTGATTGATGAAATACATTTCCTTAATGCAATTTCAAACCTCCTCGATAATGCCATAAAATATTCCGGAAACACTGTTGACATTACGGTTTCTACACGTGATGCAAGACAGTATCTCCAGGTTTCCATTGAAGACAAGGGTATCGGCATTGCAAGGGATAACCTGAGGAGAATCTTCGAAAAGTTCTACAGGGTGCCTACAGGTGACATCCATAATGTAAAGGGTTTCGGCCTGGGTCTGAGTTATGTAAAGAAAGTAATTGAAGATCATAACGGTAAGATCAGGGTTGAAAGCCAGCCGGGAAAAGGAACAAAATTTACTATCATAATACCTAAAAAGAGAGAGCCATGAAAACAAAAAAAATACTGCTGGCCGAAGATGACAAAAACCTGGGTAGTCTGCTCAGCAATTACCTGAACATGAAGGGATACGAAACCAGGCTTTGTTCAAACGGCAGGGAGGCGCTTGAAGTCTTCCCTGAAGATACATTCAGCCTGTGTATTCTCGACATCATGATGCCTGAGATTGACGGCATTACCCTTGCAGGAGAATTAAGGAAAAAGCAACCCGACATTCCGATAATTTTCCTTACTGCCAAAAATATGAAGGATGATGTTATTGAAGGTTTTAAATCGGGTGCGGACGATTATATAACAAAACCTTTCTCTATGGATGAGCTCATTTACCGTCTGGAAGCTATACTCAGAAGGGTTAATGAGAAAAAAGAATACAGGAAGGAAGAGGAATATACCATCGGGGCATACCGTTTTGATACCGTTAAGCAGATTCTTACAATAGGCAATGAATCTATGCAGCTTACAACAAAGGAATCAGAGCTGCTTGAACTGTTATGCAGGCACAGGAATGAAATACTTGAAAGAAACTATGCCCTGAAGACAATATGGATTGATGACAATTATTTCAATGCAAGGAGCATGGATGTATATATCACAAAACTCCGTAAATATCTTAAAAGAGATCCCTCAGTAAAAATACTTAATGTCCACGGGAAAGGTTATAAGTTGCTTGCAGAATAAATAACCCCGGCATTTCCGCCAGGGCATATTTATTAAGGTTAGGTTGAAGGGTTAAAATCTTATTGTTTTATTAAAGACTTAACCTTTTAAAAGTACGCCAAGATATTAAAATTATTTTTCCCTGCAAATATTCATTATCAAAATATAAAACTTTTTAAACTGAACACCGCAGTCTTTTTTATTCCAGTTTCAGTACAGCCAGAAAAGCCTGCTGCGGAACCTGAACATTCCCGACCTGTCTCATTCTTTTCTTTCCCTTTTTCTGTTTCTCAAGCAGTTTTCTCTTTCTTGTAATATCTCCTCCGTAACATTTTGCCGTAACATCTTTTCTAACAGCCTTAACTGTTTCCCTCGCAATTATTTTGGCACCGATAGCTGCCTGTATTGCAATCTCAAACTGTTGCCGCGGAATAAGTTCCTTAAGTTTCACACACATTTTACGTCCAAAGTCGTAGGCATGACTCCTGTGAATAAGTGTTGAAAGTGCATCCACCATTTCGCCGTTAAGGAGAATATCGAGCCGCACCAGATCGGCCTCCTTATATGCTGTATAATAATAATCGAATGATGCATAACCTTTTGAAATGCTCTTGAGTTTATCGTAAAAATCGAACACTATCTCGGCAAGGGGCATTTCAAAAGTCAGTTCAACACGGTCGCGGGTAAGATATACCTGGTTACGGAGAGTTCCCCTTTTATCAATGCACAGTGTCATTATTGGTCCGACATAATCGGCATGGGTGATTACCTGGGCTATTATATAAGGTTCTTCTATTCGATCGATCATTGTCACAGGCGGCAGACCCGAAGGATTATGGACATCCATTTCTTCCCCTTTTTTTGTATAGACTCTGTAAGACACATTTGGTACAGTTGTAATTACATCCATATCGAATTCACGGTCGAGCCTTTCCTGTATGATCTCCATATGGAGCAGTCCGAGGAAGCCGCATCTGAAGCCGAACCCGAGTGCTGCCGAAGACTCAGGCACAAATGAAAGTGCAGCATCATTGAGTCGCAGTTTCTCAATTGAAGATTTAAGATCCTCGTAATCATCAGCCTCAACAGGGTAAATACCTGCGAATACCATTGGTTTTACCTCCTCAAAACCTGAGATAGCCTCGCTGCATGGATTATCGACGTGTGTAATTGTATCACCTACCTTCACTTCAGATGACTCCTTGATGCCGGAGATTATGTATCCCACATCGCCGGCAGTCATCATTTCGCGCGGGTGGAGTTTCAGTTTCAGTACCCCGATTTCGTCAGCATCATATTCCCTTCCCGTACTGAAGAATTTTACATGATCTCCTGTCCGGATCGTACCGTTAACGATTTTGTAATATGCTATTATTCCCCTGAAAGGGTTGAAAACGGAATCAAAAATGAGGGCCTGCAGGGGGGCATCAGGTGAGCCAGCCGGAGGGGGGATCTGAGTTACGATACGGTTAAGTATTTCATCCACGCCCATTCCGGTTTTTGCACTTGCCTCAATAATGTCCTCCCTTTTACATCCGGTAAGGTCAACTATCTGATCCTTAACTTCTTCAGGCATGGCATTTGACATATCCATTTTATTGAGCACCGGAATAATTTCCAGATCATGTTCAAGCGCCATGTAGAGGTTTGAGATTGTCTGGGCCTGTATTCCCTGTGTGGCATCAATTACCAGAAGGGCTCCTTCGCATGCAGCAATGGAGCGAGATACTTCATAAGAGAAATCCACATGTCCCGGTGTATCGATCAGATTGAGATAATATATGCTGCCGCCGTGGAGATACTCCATCTGAATTGCATGACTTTTGATTGTTATCCCTCTCTCCTTTTCAAGTTCCATATTGTCGAGCACCTGATCGTGAAATTCCCTTTCGGAGAGGGTTTTGGTTTTTTCAAGCAAACGGTCGGCCAGGGTGCTTTTACCATGGTCGATATGGGCAATAATGCAGAAGTTACGGATGTTTTTCATTGCCTGGGCCCGGAATCATTTCGCCGCAAATATAAGAAAATATAAGTTGAGGGTTATAAAAGAAAGCCCCCGTATCATTGGTACGGGGGCATAGAGATTATCTGATGATGTTTTTATTTACATCATGCCGCCCATTCCTCCGCCCATTCCTGCAGCCGGATTTGCTGGTTTCTCTTCTTTTTCCTCAACTATAACAGCTTCGGTAGTAAGGAACATGCCTGCAACTGAAGCAGCATTTTCGAGGGCAATTCTGGCAACTTTCACAGGATCAATAACACCGGCTTCGTACAGATTTTCGAATTTATCGGTCTGTGCGTTGTAACCGTAGTCGTTCTTTCCTGCCTTCACTTCCTGAACGATAACGGCACCTTCGCGGCCGGCATTGGCAGCTATCTGGCGGAGAGGTTCCTCAATGGCTCTCTTTACAATTTCAATACCTGTATTCTGGTCTTCGTTATCTCCCTTTAGGCCGTTGAGAGCTTTTATTGCGCGGATATATGCAACACCTCCACCGGGCACAATACCTTCCTCAATAGCAGCCCTTGTTGCATGAAGTGAGTCGTCGACCCTGTCTTTCTTTTCTTTCATTTCAACCTCGGTAGCTGCACCTATATATATTACAGCCACGCCACCCGAGAGTTTTGCAAGGCGCTCCTGAAGTTTTTCCTTGTCATAATCGGATGTAGTGACGGATATCTGCTGTTTGATCTGATTGATTCTTGCCTTGATCTGATCCTTATCGCCGGCACCGTTAACAATTGTTGTATCATCCTTATCAACTGTCACCTTTTCAGCCCTTCCGAGCATATCCATTGTAGCATGCTCGAGTTTAAGGCCTTTTTCTTCGGAGATAACGGTTCCGCCTGTAAGGATTGCGATATCTTCGAGCATTTCTTTCCTTCTGTCGCCGAAGCCCGGGGCTTTCACGGCACATACTTTCAGAGAACCACGAAGTCTGTTAACCACGAGAGTGGCTAGGGCTTCACCTTCAACATCTTCTGCAATAATCAGCAGCGGGCGACCCGACTGTGCAGTAGCCTCAAGTATAGGAAGCATATCCTTCATTGTGGATATCTTTTTGTCATGAATCAGTATGTAAGGATTCTCGAGTTCAGACTCCATTTTTTCAGCATTGGTGACAAAATATGCTGAGATATAGCCGCGGTCGAACTGCATTCCTTCAACAACTTCCACGGTAGTTGAAGTACCTTTGGCTTCTTCAACAGTGATAACGCCTTCTTTGTGCACTTTGCTCATGGCTTCGGTGATAAGTCTGCCGATCTCTTCATCGTCGTTAGCCGATATACGGGCAACCTGTTCAATTTTGCCGAGATCATCACCTATTACCTTAGCCTGCGATTTGAGGCTTTCCACCACTTTTGCAACTGCCTTGTCGATACCTCTCTTCAGATCCATCGGATTTGCACCGGCGGTAACGTTTTTAAGTCCGACATTTATAATAGCCTGTGCAAGAACAGTGGCGGTTGTTGTTCCGTCACCGGCATCGTCTCCGGTTTTTGAAGCTACTTCTTTAACCAGCTGTGCCCCCATGTTTTTATAGGGATCGGACAATTCAATTTCCTTGGCAACGGTAACACCGTCCTTGGAAACCTGTGGAGCACCGTATTTTTTTTCGATTACCACGTTCCGTCCTTTGGGACCGAGAGTAACCTTTACGGTATCAGCAAGTGCGTCAACACCTTCCTTAAGAAGGGCGCGTGCATCAATATTGAATTTAATCTCTTTTGCCATAATGCTTGTTATTTAATATAATTAGTTTAACTGATTTACTGGATAAACAGGATATCGGACTGGGAAAGGAGAAGATATTCTTCGCCGTCAATGGTAAGTTCCTGACCTGAATATTTGCCGTAAAGCACTACATCTCCTTTTTTCACTTCCATTTCCTCGTCCTTTTTAGGAGCTCCTACCATTACAACCGTACCCTGGCGCGGTTTTTCCTTTGCCGAATCGGGAATAATAATACCGCTGGCAGTCTTTGTTTCTGCTTCGTGAGGTTTAACAAGAACCTTTCCTGCCAGAATCTTTCCTTTTACTTGTACGTTCTTTTGTGCCATGTTTATAAGTGTTTTAGGTTCAACATCAATTTCGCATTCCTACTCTGCATATAGTGTGCCAAAGGTGAAATAATGTCATTTTGCTATGTTTTACCTCTGAACAGACAACTGTAAAATGCCAAAACAGGCCGATTAAATAATATATTTAATACAAAACGCTTAATATCAATAGATTATAAAATAACAAAAAATGTCAGTTCATGACAAACTGACATACTTATATTTTGGGTTAAAACGAATACAGGCAGATTACAGCCTTTATTTCTGAGGCTGTTGTTACTGTTGTGGCTGCTGCGGCTGCTGTTGTCCTTCTGAAGAAGGGTTTGAGGAGGGCAATACAGGGATTGCGTTCGGATCGATAGCGTTCTGTATCTGGTTCTCTATTCTTGAGCGCTGGGTACCGTTTCCCCTTGGGATAGCTGCAGTGGCAACCAGAGATAGTACAAGAATTGAAATTGCAATTGTCCATGTTGATTTCTCAAGGAAATCGGCTGTTTTCCTTATCCCCATCGACTGTCCGGTTGATGTCAGGTTTGCTGCAAGTCCTCCGCCCTTCGAATTCTGAACCAGTACAATCATCACCTGAAGGATACAGGCTATAATGATAAGGACTGAAATAAAAATATAAATACCCATGACCTTATTTTATTAATTTTTTTACTTCTTCAATCTGAGCCGCAAAGTAACTGCTTTTTTCCGGAAATTTCAAACTTAATTTTTCGTAAATCTCTATTGCCCTGCTTAAATATCCCTGGCTGACATAAATTTTTGCCAGGGTCTCCGATACAAATCCGCTTTTTTCCCCGGTAAATGATTCTGACAGGTCCACGGCAGGTGCATTCTCATCTCTTTTGTCACGTACAGGTTCAATTCTCGGATTGGCTGCAATGAATTTCTCTATCAGCTCTGTCTGGATTATTTTTCTGCTTTCGTGGCCGTAAAGGGACTCTTTCTTTATTTCTGTTTCTGTCGGAATATCTGTTACCGGTTTTATTTCCTCATCTGGTGAAAGCTCAAGCAGGTCGTTATAATAAGGGGACGCGTTTATTGAAGGATCCATATAAAAAACAGTCTCTTCGCTTCTGGATTCGCCGTCATCATAAATTACTGTAACGGTTGCAGAATTATCGATTTCCGAATCGGTTGTAAGAAAGAGGGTTTTAGCTGTCTTTCCGTCAGCAGTGATTAAAGGTTTTGATGAGGAGTCCTCCTTCTCCAGCATTTTGATTATCTCCTCACTGTTTCTGCCTGAATCGATAACTACCTGTAAATTATCATCAGATTCAGGGCGAATCTCCTCCTTAGCCGTGATATGTTCTGTTTCAGATTCCCTTGTAGTTTTTTTAACCTGTAAATCAACCGGATGAAGAAGATAATAAAGTACCTCACGGTCGGCAATGCTTAAAGCTGATTGTCGCAGCTGACTCTCAAACCTTACATCGCCGGTTTCTTTCAGGCCTTTCAGAAGAAGCAGGTGGGCACTATGGAACCACGGGTATACTGAAGCAAGTTCTTTAAGGGCCGGCAGATTCTCCCTGGAGATCTCTGACGGGTTATACATCAGCCCTATGAATTCTGCCCTGTTCATTCTTTTTCACCAGTTAACAAAAGCTGCATTGAAAATATCCTCAATCAGGAGTTCAATTATTTTATCAGACAGGCTTTTCTCAACATCGCTCAGGTTAAGCCGGCTGTCATAATCTTCATATCTTGAGAAAGTCTTTTCGTAGCTGTACTGAGGGTCAACAGTGTTGGTGAATTTAACTTTTACGGATATGGTAAACCTGTTCATAGCGGCCCGTGAATCGGCTGCTACAGTAAGGGGCCGTGTGCTGTAATCAGTAATTTCACCTTCAAAATTAACATCGCCGTTGCCGCTTACTATACTTAACCTTGTCTGGGCTTTGCATTTATCGCTGAGAGCATCAGTAAGCGTCTGGCTGAGTCCGGGCTGAACAAGGCTGGCACGGTTCTGAAAATACTGGACGCTTAATGTTTTCACGGCCGGAGATATGCTTGCCCCGGAAAAGGAGTATGATATTTTGCAGCCATGGAAGAAAACTCCCTGGATCAGTATCATAAAGAGGGTCAGTCTTTGTACAATATTATTACGCACCAATGCCATATTCCTTGATTTTCCGATAAAGGGTACGTTCAGATATTCCCAACTCCTTTGCAGCATTTTTACGTTTGTTGTTGTGTTTTTCCAGTGCTTTTTTAATCAGTTCTACCTCCTTATCGGTGAGTGAGAGTGATTCTTCGACAATCTCTTCCGTGTCCTCAATATCTGTCACCTTACGCTCAGGTTTGAAATGAACTACCGGCTCAGCCTCGTCGGTTGAGGTTTTCCTTCTTATTCCGGTGTCGCCGAAGAGGTTACGGAGCGCACCTGTGGTATCTTCAGCAAAAGAGAGATCTCCGCCTTTCTCAATCATGCCAAGTACAAGTTTTTTAAGGTCATTCATATCACTCTTCATATCGAAAAGGATTTTGTATAATATCTCCCTTTCGGAAGCGAATGATCTTTCATCCGGACGGTTAAGCACCGCAGGCAGTTTAACGGTGGTATAATCGGGAAGGTAACGTCCTAATATTTCATCCGTTATTTCCCTCTCATTCTCAATTATGGAAATCTGTTCCGTGATATTTTTCAGCTGCCTTACGTTACCGGGCCATTCATAATTGAGAAGCATCTGCTGAGCTTCAGGAGTAAGCCTGATAGCAGGCATCCTGTAACGTTCTGCGAAATCGGAAGCAAATTTTCTGAACAGGAGAAGTATATCCTCTCCCCTTTCCCGGAGAGGAGGAATTTTAATCGGTACTGTATTGAGCCTGTAAAAAAGGTCTTCCCTGAACCTGCCCTGGGCTATTACACCGGGAATATCAACGTTGCTTGCGGCTATGACCCTTACATTTGTCTTCTGCACCTTTGATGAACCGACCCTGATAAACTCTCCCGTTTCCAGTACTCTCAGAAGTCGCACCTGTGTTGAGAGCGGGAGTTCTGCCACCTCGTCGAGAAAAATTGTACCTCCGTCGGCCACCTCAAAATAGCCTTTTCTGCTGTCGGTAGCACCCGTAAAAGATCCTTTCTCGTGTCCGAAAAGTTCTGAATCTATCGTCCCTTCAGGTATTGCACCGCAGTTTACTGGTATATATTGTCCGTGCTTCCGGGTACTGAAGTGGTGAATAACCTGAGGAAATATTTCCTTTCCGGTTCCGCTCTCTCCTGTGATAAGCACAGATAAATCGGTCGAAGCAACCTGGACCGCAATGTCAATAGCTCGATTAAGACCGGGATGGTTACCTATAATGCCAAATCTCTGCTTAATGCCCTGCAGGTCTTTCATACCATAATAAAATAATGTGCAAATTTACTGAAATTTTGGCATACCGGGAAATCCATTTTTCTTAAATTTACCCCATGGCTGACAATACCATAAAACGTATAACAGGCATTATACCGGCCCGTTACGGCTCAACAAGGTTTCCGGGCAAACCCCTCGCAAAACTCGGAGGTAAGTTCCTTATTCAGCATGTCTACGAAAAATCCGTAATGGCTCTGGAGGAGACCTGGGTGGCCACTGATGACTCCCGTATCTATGATGCGGTTATTTCCTTCGGCGGGAAAGCGGTAATGACTTTATCTTCCCATCAGAGCGGAACCGACAGGTGTGCCGAGGCAGCTATAAAAATCGAGAAATCGACCGGCAAAAACATTGACGTGGTTATCAACATTCAGGGCGATGAGCCTTTCATTAAGCCTGAACAGATTAGCCGGCTTGCATCGGTATTCAATGACCCTGAGGTTGAGATTGCCACACTTATACGTGAGGTGAGACAGGGAGAGGACATTTCCGATCCGAATCACCCGAAGGTGATAACCGACCTGAAAGGGAATGCAATTTACTTCAGCAGATCCGTAATCCCGTTCCTCAGAGATGTTAAGGATAAGGATGAATGGATACTGCAGCACAGATATTTCAAACACATAGGCATTTACGGATACAGGAAAGATATACTTCTTTTAATCACCGGACTTAAACCTTCACCACTTGAAAAAGCCGAATCGCTGGAGCAGAACCGCTGGATAGAAAACGGCTACCGGATCAGAACCTCCGTCACCGAATGGAAAAGTATCAGCATTGATACTCCGGACGACCTTACTGCTGCCGTCAAATATCTGAATATGAACAGATAACATTTTTTCTTGCAACATTTGCACGGTTTTTGTCGTATAAGAGTATAAATAGTTTCGCATGAAACAGTTTTTACCCGTTTTTATCGGTTTATTCCTGTTTTCTTCAGCCTTCTCCCAGAGAGATACTTCGGTCTCAGGGACAATAGCTGCCGATTACAGCCGGGCAAATGAAGAGCGTCTGAAACTCAGTATTTATCCCGTTCCTTTCCGGGATGGAAATTTCACAATTAAATCTGAAAAAGAGATATCGGGTTTAAGGATTACAAACATCATAGGACAGGTAGTATACAAATCTTCATTCGGTGTGCCTGTAAATGAAATAAAGGTAACTCTTCCAGAGGCCGGAAGGGGTATTTATATAATTATTGTAAGTTTCAGCGATAACACAAAAACCGTAAGAAGAATCTCTTCAGAAGGAAATAGCTCCTGACAGGGTCTCAGGCTGTCAGTCAGGCTGAGACCCCGGGTCAAGCCTTTAAAAGTGAATTAAAATAAGTTTTCTCCTCCTCAAGATTGAGCGAGGGATTCCCGGTCGATAGTTTTTCTATCTTCTTCAGCATAGTCTCTGCAAACTTTTTCAGCGATTCCGACGATGGTGAAATGATTCTGTGGTTTCTGGCCCTTAGTATTTCCATCACTTCTTCATAAAGTTTATCGGTATCCCTGCTGAAATATGTTTTTCTGAAAATATTAAAAACATAATCGATCCCTGCCGTTGAGGGATGTATCATATCGTCGGCATAAAACCTGTAATCGCGCAGATCGTCCATAAAAATCTCATATGCCGGGAAATACCCCGGAGCGGAAGGATGGGAAAGCAACTCCTCTACTGCGAGCAACAGAACTGCCTTGCTCACCTGGTTGGCATGAGCGCCGTTGCTGAGGTACCTCACCGGACTGACGGTAAAGATTGTCTTAAGATCCGGATTAAAATTTCCCAGCCTGTCAAGAAGCGGAAACCATAAACCTGTCACATCCCCGGGTTTGAGCATTTCCCTGCTGAAAAGCCCGGAAGGCATCTTGTGGCAGTTTGAAACAATAATCCCTGTTTTCCTGTACCTGAATACCATTGCAGAACCAAAAGTAACAATCAGGAACCGGGCATGCCTTAGAAATTCCCGCGCATTTTCCAGCGACAGATTAATAGCTGAAAGTGTCCTCTCAGGATCAGGTGTTGAAAAATCAGTATAGTGGTAAAAACTGTGCCAGAGGTTATCATAAGAGATCAGATCCTCTCCGGTAAATCTCTTCCCCTGTAACAGAAAATCGATTGAATTACCGACCGAAACCGGATTAAACAAAGTACCTGAAGGGTTTATCAGAACATTCATTTTTGCCTCAGCCATCCTGCGTCCTGTTTCAACCGCGAAACATGAACCGGTAAAGAGGACAGGGGTAATATAGGTTATCTGGTCCGGAGAAGGATCTGTATCGACAATTGTCCGCAGTATCATCAGTTACTTTCAGATAATTTACTTTTTATCCAGTTACTTATAAAAGCAAATACCTCATCCCTGAATGTTTCATTGTGCAATTCGTGATAGCCACCCTCCCAAAGGCGGAAAGTAATCATGTCAGACTTTCCGGCTATCTCCATGCTCCCTTCCGGTGAAGTTATAAGATCATCCGAGCCGTGCAGCAGGAGAACAGGAACCTTAAGTTTTGAGATATTTGAAAGGATATAATCAGAAGCCGTCACAGCGCTGTGGAAAAGTCCGGCAGATATTTTATCATGCACCAGGGGATCTTCAATATACTTCTTAACTTCCCCGGTGTCGTGAGAAAGATGTGCAGTAACCAGTCCTGTCGGCTGCACAAATGAAGGGTAAACAGATTTCATGATTTTTGCAAGGAATATCTTGAATGCAGAGGGTTCAAAAGTAAGCTTTATCCAGGGTGAGGTTATGATAGCTCCCTTAATATCGGGTTGTCTGCGGAGCAGATAGTTCAGGACAATCCCCCCTCCGAGGCTGTGACCATATACAAAGAGCGGCACCTCAGGATAAGTCTTCCTGTATTCACTTATAAGCGTCTCTGCCATCTCATCTGTCAGATTATAGGATGATATAACTCCTCTCTTTCCGTCGGAATTTCCGTGACCGGGAAGATCAAATGCCATAAAACCCCTACCTTCCTTTGCAAACTTGCCGGCCCATTCCCTGTACCTCCCGATGTGCTCCCCGATACCGTGAAACAGCAGAATAAAAGCCTTCACATCAGAACCGGGGCTGTTTATAAAACCTCTGAGCTGTAGTCCGTTTCTTAATCTTATGCTTATATCCATATTACCTTTATTTACCTCATAAATATAATCAATCATTTCGCTGAATTTACCTTTAAGGTACTAATTAAGACACCCGCTTATGAGTTTTTAAATTATGCCTTTCCAAAAAAATCTTTCCTGCCTTAATTTATAAACTTTAATATATATGCTTGTATTATAGCCTCTTACAATTTAATTTAAATAGAATTTAATAAATTCTGATCATATTCAGGATATTTGGATTTGTATATCTTATTTTACTTATATATATTTGCACCGACAATAATTAAAACTCACAACGATGACAGCAAATGAATTCAACGAAAGGCTTATAGAGATGAAAAGCAACCTGCAAAGGTTTGCAATGAGTCTCACGACCGACCGCGATGATGCGCTCGATCTTGTACAGGATACTTATCTGAAGGCTATAACATACAGGGATAAATTTGTTGATTACTCAAACCTGAAGGCCTGGGTTTTTACCATCATGAAAAACACTTTCATAAATAACTACAGGCGTGGAGTTAAGGAGAATACCATTATTGACGGAACAAAGGATCTCTATTTTGTTAACTTTCCGCAGGATAAGGGTTTTATATCGCCCGAATCGAAATATGCCGAAGAAGAAATTGAAAAAGCCATAAATTCACTTGACGAAGAGTTCAGGCTTCCGTTCAGAATGCATATTGAAGGTTTCAAATACCAGGAAATAGCTGACAAGCTTAATCTCAAGATAGGAACCGTAAAAAGCAGGATCTTCTTTACAAGGCAGAAATTAATGAGTATTCTGAAGGACTACAATAATTAATTTATTAAGTTATATGTCTGTTTTTCAAAGGTTGTCCGTAAGGTCAACCTTTGTTTTTATCAATCAGTATGGTTGTTCTTGATTTTTCACTGCATTACCGGCAACATAACTTAAACTTTCTCTATTGCACGGTTTATCTTTCAGATTCCATAAATCATTTTTATCTCCGTCAAAAGATTTTTCATAATTTCGTTACGGTGGTACAATGACCGGTTCGATGCTTTCAGGTTCAACATGCTGAAAGGCAGATTAAAGGGATATCTTTTATATTTAAAAAATTACAAGGGCAATGCAGAAAATAATAACACTAAGCACGACCTCAAGGAACTCTCTATATGACATAACCGCGGAGGTCAGGCAGATAGTTAAGGAAAGCGGGATAAAGGAGGGTATTGTTTCGGTATATGCCCGCGGTTCCACAGCAGCGGTAATGATACAGGAAAACTGGGACGATTCGGTGCAGAACGATGTGATAAACCTGCTTGGCAGGCTTATACCTCATGGAGTATGGGAGCACGACAGGCAGGATAATAACGGAGATTCTCATCTTAAGGCAGGTCTGGTAGGGCCTTCCGAAACCATACCGGTTATTAACGGGGAACCGGGACTGTCAACATGGCAGAATATTTTCTTTTGTGAGTTTGACGGTCCCAGAAGCAGGCGCGAGGTGGTTATTACTGTAATAGGTGAATGAGAACGGAGAGAAATCACGTGAAATCAGTTCTCTGGTAACAGTTTATCTCCTCTGCCGGTTATTATATCGATGTTTTTTCTGAACACATTAAAGCCTTTCCGGTAAACCGGTGTATTAAAAAAGAGTCTTTTGAAATCATCGCCGGTCATTGTCTTCCAGCCTTGCAGGTTTAAGTTCTTCATCTCGCGGCTGATTTCAAGTTCGGGGATTGTATGGGGTATTGCGTTACTGTTCCACGGGCACACATCCTGGCAGATATCGCATCCGAAAATTCTTTTGCCGGTTATATTAAGAAGCTTTTCATCAAGCGGCTCCCTGTTTTCGATAGTAAGGTTTGAGATGCATTTTAAGGTATTGATCGTCCTGTTATCATTTATTGCACCTGCAGGACAACTGTCGATACATAATCTGCATTTTCCGCATTTTTCACCGGTGAAGGGTCTGTCATATTCAAGTTCCGTATTTACCAGTATTATTCCTAGAAACAGGAATGAGCCGAGTTTTTCATTAATCAGAAGAGAGTTTTTTCCCTGCCATCCCAGTCCGGCTTCAACGGCCCATGCCTTTTCTGCAATATATGATGAATCGCAGAAGACCTTTCCTTCAGCTACAGGATCAAGATCTCTGATAAAATTCAGCAAAGCCTCAAGTCTGGAGGTTAATAATTTATGGTAATCCGTTCCGAGGGCATATCTTGCCACAACGGGCACATCTCTTTCTGCCTGGATATCTCTGGTAAAATAGTTTAATCCTGTTACTATCACCGATCTTGTTCCGGGAACGAGCAGGGAGGGGTTGAATCTTTTCGTGATGTCTCTGCACAGCCATTTCATATTGCTGTTCATCCCTGCGCTGCACCACTCCCTGAATACCTTCTCGTATTCCTTAAGATGTCTGGCACGTGCTATGCCGCATATACTGAAGCCAAGCGTAAGTGCTTTCTGTTTTATCCGGGCTGAAATGTTCATGGGCCGGTTTCAATTGGGATAGATATTACATAAATCCCAGTTCAAGCCGGGCTTCGTCGCTCATCATGCTTTTGTTCCACCTGGGAGTGAAGGTAAGTCTCAGATCACATTCTTTCACTCCTGCCGTACCGGTTACCTTGTATTTCACCTCTTCGATCAGATCTTCTGCCATCGGGCAGTTGGGAGCTGTAAGAGTCATGGTGATATGTGCGACGCGGTCATCATCCAGGTCGATTTCATAAATAAGCCCCAGGTCGTAAATATTTACAGGTATTTCAGGATCGTACACCGATTTCAATACTGAAATAATACGTGATTCAGTTTCAAGTTTTTCCTGGAAATCCATTGTATTTCCTCCATGATTAATTATTACAACCTTATTTTTCGTGTATTTATCCGGCGTTATCAGGATTTTTTATTTCAAAGGCAATGGCATAGAGCCGCATTTGTTTTATCATGGCCAGCAGGCCGTTTGATCGTGTAGGTGACAGGTTCTGTCTCAGGTTGATTTTGTCGATGAACCACAGATTGGCGTTTTTGATTTCAGAAGGGGTACGGCCCGACAATACACGGACAAGGAGCGAAATAATACCTTTTGTGATAAGTGCGTCGCTGTCTGCTTTAAAAAAGATAAGGCCGTCCCTGAATTCAGGTATAAGCCACACTTTCGACTGGCAGCCTTCAATGAGATAATCACCTGTTTTTTCCGACTGGCTGACGGGGGGCAGGTCACGTCCCATTTCAATCAGCAGGTTATATCTGTCCATCCAGTTGTCGAAGGCTTCAAATTCGGCTGTTATATGTTCCTGTACTTCATCTGTAGTCATATCCATCAGAAAAACATCTCTTTTACTTTGTTTATTCCATCAATCAGTGCATCCACCTCTTCCCTGGTGTTATAGAAACAAAGTGAAGCCCTGACTGTTCCGTCGAGGCCCAGCCTTTCGATAAGCGGTTGGGCGCAATGGTTTCCTGTGCGGACAGCTATTCCGAGTTTATCAAGAACCATACCTGCATCATAATGATGGACTCCCTCAATGTTGAATGAGAATACCGGAACACGGGGTTCAGATGCTCCGGTTATTTTCAGTCCGGGAATCTCCGTCAGGCTGTTCCAGGTATATCTCAGCAGATCGTTTTCGAGGGATTCAATATATTCCAATCCCGTTTCAAGCATGTATCCGATTGCCCTTGCAAGTCCTATTGCACCGGGGAAATTTATTGTTCCGGCTTCAAACTTAAAAGGGAGAGAGTTATAGGTTGTTTTTTCAAAAGTGACCTTTTCGATCATATCTCCTCCCCCCTGGTATGGCGGCAATGATTCGAGGATTTCCCGTTTTCCGTAAAGCACCCCTATACCGGCCGGTCCGTACATTTTATGCCCCGAGAAAACGTAAAAATCACAATCCATTTTCTTTACATCGCTCATTCCGTGCTGGACACCCTGGGCCCCATCGACGAGTACCGGGATTTTATACCTGTGTGCCTCCTCAATAATCTCTTTAACAGGTACAATCATTCCGGTCGCATTTGAAACCTGTGTTACTGAAACAAGCCTTGTTCTGGGTGAAAGAAGTTTAGTGAAATCCCCAGGATTCAACCTGCAGTTTTCGTCAACAGGAATGATCTTAAGGATTGCTCCTTTACGTTCGCACAACATCTGCCATGGAACGATGTTTGAGTGGTGTTCGAGTGTACTGATGACTATCTCGTCGCCTTTTTTAACAAACCGCTCGCCAAAGGAGAAAGCAACAAGATTTATTGAACCTGTGGTTCCGGAGGTAAAAATTATTTCGTTAGTATCTGAGGCATTTAAAAAGGCTCTCACCTTCTCTCTTGCATTTTCGTAGGCTTCGGAAGCCATGTCGCTCAGGAAATGGACACCGCGGTGAACGTTTGCATTATATTTTGAATAAACTTCAGTCATGGAGTCAATGACACATGAGGGTTTCTGAGTTGTTGCGGCGTTGTCGAGATAAACAAGATTTCTTCCGTAAACCCGGGTATCAAGAATCGGGAAGTCTTTTCTTATTTCAGCAATTTCTTTCACGGTAAATAATATTAGCTGCACTTAACCATACAGGAGGCACATCTTGAAAGCTCTCCCCTCAGGCGCTGCATAACAAGGTCGTCCATTCTCTGGCGCAGCGGTTCGACCGGTATATTACGGATTACCTCGTGTGCAAATCCGAACATCAGCAGAAGGCGTGCCTGTGATCTGCTGATCCCTCTCGACTGAAGGTAGAACATTGCTTCTTCGTCGAGCTGTCCGACCGTTGCGCCGTGAGTACATTTTACATCATCGGCAAAGATCTCGAGTTGAGGTTTCGAATTCATTTTGGCATCGGGAGTGAGAATTATTGTGCTGTTACGCTGGTATGCCGAGGTTCGCTGGGCATCTTTTGCAACATAAATCCTGCCGTTAAACACCGCTGTTGACATATCATCAAGTATTCCCTTAAAAAGCTGGTTGCTGTTACATTCTGGCACCTGGTGTTCGACGTTTACAAAATTGTCGACGTGCTGGAATTTGTCGGAAAGGTATAATCCGAGTGAAAGGCATCCGGCTCCTTCACCTGCAAGAATGTGTTTTGTGCTGTTGCGCACCAGTCCGCCGTGAAGTGTAATGTTGTTCGATGAAACATGGGAGTTGCTTTCCTGATATATAAAAGTGTTAGTGATTTTTGAGGAGTTGTTATGCTCATTCTGAACGCGGATAAGATTAAAAACCGCATTTTTCCCCACGTAAGCTTCGGTAACACCATTTGTCAGGAACCTGTTTGGTGAGAGGGTATGGTCGCAAACAATAAGACTTATTTCAGAATTTTCTCCGGCGACAATTAAATTACGGTGCTGGTTAAAGATGTCCTTGTCTGATTCAACGAGGTTAATGATCTGAACCGGTTTTTTAAGTCTCACCCCGTCGGGAACGTAGATAAATACGCCATCGGATGCCAGTGCTGTATTAAGATAAATAAGAGAATCGCTTTCTGCCTTTATATATTTTCCGAAGTGTTTTTCAATTATTGACGGGAATTTTCCGGCAGCTTCATTAAGGCTTCCTATCCATATACCTCCCGGAATCTCTCTGATTTTATCGGAAATGGTCGGATAAAACCCGTTAATCAGGATCACTCCGTGAGAATCGAGGTCGGCGACATCACATTTGAATCTTTCTGCCTTTGCGAAGTCATCAGGTCCGGGTATAAAGAAACTGTCATAATCATGCCGGAAAAGGGGTTCCAGATTGGTATATTTGTAAGCTTCGTTTTTACGTGTAGGAATACCTGATTCAAGGAACTTTCCCATCGCCTTTTCTCTTTCCGAATTAAAGAGTTCGAATGATGAAGCCCTGATGCCGGGTAAAGTATGACTGAACAGCCGGCTGAATTTTTCTGTCAGCTCATTCCTGGTTTCCATGTCTGTACACTGTTTTCCTCCCCGGTTTTTATCCATTCATATCCCTTTTTTTCCAGTTCAAGGGCAAGTTCTTTTCCGGCCGATCTGACAATCTTTCCGTCGTAAAGCACATGCACATAGTCGGGAATGATATAGTCCAGCAGCCTCTGGTAGTGTGTTATAACAATTGTTGCATTATCTGGTTTTCTCAGGCGGTTTACTCCGTTGGCGACAATTTTCAGAGCATCAATATCGAGGCCTGAATCGGTTTCGTCGAGTATTGCGAGTCTGGGCTCAAGCATTGCCATCTGGAATATTTCGTTTTTTTTCTTTTCGCCTCCCGAGAAGCCTTCATTCACTGAACGGTTAGCCAGTTTTGAGTCGATTTCCACCAGTTCTTTTTTCTCGCGCATCATCTTCAGGAAGTCGGAAGCTGAGAGAGGTCCGAGGCCTTTATGTTTTCTGTGTTCATTAACTGCAGTTTTAAGAAAGTTGACCATACTTACGCCCGGAATCTCAATAGGGTACTGGAAACCGAGGAATATTCCTTCGCGTGATCTTTCTTCAGGTGCCATTGTGAGCAGGTCTCTCCCGTAATATGTAACGGTACCTTCCGTTACATCAGCAAAATCACGGCCGGCAAGAATTGCTGCAAGGGTGCTCTTCCCCGATCCGTTAGGCCCCATTATTGCATGGATTTCACCCTCCTTCACCTCAAGGTTAATACCCTTAAGAATCTCCCGTCCTTCAATTGATGCTTTTAAATTAGTGATTTTAAGCATATTACAAATAAATTATAAATTAACCAACACTTCCTTCAAGGCTTATCTGGAGTAATTTCTGTGCCTCAACGGCAAACTCCATGGGAAGCTGGTTTATTATTTCCTTTGCATAACCGTTTACTATAAGTCCCACGGCATCTTCGGTTGATATGCCGCGCTGGTTGCAGTAAAATATCTGGTCTTCTCCTATTTTAGAGGTTGTTGCTTCATGTTCCACAATTGCACTCGGGTTATCGACTTCCAGGTATGGGAAAGTATGGGCACCGCATTTATCACCAAGCAGGAGGGAGTCGCACTGAGAGAAATTCCTGGCGTTATCCGCATTTTTCAGAACTTTTACGAGTCCGCGGTAGCTGTTCTGCCCCATACCGGCAGAGATCCCCTTTGAGACTATACGGCTTCTGGTGTTTTTTCCGATATGAATCATTTTGGTTCCGGTATCGGCCTGCTGGTGATGGTTTGTAACGGCTACTGAATAGAACTCGCCTGTTGAGTTATCTCCTTTAAGGATGCATGACGGATATTTCCATGTTATTGCCGATCCTGTTTCCACCTGCGTCCACGATATCTTTGAATTGTCACCCCTGCAGATACCGCGTTTGGTAACAAAATTGAAAATACCTCCTTTGCCTTCGCTGTCGCCAGGGTACCAGTTCTGAACGGTAGAATATTTTACCTCGGCATTTTTCTCGGCAATGATCTCAACTATTGCAGCATGAAGCTGGTTTTCGTCTCTCATAGGGGCTGTGCACCCTTCCATATAGCTTACATAGCTCTCCTCGTCGGCTACAATGAGAGTCCTTTCAAACTGGCCGGTATTAGCCGAGTTTATTCTGAAATATGTTGAGAGCTCCATCGGGCATTTCACTCCTTTCGGTATATAACAGAAGGATCCGTCGCTGAAGACGGCTGAATTCAGGGCAGCAAAGAAATTATCGGTGTATGGAACGACAGTAGCCATATATTTCTTTACAAGATCGGGGTACTGGCGCACTGCCTCGCTGAATGAACAGAAGATGATACCAAGTTCGGCCAGTGTTTCTTTGAAGGTTGTTTTAACCGACACGCTGTCCATCACAGCATCAACCGCCACACCGCTGAGAATTTTCTGTTCCCCGAGAGGTATGCCCAGCCTGTCGAATGTTTTTTTCAGTTCCGGATCAATCTCTCCTTTTTTATCTGACGAATGGCTTCTGGGAGCTGCAAAATAGATAATATCCTGGTAGCCTATTTCCGGGATTTTAAGGTTAGGCCACCGGGGCATTTTCATTGTAATCCAGTGGCGATAGGCTTTAAGTCTGAATTCCAGAAGCCATTCTGGTTCACCCTTTCTTGAAGAGATAAGTCTTATAACATCCTCATTAAGCCCTTTGGGGATCTTTTCTGTCTCAATATCGGTATAGAACCCGTATTTGTATTCACCGGATGTTACCTCCTTAATAATATCGTCACCGTTATTTTCCTGCATATTCAGTTTTGCCTGATTTTCCCGTACTCTTTAAACAACCGTAAAAAGCAATTGTTGATATAAACCGGGAAAATGACCTGCAAAATTACAAATTAATCAGCAAAAGTAAGGCATTTTGAAGTACAGGACAGTCAGGGACCAGGAGATTAATAAAAACCTGCCATAAACTGATAATTATCACTTAAAAATGACCTATCCGGTCTTTATTATAGTTAAATACTTATAAATTTGCAGCTTTTAAAAGCATCTATATGTTTTTTACAAACTTCACCAGGAACATGGGTCTGAATAAATACGGCAAAGGCCTTTTTATTTTTATATTACTTCTGTTTAGTCCGGCAATGGCTTTCGGGGCAGACGGATCTGTTCCTTCCATAGGCCCTGTAAGAGTGGAGTTTATCATATTCGGTCTGGTTCTGCTCGGAGTTGCCCTGTTTCATCATAAAACCCTGGAGGTTGCCGTTACCGGCCTGGTGGTGCTTATACTCTTCAGGCTGATTTTTGATCCGGGATTTAATTTCTTTGAGCATTTTGCGGGCCATACGCCATTTGGTGACCAACTGCTGGACAAGCATATGCGTGACGGAGAGTGGGGTATTCTGGTAAATCTTGCCGGATTACTTCTGGGATTCGCCATATTAAGCAGGATATTTGAAGAATCAAAAGTGCCCGACATCCTTCCGCGTTATTTGCCAGATGACTGGAAGGGTCCGTTTGTTTTGCTGATTTTTGTATTTATAATGTCGGCCTTTCTTGACAATATAGCTTCTGCACTTATAGGAGGCACCATAGCACTTGTAGTATTCAGGAAGCGTGTACATATAGGTTATCTGGCAGCCATTGTGGCGGCGAGCAATGCCGGAGGGAGCGGAAGCGTGGTTGGCGACACCACCACCACCATGATGTGGATTGCCGGCACAAGTGCATTTAATGTTCTTCATGCATTCATAGCCGCTTTTTTTGCACTGCTTTTCTTCGGATGGTTCGGCTCTCACCAGCAGGACAGGTTTCAGCAGATACAGAAGGACCCCTGTCCGGGAGTAAAAATCGACTGGATAAGAATATTAGTTGTCGGGATGATCCTTGTAGGAGCTATTATCGCTAATATTCTTTATGATATGCCTGCCCTGGGGGTGTGGATAGCAATTCTTCTGAGCGTAATTATAAGACCAGTTCCATGGAAAGAGATTCCCGGAGCCATGAGAGGTACAATATTTCTTCTTTCTCTGGTAACCTGCGCCTCCATGATGCCGGTTGAGGAACTTCCGGGGGCTTCGTGGGGCACTGCTTTTGCACTTGGCTTCCTGTCTTCGGTATTCGATAACATTCCTCTTACAAAACTTTGCATCGACCAGGGCCACTACGACTGGGGCATGCTGGCCTACACTGTCGGATTCGGCGGTTCGATGGTATGGTTCGGATCATCGGCAGGTGTTGCAATAACTAACAAATTTCCAGAAGGCCGGAATGTATTCCTCTGGATAAGAAAAGGATGGCATATTGCTGTTGCATACGTTATTGGATTTTTTGCTCTCTTTCTTATAATGGGATGGGAACCGGCTGACAACCGGAAACACAAGATTGAAAACTGCCCCGTGGAAGGATGCCCGTGGAACCCCGAGACCCAGGCTGCCCGTCACGAAGGACACTGACACCCTGCATACTGGTTGTTTATCTCCTTTCCGATATTTGTCTTTTATCAGGTGCCTTTCATGTAAACATTTTTATTACTCGTCAAAAATATTTGCTGCATAAAGGTTTTTAAATTAACTTTTCCGGTTGTTTAAAGCATCTTTTTATATGAAAACCTTTATGAAAAAGCTCTTTCTGACTTCGTTTTTGTTACTGTTCACTATTAAAGCGTTGTTTTCCCAGGTGCCTGCCGGTTTTAATTACCAGGCAATAGCACGCGACGGAGAGGGAAATGCCATCACCGATACCGACCTTAAAGTAAGAATAGGTATCCTCACCACAATAGTTCCCCCTAATGTGGTTTATGAGGCAGAATATTTAGTTCATACAAATATGTTCGGCCTTTTCACTCTTATGGTGGGAGACCCGACGGCCAATCCTGTTACCGGTACATTTAATGATGTAAACTGGAATATTCAGCCTTTATACATCCGTACAATGGTTTACTGGAAAGGTATATGGCAGGATATGGGCTCCTCGAAACTTCTGTCGGTACCATATGCGCTTATGGCTCAGGGTATCAGCGGACTGGATAAGCTTGTGGTTGCGGGACTGACAACAAATCCCGAGGAGGCACTGTTCGAGGTAAAGAATAATCTCGGCGAAACTGTCTTTGCCGTTTACAACGAAGGTATCAGAGCATATGTAGGTGACGGGGAAAAGGGTGTAAAAGGGGGATTTGCAATAGGGGGATTTGATGCCGGTAAAGGAACACAGGAATACCTGAGGGTAACGTCAGACAGTACAAGGATTTATGTAAAAGACCAGGGGAAAGCATCAAAGGGTGGTTTCGCTATAGGCAGCTTTGATACAGGTAAAGCTTCACCCGAAAACTTCCTCGACATCACACCAACCAATTATTTTATCGGGCAGCAATCAGGTACAAAGGTTACTACCGGAAAATATAATTCGGTCCTTGGTTATAAAGCGGCTCATAACATAACAACTGGCAGTTCAAATACAATACTGGGCCACCTTGCCGACAGTGCAATAACAACCGGCAACAACAATATAATTATAGGCCAGGCAGCAGGTTTTAAACTTACCAGCGGCAATCACAACACACTAATCGGAACAAATGCAGGATACAACCATTCGAACCAGGAATATAATGTAATGGTAGGAACATCATCTGGTTACAACATTATTGCATCAGGATGGAGCGGCTCTTTCAACACCTTCATGGGAATTAATTCAGGTTACCAGATCCGTAACAGCAGGGATAATGTCTTTATCGGCACCAATGCCGGTTACTGGCTCGATAACGGAAGAGGCAACACATTTATAGGTATCGATGCAGGCCGCAGCCGGGGTGAGGGTTCATGGCCATACAGGCCCGCCGTAAATGCCGAATATAACACTTTCATGGGCTACAGGGCAGGTTATAACATCACCAACGGCGACAATAACCTGGCAATAGGATACGAAGCCGGCTACAGCGCCGCCGACGGAACAGGTAACGTATTCCTGGGATACCAGGCAGGAAAAAATGAGACTGGCAGCGACAAGCTCTATATTGCAAACTCTGCCACAAATCCCCTGGTGTATGGCGACTTCGCCGCCAGACAGCTCGGCATAAACACAACAACCCTTACAAAAACTCTCACGGTGGGTGGTGATGCCGATATAAGCGGTACTCTCACAGCGTCAAATATTACGGCCCAGAGTGTGAACGGGATGTCAACAGGAAGAATTTTCCTTGACAAAAAAGATGTCATAATAAGTATAGAAGGCAACAGGTTTGTCCTTGAATGGGATAACGGTGACGGCACAATCATCCTGAACAACAACAGTGACGAGTATATCTGCAATTACTGGGCAAAGAAAATTTCAGGAACGACAACGACGGGAAAATCGGGAGAGGTGCCTCCGAAGGACAAAGCTTCTGTAATAACAGGCACAAACGTTAACAACAACGGTTTTGAAATCCATTTCGGCAAAGCTGATCAGACAGGCCGTCTTTGTTCAGTGTGGCTGCAATACTATAACGGGGCCCTTGTGGGACATTACCAGATCTATTGATACCCTTGCAGGGAATCGATAGTAACTCTGCAGACTTTCCGGCACTTTTTTTGCTGCCGTTATGGAGTTATTGATTCTAAAAATTTTAAAACTATCAATATGAAAAACTTATTCATGGCTTCATTAATATCATTCACGGCGGTAATACTATCATACGGACAGACAGAAAAAGAGATAAGCGCCCCACTGTCGGCAGTAGTGGTTTACCCCGACCGCGCAAAACTTTCTTCAGACGCATTTGTTGAAATCCCGGCAGGCAAGTCAATTATCAGGCTTACAGGATTATCACCATATATTGATCCTCAAAGTATACAGGTAAAAGGAGCAGGTGAATTTACCATACTTTCGGTGAACCACCGGAATAATTACCTCAGCAACCTGGATGAACAACCTGAGATCAGGAATATAAGGAATCAGATTGAAGCACTTCAGTTAAAGATAGAGGATGAAAAGACAGCCATATCTACTCTTGATGAAAAGCTTGCCTTTATGCAGGCAAACAGGGAAGTAATATCAAAATCGCAGAATATCCAGATTGAACAGTTCAGGACACTTATTGAAGTTTATACAACAAATATTGAACAGATAAATACGGCAAAACTTAAGAAGACCAGACTCATTAAGGATTATGAAAAGCAGGTCGCTGCCCTTCAGCAGCAGATAGCCGACCGTAAGAACAGGGGACAGTTGCCTTCGGGAGAGATTGCCGTTAATATCAGTGCCGATAAACCCTTAAATGCAAAACTATCCTTTTCATACGTGGTTTCGAATGCCGGATGGCACCCTTCATACGATATTCGTGTTGATGATATTACCAGACCTGTGGTCATCTACTACAAAGCCAATCTTTCCCAGAATACCGGTACGGAATGGAAGAACGTAAAGCTTACCTTTTCAACAGCAACACCCTGGATCTCCGGCACACTTCCTGTTCTTAACCCATGGTTTATAGATTTTTATATCCCTCCCCGGATTCAGGCAAGAGGCATCACATCCAAATCGGAAGCTCCGGTAATGCTCGAATCGGTTGCGATGGCCGACAGGAACACTTTTCTTAAAAAAGAAGCTGAGGCCGCCCCCGTGATGGTAGAGAAGCGGGAGGGAGAAATGAGTGTGAATTTTGATATTTCAGTCCCCTATACCATACCGTCCGACGGTAAGATACAGACTATTGAGATACAGCGCACAACAACTCCTGCCGTTTATAAATACGTTACGATACCCAAGATATCCAACCTCGCATATCTTACCGGCAGCATAACCGACTGGGCAAGCCAGAATCTGCTCTCCGGTGAGGCAACCCTTTATTTTGAAAATACTTTTGTGGGGAAATCGTTCCTCAATGTGAATCAATTAAGCGATACACTTGCAATATCTCTGGGAACCGATCAGGGCCTGCTGGTAAAGAGGGAAAAGAGAAAAGATTTTACCACCCGCAGAACAATCGGAGCCAATAAAACGGAGACCTATTCCTTCCTCATTACCGTGCGTAACAATAAAAAGAGCCAGGTGAGGATTTCTGTGTACGACCAGGTACCTCTTTCATCGAACAGTAATATTACTGTGGAGGTGCCGGAGCTTTCAGGAGGGAGACTAAATCAGGATACGGGTATGGTAGAGTGGGAGTTTGATCTTAAACCGGGTGAAACAAAGGAGCTTGTTCTGACATATTCAGTCAGGTATCCGAAAAACCAGATTCTGATTCTGGAGTGACGGGGATAAGGCAGGAACCGGAACCGTGGAAAGATTATTCTCTGTTAAGGCGGGGTCCTCTTATGACTCCTCTTTCTGAGTTCCGGAAGAATTCCAGAATATAATCTCTGTCGGGTGAAGGTGTGAAGTTTTTCTCCACATGTTCAAGAGCGGCAGAATTATTCATTCCGCTCTGGTATATTGCCCTGTAGATATTATGTATCTCATCCATTCTTTCCTTTGAGAAGCCTCTACGTGAAAGACCTACCGTATTGATACCCATATATGCGAGAGGTTCTCTGTCGGCCTTGATAAATGGAGGCACATCAATTCTCACTCTTCCGCCTCCGCCGATTATTACATGTCCTCCGATACGTGAAAACTGGTGTACCAGTGATCCGCCGCTAATTATAGCCCAGTCGTCGACCTTTACCTCTCCGGCAAGGCCTGTTGTGTTGCCAATTATACAGTTATTTCCGATCTGGCAGTCATGTCCGATATGGACGTATGCCATCAGCAGGCAGTTATCACCTACAACTGTTTTACCTACTGCTGCTGTTCCCCTGTTGACTGTTACGCCTTCGCGGATGGTTGTGTTGTCGCCTATTTCAGCTGTAGTCTCTTCTCCCCTGAATTTCAGGTCCTGGGGTATGCCTGAGATAGTTGCACAGGGGAATATTCTGCAGTTACGGCCGATTCTTGCTCCTTCCAGGATAATTGCATGTGGGCCGATCCATGTTCCGTCGCCTATAACAACATTTCCTGCAATATATGCAAAAGGTTCAACAATTACGTTTTCGCCGAGAACGGCGCCGGGATGAATAAATGCCTGACTCGATATCATTTGTAGTCTATTTATTCTTTATTACCTGGGCAACCATTTCGCCTTCCACAACAAGATTGTTACCCACGAATGCCTGTCCGTACATAGCTACTATGCCCCGGCGCAGGGGTTCGGTAAGCTCCATCTTGAGAATCAGGGTGTCGCCCGGAACAACTTTGTGTTTAAACTTCAGTTTATCAATTTTAAGAAAATAGGTTGAGTATTTCTCCGGTTCATCAACTCCGCTGAGCACCAGCAATCCTCCCGTCTGGGCAAGAGCTTCAACGATAAGTACTCCGGGCATGACAGGTTCGCCGGGAAAATGACCCTGGAAGAATGCTTCATTCCCCGTTACATTTTTTATTCCGACAACCTTGTTTTCATCAAGACTTATGATTTTGTCAACGAGAAGGAACGGATATCTGTGAGGTAGTTTCTGCTTTACCTGTTCAATGTTATAAACCGGCGGTTGTGTGGGGTCATATACAGGTACATCCTTTTTGGAATGTGCCTTCTTGATTTCCTGCCTGATAATTTTAGCAAGGCGGGTATTTGAATAGTGCCCGGGGCGGGTAGCTACCACTTTCCCCTTGATAGGCTGACCTACAAGTGCCAGATCTCCTATCAGGTCAAGCAATTTATGACGGGCAGGTTCATTGGGAAATCTGAGTTCGGTATTATTGAGAATGCCTGCCTTATGACTGTTTATACCGGGTCTGTTAAAGAGCTTTGCTATTCTGTCAAATTCTTCCTGTGAGGCCTCTTTCTCAAGAATGACAATAGCGTTATCGAGATCTCCACCCTTGATGAGCCCCGATTTAAAAAGCGGTTCCAGTTCGTGGAAAAAGACAAAAGTGCGGCACTGGCTGATCTCTTTTTCAAACTGGTCGATGGAATCGATAATGGCATACTGGTTCCCGAGTATCTTTGAATTGTAGTCAATCAACACATTTATGCTGAAATGGTCATCAGGATAGACAATGAGGTCAACCCCGTGTTCCTCATCGGAATATGCAATTTTCTGTTTTATCTGGAAATAATTCCGTTCTTCCTTGAGTTCAACAATTCCGGCTTCCTTTATGGCGTCCACGAATTTTTTCGATGACCCCCCCATAATGGGAGCCTCAGGACCGTTCAGTTCTATAAAAGCGTTATCAATCTTAAGTCCGCTGAGTGCTGCAAGCACATGCTCTATGGTTGAAACGGAGGCCCCGTTGTGGGAAAGTGTTGTACCCCTTGAAGCTTCGGTTACATAATCAGCAAGAGCATCTATTACAGGCTGACCCGGAAGGTCGGTCCTTATGAATTTATAACCAGTGTTGGCCGGAGCCGGTTTAAATGTAATTGTTACATCTATTCCTGTATGGAGCCCTTTACCTGAGAGAGTGGCTTCGCGGGCAAGAGTTCTTTGTTTTTCAGACATCAGTTTTATTTTTTCCGGTACAAAAAAACAAATTTTTTTTCGAACAAAAACTGGGTTATGGTCATGTGTCCACTATTTTTCAATTAAAAAGTTCGAATCATTTGTTTTTTATTTTATCTATTTCCTTTTTTAAAGAATCTGTCAGTGAGCTTATTTCAGGCAGTTTTCTGTAATAAACATATGATTTCATATACTGCCGGTGGTCGATTGCAGGTGAGCCGACAAGTATTACATTTTCTTCCCTGATATCTCCTATTACACCTGCCTGTGCGCCAAGTTTAACGCCATCTGCCACTTTGAGATGACCGGCTATTCCAACCTGACCGCCGAACATGCAGTTACGGCCTATTTTTGTTGAACCGGCTATTCCGGTCTGTCCGGCCATCACGGTATTTTCTCCAATTTCAACGTTGTGGCCTATCTGAACAAGATTGTCAATCTTAACTCCTTTCCTGATTATGGTTGAACCCATTGTAGCCCTGTCGATAGCAACATTGGCTCCGACTTCAACATTATCTTCAAGGACAACATTGCCTATCTGCGGTATTTTCATAAACTGGTTATCGCTCTGTGGTGCAAATCCGAAACCGTCGCTTCCTATGACTGTTCCCGCATGGATAATACAGTTGTTTCCGATGATGCATTCGTGATAGATTTTTGCACCCTGATAAATTATGCAGTTATTCCCTATACTTGTTTTATCACCGATATACACATGAGGATAAATTTTTGATCCGGCACCGATTTTGCAATCTGATCCGATAAATGCATAAGCTCCGATATAGACATTTTCTCCCACTGAAGATCCTTCCTCGATGACAGCTGTAGGATGGATGCCGGTTTTTTCGGGCCGTGCCCTGGCAACGAGAGTAAGGAGTGAGGCAAAAGCCTCGTATGCATTATCAACCCTTATTAGGGTAGCATTCACCTTCTCTGAAGGAACGAAGTTCCTGTTTACAAGAACCACTGATGACTTTGTGGTATAAAGGTAATGCTCATACTTTGGATTAGCCAGGAAAGAGAGGGCTCCCTCCTCTCCTTCTTCAATTTTAGCGATGTTATTCACTCTGATTTCAGGGTTTCCTTCAATTTCGCCGTTCAGAAAGCGCGCAATGGTGTCAGCTGTAAATTCCATAATAAAAAATTTATATGCATTCTTTAGGATAACACAGATAATATCTAGTAACAGGCTCTGTTACCGGAGGGCGGTTAACCATCTCGGATAATTCGCTTATACCTGCTGTTCCTCCCGATTTAAGGAGTATCCTGAGATCATCCTTATCGTATGGTGCGTAAGCAAGGTTCAGGACCTTTCCTGAAAAGACATAATATTCTTCCATACCCGGAGGTATGTCAAGTTTCCGGGCAACACTTTTCCTTAACTTTTTAATTCTTTCTTCAGATACAGGTTTATTCTGGAGTTCTGTTGCAAGCAGATTGCGTCTGAGTAACCTGCAGGAGAGGTCGGCAAGCACCTTGTCGGAACTATCGCACCAGTATTTGGCTGCCACAAGTATATCGGAATCATCGAGTTTTACAAAATGTGAAGCCACAATCCCGGGAGTAAAAAGTCCTTTTCCGGTGAGGTCATCAGGCCCTATTCTGTTACAAAGGAAAAACTTCAGCGAAGGCGTTGAGAAAACCTCAGCGCCAGCCTCTGACAATTCCTTGGCTCTGCGGAGTACATTTGCCAGAAGTGTCTCGGAAGAGATCACTGTTTTATGCATATAAACCTGCCAATACATGAATCGCCTGGCAACAAGCAGTTTTTCAATTGAATAAATACCTTTTTCCTCAATTGCAAGACGGTCTCCCTCAACGTTAAGCATGCTTATGATCCTGTCGCTGCCAACCGAACCTTCAATCACACCGGTATAGAAGCTGTCGCGGTTAAGATAATCGAGTCTGTCCATATCGGCCTGGCCTGCAAGAAGTTCATGAAAGAACCTGCGGTTATATGAACCGGTGAAAATGTCGATCGCCAAAGAGAGCCTTCCTCCGGATTCAATATTAAGCTTCTTCATAAGGAGAAGGGAAAGATCTTCATGGTTGATTCCCTTTATTAATGATTCCTCAAGGGCATGAGAGAAAGGACCATGCCCTGCGTCATGAAGAAGAATAGCTGCAAGTGCCGCCTCCTCTTCCTCAGGGGAAATACTTACACCCTTGTTCTTAAGTGTCCGCAAAGCCATATTCATAAGGTGCATTGCTCCGAGACAATGCTGAAATCGGGTGTGCACTGCCCCCGGGTAAACATAACTGGTGAGTCCAAGCTGCCTTATATTACGCAGACGCTGTAACCAGGGATGCTGTATCAGATCGAAGAGAAATTCTCCGGGTATATCAATAAAACCATAAACCGGATCGTTAATTATTTTTCTTTTATTGATCTTGTAGGTCAATCGAATGGATTTAATCATACAAAAATAGAAATTACTTTATTAATGCCTGCATCAATAAATTCTGATTCATTAAAACAATATCAGACAGCTTATTGAATGATTTTTTCAGTATTATCGTAATCAAAAAGTGGGGAGGAAATAACAAATAAGGTTTCTTTTTCTGCAACAAACGGAATATTTTACGTCTTTAGATAGTCTAAATTAAACCTGGCTTAAAAGAATATACATGAAAATCGAAATCCGTAATCTCAGTATGGTTTACCCAAATGGTAATCAGGCTTTAAAGAACTTAAATATTGATCTTGAGCCCGGGATTTTCGGTTTGCTTGGTCCGAATGGTGCAGGAAAGTCATCGCTTATGAGGATTCTGGTGACCCTGATGAAACCCACTTCGGGAATTGTATTGCTCGACGGGAAAGATATTCAGAAGCATCGTAAGGAGTTAAGAAGCATCCTTGGTTATCTGCCCCAGGATTTCCGCTTTTTCACCTCACTTAAAACATGGGAGTTTCTCGATTATTCTGCTTCCCTGGCAGGTATGAAAAACAGGAAAGAGCGTATAAGGGAAGTTGACAGGATGCTTGATCAGGTAGGATTGCTTGAGGTACGCGACAGGAAAGCCAATAAGCTTTCAGGAGGTATGAAAAGGCGACTTGGAATTGCGCAGGCTCTGATAGGAAATCCCAGACTTATAATTGTAGATGAGCCTACTACCGGGCTTGATCCGGACGAAAGAATCCGGTTCAGAAATATTCTCTCCGGACTAAGCCGAAATGACGTGATCATAATACTATCCACGCACATTGTCGGTGATATATCATCCACCTGTCAGAAAATGGCACTTCTGAACAAGGGTGAAATTGTATTTTCGGGTCCTCCGGAGTCTCTTGTCGGGGAAGCAAAGGGTCATGTATTCAGGCTTAACCTTACAGAATATGAATTTGAAAAGGCAAAGGAAGAATATAACATAATATCCACCCTGCCGGTCGAAACCGGCTGGGAGGTACAGATTGTTGCCGATGCCCCTCCCGACAGAAATGCCGTCCCTATCGAACCTAATATTGAACACGCATACGTGTACTTTATGGAGCATAAGATTCACGCTGATATAAACGTTTAACAGTCTGACAATATGGCTTTTCTGCATAATATTCTCACAGTAGCGCATTATGAGGCTAAAACCCTCAGAAGAAGCTGGTTTTTCAGGCTTTTTTCAATAGTGGCTCTCTTCTTCCTGACGATAATAAATATCGGAATGTTCTCTCCGGCAGGAGGTGATTCATGGGAAGTCATTTCAATACCATCCTCTGTGCCGCTTATAAACCTTTACCTTCTCAATATCGGCCAGGCAATTGTGGTGATCTTCCTGGCTTCAGATTTCCTGAAAAAAGACAAAAAGCTCGACACCAATGAGGTTCTTTATACCAGGTCAATGTCAAATTTTGAATATGTGACCGGAAAGACATGGGGAATTCTCCGACTTTTTCTTTCACTCAACCTGGTAATCCTGCTGATCGGATTAGTGGTAAATATCATTAATAGATCGATGGAGGTAGACATACTGTCATACCTTGAATATATCCTACTTATTTCAGTACCAACTATTGTTTTCAGTCTGGGACTGGCATTTATCCTGATGCTTCTGATACGTAACCAGCCGGTCACCTTTTTTATTCTGTTGGGTTATGCAGCGCTTGACATGTTTTACCTGTGGCACAGGGCAGGTTCTGTATTCGACTTTATGGCTTTCGGGCTGCCTCTTTTCAAATCGGGTATGATTGGCTTTGAGAATCCGGCATCAGTCATTATACATCGGTTGATTTATTTCTTTGCCGGAACAGCTCTGATAATGACTACAATCCTGATGTTTAAAAGGCTTCCTCAATCGAGGATACAGAGAATTGCTGCTTTTGTTATTCTGTGTGTTTCACTGGCAGGAACAGGATTCTCTCTCTTTTATACCCTGGATAACCATTTTAAAAACTCAGCCCTGAAAAGAGAAGTGATTGAAACCAACAGGCAGTTTGAAAAATCACTATTCCCTTCAGTTATAAAATCTGACATCTCCCTGATCCATAAGGGCAGAGTCATTGAAGCTACGGCGGAGTTGATAATAAAAAATGACAACGACACCGGGATTAATGAATATCTTTTTTCCCTGAACCCCGGACTTAAAGTAAGGGCAATAAATAAGAATTCCGGACTACTTTCCTATACCACAGCCGGACATATTATCAAAGCCGAACCGGGAAGAACTTTGCTTCCGGGAGAGTCGGACACTCTAGAGATTTCCTATTCAGGAAAGATTGCTGAATCTTTCTGTTATCCGGATTACAGCGATAACATAAAGGAATACAAATACCGTATACAGATGGTAAATGTCAGAAAGAGACAGGTATTTCTTGAAAGTGATTATTTACTGCTTACGCCTGAGGCTCACTGGTATCCGGTGGCAGGACTTAATTACTACCCCTCCAATCCTGCCAGGATAAAGATTGATTTCTCCCGCTTTTCACTAAAGGCAAAGAGTGAGACAGGGCTCAAGGTTGTATCGCAGGGACTGCCATCGGAATCGGGAGACTTTACGTGTTATGAAGCCGGTTTTCCGCTTACGGGTCTCACGGTGGCCATGGGAAAATATGTTGCAGATACCATAAGGGCAGATTCAGTAATGTTTATATCATGGCATTATCCAGGTAATGATTATTACAAGAAACATTTTGAGGAATTAAAAGATACTCTGCCCAACCTGATTTCGGGATTTATGAAAGATCTTGAGTCAGGCTTCGGAGCACCATATCCTTTTTCTGCACTCACCTTTCTGGAAGTTCCGGTAAATTTCTTTTCGTATTCCAAAAAAAATACCCAGACAAGAGCAGAGGTTCAGCCCTCAATGGTTTTGCTACCTGAGCGGCTTTCGACATTGCAGCAGGCCGGCTTTGAGAAAAGATTCCAAAGGCAGAAAAGGCAGATGGCAAGGAATAACCAGGTAATTACTGATAAAGAACTTAAAGTCAGGATCTTCAATAATTTTATCAGAAGCACTTTTATCAGCGGTCAGAGTTTCAGGATGGTTAATGCAACCCTGGTAAATGAACCAACCCGTTATCTTCTGGGTCCCAGTTTTTATTTCTTCCGGAATAATTTTTACTCAGACCAGTACCCGGTTATCAATTCCGTTTTTGAATCCCATCTTCAGAAGCTTAACACTCCGGCTCCTCCCGGAGGCGGGCCAATGCAGATGAGCGGTAATATTTCAGACAACGACAGGGCGAACCTGATATTAAGAGAGATGAGTTTCCGGGATCTGCTCTCCCGCAATCCTTCATCAGATACCCTGAGGGTTGTACTTACACTGAAGGGGGATTACCTGTTCAATCTTCTGAGGATGCATGCCGGAATAAATGAATTTAATGAATGGTTTAAAAAATATATCAGGGAAAACAGCTTTACAAGGGTAAATATTCTGAAATTCAATGAAGATGTAAAGAGACAATTCGGTTTCGAATTCTATCCCTACCTTGAAGAGTGGTTCACAGGTAAAGGGCAGCCCGGTTATCTTTTTACCGGTCTTGAAGCCAGCCAGGTAGTGGTGAATGAAAGGACCAGATACAATGTTACTTTTATTGCCGGCAATCCTGAATCAGCCGGCGGTTTATTTAACATATCATTTCGCACCGGAGGCGGCTTTGGAGGCCGTGGAGGGGGGCAGGCTATGTTTTCGATGACCTTTCAGGGAGGACGCGGTGGCGGAGGCGGAGGTGGCGGAGGCGGAGGCCGTATGATGCAGATATCCATGCAGGGAAGGGGCATGGAGAGCGCCGATATTTCAAAGATAGTTTACCTGGGGCCCGGTGAAGCCAAAAGAATCGGTATAATCCTTGATAACCAGCCAAGGGCTCTCCAGATCAATACTCTATATTCAATGAATATTCCCGGAGATATTTCAATGACCATTCAGGAAGTGAAGAAAGCATCGCCAGGCTATATCCCTCTGGAGGGCGAAGAGATGCTCAGAAGTATGCCATCATTCTCCGACCCCGGTGAAATAATTGTAGATAATGAAGATCCGGGTTTCATAACTCCGGCAATCTCTTCAACAAATAAACTGAGAAAGCTGCTGGGAGTAAAAAGAAATACAGGTATGATATATCAGTCAGTTAACATGTTTATGGCTCCCGACTACTGGCAACCCGTTGTGCTGTCTTCATATTACGGCAAATATGCACGGTCGGCTGTTTACACAAGGGCCGGCGAAGGTGATAAATACATTATATGGAAAGGTATTATTACAGAACCCGGATATTATGACGTCTATGCATACATTGGAAAGGCCGGTGACCGTATAATGATCAGAGGCGGCGGGCCGATGATGGGCGGAGGGCCAGGCGGAGGCCCGGGAGGCGGCCCAGGCGGAGCACCCGGCGGAGCACCCGGCGGAGCACCGGCAGGGCAGGGTGGCGAAGGCAGAATGCAGGCCCAGAACCCTTATCGTGATATGCATTACAAGGTTTATCATGACGACGGAGTGGAAGAGATAGTACTCGACTGGGAAACTGCAGATCCCGGATGGAACAAATTGGGTACTTTTTATCTGTCGCCCGACACAGTTAAAGTGGAACTAAACAACAAAACCGAAGGAAGAGTGGTAATAGGCGACGCTATCAAATGGGTTATAAAAAAATAATCTCTAATATATTTTCTCTATGAAAACAGTAACAAAAAAATACTGCCTGAAAAGAACAGCATTCCTGAGTGCTTTCCTTTTCATTTCCCTGACACTTCTGCCGCAGAAAGGGTTGACCCTTGAAGAGTCACTGAAAGTAGCTGAATCGAACAGCCCTTCGATGAAAAGAACCAGGCTTAGTCTTATCCGTAGCCAGGAAAACCTGAATGCACAGAATGCAGCCCTCAAATCCAACTTCTCACTTACAATAAATCCTATAGGCTATACCCAGAGCCGTGAATTCAACGATCTTATTTCAAAATGGAACTCACGTAATACTACCGAAAGTTTCGGAACATTCACCGTCTCCCAGCCGATTCTTTTTACCGATGCAAAGGTTTCGCTCGTAAACAGGTTCGGCTATAAAGACTCATACAGTGAATTCACAAACACGACAACAAAAGGCTTCAGCAACAACCTTTCAATCAATCTTGACCAGCCTTTGTTTACATATAACCGTACAAAGATGCAGCTTAAACAGCTTCAGCTGTCGCTGGAGAATGCACAACTGAACTATGCACTGCAACTCCTTTCACTCGAAAAACAGGTAACCCAGGCATTCTACTACGTGTATCAGCAGCAGCAGAGCCTCGAGATTGCAAAACAGGCATATATAAACATGCAGCAAAGCTATGAAATATCGAAAAATAAGGTTGACGCCGGACTCTCCGCAAGAGAGGAAATGTTCCAGGCAGAACTCAACCTTGCTACCACCAAATCGGACTATGAAAATAAACAGGTTGCTTTTGAAAACGCCAAGGATGATTTCAAGGTCCTGATCGGGATGAGCCTTTTTGAAGATTTCAGTGTCCTTCCCAACATAGCAGTAGATACTATACCGATTGATGTTTCCTTTGCAATTGAACACGGACTCAAAAACAGAATGGAGCTGAGACAGAGGGAGATCACGATCGAAAACTCACAGTTCGACCTGATCCAGACAAAAGCCCTGAATGAATTCAAAGGCTCTCTTGGTTTGTCGGTAGGACTCTTCGGGGACAATGAGAAATTTGAAAAGGTTTACGCCAATCCCACCGACAATGAGTCTGTATCCCTCCAGCTTACAATACCCTTATGGGACTGGGGTGAAAAGAAATCAAGAATAAAGGCATCTGAGGCCTCACTTGAATCGAACAAGGTATCTCTCGAAGAAGAGGAAAACAACATAATTCTTGGTATAAGGAAAGTATACCGTAATCTCATTAACCTTCAGAACCAGATCGAGATAACGAAGAAGTCAATAACGAATGCGCAGCTCACATACGATCTTAACCTTGAAAAATACAAGAACGGCGACCTTACCGGCATGGATCTGAATATTTACCAGAACCAGTTGTCGGAGAAGCAGCTTTCCTACACAAACGCCCTGATCTCATACAAACTCGAACTGCTGAACCTTAAAATACAGACATTATATGACTTTGAGAAAAAAGAACCTGTAACACCTGTAATGACAACAGACTATAATTGATTTCCGATAACCACATTTATTCTATAATTATGAAAAAGTATATTTTACCTGTAACAGCCGCTTTGATTATGTTTTTCCCGGCATGCAGAAACCAGGAACAGGGTTTGTCGGCCGATGTCGAGATACCTGTAACCGTTGAGGATATAAGCCTGAAATCGATTGAAGAATATGTAAGTACCACCGGCACTGTTTACCCGAAGGGCGAAATTACCCTGAAATCGAAAATAACGGCGGCCTACTATCTCGAAAAGAACCCCCAGACAGGAAAACTATGGCAGCTTGGTGACAGGATTAAGGCCGGTTCTCTGATAGCCCGCCTGGAAGACAGAGAATTTATACTCTCCATTAAACTGGAAACCAGTGAGCTAAACCTTGAACTTACTGAAAGTGAACTGAAAAAACAGGAATCACTTTATGAGAAAGGTGGTATTACACTCAAGGACCTGAAAACAGCCGGTATAAACTATGAGAATGCAAAAACAACAGTTGAAAATGCACGGCTACAGCTTGAAAAGACACGTATTGTTGCTCCTATCGATGGTGTGATTGTTGAACTTCCATATTATACACAGGGAACACAGGTCGACCAGGGTTCAGTAATAGCCAGAATAATGGATTACCAGACAATGTACATGAACGTCCAGATTCCGGAAAAATATGCCGGTACAGTTAAACCTGAACAAAATGTCAAACTCACTAACTATACTATACCGAATGACACCCTTTACGGCAAGGTTTCCCAGATTTCCCCTGCAATAAATGCCGATACAAGAACTTTCCAGGGAGTGATAACAGTAAATAACCCCGATCTGCTTCTTAGGCCGGGATTGTTTGTGAAGGCCGACATTGTTACAAGGAAGAAAGATTCAGTAATAGTCATTCCCAAAAACATTATCCTTTCACGCCAGAGAGGAAAGACGGTTTTCATAATCGACCGTGGCCTTGCAATGGAAAGAATCATCGAGACTGGTCTTGAGAATCTGACCGAAACTGAAGTAACCAGAGGTCTTAACAGAAATGAACGTATTGTTACCTCAGGTTTTGAGACACTCAGCAACAGGTCGAAGGTAAAAATTGTCAGGTAATACCATGAATAAAATAGCAAGGTTTGCAGTTAACAATCCTGTCACGGTTCTGATGCTTGTGGCGGGTATTGTCCTGTTGGGATTTATTTCCCTGGGCAAGCTCGGAACAGATCTCTTCCCAAATCTGAATAACCCGAAAATATACATAGAACTTAAGGCCGGGGAGAAACCGCCGGAGGAGATAGAAAAGAATTTTGTTGACCAGATTGAGTCTCTGGCCATGAGGCAGAACGGAGTTGTTAACGTATCATCATCCACTACCACCGGTAAGGCATCCATAACAGTTGAATATGACTGGAAAAAGGATATGGATGAGGCTTTCCTCGACCTGCAGAAAGAACTCAATTCATTTGCCCAGAATTCCACCATTGAGGATTTTACAATAACCCAATACGATCCTAATTCAGCACCAGTAATGGTAGTCGGGCTGAAAAATGAGCGTATCACCAATATGGATGAGCTGAGAAAAGTAGCAGAAAACTACATCAGGAACGAACTTATCCGTATTGACGGTGTGGCAGATGTCAAACTCTCAGGAACAGAAGAAAGCGAAGTGGTGATCCAGACCAGCAAGTATATTCTTGAATCGTACGGCATCACTTCCGACGCAATAGCCTCCCAGATAAGCAATTATAACCGCAACGTCTCCGGAGGATCTATTGTGGAAATGGGAACCAAGTATGTGGTAAAAGGAGTAAGCGTGCTCAGGGACATTTCCGACCTCAGTAATATCATTGTAGGATTCAAACAGGCTACTTCAACCACCTCAGGAACGCAAACGGGGCAGACATCTTCAAGAGTACCTGTATATCTGAAGGATATTGCAAATATATATTATGCCAACAAGGAACCTGAAAACATTGTAACAATAGACGGGGAGAGATGCATCGGACTTTCAATTTATAAGGAACCCAAATACAACACGGTTGAAGCCGTGAAAAAGCTTAAGAATGAATTTGCAAATCTCGCAAAAGCTCTTCCTGGATATGAGTTTATTTATGTTCAGGATCAGGGTACTTATATAAGCAGTGCAATATCTGAAGTCCGTAATACAGCTCTGTTGGGTATCCTTCTTGCCGTAATAATAATATATGTATTTCTGAGGCGGATAGGTTCCACCCTGGTTATAAGCCTGGCAATACCAATATCGATCATTGCCACTTTTAACCTTATGTACTTCAATCATCTGACAATCAATATAATGACACTGGGAGGGCTTGCCCTTGGAGCAGGGATGCTGGTTGATAATGCAATAGTGGTTCTTGAAAACATTTCGAGGAACCGTGAGGAAGGGGTGCCGTTTATTGATTCTGTTATAACCGGAACCGGACAGGTTGGCGGTGCAATAACAGCATCCACAATTACCACTATCGTGGTCTTCCTGCCTATTGTATACCTGCACGGTGCATCGGGCGAACTGTTCAAAGACCAGGCGCTCACAGTAGCATTCTCCCTTCTGTCATCGCTTTTTGTTGCCCTGCTTGTAATACCCATGCTTGTTTCTTCCCTTTTCGGGGAGAAAAAACGGGCAAGAAATCTTGTCTCTGCCGTGAGGTTCGGCTGGTACAGCCAAGTGCTTTCCGGAATTCTGGAACGGAAGACTCTGATTGTCATCCTTGCATTTGTCATTATGAGTGCCACTGCATTCCTTATTCCGAAACTCGGAAGTGAATTTATGCCCCGGGCCGAATCATCAGAATTCACGGTTGAAATAAAACTTCCCGAAGGAACCAGTCTGGCAAGAACCGCTTCCACCGTTCAGATGACAGAAAATATTATCAGGGAAATTCTTGACGGAAAAATCAAAACAATTTTTTCTCAAGCAGGTATTACAGGAACCTCTGCATATTCCCAGGCAGGAGTTAATGAAGGAGAGAATCAGGCCAGCATAAAAGTCATCCTCGACGAAAAGTATACCTCACAAACTGACGAGGCGATAAGGCTGATAGAAAGTTTCGTCAAAAATATTCCGGATGTTGAAGTTACCTTCTCAAGAGAGGAGACAGCACTTCAGACTTCACTCGGAACAACCGGTTCCCCTTTTGCCCTTGAAATATCCGGAACCTATTATGGTGAGATCGAAAAGATACTGAATCAGTCGAAAACAATACTGGAAAAAAACCCGGCACTTTATAATTTCACCACCTCGCTCGATGAAGGGACACCTGAGGTTGAAGTGACCATTGACAGGTTCAGGACAAGTTATTACAACGTCTCTGTTGAAAATGTTGTAAACCAGGTTAAAAGCTACCTCTCGGGTGCACAGGCCGGAACCTTTGAAAAAGAAGGCGAAATTAAGGATATAACGGTAAAACTGGAAGAAATAAGCCTTAACCAGCTGAAAGATCTGATGATTACCGCTGGTTCAGTCAAGGTTCCCTTAAGCGAAATCTCATCTGTCAGAATAGTTACAAGCCCCAGGGAAATAACCCGCCATAATCAGTCGAGAACAGCTTACCTTTATGCAATGGTTAAAAAGGATGTTCCGTTCGATAAGGTTATAAAGGATGCCCGTGAAGCCCTTAAAGAGATAAGTCTGCCTCCCGATTACAGGATCAGTTTCACGGGTGAGGAAATGAAACGCAAGGAATCGATGGAGAACCTTTCATTTGCTCTTGTTCTTGCTGTGGTACTGGTTTTCATGGTTCTCGCGGCACAATTTGAATCGCTGATTCAGCCTTTTGTAATAATGCTGACTATACCACTTGCAGGTGCAGGTTCAGTTCTTACTTTCCTTATTCTTGGCAGATCGCTGAATATGATGGCTTATATAGGTATAATAATGCTTGGAGGCATTGCCGTCAATAATGCAATAATTCTTATTGACCGTATTAATCAGCTCAGGGAGGGCGGACTTGGCAAGAGGGATGCAATTATAACTGCCGGCACTCAAAGGATAAGACCTATAATAATGACCAGCCTCACCACCATCCTTGCTCTTCTGCCGCTTACCCTGGGATTCGGCGAGAGCGCCTCTCTGAGATCCCCGATGGCAATTGCAGTCATAGGCGGTCTGGTCACTTCAACCTTACTTACCCTCGTTGTAATACCCTGCTTTTACTGGATGGTTGACAGTGCAGGTTCATTTCTTACCGGAAAAAAGGCAGAAGCTTAATCACAGGAAAAACAATGGATTTCATCATTAAAAGAAAGGTCCTTATCAGTATGCTCTTCCTGGGATTGTCAATCCTGGGATATATTTCATACAAGCGGCTCCCTGTGGAGCTTTTTCCCAACGCTGAACTGCCCAACCTGATTGTACAGGTAACAACTCCGCTGGAGATGGACCCTTCCTACATTGAGAGCCAGGCAGTGGTACCACTTGAGGGGGTGATAGGTACTCTTGAAGGAGTGGAAAAGATAGAATCAAATATCTCCTCACGCAACGGAACCATAGTGACATATCTTTCCCAGAAAGCTGATCTCAAGTACACCAATCTTAAGCTGCAGGAGAAGATAGACCTCATAAGAAGTTCAATACCCGAAGAGTTCGTAATAAATGTGATAAGGGTGGATCTCGAGGAGCTTACGGGACAGTTCATGGAACTGCAGGTAAGAGGAGAGGGTGGTATAGACAGGATAAGAAATATTGCCGACCGCGATATCAGGCCGGAATTGGAAAATCTCGACGGTATTGCAGGAGTGGAGGTATTCGGCGGACAGGAAAACTCCATTGAAGTAAGGCTGAATGAAAGAGCCTGCAAGGCTTATGGTATTACAATGAACCAGGTACGGAACCTGCTTAATAACAATTCCGGTAATAAAATATTTACTGGCCGTGTAACCGACGGTTCACATAAGTACTTCGTAAACATAACATCGGAATATACAGATGTTTCAGAGATCGGAAATATTACGGTCAGGCAGGAAGGTCCGGTACTTCTGAAAGATATCGCCGAAATATTTTTCGGGGTAAAGGAACAGACCTCCTTCAGCAGGATAAACGGTCTCGATGCCGTTACCATCACCCTTGTGAACGACAACCAGGCAAATATTATTGACCTTGCCCGAAGGACAAGAGCACTGGTGCGTTCATTAAATGACAGACTGAAGCCTCTTGGTGTCGAAACAGTTATTCAGAACGACACTACCGAGGTTATGGAGAGGAATATTAATCAGATTATAAATCTCGCCCTCACCGGAGGTATTCTGGCAGTGATAGTCCTCTGGTTCTTCCTGCGTAACATCCGGCTGGTTACTGTGATTGCCTTGTCAATACCGGTATCGGTTTACACTGCATTTAATTTCTTTTACGGAGCCGGAATATCTATAAACAGCCTCACCCTGGTGGGCATGGCGCTTGCCATAGGAATGCTGGTCGACAATTCCGTGGTTGTTCTTGAGAATATCTATCGTCTGTCGGGACAGGGAATGAAAGCGGAGGAAGCCGTAAAAAACGGCACTCTTGAAGTGCTGAAAGCGGTTATTGCAGCCACGCTGACAACCATTACCGTATTTCTGCCGTTTGTTTTTTCTTCTGACTTTATGATAAAGATGATCGGAAAAAATATCGGGGTTTCGATCATCTCAACCCTTACTGTCTCGCTGCTGGCAGCCCTGATGCTTATCCCGATGGCCACTTATTACATCCTGAAAGGAAAAACCGGCAGCAGATCGGATGTCTTCAAGAGACTTTCAATACATAACAGGCTCGTGCAGGCTTACCACCTTGTTCTGAAAGAGAGTATGAGAAGACCGGCCTCAACCATTATAGGTACACTTGTCGTCTTCTTCTCTGCCCTGCTTATAAGCCTGACCCTCAGTATAAGTTCAACACGTGAAGTCCAGACACCTGATTTCAGATTGTCGGTGCAGATGCCGGCAGGTTCAACACTCGATAAAACAGATGCGGTAGTGGCAGAAATTGAATCGAGGTTGTCTTCTCTTCCCGAAAAAGGGGATATAATAAGCCGTATCGAGGAGGAACAGGCTTCAGTAACCATTTCTCTTGCTGAGGACTGGAATAAAAAGAGCAAAAGAAGCCTTCCTGAAATTAAAAATGACATAAATGAAAAAGTCAGAAACATCACCGGTGCTGAGATATCGCTTAATGATGTATCATCGGGTGGCGGCAGCGGAACAATAAACCCCGGGGCAGGATTCATGAATCTGCTTGGTGTCGGAACACAGACTGAAAGTATTATCATAAAGGGTGAAGATCCACCGAAAATGAAGATTGTCGCTGATGATATTAAATCATATCTCGATGAACTCTCTTTCATCCGGAGTTCATCCGTAAACGTCCAGGATAACAGACCTGAAGTCCAGCTTAACTTCGACATGGATTATATCAACCGCAACGGACTTACCTTAGGCAATATTACCTCCGCCCTTGGCACATTCGGCAGAGAGTATACATCCGGTGCAACTTTCAGACAGGGAACTGAGAGTTACGATATTATTATTAAGTATGCTGATGAAACAGGAGCAGAAAAAAAGGCTGCCGACAAGACCCTCGATGATCTTAAAAGACTGGAAGTTTCAGGCACCGGCGGTTCTGTTATGGAACTCCAGGAACTTGCCGGTATTGTATTCTCAACCGGCCAGGGAAACATACACAGGGAAAACCAGGAAAAGAGGATAACAGTAACATACAGTTTTACAGAGGAGATAATAAACTCCAAAACACTTCTTGAAGGAGCCAGGGCAGAGATCGAATCAATTGTTGCCGGGCTTAATATTCCTTCAGGCATTGCGGTCGAAGTGGTACATGAGGAAAATGAACTGAGAGAGTTTTATATACTGATTGGCATTGCATTTATTCTTATTTACATGATTCTGGCAGCAGTATTTGAATCACTTGCCGTACCTTTCGTGCTGCTGTTCAGTATACCGCTTGCAGCCATGGGGAGCCTGATAGCTCTGATTCTTACTGATAATTCGCTGCTTAACGCCAATACCCTTACCGGTTTTCTTATTCTTCTTGGAATTGTAGTAAATAACGGGATAATCCTTCTCGATTACACCAAAATACTGAGGAAGAGGGGATACCGGAGATCGAGGGCAATAATGATGGCAGGAGTGGCGCGCATAAGACCTGTTATGATTACTGCCATAACAACCATACTTGCACTCTTCCCTCTTGCAATGGGACAGGCAGAATACGTATCGGTAATCGGAGCTTCGTTTGCGATAACGGTAATCGGAGGCCTTTCGCTCAGTACCCTTCTTACACTGATTTTTATACCCACATTCTATTCAGGTCTTGAAAATGCTCTTGAATGGTTCAGGTCGCTTAAGCCTGTTACAAGGATCTTTCAGCTTGCCCTTATGGCATTACTTATTACACTTGTATTTAAGTACATCGATAATTTTATCTGGAAGCTTATTACAATCATTCTATCAGTAATTGTTGTACCGGCAGGAACCTGGTTTATAATGAACAGCCTGAGAAAAGCAAAGGGATCCATAATTCCCGAAGGTGAAGAACTTAACATAAAGGTTCAGAGCCTGGTGAAAATTTATGACAGGGAGAACCGCTGGCTGAGGGAATGGAGGGCAGGTGCACTGATAAGGAAAAAACTTGGCCTTGACAGGGAAATAAAAAGTATCCGCGATATGGATAATATTCCCTGGCAGCTGCCACTGTTCGCTTTTCTTATTTATTTCACATATTTCTATCTTACAAAGGGATTCTGGGTTTTCCTCTTCAGTATTATAGTCTGGTTTTACCTCTTTGCCTTGTGGAGCCAGTTCAGACAGCTTCTGAACTCAAAGGCTCAGATCACCGGAAATAAGTGGTTGAAAAAGTCCTCAGCGATTCTTGATTTTGCCTTTACATGGCTTGTCCCTCTTTTCAACCTGGTATTTTTCCAGCTTTCATGGGATAATATTGTATTGGTTATCCTGCTGGGTGTGGTATGGTATACAGGCCTGTTTATTTACCGGACAGGTATTAAACTTACCCGTGAGAATATAGATATCTACAGGCTTCAGGGAAAATTCAGGGATACAAGAAAGACTATTTACAAGATTGTAGCTTCTGTTCCCCTGATTGGAAGGAAGAAGAAGCCTTTCAAAGCCCTTAAATGCGTCTCTCTCGAGATCGGGAGCGGCATGTTCGGCCTGCTCGGACCAAATGGCGCCGGTAAAACAACCCTCATGAGAATTATATGCGGTATTCTTGAACAGAGTTACGGCAAGGTGTGGATAAACGGCATTGATACCGGCAGGAAGAGGGAGGAGTTGCAGGGACTAATCGGTTACCTCCCGCAGGAATTCGGCACCTATGAAAATATGACAGCCTATGAGTACCTGCACTACCAGGCAATGCTGAAAAACATTATCGATGATAAAATAAGGGAGGAACGTGTTTCATATGTCCTTAATGCTGTGCACATGGCTGAAAGGCAACACGAAAAAATCAGTTCCTATTCTGGCGGAATGAAACAGAGGATAGGCATTGCACAGATCCTGCTGCACCTGCCACGGATCCTTGTGGTTGATGAACCAACGGCAGGTCTCGATCCGAGGGAGAGAATAAGATTCCGTAACCTGCTTGTTGAACTTGCCCGCGAAAGGGTGGTAATTTTCTCCACGCATATCATAGAAGACATCTCCAGTTCCTGTAACAAAGTGGCTGTCCTCGACAAAGGCTACCTTAAATACCTGGGCCGGCCAAGCGATATGGCAGCTGAAGCTGAGGGTCATGTGTGGCAGGTAATATTGCCTGCAAAAGATTTTCCGGCTTTTGTGAAGGAAAACCTGGTTGTTCATCACATGTCGGAAGGCCAGTCGGTAAGAGTAAGGTGTATCTCAGCCGGGAAACCTCATGAAGATGCTATACCTGTAACACCAAATCTTGAGGATGCCTACCTCTGGCTGCTAAGGAAAAAAAATAACGGTGAAAACCCGCTGAATTACATAAACGGACAGAAATGAAAAAATACCTTATACTGATCTGGAAAATAATTTACTTCAACCTGAAAATAATATTTGCAGGAAAGTTTTTCTGGTTTCTGATCGGATCGGCCGGTTTTTTTGCCGGGCTGTCGGTCATAAATGTCCTCTCAAACGACATTACAAGAATCAGCGATTTATACGGAATTCTTCTTTTTTCAGGCATACTGCTGGTCTTTTATCCTTCTGTTTTCGGAATTCAGAACGATCAGGATGCACGCACAATTGAAATACTTTTCGGGATTCCTAACTACAGGTATAAAGTGTGGCTTGTAAGACTTTTAATGATTTTTGTTATTGCCTTTCTGATTATTCTTTTTTACACATTCCTGTCGAACCTCCTAATTACAAAGTTCAGGATAGCAGGTATGACGGCTCAGGTAATGGTACCTGTTCTGTTCCTCGGAATGCTGGCATTCATGCTATCGACTGTTATACGGAACGGCAACGGCACAGCAGTTGTAATGATTATTTTCGGGATTTTCTTCCTTATACTGAGTGATAACCTGTCGCGAAGCCAGTGGAATGTATTTCTGAATCCTTTCGATGTGCCGAGGGATATGAACGAGACCGCATGGCGGCTTACAATAATAAAAAACAGGATAATACTTGTTACGGGCACTCTGCTTTTTCTCCTGGCCGGTCTTTACAATCTCCAGAAAAGGGAAAAATTCATATAACAGGAGTTCAGCAGGTCATTAGTCTCAACGGTTTCAAAATCTTGTAATTTTGAAACCGTTCCCTTAACTTCGTATCATAACCGGTATTTAAAAAATCCACCATGGAAAACCAGACGAAGTCAGAAAACCTTTTGCCGGGACGTATTGCCTCTGTGGATTTCTTCAGAGGCTTCACAATGTTTCTGCTGGCCGGAGAATCAACCAGGCTTTATTCTCTACTGCTTGAAAACAATAATGCGGTGTTGCACTTTTTAGGTAACCAGTTACATCATCATCAATGGCACGGTCTTCATTTCTGGGACCTTATCCAGCCCTTTTTTATGTTTATAGTGGGTGTTGCCATACCTTTTGCTGCAGCAAACAGGATGAAAAAAGGTGAGGCATGGAATCAGATAACCCGCCATGCCGTTATCAGGTCGCTGACTCTTCTTTTTCTAGGCTGGGCGCTTTATTTCACCGCGGCAGGAAAACTGGTGTTCCGGTTCCAGAATGTACTGGCTCAACTGTCGGTAACATATCTTGTTGCATTTCTTATAATGAACAGGAGCTACAGGTTTCAACTGGTTTTCACCCTTGTAATCCTGCTTCTTATTGATCTTGCCTACAGATTCTTTCCAGTTGAAGGCTATAACAATCCCTGGGTAAATTATCAGAATCTGGGCGCCTGGTTTAACAGTATTATTGAAGGTACGGCAAAAACAAGTGAATGGGCCACACTCAACTTTGTTTCCACTACCGCCCATACTGTCTGGGGTATGATGTGCGGCAAACTGCTTATGAGCAGCAGAACATCAGCCGATAAAATTAAAATTCTCGTTATGGCCGGCCTTTCGGCTCTGGTTGCCGGCTACGCCCTCGACATTCTTAATATAACCCCTATCATAAAGAAGATTGCCACAGTATCGTTTGTTCTGGCAAGCGGAGGATTCACAATTCTTGTTCTCTGCCTGTGCTACTGGCTGATAGATGTCAAGGGACTTTTATCACGGTTCTCAAAGTTCTTCATTATTGTCGGAATGAACTCAATCTTTATCTACATGTTCTTCGAACTGGGTTTTACCAGAATAATAAGCAACAGGATTGTGAATCCCTTCTCAAAGCTTCTTTTCTCATGGAGCGGTGAGACGATGACCGCCATTATAACCAGCCTGGGGGCCTGGGCTATACTTTGGTACATCTGTTACTGGCTGTATAAAAACAGGGTCTTTGTGAAAATATAGTTCATCTATCCTTCGAACGGGTGATCCCTGCTGAAGTCGGGCAGGTAATTAAGATGGCTGTCAGGATCCTGGATAAATATTTTTCTGAAGCCTTTGCTGTAGGCTGCTGACACTACCCGGTTGTACTCTTCAGTTCCGATGAGCCTGTTAAGGGGGGGCATTGTGTTAACCTCATCAGTAGGATGATACTGCGACATGAGAGAAAGGGTAATTCCAGGTGACAATTCTCCGGCGATACTTTCCAGAACTTTTATGCTTTCCTCAGGATGGCCAGGCATTACCAGGTGTCTTACAATCATGCCACTCAGTGCATTTCCTTCCAGATCTGTATGCAATACCGAGCCCTTCTGGTAATACATCTCCTTAATGGCGGCCAATGCCACGCACGGATAGGAAGCAGCATCTGACCACCGTGAAGCAAGTCCGGAGGTAACATATTTATAATCTGGCAGATATACATCAATATAACTTTCAAGCTCCCTTATGGTTCCGGCTTTATCGAAACCGTTTGTATTGTAGACTGTCACAGGGTTGTATCCTCTTTCCCTGAGACCCCTGATGACTGCCATTACCTGAGGGACCACATGTGACGGTGAGACAAAGCCGACTGCTTTTATCCCCTGATCAAGAATAGCTGTAATGGAATCAAGGCAGCTTTCAAAGCTGACCGGATCCATTTTCATTGCTGCCTCCTTCCGGCTTATTTCATGATTCTGGCAAAAACGGCAACGCATATTGCACCCGGCAAAAAAAATGTTGCAGATACCTTTTTCACCACTTACCGGAGGTTCCTCACCCCGGTGAATGCAAACCGAAGCAATATTCATACCCGCATCGGCACCGCAATATCCTGGTGGCCCGGTGAATCTGTTTATTCCGCATTCCCTCGGACATAACCTGCATCCTGAAAGCATCCTGATCTCACTTTCCGAGTAAATATCCCATTCTGTCAGACGCCCGTGCACGGTATCGAAGATTAATGTTTAAACCGCAAATTAATACAATAAATATGAAAATATATTTCCCGGGCAGTCAGGTTAACCGTGCACCATTTTTTATTCATATTGACCCTGATCTGAAAATATACCATTTATGTCAAAAACAAACTCCTCTATTGAAGCATCTGTTTTAATTCAGGTAATAATGCCGGAAGGGGAATGTTTTGATATTTTAAAAACATTTATTATCTTTGCCAGCGATTTGTGGCGAAAACTGGCACATGGGGGACAGAAGTCCCCCGTTTTGTTATCGTAATTTCAATGACAGAGAGTTCAAAAATAGAAAATCTTGTAAGGGAATATATCAAAGGGACTGATATATTTCTCGTTGAGGTTAAGGTCAGCCGCAACAATGAGATAACCGTGTATGTGGATACACAGAAAGGAATTACGGTGGATGAATGTGCCGGACTGAATATTTTCCTTGAAAAGAACCTTAACCGGGAGGATGAAGACTTCAGCCTGCAGGTGTCATCACCCGGCATAGGCCACCCTTTCAGGGTAAAGGAACAGTATTTGAAATGTGAAGGCAGAACCGTTGCAGTTACACTGAAAGACGGGAAAAAGCACGAGGGCATTCTCAGAAATGTTTCAGAAGAGAGTCTTATGCTTGAAACCGCCGGGCAAAGGAAAGGCAGAACCAGACAAGGTAAAAGTGAAGATCAACTTCTCACAATTGATTTTGAAGATATAAAAACAGCAAAAGAAATAATAATATTCAGGTGAAACTTGGAGGTATTTTAAGATGGAAAATCTCAATTTGACAGACACCTTTTCGGAATTCAAGGAGTTGAAGAATATCGACCGTCCGACAATGATGAGTGTTCTTGAGGACGTTTTCAGGAGTATTCTGATCAAGAAATACGGATCGGCTGATAATTTCGATATTATAGTAAATATTGACAAGGGTGATTTTGAAATCTGGCGAAACAGGGTTGTTGTGGCAGATGAGGAATTTACTGATTCCAATACCCAGATACCACTCTCGGAAGCAAAAAAGATCGACTCTGACTACGAAATCGGCGAGGAAGTATCGGATGAGGTAAGGTTCCAGGATTTCGGCAGAAGAGCCATACTCTCTCTGCGGCAAAACCTTACTGCCAGGATACTTGACCTTGAAAAGAACAATATTTACGCAAAATACAAGGACAGAATCGGGGAAATAGTTACCGGAGAGGTTTACCAGGTATGGAAAAGAGAGATTCTGGTACTTGACGATGACGGTAATGAGCTTATCCTTCCCAAGAGTGAGCAGATACCGACAGATCATTTCAGAAAAGGCGATACCATCCGGGCAGTGGTTATCAAGGTGGAAATGAGGAACAACACTCCGTTTATTATTCTCAGCCGCACCTCACCGGTCTTCCTTGAAAGACTCTTTGAACTTGAAGTTCCCGAAATCTTTGACGGGCTGATTACAATTAAAAAAATCGTTAGGGTTCCGGGCGAAAGGGCCAAGGTGGCTGTTGAATCATACGACGAACGCATCGATCCGGTTGGCGCCTGTGTCGGTATGAAAGGCTCAAGAATACACGGTATTGTAAGGGAACTCAGAAACGAAAATATTGATGTAATAAACTATACAAACAATACACAGCTGTTTATTCAGAGAGCTCTCAGTCCGGCCAAAATAACATCAATAAAGATAAACGAGGAAACAAAGAAAGCCGAAATATTTCTTAAACCCAACGAAGTCTCACTGGCTATCGGTAAAGGCGGACTTAATATAAAACTCGCCAGCCAGCTTACAGGTTACGAGATTGATGTTTACAGAGAACCGGGAGGAGAGGATGAGGAAGACGTGAACCTTGAGGAATTCTCAGATGAAATTGATGAGTGGATAATCGAAGAGCTTAAGTCGATCGGATGTGATACTGCCAGGAGTGTTCTGAACCTTTCGGTAAGTGACCTTGTGAAAAGAACAGATCTCGAAGAAGAAACAGTTAAGGAGGTTATGAATATTTTAAGAGCAGAATTCGAATAACTGATATATTCACCGGTTTTAACGATCCTTTATAAAGGGCATTAAGAATAGACGGAGGTTTTTTATGAGCGATGATGTTAAGGTAACGAGGTTAAGCAAGGCGGCCCGAGAATTTAATGTAGGTATCTCCACCATTGTGGAATTCCTGCACAAGAAGGGATTTAATCTTGATTCAAACCCGAATACCAAGATTCCTCCTGAAGCTTATGCTCTTCTTGTAAAGGAATACAGCAAGGATCTGAATGCTAAAAAGGAATCTGAGAAGCTCCTGCTTAAAGAACTTCACAGAAAGAAGGAGACCGTTACTATTGAAGACATAAATGTCAAACCACAACCGGATGAAACTGAGGCTGATAATGAGATCCTTATAAAGGATGTAACCGGTGTGACAAAAGCAGATATCAAGCCGGAACCTCCCAGGCCTGCAGTTAAGATTCTCGGCAAAATAGATCTCGAAAAACCAGCAGAAAAAGGTGCTCCCCCGGCTGAAGAGAAGGCCTCTAAAAAAGAGGTAACTCCCTCTGAAGAAAAGAAACCGGAGAAAAAAGTAAAAGAGCCGAAAGAAGAACCGGTATCCTCTGCTGCTAAAAAAGAAAAAGAATCAGAAAGTAAAGAAAAACCTGCTGAAAAGGTAATTCCTGAAACTGAAAAGATACCTGTAACAGAAAAAGTTGCTGAACCCGCCGTAAAAGAGGTTAAGGAACCTGTGAGAGCAAAAGACAAAGGTGCAGAAGAACCTGTTACAGAGAAAACGGTCATTCCGGCTGAGGAAGAGAAACCTGCGGCCGAGACTGCCGAACTTTTCAAACTCAACGCCGATATAAAGCTGTCGGGCCCGACCGTGGTTGGCAAAATTAACCTTCCGGTTGAAGATAAAAAGAAACATCAGCCGGTTAAGGTCGATTATGAAGAAGAGGGAAAACACAGGAAAAAAAGAAAACGTATTCCAAAGGAAAAAGAAATTGTCCCGCTTAAGCCGGGTATAGCTGAGAAGAAGGAAAGAACGAAGTTCCCTGTTAAGAAAAGGCCTGTGAGGGCAGAGGTGGATGAGGATGAAGTACAGAAACAGATAAAGGAAACACTGGCCAGACTCACCTCAAAAGGCAAATCAAAAGGTGTAAAATACCGCCGCGAGAAACGTGAAGCAATAAGTCAGAAACTTAAGGAACAATCAGAACTCCAGGAACTTGAAAAGAATATTCTTAAAGTAACCGAGTTTGTATCGGCCAATGAACTGGCTGCAATGATGAACGTACCCGTTACCGACATCATCTCAACCTGCATGAACCTTGGTCTGTTTGTTTCAATAAACCAGAGGCTGGATGCCGAGACAATGGCAATCGTTGCCGATGAGTTCGGGTATAAAGTGGAGTTTATCAGTGCAGAACTGCTTGAAAACGTTGAGGAAGACGAAGACAACCCTGAAGATCTGAAACCGCGTCCTCCCATTGTTACCGTAATGGGACATGTCGATCATGGTAAAACAAAACTTCTTGATCACATCAGGAATACGAATGTGATTGCCGGAGAAGCCGGAGGAATAACACAGCATATAGGTGCATACAGCGTAACGCTTGAAAACGGAAAACAGATTACTTTTCTCGATACTCCCGGTCATGAAGCATTTACTGCCATGAGGGCCAGGGGTGCCCAGATTACTGATATCGCAATTATTGTTGTTGCGGCTGACGACGGCGTAATGCCGCAGACAGTCGAAGCAATAAACCACGCTTCAGCAGCAGGAGTACCTATCATTTTTGCAATTAACAAGATTGATAAACCGACTGCCAATCCCGACAGGATAAAGGAAGAACTTGCAAAAATGAATTATCTGGTTGAAGACTGGGGCGGCAAATACCAGTCGCAGGAAATATCCGCAAAAACAGGTCTGAATGTGGATATCCTTCTTGAGAAAGTTCTTCTGGAAGCAGAACTGCTTGAACTGAAGGCTAACCCTGACAAACCTGCACAGGGAACCGTTATCGAATCTTCACTCGACAAGGGGCGTGGTTATACTGCAACAGTACTTGTAAAAACAGGTACTCTTAGAACCGGAGATATTCTTCTTGCAGGAAGTTATTACGGCCATATAAAAGCTCTTTACAATGAAAGAGGCATCAGGATTAATGAAGCCGGCCCTTCTTCTCCGGCGCTGATACTGGGGCTTAACGGAGCACCGCAGGCAGGAGATAAATTCAACGTAATGGAAAGCGACCGTGAGGCAAAAGAGATTGCAACAAAACGTGCACAGCTCCAGAGAGAACAGGAACTCAGAACCCAGAAACATATTACCCTGGATGAAATAGGAAGAAGAATTGCCATCGGTAACTTCCAGGAGCTGAATGTTATCGTCAAGGGTGATGTGGACGGTTCTGTTGAGGCCCTCAGCGATTCTCTTATAAAACTTTCCACAGAACAGATTCAACTTAATATCATTCATAAGGCAGTAGGACAGATATCCGAATCTGATGTGCTTCTCGCAGCAGCCTCAAATGCGGTTATTGTAGGTTTCCAGGTCAGACCTTCAATGAATGCACGTAAACTTGCCGAAAAAGAACAGATTGATATAAGGCTCTATTCAATTATCTACGATGCAATTGAAGAGATTAAGGCTGCAATGGAAGGTATGCTTATGCCTGAGATAAAGGAAGAAATCGTTGCAACCCTCGAGATCAGAGAGGTATTTAAAATTAGCAAAGTAGGTACGGTGGCAGGATGCATAGTCAGGGAAGGGAAGATATCAAGGACCTCTAAAGTGCGGGTGATAAGAGACGGTATTGTAATCTATACCGGGGAACTCGGCTCCCTGAAAAGATTCAAGGATGACGTGAAAGAGGTTACCAGTGGACTTGAATGCGGGCTCAACATACAAAACTTCAACGACATCAAACAGGGCGACATCATAGAAGCCTACCAGCAGGTTGAGGTAAAAAAGACCTTATAACTGCCGGAATAATTACAGTTAATATAAGAAAAGGGACCTTAGGTTCAGGCTCCCAGAAGAGATTTGTAAGCTTCCGGAGTAAGAAGCTGATCGAGTTCTGACTGATCCTGTATCCTTACTTTTACCATCCAGCCCTTACCATAAGGATCTTTGTTTATTACGTCAGGAGTTGTCTCAATATCGCCGTTCATTTCAAGAATCTCACCGCTTACAGGCATGAACATGTCTGAAACGGTTTTTACTGCTTCAATAGTTCCGAACACTTCACCCATTGCCAGGGTCTCTCCTACTGTCTGAATTTCCACAAAGACAATATCACCCAGTTCACTTTGTGCAAAATCGGTAATACCGACATAACCGGTTTCACCTTCAACCCTGATCCATTCATGATCTTTCGTATACTTTAAATTTCCGGGAACATTCATATCATTAGCTTTTTCAGATTAAACTTTTACCGAACTGTCTGTCAAAAATAAACAATTCTCAGATAAAATAAACAGGAATTTGTAATAACAGGTTTTCTTATCAGAGGCATCCGGAAGTACTGGCAGGATTACTGCACAAGGGTAAATCTCAGGCTGAAGCCGAAATTGGTATTTGAAGTGGGGAAAGTGCTTGCGACGAAGGGGTTATTCATGGTATGATCTGCAAAAACCTGCAGGTTAAACCGGTCGCTCAGTACGTAATCTGCACTGGTGCCTATTGTTATCACCTTGGAACCCACAACAGGTTGATTGACATTTTCCACTATCTTCCGGGCCATTGTTTTATTATCCCTTACCGACAGGTCAAATCTGACATTAAGATCGCTTTTCAGTGTTTTCTGCCGGCCGGCAGATTTTACAACAATCTGCACTTCGTCGAATCTGTATCCGGCTCCGACAACGATCTCGCTGCTTCTGGCATCTGCTATCTGATTGCTTGTAAGGTTAAGTGATACGGTTCTTGATTTTCTCAGTTCAACCCGTGTTGTAAGGCTGTTTTTCCAGTTCATGTCCACATTGATAAGAGGGCTGAACTGTTCGTTTATGGTTACCACATTAATTTCATATTTTGAAATGAAATTGCCCTGCAGATCTCTGTCATAATTCAATCCCCCGGGATCGGTTTTATATTTCAGGTTTGTTGTAAAGGAATTAACTGAGAAGGTGCTTCTGTACTGGTGTGAGATATTGATTGACCTGAATACTGACTGAACAAATGCAAAACGTGAGAGGCCGTCGAAATTGATTCTCCAGTTGGGCATCATTTTCCAGGCAGAGGGGAAGGTTTCGAGGGATACCTTTTCGGGATCGGTTTTTGTATAGGCTGCAAGGAATGCAGGTATAAGTACCTCTCTTGAGGTACGTCCGTAGCCGCTTTTATAGGGACCGGGAAGCGGGTTACCGGTTACAGGATCCACATCGGGGTTGTATCCCGGGTCAACCTCCATCCTTTCTTCTGCTCTTCTGCGTGAAATTATTTCGGTATAATTTCTGAAGGCCTCATATGTGGGGGATGTGTAATTATTCTTTCTGTTAATTTTTTCGAATGCCGTACCCCACGACAGGATGGAAATGGTAAAATTTCCCGATACAATCCTGTTTCGTGTGCTGTCGGGAAAGTTCCCGTTCCGGTCGGCTATGTAATAGGCAGATACAGCTTCACTGAAGCGCCTGTCGGCCGTCAGGTCAATTCTGAGGCCGGGAAATGGTTCAAAAAGACTTCTTGCCGATATTATATTCCCGTTATTGTATAATGCAGGAGTATTAAGCAGGGTGTCGGTTGAGAGCCATCCCCTGGCTGCTGCACGGTCAAAGAAATTTCTGTCGGCAAAACCGAGGATGAACGGCCAGCCGGGAGCAAAAACATCATTGTTTTTGTTCATCCCCAGGAAATCTGTTTCGGGCATATATCCGGGTAGTATCTGTCCCTGGGTATTGGTTATTGTAAGAGATACATTTCTTACTCCCATAAGTGCCCTTACAAGGTATTCGCCTGCCACAATTGCCGGATCACGTTTAATTATGACCTTCCCTTCAACAACTATTTTCGCGTTATCAGCCTTCTCCCCGGGAGTAAAGATCACCCTGTTCTCACTCACAATGTTAAGTTTTCCGGGTATCTCTTTCCCTGATGCATCATAAGCCTTAACAGTAACATCTTTTGTTTTAAGGTTATGTGTTACCGATCTTGCAACTCCGGGACTCAGGTTTATTTTATCCCTGGTAAATGTAAGAGTCTTAAATTCAGGCCTCATCCTGAGTCTGTTATCAGGTCTGGTATTAGTTTCAATATTTCTCAGAAACTTAATCTTGTTGTAAAGTGTAGTGAAGGCTCCGTTGGCGGTAAAAGTAAGGTCGTTATGATTTTTAATGGTATTTCCTATGTTAATATTGAGCGAATCGGGATAAATCGGGCCTGCAAGCCATGTGTAGTCCGATCCGTACCGCACGTTGGCATTAACCCAACCGAGCAGTGGAAGTTTATTAACCGGAAGATTATAGTTGACATTTATAAAATGCGAATATGTAGTGGTCCTCCCGAAATTTCTAAGATTGGTCAGCACCGAGTCTTTCCATTTTTCATACCCGGTACTGTAACGTTTCTTATCAACACCGCCGGGGGGTTCATCGATACGGGCAATACTTGTTGCGGTAAAGTCGATCTTCAGCTGACGGGTTACATCATACTTTAGATCATATATCCGGCTCCATTCAAAATCCTTCCTGAATGAAGGGGTGATCCGGATATACGGATTATTAATGTTGCGTGTCTTTACCTCGTTGTAATACCTGCTCAGATCTGTCCTGAAAGAAATGCTTCTGGGGAAAATATAAAAATTGAAATCCTTGATAAGTCTGAAGAGAGGGGGATTAAGGAATTTCAGATTTTTAAAGGGGGCGATATTTTTAGGCTGGCTTTCATAATTATAGTTTATACCTCCGCGGATATTTTTTTCGATATCTGTTTCAGTTTTTGTATTGCTGCGGAAGACCTCATTATAGGTATAATTAACGCTTAGGTTGGCAGGATCCCAAAGGTGAGGTTTTTCTCCCCGTACGTTTATTCCTGCATTGCTTACTGTGATTGTTTTCCGTCTTGTAAAGTCTTCCGACAGCGACCTGATGGAATCACGCTCTCTCCTGTTCACGGCATTTTCGAGTACCACATTAAGTGGTATATCAGGGTCCAGCGGATTAAACTGTGGTTTGATTCTTGCTTCTGAATAACCTATATAAACGGGAAGTCTTACGGCTGCCTTCTCAGGGAAAAATTTACCCATTTCAAGTGTTGAGGAGACATCATATTTAACTATCTGTTCCTTGCTGCGTTCATTTACTTTTTTATCTATGCTGCCCCATCCGGGAGTGCTTGTCTGGCCCACCAGGTCAACAGTTGCGAAGTCGGCGAGACGGGCCTGAAGATGTGCATTGGCGGCCCATCCGCTGTTCTCAACAAAATCACTGAGTCTGAGCTCGTTTACCCATATCTCTCCCGATTTTGGCCGGCCGTCGTCACCCGTCTGGTTTCTGGTGCGGGACGGATTTCTTACCCCCACCAGAACTACCCTTATATTGCTCATATTCGGGTTACCTGAAACAGATACCCTGTTCTGTCCGTCATAATAAACAAAGACATCCGAAACACTCAGAGACGACCCCGGTCTCTGCAATTCCCTGTTTCTTGCCTGTTTGGCTTCCTGCAGTACCGAGAGATTGATTATAAACCTGTTTTCCTCAGGCCATACAATAACCCTGTGACTTTCATTATCGTTAATATATCTGCCTGGGGGTGTCAGCCTGAGCGGTATTTCATATTCATAGAAATTGCTTTTATAGTCGGATCCTATTCTGATAAAAGCGGTCAGTTCGTTATCTGCAAGAGGTTCACCTATAAGGGCTTCGGCATGCACCTCCATTCTGAGCTGGCGGTACTGCCGTATATCAAGGTTCACATTTCTGAAGGCTGCCCTTGCATCGCCGTCTTCGAGGTTGTGCACTCTCAGCACCATTGATTGTTCATTAAGTTGCCTGAGCTGGGGATTTGAAGGATCGATAATCCTTGTAAACCCGGGAGGCAACACATAGTTAACAGGCAGTTTGCCGCTGTTCTCCTCAATGCTTACCGAGCTAATCTCAAATGAACCGTCCTCCTGTTCAGGTATGGTTATTCTTTCACTTCCCTCCTTAAATGATATATTGTATTTTCTCCACTCGGCCCTTACAAGATCGAGTTTGGCGAATCGCATTATTACAGGTTCTTCAAATCCCCTCATAAACATTCTCATGAATCTTATGGATTTAAAATCCCTTATTGCACCAATCACTTTTTCGTAATCAGTGACAGGAATTTTAAACTGATACCATTTTACCTTCGACTTTTGCCCGTTGGCAAAGGTGGCTGTGTATTCTATCTCATCAACAATGAAATTTGAGCCCACCTTCATATCTTCAGGCCTCAGGCTTACCCTGTACTGGTAATAACTCTCCGTCTCACTCAGGGTGTTATCCCTGTTGATATCCTCCATGTCGGGAAGGGTTGATCCTGTTGTGGGGTAGTTTTCGGATGACATTTCGGCTGTGGGTGAGTTTCCGTCTGGTCCGTTGTAGTTTTTATATCTGTCGAGTATTCCCAGCCTGAGTCTGTCATAGTCTGAACCCCTGAAATAATGAAAATCATCACCTGAGGGGTCGCGCTCAAATGCTGCATAAGCTTCGGCAGTAAGGAGTGACTGAAGGGTTTGCAGATAACTCTCATAAAAAGTTCTTTCATCGGCATTACGAAGTCCGTCAAAACCCACATCCTGGTACTGTCTCGATTGCGGGTCGTTGTCGAAGGCATGAACAACTGCCTGTACTGTTGGCACTCTCCCCCAGACAGTTGTATCAACATTGGTGATTTCGGGTGAGCCGGGAAGGCCGTTTTCAAAACTCTTTCTTGAATCTTTCAGAATATCCTCCGAGATATTTCCCAGGTTAAAGTATAAATCTCCTCCCTTGTGGTCCGGGTTTTCCACAAAGGGGTCCATAAGCCAGAATTTAATATACTGGATATTTGCTGTTTCGAAGTCGCTTGTAAGCACTTCTCTCATTATACCTCCCCATCTCGAACGCGGATCGTTGAGCAATCCGTTGCTGCTGAGACCGGAAGAATATGCTGAAGGAAAAGCATCAAAATTATAGGGTCCTCTTTCTGAAGGATAAAAGGCCACATTCAGGACCCCGATATTTGTCGGCACACCGCTTGGGCTCTCCTTATAAGGGAAGATCTCCGTCTCAAAAACCTCCCTTACGAAATGGCTTGATTGTTCATCAGGATTTTCCTTTATATGGGCCGGCGTTGATGATCCGTTTCTGAGGAAGAGAGGGTCGATAACATACCACGATAGTTTAGCCCTGTTAAAACCGCTGGTAAGCTTGTTGTTAAGCCGTGCCTCCGGGAAGAGCGCATCCTGACCCTGGGGAATACTTGCGAGCGACCATGCATTGAAGGATTTAAGGTCGAGCGGAATTTCACTTGCTTCAAAGTCGTCTATGTATGAATTTCCGGCATTTGATATTGCTTTAGAGTGCCCCGGAATCAGATTTGCAAATTCTCCGAAAAATGAGACAGCTGAAGGAGCCTTTGTATTGAGCAGGGGAAGTTTATTGACAATACTTGTAAGAAGCTGTGACTGCGAGCGGTATGATGTATTCATCCCCCAGATAGTGTTGGAGATAGGTTCCTCACCGAAATTAACTTTCTGGGTATATGGTCTCTCATTCAGATGCAGGATTGTACCGCCGATATTGAAATTATCGGAGACTCTGTAATTGAGGTGTGTACCGGCAAGAGTTTTAGTCTGGAAACCGAAGAACTGGTTGCTTTCAAGGGAGACCTGAATCGGGGTTTCGGAATCGAGGAGGGCCTGGTTTATAATGCGTACGGTTCCGAGATTATAATCGACTGTATAATCGGTGTTTTCCGACAATATTACACCACCGGCTGTGACTTTAACGGCGCCCTGCGGGATACTCGTTGCATTAAGCTGTATTTCGGAGCCTGATGCTGAGGAGAACTGGCCTGTCATCTTGAATTTATTCTTTTCGGCCATCTGTCTTGCAACAGTCTGGGTAGAATCGTACAGTTCCTGAAATACGTATTTCTCGGCAATCCTGGGATCAGCGAACCGGCTTTTTAAAAAGCTGCCGAATGGTTCAATGACGGGAAATATAATCCTTCCGCGGGCACTCATTATTGTTGCATCTTCGATAAAATCGAATACGCCGTCCGGTTCCCTGTCGAGCTGGGAATTCAGGTTATCCAGTCTGAGAACCTGCAGAAGGATTTTATCTGCCAGATTGCCTTCGGGGATATAGTTGATGGAATTTCCTGTTTTATCATCCTGGTATAATACATTTAACTCGAAGTTCTTCCGTTCGAGCCTTCCTGATCCGAGGGAATAGATGTTTTTCATCATAAGTTTCCAGGTAGGCAGTTTGGGACTGAGTGTTGTTCCCTTCAGAAGTTTCAGTACGAGCGCCTGGGGAGCGGTGATGCCATCGGTTGAGAATTCTCCCACCCTGTATACCTGGCCGTTCATTGTGTATTCAAAAGCCACAGCAAGAACCTCGTCAGTATTAAGTGCTGTATTCAGAGAGATAAATCCGAGCTGCCTGTTGAGGGTATACTCTCTTTCATTAAGTTTCCTTGCATTCTCTATTTTTTCAAAATCCCTTCCTATCTGAAAGCCCGGATAAAGTCCGCTCAGCACATCAGTCACCTTGTCAGGTTCCCTGATCCCTGCATAGGTGGTAACCATTTCTGAGTAAAGCCCGTTTATTGAATTATCCGGATTTGAAGGGGTCCCGGGTTTTTGCCCGAACTCAGGGATAGTGTTGAAAATATGGCTGCTGTTTTCGGCGAGGTCCATAAATGCAACTATGTTACGGTTACTTCCCTCCTCAAAGCGGCTGGTTTTGTTGGTTATCCATACCTCTATTCTTTCGATATTGATTCCCGATCCTATTAACGGGAGGTTCTTCATGGCATCATCAAAGATATCCCTGAAATAGTGGGACAGGAAAAAGTGACGGTTTGCCTCGTAATCATCACAGAAGATTTCGAAAGGTGTGATCTGTGCTCCACCTTTTACCTCCATTACCGACGATTCACCTTTCTGCTGGGAAAGAACTGTGGTTACCGTCAGTTTGCCGAACTGCATTTCCGTTTTGAGTCCGAAAAGGCTGTAGCTTCCGGTTATAAGCGTTCCCGAAAGCGGAAGGGTTACATCTCCTGCTTCTATTTTCCTTATTATTTCATCTTCCTTACCGGCATACTGCAGTTTGGTTCTGTTCTCGAATTCAAACATTGCCTCGGTATTGTAATTGATGCCAAGCTGGAGTTTGTCACCGATTGTACCGGTAACGTTCATCTGTATTTTCTCCTTAAAGTCAAATGTGGGGATTGTTCTGAGTTTCTCGGAGAGGGCGGGATTCATAGTCCGGGAAATATTTATGCCAAATATCAGTTCAGCAGAACCCTGGGGGATAATGTTGATGACATTACTGCCGAATATTTTATCAAAGGTCTCTCCTCCTATTTCAAGCTGAGGGATTATTGAGGATCGATATCCGGTTTCATCACCTGAAAGCCTCATATTCCAGTACTCTCTCATGGCCCTGTCGAACTCGTATTTCCTGTATTCTTCAGGGCTCATTCTTACCGGGGCACGGTAATCGAAAGGTCCCGCTTTCTGATAAATGATATATTCATTTCTGTCGGGGTCGTAAACGGTTTTTGACGATATATTTTTAGGGAGATCGAGATAAAGGGGTGACCGGGGCTGGTATTCCCACGGTATTCCGGTATTATCCCTTAGTTTCAGAATCTTTTTTCCTGCTGTATCCTGCGGGGCAGGTTCCTGTGCCGGCAGATCCGGAGGCTGCATAAAAAAAAAGAGAGCAGAAAACAGTAAACCCGTAATCTGCCTAAGATACTTATATGAAATATCCGATCTCAAGCTTTCATTTACAAGTTTTTAAGCGCCTTCTTGATAAGTTCCTCAACAGAAAGTGATTTATTTTCACTCAGCAATCTGTCAACAACTTTAATCACAGCGCTTCTGGCAAAACCCAGCATTACTAATGCTGATAACGCTTCTTCTTTCTTTGTATTGTCCTCTGCAGCGAATATTTCGGCCGCGGAAGCCTGTTTGCCAACCTTGTCTTTAAGATCAACTATTATTCTTTGTGCCGTTTTAAGTCCGATCCCTTTTATTGATTTGAGGGTGTTCACATTAGCTTCAACTATTGCCTTTCTGACTTCGGAAGGGGAAAGGGATGAAAGGACCATCCGTGCGGTATTGGCTCCTATACCCGACACAGATATCAGGAGTCTGAAGATTTCACGCTCTTCTTCATCAGCAAAACCGAACAACTGGTGTGAATCTTCCCTGATTACTTCATGAATAAGGATTTTGCAGCTGTTTCTGTTTTCGAGTTTTGAAAAGGAATTAAGAGAGATATTGATAAAGTATCCCACTCCATTGGTTTCGACTGTGACATGGGCGGGTGAGAGCCCGGTAATTGTACCAGAAATGTAGTCAATCATAATCCGTTGTCTGAATTGTTTATTTCCGGAGGCAACTCATCAACATGATCTGCGTGGATGTCGATATCGTGCCTGCCCAGCGGATTTTTTGAAATCTCCTCATAGAGTTTTCTGTTTCTGAAGATATCGCATGCAAGGTAGATTGCATGGCGGAAGGAGCTTTCGGAGGCTTCTCCCCTGCCGGCGATTGAGAAGGCTGTTCCGTGAGCCGGGGATGTGCGGACTACCGGCAATCCTGCCGTATAATTTACTCCTGTCCCGAAAGCAACTGCCTTAAAGGGGGCCAGGCCCTGATCGTGGTACATTGCGAGCACAGCATCAAATTTTCTGAAAAGAGCAGCACCGAAGAATCCGTCGGCAGAAAAAGGACCGAACGCCATTATACCTTCATTGTATGCTTTCTTTATAGCAGGTCCGATTATTTCTTTTTCTTCGCCGCCCAGTAAGCCTTCATCTCCGGCATGAGGATTAAGTCCGAGCACCGCTATGGCAGGCTTTCTTATAGCAAAATCAGTTATAAGCGACTGATTCATCAGCCTGATTTTTTTCAGAATCAGTTCTGTGGTGATTGTTTCAGCAACTTTTCTGAGAGGTATATGTCCGGTAACCACACCTACTTTCATGTTTTCACTTATCATGAACATCAGTGTATCATCAACGGCAAACTTAGATTTCAGGTATTCAGTATGTCCGGGGAAGCTGAATTTCTCCGATTGAATAACTGATTTGTCAATAGGGGCAGTAACCAGTATATCGATTTTGCCATCTTTCAGATCGTTTACGGCCTTTTCGAGTGCAATGAATGCCGCTTCACCGCTGTGCCGTGTTGCCTGCCCGAGTTCCACCCTTACATCATCACCAAGGCAGTTTATCATGTTCGCCCGGCGGGGATGTACTTCTCCCGCATTTCTGATTGTATTAAAACTGAAATTGTCAATATTCAATGCCTTGCGGTGGTAGGCAGCCACTTTCGGGGAGCCGTATACAACGGGTGTGAATAAATCATAAACGGTGTTGTCGAGAAGTGATTTTATTATCACTTCATAACCTATTCCGTTGATATCACCATGTGTTATACCAGCAATTATCTTTCTGTTATCCATTTCTCTTTTTTTTGTTTTTTCCTGAAGAATAACGCCTCAGAAATTCAGCAATAAGTCTCAGCCCGGTTCCGGGGCCTTCCTTTATCCGGTATGAATCATCCTTCTTAAGAATTCCTGTACCTGCAATATCGAGATGTACAAGAGGGTATTCGGTAAAAAATTCGAGAAATTTACCGGCTGTAATTGCTCCTGCTTCTCTTCCCCCGGTATTTTTGATATCTGCAATGTCAGATTTAAGTAATTCCCCGTATTCCTCCCAGAATGGCAGGGTGGCGATCCTTTCATACACTGCATTTCCGGCCTCTGTGAGTTCAGAAAAAACTGCCTCTGGGGCGTTCCCCATAACAGCTGTTGCAATATTTCCGAAAGTCATTGATGCAGAACCTGTAAGAGTTGCAATTGTAATAATTAATTCAGGAGAATATTTGCCGGCATAAGCCAGGGCATCGGCCAGTATAAGTCTACCCTCTGCATCGGTGTTACCTACTTCAACGGTAGTCCCGTTATACATTGTAATAATATCTCCCTGTACATAAGCATTTCCTCCCGGACGGTTATCAGTAACAGGTATTAGTCCTACAAGATGAACAGGCAATTTGTTTTTTGCAATTACATAAAATATCCCTGCAACTGTGGCAGCTCCTGCCATGTCGGCCTTCATCTGCCCCATATAATCGCCGGTTTTAATGTTAATGCCACCGGTATCATAAATAACCCCCTTCCCGATAAGCACAATTGGCTTACTGTTTACTTCATTACCCGGTTTCCACTCAAGGATACAGAACACAGGAGGATCAACACTCCCCCTGTTAACCGCCAGAAGTCCTCCCATTTTCAGAGCTTCAATTTTGTTTCTGTTCAGCTGCTCGAAGGAAAAACCTGCCGACTGACTCATTTTTCTTATTTCCCTGGCCAGAGCAACTGAATTAAGTTTGTTGGGCGGTTCATTTATAAGATCTCTTGTAAGATATACGGCTTCAGCCACAGATCTGAGCCAGTTTATTCCGTGTTTGTCATTAACGTTATAAAGAAGTAATTCGGAAGGATAGACACCCTCATTTTTTTTCGGACTGACAGTCCTGTACCTGGAGAAAGAATAGGCAGAGAGAATAAATCCTTCTGCAAATGCCAGTTCTGCCCCCTTTACCGGTTTATCGGAAGCAATGACAAGTTCCCTGTGACTGTTTGATCTGATCAGTTGCCTGAGCCTGGAAGCTTTTTTTCTGATCTCCTCGATTACCCTGTATTCTTCAGGTTTAGCGTCGATTGGCACCAGGTAAGTACACTTTGAATAGGAGTTTATAAAGATATAATCTTCATTTTCTTTAAGCCTGCTGAGGACATATTTTTTTTCCCTGGCTGACAGCGACAGAAATGAAGGCACGGTTGCTTTCCCGGTTATGTAAACAACGGAATGCCCGGGTTCTGTAGCCTGGATGGATTTTATATTGATCTTCATAAATCTGCCTTCTGATTCAGCGCATAAAGTTAAACAAAAAATTTCAGCCTGCCGGGAAAATATTACCTTTATGAGCCAAAGCGCGGAGATCACAGGAAATGACCCGGAAAAACTTTTCATCTGGTGAAATATCCGAATCTGAGAGGATACTTGAGAAGGCACTGTCGCTTAATGCGATATCGGAAGCTGAGGGATTGTATCTTTATGAAAATTGTCCTCTTTCTTATCTTATTTATTATGCAGATCTTATCAGGAAAAGGTTACATCCTGGCAACCGGGCAGGGTGGATAATAGACAGGAACATCAACATCACCAATGTATGTTTTTCGCAATGTGCATTCTGTAATTTCTGCAGGAAGAAGAATTCGGAAGAGGCTTACGTTACCACACCAGACCAGTACAGGCAAAAGATTGGTGAATTATTTGCTCTTGGCGGAGACCAGGTTTTATTACAGGGGGGGATGAATCCTGAATTGGGTTTATCTTTTTATACCGGTCTTTTCAGACAATTAAAGAGGGAGTTTCCCGGTCTGAAACTTCATGCTCTGGGTCCGCCTGAAATTGTTTTTCTTGCAAGAAAGGAAAAGCTTTCATTCCGTCAGGTTCTTGAGGAACTGGTTGCGGCCGGGCTCGACAGCCTGCCGGGTGCAGGTGCAGAAATCCTGTCGGACAGGGTAAGGAGGATTCTCTCTCCGCATAAGGCAACCACAGGTGAGTGGCTTGAAGTAATGCGTGAGGCGCACAGGCTTAACCTGCCTGCTTCTGCAACCATGATGGCCGGGCATATTGAAACTACAGAAGAGAGAATAATCCATCTTAAACTGCTACGCAATTTACAGTCGGAGAAACCCGGGGGCAGCTATGGTTTCATAACTTTTGTCCCGTGGCCCTTTCAGGATAAAAACACACGGCTTTATACAGAACACGGTATAAGCAATTCCATGGTGAACACTGATTATATAAGGCTGATTGCCATAAGCAGACTGATGCTTAACAATATACCGAATATACAGGCTTCTCTGCTTACAGTCGGAAAAGAGACTGCAATTTTGGCCCTTAATGCTGGCGCCAACGATCTTGGTTCAGTAATGATTGAAGAGAATGTGGTAAGCTCTGCAGGGGTTAATACCCTCTGGGGCGCAGAGGAGATCAGGGCTGTAATAAAAGAGGCAGGTTTTGTACCGGTGAGGCGCAATCAGAAATATGAACCGGTGGAATAAATAAATCCCCGGCCAATTATTTTTACTTTACCGGGTAATCATATTGATACTACGTCAACGACGATTATGTGCCGGTCTGATAATTTTTAAAAGAGAGTATTATTAATCCTTGTTAGCGGACTCCTTTTTTTCCTCCTCAGGGTCATACTTGGAGGCCTTCTTGAATTCCTTTAGCCCCTGCCCGATACCCTTCATGAGTTCTGGAATTTTACGACCGCCGAAAAGAAGAACTACTATTAAAAGAATCAGAATAATCTCGAAAGCTCCAATCTTTCCCATTTCCTTAATATTTTAAATCCTTACAAAATTACAATTACTTTCATAAAAACAAACTGCACTGCGAAAACTATTTTTTAATCAGTCTTATTATATCATTCCCGTTTGCATAAATAAGGAGCGCAAAAAGCAATACCATACCTGCGATCTGGGCATATTCCAGGAATTTATCGCTGGGTTTACGGCCTGTAAACACTTCATAAAGGAGGAACATAACATGACCGCCGTCTAGCGCCGGAATGGGTAGTATATTCATTACCGCAAGAATGATTGAGAGGAAGGCTGTGAGGTTCCAGAAGGATTGCCAGTTCCATTTTCCCGGGAAGATGTTTCCTATTGTTATAAATCCTCCAAGTGATTCATGAGCTTTGGTACCTTTGGAAAAGATAAGCCTGAACTGTTTCAGATAATCTCCTATGGTGCCTACACCCAGTTTTATTCCCTGAGGTATCGATTCCATCAGGCCGTATTTTACGGTTTTATATTCAAAAATATTTTCGTAGGATCTCATTATCTCGAGCCTGCCATTTGGTGTGGGTTTTACAGGGATCTTCAGCAAGTGCCCGTCACGCAATACCCCGAACACAATTTCCCTGTCCCTGTTCTGCATAAGATAATTCTGGAACTCGTCAAAAAATGCGAATTTCAAACTATCAGCCTCTATTATTTCATCGCCTTCGAGAAATCCTGCATCCCTGGCTGGTGATTCCTTGCCGAACCCGTTTATTACAAAAGGGGAAAAAGGCACCCTGGGTTCAATACGGCCCTTGCCTTTAATTGCGTCTCTGATGTATTCCGGTGTAACATTTAACTCAATAAGCCTGTCATTCCTCTGAACCTGAACAGTTGCATTCTTGCGCAGGATAATCTCCTTGTTAATTTCATAAAAGTTGTCAATTTTCCTGTTATCAACAGAGAGAATCTTATCTCCGTTTCTCAGTCCCATTTCATATCCTGTGCTGTCGGTAACAATTCCGTACCTGACATTTTCATTAGGAAGATAAGTTACACCCCAGGTATACAGGACAGCCACATAAATAAGGAATGCCAGGATAAAGTTAAAAAAGACGCCGCCGGTCATTATCAGAAGCCTCTGCCATGAAGGTTTAGTCCTGAACTCCCAGGGTTCCGGGGGTCTGTTCATCTGTTCCCTGTCGAGCGATTCATCAATCATGCCGGCGATTTTGACATAACCTCCCAGGGGGAGCCAGCCCATTCCGTATTCGGTTTCACCTTTCCTGAATTTAAAAAGTGAAAACCACGGGTTAAAGAACAGATAGAATTTTTCAACTCTTGTTTTGAAAATTTTTGCAAAAAAGAAATGCCCGAGTTCATGTATTATAACAAGGATTGTAAGGCTAAGAACGAACTGCAGGATTTTAATCAGTATTGTCATCTTTTATTATTAGTTATTCTGTTTATGTATTCCATAGCCATAGAACGGCTTTCCCTGTCTGCCTCTTCGAGTGCTGCAAGTGAGACTTTTTTCTCGAACCTGGTTTTTTCCATAGCATACTCTACAACTTCCGGAATATTCAGGAATCCCGTTCTGCCTTCAAGGAAGCCGGAAACGGCGACTTCGTTTGCGGCATTCATTATACACGGCATATTCCCTCCGGCCCTCAGAGAATTGTATGCAAGTGTGAGGCTGCGGAAGAGTGAAGTATCGGGTTTGAAAAAAGTAAGTCCTCCCGAGGCTGGAAGATCAAGCCTTGGAAGCTCTGAGACTACCCTCTCGGGAAATGCCAGGGCATATAGAATAGGGATTCGCATATCGGGCATTCCAAGCTGGGCTTTGACCGATCCGTCGTGAAAATAAACCAGGGAGTGAATTATTGACTGCGGGTGAATCACCACGTCAATTTTTTCCGGCTCCATGTCGAAAAGCCACTTTGCTTCAATAACCTCAAGACCTTTATTCATAAGTGTTGCGGAGTCAATGGTTACCTTGCTTCCCATCTCCCAGTTGGGATGTTTAAGGGCCTGCGCAGGTGTCACTTTAAGAAGTTGTTCCCTGTTATAGGCGAGGAACGGACCGCCTGAAGCAGTAAGAACGATCTTTTCAACAGAACTGCGTTTTTCTCCTTCGAGGCATTGAAAAAGTGCTGAGTGTTCAGAATCGACAGGTAAAATTCTGCTTCCGGTCTTATTGGCCAGGTTTTTGATAAGCTCACCTGCCACCACCAGGGTCTCCTTGTTGGCGAGGGCAATATCTTTTCCCGAACCGACAGCTGAAATAACAGGTTTCATTCCTGCATATCCGACCATGGCAGCAACCACGAGGTCTGAACTGCAGCTTCCCGCTACCGCCTCTATCTCTTCCTCGCCGGCAAGCACTTTAATTGTCAGATTCTTCAGGGCACTTTTCAGAGTGTCATAATGTTCCCTGTTTGCAATAACCACAGTCTCGGGCATAAACTCATTTGCCTGCTTAATAAGAAGATTGAGGTTATTGCGTGCAGTCAGGACCTCAACCCTGAAAAGATCAGGATGTTTCCGTACAAGGTCGAGGGTCTGGGTGCCGATTGATCCTGTTGAACCGAAGATTGCTATCTTTCTGGGTTTATTCATCCCTGGCGCCTGATATCAGAATGTAATATGTTTTTCGGGATCAAGGGGTGTTCCCTTGTACCATATTTCGAAGTGCAGGTGGGGGCCGGATGTATATAATTCTCCCGAGTCACCAACCACTGAAACGGCCTCTCCGGCTCTGACAAAATCGCCGCTCTCTTTAAGAAGCGAAGCATTATGTTTATATACAGTAATCAGGTTGTTGGTATGCTGAATCTGAATAACGTACCCTGTCTCCATGGTCCATCCCGTAAAAGTCACAGTTCCGTCGAGTGCAGCCATAACTGCCGACCTTGGTTTTGTAACGATATCTGTTCCGTAGTGTTTTCTGCGGGGATCGAATTTGCTTGTAACAATTCCCCTCACAGGGGTAAAGAAATGTAATCCTGACAGCCCTGCAGGTTCATTCATCCTGGGAAATGTAAGATTGTATTTTTCCTCCTTTTCGAGCTGAGCCCTGAGTTCGGCAGCTTCAGGAATTGTTTTGAATTCAATATTATTGTATTTTCTTGTTGTATCGGGAGGGGATATGATATCGAGAGGCTGTTTGCCTGAAATTACCGCATTGAGATTTGCGAAGTATTTATCCCTTAATTCCAGTTCTCTCTCGAGTGAATCGAGCCTTATGGCACTGAATATTATATTACGCCTCATCTGCACGTCGGGATAACCGGGAATAAACTCTCTCAGGTTGGTGAAGGCTATCAGGGATACTGTTGCGCCGACAATAAAAAGGAATATAAATGATAAGATCAGAAAAGCATTATACCGTGTCAGTTTTATCTTCCATACCTCTTCGAAGGTGGTATCGTTATAAATAGTAAAACGGTATTTGTCGCGCCAGTTTCTCTTTTTTCTTTCATTTTTGGCCATCACTTTCTGGAATGAGGCAACAAAGATAATAATACCGGCTCTATTTTGATACCTGCATTAAGTGTTTTAGATAAATTGGGTCTCTGTCAGATAACCTTTACCGGTTTATCTTCACTTTGCCATAGGCCGTGTTTTGTACAGACGGCCATAGCCGAGAGGTTCATTGAAACCTCCGGGGCTACTATATGGAAATCGGCCTCAAAATGGGTTGGTTTGCCGCCATTTGCGCCGGCGGTATAACGTGTTTCGGCCAGAAGGGTTTCCCGGTTCCAGAGCTGGATGACACTTATATAATGGTCATGATCATCGGGATGAGGGTATTCATCACCGAGTCTGACCTTTATCTCGAATTTTTCACCTCTTTGGACCGTGTCGGGGCAAATGACATGTGGCATGTGCCGGTCGAGATAGTCTCTTTTTATCTCTTTTTCCTCTTTTTCTATTTCAAGTGCTTTGAATACGCGTGGCATGTTCAATTAGATTGATTAATTATATAAGAATAACATAACAAACTTAACAATTGTTCAGGACAATATTTTTTATTTGAGATTTCAATATTTTTTTCTATTTTTGTACCCTCAATATTGCGGGGTGGAGCAGTGGTAGCTCGTTGGGCTCATAACCCAAAGGTCGGAGGTTCGAATCCTCCCTCCGCTACAACGAAAAAGCCCTGTCAGCCGAAAGGCTGACGGGTTTTTTATTTTCTGACCGAACCGGGCTTGCCCGTGTGAGGGATGGAAATAAAAAACCCAAAGGCCCCGCATGCGGGGCCGGGGCTTTTTCGTTGTGAAGCTCCCCCCTGAGGATCATGAATGAAATGAATAATCCCCCTCTTTCTCATCCCGCATGCGGGGCCGGGGCTTTTTCGTTGTGAAGCTCCCCCCAGAGGATCATGAATGAAATGAATAATCCCCCTCTTTCTCATCCCGCATGCGGGGCCGGGGCTTTTTCGTTGTGAAGCTCACCCCTGAGGATCATGAATGAAATGAATAATCCTCTTCTGGTGCGCCCTGGCGGGCGGCAGGGGGCAGGGGGCGTGGAGCGTGGAGCATGGGGTATGGAGCATGGAGCATGGGGAGGATTTGTTATTCGTATTAAAAGTTATCGGACAGTAGTACTGAATTTTATTTTAAAAGCCATTGGCTTCAGCCAATGGCTTTAAGAAATAACCGGAAAACAGATTTATACTTGAGATATCTGATAAAAAGTCTCTCCTATTTCCTTGGCGATGGACCTTTAAATTCGGGAGTGGCTGACATATAACATTTAGCTTCATCCACATCCACGTCAAGGATCATAAATTCAGGTTTATCCGATGTATATGGTGTCCAGGATACAGGTCCTTTCCCGTTGGGATCTCCGTATTTTGCAAAATTGGTCCAGAAGCCGACTATTTTCAGGCTCAGGTCCTGATCCCCTTTGGTGAAAGGCCGCCAGCTGTGCCTGAAGGAATGGAATACATACCACAGGTCGGCTGAATGGAAAGCTCCGTTGTCATCGCCGGGCAGCGGACGTGCAAACAGATATGCATAGGCAGTCTTTGTGCTCTTCTCATCTCTCAGGGCGCAGAAGTCTTTCACAGCCTGTGTTGCATCATTCATGTCGTTTGCGGTAAAGCCAATCATATAGGGAATATCTGCAATTTCATTTGCCAGGGCCACCGTTGAAAAAGTACCTGTCAGCATATAACCGTCAATAACCGGACTCCACATGACGCGCTTTTTGGTGGCTGCAGTGTAGTCGGCTGCCATTTGTCTCATCTCTTCGAACGAAAGAGCACGCATTTCCTCCAGAGTGGTCTTTCCGAAATAATCCATCATTGCCTTGTTGGCAAGCTGTGCGGTATCAAGGAGTATTCCCGGTCTGGCAGTACTAAGTCCTCCACCGCTCATGCTGATAGCCTTGCTGATAAGTCCTTTTGACAGGGGTGAGGCGCATAACGACTGGACACTTCCAGCACCTGCGCTCTGGCCGAAAATAGTTATGTTATCAGGATCACCTCCAAACTGTGCAATATTATTTTTTATCCACTTAAGTGCTGCAACCTGGTCGAGCAGACCATAGTTACCCGATACTCCGTGAGGGCTTTCGGCTGAAAGGAGAGGATGTGAAAAGAAACCCATTGAACCAAGACGGTAAGTCACCTGAACAAGTATTACGCCTAGGGAAGCATATTTTTCGCCGCCATCCATTTCAGGCTCATAGGAGAATCCTTCACGATACCCTCCGCCGTGTATCCACATCATAACGGGGAGCTTCTTTTCAGGTTTGCCTGCAGCAGGGGTCCATAGGTTAAGGTAAAGGCAATCTTCGCTGAAAGGTACGCTGCCACTGGCCCGCCATTCTCTTCCGTAGAAGCTTTCAGGATCCCATGTTGTCTGGGAAGCAGCATCACCATATTTATCGGCAACTTTGATTCCTTCCCACGGCACTACTGGCTGGGGTTCTTTCCACCGGAGCTCACCGACAGGAGGTGCAGCAAACGGGATACCTTTGTAAGCTATTACCCCCTTTGTCGGGGTTACCACTCCGACAATCTGCCCCCCCTCAACAGTTAGTACCGGATTTGAATCTTTACAGGAGGCAAAGGCCACCAGAACAAGAATCATTAAAATGAATGATGAGTTTTTCATGGATTTGAATTTTTATTGTGAATAAATCGTTCGGTTTTCAGCAGGTTAAAGTAAAATTTATTTAAATATTTTCTGTTCCGGATCTGCATGTTTACCTGCCGATTTCTCAAATTTTAAAATAAATGATTGTTTTTTAAAACATGGTTAAATGGTAATATTATGATCTTTGGTATGTAAAAAAAAACTGTAAAAAACCTGTAATATGATGAAACGTTATTCAATAACCTTAATGATTCTGGCAGTGTGTTTCTTATTTGCCGGAATATCCTGTACAAGCGATTCTGAAAAGAGCAACAAAGGCAAATCTTTTGAAGTTCTTATAAAGGACAAACCGACCACATTCTGTAATCCCATCATTCTTAGCGTCGGATCTGAAAGGGCACGAAGGGCGGGTGAGCCTGTAGTAGTGGTTTTCAAGGACGATTATTACCTGTTCATCACCGGAGGAAGGGGTTACTGGTATTCTGCCAATTTCCGTGACTGGACATACGTTTCTGCACCTTCATTCCCGGGTGGCTGTCCGGCTGTTGCAACTGACGGCGAGACAATGTATGCCTCAGGCGACAAGGGTCAGCACGATGTATTCAGCACCACTGACCCGAAAAGCGGTGTATGGAAAAAAGTGGGTGAATATGAGCGCGATTACGGCGATGCCGACCTCTTCATAGATGACGACGGCAGGTTCTACATGTACTGGGGCTGGTCGCAGGTGCTCCCGTTCCAGGTGGTGGAACTTGATCCGAAAAACGGTTTTAAGGAAAAAGGTAAATCGGTGGTATGCTTCTTCGGCGATTATGAAAATAACGGTTTTGAAAGAAGAAGAAAAGAAGATGTGATTTTTCCGTATTTCAACCACAGACCTTATTTCCCCGAGGAATCACCCTGGATTGAGGGCCCGTGGATGATAAAACACAACGGTAAATATTACCTGCAATATGCAGCTATAGGCCTCGAATTTGCAACTTATTCCCATGGTGTTTATGTTGCTGATAACCCTATGGGTCCGTTTAAATACTCACAGCACAATCCACTCACCTATAAAACCACAGGTTTTATGCTCGGGGCAGGTCATGGAAGTACTTTTCACGACAAAAACGGTGACCTCTGGACCATCGCAATGGTTCCTTCCTTTGTAGGCGGCGGAAGGGGTGGCAGCAATCTGGCAGTTTTCCCGACTGCTGTTGACAAGGACGGGGTGATGCACTCCAATACTGCTTTCAGCGATTATCCTCAGTACTTCCCGGGCATTAAGAAAAATGCTGTTGAGAATAATTTTACCGGATGGATGCTCTTGTCTCATAAAAAATATGTGGAGGTATCCTCATCTCTCGAAGGATTTGGCCCTTCAAATGCCGTTGACGAAAATATGATGACTCACTGGAGTGCAGCAACAGGTGATGCCGGTGAATATATGATTGTTGACCTGGGTACTGAATGTGATATCTGTGGCGTTCAGGTTAACTTCGACCAGCACGATGCAAGGATCAGATTTGGAAGAGGCATGGGAATGATGCCGGGTATGGGACCGGGCACTACTGCAAACACCGGACCTGTAAGATACCAGTCATACACTCTCGAAATCTCGCCCGATAAATCAAACTGGTCGATGGTAATTGACAAAAGTAACAATACGGTCGATAACCGGAACGATTATACAGAACTCGCTGCACCTGTAAAAGCAAGATATGTAAAGCTAACCAATGCATTCACACCCGACAGCGGAAAATTTGCCGTGAAAGACCTGCGTATCTTCGGAAATCCGGATAAGGCAAAATTCACAAAAGTTGATAAGGTCTTTGTAGCACGCGATCCCGAAGACCGCCGTAATGCAACAATAACCTGGCAGGCCGTTAAAGGTGCCGACGGGTATGTTGTTCGTTACGGAATTGAGCCCGGCAAGCTCTATAATAATTATATGGTATATGATGCAAATACCATTACCATTTACAGTCTTAACAGGGAACCCGAATACTTCTTCGAAGTGGAAGCTTTCGACAGCGGAACTGATTACTACCGCGAAAGGACAGAACAGACTATGGGCCGCGGAGCAGAGATAGAACTGGCTCTGGGAGGAAAAATGATTGAACGGAAAATGATTAAAGAGGGACTGAATGAGTACGTATTTGATAACATAGTCCCCGGCCAGTATATCTTCCGTCATACATTCGGTCCTGTTTTATGGAGAGGTGAACTAACCAAAGATCAGCTTATCGGCTCCGGTGAAGAACCTACAGTCACAGCTGTGCTTTCTGACCTGGGTGTCGGAACAAAAGTGACCGGAAAGATGGAGATAAAGGTTGTACCCGGCAAAGAGAGCGGAAAAATCATAATTGTTCTGAATTATTCCAAATAAAATCAGGGTCAGGAATTAATTAAACAGGTTTATTGAAAAACAGGGTTAACAAAATATTAACCCTGTTTTTTTCTTGTGTTTCAGATTCCGGTAAATATTCTTTTCTGCCCGGGAAGCTAAGCCATATCTTTTAAACAATAATCTGCCCCGATGTAAGAAAGATGATGAATCCTGTCTGATCAGTAAACCTTTTTTCAGTCAGGTGAACTATTTAAAAAGTCTTGGGGCAAAATCATTCAGTGCCCTTCTCCATGTAAGCCATTCATGTGCGGTGCCCTGCGACTCGTGGTAAACGATGTTCTTAATTCCATAAGCTGTAAGGGCATCCACCTGTTCTTTCGGGCTTCGCTCTTCGGTGCCGGTGCTGATGAAAAGGAGTTTTATCTGTTTATTGAAGGCATCGGGATCTTTGAAAACACCGTTGAAAGCGCTCTGTATCTGCTGAGTCATGCTTGGAGGCTGAGCATTTCCGCCTGCAGCGCCTCTTCCACCCATTCCGCCCATAAAAAACCCGCTGAATGTGCCTACCCATGCAAACTTATCCATGTTATTGAAAACGGTGGTTGTTGTCTGCATTCCACCTCTTGAAAGTCCGGCCATAGCCCTGTTAAGTTTGTCGGTCTTTGTTCTGAAATTTTTATCGATAAACGGAATCAGATCCTTTACGTAAATCTGTGTAACATCATTTACAGACGCCCTGCGTACATCAGGATTGGTTTTTATATCTCCGCAATCCATTACCACGATCATCGGAACCGCCTTACCGGAAGCTATAAGCCCGTCCATTATGTTGGCCATTTGACCCTGGTTCGACCATCCATCCTCATCCTCACCCCATCCGTGAAGCAGGTAAAGCACAGGATATTTCTTTTTTGGATTCTTCTCATATTCAGCCGGGACATAAACATTGCAATGGCGTTCAAGACCGTTTATCTCGGACCAGTAATAGATTGACCTTACATGTCCGTGAGGAATATTTTTATTGAACCTGTAATAGTCGCCTTCCGGTCCTTCAGGGACTTCCACACCTGACGATTCCCAGTTACTTCCGAAGTAGGCATTGGTGTTACGGTCCATTACCGGAACGCTGTCTATCCATATTGAATAATAATGAAATCCGACAACCTGAGGGTCGGTTTTACATGTCCAGGAACCCCTTTCGTCCTTAACCATATTATATCTCTTGCCTGCAAGGTCAACCTGAACTATTCTTGCGGTAGGAGCATTTACCCTGAAGAGCACCTCCCTGGTCTGGGAATTAACAGCAGGATACTGTGATAAAAAGATATTGCATGCCGAAGGTTTGAAACCTTCCGGAAGCGGCGCTGCCTGTGGCCCGCCCTGTATACCTGCAAATTGTGCCTGAACCATGCCGCAACAAACAAGTGCAGCAGCCAAAAATAAAGCCCTTTTCATGATCAGAATTTGTTAAGGTTAATATTTAAAAATGAAGAAATATCAGGGAACTATAATTGTATACAGTCCCCCGTATTTCCATATAAAGGAATAAAGATTTGATAATTCTTACAGCAAGAAAATTGTCAAAGAGTTTAGAAAATCATGCAGGTATAAGTTGCAGCCTGAAGAAGATTTCAGGGTTATTTCATATAAACCGATTTGACACTGTAATATGCCTTTTTGGGTTTCATCTCCCTGTCGAAAAGGAGGGGGTAATCAGTTCTTCCTCTCACGGGAAAACCGTTCAGCCACGATACACCGTCATGCAGTCCCCAGAAAGTAACTGAAGTTATCTTATCTGCGTTTTTATGCAATACCTCAAAATATGTCTTATAGTTTTCTGCAAGCCGGTCCTCAACTTCCTTAGAATAAGGCTGTGTCTCCCTGACCTGGTTTTTTCCACCCTCGCCATGATAGTTGGAGTATGTTGTGACATCGAGCTCCGTGATATGTACTTCGAGTCCAAGAGCCGCAAAGCTGTTAACTGCTTTGTTTATCATTTCACCGGTGACCTCCTTGCTCCAGTGGGCCTGCATTCCCACTCCGTCGACAGGCACGCCTGCAGCCTTCATTTCCTTAAGCATTGTCAGGGCACGTTCAAGTTTTGCGGGATTAACCAGATCGTAATCGTTGTATATCAGTTTAATATCAGGGTTGATGCTTCGTGCAATCCTGAAGGCGTCGGCAATGTAATCCTTTCCGCATATTTCGTACCACCTGCTTGCGGTTCTGTAAATCTGACCTTCGTTGTCCGACAAAGCCTCATTTACAACATCCCAGCAAAATGTTACATCCTTATAACGGTTAATAACAACCGTCATATAATCTTTCAGTCTTGCATATAGCTGTTCTTTGGTTAGCTGGTTACCTTTATCGTCGGTAAAGAATCCTGCAGGAGTCTGGCTATGCCACACGAGGGTATGCCCGCGCACTTTCATATTATTTGATCTTGCAAAATCAGCAATTCTGTCGGCTGAGGCAAAGTTAAAGACAAGACCTTTAATAGTATCGAGTTTCTGGGGAGTCTGGCCCAATCCGCCGAGACCCTGGCCAGGCTGGCCACCCTGTGCAGGCGGTCTTTGTTGTCCAGCCTGTGCAGGTTGTCCCTGAGGGGCTGCCTGCTGCCCCGCTTGTCCCTGCTGTACACCCTGGCCCTGAGGTGCTCCTGCAGGCCGCTGAAAAGGAAAATATAAAAGACTCTGCGGTTTCATTTCATTCTCGCATGTCACCGTGTTGAAATTTTCTGTTACCATCTTTCCGGCCTCTCCGGTAATTGTTCTGCCGTTGACAGCCGTACCGATAAGGAAATCATTTTTAAAAAGCACTTTAAGCGGTATAAAATCTGATTGTGTCTGACCTGTGAGCACCAGACAAAAAGATACGCCCGTTATTAACACTGATATTCTCTTCATATTGAATAAACTTTATTTTCCGAATATATGTTTTTTAATATTATCCGCTAATTCGCTTAATAATATTTAACAATCATCCTCATGCCTTTCCGGCTGATAACAGGCTTCGTAAATAATGAAAACCATGACTGTGACAATCAATATAATAGTACCTTCCGGGAACAGCTTATTCCTGACTGAACTCACCAAATCAACTGTCAGGTAAAAAAACAACCCTCATCCCCACCAGGTTTCATCCTTGACAAGATTTTTCATCACCACATCCTTGTTAAGGTCAAGTCCCAGTCCGGGTTTATCGGACAACTGGATATATCCATCCTGGATAATTTCCCTGTCATAAACAACAAGTGTCTCCCACCCTGCGTGACCGTCACGGGAGGTGGTTTTATAATCGTAGCTTTCGTGTCCTATGAAGTCGAGCATTGTTGCGGCACAGTTTGCAGAAGCTATAGTAGCGACCGGTCCCATCACATTATGGGTGGCCACAGGCATATAATAGGCATTCGCGAGTGTCGCAATTTTTTTGGCTTCAAGCAAACCACCTGCCATAGATATATCAATCTCAACCATATGCACAGCCTGATTAATAATAAAAGGCAGAAAGTCGTGGAGAGTATAAAGGTTTTCGCCGCAAAGTATCGGAATCGGTGAAGCTGCCGTCAGTTTAGCCCATGTATCAACGTAATTAATTGGCATGGGGTCTTCAATCCACCAGGGTCTTATTGGTTCCAGTGCTTTGGCAAAAGAGAGTGCATCGTAAAATCCGAACTCCCAGTGACAATGGACTATTATTTCAAATTCTTTACCGGCTGCTTCCCTTAAATTGGAATAGGCCCGGATGTTATTTTCGAGTTCGGTGTAAGTGAGACGACGGTTTAATGCTTCACCACCTGGCCGTCGTGAAATACGGAAAGGTTTTGCGGCAGTCCATTTCTGGACCGACTGCTTCAGATAGTCGACCCACTCCCTGCAGGCTGCCGGATCGAGCATATTTCTGGGCTGGCTTGTCAGGTATGCTCTTACCCTGTCAGTATAACAGCCTCCGCCAAGTATTTTTCGCAGAGGCATTCCCAGAAGTTTTCCGACAAGATCCCATAGGGCAATTTCGCAGCCTGTTACTGCATGCATCCCGATACCGCCATTACCCCCGAGATAAGAGACCCGGAATTTCATCTGCTCGGTAAGGCGGGCAATATCAAACGGATCCTGCTTTAAAAGTATGGGACGAAAAGCATTTATTACAACATCTTTAGCCCCCAGACCGGTAACATCATGATGACATTCACCTATGCCATAAACACCGGCATCTGTCTCAATTTTTACCAGCGGCATTACATGCCCCCTGCCTCCCATTTGTACCCTCATGCATTTCACATCGGTTATTCTGACTTTCCCCAGGTCGGCTTCAGTTAGCCGGCTGAAGCCGGGAATGACCGTGACGGCTGGAACGGCAGCCATAGTCTTTACAAATTCATTTCTTTTCATAGCTTACAGGTATTAGGTTCGTTTTTTCTTTATTTATTATGAAAGCCACTTACAGCAAATGCTTAGAATAATCCGCATAAATAAGTAATCATTTCTCTTCATTCAAATTGTGCAGACCCTCTTCCCTTCTGACCTGAAGAGCACGAGAGGATCAGTATGTTATTTTCTTACCGAGAACCTGTAAATGGTCCTTGACCGGAAATGTTCACCCGGTTCCAGAATCGTTGAGGGGAAGCCCGGCTGGTTGGGGCTGTCGGGAAAATGCTGGGTTTCGAGTGCAAAGCCTGACCTGGTAGTGGCTGGCAATGTTCCTGATGCAACTGCCTTTTTCCATGCCATACCGCTGCCTGAGTAGAACTGCATACCTGGCTGATCGGTAATCACTTCAAGAAGTCTTCCGCTAACCGGATCATATACTGTGGCATCGACCTTTTTTTTGTTATCGAGTACAAAGTTATGATCATAACCATCGAAAATAATTTCCTCAAAGGTTTCACCTATCTTATCTCCTATAGGGCGGGGAGTGGTGAAATCAAACGGCGTGCCCTTTACCGGTCTGATCTCGCCTGTGGGAATTTTTACATTATTAAAAGGAGTATATGACGAAGCCTGTAGCATAAGAATATGGTCGAAAATATACCCTTTGCCTGCACCATGAAGATTAAAGTAGGCATGGTTTGTTACATTAATCACTGTCTTTTTGTCGGTTGTTGCGTGATAATCAATAATGATTTCATTTTTATCAGTCCATGTATAAACCACATCTATTCTGACTTCACCCGGAAAACCCTCATCCATATCCGGACTTGTAAGAGATAACTTCAAAGTCGGCATTTTGCTTCCTTCAGGTATTTCGGCTAACCATACTTTCGAGAACCAGCCGTTCCTTCCGCCGTGAAGTGTATTAGGCCTGTTGTTTACCGTCAGGTTATACTCCTTCCCGTCGAGAGTAAATCTGCCATTGGCAATCCTGTTGGCAAATCTCCCTATAACGGCTCCGCCGAACATATCACCCTTTATTATTGATTCCAGAGTTTCTGATCCGAGAGTTACATTATCTTTCACACCATTCCTGTCGGGTACCTCAATCCTTACAATTCTTGCACCGTAGTTGGTAATTTTCAATATATTACCATGCCTGTTCGTGAGTGTGAAAAGATATACCTCACCCCCGTTATGTGTTCCCAGCAGGTCTTTTTTAACAGGCCGGATCGTCTTTTTGGCGGAGATGTTACCTGCATAAAGACATGCAGTCAGAAAAATTAAGATCAGAGTTTTAACCATTCTCATATAATGAACTTTTAAATATTGACACAAAGAAGTTAAATATTACTCCGATTAAAGTAATACATTTTTAATTTTTATGGTGTCGGTGAACATAATTGTTTGCAACGAAACCCTGAAAGTTTAACAATTATTAACCAATCTCATTTTAATATGCCCGTCTTCCCGGGATCCATAACGGGATAAAAAGATATTTGTCGTTGGATTCGTTAAGAATATAACAAAGTAATCAGATGCTTAACAAAATCTTAATCAAAATGAATCTGAATTTTTACCGGTTATAGAAATTCATGCCCTACTTTTGGTTCCTGAATTCATTGGAAAGCGAACATGAAAACATCAGCATCAACGGTCAGGCATAGCAGGTCGTCCTCAAAAACCACCGGTAAGTCTGTAAAAAAGAGCCTGGCAAAATCTGCCGGAAAAGAGAAAAAAGAGAAAGAGGAGATATTATTGAACAGCGCCGACATTGAAAATAAAATAAGGGAAAAGGCGTGGGAACTATATCTCCAGAGGGTTGAAACGGGAGAGCCCGGTTCTGCTTCGGAAGACTGGCTCTCGGCTGAGCAGATCGTGCTTAATGAGATTATCTGAAGTATGGGTGTCTTTCAGAAGAGTGGAACAAAACCGGCTTCATCGTATTCTTCAAGGAGCAGGCTTATAGCGGATATCATAATAGGAAAAGCGTCAGCCAGGTGGCATCCCTGGCTGATGTTTTTGTGTGCTTTCATTGACTCATCCTTTTTCCCCCTGCCTGTCTCATCTCTTTTTGTAATACTGCTGGCGCTTAACCCTGACAGGTATAAAGAATTCATTATATCTGCCATTGCAGGTGTTTTAACAGGCGCCCTGGCGGCATATACGACAGGCTTTTATTTCTGGACAGGTACCGATGGTGAACTTACGGTTATCACCAAATACATTACCGGAAAGCTCCCTGGCCTGACAACGGAGAAACTCTCAGTCATTTCCGACGCCTATTCAAGGTACGGAATAATGATGCTTGTTGGGGGGGCTTTTACATTCCTTCCGTACGGATTGTATGCATTTTTCTCCGGTATATCGGGCATGAATATTTTACTTTTTATTATCGGAACCTTAACGGGTCACGGACTCAAGATAATGTTGCTGTCGGCCGGCACACTGAAATTGCTCAAACCCTTTTCAAGAGCATTCGGGAAGCTCAGGACAGGAATACGCAAGTATATTTTATACTATAAAAATCCCACAGGCCTTAATGAACGGTCAATATAAAGGTGTATGATATTTAATCGATTTGTCGTATTTCTGTAACTTATTCTTAATAAAGCAGGTATATTTTTGTGCAAAAAGTAAGCAATGGTGATCCTTGTTTTATCTGACCTGCATATCGACACTCACGATAATTTCGGAATTTTCAGGTGGGATGAAAATGATTTTATTGAAAGGATTGAAAACCTCAGGGATAAATACAACATTGAAAAAGTAATTTTTAACGGCGATATCTTTGAATTGCATAAATACAGGTATGATGAAATCAGGAGAGCCAATCCTTCCCTGATAAGATATTTTGAAGCAAACAGGGATTTCATATTCATAAAGGGCAATCACGACTTTGTGCTGGATTTTACTCTTGATTATTACAGGATTACCAATTCAAAGGGACAGATTATCCATATAGAACACGGGCATAATGCCGACTGGTTAAATGGGAAGAAGGCAGGAAGGGCTTTGGCAAAATTCGGATTGTCATTATTAAAAAAGATGTCCGACTCTGCCAGGATGATGAAATTGTATTTCAGGATTGTAGCTTATGATGACCAGATAAATTATATTCCCAAAAGGTACAATACTATCAGGTATCTCTCCTACGCCCTCAGGCTTCTGAAGGTCTTTGATGTGGTCATACTGGGGCACACCCATAAGCTTGAAGCCCATCATACATATTACCTTAACCGCAAGAAACGTTACCTGAACAGCGGAGTATGTTCTCTGGGCCGGTTGCAGGGTATAATAATGGATACCGAAACCCTGCAGTATGAATTTCTGAACGAAACCAGCGAGTCGCTGAAACTGCCGGCTGAGCTTATGGCCATGGCAATATGAATTATATCAATACATGGTTTATACCGGTGCACTGAGGAGTAAATGAAGAGGCTCAACAACAGAATCAATCGGCAATCCTGCCGGTTATATCCCTCTGTCAAAAATCATATACATTAAGGCGGCCAGTGAGGCTCCGATAAGAGGCCCCGCAACAGGTACCCACGAATACCGCCAGTCGCTGTCGCGTTTGCCCGGTATAGGCAGGAAAAAATGCATGATTCTTGGACCAAGGTCGCGTGCAGGATTGATAGCATAGCCCGTAGGCCCGCCGAGCGACAGACCTATTCCAAGTACAACTATTGCCACAGGCAAAGCATTCAATGCCCCGAGTCCCACCTCGGGCTGAGCCATATACAGAACCGCAAGCGCCAGAACATACGTTCCGATTATTTCGGTCAGCATATTGTAACCGTAACTTCGTATGTTGGGTCCTGTACAGAAAACAGCAAGCTTTGCGTTTCCGTCCTCAGTAATATCAAAATGCTTTTTATAAGCAAGCCATACCAGTCCGGCCCCGAACATGGCACCCAGAAGCTGGGCACTTATGTAAAGCGGCATCAGGGCAGGTGAAAATTTCTTTGCAATAACAAGAGCCAGTGTCACTGCCGGATTAAGATGAGCTCCGCTGGTGCCGGCAGCAATCAGTACTCCGGTAAAGACACCGGCTGCCCAACCAAAGGTTATCACTATCCAGCCACTGTTATTACCTTTGGTATTTTTAAGTAATACATTGGATACTACTCCGCTTCCGAATACTATTATCATTGCCGTTCCGAAAAATTCTGCAAAAAACTGGTTCATGTCAGAAAGGTTTAAAGTTCAAGGTTTAAAGTTCAAGGTTCAAAGTGTTATTTCATTGACTATAAGACACTTATTCTGTTCTGCATTTACCGGTTACCGGTTACCAGCTTCCCGCCTGATACCGTGCTGTTCTGACTGCCAGTTCCCATCCTTCGGCCAGTTTCTCTGCCTCATTGCTGTTAATCTTCGGGGAGAATACCTTCTCAACCTGCCATTGCTTTTTCAGTTCAACGGTACCAGACCAGAAACCGGTTGCCAGTCCGGCCAGGTATGCTGCCCCGAGTGCCGTTGTTTCGGTTATCACCGGTCTTACAACCTTAGCCTGGAGGATATCGGCCTGAAACTGCATCAGAAGATTATTTGCCGTGGCTCCTCCATCAACTCTTAGTTCGCTGATTTTAATTCGTGAATCCTTCTCCATAGCTTTAAGAACATCGAAGGTCTGGAAAGCAACACTTTCAAGTGCGGCGCGGGCAATGTGGGCCGATGTAGACCCACGGGTCAGTCCCATAATTATTCCTCTTGCATGCTGATCCCAGTGAGGGGCGCCGAGTCCGGCAAAGGCCGGAACAAAATAGACTCCTTCACTGCTGTTTACCGAACCGGCAAGTTTTTCAACTTCTCCCGAGCTTTTTATTATCCCCAACCCATCCCTCAGCCACTGCACTACTGCACCGGCAATGAAAATGCTTCCCTCCAGGGCATAAATTGTTTCATTGCCTATTTTCCAGCCTACAGTCGTAAGGAGTTTATTGGCCGAATCAGTTGGTTTGCCGCCGGTATTCATCATCATAAAGCAACCTGTTCCGTAGGTATTTTTGACCATTCCCGGTTCGATGCACATCTGACCAAAGAGGGCGGCCTGCTGGTCTCCGGCTATGCCTGCGATAACTACATCTCCGTCGAGAGGCTTTACAGCAGCGCCATATACTTCAGCGGAAGCCTTTACTTCAGGAAGTATGCTCTCAGGGATATCAAAAAGCTTCAGGAGTTCCTTATCCCACTCCAGAGTATGGATATTGAAAAGCATTGTTCTTGATGCATTCGATACGTCGGTGATATGAAGCTTCCCGCCTGAGAGGTTCCATATCAGCCAGGAATCGACCGTCCCGAAGGCGAGCCGGCCTTCCGAGGCCATCCTCCGTGCTCCGGAAACATTGTCGAGAATCCACTTAACCTTTGTTGCTGAAAAATAAGCATCTATTACCAGCCCTGTTTTTCTTTGTATCATTTCTGCATGACCTTCCTTCTTCAGAAAGTCGCAGTAATCTGAAGTACGCTTGTCCTGCCATACTATGGCATTATAAAAAGGTTTACCTGTAATTCTGTCCCAGACAACTGTTGTTTCCCGCTGATTGGTTATACCTATTCCTTCAATTTCAGAGCTTTTTATACCTGCCTTAACCATTGCCTCAATCACAACATCAGCCTGCGAAGACCATATTTCTTCAGGGTTATGTTCTACCCAGCCTGGCTGTGGAAATATCTGGGGAAACTCTTTCTGAGCCATTGATACCGGCAAACCATCTTTTCCGAAAATAATGGCTCTTGAACTGGTTGTGCCCTGGTCGAGGGCAAGAATGTATTTTTTCATGGTCATGTATAAATATCTTAATTTGTATACAAACTCATCTCCTCCCCATTTGGGGAGGCAGGGAGGGGCAAATAGTTTTTTGCCAGCCTTCTGAATTTTTCCACCTCTTTCTCCACCCACTCCATGCCGTAACCGAGTTCCGCTGCCATAATCTCAGCCACCGCCGGGGCACACTCTTCAGCGGCACGGGCATCAAGAATAAGTGACCTTGTTCTTCTGGCAAGCATATCGTCAAGAGTCACTGGTATCTCATTCCTGCAAATCCAGATAATTTCAGCTTTCGTATATGGCAGGTTATCAGATATTTTACGGGCAGTCTCAGGATTACCGGCCATTATTTTTTCAATTTCAATGGCACCTTTGCCATATATTTTGAAACTTCCTGATACTGATTGTCCGGGAGCTGAATCAATGCTTAAAGATTTTGTAATGCATTTTCGTTTTTCAAGGGCACCTGCTTTTATGGCCTCATCTATTGTTTCTTCAGCCATGCATCGGTAAGTGGTCCATTTTCCGCCCGTGATGGTAAGGAGGCCTGATTCTGAAAAGATTATTTTATGTCTTCTCGATATTTCCTTTGTTGCATGGGGATTATCAGGGTCGGAAGCCAGAGGCCTCAGACCGGCAAAAACCGAAAGGATATCTTTTCTTTCGGGTGCTTCAACGAGATATTTTCCCGCATTTCTTAGTATGAAATCAATCTCTTCGTCAAGGGCAACAGGTTCTTCACTAACCATTTCGAGCGGAGTGTCGGTTGTTCCAACAACGGTTTTACCGTGCCATGGGATTGCGAAAAGAACCCTTCCGTCGTCTGTTTTAGGTATCATCAGAGCCGACTCACCCCGAAGGAATGAATTGTCGAGTACCAGGTGCACTCCCTGACTTGGTTTTATAATATGCCGGGCATCAGGTTTTTCCATTTTAAGGATATCATCGGCAAATACTCCGGTTGAATTAATTACCAGTCCTGCAAGAAGTTCATATTCATTTCCTGAGAGTCTGTCAACAGCTTTAACCCCTTTTATTTTTCCTTCTTCATTCATTACAAGTCCCCTGACCTCAAAATAATTCAGAAGTGTACCTCCTCTGTCTGCAATTGTCTTTGCAAGCGATATTGCCATCCTGGCATCGTCAAACTGACCGTCGTGATAAACAATACCTCCCTTCAAACCGTCAGGCTTAATGTTCGGCAGTCTTTCAATCACTTTTTTACGGCCGATGAAATATGATTTGCCCAGACTTAATTTTCCCGACAGGATATCATAGAATTTAAGGCCGGTTGTATATAAAAATACATCGAACCAGGAATAAACGGGAATAACGAATTCCTGGTCTGAGGTAAGATGCGGGGCATTTCTGAGCATCAATCCGCGTTCACGGAGAGCCTCGGCAACGAGCAGCAGGTCCATCTGTGCCAGATATCTTACACCTCCGTGAACCAGCTTGGTACTTCGTGATGAGGTGCCGGAAGCAAAATCGGATTTTTCAAGAAGGAGTGTTTTATAACCCCTTGTTACTGAATCAAGGGCTGTTCCGAGGCCTGTTGCCCCTCCTCCGATAATAATAACGTCATAATTTTCTTCTAACCCGGATTGCAGCTTCTGTAACTGCTCAGTTCGTTTCATGGTAAAAAGTCAGAGCAATAAACTTAATAAAAAATGAGGTTCCAAAACAAATCCGTTGCAGAAATGTTAAATTAGCATATCAATTTAAGCATTAGAATGAAAAGTCTTGTTATTATTATTTCGGCGATGATATTTTCAACGGTACATTCCCAGACAAAGCCTTCAGTAGTGAAGGCGGTTGATCTCAGGCGGTATGCGGGCACATGGTATGAGATTGCACGTCTCCCCAACACTTTTGAAAAGGGGCTCAAGTGCATAACGGCAACTTATGAGCTTCGCGAAGACGGGAGGATAACCGTGATAAACCGCGGACACAAAATCAGTGATCCGGGCAAGGTAAGTGCGGTGAAGGGGGTGGCATGGTTGCCCGATAAAACCATTACATCAAAACTGAAAGTGCAGTTTTTCTGGCCTTTCAGCGGAGACTACTGGATAATGGAACTTGACAGCGATTACAGGTATGCGCTGGTTGGAGATCCCTCCTTTAAGTATTTATGGATCCTGTCGAGGGAAAAGAAGATGGATGAAGCTACCATTAAAAAGCTTCTTGACAGGGCAACAGATAACGGGTTTGATGTAAAGCCCATTATAAGGGTTGAGCACGACTGCCGGTAAACTGACATCAGAAATTTCTGCCGGACTATTACTTAAGAATTTTCCTTATTTGTGACTCATCGCCGTCATTTACTGACGGTTTAAGGTTGAGTATTCTGCAAACCATGTTATAGATGTCCACGTTGTTCAGTTCCTCAACCGAATAGTTTCTTCTGAAAGCTGAGCCTGCAGCGTAAAATATTCCATACATATCGGAGTTCCTGTTGTCGTAGCCATGGGCACCGCCTTTAAATTTTCCGATGAGCGGCCTTGATGCAAGATACCATGAGCTGTCAGCCACTGCAACAACTGCGCTGATTCTCTCACTAGTTCCGTAATGCCACCTTGGGGGCAGATTCTCCTTAGCCCAGGCTTTTACGCCTCTGGTGTTGTTTATCAGTAAAAGAACTGAGTCCTTTTTATCCTCAGCAGGGTCTATAAATAAAACCGGGTTGCCTCCGTAGATATTCTTTATCATCCTTGCCGGCACTACATCTCTAATATTAACATATCTATCGGATGACACTGCAGCCATACCATGGTCGGAAAGAACAATAAGATTTATTTTTCTGCTGTGCGGAAGGTTTGAAAGTTTCATCCGCAAAACACCCAACAGCGAATCCAGAAGGCTGACTATTTCACCTGTTTCAGGTGAGACAGGCCCGTAGTCATGGCTGGTTGCGTCAGGTTCATCAAAATAGAGAGTAACAACAGACGGGCGTTTCGATGCAGGATAATTAAGCCATTTAACGACTGTATCAATGCGTGCATCATAGCTGACACTTTCATCATATTTTTTCCAGTAATCCGGATGCATACCGGCAACGGGTGCTTCTGAACCTACCCAGTAGAATGAAGCTGAAATAAGACCTTGCTTCCTGGCCGTGACCCATATGGGTTCTCCGTCGTAAAATGCGGGGTTCTCTACAGCACTTCTGTCTCCTATCCTGTAAATCAATCCAAGGTCGGGTGCAAAAAAAGTGTTGTTCACTATTCCGTGATGGTCAGGATATAGTCCTGTGGCAATTGAATAATGATTCGGGAAAGTGTTGGTCGGGAAAGAGGAGACGAGTCTTCCTGCCTTTACGCCTTCAGTTGCCAGTTTATCAAGATTGGGCGTTTTGTAAATACTGCTGTAATCCCACCTGAAAGCGTCAAATGAAACCAGAACAACATAATTCTGCTTATCAACGCTGTTCTGCCTTTGTAAAGAGGAAAAGATTACCGGCAGGAAAATCAGAAATGCCGGAATTAAAATACTTACGGTTGTTTTTCTACTCATTTACTTTGTAATATACTCTGCAAAGATTGCAATTTCCCGGCACCTGTATGATGATCAGTTATCCTTTTTATGTTTTTTTAATTCAGAGGCTTTTCTGTCGAGCTCTTTAAGGTTAAATCTCACACTTAATATATAAGGTTGCCTTCCAGTCTCCCAATGGCCATAGGTTGTGACAACAAAAGTGCCGTCGGGGAGCAGTTCGACACCCGGGTATCAGCAATCCCATTCAGGTAAGGTTGATTCTTCCCCTGTGAAAAAGCTGAAAGGGGAAGATACAATAGAAATAAGAAGAGTTTAATCTTTATCTTAAACTTCTGCCGGTTCATCAGAATCAGGCTGAAAAATTATATTCAGACCTCAAAGCTGTCGCATTCGCGGTAAGCCTGAATTACTCTGAGTTCTCCCTCCTTTGTACCTCTCTGGCTTATGCCGTGTTCCATGCAGAGAACCCCGTTATATTTTTTATTGTACAGGTGCCGGAAGATGTTTTTGTAGTTGATCTCTCCTGTTGTGGGTTCATTGCGTCCGGGCGTATCTCCGAGGTGAAAGACAGCTATTTCACTCCATGCGGCATCTATGTTGGGTATGAGATTACCCTCTGTTATCTGCTGGTGATAGAGGTCGTTGAGTATTTTGCATGATGGTCTGTTAACTGCCCTGCTTATTGCATAAGCCTGGGGAATGCCTTTCAGGAAAAGACCGGGATGGTTTATGTAAGGATTCAGCGGTTCAAGCACGATTGTTATTCCTTCAGGTTCCACTATGTCGCAGCAGAGCCTGAGGTTGTCAATTACATTTGCCGTCTGGTAGTCCATATGAAGTTTCATATCGTATCTGCCGGGCACGACAAGCGCCATTTTCACTCCGGTTCGCTTTGCAAGCTCAACAGCTTCTTTCATTTTTGCTGTGAGCATTTCCTTTACTTCGGGTGTGTTAAGGACGAAATCCTGCTTTCCCGAATCGGCCATCAGTACATAAGGGCCAAAATCCATTCCGAGCCTTGAAAGCTCACTGATAATTTTTTGCTGAATTTCCGGGTCCCTTTTCATAAAGTTGTTGTCAAAAACAGCTCTGAAGCCCTGGTCGTAACAGAACCTGATATGGTCAACCGGGTCTTCGCCGGCATTTTGCCTGAACATGCCTATGCCCGGAGCATACTTAAGTTTAAAGGGCTTTACCGGCTCGGGAATCTTTTTCTGCTGTTCCTTTTTTTGCCCCATCACCGAAGGGGCAGCAATGGCTGCTGCCCCTGCCAGTGAGGCTTTTCTTATGAATGATCTCCTTGTGTCAGTCATAGTTTTTATTTTTTTGCCACATAAGCTTCTCCCGGGACAGGTACTTCCTTTGGGATATCAACTTTACCGAAGGTGAACACCTTAGGGCCGAGTTTCATATCTGAATTCATTACTTCATCCCATTTAGTCTCCTTGCCGGAATAGGAAGAAATTCTTCCCATTATGGCTGTCATGGTTGAAATTGCGGTGTTTTCCAGTTCATTAAATGGCTGGTTTGTTCTTATAGCTTTAATCATATCAATATGTTCCTGGACGTAAGGATCCTTAAGCCCTTTTGTATTTGGCTGGCCGTCTTCTCCAAGGGGATACTGATATTTCCATATTTCATTTCCCTGAAGGTCCAGAATTTTATCTATACAGTTAGTTGATCCGGAGGTTCCCTGGAGTCTTTCGGAGACGGAGTTCCAGCAGCCGTTTATCTGGCGACACATACTGTGAATATGGACGCCGTTTTCGAACACAAAGTCGACGCTGAAGTTATCCCACTGATCGCCGGTGACCCGCCGGTGTCTTGCCCCGATACCTCGCGCAGCAACAGGATGTGTACCCATAAACCAGTTCATTACATCGAGGTTATGAACATGCTGTTCCACGATATGATCGCCCGAGAGCCATGTCCAGTTAACCCAGTCGCGTATCATCCATTCCATCTCCGACCATGCAGGATTATTGTCGCGGTGCCATAGTTTTCCTCCATTCCAGTAAACATTACCTCCTACAACCGGGCCGATGATACCGGCTTTTACCTGTTCGTATGTATGTACATAGTTTCTCTGGTGACGGCGCTGTGTACCTGTAACAATTGTAAGTCCCAGTTCTTTTGCCTTCAGCGCGGTAGCCATTACGGAACGGGCTCCGACAGGATCGACACAGACAGGTTTTTCAGCGAAGATATGTTTACGTGCTGCTACTGCTGCTTCCAGATGTTCGGGACGGAAGAAAGGAGGAGTGGCAAGAATTACAATATCAACTCCCGAATCGATTACTTTCTGAAAAGCATCGAAACCGACGAAGCAGTTTTCTTCCGGCACCTCCTGGTTTTTCTGTTTCAGTATAGCTGCCCTTGTTTCATCAACACGGTCTTTGAATGTATCTCCCAGTGCCGTAATCTGCAGATTGGGCCCGGCATTGAGAAAATTAATTGCAGCGCCCCGTCCGCGGCCACCGCATCCAACTACACCGGCTTTAAGAACCGGGCCGTCGGGTGCCTGATCGAGCCAAGCCTGTTCAGGTATCACCTGCCACTCTTTCTTTTTTGGAGCACAGCCTGTAAGTACTGACGGTACAACCACTCCTGCAGCCCCTGCCACAGCGGCTGTGCCAATAAAATTCCTTCTTGAAATGCCTGATTTTTTCATGAGGTTTGGTTTTAAATTTTTAATACTTGAAATAGGTTTTTTTTTTATCGTTTTTCAGTGTTTTCAGGAAAATTGTGCCATACTAAGTTAGACAAATGATTTTTATCTGTTACCTGTTTTAGGATCATATTCACATACAACCCTGAAACCAACGTAAAAGCAATCGGAATACCACCAGATACTCTTGGGCATCTGAGGATCTGTTTTCAGCCATTCATTTGTCCTGGTATAATCACGTGCCGGACTTCTTACCCTTCCTGCAGGATCGAGATATGACCCGCCTCTTACAACATGCTCAGAGCCCTCTTCGGGTCCTTTGGGATTGACCAGAAGCCCTTCGGGATATTTTGAAAGGATATCCGGCTGGTACCAGTCGGAACAGAATTCAGCCACATTGCCCAGCATATTCTTAAGTCCAAACGGGTTTGGTTTTACCCTCTCCGGAAATTGTGTTCTGAGATTGCTGTTTTCGCGGTAAATCACATAACTGTTTATTACGGAAGTATCGTTTTTTGAAATCCTGGCCCTTAAACCAGTCTTCTGGAATTTTAGAGGATTTCCTTCGAAGAAATATGGCCCGGTTGTTCCTCCCCTGCATGCATACTCCCATTCAGCCTCTGTAGGAAGCCTGTATGTTTTACCGGTAACAAGGGAAAGCCATTTACAGTATGTCTCAGCTGCATGAAAACTGATCGAAATTGCAGGTCTCTGTCCCATTCCCCAGCCCTGATCCGGCTGTCCGTAGGGAGGGGTTGCCCCGGTTATGGCGTCAACATTTTCCGAATCCCCGCCTCCGGCCCTTAATCCTTCGGTATCTGTACTCCTTCCTTCTGCGGCTGTCTGGGCATAAAAGGCCAGATACTCATCCCATGATACTTCAATCTCGGCCATAAAGAACGGACTTATCTCCACTTCCCTGACCGGACCTTCGTCACTTTTTCTGAAAGGTTCAGAATCCGGACTTCCCATCATAAACCTGCCTCCGGGTATTGCTATCATTTTAAATGAGACAGATGAACCTGGTATAGTCTCGGTAAAAGATTCAAACCTGTCTACTTTTGCCGGTTCTGTAAATATTACTTTGGGAGCAGAAGAAACAGATCCGAAGGTCTTATTACTGCCATGGGTATATCCCTGTATGAAATGACCGGCATTGAGATGGCAGTTTATACAATGCAGGTCAGGTGTCTTTTTAGTCTGCCTGTAATAAAGATGGGCATCAGCTCCTTCCTTGCTGAGAGTAACCGGAAAAAGATTCTCATGGCATTTGATGCAACTGCTCTCATAAGTGTACAATCGTGCGTTTTCAAGTCTTCTTTTCACAACCCAGTCGAATGAAGCAGAATCCTTCGTCAGATAACCCCAGAGATCACGGACTCCTGTTTTTATTTTCTCAGGTATATATCCCTGTCCTTTCGGAGGGAGGTGGCAGTCAACACAGCCTGCCCTGAACCCGGAGCGTGTATCATAATGAACCGATCTTTTCCATGAATTATCAGCTTCGGGATGTATATGGCACGACATGCAGAAACTGTTTGTGGATGTAATCTTCAGAGCCTTTTCAAAACTCCAGAATAACAGCAGACCTGCAAGAAGCCCCGGGAGAAACCATTTGAGTGCCTTCCTCATCGGAAATCAACTATAAAACGGTGAAAGATAAAAAAAAATAACATTGTACAAATTGAATTTTCCTTGCTGAAGGAAATTTTCAGCATAATTAAAACTTAGTCTATCTTTGCCCGACATAATGCTTAAAAATGAAGAAACTCTTTGTATTATTATCGTTGTCATTTTTATTTATCACACTGACTGATGCACATCCCTGGAAACCAAGGCATCATATAATTGTTGATACCGACGGGGGTATTGACGATATGAAAGCTCTCAGCATGCTCCTTGCATCCCCCGATGTACATGTGCTGGCTGTTACAGTTTCTTCAGGAGTACTTGATGCCCGCAGTGCTTATGTAAAAGTAAAAAGCCTCCTTGATTCATATTTTCATAATGGCATACCGGTCGGAATAAACAGATCTGGTGTAAACAATGCCCAGGTAAAATTCAAACCGCCTGATTTCAAATGGGGAAATGAAAGCGGTATTAATCCTGCTTCTGCTCCCGAAGCTGTTAATGTCATCTCTGAGATTCTCAGATATGAAGACTCGAAGTTGTCTCTGGTTTGCCTGGGAGGATTATCACTTGCTGCAAAAGCTTTAAAAGAGATTCCCGAATTCAGATCCGGGATAAAGGGTATTATCTGGAGCTGCGAGGGAACAGGAATGACTGATGGATTCAATTACAGTGTCGACATACCGTCTGCAAAATTTATCCTAAAGAGTGGCATAAATATCAATGCTGTATCGACAGGCAGCGGAAACCAGGTTCAATATTCTGAAGATTTTATTACCGGACTGAATGGCATCAATACTCCCTATGCCGCGAAAATTTCAGAGTTTCTAAGTTCACCATCTGCAAAATCGCATAAATTCTCATTCCTGATAAGTGATGAGCTGATCCCCCTTTTCATGCACTTCCCTTCATTCTTCAGTGTAAATCAAACCGGATCAGTAAATGAGGTAAATGTATTGAAAACCGACAGCCTTTTATTTGGGATTTATAAAATGCTTAAAAGAGAGACGATAAAAAGGAACCAGGTAATCAATGACCTTCCTTCAGATCCTTCATTTTATTTTGATGACATTGCTCCGTTCGTAACCTCGATCATTAACAGGTACGGAGAAGAAGAATGGCAGGCCGGTGTACTGGCCAATGAACTTCACCGTCATCTGGGAGTATATGCAATAATCGGAGTGAAAATGGGGATCAGGGTAAGGGAATACTTTAATGTTGGAGTGGATGAATTTGAGGCAGTCTCACATGCAGGATCAATGCCGCCGCTGAGTTGTATGAACGACGGGATACAGGTGAGCACAGGTGCCACACCCGGTCACGGACTTCTGAAAGTTATTAATGATAATCCTCTGCCGAAAGTTGAATTCAAACACCTTAACCATAAAATTGCGGTAAGCCTTAAACCTGACATCAATTCAAAAATCAGCGGGGAACTGAAGGAGATTAATTTTATTTACGGTCTCGACAGTGATATTTACTGGGAACTTGTAAGGAAAAACGCAATAAAATACTGGAGAGATCTGGACCGGCACGATATTTTCATTATCGAGGAGATAGAATAAAATAACAGCCCGGATTTAATACCCTTGAAAAAAAGCGGGGGACCCATCTCTGATGTGTCCCCCGCCGTCATTAACCTAACCTAACTTAACCTAAACTCATAGATCTTAAAAAGGATCTGAATCCTTATATTTTTCTTCCCGCAGGTTTCTGATGTTCATCCAGCCACTTCTGTTGTTCAGGTGTAAGTATTTTTCTGATATTTTCCATGTGTGCTTTTCTAAGGCTTTCAGCCTTTTTCTGATTTTCCTCACGGAACTTTTTCATTTCTTCCTGATGTTTCCGGCGCAATGATTCAATATCCTTCTTCTGTTTTTCATTCAGGTTCGGAATTCTCTCAATCCCCGGAGCATTCTGGTATCCTGGTCCGGGACGCGGAACAGTTCTTATCCGGTTATATCCCCGGAAATCATAAAATCCGGGAGCAAACCCCGGGCCGGGGCCCTGCCACGGACCTGGACCAAAGTATCTTCCGCCGGGTCCGTATCCGGGTGATCTCCATGCACCCCGGTAACCGTTCCATGCATTTACACTTCCGTGCCTGTAAAACCTTCCTTTGAAAAAGGTTGAATCATCCCTGCTGATATTTCCCCTTTCAGCACTTATTTCCCTGCCCTTCCGGTAAACTGCCGATGAATCATTCACCCATCTCATACCCCTCTGGGCATTTGCAGTCATGCTTACAGTGGCTATAACCATGGCTGCCGTCGCTATTTTCATTACCCGTTTCATCGTTTCATCTTTTAATTAAACATTGTTTCATGATTGTTTTCAATGATTAGACAAAATGAAGTTTCACCTTATTCCTTTAAGGCTGGTATTTAACATTATATTAACCAATGAAATATCATCTGGATTGTTTTAAACCATTCCATAAGTGAACCGAAGCTGCTATCTGCTTTTCCTCAGGAACCGGTTTACAGTCAATGAAGCGCTTAAAATCAGTGCTGCAAGATAGACTATCAGTGTAACTTTATCAACCAGTACCGGGTCAAAGTCGAGCCCGGTAAGCCTGTCGGCCAGATATTTTATATATGATTGGGGTAAATTTGCCTTCCCCATCTTTTCAAGAATCCTGAAGTGCCAGTCTGTCAGGGGACAGTATCCGGGTGAACCCACAATCATACCGAGAAAGAGCCATGAGAAACCGGTTAACAGAAGAGTAATAAGGTTGGCAAGTCTTGTTTTTCTCCAGATCCAGCCGGTTACATTGAAAAGGGTTAAGGCTGAATGGAAAAATACAAAAAACAGGTCAAGTATCCTGTATATCATGCCGGCTTATGGTATTAAGCTCAAATTTAACAAAAACGGCGTAAATATTACCTGCCGGAGATGTATTCTTATGAATAACCGAAATACAACCCTTTTTTAAACATTCCATTATCCGAACAATCATCTGTAACTGCTGTTATATTCATGTAATCAGAAATGATGAAGAACTTACTGACATACAAACAGGCAGTTTTTGTTTCATACTTACTATTTTTTTTACTGTCACCGGAGGCTTCGGCAAAGGGATTGCCTGATTCTCTGTTCCTCTCAGATGATGTTCTTTACCTGGAAATAAGGACTGATTTCAAAGCGATCCTGAAAGACAGATCCGGGGACGCAGTATATCAGGAGGGCGAAATCAGATACCCCGGTAAAGGAAACGGATTCATTGCAATTCCGGTAAGGGTTGCCCCCAGAGGAAATTTCCGGTTAAAACCGGAAAACTGCAGTTTTCCCCCTCTTCTTCTGAACTTTAAAAAAGAGGATGTGAAAAATACTCTTTTCGATAAACAGGATAAACTTAAACTGGTTACACCCTGCCGTGAAGAAAAGGAGGTAATAGAGGAGTATATAATCTACAGGATGTATCAGGAAGTTACCCACCTTAGTCTGAAAGTCAGACTTGCGGTTGTCAGATATATTGATGCAGAGTCGGATTCTTTGCTGTTTACCGGCCATAGTTTCTTTATTGAAGATAAGGAGAGGGCTGCAAAAAGACTCGGCGCAACTGTTTATGATAAAATGGTTACTCCGTTCGACCTCGACCATGACAGCTTCAGAAAACTTGCTTTTTTTCAGTTTATGATCGGAAACAAAGACTGGTATGTATCCTCAAGGCATAACATAATTATAATGATGCCTGACAATAATTCAGAAAAACCCTTCGCAGTTCCCTTTGATTTTGATTTTTCAGGAATGATCAATGCTGCCTATACCAAGGCAAAAGGTAGTTCTCCTGAACCTTCTCCCGCAAGAAGACTTTACAAGGGATTATGTTATACCAGCGGGGAATTAGAAGAGGTTTTTAAGTTTTTCAGGCAGCTGAAACCAAAATTCATAAGTCTGGTTAAAGAATCAAAACTAATATCCAGGTACGATAAAAATGAAATAACAGATTATATCAGCTACTTTTATTATCTTTCAAAAAGCAAATCCCTTATTAAAGAAGAGATAACCGATAAATGTGAGACCAAAGCACTTTATAACATACCGGAAAAATGACAGCAATTATCCCGGCAACCATAATCAGGCTAAAAAGGATTATAATACAGGATCGAAACGTTAAAGCCCTGAAGCAGAACTTTTTTTTCGTTGTATTATTCGTGGTCTTTTTGCTGCATTCCCCCTTCACCCTTGCGGGTAAGCCCGATTCATTGTTCCTTTCAGATGAATTGCTGGTTATTGATCTCAGAACCGATTTCGGAGCCATTCTGAGAAACAGAACCAATGATGCAGAATACCGGCAGGGTGAAATAAGATATTATTATAACGGGAAGAAAGCTGACTGGATTCCGGTACGTGTAAGTCCCAGAGGTAATTTCCGGCTCCGTCCCGAAAACTGTTCTTTCCCGCCCCTGCTGCTGAACTTCCGGAAGGAAGATGTGAAAAATACGCTGTTTGAAAAGCAGGATAAACTGAAACTCGTCACCCCCTGCCAGAAGGAGAAAGAGGTTATTGAAGAATACATAATTTATAAAATGTATAATGCCGTTACCGGTCTCAGCCTTAAAACAAGACTGGCACTGATCAGGTATTATGACACGGCTGCTGATACTTTAATGTTTGTGAAATACAGTTTCTTCATAGAGGATAAGGATAGGGCAGCTGAAAGACTGGAGGCGAAAGTAACCGAAGAAAATGTGACCCCGTTTGACATTGATTATGATAACTTCAAGAAACTATCTTTTTTCCAGTATCTCATAGGAAACAAAGACTGGCATGTCAGTATCAGAAAGAATGTACTGATTATGCAGCCGGATGATAAATCGAAGAAGCCCTTTGCTGTACCCTATGATTTTGACTTTTCGGGCCTGGTTAATGCCGAATACAGCAATCCAAAAGGAGTCCGTCCCGACAATCCCCGGGAAAGAAGGCTATTCAAGGGACTATGTTACACTGAAGAGGAAATCAGGAAGCTGGGCGAGTTTTACAGGGAACTTAAACCCGGATTCAGGCTACTGATAAGAAAAGCCCTTCTTGTACCTTCTGAAGAAAAATATGAGATGTTAAATTTCCTTGATGAATCATATGCCGTCTTCAGAAGCAGATATCTTATTAAAGAAGAAATTTATAAGAATTGTGATAAGGAGGAATACTATAAAAACAGCGGGGAGAGATAAATAAACCGGAATCTGACAGAACACTGGCAGTTAATTTCTCAACATATTTAAACGCTGTCGGTTACAAATCAATAAAATTCCATACATTTCCGGATGATATGGAAAACAAGATACTGATAATCGGACTTGGAAATGATATTCTTACCGATGATGCCATCGGACCAATGCTTATCAGAGATATTAAGAAGATATACAATGATATTCCCGCAGATTTCCAGACTGCCTGCTGCGGAGGGCTTGAAATAATTGAAATAATAAAGGGGTATGAGAAAGTGATTCTGATCGATGCCATGCGTACACCCGAAGGTATTCCCGGAACCGTCTGTCACTTCACCCCGGAAAATTTCATTGAAACCCGGAATCTTTCGAATCTTCATGATATAAATTTTATTCAGGCACTGGAAACTTCAAGGTTACTCGGAATCGGGCTTCCCTCCGAAATTCATGTTATTGGCATTGAAATTGAGGAGGACAGGGTTTTCAGTGAGGAGCTTACAGATATTATGAAACTCCGGTACCCGGGGGTATTGGAAGAAACAGCCGGTATTGTCGGCCGGATAACAGGCAGGATACTGCCGGGTATGTGATATTACCGGGGATTAAAAATCCAACCCGGTTTTTTATGGTTGTCTTGTAAATAGTTTATCCTTGCTTCTTTGTCCACTAATTATTGCCTGTTGACCAGATCCCGGTAGATAATTTTTTTAATGTGAAATAATTCACTTTAAAAACCTGTGAAGTAGCATTTTTATAATTATCTTATGACTTTTAAATTAAATCATATAGTCATGAGCAGAAAAGATGACCCCAGAATTCTCATAATTGAGGATGATGCCGACCTGGTAGAAGCAATGAAACTCATGCTCAGAAACCGGGGTTATAATGTGGCCACTGCCTATGATCCTGATGAGGGGTGGAAAAAGCTGGGCTCTGAAAAACCCGATCTGATAATTCTTGATGTAATGTTCGGGGACAAGGGAGAATCGAAAGGTTTCGACTTTGCACAGAAATTAAGGGGAGAAAAAGCATTCTCAGGTATTCCTGTTATTATGCTCACCGCAATTAATACTGTTAAACCAATGTTCGGATTTTCACCGGAAACTGACGGTGAATACCTGCCTGTCGATGCTTTCATAGACAAACCGGTAAACTCTGAAGAATTATTCACAAAAGTTTCTGAATTGCTGAACCTTAAATCGAGCATCTGGAAAGAATGGCCCGAAAAGAGTCATTGAAATTTTTTCTTATTTTATCTAATATTTTTCACTTATTTATGTCATCTATTATGTTATCTTTTCATTTTTAATGATTATCTTTAATTTTCTTAATTGCTGTTTATCTGTTATTTAAGATTTTTTAATAGCACTTTTATTCATTTATTAATCTTTTTGTTTTGTGAATATTTTCACTTTATATATTGTTATTATTTTATTTGTTTTATTTTTATGTATTGAGTTCCGGATTAACCTTAAAACAGAAGTCTATGGATTTTAAACCACGAATAATTGCTTTTCTGTGCAACTGGTGCTCCTATACAGGTGCCGATCTTGCAGGCACATCGCGAATGGAATACAGGGAGAATGTGCGTGTAATCAGGGTAATGTGTTCCGGAAGAGTCGATCCCTCCTTCGTTCTGAAGTCGTTCACAAATGGCGCTGATGGTATCTTAATCTGCGGTTGCCATCCCGGCGACTGTCATTACCAGGAAGGAAACTACAGATGTCTCAGAAGGTACACCCTTCTTCAGAAGTACATAACCCAGATGGGTATTGAACCGGAGAGGCTTAAACTGGAATGGATAAGTGCAAGTGAAGGTAAACAGTTTGCCGAGCTTGTAAACAGCTTCACTGAAACCATAACTGAAATGGGGCCAAGTAAAATAAAGGATAAAATCAAAGTCCTTTCATAGATAATTCCCTAATACCGGCAATGATGGAAAAAGAAAAATCAAAGCTGAAAATGGCAGTTTACTGGGCAGCCTCCTGCGGGGGATGCTGCGTTTCGGTGCTCGATGTACACGAGAAGCTGTTTGATGTGGTAGCTGCCGCCGACCTTCTGTTCTGGCCTATTGCTCTCGACACAAAATACCACGATGTCGAGGAAATGCCTGATAATCACATTGATCTGACTCTTTTTAACGGTGCGGTGCGTAACTCCGAAAATGAGCACATGGCAAAGCTGCTGAGGAAGAAAAGCAGGATTTTAGTCGCCTACGGGAGTTGTGCCCATCTGGGAGGCATTCCCGGTCTCGCCAATTTTACAACAAAGGATGAACTTTTCAGAAGAGTATATCTCGAGTCAGAATCGACCGTCAACCCTGAAAAGTTGTTACCGGTGCCTGAGTACAAAGCAAGGGAAGGAACTCTTACAATTCCATCCTTCTATAATGATGTGCGGTCGCTGGCTCAGGTTACTGATGTGGATTATTTCATTCCCGGCTGCCCGCCGCAGACAGAACGCCTCATTGAAGTCTTTTCAGCAATAGTATCAGGGGCAGAACTTCCGCCGAAGGGATCCGTTATAGGTGCCGGAACCAAAACACAATGTGAGGAGTGTATCCGCAAAAAAAGTGAAAACAGACAGATAAAAAAATTCTACCGCCCCTGGGAAATAGAAGATGACGGAATAACCTGCTTCCTTGAACAGGGTGTGATCTGCATGGGGCCTGCAACACGTTCGGGCTGTGGATACAGGTGCATCAAGGGAAATGCTCCCTGCAGGGGTTGCTATGGCCCGCCCGCCGGAGTACCAGACCCCGGTGCAAAAATGATGGCAGCCGTTGCAGGTATCATCGACCAGAAAGAACCGGAGGAAATATCAAAAGTCGTTGCCGATATTGAAGATCCTGCCGGTCTTTTTTACCGTTTCAGCCTTCCTGTTTCATTATTAAGAAGAAAAATGTCATGAAAAGAATAACTATCGACCCGATTACCAGGTTAGAGGGCCACGGGAAAATAGAAATATTTCTCAATAATGAAGGAGAAGTTGATAATGTATATTTCCAGGTGCCTGAACTGAGAGGGTTTGAAAAATTCTGTGAAGGCCGGCCGGTAGAGGAACTCCCGGCAATAGTGACCAAGATATGCGGTGTATGCCCGGGCTGCCACCACATGGCATCAGGCAAAGCTGTAGATGCTGTGTTCGGAGTTGTACCTCCCCCTACAGCAAAAAAAATCAGGGAACTGTTCTATATGGCACACTTCGTTCATTCCCATACAGCACACTTTTATGCCCTTACCGCACCTGACTTTGTCGTAGGACCGGGTGCTCCTGCAGCAAAAAGAAACATACTCGGGGTTATCGAAGCAGTGGGAAAAGAAATCGGGACTGAAGTAATCAGACAGAGACGCAGGGCACAGGAAATACAGGCTCTTATTGCAGGGCATCAGACCTTTAACATTATGAACATTCCCGGCGGTGTAAGAAAAGGATTATCAGAGGAAGAGAGGGATGATATTGTGGAAAAAGCAAAGGGATTTGTTGAATTCGGTCTGTTTACAATAAAAATTTTCAATGATGTCGTTCTCGCTAACAAAGATTATGTTGACCTTATAGTCAACGGACCTTATAAGCTCACCCTGCATTCGATGGGGCTTGTTGACGGCAACAACAAGGTGAATTTCTACGACGGTAAGGTAAGGGTTGTTGATACTGCAGGAAAGGAAATATTCAAATATTCGCCCCCGGAATACCTCGACTTTGTTGCGGAACATGTTGAGCCATGGAGCTACCTTAAGTTTCCCTATCTTAAGAAAATAGGATGGAAAGGTTTTATCGACGGGCAGGAATCGGGGTTATATCATGCCACTCCTCTTTCACGTCTCAACGCTTCTGACGGAATGGCAACCCCCCTTGCACAGATAGAGTATGAAAACATGTATAAAACTCTCGGAGGGAAACCGGTCCACGCCACTCTGGCAATGCACTGGGCAAGGGTGATCGAACTTTTGTATTCAGCCGAAAGGTGCCTCGAACTTGCCACCGACCCTGAAATAACAGGAAAGGAATTACGTGCTCCGATCGGTCCCATCCCCGGGGAAGGGGTAGGTATTGTGGAAGCACAGCGCGGAACTCTTACCCATCACTACGTCACCGATGAAAAGGGTATCGTAAAAAAGGTTAATCTCATCGTAGGGACTACAAACAACAATGCACCAATCTGCATGTCGCTCAAAAAGGCTGCCCAGGGCCTTATTAAGAAGGATACCGAGGTTACCGACGGTATTCTTAATATGGTCGAAATGGCTTTCAGAGCGTACGATCCGTGTTTTTCATGCGCTACCCACAGCCTTCCCGGACAGATGCCCATGATTCTTGAAATACACGACCATAACGGTAACATGATAAAAAGGTTTGTAAGAAACTGATTGCATTTTTAATTTTTCTAGAGAGTCAATATTATGCGTACAGGAGTTTTTTTCTGCCAGACTGAGGATAGAAAAGGAATCAATACAGATTCCATTGCAAAATACGCCGCAAATCTGCCCGAAGTTGAGACCGTACAGATTATAAAGGTCCCTCCTCTTCCGGATGTGGATTACCTTGCCGGCCAGTTCAGGATGAATTCCCTCGAAAGGGTTGTTATTGCAGGTGACCTGCCCGGTTACTATAAACCTGTGTTTACCAGGGCAATGGCACTGGCAGGAGGCAATCCTTCAGAAGTAAGGCTGGCATCTTTTATGGAACACGGGGCAAGAGGAGAAAATGCAATGGACAGGGCGAAGGCAATTGTCGCCTGTACTGTTATGGGTGTCCCCTTCCCGCTTGCTGCAATACCTGGTGGTAATCCGGTAAACCATTCCACCCTGATTATCGGCGGAGGAATAGCAGGCATCCAGGCTGCCCTTGAAATTGCAAACGCAGGCAAACAGGTATACCTGGTTGAACAGACAGGGACTATAGGCGGACATATGGCTATGTTTGATAAAACATTCCCGACTCTCGATTGTGCAGCCTGTATCCTTACACCGAAAATGGTGTCGGTGGGGCAGCATGAAATGATTAAGCTTCTGACAAGGTCAAACGTCATTGCGGCAACAGGAAAACCTGGTTCCTACAGGGTAAAAATAAGGCAGAAGGCAAGATTTGTCGATGTTAAAGCCTGCGTAGCCTGCAACCAGTGCACTGAGGTTTGCCCTGTAAAGGTGAAAAGCGAATTTGATGCGGGTATCTCAGTAAGAAAAGCCATATATATACCTTTCCCCCAGGCAGTCCCTAACGCTTACCTTATTGATGAGGAAAGCTGCACTTATATATTGTCAAATGGCGAAAAATGCGGTGTCTGTGCAAAAAAATGCCCGAAGGAGTGTATAGACCTTAAAGAGACCGATAAAATTCTCGATATAGAGGTCGGGACAATTATTCTTGCAACAGGTTATGATTTCCTTGATGTAAGTAAGATAGAGCAGTACGGGTATGGCAAATTTCCGAATGTGCTCACATCAATAGAGTTTGAAAGGCTCACAAATGCTTCAGGAACCACCGGAGGAAGAATTGTCGCTAAATCAAAACGTCTTAATAAAAAGACAGGTACCGAGGAATGGTACTTCTCGCCTGAAGGCCTTCCTCCCCGGAGCGTTGCACTGATTCATTGTGTCGGATCAAGAAACAAGAAATACAACCCTTACTGTTCCAGGGTCTGCTGTATGTATTCACTGAAGTTCGCTCACCTTATAAAGGAAAAGGTCCCTAATGTAAACGTCTATGAGTTTTATATCGACATGAGGGCCTTTGGAAAAGGTTACGAGGAATTTGCAGAGCGTATCAAACAGGAAGGCACCTTCGTCGTCAGGGGTCATTCGGCATCGGTATCAATGAAAGGAGACCAGATGCTGGTAAGGGGTGAGGATATCCTTAATGACAGACTTGTGGAGTTTGAAGTGGATATGGTTGTTCTGGCCGTGGGGCTCGTTCCGTCAAAAGGTACGGCTGAACTGGCTCAGATGCTGGGAATTCAAAGGGATAATGACGGATGGTTCTCGGAGCTTGATTACAACGGAAATCCGACCGATACCGACAGAGGGGGAATTTATGTAGCAGGCATGTGTCAGGCGCCAAAAGATATACCTGACACAGTTGCACAGGCATCGGCAGTGGCGGCAGGAGTACTTAAAAATCTTACTTCAGGTAAAGGCATAGGTCATTTGAGCAGTATCACTTTAAGTGAAATAGAGGCAAAGGCAAAGAAAATACATGTTTATTAACAGCAAGATATGGCTACAAGAGTAAATCCTGAATTTATTGACGACCTCGTCAGGTTCGGAGCCGAGGATGTACAGCTTTGCTATCAGTGCGGCGACTGTTCGACAGTATGCCCGCATGCAGATGAGATTTATAAATTCCCGCGCAAATCAATGCGTCTGCTTCAGATGGGTCTTGAGAAAAAAATTGAGACAACACTTGAACCCTGGCTTTGCTATTACTGCGGTCAGTGTTCCGAACAATGCCCGCGTGAAGCAGACCCCGGAGAAACAATGATGAGTCTCAGAAGATGGCTTATATCGAGATATGATTTTACGGGCCTTGCACGCCTTTTTTTCAGATCAAGAACAGCTGAAATAACAGCCATTCTTATAATAGCCTTTTTTACAGGCTCTTTCCTGCTCTATTACGGTTTCTCCGGTGGCGGCATCGGAATTTATGACGGTGAGGGGGCATTCCTTCCCTCATCATTCATTCACAGGTTCGACCTCACTGTCGGCGGCATACTCCTGATTTTTCTGCTTCTGAACGCAGCCAGGATGTGGAAATTCACCATGATCGACGGCACCCATGTTAAAGTCCCATGGTGGCTTTATATAACAGAAATATGGCAGTTTCCCTGGCATTTCTTCACACAGAAGCGTTACGCTGAATGCGAAAAGAAACACGAGCATCCTGTTTACATGCCATGGCTTCTGCACCTCGGTCTTATGCTCGGATATGTCACAATGCTTGTCCTGGTAATGGTATTTATTGAAGCGCTCCAATCGGGCCCTGAAATTGTATGGCAGGTCCATATATTCGGTTACCTGGCCAGTGCAGGGTTAATGGCAGGTACCATATATTTCATCAGAAACAGGCTGAAAAAAAATTATGTCCAGTATAAAAAATCTCATGGCACAGACTGGGTTTTTGTTATTCTCCTGACAATAATCGTCGTTACCGGTATAGCCCAGCATATACTTCACAGGACAGGGGTTCCTGAATGGGCAAATTATGTCTATGTGGTCCATTTAATGGCTGTAGTACCATGGCTGCTCAGAATGCCTTTCAGCAAATGGTCACACCTGATATACAGACCTCTTGCAATGTATTTTTCATCGGTAAGACGTGAAGCTATAAAAAGGCAGGAAGCAGTATTTAATAATTATCCGGTTTTTGTTAAATAGTACAGGAAATGGAAGAGTTCAGAACAGGTGTTTACATTTGCATGTGCGGCACCAATATTGCCAAGATTGTTGATGTGGAAGCCATTGCAGAATTTGCCCGCACCATTCCAGGCGTGGCTTTGGCCAAGACCTATAAATATATGTGTTCCAATCCGGGACAGGAAATGATAGTTCAGGACATAAAGGAACACAGGCTTAACCGGGTAGTTGTGGCTGCCTGCAGCCCCAACATGCACGAAAGAACTTTCCGCAGCGCCCTGAGATCGGCAGGTCTGAACCAGTACCTCCTCGAAATGGCCAATATAAGGGAACAATGCAGCTGGGTTCACACAAATAAAACTGAGGCAACAGAAAAGGCAAAAGCCCTTGTCTATGCCTCTATATGCCGGGTAAAGCACCATGAAGAACTGGAAAGTGTTTCGGTAAATATGTGCCCGAATGTTCTTGTTCTCGGAGGAGGCATAGCAGGTATGACAGCTGCTCTTGAACTTGCCGACGCCGGAAATCAGGTTTACCTTGTTGAAAAAAACAACTACCTGGGAGGAAACCTGACCCGCATTGATCTTACTGCACCTTATCTCTATTCTGCCCGCGACCTTCTTACGGAGAGAATCACCAGGATAATGGAACATAAAAAGATCAGGGTATTCTTCAATTCAACACTTTCCGAACTGAAAGGTTATATAGGAAATTTCACGGCATTAATTGCTTCAGGAAACGGGACCGGGGAAAAGAGAGATAAAACAGAAACAGTGGAGGTGGGAAATGTGATTGTTTGCACCGGATACAAGGAATTTGATGCTTCCAGAATAGTACATTACGGCTATGGAAAACTTCCAAACGTCATTACTTCCTTTGAGCTTGAGAAAATGATACGTGAGGGAAACATCAGAACACGTGAAGGTAAAATCCCGAAATATGTTGCAATAATTCACTGCGTAGGAAGCCGGAGCCAGGAATTTCACCCTTACTGTTCAAGGGTATGCTGCATGACAGCCCTTAAATATGCCCAGGAGGTAAAATCAGCTATTCCCGGTTGTTATATCTCAGATATTTACATCGACATGCATGCTTTCGGAAAAGGACATGAGGATTTTTACAGACGCTCTTCAGAAGCAAAAACACTGTTTCTGATGTATGAGAAAGATGACAGACCCGTGATTCACAAAGCAGGTACAAAAGATGGTTGTGAAATGCTCATTGAGGTTAACGAGAAACTGTCGGGAGAACATATTGAAATCCCGGCCGACCTGGTGATTCTGATGGTTGGCATGGAAGCAAGGGAAGATTCACATGATGTGGCAAGACTTGTAAATATAAGTCAGGATAAAGAAGGATGGTTTATTGAAAGCCATCCCAAGCTTGAACCGGTAGCAACCACCACTGATGGCATATTTATTGCCGGAACCTGCGTGGCTCCGAAAGATATTCCAGACACGGTAGCCCAAGCCAGGGCAGCAGCTGCAAGAGTACTGGCTCGCATCTCCAGGGAGAAGATCGAAGTCGATGCTTTGTTTTCGGAAGTAAACGAAAATCTGTGTTCAGGTTGCAGGCTTTGTAATACCTTATGTCCTTTCTCTGCAATCGAGTTTGATGAGGTAAAAAAACAAAGTCATATCATCAGTGCACTCTGCAAAGGCTGCGGCGTTTGTGTTGCTGCATGTCCTTCGGCTGCGATAAAAGGACGCCACTTTACCGATCAGCAGGTAATGGCCCAGCTTGAAGGGTTGCTCGCAGTATAGGCAGAAAACAAAAGGCCAGTCAGCGGTCTCTTAAATATTACATCCCCTTATAATGGAAGAGAAACTGGTTCCGGCTCATGTGCATTTTGTGAAATGGTTCATCAGGATCAGATGGATCGCCGTGGCAATCCTTGCAGGAGCAACATATACCGTAAGACATATTCTTGATATCCCTGTAAAGGAGAAACCTATTTTCGCTCTTGCCGGCCTGCTTGTCATTCTGAATATCTTCCACAGGTACTCCTTAAATCATTGCTCATCAAAGGAAAAGGGTCAGACTGTAAAAGCTATTAAAAAATGCATCCATTTCCAGATAGTTACTGACCTGGTGATTCTTGCCCTGATTCTTCATTTCTCAGGCGGAATCGAAAATCCCTTATTCATTTTCTTCTTCTTTCACCTGATTATAGCAAGCTCCATCTTCGACACTTTCAGAAGCTACTTCTATGCTGTCTTCGCAATAATCCTTTCAGGTGCTGTGGCTTATCTTGAATGCTTCGGCATTATCCCTCATTACTCTCTGGAAGGATTCACATCGCCCGATCTTTACAGAAATATCCTTTACATTTCAGGCACCGGATTCATTTTTGCATGTACCTCAGTATTGATTGTCTTCCTTTCTCACATGATAATAAACAGATCCATTAAAAGTGAGGAAACCTATATCAGAACAAATATCGAACTGGAAAATAAGGACAAGCTGAAGAACGAATATGTCCTCCGTGTAACACACGATATTAAAGGCCATGTAGCAGCCATCCACAGTTGCGTGGAGGTTATCAAATCAAAGATTGCCGGACCACTGAATGAAGTACAGGAAGATTTTATCAATCGTGCCTTCGAAAGAACCAGTATTCTTACTGAATTCATCAAAAACCTGCTGAACCTTACCCGTAAAAGACTGAGACATGACAAGGAATTTGAGGAATTTCAGCTGAAAGATCTTATTGATAAAGTACTCGAAACGGCAAGATCAACGGCATCTGAAAAGAAAATCACTGTTGACTCCTTTATCGACAGCAGTGCAGGTACGGTGAACTGGGATCCATATTCTATTGAAGAACTTTACTCGAATCTTCTTTCAAATGCCATTAAATATACTCCCCCGGGCGGAAGAGTATCCCTTACCGTTAAACGCAGACAGACCAATATCATTTCGGAAGTATCAGACTCCGGGCTTGGAATTCCGAGGAGTGAACTAAGTAAGGTATTTGACGAATTTTACCGTGGTTCTAATGTTCCAAAGGATATGAAGACAGGTACAGGGTTAGGTCTGAGTATTGCAAGACAGATTGTTGAAGATCACAAAGGCAGAATAAACGTTAGCAGTGAGGAAGGTGTCTGGACTAAGTTTACATTTGTAATACCCGTAAATCCCGAAGAAAATATCTGAATAAACCGGGGAACCGGTTATTTTTTTCACATGTCTTCATTATCTTTCCGTTCGGAAAAACAAGATGAATAAAGCGGGTGAAGAGTTTCAGGTTTTTGTCAAGTCTGCAGGGTCTGCCTGCAACCTTCACTGTTCGTACTGCTATTATCTGGGCAAAGGCTGTGAGGTTTCAGGTGTGAAATACAGAATGCCTGAGAAAATACTTGAAAAATATATTTCAGACCATTTCAGTGCATCCCCGGGTCCGGAGGTATTCTTCTCATGGCACGGAGGCGAACCCCTTCTGGCCGGAATTGAATTCTACCGTAAAGCTGTTGAAATACAAAACAGACTTAAACCCGGTTCATACAGCGTCTTCAATGGTATTCAGACCAACGGAACTCTTATTGACAATGAGTGGTGCAGTTTCCTTGCCGGTAATAACTTTTATACAGGTATCAGTATCGACGGTCCTCCCTGGCTGCATGACAAATTCAGAAGATTCCGCGACGGAAAAGGTTCTTCGGAGAGTGCCCTGAGAGGTTATAAAATGATAAGGCAGGCGGGCATCATGAATGAAATTCTCTGTGTGGTATCAGCTGGAAACGTGTCTGCACCTCTTGAGGTTTACAGGTTTCTGAAAGAACTCGGAGCGTATTATATTACTTTCCTTCCTCTTGTAATCGGGGATAATTCTGCTCCCGGAGGAGCTTCAGAGATATCTGTTCCCTCAGCAGCCTTCGGAGAGTTCCTTTGTGAGATATTCGATGAATGGGTATCGGAAGACATCGGCAAAATCAAAATACAGATTTTCGAGGAGGCTGTCAGGCCCGCTTTCGGCCAGGAACATACTCTCTGCATATTTAAGAAGGTATGCGGCAGGGTACCTGTAATTGACATTAACGGCGACTTTTATTCCTGCGATCACTACGTCACACCCCGGCACAGGATTGGAAACATAATGACATCCTCTCTGGGCTCCATGCTTGATTCACCGGAACAGAAAAATTTCGGACAGTCAAAACTTGATAAGCTTCCCCGTTACTGTATTGAATGTGAAGTAAGGGACTTCTGCAACGGCGAATGTCCAAAAAACCGTTTTACTGAAACCCTTTCCGGCGAACCGGGATTAAATTACCTCTGCCCTGGTTATAAAATATTCTTCACCCACATCAGGCCTTTTGTTGATGCAGTGAGAGCCGAATGGAAGAACCGGAACCCTGAGGCTAAGTGAGTTTTGCCTTGAAAAAGTCGACTGTTCTCTTCCATGCAAGTTTTGCCGCCTCCTCATTATACCTTGGACCGGTATCGTTATTGAAAGCATGACCTGTGCCCGGATATGTAAATATCTGGTACTCGATATTTGCCTTTTTAAGTGCTTCCTCAAAGGCAGGTATGCCTGCATTGATACCGGCATCATTCTCGGCATAATGAGCCAGAACTGCAGCTTTTATCTTCGGCACGTCTTCAACTGCCGGCTGTCGCCCGTAATACGGGACGGCAGCTTTCAGAGTGGGAGCATTCACCGCAACCTGGTTTGTCATTGCACCACCCCAGCAGAATCCTGTGCAACCGACTTTGCCGTTTGAATTGGGATGAGTCTCCAGATACTTAACCGCTGCCGTAAAATTCTTTACGGTCTCATCATTATTGAGCTTCCTGAAAAGCTCCCCTACGTTGCTTACATCATCCGGTGTCCCCCCCACAGGCGAAAGTGCGTCAGGAGCAACTGAGAGAAATCCCTCCCTCGCCATTCTCCTTGTTACATCCTGTATGTGAGGTACAAGTCCGCGGTTTTCGTGTATAACAATAACTGCCGGATATCTTTTTGACTCGGCCGGACGGGCAAGATAAGCCCTCATATCTCCCGTTGCAGCAGGATATTTTACAAACTCAGTCACCAGCCCGGGAAAATCCTGTAATTCATCAGGATTTATGTTTTCACCCAGAGACGGAAGAACCGACATTGCGGCTGCAGTACCGCCGGTGTAGATAACCAGCCTCTTAAGGAAATCCCTGCGGGAAGTCATCCCTGCACGGTATTCCTCATGGATTCTTCTGATATTCCTGTCCATATTATCTGATTTGGTTGGTTTGAGATTATTTCAGCGTTAAGCTAATCCAAATATAATGATATTACCGGATATACGGAATCTGTCTTAACCTTTTTAACTGCAGGGACCGCTTTTTAACCCGTAGTGCAACGAAAAAGCAATGCTTCCGTAACAGTCAGCCTCATTCCCTGTTTTTATCCTGGCAATGCGAGGGAATCCTGAAATCCAAAAAAATCATTTTTTTCACCTGTAAGAATGGTTTTTCTTCGACAGATAACAGAAAAATTTTTATAAATTTCATCTCTGAAAAACCTGACCATCATCTAATAAAATCAGCCATGTCTGAAAGCGTATTAAAAATACATGCAAGCAACACCGACAGGATCGGCAACGACCTTCTTTACGAATATATTGTGTATCTTGCAAAGAAGAAGGGGCTTGCGGGAGTTACCGTTTACAGAGGGATAATGGGTTACGGTATGAGTTCGGGAGCTGTTACCTCAACAAAGTTCTGGGAACTGACAGAGAAACTACCGGTTCTGATTGAGATTATAGACAAAAGGGAAAAACTTGAGGAGTTTTACAGTATTATAGAACCGGAACTGATAAGAATGCCGAAAGGATGCCTTGTAACCATTGAACCGGTGGAGGTTCTGCTGCGCAAACCAGGGAAAAAAATATAACAACAGATTCCCGATGTTTATAAAATTAATTCCTCCGGACCGTTGGAAATTACCGGTAATTATTGTCTCCGGGATTTTTACAGGGCTGGTATTCTTCCTTTTTTACATTTCAAAAGCCTCATCATACCTTGGCGACAAACCTGAAACTTGTGTAAACTGCCACATTATGGCACCTCAGTATGCTACCTGGTATCACAGTGCACACCGGATGAAAACAAACTGCAACGACTGTCACGTGCCGCATGACAACCTGATCAGCAAGTATTACTTCAAAGCCAGGGACGGACTGAGACATGCAACAGTCTTTACGTTACGACGTGAGCCCCAGGTAATTTATATAAAGGAAGAAGGTGCTATGGCAGTCCACAGGAACTGTGTCAGATGCCACTCAGATCTGATTACTGACAACCGCCTTCTTACAATTAACAGTGAATTAATGAAAAACAGAATCAGCCGGCGATGTTCCGACTGCCACCGAGAAACCCCGCACGGAAGAATTAACAGTCTTTCAGCCGTGCCATGGGCAAGGGTTCCTTTACCGGAGTCTCCGTTGCCTCAGTGGCTCAGGACGGAAAAGCAGGCAGAGAGAAAACAGAAATTCTGAAAACCTGTTTATTTTATGAAACCATTAAAGGAATTAATTAACGAAAGACCCTGGACAGGGTGGTTATTGTACCTAATCACCGTAATAGTAGTCTTTGCACTCGGGATGCTGGCCTCATCCGTCATGGAGCGCCGTGCAGAAGCTGTATTTGCCTATACTCCCGCTGTAACATTCCCTGAAAATGAACCTGACAGCAAGGTGTGGGGCGAAGTATTTCCAAGGGAGTATTATTCCTACCTCAGGACTTCTGATACATCTTTCAGAAGCAGGTATAACGGTGCTGCCCTCATAGATATGCTTGATGAATATCCTTCGATGGTTATACTCTGGGCCGGCTATTCTTTCTCAAAAGATTATAAACAGGGCCGGGGTCATTTTTATTCTATTGAGGATATACGAAACACCCTGCGCACTGGTGCACCCGTCGGGGATGCTCCTTCCCCGCAGCCAAATACATGCTGGACATGTAAAAGTTCCAATGTCCCTGGTCTGATAGCCCGGGAGGGTGCGGCAGGTTTTTACCGCGGAACATGGGAAAAAAGAGGAGCTCAGGTTGTTAATCCTATTGGCTGTGCCGACTGCCACGACCCAAAGACCATGAATCTTCGTATTACCCGGCCAGCCCTCAGGGAGGCATTCGAATCGCAGGGGAAGGATATAAGTCAGGTAAGCCACCAGGAATTGAGAAGCCTTGTATGTGCACAGTGTCATGTCGAATATTATTTCAACAAAAACATTATACCCGACGTTCAATATCTTGTTTTACCGTGGAAGAACGGAACCTCGCTTGAACAGATAGAAAAATATTATGATGAAGCTGTATTCTCTGACTGGACGCATGCCATAAGCAAAGCTCCTATGCTCAAGGCCCAGCATCCTGATTTTGAGGTTTATTTGACCGGCACTCATGCCTCGCGGGGTGTTTCATGTGCCGACTGCCACATGCCTTTCATGAGTGAAGGTGGACTTAAATTCACAGATCACCATCTTCAAAGTCCACTTAACAGTATCAGCCGTTCATGCCAGGTATGCCACAGGGAGGAGACTGCCAGGCTGATAGAAGATGTTTACCAGAGGCAGGAAAAAATACTCGAAAACCGCAGGGTTCTGGAAAACCTTCTGATCAAGTGCCATTTTGAAGCAAAAGCTGCCTGGGATAAAGGAGCTCAGGAATCGCAGATGATAGAGATTCTGAATTATATCAGAAAAGCACAATGGCGATGGGATTTTGCGGCTGCCGGTCACGGTAATTCGTTTCATTCACCTGTTGAGACCGGAAGAATTATTGCATCCGGAATCTCCATGGCAGCTGAAGCAAGGTTAAGGCTTGCCCGGCTCCTTGCATCATTTGGTGTCGGAGGCGAGGTGCCGGTGCCCGATATCTCAACCAAAGCAAAGGCACAGGCAGTTGCCGGCCTGAACATGAAGAACCTTAATGAAGAAAAGTCGCTCTTCCTTAAAAATATTGTGCCTGACTGGGATAAGCAGGCTGAAAAGAAATAGGAAGGTCAGGAGAACTCCTTACGGATCTGTTCAACCCAGGTCCTGATCCTTTCCTTGTTTTTGGAGGCCTGGTTCTCAAAATCGAGGGCAAGACCCATAAATTTATCACCCCTGAGGGCACGCGATTTTTCAAACTTGTATCCTTCCGTTGAGGTGAACCCTACTAATGTTGCACCTCTCTCTTCAAGCAGAGTGCCGAGAATACCCAGGCCGTCAACAAAATTTTCAGGATAATTCTTCTGGTCGCCCGGTCCGAACAATGCCACCTTGAAGCCTTTAAGGTTCATATCCTCAATCTCAGGCACAAACTCGTCCCAGTAATTGGGCAACTCTCCGTCGAACCATGTGGCAACTCCAAGAATAAGATTCCTGTTTTTCAGAAATTTTTCGGCAGTAATATCCTCTGCATTTATAGCCTCGATATCCTTCCCGTCAAAGGATTCAATTATCATTTTTGCAGCCTGGGCTGTCTTAACAGTGTTAAAACTGTATATTAAAGATACTTTCTTCATAATCCTAACCCTTTAATACTTGAGTAAATCTTCAGCAGCTTTGTAGATTTTTACAGTGTCCGGCAGTATTGTCCTTTCAAGAATCCTGTTGAATCCGACAGGTGTAAAGAGTGAACCGACCCTTACTACCGGCGCATCAAGATATTCGAAAGCCTTTTCGGTTATCAGCGAAACGATTTCTCCGCCGAAACCTCCGAAGACTTTATCTTCATGGACAACAAGCACTTTACCTGTTCTCTTTACTGTCGCGATGATTGCTTCTTCATCAAGCGGGTTGAGTGATCTGAGGTCGAGGACACGGGTTGTGACACCTTTTTCTTTTTTAAGCCTCTCAGCTGCTTCGAGGGAGAAGACTGTAGTGTTGCCGTATGTTATTATTGCAAGGTCATCACCTTCCATTCTTATACGGGCTTTTCCGAAGGGAACCTCAAAATCATCGGGTATCGGTGTGGCTGCACGGGGATCGTTGTAAAGTGCTTTCGGTTCGAGAAAAACCGTTGTGCCGCGCGATCTGATTGATGTACGCAACAAACCTGCTGCATCATCGGCAAATGCAGGATATACTACCCTTATGCCCGGAAATGTGGTCAATGCACCTTCGATAGTCTGGGAATGATACAGTCCTCCTCCGATATATCCTCCCGAGGCAAGCCTGATTGTGATGTTGGGCGAGAACTGCCCTTTGGATCTCCAGTATTCATGGGATGTGTTAACAAGCTGTTCCATGGCAGGCCAGAAATAGTCGGCAAACTCCGCACCTTCAATGACAACCCTTATTTTATCGCTGAACCTGCTCATTCCGTTTGCTGTTCCGACAATGAAATCTTCGGCAATAGGGGCGTTGAATACCCTTTCAATACCGAACTCTTTCTGCATTCCTTTGGTAACATTGAATATGCCGCCTTTCTCCTTGTTGGCTATATCCTGTCCCCATATATAAGTATCGGGATTAGCCCGGAATTCTGCTTTAAGAGTTTCATTGAGAGCTTCTATCAATTTTTTCGGTTCACCTTTATAGTCATGAGTACCTTCGGGATACCTTGATGCAGGGTATGCTTCGGGAACAACAAAATCAAAAACTGATTCCGGATCAGGATCGGGTGCACTCATTGCATTTCTGTGAGCCTCCTTAATTATTTCTTTGGTTTCGTTCTCAATAGACTCAAGCTCTGCGACGGTAAACCTGTTATATCTCAGGAGCATACGCCTGAACTTTGCAAGCGGGTCGTATTCTGCCACATAATTCCTTTCCATATCGTCGCGGTAGAGCTCATGGCGGTCGGAATTTGAATGGGAATGAATGCGGACGCAATTAGCCTGCACTATTGCAGGGTTTCCTGATGTTTTTACATACTCTTTTGCTTCGGTCAGCACATTCATTGAATCAAATACATCCTTTCCGTTGCAGTGGAATACTTTAAGATTCTTAAATCCGGCAAAGTTATCTGCCACCTTTCTGTTGGCTGTCTGGTCTTTTTTCGGAACCGAAATTCCGTATCCGTTATCCTGGAATACAAAGATTACAGGAAGTTTCTCTTTAGAGGCCCCGTTAATTGCTTCGTAAACATACCCTTCCGATACTGCCGACTCACCCATGGAACAGATTGAGACGCCTTCCGATTTATACTTCTTAATCGCCCGTGCCACCCCTGTTGCATGAAGTGCATGACTTCCCGTGCATGATGAGAAGGTTTCGATATTCCATTCGCGTTTTGAGAAATGGTTCGACATGTGTCTGCCCCCGCTGGTTGGGTCGGTAGCTTTTGAGATGCCGTTAAGGATAATCTCCGTGGCGCTCATACCGGCTGAGAGTGCCGTAAGCATATCGCGGTAATAGGGGAAAAGATAATCTTTGTTCTTTTCAAACACCTGCCCGATGGCAAGCTGGATACCGTCATGGCCTGCATAAGGTGCATGATACGACCAGCCTATGGCCTGTTTAAGGTAATTGGGCGCACGGTCATCAAGAGCTCTTCCCAATGTGAGGAGTCTGAACCATTTTTCGAGAGTCGCCTTATCGGTTTTCTTGATGTGATATTTTTTTATCTGTGACATGATACATTTTTTTATATTTCCCGGTTATGATCAAATTGTTCAAGGTAATCGGCCACTTTTCTAAGCCATGCACCTGCATAGGCACCGTTGATAATCCTGTGATCGTAGGTAAGTGACAGAAACATCTTGTGACGGATTGCTATTACATCACCTTCAGGTGTCTCCAGCACAGCTGGTTTCTTTTCGATGGTACCGATACCCAGTATTGCTACCTGCGGCTGATTAATAATGGGCGTCCCGATTGTATTGCGGAAGGTGCCGAAATTCGTAACCGTGAAAGTTCCGTCACTGATATCTTCAGGTTTAAGCTTATTGTTTCTTGCAGCCGAGGCAAGACGGGTAATTTCCTTTGCAAGACCTGCAATATTCAGATTATCGGCATTCTTTATTACAGGAACAATAAGATTTGTGTCGGGTAAGGCAACAGCTATGCCAAGGTTTATACGTTTTTTAAGGATAATCCTGTCACCGTCAACCGAAGAATTTATTACCGGAAATTCTTTAATAGCTTTGGTTACTGCTTCGAGAAATACGGGAAGGTATGTCAGTTTCAGTCCTTCTCTCTTTTCAAATTCATCCTTAACCCTGTTTCTCCAGTTTACAACCGGGGTGACATCTGCCTCAAGCATATTGGTAACATGCGCCGATGTCTGAACAGACTTAATCATATGGTCGGCAGTAATACGCCTTACCCTGTCCATTTCTATGATTACATCTCCTGACTCAAATGACATAAGAGGTTTCTCTTCAGTTTTTATCTCCTGTTCCGGCTGTGCTATACCAGATGCCGCGCGGGACTGCCCTGCGGCAGATACCCTGTTCTCAATGAAACTTAGAATATCTTTCTTTTGTACTCTGCCGTCACGGCCGCTTCCCTTAATGGTTTCGAGTTCCGACAATGATATGTTTTCCTTCTGTGCTATCTGTTTTACAAGCGGGGAATAGAATCGTGAAGGGATAATCTTCTCAGAAGCTTTTTTATCTGATGCGGTTTGTGCCGGAGCCGGCTGACTCATCTTTCCGGCCGGCGATACTTCAGCTTTTTCCTTGGCAGAAGAACCTGTTTCCCTGCCACCCTCCTTCCCTCCGGTATCGATAATTGCTATTACCGTGCCTACCGGAACGACATCGTTCTCCTTAAAGAAAATTTTTTCAACCGTCCCGGCCACAGGTGAAGGAATCTCTGAGTCAACCTTGTCGGTAGCTATATCAAGAAGGTTATCATCCTCCAAGACCGGGTCTCCTTCTTTTACCAGCCATCTTATTATGGTAGCCTGGGTGATGCTCTCGCCGAGCTTGGGCATTACAATTTCAAAAGAAGCCATAAGTAATAATATGTATGTTTTTTAACGCATCTATTAAACATCGCAGAATAAAAATTGTTTAAGATCATTAGTGTTTGTCGTCTGTAAAAGGCTAATATACAATAAACAACCCAAAGTAAAAACAGATTGCTCCTTTTTTTAAAAACACGAAATCGTCTGTATGCAAAAATCCTGTTCAGGAAACTCTTCACCGGTCTGAAAGCCGGTTGCCCGTGAAGAATAAAGACTTCTTATTGTTTATTACGTCACATCTGCAGGTCTTAAGTAATCCTTGTCTGCAATGATTAACAATTGCTGTTGATAATTTTACTCCTGCTTTTTTTACCATAACCCGGAAGCCGACTGAAATAAAACATAATTTTGAAAGAAATAATTAATCATAACACAGTACAAAATGTCGCAGCAGTATCTCGATCATGCCAGGGCAATCCTAACCTCGAAACGTTCAAATTTCAAGGGTGGCAGCAAAGGTTCCGGGATCATTTCCCTATTCGGGTACCAGAACGAATATGATCTCAGGGAAGGTTACCCGCTGCTTACCACAAAGAAGATGGCTACCAAGGCAATGTTTCATGAAACAATATGGTTTCTAAGAGGCGATACAAACATAAAATACCTCGAGGATAACAACTGCACTGTATGGAGACCTGATGCTTTTCAGGATAACCTTCCGGGTATGCAGAAGGAGGGTATCTTTCCTGAGAATATTGTAAAATATTCACCCGACTGGGACAAAGCAATGGAGGAGTACGGGCAAAGGATAAGAGAAGATGAGGAGTTTGCCCGCAGGTGGGGGGATGCAGGACCTATCTACGGCAAACAATGGAGAAGATGGGAATATTATGATCATGAAAAGGGTGTATTTGTCGAAATAGACCAGGTGGGTAAAATGATTGAAGGCCTGAAAAAAAATCCAACCGGAAAAAAGCATATTGTTGATTCATGGAATCCGGGCGATACCCCTAAGATGTCACTGCCTCCATGCCACGTTCTGTATCAGGCAACTGCCAATGAGGAGGGTGAAATGGAACTTCAGCTATACCAGCGTAGCTGCGATCAGTTTCTGGGTGTGCCGTTCAATATTGCAAGCTATGCAGCCCTTACACAGATAATTGCCCAGGAGGCGGGGATGGTACCCAAGACTTTTATTCACACATTCGGCGATTCACATTTCTATGCCGCAATCGGAAAGAGAACACTATGGCACAGAGAAAATTTCAGTGAGCTGCAAAGAAGGGTAAAAAACGTAAAACAAAGGGAGGAGTACCTTGAGATTGTTGAATGGATTAATAAAAATGCCCCTGCCGACGGGAATGAGGAGAAATATGATCATGTAACGGCTATCCTCGAACAGTTGTCGAGAGAACCCAGACCAATGCCACGGCTGAAAATTGCAAAGAAACCATTCGATCAGCTTACCATTGACGATTTTGTCGTTGAAAACTACGATCCTCATCCCCCGATAAAAAGAAGCATGGCGGTCTGATACAGGTTGAATCAGAAACCTTGTCTGCCGAAGCTACTGAAATATTTAAAGGATTACAGGAATCTGATCTTCCGGCATGGTATGGAGGCAATTCCCCGGTTTACATTCACGGGATGAACAAAGATCTTAATATAAAATCATTTGATTGACTTTTTGTATTAACCCCAGAATCATTTCCTGGCGATATTCCTGATCATTCCCCTGAAGACAAATGCATGAAGAGGCAGAACGCTGTACCAGTACAGCCTTCCTCCTAAACCGAGCGGCCTGAATGTTGCCGTCTGATGCAATACATTATTGTCATCTATCCTGAATTCCAGCCATGCCTCTCCGGGAAGAATCATTTCGGCATAAAGCAAAAGTCTTTTTTCTTTTCTGGAAGCAATCAGAACCCGCCAGAAATCCAATGCGTCACCCGGAAATATTTCATCCTGATTTCTCCTACCCCTTCTTAACCCAACACCGCCAAATAACTTATCAATAAAGCCGCGTATTTCCCATAGCCAATTGGCATAATACCAACCATTTACACCGCCTATTGACCATATTTTCCTGAGGACCTTCTCACTGTCTGTTATTCTTATTTTACGGTAGTCGACATAGCATCCATGAACCGGTACCTCTGCATATGCTGATATACCATCATTCAAAACCTGAGTCGAAACTGCATCTTTCCAGCTTGAAAGAACCCGGTTCAATTCAATCTTTTCAAAAGCCTCTCTTATTGCATCTTCATAACTGATAAGTTTAATACCCAGTAATTCTTTCAGATTATTTTCCCTGCATACAACTTCCACCTTCATGCTGTCGACCAGGTTTTGTGCCAGGCGAAAAGAAGTTGAGGTTATAAAATATAACCAGTACGAGGAGAGCTTAGGTGTCATAACGGGTACAATTCCTATATATCGTTTTAGTCCCCTTACCTTTGCAAACCTTAAAAGCATCTGCTTGTAGGTCATAATATCCGGGCCTCCGATATCATATACCTGGTTGTATGTCGATTCTTTGAGGAGGACCCCCGAAAGGTATTCAATTACATTACGTAGTGCTATTGGCTGAGATCTGGTATTCAGCCACCTGGGCGCGATCATCACAGGCAGTTTCTCTACCAGATCCCTGATTATTTCAAAAGATGCACTCCCTGATCCGATTATTATACCGGCTCTGATTGTTGTTAAGGCATAGGATCCGGAACTAAGTATTCTTTCAACATTCTTTCTGCTTCTCAGGTGCTTTGACAATACTTTTTCATTCACTATCCCGCTGAGATAAATAACATGGCGTACTCTGGTTTTTTCCAGACGGTTTTTGAAATTGGTGGCAGACAATTCTTCCAGTTTTTCAAAATCACCTCCTGAACCCGACATTGAGTGAATAAGATAATAGGCGGCATCTATATCGGAAGGAATATTCTCAGGCGCATCCTCCTTTAAAAAATCGACCTCGATAACCGATAATAGCGGAGACGGGTATTTTGCTGAATTAAACCTGGCTTTGTCGCGTACACAGCATATTATCTCATATCCATTGTCAAGAAGGACAGGTATTAACCTTTGTGCTATATATCCGGTTGCCCCGGTTAATAGTATTCTCATTTCATTTTACTTTATTCAACATATATCCATACTTAAAAGTTCTGATCTCTGAACATTTTAAATGATCCCTTGAAATGTGAAATTATTACATATACGGATATTTTGAACATCAGGCACCCAAATCTTGTTTAACTGTTTATTTAAATAAAAATACGATGGAAAATACCAATAATTACAGGCCTCTTGGACAAACGGACATCCGGATATCTCCAATCGGACTCGGTTGCTGGCAGTTCAGCAGGCAGAAGAACATGGCCGGTAAATTCTGGCCTGTACTTGAGGATAAGATGATTGAGCATATTGTTTCTCTATCCGTTGAAGGGGGTATCAACTGGTTCGATACAGCTGAGATTTACGGAGGAGGCGAGTCGGAAAGAGCTCTCTCAAATGCTCTTAAAACGGCCGGGATTAAACCAGGTGAAGCAGTAGTAGCAACAAAGTGGTGGCCGCTTTTCAGGTTTGCATCTAATATAAGAAAAACGATCGATGAGCGGATAAGATTACTCGACCCTTACCCTATAGATCTATATCAGGTACACCAGCCATTTGGATTTTCAGGGGAAAAAGCAGAAATGAGGGCGATGGCAGATCTATATAAAAATAAACTTATAAGATCTATTGGTGTAAGCAATTATTCAGCAGCCCGAATGGAAAGCGCATGGAGGGTTCTGGAATCTTATGGCATTCCTCTTGCATCAAACCAGGTCAGATACAACCTTCTCGACCGCAGGATTGAATCCAATGGTGTAATGGATCTGGCCAAAAAGCTTGGAATTACCATAATTGCTTATTCACCCCTGGCTCAGGGAATTGTAACCGGTAAATTTCATGAGAATCCGGAACTCATAAGAAACGCCGGTTTCAGAAAATTCACACCACAATTCAAGGACAAGGGACTTGAAAAAAGCCTGCCCGTAGTTTTATTGTTAAAGGAACTTGCCGAAAAGTATAAAGTGACCCCTTCCCAGATAGGGCTGAACTGGCTGATAAACTTCCATGGCAGCATTGTTGTGGCTATACCCGGGGCGACAAAACCGGGTCATGTCAGAGAGAACAGCGGGGTAATGTCTTTCAGACTGTCTGATGAGGATATGGCCAGACTGGATGAGGTTAGTTCTGTTTTCAAATAGTGCCTCGGATGTTTCATCCCCAAAAGGAGTGTGTGAGCGTGTTTGAGTATTGAAGAAAAAGAGCGAATGTGTTCGCTCACGCTCTCACATTCGCTCTTTTCAGTACCCGGAGCCGGGATCGAACCGGCACAGCATCGCTGCCACTGGTGTTTGAGACCAGCGCGTCTACCAATTCCGCCATCCGGGCGCATGGCCCTGCCATACGGGCAAGGTGCAAATATATAATTTTCCTTTTGCCCCTGATAATGTGTCTTGATTTCCCTTTTCTATTATTTTTCTATTTCCTGTTTCCGGTTTTCTTGCCTAAATCAAGCAGTTCAACCTTTCTGAAATCAGTCGGATGGCTTTCGGCCTGGAGTGCAATATAACCTTCACTTAGCAGAGTGCCATCGGGCACAGGATAATCGGCCGGTTTGTTGCTACCCCCTACCTGCGGCTTAGAGTAAGTAAGCACCGTATCGCCGTTAACAAGATGGTGGATAATACTGTCACCGTAAACAACAAGTTCGGCTGTTACCCAAACATCGCCGTGATAGGTTTTTGAAAGGGAATTTACACAATGCTGTGTAACAAGTGTGGTATCGATGACAATATGAGTGCCGGGGGTGCAGACATTCATCGTACTTCTTTCCGATACACCGTCGCCGCCCAGAAGCTGTGCTTCAACTGACACAGGAAAATCCTGGTCGGTAAGTATTGATTCAGGAGACTGGCAGTGAAACATTATTCCGTTATTGCGGAATGCCCATGAGGGACCTTCAGGGCATTGCTCCCCGGTAAACCTGTATTCAACCCTTAACTTATAATGTGAGAAAGGAGTTTTATAATAAATATGACCGAAACTGTTGCCGAACTTCTCATAATTATCGTAGCTCACTTTAAGGATACCATCCTCAACCCTGAAAGTATTATTATAGTTCTCGCCCAGCGTATGACCTTTAATTTTTATCACCCAGCCGTCAAGGTCTTTCCCGTTGAAAAGCTGTATCCATTCCTCTTTTTCCTTTGCCGCAGGGGTGTTACAGGAATGAAGGATCAGCAATAACGTCAATAAAATAACAATGGTTCTCATAAACTGAATATTTAAAGGACTATATGAAAATCAGCATTTAATATCTGACTGTCATGGTTTTTTGTATGCTTTCCGGTTATTTCGTCAGGTGCCTGCTTACTCGCAGGAGACTTCCTTTCTGTTGAGCCGGTTTTAATTTCTTTCGGGTTAAAGCCTTTACAGCATTTACAATACCGTTCACATCGAACCCGCATTCTGCAGTAAGCTCTTCCGGTGTACCCTGTTCTACGAAATAATCTGGTATGCCGAGCCGCACCAGTTCGGCATGGTATTTATTGTCTGTCATGAACTCGGCTACAGCGCTTCCGAATCCCCCCTTAAGAATTCCATCTTCCACAGTTATTATTTTTTTAAATCTGTTGAATACGTTATGCAGGGTGTCGGTGTCAACAGGGGAAGCGAATCTCATATCCCAGTGAGCTACTGATATACCCTCTTCATCGAGTGCAGCAGTGGCTGTTTTTACATAATTTCCCGGATGACCTATACTCAGAATGGCCACATCATTACCATCCTTAATCAGTCTGGCTTTCCCTATCTCAATTTCACTGAAAGGTTTCCGCCAGTGGGCATAAACACCTTTGTTCCGGGGGTAACGGATGCTGATTGGTGCTTTTATTTTTTCAAGCTGTGCGGTATAGAGCATGTTTCTCAGCTCCAGTTCATCCATAGGGGCACTGACAATAACACCGGGGATGTTTCTCATAAAAGCGATATCAAAAAACCCGTGATGGGTAGCCCCGTCAGCACCAACCAGTCCGCCTCTGTCTATACAGAAAACCACATGAAGTTTCTGGATTGCAACGTCATGTATAACCTGGTCATAAGCCCTCTGGAGGAACGACGAATAGATATTGCAGTATGGAATGACTCCCTGGGTGGCAAGTCCTGCAGCAAAAGTTACAGCATGCTGTTCGGCAATCCCCACATCGAATGTACGGTCAGGAAATTCATTCATCATTCCCGTAAGCGCGCATCCTGATGTCATGGCGGGTGTTATTGCATAAATTGCCGGGTTTTGTCTGGCAAGTTCAACCATTGTTTCCCCGAAAACCTCCTGGTATGTCTGTGGTGAATCAGGGAGTGAAGTATTGTAAATCTGTCCTGTCTGCTTGTCAAACGGACCGGGAGCATGGAATTTGGTGCGGTTTTCTTCGGCATACTTGTAACCCTTCCCCTTGGTGGTAATACAATGGAGTAGTTTCGGGCCGGGGATCCGTTTAAGATCATTCAGAACCTCTGCAAGATGAAGTACGTCATGCCCGTCGATAGGGCCAAAATATCTTAAATTCAGGGCTTCGAAAAGATTACTCTTATCAAGGATTGTACTCTTGAGACCCGCCTCAAGCTGGGCGGCAAAAGATCTTGCATTAGGACCTCTTTTACTGATTTTTCCGAGGATATCCCAAATCTGATCCTTGAGTTTATTGTATGTCCGGCTGGTGGTAATATCGAGAAGATACTCCTTCAGAGCCCCGACATTCTCATCAATGGCTATATTATTGTCATTAAGTATAACCAGCAGGTTCGATTTGGCAATCCCTGCATTATTCAGTCCCTCAAATGCCAGCCCGGCAGTCATTGCCCCGTCGCCGATCACAGCAATAACATTCCTCTCCTCCCCTTTTTTATGCGATGCAACAGCCATACCGAGCGCAGCAGATATTGAGGTTGAAGAATGGCCTGTCCCGAATGCATCATATTCACTTTCAGCCATTTTAGGGAAACCGCTTATTCCCTTGTATTTTCTGTTTGTATGGAATCTGTCGCGGCGACCTGTCAGGATTTTGTGACCATAAGCCTGATGCCCGACGTCCCAGATGATTTTGTCATACGGAGTGTTGAAAGCATAATGGAGTGCAACCGTTAATTCCACAACACCAAGACTGGCTCCGAAATGACCGGGATTGGAGCTTACAATATCAATAATGAAGTTCCGGAGTTCATTGCAAACAGCAGGAAGATCTTCCTGTTTTAGCTTCCTCAGGTCGGAAGGGTCATTAATACAACTTAATAAAGGGTAACTGTTACTCATCAGCCATCTTAATTAAAGCGGCAGTGCAAAGATAATAAATAATATCGCCCTGCATTTAAAACCGGCGATAACTGCTTTTTCTTATTTTTGCAACTGCAGGTAAGGCTTAAACAAATAAAAAAGAATAAAGTTCCGTTTATAATAAAACATCCGGTAAAATGAAAATTAAACCAATTTGCAATTTCCATGTATTTCTGATTCTTTTTCTTGTTGTTTCGTGTGTCCCTGCAACTAAGTATAAATCGGTTAAGGAAACCGGTAAAATGTTTATGAATGAGCGTGATGAGCTTAAAACTGAGAATTTAACTCTTGCAATGGATAAACGCGAGCTGGAAGCAAAGGTCGGGAAGCTTGAAGCAGAGACAAAGGATCTTTCCGGCAAGCTTAAGCAGGCAGCAGATGAACGTGACAGGCTCAGGGCTGAATATAACAGGCTGCAGTCGAAGGTAAACGAACTTCAGAATGCACAGGAAGACCTTATCAAAGGCAATGTAAGTGAGACAAAAAGGCTTCTGGCGGAACTCCAGGCTGCCCAGGAGAATCTTCAGAAAAAGGAGGACCTTCTCAGACAACTTGAACAGAACCTGGACATAAAAAAAGCCTCTCTCGACGAACTTTCCTATGAACTTGAAAAAAGAAATGCCCGTATGGCGGAACTCGAGCAGATACTGAATGCACAGAAGAAAATTGTACAAGACCTGAAGACAAAGGTTTCGGAAGCTCTTCTGGGTTTCGAGAATATGGGACTTACCGTATCAGTCCGCGATGGCAAGGTATATGTGTCGCTCGATGAAAAGCTTCTGTTTAAATCGGCAAGCTGGGAGATAGACGCCAATGGCAGAAATGCACTGCGTAAACTGGCTGCCGTGCTGGAAAGAAATCCCGATATTCAGATAACAATTGAAGGACATACCGATAATGTTCCGTATAATCCTTCCGGCGGGCAGTTAAGGGATAACTGGGATCTCAGTGTCAAGCGTGCCACAACCGTTGTAAGGGTATTGCTTGAAGGTACAAAAATAGATCCCAAGCGGCTTACTGCGGCAGGCAGGAGCCAGTATCTGCCGGTCGATAACCGCAATACCGCTGATGCAAGACAGAAAAACAGAAGGACGGAGATTATCCTCACTCCTGATCTTTCCGAATTATATAACATCCTCAACAGGTATTGAGGAGAGACTGATTAACCAGCTAATTATTACTGCCGTTAAATTCCTGTAATCTGATCTTCATATTCCTGAGTTCCCTGAGAAGGTCACTCTCCGGTTTCAGAAAATCGAAATCTCCCCAGAAACCGGCATCATAGCTTTTTATTGTCCTTGAGAAAACCGAATATAGAGGGGCTATTTCATCTCTTTCAAACCTTGTAACATTTTCGGTTTTAATATCGGTTATGGCCATTTCGAAGAAAACAAGAAAGCTGGTGTTGAAGAGTCTGTTTTTCTGCCTGGCGGAAAAATTAAGATCTCCCCTTACATGACTGAGAAAATACCGGCCTCCTATATTCTGATAGCTTACCCTATATCTGACGGATGTCGGGACAACCGAATAACCTTTCGACTGGTATGTAATGAAATCATCTTTCCTTTTCCTTAAAAGACCCGGATTTATCTCAAATTCTGCATGCTCAATTGCATAGCTGGAAGTATTTATATATACCGAACCGTCGTATAAAGGAAAATCCGCTTCAGATTTCTGTGTAAATTCTATCACATAGGCCGCCCCGTCGCCGACCCTCACAATATCAGTCATTCTGTAGTTATACTGGTTCATATTCTCCGGTGCCATAAAGTCGAAAGTATTTCTCGCTCCGTCAAGTTCCAGACAACTGTAAAGTCCGGCCCTGAGACGAATAGCGAGAGTATCTTTCAGCCCCAGATTTTCAATTTTACGGCTTTTGATAATTTTAATCTGATCACTTGACAGAACAGAATTATATGATGATTTATAAATGCTGACTAACGCCTCTGAATATATCTGAAGTTCGGATCTTTTCAGCACAGCCTCCCTGTAAAATGCCGTCAGGTTTGCAGGGGTGTTCCCGTAATTTTTTATTACCGAATTATACGCCCTCCTGATTATTTCCTGAGGTACCTGATTACGTATGATTATTTCAGGAATAGGCACGTATACCCTGGACAGATTAATTGTCATCTTTCCGTCGAGGCTTTTGCTTACAGGTATCATCCGGGGATGATAACCGATGTGTGATATCACTACGGTATCATTTATCCATTCTCCGGATATCCTGAAAATAAATTCACCGTTGCTGTTTGCAATTGTTCCCCTGGTTTCTTTCGGAATGCCGATATTGGCATAAGGAACAGGTTCACCGGTTTCGGCATCAGTTATTCTGCCTGAAATATCCCTGGTATCCCAGGATGGTTTCTCAAGAAGTAATGGTACTTCAGGCTGAGGTTTATATATTACTATATATCTGTTTACAACCGAATAAGCCAGGGAATCATCATCAAGGATTGAGTTGAGGATCTCCCTGAGGCTTGTGTTACTGAAATTGAGATTGACTTTTCGTTCACGGTTTATGATCCTGCTGTCGTATGTAAAGTAATAACCGGTTTTCCGGCTAATTATATTGAGGGCACCGGCTGTTCTTATTGTTCCCGAACTGAATGACATCAGAGAATCGAGTATCTCCTTCTCCTGCCCGTTAAGGGGTAATGTAAGAAGATAGAGTACCAGTATGGCAATGCCTGGTCCGGTTTTCTTTATGCAGACATTGCATGAATTCATTTATTTCGGCGTTATTTTGGTATAAGACGGTAATTGTTTCCGTCTTTCGCATATCTCATGTTAAATGTAATACAAATAACATTAACAATTGTTTCCGCCGGATCGTGATCAAAAGTTGTTGTTATCCTGTAATCAAGTATTGCCCGGTCTTCAACGGTAACCTCTATCCCGAAGGTTTTTTCAAGATCGGGCAGTACATCCCTGAGAGCGGCATCCTCATAAACCAGCAGGCCTGTTCTCCACGCCATATAATTTCTGTTCTCATTAACCGACTTGCGGAGTTCGTCACCTGTTACTGTCCCGATATAACCAGGTTCAAGTATAATGTTTTCGCCGGATGGCCCAGAGAGGATGACAGTACCGGACTCCACATAAACCTCAACTCTCTCTGTCCTGTCGCTGCATGCTACATTAAATGATGTGCCTGTTACTCTCACCGTGGCTTCACCGGCATTAACTATGAATGGTTTTTCTTTATCGGGCACCACTTCAAAGAAAGCCTCTCCGGTGATAGTTAAGTCTCTGGTGCTGCCCCTGAATGTACGGTTATAGGAAAGGGTAGTATTTCTGTTCAGCCACGCATGACTGCCGTCGGGCAGAATAACTTCCCTGTTTATTTCGTCTCCTGATGTGGAAATTGTAACTGTACTTTTCTTTAATGACTGCTGCAAATAAATACCCGATATTCCAAGGGCTGAGAGAACAAGTACGGCTGCCGCTGCTCTTATCAGGAAGCTGTATCTCAATACCGGCTTTATAACCAGCCGGTTTTCTTCAGCCGGTCTCACTTTTTCCCATGCCTTTTCAATATCTATCTTACGCGAATCATGACCGGATCCCATAGCATTCCAGTATCTTGCCAGTATCCGGTTTTTATCGCCGGTATCTGTACGATGTTTCTCCGTACTTACATCCTCGCCGGATAGAAAAGCGGCCATTTCATTCAATCTTTTCTTATTATGTTTTTTTTCTGTTATCATCATTTTTGTTCAAAAAGTATTTTTCTGAATTCCTTTAAAGCCCTTCCCATGCATGATTCCACAGTCTTTACCGGGATCCCCAGTTTTGCGGATATCTCATTGTATTTCAACCCTTCAAATCTGCTCATGATGAAAATCTGTCCGCATTTTCCGGGAAGGTTTTCGACCACACTTGCAACAATCTTCTGAAGTTCAGCATAATTAATTTCATCATCGGCTCCGCCGGCAAAATTTTCCGAACCGGTCTTTACTTCATCACGGTGTCTTTCAACAACCCTGAGATGTTCGAGATGATGAAGGCATCTGTTGTGAACCGACCTGAAAAGATAACCTGTCACAGTGCTGTTAATTTTTAAGTTTTCCCTTTCCTGCCATATCCTGGAGAAAAGCTCCTGTACTATTTCCTCGGAAGTGTCGGTGTCCTTTACCAGGGTTGCGGCATATTTTACGAGAGAAACATAGGAGGACCGGAAAAGTGTTTCAAAACTTCTTATGTCACCCTGCCTGATCCTCCTTATTATTTCTTTTTCTCCCGGCATCAAAAAGATAATTGTTGTTCCTATCGGTCGCTGAATTTAACCCTTCTCGCAAGACGCCTGATAGCCTGTTCAATACTCTGGTCGGGTTCAATAACATTATATTCACCCCAGAAATTTTCGTCGGCAAAGGCAGCTACTTCATCAATAAACACATCGGTATACCTTAGTTTCTCCTTACCTGCAAATTTAATAACTTCTTCTTCAGTCCTGTCGGTTACAGCCATTTCCGACATTGTTGTATAATTGGTGTTGAAAAGTTTTCTTTTCCAGTTTACTTTAAACCTTACCTCTGCTCTTGAATATGCAAAATACCATTTGCCATCCTGTTCGCGGTATTTTACCAGGTAAGATGCCACTTCCGGGGTAACCTCCATACCGAGCGGTTTCTTCCTTATAAACAAAGAGGTGGCCTCTTGCTTGTTTGACAGATTTAATCCGAATTCGGCACCTGACAGAGCGTAACTCTTTGTGTCAACAAACAATTTACCCATAAAGAGGGGCATTGTGATGTCAGGCTTTTGACTGAATTCGATAATATAATTCGGTTTGCCGTCAATTTCAATAACACCGGTAAGCTTATAGTTATAATATTTCACCGCATCTCTGGTGAGAATTGCTTCCGGATTCTTGACAAGGTCGAGTTCAAGCGATGTTACCGGTCCGCCCTGAAGTTTAAAAAGAACCGTATCATTTTTTGCCATTTCAGAATTCTTCCTTCCCTTGTAGATTCTTGTGGCATCGAACCTGAGTTCGTTCTGGTACGGAGCCTTGAAAATTTCAACAAGAGCCTCACCTATTGAGATATAGGATCTGTTTTTACGGATTGTCTCGCGGTAAAAAGCCGTCATCAGATTAGGAATATTGGGATAATTCCTTGGAATTGCATTAATCAGGTTATTGATAATCTCATCAGGCATCATCGGCTTTATTACAATCTCCTTAAGAGGAATGGGAGCAGCTTCAAGTGTTATTATATTCCTGAAACCGTCATCTTTCAGCTCAATAAGCGGAATTGTTTTGTTTTTATATCCGATAAATGAGATTTCGAGGTTCTTTGAAACTTCATTCTCAGGTATTTTGATGATGAATTCACCGTCAATATTGGTAACAGTAGCGACATTGGACTCCTTTACCACAACGGAAGCAAATACAAGGGGTGTAAGAGTCTCCTTGTCGATAACCTTTCCCCTCAGTGTCAGTATTGCCTGCTGGTCGGGCTTCTTTTTTTCTTTATCCTTCGGCATCCCGTATGCTGTTTCAACAGGTACCGTCAATGCAACTATCAGAGCTGCAATAAACAAAAACATCAACTTTTTCATAACATTTTGATTTTATGGTTAATAATAATTTTCTGACCGATATACTGATGTGCTTTCATAAATAAGACCGGAAAGGTGCACCTGCACCCTGAATGAAAAGGCGGAAAAATTCACTTTTTTTTTATCTTTCAGGTCTGTAATCATCATATCCGGTGCCCTGATTGGAGAAATATTTCAATATATTGCTGCTTTATCTCTCCTGGCTTGCTTCGGTTGTTACAAAAAAAGCTTTCCTGTGGGGATTCCCCCCCTCTATAGGAGTTGAGATATCTTCCCATTGCAATCTTTCATGTCCTGAATGTGCAACCGGATCAGGGAATCTTAACAGGGAAAAAGGATTTATGGAACCCGGAACATTCAGAAAAATTGTTGACGAACTGAAACCATTCCTGTTCAACATTAATCTGTACTTCCAGGGCGAACCGATGCTTAATCCCGGTTTTTTTGACTTTGCCGCGATTGCCGGGGGTATCGGAATGACCTTATCTACCAACGGCCATTTTATAACGGAAAATTCTGCCGCAAAGCTTATTAATTCAGGTATAAGGAAAATTATCATACCTCTTGACGGTATGGATCAGGATACTTATGGAAGGTACAGGCTTGGAGGAGATATTGAAAGGGTTAAGGAGGGGATAAGGATATTATCGGAAGCAAAAAAGAATGCTCATTCGGGTCTTACGCTGGAAATCCAGTTTCTTGTAAACAAATATAATTATCACCAGATTGATAAGGCACGCAGGTTTGCACTGTCCAGCGGTTTCAGGTTCAGACTGAAGTCAATGCAGATCATCAGCGGTGATTATGAGAAATGGCTCCCGCCGGGTAACGAATTTAAAAGGTTCAGGAGATATGTGAAAAGAAACGGAAAATATGTTTCAGGATTAACCCCCGAAAACAGGTGTCTCAGGCTCTGGATGAATCCGGTTATCACCTGGGACGGCAAAGTCCTCCCCTGCTGTTTCGATAAGTCGGGTGAATTCTCTTTCGGTAAGCTGGGTGAAGAGTCTTTCACAAGAATATGGAAAGGTGAAAAGAGCATGTCATTCCGCAACAGATTTCTGTCTCACCGGTCTGGTATAAAAATCTGTATGAACTGCACTACAGGTCTGAAAAATGTTTCAGTCTGATTTTAAATAAATTTTCGTAACTTGATTACCTTAAAATAAAACCTATGAAAATCCTGAAAATTACCCTTGTGGCACTGCTGGTGTTAGTAGTATCTGTTTTGATTGCAGGCTTGATTTTTATCTCGTCAGTCAGCCGTGGTGCAATACCTGAATACGACGGTGAAATCACGACAGGCGGCATCGGATCGGAAGTGACGGTCTACCGCGATGAAAGAGGTATGCCGCATATTTATGCCGGTAATGAATATGACCTTTATTTCGCAACCGGTTACATTATGGCACAGGAGAGACTCTGGCAGATGGACCTGATAAGAAGGGCTACAACCGGCAGGTTGTCAGAAATATTCGGAAAAGACTATATCAGAACCGACCTCTTCCTCAGAAGCCTCTGCATGACAGAAAAATCGGAAAAGGTAATTGCCGGAACTGAACCGGAAATACTGAACTCTCTTCGAGCATTTTCCGACGGTGTAAACAGATATATCAAAGATGCAGGCAGGAAACTTCCTCCGGAATTCAGAATACTTTCATACAAACCAGACCAATGGACATTAACCGACCTGGCAAATATCATAGGATACATGGGGTGGGATCTTGCTTCTGACAACCTCTATTCAGAGCTTTTCAGTTACAGGCTTGTTGAAAAGTTTGGCCCTGAAAAAGCCTTATCTCTTATCCCCGGCTGGAAGACTGAATGCACGACTGTGTTCCCGTCATTCAGGCTCAGTGATAATGTAATCAAAGAGGCTCTGGAAATGATTGCTTCGGCAGATAAACTTAATGATCTTGGACTTGTCACCTTTTCCGGAAGTAATAACTGGGCTGTTTCCGGCAGCAGAACCGGAACCGGAAAACCTTTCCTCTGCAACGATATGCACCTCTCACTGAGCGCTCCGGGTATATGGATTCAGATGCACCAGGTAATCCCCGGAAAACTTAATGTCACAGGCGTGCTTGTGCCGGGCGAACCCTTCGTTGTGGGAGGCCATAATGAAAAGATAGCATGGGGACTGACCAACCTCTCAGTGGATGACATTGACCTGTTCGTTGAAAAGATTCATCCTGAAGATTCCAATAAATATTTTTTTAACGGGGAATGGGTTAAAATGAGGCTGAAGGAAGAGAAGATCAGGATCAAAGGCGGGAAGGATACAACACTTCTGTTGAGATTCACACACAGGGGCCCTGTTATTTCAGGTTTTGAAGATACCGGGGAATCTGTTATTTCGATGCATTGGTCGGGCTATGATGAAAGCAATGAAATACGTACGGTTTATCTGCTGAACCGCGCCGGAAACTTTGACGAATTCAGGGAAGCAATAAGCCATTTCAGGTCAATAAGCCAGAATTTTGCATACGCGGATGCCGATGGCAATATCGGTCTTAACACCGGCGGTGGTATACCGGTAAGAAAGGGTCCGGGTTTTCTTGTCCGCAACGGGGAGACTGATGAATGGGACTGGAGGGGTTATGTGCCCTTCGAACAACTGCCCTGGTCGTTTAACCCTGTAGAAGGGCATGTATCATCTGCCAACAACAAAACGGTAAGCGATGATTATCCTTACTATATCAGTTCGGAATTTGCACTTCCGTACCGTATAGACAGGATCCGCAAAATGCTTGAAGAGAAACCGGTGTTTACAACAGATGATTTCATAAGGATGATAACAGACCAGACTTCAGAGTATGCTGCCCTGCTTACACCTTTTATTATTGAATCCTCAGGTAAGGCAAATGACCTGAGTGACACGGAAAAAGCTGCTTTGAATACCCTGGTAAAATGGAATTATGATATGAACCGTGAACTTGCAGCTCCTACGGTTTTCGAATACTTCCGGCATCGTTTCCCTATGGCTCTTCTCAGAGATGAGCTTGGTGATCTTTTTAATTCCATCGGCTCAACCCCGAGGGACTATTATATCTACAGAATCCTGAAAGAGGGACCCGATGAATGGGTGGATGATATAACGACTGAAAAGAAGGAAACACTTGATGAAATTATATTAAAGAGCTTCAGGGAGTCGGTTGCTGAGATTGCAAACAGCCGGGGACCCGACACAACAAAATGGAAATGGGGTGATGTGCATTCCCTTCAGTTAATGCATCCGATGGGTTCGGTAAAGATCCTCGACAGAATATTCGGACTAAACGGCTCCACCTTCAGGGTAGGCGGCAGCAACCATACCGTTTCACCCTTTTCATACAGCTCCGGCTTCAGGGTAAATCACGGTGCATCGGAAAGGCATATATTCAATACTGCAGACTGGGATGAATCTCTTACAATTATCCCCACAGGTATTTCAGGTGTGCCGGCAAGCAGGTTTTACCTTTCACAGTCAAAAAGGTATGTTGAAGGAGGATTCTATAAAGATTACTTCAGCGAAAAAGCTGTAAAAGAGAATGCCAGATATTGTTTGATTATGAAACCCGAATAAGGTTGTGCCGGCTTCAGACCGTCATAATATCCTTCTCCTTGACACCAATCACCTTATCGACCTTTGCACTGAAGTCGGTGGTCATTTTCTGGACCTCCTCCGCGGCATCTTTCTCAAGATCCTCCGGAAGGCCTTCCATTAACAGCTTCTTAAGTTCATCGTTCGCCCATTTACGGGAATTTCTGATACTTATTTTCGCTGTTTCACCCTCATTCCTTACCTGTTTGACAAGCTGTTGCCTGCGTTCCTGGGTAAGAGGGGGAATATTGATCCTGATAACTTCACCGTTATTCACCGGTACCAGACCTATGTTGGCGGCCATGATTGCTTTTTCGATAGTGCCAAGCATTGTTTTCTCCCAGGGTTGAATCATAATTGTTTTAGGATCGGGAGTATGAATATTGGAGACCTGCGAAAGGGGAGAGTTAACACCGTAATAATCGACGGTTATTCCATCGAGCAGGTTAGGTGTGGCGCGGCCTGCCCTTAGCCTTGCAAGCTCATATTCAAGATGTTCCAGGGCTTTCTGCATTCTTTCCCTTGCTTCTTCCAGAACGAGTTCAATTTCTTCATTCATAACGAAGGATTTATCCGTTTGCCAAAAAGTGAAACAAAAATAATAAAATACGCATAAAAACAAATCTGATCATTCAGCTGATGAGTGTTCCTGTCTTTTCACCCCTGACTACACGGGCAAGGTTACCGGGGACATTCATATTGAAAACTATCAGAGGCATCTTATTGTCACGGCACAGAGTAAATGCAGTGGAATCCATTACCTTAAGATTCTGTCTTATAACTTCATCGAATGATATTTTACTGTACATCACGGCAGAATGATCCTTCTCAGGATCTGTGTTATAGACGCCGTCGACGCGGGTTCCCTTCAGAAGAACATCCGCTGAAAGTTCTACTGCTCTCAGGGCAGCAGCGGTGTCGGTGGTAAAGAACGGATTTCCGGTGCCACCGGCAACAAGGCATACAACCTTTTCTTTCATAAGTGCGGAGACCCTGTCGCGGTTATAAAGCTCACCCACCGGTTCCATGCGTATAGATGTAAAGACCTTTGCCCTTCCTCCCTGGTTAATTATCTCGCTTTCGAGTGCGAGACTGTTTATTACCGTTGCAAGCATCCCCATCTGGTCTCCTTTCACACGGTCGAAGCCGGCTGAAGTCCCGCTTACCCCCCTGAAAATGTTACCGCCACCTGTCACAATGGCAATCTCACAACCTTCCCCTGATATCTCCAGAATCTGGGAAGCATATTCTTTCAGTACTTTTGCCGATATCCCATGCGGATCATTTCCCATCAGTGATTCACCACTTAGTTTTAAGAGTATCCGTGAGAAAGTCATATCTGGTTTTTTTAAATTGATTGCTAAAGGTAAGAATTCCGGTTTAAACAACATAAAAACAGAGACCCCCGTTTTAAAGCGGGGGTCTTTGTTTTTATATAATTCCTTTTGATAATCAGATATTGAGAGAATATCTTACAAATCCGGTAACTTTAAGGTCCTTATCAGCAGACTGAAGATATTGTCTTACTGTGAGCTTTGAATCCTTGATGAATTCCTGGTTAAGCAGCGTGCTTTCCTTAAAGAATTTACTGAGTTTGCCCTGTGCAATTTTTTCAAGCATTTCTTCGGGTTTACCTTCACGTCTTGCCTGTTCTTTACCTATTTCAATCTCCTGTGCAATGGTTTCGGGTTTAACATCATCCTTATCTATGGCCACCGGGTTCATGGCAGCGACCTGCATTGCTATATCCTTGTAAACCTGCGGGTCGATACCTGCCTTGGAAAAGCCGACAAGAGATGCAAGTTTGTTTCCGGGGTGTATATATGCCTGCACATGTGCAGCTTCGAGTTTTTCGTAAAATGACAGGTCAATTTTTTCACCTATAACCCCTATATATTCAACAATCTTCTGATTTACGGGTACTCCGTCGAGTTTTAATACTTTAAGTGCCTCAAGGTCTGCAGGTGCGTTGGCTACTGCTGCATTAAGAATACTTTCTGCCAGTTTCAGGAATTCAGCATTCCTTGCAACAAAATCGGTTTCGCTGTTAAGAACAATAACAGCACCGAGGTTGCCGATGGGGCTTACTTTTGCCAGAACTGCTCCTTCCGTAGCGTCACGGTCGGCTCTTTTATTTGCAATGGCCTGCCCTTTTTTACGGATGATTTCGATGGCTTTTTCAAAGTTGCCGTCAGCTTCCTCCAGTGCATTTTTGCAATCCATCATACCGGCAAGGGTTACTTTCCTTAGCCTTACAACATCTGCTGAAGTTATATTTGCCATTTTCTGTGTTTTTAAATTTTGGAAATTAATTCAAGTCTATTCTTCTTTTTCTTCTCCGGATTCTTCCTCAGTTTCTTCCTCTGCCTCTTCTTCCTCAAGTTCATCGGAGATTAATTGTCCTTCGGATTCCTCATCATCTCCGAAGTAGATTTTTCTCTTTGTTTCAGTCTCGGGTTCGATCTCCTCCTCTTCTTCAACAATAGCCTTAATTACTGAATCGGGCAGTGCCTTTGTCTCGAGTTCTCTTCTTATCTCCTTTTTGTCTTTTACTGAAGGTTCCTTGTCTTTTTCAAGTTTTCTTTCATTGAGGCCCTCCTCGATGGCTTTGCAGAGATAATCGACAATTACTGAGATTGATTTTGATGCGTCGTCGTTTGCCGGAATCGGGAAGTCAATGTCGGACGGGTCGGAGTTTGTATCCACCATGGCAAATACAGGTATACCGAGTCTTTTGGCTTCGCGCACCGCAATGTTTTCCTTGCATACATCGACAACGAAAATAGCAGAAGGGAGACGTGTAAGGTCTGCTATACTGCCCAGCAGTTTCTCGAGTTTTGCTCTCTGGCGGGTAATCTGCAGTTTCTCACGTTTTGAGAGGTTTGCGAAGGTTCCGTCGGTTGCCATTTTGTCAATTGAGGTCATTTTTTTGACTGCTTTCCTGATAGTAGGAAAGTTTGTAAGCATTCCGCCGGGCCATCTTTCGACAACAAAAGGCATGTTAATTTGTTTGACCTTTTCGGCCACAATCTCTTTGGCCTGCTTTTTTGTTGCAACAAAAAGTATCTTCTTTCCCGACCTGGCAATATGTTTCATAGCCGAGGCAGCTTCCTCAAGCTTCTCTATGGTTTTTTCAAGGTCGATAATGTGTATACCGTTACGCTCCATAAAAATATAAGGAGCCATTGCGGGGTTCCATTTTCTTTTCAGGTGACCGAAATGAACACCTGCATCAAGTAATTCTTCAAAAGTGATTTTAGACATTTTATGATTTTTAAGTTTACATTCATTTTGTCAATTGCAGAGTAGTCCCGCAAACCGGGAGTCAATGCAATTTAGATACTAAACTTGCTCCGTAATTGTCCACAGGCCGGCTGCTAACGTTTACTGAACTGGAATCTCTTGCGTGCCTTTGGTCTGCCCGGTTTTTTCCTCTCAACCTCGCGCGGGTCGCGTGTGAGTAGTCCGTTTGATTTGAGAGTTGCCCTGCTTTCGGCATCGGTTTTTATCAAAGCTCTCGATATTCCGAGTCTTAATGCTTCGGCCTGTCCCTTGATTCCGCCTCCGGTAAGGTTGGCGGTGATATCATATTTTTCCGCAACATTCAGCAGAACCAGCGGCTGGGTTACATAGTAATTCAGCAAATCGTTGCCAAAATATTCACGATAATCCTTGTCATTTATCGTAATATTTCCTTTCCCCTCGGTGAGGTATACCCTTGCTACTGCAGCTTTTCTTCTTCCGGTGGCATTAACAATTTCCATGTCTGCTATTTAAGGTTTTCTAATTCTATCTTCCTGGGTTTCTGGGCTTCGTGTTTATGTTCGGCTCCCGTATAAACGTGCATGTTTTTGAATATTGCCCTTCCGAGTCTGCTTTTAGGCAGCATCCCTTTTACTGCATGTTCAATAAGGAAAACGGGATTCTTCTTTAACATTTCATCTGCTTTTGTCATTCTCTGACCTCCGGGATAACCAGTATGTCTTACATATTCTTTCTGTTCCCATTTATTTCCTGTAAGATCCACTTTGCCGGCATTTATTACAATAACATTATCACCGCAATCAACATGAGGGGTAAAATCAGTTTTATGTTTGCCCCTTAAAAGGACAGCAATAGCTGAAGCCAGACGGCCAAGGGTCTGTCCCTCTGCATCAATAAGAACCCATTCCTTACTGACTGTTGACTTGTTGGCCGACACCGTTTTATAACTCAAAGTGTTCACCTTGTACTGTTTTTATTTGATTTACTTGTAATTAAGCTATTTTTCCCGTTTTTACGGGTCTGCAAAAATACAACATATTTTGAAAAAAAAGAATTGTATAAACAATTTATTTTGCCCTTTATCCAGATACCACCCGTTAATGCAGATCTGTTTACCCTGCAAAGTTAACCCTGAACTTTTCAGAAATAAAAACATTTTGAGAGATTCACCTCTCTTTGTATTTTCGCTTTCTGTTTCTTTGTAAATAAACAGGGAGAAGATGATTACAGACAGGGATCGCGAATATATGATGAGGGCTGTTGCGATAGCGCGCCGGAGCATCAGAGAAGGGGGTGGACCTTTCGGTGCAGTTGTGGTTAATGCAGCCGGAATACTGTCGGAGGCATCAAACAAAGTCGTTGTAAGCCACGATCCGACGGCTCATGCCGAGATTCTTGCAATCCGAAAAGCCTGTGAAATAACCGGTTCCCATAACCTGAACGACTGCACCATTTACTGCTCCTGTGAACCATGCCCCATGTGCCTTGGAGCAATTTACTGGTCGGGGATAAAAAAAGTCTTTTATGCAGCTGACAGAAATGAGGCATCTGCTGCCGGTTTCAATGATGCATTAATTTACACTGAGATATCAAAACCACCCCGGATGAGAAATATCCGGTTTGTGAAAATCGGGATTGCTGATGCCCGGTCGGTTTTTGATGAATGGAACAATTATGAGGAAAAAATTTCCTATTGAAAATAATAACCGGCTCAATATCAGTTTCTTTACTGAGGATGTACTGAAAGTGGCTCCCGGATTGCTGGGTAAATATCTGACAGTAAGGCAAACAGACGGCTCACTTTTAAGGTATATTATCACCGAAACCGAGGCATACAGGGGTACAGACGATAAAGCCTGCCATGCTTCAAAGGGTGAGACCAGAAGAAACAGTGTAATGTTTAAGAGGGGAGGCCTGGTATATGTCTATCTCATTTACGGAATGTACTGGATGTTCAATGTGGTCACCGGTTCTGAAAAAGACCCCCAGGCAGTCCTGATAAGAGGTGTGGAAGGTTTTAACGGACCGGGAAGACTTACAAAGGCTCTCGGCATCGACGGATCATTTTACGGTGAAGACCTCGTTTCATCAGAGAGAATCTGGATAGAGGAAGGAGTAAACAATTTCACATTCACATCTCTGCCAAGGATAGGAATAGACTACGCCGGTGAGCCCTGGATAAGCAAGCCATGGAGATTCCTGATCAAACGGTAAGATTAATACCTTTATCTCTTCCGGAGATTTATTCTGTTGTTAAACCTGAGATGCAGTACCACTGCATTATCCATCCTTTTCTCCCTTATATCATAGTAGCCTTCAAAACCTGCAAGGAATTCAAAAATACCCCGGGGTTTAAGTGTTATGTAAGCGGCAGTTGTCCATATCCGTCTTTGGGGAATGATAAGTCCTGCCCGGTAATCTGAAACAGAACTGTATATCGTGTTGCCGTCAGGCGAGTAAAAATTTTTAGCGATCCACAGGAATGAGCCCAGATAAACAAACCTGTAATTATAATGCAGGCGTATCCACGATGCATTTCCGGAGATTACTCCCGCATCACCCTTGCCTGTCAGCTCTTTCGAACCGAACCACAGGTATTCTGCTGAAATACTTCCAAACCTTTCCCCGGCTGGCGTTAATATAAATTTTGCTCCCGCCGCAATGTCACAATAAGTCAGTACATGGCTCTCATAATTGCTTATCTGGCCTCCGTAATGCTTGAATTTTACCTGCAGAGGCAGTGAGATCTTTAAAACCTCCGCTGCCAGGGGAAATGCATAGTTTAAGGATTCTCCTGCCGTAAAAACCTCCCTTACAGTGTCTCCTTTCGATATAAAATTCTCCCAGTTAACCCAGGTATCACTGAATAAAGAACCTTTTTCAGTAACCAGTGAGATACCTGTTTCATTGAAATTACTGTAAACCCTTTCAGCATCAAACAGGGGATCAAACAACCGGTGACTGTCACATCCCTTAAGTGAACCAATGGAAAGAACGGTTGAAGGTGTTATTTTCCAGGCCGAGGAAAATAAGATCTCAGGTTTCCCTGCTTTGCTCTGTCCTGAATATATTTGCTGATGAAGACCTAATCTGATTTCAAAAACAGGGGAAGGAGACCAGGCAATGGCAGGCCTGATAAAAGCGCCCGGAAGGGTGTATCCTTCAGTTAACTGGTTAAAATATTCATTATTCTTAAAAAAGCTGATCGACTCTATATCGAAAAATATGTCTCCTTTAACAGTCACTGTATCGTCAGGTTTCTGTCCGGATAAAAACAGAGGAATTAATGATAAAACAATTACGGCTGATATGCTTTTTAATCTCCTATTCATGGAGTGTAAAATTAAGAAATCCTACTGTAACAGTGTTAAAATACCGGCTGTTTGTCATAAAGTGCCGTTTTTTTTACGTTATTTGCGACAGGCTAATAAAGCTTTATGGAATCAGTTAACAGCACTTTCAGGCTCTGGGACAAAGTTACCGGCTGGCTGATGTTTCTTGTGGCAACCTCTGTTTATCTTGTCACCCTCGAACCTACTGTCAGTTTCTGGGACTGCGGGGAATTTATACTTTCTGCATTCCGCCTGCAGGTGGGTCATCCTCCCGGTGCTCCATTTTTCATTATGCTGGGAAGGATAGCCACTCTTTTTGCAGGGGGTGATGCTTCAAAGGCTGCATTCACAATGAATACCCTTTCTGCAATCAGCAGCGGCCTCGCAATTATGTTTCTTTTCCGCACAATAACCCTCCTGGTTCGCAAGGCTTTTATAACGGGCGGGATGCCCTCCGGAGGTAATATTCTTCCGGTTATTTTCAGCGGTGTCACAGGGGCTCTTGCCTATACATTCTCCGACACATTCTGGTTCTCTGCCGTCGAAGGAGAACTCTATGCAATGTCATCGCTGGTAACAGCACTGGTTTTCTGGGCAATGCTTAAATGGGAAGATGAGGCAGATGAGCCTTATTCAGGAAGATGGATCATACTTATTGCTTACCTGATGGGGCTTGGAATAGGAATCCACCGGCTTAACCTTCTGGTTCTGCCTGTCCTTGTATTTATTTATTATTTCAGGATATATGAAATAACCACCAGGGGACTGATAAAAACTACCCTTCTTGCAGTCTTCTTACTCTGGCTGATGGTGTTTGTGCTTATGCCGGGAATACCCCGTGCCGGCGGCTGGTTTGAACTTCTTTTTGTTAATGTCTTCGGCTTGCCCTACAATTCGGGATTATTATTCTACGTGGCGGTTGTAATTGCAGTTATTGCAATTCTTATCAGATACTCCCTGAGGAAGAAAAAATACCTGCTTAACCATATAGTAACTGTTCTTGCCGTAATATGCCTGGGTTATTCATCTTATGCCATGATTCTGATCAGGTCGTCAGCCAGGCCCCCGATGAATCAGAATAATCCTTCCGATATATTCTCTCTAATTTATTATATAAACATGGAGCAATACGGCTCCTCTCCCAAATTATACGGCAACTATTACAACGCTCCCGTTACGCATGTATGGCAGAAAATTGCGGGATACAATAAGATAAACGGCAGGTACGAACCATACTTCAGGCCCGAGTACGGATACCATGAAAAATTTCAGACTATCTTCCCGCGTATGTACAGCTCCGATCCAGAGCATGAGAGTGCTTACAGGTACTGGGGCAAGATTAAGGGGAAGCGCTATTCGGTTGAATCATCAGGAGGCAAACGGACACTGGTATGCCCGACTTTCACCGAGAACCTCAGGTTTTTCTTCCGTTACCAGGCAGGATTTATGTATCTGCGTTATTTTATGTGGAATTTCGCGGGAAGACAGAACGATATTCAGGGGAATGGAAATAAACTGCACGGCAACTGGATAAGCGGCATCAGTTTTATTGACGATGCCAGGCTCGGAAAGCAGAGCGAATTACCGGATGACCTGAAGACAAATCCCGGGCACAATACCTACTTCTTCCTCCCCCTGCTGCTCGGACTTGCAGGGATGTACTGGATATACAGGAAAAACAAACCATCCTTCTGGGTAGTGCTGGGGTTCTTTTTTATGACGGGATTTGCCATAATACTCTACCTTAACCAGTATCCCAATCAGCCACGCGAAAGGGACTATGCGTACGCCGGTTCTTTTTATGCCTTTTCAATTTATATAGGTGCAGGCTTCATGCTGATTTTTGAGGCATTGAGAAAGATGTTGAATGAAAAACCCGCAGCCCTTGCCTCTTTTATAGTTTTAATCCCTGCCGTACCACTGCTTATGGCCTGGCAGAACTTCGATGACCATGACAGGTCGGACCGTTACACTGCCAGGGATATAGGTGCAAACTACCTTAATTCTGCAGACAAAAACGCAATCCTCTTCACATACGGTGATAACGACTCTTTTCCGTTGTGGTATGCACAGGATGTGGAAGGGGTGAGAACAGACGTAAGGGTGGCCAACCTTAGCTATATTCAGGCAGGATGGTATATCGAAATGATGAGGCAGAAAGCATGGGAATCCGACCCTCTTCCTTTTTCTCTCGGACCTGAAAAATATATCGAAGGCAAAAGAACCCAGCTTCCGGTGGATGACAGGCTGGGAAAACCTGTTAACCTTAAGCAGATAGTGGAGTTTGCCGGACTCGACGACCGCCAGGCAATGATTGATATTTCAGGGAAGGGAGATTTTCTGAATTTTCTGCCATCAGATAAATTTATCATTGATGTAGACCGTGATGTTGTGCTCGGTAATGGTACCGTAAAGCCATATTTTGCTGACAGCCTTCTTATACCTGTGATCTGGGAATATCCTGAGACTGATGCTTTTAAAGGCGACCTTGCCATTATGGATATTCTGGCCACAAATGAATGGAAACGCCCTGTTTACTTTTCCACCACTGTTCCCTCTTCCCAATATAAAGGGCTCGAAAAGTTCTTTGTCAAGGAAGGACTTGCCTACAGGATTGCTCCGGTCAGAACAGGGAATCCGGCTCCTGGAGAATTCGGAATGACAGATCCTTTCGTAATGTATGACAATATGATCAAAAAATTCAGGTGGGGAAATGCAGAGCTTCCCGGAGTCTATCTCGATGAAAATAACCGCAGGATGTTTTCAAACTTCAGGAATACTTTCGGAGAGCTGGCTCTGTATCTGCTTGCAACCGGAGATACCTCCAGGGCACTGGAAGTGACATATAAAGGACTGGCCCTGGTTCCTGAAGAAAAAATGCCCTATGACTACTTTGCTTTACCCCTGGCCGAAGCACTTATTGAATGCGGACATAAAGATGAAGGTATTGATCTGCTTGAAAGAATAAAAAGATTCTCGGAAGCTTATCTTAACTACTGTGTTGCAATACCGGCAACCGAAAGATTCGGGCTTGAATATACCATTGGGCTTAACATGCAGACCTATATCGACATCTACAGGATGAGCCGCAGGCTGGGACTTGTTGAATTATCAGCGCCGCTTGAACAGGATTTAAACCGTTTCTACTCACTTCTCTACCCGTCAAACAGATAGAAGATGAGTGTAATCCGTTTTCCTGCCGTAATGAAATATGTATACAGGTCGGCATTGTTCTGTTTGAATATCAACCGGCCGGCTCTCTGCCTTACATTTGACGATGGACCCCATCCCGACTCAACACCGGAAATCCTTAAAATACTGGAAAAATATTCTGTCAGGGCTCTCTTTTTCTGTACCGGAAAGAATGCGGAATTGCATCCCGAAATAATAAAAAATATAAGAAATTGCGGACATATAACAGGTAATCATTCATTCAGCCACCTGGACGGTTTTTGTACCACTACCGAAAAGTATCTGGAGGATGTGGAAAAAGCTGCCGGGTTTACATCCTCATCACTCTTTCGTCCGCCCTACGGACGTTTGAGATGGAGACAGTATGCAAATCTTAAAATGAAATATACTGTTGTGCTCTGGGATCTGATGGCCGAAGATTATGATCCTGAATCAACAGGAGATGACATTACAGAAAAAATACTGAGAAAAATAAGGCCTGGTTCGGTAATTATATTTCATGACAAACCTGAATGCCTGGCAAAAAACTGTCTGGAAAGCTTTATTAAGGGGGCTTTCAGACTCGGATACACCTTCGTACTGCCCTGATTACTTTTACCGGAAGTGGTGTTATTTCACGGGAAATACTAATTTTGAAGAAACAATCTAAAAATGAAAATTCTGATACTAGGTTCGGGAGGACGTGAACACGCAATTGCATGGAAGCTGGCTCAGAGCCCGAAAGTTACAGGATTATTTATTGCTCCGGGTAATGCCGGAACATCCTCAGCGGGGACCAATCTGAACATAGAACCCGGTGATTTCGGTAAGGTTAAGGAGGCAGTATTGTCAACAGGTGCCGGGATGGTTGTTGTTGGGCCGGAGGCTCCACTGGTTGCCGGTATACATGACTTTTTCCTTAATGATGATGACCTGAAGCATATACCTGTTATAGGACCACGGAGAGAGGCTGCAATGCTCGAGGGAAGCAAGGATTTTGCAAAGGCCTTTATGAACAGGCACGATATACCGACTGCAGCCTACCGTACATTCAGCATCGAAAATGCAGGAGAGGCACGCGGTTTTCTTGAGTCTCTTCAGCCACCCTACGTCCTGAAGGCTGACGGCCTTGCAGCCGGTAAAGGCGTCATAATCCTGAATACAATCGGTGAGGCTCTTGCAGAGCTCGATACAATGCTGACAGGCAAATTCGGAGATGCCGGTAAAAAGGTTGTGATCGAACAGTTTCTCAGGGGAAAAGAAGTATCGGTTTTTGTAATAACAGACGGAAAACACTATAAAATTCTCCCCTCTGCAAAAGATTACAAAAGGGTTGGTGAAGGTGATACAGGCCCCAACACAGGGGGCATGGGTGCAGTGTCACCTGTCCCCTTTGCAAACGAAAGTTTTATATATAAGGTTGAAAAAAGAATAATTAAACCTACAATAAGCGGGCTTGCTGACGAAGGACTTGAATACAGGGGATTCATCTTTTTCGGTCTCATTAATGTGAATGGCGATCCGTATGTGATTGAATATAATGCGAGACTGGGTGACCCTGAAACAGAGGTCATTCTGCCCAGAATCAAATCTGACTTCTTCGACCTGCTTGAAGGTGTGGCCAGGGGCGATCTTCACAGGCGTAAAATTCAGATCGATAACAGGTTTGTCGCAACCGTTGTGATGGTTTCGGAAGGTTATCCGGGGCATTATGAAAAGGGTAAACCAGTTTTCGGACTTGACCTTGTGTCAGATGCAATTGTGTTTCACTCGGGCACAAAAGAAGAGGACGGAAAGATACTTACCAACGGAGGCAGGGTATTTGCTGTAAGTGCTTACGGCAACACTCTTTATGAAGCCCTTCAGTCATCATACAGAAATGCTGCACTCATTTCATGGCAGGGAATGTATTACCGTACCGAAATCGGATTTGATCTGCTCTGAAGAATGATTCTGCGACTTTTTAAGAGTACCGGGTTTAAAGGCCTGCTTGTAAACCTTATTTTAATCTCACTCCTCTGGACAGTATCCTTCCTGCGTGAGTCTGCCGTAACAAACGGTGAGACAGGTGTTGCCATGCCTGCATACGCACTGATAACAAGTTATATTAAAAGCAGCCGTATATTATTTTTCCTGGCTTTTGGCTTTTTCCTGCTCCTCTCATACCTGATAGTCCATCTGAACAGTTCCCTGTTTTTTCTGCAGGAAAGAACCTATCTGCCTTCACTTTTATATGTTATTTTCTGTTCGGTATTTGCCGGATCACACTCAATGAACCCTGCCATCCCTGCAGCCCTTTTTCTCGTCCCGGCAACAAGAAGGATTATGGATGCTTATCGGAAGAACGGCACCGCTTTCTGCTTTTTTGATGCTGCACTGCTTACAGGAACAGGTATTCTTTTTTTTGCAGATCTTATATGGTACGGTCTGATATTGGTTATCGGGGTAATAATACTCAGGGGATACAACCTGAAAGAAATGATGCTATCAATAACTGGTCTAACGGTTCCTTCGATACTTCTGGCAGGTTATTTATATGTTTTTGGTGCTGATCCCGGGGTTATTACGGAAAGTTTCATTAGCAATATTACCGCCAGGCATGATGGACCGGAGCTAACGGCAGTTAAACTGATTCCGGCAGTTGTTTGCCTGCTGATCCTTTTTTACTCCCTTCTGAGCCTGATCCCCCGGATAAATAACATGAAGATACGATCGGGCAAAATCTTTACCCTGTTCGTCTGGATCCTTATAATCTCAGTTGTTATTTTAATCTTTTCACCGGGGTCGTTAAATGAAATCATTTACCTCTCCGGCATTCCGGCTGCCTATATTATAACCTTCCAGGTTTTAAACAGCAGAAGCAAAACCCTGAATGAAGTTATGGTAATTACTTTACTGCTTTCAGCACTTGGATCTCAGCTTCTAAGCTTTTTTTAGAAAAAGAAAGGAGTTTATTTGACAAGCGATACTACCCCGACTCCCAGGCCCTGCTGAAAGTCTTTGAAATCAAACAGTATTTTGTATGTTCCGGTTTTGTTACAGGTAAATTCAACCGAAGAGAATGTTTTTCCGCTTTTTGGATCGAACGACTGAAGGACAGTTCTTCCCGTATCATCTATCAGTTTCATAATCAGTTCTCCTCCCGATTCAGAGGCGTTACAGAGAGTGAATCTGTATTTCATGTTTTTACTCAGGGCGAATACCTGCTTAAACCTGAAATCACTCTGGGCCGATGCCTTTCCCAGCTGGACCCGGAAATCCTTAAGGTAGGTAACATTGCTGCCGGCACTCATCACGCACTTGCTTACGAGAGGATCTCCCGACTGGCCGCCTGCACCAAGTGGCAATGATATTACGAGTAGTATAAGAGCCAGTTTATTCATTTCATTTATTGGATATGTATCTGTTCCTTACTTTTTCTGATGTAACAGTTATAGCCTGCAGTTGTTCATCAGTCATTTCCACTTTACTCTGGTCGGTCTGAACAACAATAAGTGCACCGTCCTTTTCCATCATCTGTGGCTCCCCGAGAGTGTAGGTGATCCTGACCTCCCTGTATTTTTCCCGAAGTTCCTGCAGGTCTTTGCAGAGAGATGAATATTCATTGCCCAGGTTACAATAAGGGGCAATAAGCATAATAAGATCGTTCAGAATTATCTTTTGTTCACCTACCCTGTTACGAAGCAGAGTATCGGGGAACTGTTTCAGAACCTGTGTGGCAAGATACTGACCCTCAATCCAGACTCCGGTAATCATCAGAGCTGAGAGTTGTCCCCTCCCTTTCTCTCTCAGGAACCTGTCTATCTGATTATAGGAGTCAAGCGAAAGGTAAAGAAGCGAATCAAGGTTCGACCTGTTAAGGGAGAGACGTTTAAGAGTCTCAAAATCGAAAAACTGCCCTACATTAATGCCGTCTGCCAGTTTTTTTATTGATGAAAGAAGATCTATGGAGGTACCGGTTTTCTCGTACATGTTAAGATAACCGAGGTCAGCGCCAAGAATCCCGAGTTTCAGGGCTTTATCGAAACCTGTACTCTGCCTTGAGGCGTCGATTTCTGATGCAAGGTATCCTGCATTGAACGGTACATCCATTCGCTGAAGAATTTCTGCAATCTCAACAGGGGATGATATGTTCCTCGATATGTCGTCAAGCGCCTCTTCGCTCAGCTGTTCAGCCTGTGCCAGAGGTATTGAATCCTCATCAGGAAAGACAAATCCGGCATTCTTACCTGTAGAAGAACGGCAGCCTGAAAAAACAACCGCAAGCGTTAATCCCAGTATAACAAAAGTAATCCTCACATCAAAACATTACATAATAACAAATATAATTATTTTTCTGATATAGTATTCAAATTGTTTTTTTGAATCTTATTCTTTCAACATAACCGACCAGTTTTCCAAGGAGTTCATAATATAGGGCAATATAAAGTATTATCAGGCTGCATAGCAATAACGAGATATTGAAACCGAAGGTGTCATAAAGTCTGCCAAAAAAATATTTTGAAGGTGCAAAGAAATGGGTTCTGAAAGAAAAATAGCCTTTTTTCTCTGGTTCAAGGTAAACGGGATCATAGTTCTGAACGAGACTGTTTTTATACTCCAGAATTTTACTCTTATCCCTTTCGTAGAATTTGGTTACTATTTCCTGAAGCTTCAAATTACCGTAAATATTCTCCAGTCTCCTTATCTCATCACGGTTAGTAATATAAAAGTTATCCCATTCGTCTGAAACCCTGTTCCCTATTTTGGTAAAACTGTCCCCTGCATACCTCAGGTACGACAGGGTATTTTTATATACTTCGAGATTATACCTCTCGACCTTAAGATCGTTAAGATACCGGAAAGGCTGGAGAGAAGGGAATTTTTTATTAAGCCTCACCAGCTCATTGCGAAGCAGGTCAAGCTTGCCCGATTCTTCAAGAGCAATGCTTTTTACCGGAACCTTGTCGGGGTTGTTGTTTATCCTGATTATCTCCCTGTAAACTGAATCGGTTGTTTCAAGGGCCTTTATCAGGGCAGGAATATAACGCACCGAATAATAGTTGGCAATACTTATGTTTTTCTTGTATTCATAAACGGTTGTTCCATACTGGCTTTCGGAAAATTTTGAATGTTTGTTATCCTTGAACTGCGATACCATCAGTGCTTCATAGGTCCACCTGGTAGGCATAATTTCAGCTATAAACGGAACCTTGTCAACGCTGCTGATGATGCGGTTAAGTTTGTCGAAGGGAAACATTGCTCCGCTAAGTACCATCATTGGAATGATTATAAGCGGAATAACAATATAGATTGTGATTGCGGAATTGAAGCTTGCTGAAATATTCAGTCCGATCAGGTTTGCGAAGAAAGCCGTAGTAAACAGAGCCATAAAGTATTTCCAGAAGAGGCCTTTCACCTCGAGTACAGGATTGGCTATGATAAGAAACAGAAAAACCTGAATAACGGAAATTAACAGAAGTATTACAACTTTCGAAAAAAGGTAGCTGTGCCGGTTCAGGCCAAGAAATCTTTCCCTCTTAAGAATCTTTCTGTCACGGAATATTTCTTCGGCACTGATTGTAAGGCCCAGGAAAAGGGCTACAATTATTGCCATGAAAATATAGATCGGAATATTTTCATTGTCAAAAAACAGGTATTTGTCTGATCTGGGATCGGGAATATATCTTATAATAAACGACAGAATGAATCCCAGTACCGGTGCTTCCAGCAGCATAAGAAGCATATACTGTCTGTTGGCCGTTTTGGTTTTGAAATCGCGTAAAAGATATATAATGAACTGCTTCAGGGGGGAAGGTCTTTTAAGGTTGTTCTCAGGCATTTCAAGCACTTCGTCTGAGTGTACAGGCGTATGTTTTTCACGAAATGTTTCTGCCCACTCCTCAGGTTTAACCTTTCTTTTTTCGGTATATCTTCCGAATTCATCAACCACCTGAGCTTCTATCACATTAAAGATCATTTCCGGGTTCACATTTCCGCATGATGGGCATTCGCCCACACTGCTGTTGATCTGGGCATCAAGGGTTTTAAAATATATCACAGCCTCAACAGGGTTGCCAAAATAGGCAAGGTTACCCCCATGGTCAAGAATGATAACATTGTCGAACAATTTGAAGATTTCCGATGACGGCTGATGAACTACAGTAATTATCAGTTTTCCCTTCAGGGTAAGATCGCGCAGAAGATCCATGATGTTTTCGGAATCCCGAGACGAAAGCCCGGAGGTCGGTTCATCAAGAAACAGGATTGAAGGTTCCCTTATCAGTTCAAGGGCTATATTAAGTCTTTTTCTCTGTCCTCCGCTGATGACATTTTTAAGGGGGGAGCCGACTTTAAGAGTTCTCTTCTCCCATAGTCCAAGATTCAGCAGTGTCTGTTCAGTAATCCTGATGATCTCCTCCCTGCTTTTATCACCAAAGCACTGGCAGGCTGAGAAATAAAGGTTCTCGAATACGGTAAGGTCCTCTATCAGAAGATCGTCCTGCGGAACATATCCCGCAACCCCTTCCAGAGCATTTCTTTTATTTGTTATGTCAGTTCCGTTTAATTTTATTGACCCTGAAGTGGGCTTCAGGATGCCGCTCATTATATTGAGAAGAGATGTTTTACCCGATCCGCTTGAACCCAGTATCCCGACGAGGCTCCCCCCTTCAAGACTGAAGTTGATGTCATTCACCGCGGTACCGCCATCGCTGAACCGGCAGGTCAGATTCTCGACCGTGAAGATTATGCGTGGTATTGATTCTTCAAGAAGGAATGTGGAATTAATATCGCTGAAAAAAATGGGATGAGCCTGGTTGCTTTTTATTGAACTCCCTTTTGCGAATGTGTACACTGTTCCTGAGGAGACAGGTAAACCGTTCAGGAACAGCTGTTCATCTGAATAATATTTAAAAAAATACAGATCAACGCTCGGGACTCTTAAAAATACCAGGACAGTATTATGATAACCCGGAAGAATTTTTTTACATGCCTTGCATTTTTCCTGTCCGGGCATCAGAACAAGTATTTTCGGGTTTACTAATTTTTCCTCAGAATCATTTTTGACGAACTGTTCTATGGCGAGTACTTCATCCGGATCAATTTTAAAAACCTCTGATACGGTATTGATAATGTTCAGCCTCTGGGGTGTATACTGTTTGCCTGAGTTTATAAGCTCATAAAGTCTTGTCAGAGCAACCACTTTCTGCTGCTGGTTAAGGCTGCGGTTAATTTTTTTGCAGATACTGAGAATCCTCACTGAATCCTTTACCGTTGGGGATGACTGTCCGTTCTGTACTGATCTGTCAGCCATGGGGCCGGCAAGATTATCGAACAGATTTATATATTCCTCGACTGATTCCCTTGTCAGCTGTTTGGAAAGAAAAGTATGAATATAATCTCTTTCATCCTTCAGCATGCCTTTATCCTGTTTGACTACCAGGGCAAACAGTTCCATCAGGGCTTTCAGTATCTCCTCACTCATTTATAAATTCAGATTCTGTTACAGCTAAAACAACCCAAGGTAAAAATTCTATTTCTTTTTTGCAATTGAGGGAATAAATTTTCTTTCTATCCATCCGGGAGCAACGATTGCGCCTGCGATAAGGAACGGGTAGTAACTTATTGCGCGCCACATTACAGCCATCGTGAGGGAAATGCTTCTGGCTGATTCATGTCCGGCAGGCAGCAGGTCGGAAATATAGTTGCCGAGGATCAATTCCGCAAAACCGCTGCCCCCTGGCGTCGGGCTGATTATCATCATTATCCAGAGCACAAGCTGCCTTGTAAAAAGCAACAAATGCTCCCTGAATTCGAAAAACGAAAGAATTATTGCATTTACTATCAGATATCTCAGGGTCCAGCTCATAAATGTCGTAAATACAGCCTCATACCAGTATGATTTCGGTTTCAATTTAAGCTCCAGAGAACTTGCAACAATGTCATTGCCAGCCTTTTCCGCCGCATTTTTCCACCTTCTTAAAAGCGGTATTCCAAAAATAAAAATAAGTAACCTTCTTATACTCCGAGGGTTAATAAACAACCCGTAACCGACAATAACTACCCAGGCAAGAATTATTAAATAACCGATAAGTGCTATTGTTGTAAGGTTATTAAGCAATAAGGATCCTGTTTGCCCAGATGATCCTATAAAAAGGGCTTTTATTCCTGTAAATGGCAGAAGGAGAGGAAACAGTATAACGAAGTAAAGTTCATCAAGAAAAGAGGTAAGCAGAACCACGCTTGTGCTTCTTCCTACAGACATACCCTCTTTGTTCAGAAAGACTACTGCAAGAGCTGTTCCTCCGACTGTTGACGGGGATATTGCCGAGGTGAACTCCCAGAGAATTATTATCCTGAGTGAAGCCAGCCAGGTAATCTCACCGTCGCACAGGCTCCTGATACGCCATACATAGAAAAAGGTTCGCGATAAAACGAATAAAAACGCCACCCATATCCAGAAAACTGAACTCCAGGTAAAGCGCAGAACAGAGAGAGATGTTGCATCTATCTCCTTTATCATCAGCCATAAAACAACCGCAATACCTATTGCAACAGGCAGAATTATGCGCGACAGGCCAAGCCTGCTTCTGACTTTCTTTTCATCCATACCTTGAGGCGTCAGGATTAAATTTTGTCCCGAAATTAAAAAAATAACCATTTGCCCCTCCCCGGGGTTCAATTGCTATCAGGTGTTATTTAGATGGAAATATCCGGAATTACCGCACTATCTTGTTGCAGTCCACTTTGTTATACTTTTGCCATTCTCTGCGGTTCCTTCGATGACATTCCCCCTGATTTTTCCCTTATAAACTATATTGCCTGCAGTGAAAGTAATTTCATCTCCCCGGATTTTGCCGTCAGAAAATGTTTCTTTTTTGCCGCCGGAAATAATTTCACCCTTCACCATCTGGAATTCCTGCAGAAACACAAGTTCACCTGCCGGCTGTAATTTCCAGCGCCCTTCCACTTTGGCCGGGACAATCCACAGGTATGCCGTGTTCCAGTAAGTTGACTCATCGTCAGCCCTGGCTGTATCATCAGGGGTCCAGTCTCCCATTGTAAACGTATTTGTAACAATTCTTGTACCCGGCTTCATTTCAAGTATCTGCGGCCTGAGTCTCAGATTAATATCAGGTAAAAGAAACATGGTAACGACAGTGGCTCTTGAAAAATCATACTCAAAAAGGTCGCCGTTTATAAATTCAACTTTGTCTTTTATCCCCTCTTTTTCGGCATTTTTGTATGAAAGGGCGACCATATCGGGGTTGTATTCCACTCCAATGGCTTTGATTCCCTTTTTAGCGGCGGTAATTACTGTTCTGCCGTCGCCCGATCCAAGATCTACCAGCAGATCTCCCGGTTTTGCCTGAGCAAGCTCTAACATTTTATCGACAAGCGCCTGTGGCGTCGGCACCCAGACGACATCCTTTCCTTCCTGTCCCACTTCAGGTTCAAATTCCTTATTTGCCTGACGGTTCTGCTGGGATAAGAGCTGACCTGCTGCCAGTATAACTGAAAGCAAAACAGCATAAATGCGCGGAGAAGTGATCTTATTCATAAGCCTTTTTTACATTAGGATATTTCCGGTTCAAACATTATGTTTTGGCAATCAAAATTAAAAATAAAACAAATAGTTATTCTTCAGATTGTAATGTTTAAGAACAACTTTGTGCCTGTAACAGTTATCTCTTTTAAATGAAGTAGTTATAATTCAGCACTGTTCAGAAAAGCATCCTGACCCTTATGGTGTGAGGTATTCTTTTTAATTCGTTTATTTCATTATCATCAAGCTCGCTTTCCGTTTCAATTATCACATATCCTATATCAGGGTCGGTCTGGAGATACTCGGCCGAAATGTTTATCCCCCTTGATGAGAAGAAATTGTTTATTTCCTTCAGTACTCCGGGGACATTTTTATGAATGTGGAGGAATCGCTGTTTTGAGCAGTTGGGAGGCAGTGCTATCTCAACAAAGTTGACGGCACCTATTGTGGAACCTGTATCACTGTATTTGACAAGTTTTTCCGCCACCTCCAGGGCAATGTTGGCCTGAGCCTCCCTTGTGCTCCCTCCGATATGCGGTGTAATAATCACATTATCAAAATCAGTAAGTTCGTTGGTGAACGGTTCATCATTTGATACGGGTTCATGAAGAAATACATCTGCCGAGGCGCCCGAAAGGTGTTTTGAAGCCAGGGCTGATGCCACAGCTTTGTAATCAACCACATCGCCTCTGGAGGTATTTATCAGACATGCTCCCTTCTTCATTAAAGATATCTGTTTATCGGAAATCATGTTTCTTGTAAGAGGGGTTGAAGGTACGTGAAGGGTAACAGTATCAGAATTCATCAGCAATTCCTCGAGAGTACTTACAGGTTTTGCATTGCCCAGACTGAGCTTCTTCTCAATATCATAATATATTACATTCATCCCGATGCTCTCAGCCAGGATGGAGACCTGGGAACCAATGTGCCCGTACCCTATTATTCCCAGGGTCTTGCCCCTTACTTCCACTGCATTTCCTGCCGATTTCATCCAGATACCCCTGTGAGCCAGACTGTTTTTTTCAGGAACCCCTCTCATTAGCATAATACATTCAGCTATAACCAGCTCGGCCACAGAGCGTGTGTTTGAAAAAGGGGCATTAAATACCGGTATGCCAGTCATCTTGGCGTCATACAGATCAACCTGATTTGTACCGATACTGAAACATCCGATGGCAATCAGTTTATTGGCCTTTGCTATTGTTTCCTTTCTCAGTTCTGTGCGACTGCGGATGCCGATTATATGAACATCCTTCAGTTTCTCTTCAAGCGCCCTTCCTGTCAAAGCCTCCTTCAGACATTCAATGTTGGTATAGCCGTTCTCTTTAAAATACTTCACGGCATTTTCATGTATCCCCTCAAGCAACAGTATATGAATTTTGCTTTTATCGTAAGAATATTTTACCATTAAAGAAATTTGTTATTTTTTTCAACAAAAATAGGAAAAACGATTAAAATTCTTTACCTCTTTATTTTTTTTGTTAATAATCTGTTGTATCTTATACCGTAGTATAGTTTCAGGAGACCGGCCTGAAGCCGTATGATAAAAATATCATAAATACACTAAAAACATAACTTCAACCCTCAGCTTGACGCTTTTTTATATTTTTGGGGAAAGATACCATAGTCATGATCAGAAAAATTTTTCTTTTCGCGCTTCTGTTCCTTCTTTTTTTTTCTTCACAGAGTGTAATACCTCAGGATAGAATTGTAACTGAGCTTCAGGAAGGCTGGAAATTTGCAAAAGGAGATATACCGGGTGCGTACCTGCCCGACTTTAATGATTCCGGCTGGCAGACGGTTACTGTACCTCACGACTGGGCTATTGAGGGACCTTTTATCAGGGAAAGCGACGGCAATACAGGTAAACTGCCATGGAAAGGTGAAGGTTGGTACAGGCTGAATCTGGCCATCCCTGCAGAGTCAACCGGAAAAAGAATATACCTGCTGTTCGACGGCGTAATGGCATTTCCATCGGTTTATGTTAACGGCGAAAAGGCTGGAGGCTGGGATTACGGCTATAACTCCTTTTATATAGATATAACCCGGCTGGCCCGTCCGGGAAAAGAAAATCTTATTGCGGTTCATGCCGACACCCGCCCTCACGACAGCCGCTGGTACCCGGGAGCAGGTATTTACCGTAAAGTGAGAATGATAACTGTTAACCCGTTGCATGTTGCAATCTGGGGTACATATATTACAACCCCGGTTATTAAACCCCATTACGCCGATGTAAGAATTGCAACAACGGTAAATAATTCTGAAATTTCAGACAGGGAAATCACTTTAAAACATATTATCAGGAATCAGTCAGGTAACAAGGTAGCTGAAAAAGAGACAAAAGGGAGGGTGCCTGCAACAGGAAGCAGGGTCATTGAGACCACTGTCACACTTCAAAACCCCAGAAGATGGGATATCATTGATCCTCACCTTTATTCCGTTGAGACCCTGATTTTAACCGGTGAAAAACAGGTTGACAGTTACATGTCAGATTTTGGAGTAAGAGATATCCGTTTTACCCCCGATAACGGATTCTTTCTGAACGATCGCAGAGTGCAGCTTAAAGGGGTTTGTCTTCACCACGACCTTGGTGCCCTGGGTACCGCAGTCAACCGAAGGGCCCTGGAAAGACAACTCGAAATGATGAAAGAGATGGGTGTCAATGCAATCAGGTCAAGCCATAACACACCCGCGCCCGAATTGCCCGAACTTTGCGATATAATGGGTCTGCTGTTATTTGATGAAGTCTTCGATAAATATGATGCAAAGGCAGACATACTCGATACTACCGACTTTGAAAAATTTGCACAGAGAAACATCCATAATTTTATTGTCCGCGACAGAAATCATCCTTCCGTGTTTATCTGGAGCGTGGGAAACGAAATAGGCGATGTCCAGAGAAATATCAACAACGGTTTTCAGCGACTCCATACTATGGTTAATTATGTCAGGAAATATGACCCGACAAGGCCTGTCACTCTGGTCTGCGACAATGAATCGAGTGCCTCTCTGAGGCATTTCGATTATTACGATATCCACTCCTGGAATTATGGCCGCCGTTATAAGCTGGCCCGCCAGATGGAACCCAATAAATCAGTAATCATAAGCGAATCGGCATCAACCGTAAGTACCCGCGGTTTCTATGAACTCCCCCTCCCCGAAAAAAAGAACGACTTTACTAAATCCCTTCAGGTAAGCTCCTACGACCTTAATTCTCCTGAATGGGCCGAAATACCTGACGATGACTTTATGTGGCAGCAGGAGGAACCTTATGTGGCGGGAGAATTTGTATGGACCGGCTTCGACTACCTCGGTGAACCGACACCTTACTCAAGCTACTGGACACGGGCCAACGGTCTTTCAGCCTACGACGATTCACGAAGCAGCTATTTCGGAATTGTGGACCTTGCAGGAATACCAAAGGACAGGTATTATCTGTACAGAAGCTACTGGAGGCAGGATAACCCGACAGTTCATATTCTTCCTCACTGGAACTGGGAAAACATGAAAGGTAAGCCTGTACCTGTCTTTGTTTATACAAACGGAGACTGTGCCGAGCTGTTCCTTAACGGCAGATCTCTCGGGGTTAAATGCAAAAACCCGAAGTCTGAAAACTCCGTGGAAAGGTTCCGCATTATGTGGAGGGATGTGATCTGGGAACCGGGTGAGCTCAAAGCTGTTGCTTTCAAAGAGGGACGGCAGACAGGTGAAGCCATGGTCAGAACTTCCGGTAAACCGGTTACATTGCAACTTACACCCGACAGGTCAGTAATCAGAGCAGACGGCTCAGACCTCTCTTTCATTCTGGTTGAGGCAACAGATAAAGACGGAAATATCTGCCCCCTGGCTGATAATAAATTTGAAATCAGAATCTCCGGCGCAGGCATATTCGCAGGCACCGATAACGGAAACCCTCGGGAACTAACATCATTCAGATCATCCACTTATCCTCTTTTTAACGGCAAAGCTGTTGTAATTGTAAAATCCACCAAATCGAAAGGTGAAATAACAGTTGAATTAATATCTGAAGGATTGAAACCCGCCAGAACAAAAATTATAACACAATAATGAAATCATGAAACACAGACTCTTCAGAATTGCACCTGTTTTATCATTAAGCCTGATCACACTGATTGCATCAGGTCAGTCAAAAAATAGCCTGAATCAGAATACTAAAATCATTGTTCCTGTAATCCTCAACGGGGAGGCACAGAAGATACCGCAATTTGAAAACCCCGATGAATGGATAAGACATGATTTATGGGTGGAAACCGAGTTCGACTCTGACGGTGACGGTAAACGCGACCGTATGCATGTGGACGTGACCCGCCCCGGACAGACTGAAACAGACGGTATAAAACTTCCTGTAATTTATGAATCGAGCCCCTATTTTGCAGGAACCGGTTCGACCGCAAAACAATACTTCTGGGATGTCAGGCAGGAACTTAACAGCACTCCTCCCAAAAGGACACATATGCCTCCGGTTGAAAGAAGGGGTAAACGGCCGGTTATTTCATCCTCCCAGACAAGGGCATGGGTTCCGTATGGTTTTATCGTGATCCATTCCTCAGCCCCCGGCACAGGGCTGTCGCAGGGCTGCCCTACTGTCGGAACCAGAATTGAAGCTCTTGCTCCAAAAGCAGTGATTGACTGGCTTAACGGAAGAGCTAAGGGATATAGCTCACCCGACGGAAAGGAGGAAGTAAAAGCATACTGGACAACCGGTAAAGTCGGAATGATAGGTACATCTTATAACGGCACCATACCTTTTGCTGCAGCAACTACAGGCGTAAAGGGTCTGGAAGCTATCATTCCTGTGGCCCCCAATACTTCATATTACCATTATTACAGATCGAACGGTCTCGTCAGAAGCCCCGGAGGATACCTTGGAGAAGACGTGGATGTGCTCTATGAATTTATCCACTCCAATCCCGACAGGTGTGCATGGTGCGACTCGGTTTACAGAGACGGAATTATGGCAAAGGGGATGGACCGGGTAACAGGCGACTACAACCAGTTCTGGTACGAACGCGACCTGATGAATTACATGAAGGATTTCAGGGCTGCAGTCCTGATGGCTCATGCTTTTAACGACTGGAATGTCGTTCCCAGCCATAGCTACCGTTTCATTAAGGTACTGAAGGAAAAGGGTGTGCCGCTTCAGATTTATTACCACCAGGGAGGTCATGGAGGCGAACCTCCATTCTCAATGATGAACCGGTGGTTTACCAGGTATCTTTTCGGCGTTCAGAACGGGGTGGAAAACGACCCTAAAGCATGGATTGTGAGAGAGAATGACGACAGGCTTAAACCCACACCCTATCCCGATTACCCGCTTCCCGATGCTGCAGATGTCAGGTTCTTCATCACTTCGGGAGGCAATAAAAGAGGCGGTTTATCACTTTCAGAAGTCAGAGGTCAGGGGACCGAAACCCTTACCGATAATTTTTCTTTCAGCGGCTCGGTGCTGGCACAGGCAGAATGGACCGACCATCGCCTTCTTTATGTTACTCCGCCGCTCACAGAGCCTCTGCATATTTCCGGTGTTGCTTCCGTTAAAATACGGGCTGCTTCCGACAAACCTGCTGTAAATCTTTCGGTATGGCTGATAACTCTGCCATGGAACAATTCCAGGGATGCTAAAATCGCCGACAATATAATCACCCGCGGATGGGCCGACCTGCAGAACTGTAATTCTCTATCCGACAGCAAACCTCTTGTCCCCGGAAAATTTTACGAGATGACTTTCGATCTTGAACCTGACGACCAGGTGATTCCTGCGGGCAGGCAGATAGGGCTGATGATTTTCTCCTCCGACAGGGAGTTTACCCTGTGGCCTGAACCGGGCACAAAACTTACTGTTGACCTTGATGCAACTTCGGTTACGATTCCCGTATGCGGAGGATCAGAAAGTGTGAAGTTTCAGAAAAAGTAAAGCAGGACCCGGAAGGGTTTTCAGATACCACTGAAGTCGACAGTGTCGATCAGAAGTGACGGTACTTTAACGACAGATGATTTGCGGTAATCATTTCCTGTTTCCAGGAGCCTCAGCCATAAATCGTTCATGTTACCCGATATGTTCATTTCATTCACCGGATGGAGAATGGTTCCGTTTTCGATGTAGAATCCTTCTATCCCGTACGAGAAATCACCTGTTGACCCGTTGCAGTTGCCTCCGTTAAATCCTGTAACAAGAATTCCTTTCTTAATTGAAGAAACCATCCCTTCCAGATTTTTATCCCCGTATCTGAAAATAACATTGGAGGAACTGCCGGAAGTAGGTTTCATTCCCAGTTTTTTCCCATAGTAAGTATCGATATAGAAATTCCTCAGTATACCATTTTCTATCACAGGCCTCTTTACTGCAGCAAGTCCTTCATCATCAAACAGCCTGGAACCCGGTTCAGAAGGTAATGCAGGATCATCTGTAACGTTGAGGATGGCAGAAGCAATCTGTTTTCCCTCTTTCCCTGCAAGGAATGACTGCTTAAGATATATGCTGTAACCCTGCAATGCGTTGAATACCGGGCTCAGAAGGCTTGCAGCGACCCTGTTTTCAAGAAGCATGGGATACCTGCCCGATTTTATTTTTCGGGGGCCTATCTTTTTAAGTGCCCTCTCAAGGGCCTTCTTTCCTATACCTGTCCGTTCAAGAGTGTTAAAGAACAATGAGGATTCATACCAGTAATCTGAAGGCCTTCCGGTATCGCTTTTCACAGAGACCGTTGCTACGAGTGAAACATCTGTACCATGCGATTCTCCTTTAAAACCGTTACTGGTTACATAAACCCCGTTGCTCACCGAATCGGAATAGAATGAACTTACCGATATTATTCTGTCATCTCTCCCATAGGCTTCATCATGTACTGCCATAGCAAGCTCCACTTTTGTCTTCGGCTCGATGGCATCGACAGCCGGGTCGTATATTTTCAGGTCGGCACTGCCACCTTTGTAATAAAGTTCCGGGTCGGGTAATGACCTGAATTCATCTTCAGCGAGGAAGCGCGTAGCGGCTATTGCTTCTTCGGTAAACTTAAGCAGGTCAGCTTTACGAAGCCGGTTTGTTGAGTGGGCAGAATATTTTTTATCAACATAGAGCCTGAGGGTCAGACCGCTTCTGTTTGATTCGGTAAGCCTGTCTATCTGGCTGTTGCGTATTTCAATGTCATTGCTCCGGCTTTCATCAATTCCCACAGATGCCTGCTGAGCCCCGTTTTTTAGAGCATGGGCAATAACTTCTTCAGCCAGTTTATATTTTTCATTTGTATTCATTTTAATGACAATTAATTGTTACACACCCGATCCTCCCACAGTCAGTTTCCTGATCTTGACCGTCGGCAGTCCCATTGAAACCGGGACCCCCTGACCGTCCTTTCCGCAAGTCCATGTTGAATCGGACAACTTTGCATCATTGCCTGCCATGACTATATCTGCGAGAGCCTGTGGACCGTTACCGATGATATTTATATCCTTTATCGGGCGGGTAAGCTTTCCGTTTTCTATAAGGTTACCCGACTTGACAAAGAAGGTGAAGTCGCCGGCACCGATGTTTACCTGCCCGTTACTGAACGTATCGACATATATACCGTTTTTAACGCTTGCGATTATTTCCTCTCTTGTATGGGGACCGTTTTCCATTGTGGTACATCTCATGCGTGGAAGCGGTACATTCCTGAAGTCCTGGCGCCGGCCGTTGCCTGTCGGTTTTACCTTGTAATAGTTCGCGCTTATCCGGTCGTGGATATAGCTTGTAAGGATTCCGTTTGTTACGAGAGCCGTACGTTCTGTGGGGTTTCCTTCGTCGTCCACGTTCAGTGATCCCCTGTTGCCGGGGAGGGTACCGTCGTCGAAAATATTGATGAATGGTTCTGCCACCTTTTTACCCATCATATCTGAAAAGATTGATGTTTTTTTCCTGTTGAAATCGGCCTCAAATGCATGTCCGATCGCTTCATGAAGCAGTATTCCCGATTCACCTGCACTCATCACAACCTCCATTTCACCTCCTTTAGGTTTCACGGCATCAAACAATACCGATGTTTTTGCAACTGCTTCTGAAGAGAGTTCTTCCACCAGTTTTTCTGTAAGAAATTCTGTTCCCTGTCTGGCCGACCTTGAGGCAGTATAGTTTTCAACTCTTCCGTCCTTCTCCATTATACATGTTACATACATAAAAACAAGCGGACGGTAATCCCATGTAAGTTTTCCCTCGGAATTGTAAAAGAGTATATATGAAGTATTATCACCCAGAGTGGCATTTACTTTTGTGACCTGTCTGTCAAGTTCAAAAATCCTGTCGTTCACCTTCTGCAGGTAGGGAATCTTATCCTTCACGGATGATTCTTCCCAGGAACTGACTATAGGGTAGAAGTTAGGTGCCGCAAGTTCGGAAACATTTACCGGTTGGGTTTTGCGGCTGCTGGCGGCGATGCTGGCGGCTGTCCTGGCCGCTTTTATCATTGCCTCGGAGGACAGGTCCTCGGAAAAGGCAAAGCCAGTCTGATCACCCTTCAGAACGCGTATTCCCACTCCGTAACTGACATTTGAGAATGCCCTGTTTACTTTATTGTCTTCAAGGCTTGCATAGTTTTCGATGGCATGTTCGAAAAACAGATCGGCGTAATCGGCACCCTTTTCCATGGCTGTCCTGATTACATTGTCGAGCTGATTTAAGGTTACTTCAAAATGGCTGAGGTATTCTCCGGCAGTTGCCGAAAGCCCTGAACCTTTGCATGATTTAAGAATCGGAGGAATCATAATTGTGCCAGCAACCGTTAAACCGCCCAGTCTGATAAACTCACGGCGTTTGTAGTGCATTGTAGTTTTTTATTAACAGAAGGCAAATTTGAGAATATATTTCGGGTTAAGCAACTTTTTATCAGAATAACAACCCCGTTGACGTTTTGTTCTTTAATACCGGTTCTTTAATCTCTCATACATTCAGGCTGCTTAACCACGACGGGAAGCTGTCGGGACTGATGGTTTAAACCTACAGGGCATGAAAGAATTTTCAGGCTTATTCCAAAAAACTAAGCAAATGCGGGATAAATATCATCAGGCCCGCCGATGCGGCTGCGATGGCTGCCAGAAGCACTCCCCCTGCTGCAGCATCTTTAGCCGTTCTGAGGTGCGGATTCTCCTCCATGCTGACTGCATTACAGATAAACTCCAGGGCAGTGTTAAGACCTTCGGCAGTCAGTACCAGTCCGCCCGCGAGAATCACTACCATCCAATCGGAAGAGGTTATCCTGAAAAACACACCTGCAAGGATAACCAGTACAAGCACTGCCAGGTGAATCCTGAAATTAACCTGGCTTCTCAGAATTGCAGCAATTCCCCTTAATGCATTTCTGAAACTGTTTCTCCTCTTTATAATAAATGAATAAGCCATGGTAAAACGCCGATTTAATTCTTTAGTATTCTGTCAGGAGTTTTTTCAACAGATCAAGATTCGTTATGTCGAATCCCGAACCTGATAAATAATTCTCAATACCACCATAATGAATTTCAATTCTACCGAGGACTGTTTCTATATCCCGGTTTTTCTGCCTGACGGCATGGAGAACGGCCTCTGAAGGAAAAAGGCCCAGGGTAAGGATCTTCCTTATTCTCAGTTTTTTTGCAAAGTACGGCACAAGAACATCATTTGAAGCCATGTAATCCCTGATAATCTCTTCTCTTTCAGCTCCGGCGATCATCTGCAGCATGGCTGATATTATTCCGGTTCTGTCCTTTCCTGCCTGGCAATGAATCAGCAAGGGAACATAACCGGGTTCAAGAATCAGTGAAGCAACCTTCCCGAGTACCCCGCGTGAAGCATCAATTATATCGATGTAAAGGCCGTTAATTATCCGGTCTATCTCTTCCGGATCATACCTGAGCTTAATAAGAGGCCTGATCTTCTGGTGGGTCACCTCCCTGAAATCGAGGGGAAGATTTATTATTTTCACACCGGGAATGATGGCTTTTCTCTTCTTAAACTCTGACGGTCCTCTGAGATCAATAATTGTTTTAATACCGATTTCTTTCAGACTGACAATATCCTTTTTGCTTATCCTGTCGGGGTTTGCCGAACGGTATACCAGACCGGTCTTCATTTTTCCTCCGCTGGCAAGTCTCAGCCCCCCGGCATCCCTGAAATTAAGAAGAGACCTAAGCCGGATATTATTTGAGTTTTTGTCCACTGAATTAAGTAATTATTTCACTTCCCATCCCGTGTCAATATATTCCCACTTAAAATCATCCCCCTTCATCCTTACAAGTACGAAACCCTCCTCATCGCCGCGGTAGGGCCCTCGCCACCAGTTGCCAGAAACAGCACCTCCTGTGATAAAGTGAATCCCGTCAATGTAAATATCCTCCACCATATGAAGGTGACCCTGAAGAACAAGTTTCAGATTATGACCGCTGAAGAGTTTCAGTATGTCCTTGGAGTTAGCCACCACAATTCCTGAATCGTTAGGTGCTGTTGAATAATTATAAATCTGTGAGCTGACAGTAATAAAAGGTATATGGGTTGCAATTACAACAGGTGTCAGTGTGTCGGTTTTTCCAAGTTCTTCCTTTATCCATTCCCTCTGCGCCGGGTCAATAAACCCTATATATCTGTCTTTACCGGTATCTTCCACAGAGTTCAGAATAAAGAATTTCCATCCCTTATAGTCGAATGTATAATATGATCTGCCCAGCCTCTTCTCAAACATTTTTTCACCGTATTCGGGATTAAGCGGATCGGCACCGCTTCTGCTGTATATACCATAGATCTCGTGGTTCCCCATCGAATTGTAAACCGGAACCTTCAGATCTTTTACTGTTTCTGCATAAAGATTATAAAGAGAATCAGCGAAAGTATACCGTTGGCCAAGGGCATCCATTATGAGGTCGCCTCCCATGATTACAAAGTCGGGTTTTAATTTATTGACAGCCGATATTGCCGCTTTAAATCCGGGAACCGCATTCCTTTCATACGTAAGGTGTATATCAGTCATAAAGACAAAAGCAAACTCTTTGTCTTTTTTTGATCCTTTGCAGGATTGAAGGATAAGAATAAAAGACAAAAGTGCCCCTGCACATAACAGTATAAATAAATTCCTTTTCATCATACAATTTTTTTGCATAGCCAAGTTGAGAATTTTTTCTGAAAAGAAGTTATTCAGAAGTCTTTTTTTGATAAACCCTCACATAATCTATTTCATATCTTATGGGGAAACGGGTACCTGAAGGATCACCGCCGTTAGCGCCTATTGCAAGGTTCAGAAGCAGGTAATGAGGTTGCCGGAAAGGATTAAATCCGTCAGGATTAACTGTTTCATCCAGGTTTACCTCGTTTATCAGCCTGTTATCGAGATAAATTGAGATACTTGTTTCATTCCATATCATACACCACAGGTGAAATTTTTTTACCCATTCGGGATCTCTCATCAGAAATTCGCTGAGAGGTATTTTCGTATCGTCCCACTTTGCTCTGCCTCTCTCTTCCGAACCCCAGGCAAAATTTCCGAGCAGAACGGGTACTCCCTGAATACGGTAGAATTCCATAATATCAATTTCCCCGTTAGATGGCCATCTTTCCTTAACCCCGAGGGTCCAGACAGCCGGCCATGCCCCGCATGCCGTATCGATTCTCGCCCTGATTTCAAACCGGCCATATTGCCACTGTATTCTGCCACTTGTCTGAATACTTGCAGATGTATATTCCGCATACTCCCTGTTACGCCTCCAGTCGGTACTTCCCTGTATGTAACCCGGATTTGCAACCTTTTCACGGCGTCCTTCAATCAGCAGTATCCCTCCGCTGCATATTGCATTATCCTCGCTGTACCACTGAAGCTCGTTATTTCTGACAAAGCCTTTCTCATAAATCCAGAATGATGTATCAGGTTTTCCGTTATAATTAAACTCATCGTTCCATGCAAGCAGCATGCCGTCAATCTCTGCAGGAACATTGAAATCGGGCTTGTACGGATCTGCAACCTGCGAATTCATAACAGATGTTGCCAGTAACAATCCTGTTGAAATGATAATAAACTTCATTATCATTTTTGGTACCTGATTACCGGGAATATTTTGCGGATAAAGAATTTCATTCTCCGGCAAAGTATTTTTTCCTGAAAAAGAGCGCCACATTTACAAGAAGGATAAGCACGGGCACTTCCACCAGAGGTCCGATAACAGTTGCAAATGCAGCCTGCGAGTTTATTCCGAATACTGCCACGGCAACTGCAATTGCAAGTTCGAAGTCGTTGCTTCCGGCGGTGAAAGCCATAGTTGTTGATTTTTCATAACCCTGCCCCATCCACTTTGCAATGAAGAAGGTTGTAAAAAACATAAAGGCAAAATAGATTGTGTAAGGAATGGCAACTCTGACTACGTCAAGAGGAAGTTCAATTATCTTCTCCCCTTTAAGTGAGAACATTACAAAAATTGTGAAAAGGAGGGCTATTGGTGTCAGCCATGATACTTTCGGAACAAATTTTCCATAATACCATTCGTCCCCTGCGGTGCGTCTTAAAATAAGATTTGTTATAAGTCCTGCACAAAAAGGTATTCCGAGATAGATAAGAACCGTAACGGCTATTTCTGAAATTGATACTTGAACGATCTCCCCCTTTAGTCCGAAAAGAGAGGGGAGTATGGTTATAAAAATATAAGCATAAACAGAATACAGAAAAACCTGGAACAGGGCATTAAAAGCCACAAGTCCGGCGGCAAGTTCTGTGTCTCCCTTTGCAAGATCGTTCCATACCAGCACCATGGCAATACATCTTGCAAGTCCGACCAGTATAACACCAACCATCAGACCCGGATGGTTATGGAGAAACAATATTGCCAGGAGGAACATTACAACCGGTCCTATGATCCAGTTCATTGATAACGAAAGTCCCAGCATTTTAAGGTTTTTAAACACCAGCGGCAGCTTCTCATACTTCACCTTGGCAAGAGGAGGATACATCATAAGGATAAGTCCGATGGCAATAGGGATATTTGTAGTACCCGAACTGAGAGAGTTCCAGAAACCGGCTATACTGGGAAAGATAAATCCTGCGGCTACCCCTGCAAACATCACAAGAAATATCCAGAGAGTAAGATACCTGTCGAAGAATGATAGTTTTTTCATTTTATATCGTTTAAGAATGATTTCAATATCAAAGTTTCACCCTGGTGATTAATGTTTGTGCAAAAAAGGTTGACTAAATCAGTTTATATCATACACTTCAAAAGTATTTTCAAAAATAACATTTTGATCGCCACTTCTGACATCTCAATTATAATGATTTTCTTTTTTGTTTTCTCATCGTCGCTCTTTCACAAATTCAAATATTATCCGCTTGCCGAAAAAAAAAGGAAGGCATTATCTGCCTTCCTCTCTTATCCTGACATAACGAATAAGGTCGTTATTTCTTTGGAGTTTCAGTGTGTTTTGTGCATTGTGTCTTACTGCAGGCACCTGTGCAATTTCCCTGGCAATTTGTCTTATCACATGTGCCCTGGCATTTTGAAGGATCACAGTCCGGGCACTGGCATTTTGTCTGATCGCATGATGCCTTCATTGCGGCATGTCCAGGGCAGCCGGTTTGCGAATGCGTACTGACACACTCAGTTTTAACCTCCTCTTTTGCTTTCTTCTTCTCCTTGCCGCCATCGGGCGAGGTAAAAGCAAACGCTGTAACTGTAACAGCTATTAATAAACCTGAAAGTAATAGGTACACTCTTTTCATATCTCATAACATTTAATACTGCAAAAATAAATGCAGAAAGAATAAGAAGAGGTTATACAGAGGTTAATTCGTGTTAAGGCGATGTTAAATTGAATAGCCGGTTTTAATTTCTGACTATTTTTGAAACATGAAAAAATCAGTTACACAACTGGTACTGTTGCTTGTTACAATATCATCCCTGACACTCCTTGGAGTGATGCAGATAGCATGGATATTCAAGACAGCCAGGATGCAGGAAGCCCAGTTCAACCATACCGTCGATATGGCTATGAACAGGATCATCGAATCCCTTTCCGGTCAGAAGCAGCTTTGCAGTGAAGTCAGCCGGTGCCTGATGGCATGCGATTCAGGGTCATGCTGCCTCGCCATGAAAAATATGGAAGAATGGACCGGGATTAAAACTGTCATTGAGAATGATCTTAAATACTATGGAATAAACCTCGATTTTGAATTTGATATTGTTGATCTGAATAAAGCAACATCTGTTCAGACATCAAAAGCCACATATCTGAGCGAGACTCTCGAAAAAATACTGGAACAATCTGGATACAGGCTCCTGATCCGTTTCCCCGAAAAAAGAGATTTCCTCCTGGCACAAATAGGTTATATTTTTGTCCTGTCAATATTCCTACTTCTCATTATTACTCTCTCCATCATAATGATCTACAGGTTGTACAAAAGAGAGAAAAAGTTTTCGGAAAGTGTGGTGGAATTCATTAACACAATGGCGCATGAACTCAAAACCCCGCTTACCAACATTTCTCTCGCAGTCAACATGATTTCCAGAAACAATAAAATATCTGGAGACGAGAAACTGAATTCTTATCTGAATATTATCAGCACTGAGCGATCACTCCTGAAGGAAAAGATTGACCGTTTACTTTCCTCGTCAATTACCGAAAACGGTCAGGCAATAAATTATTGTATCTATAATGCTGCCGAGATGACCCGGGAAACAGTCAAAAACTTTATCTTCAGGGCAAATGAAAAAGAGGGGATAATCAGAATATCAACTGAAGGCAATGATTTCAGCATCAAAGGTGATCCCGGACAGTTTCAGATTATGGTTGGCAACATAATTGACAACTCATTAAAATACTGTTTCGGGAAGCCCGAAATAAAAATTCTACTGAAATCGGAAAATGATTTGCTTACTTTGGAATTTGAAGATAACGGGCCGGGAATCCCGGAAAAATACCATAAAAAAGTATTCGAAAAGTATTTCCGGCTGCCTGCCGGAAACATACATAAAGCAGAAGGATTTGGACTTGGACTCTACCAGGCACGGCAGATTGTCAGGCAAATGAATGGAACAATTACCCTTGCCGGGGGCCGTGAAAATGGATTGAAAATCATTATAACCTTACCGATTAATAAAACCGATGAACATCACGGGGAGAAAGATAAAGATACTACTTGTTGAAGATGATATAAATCTGGGATTCCTGATGGTTGAATTCCTTGAATACAGGGGATTTGACGTAAAGCTGTACAGAGATGGTTCTTCGGGGTTGAAAGGGTTCTCAACAGGCAATTACGATTTCTGCATTCTCGATATAATGCTTCCGGGCCTCGACGGTTTCACACTTGCCCGGAAAATAAGGGAAATAAACCCGGATGTCCCGATGATATTTTTATCGGCACGTTCGATGAAAGAGGACAAGATAAATGGTTTCAGGCTTGGTATTGATGATTACATAACCAAACCGTTTGATGAGGATGAACTTTATTGCCGGATTATGGCAATAATCAACAGAACAGCATCACCGGGGAAAAACCATCAGAAAACCCTCATGAAAATCGGAAAATATACTTTCGATCCTGCAAATCAGCTCCTGACAATATCAGACAATTCACAGCGGCTTACGCTGAAAGAGAGCCGGATATTAAACGAACTTGCTTCATCGGCAGGCAGTATAGTCTCACGTGAAGAAATAATGAATGATATTTGGGGAGAATCCGATTACTACACCGGGCGAAGCCTCGATGTTTTTATTTCCAAACTACGCACTTACCTGAAGCATGATCCTGATGTTAAAATCACCACAATACCCACAGTCGGGTATATCCTTGAAATAAAAAACCCCGGAAACTGATAATTTTTTCTATTTTTGCAGGCGGCGATGGAGTTCGCCCCTAACCGCAATGAAGCTGATGACTCCTGCTGAAAAAATGTTTTACAATTATTGAAAGGAGTTAAAAATGTTTGATATCTATTTTGTTGCTGCCTTCTGGCTCCTGGCTTCAGTCGTTTCAACAATCATCTCAAACCGTATCAAAATATCAATGGCCCTTATGGAAATCATTACCGGGTCGTTAATCGGGTATATTGCATTCAGGCTGGGAGCCCTTGATAAGCTGTCTCTCGATGCCGACTGGATGAAATTTTGTGCGGGAGTGGCAGCCATAATGCTTACTTTCCTGGCAGGTTCGGAACTGAATCCCGACTCGTTAAAATCAAAATTCCGGGAAATCTCAGTTGTAGGGCTAACTGGCTTTTTCGCCCCTTTTGCAGGCACTGCTCTCGTGGCCTGGTTTCTTATCGGATGGGATTTAAGAGCCAGCCTTCTTGCAGGTATTGCACTCTCCACAACCTCCATGGCAGTTGTTTATTCGGTGATGCTTGAATATGGTCTGAACAAAACCTCATTCGGTAAAAGCCTTCTTGGTTCATGTTTTGTAAATGATCTCGGAACGGTTATCGGGCTCGGCCTTATCTTCGCTCCTTTCACTTACAAAACCCTGATATTTATTGCCGTAACCATTCTCCTGATCTTTTTCCTGCCGCCGGTAACCAACTACCTTATCAAACGGTATGCCTATAAAACTGCGGCAATACGCACAAAATGGGTGCTTTTCGTCCTTATATCCATGGCGGTTCTTGCCATCTGGTCGGGCAGCGAACCTGTACTCCCGGCTTACATAATAGGAATGATACTCGCAAAAACCGTTGAAAAAGATAACTTCTTTGTGAGAAGGTTAAGAACAATGACTATCGGATTCCTCACACCTCTGTACTTCCTCAGGGCAGGGGCACTGATGTCTCTGCCTGCACTGGTTGCCGCACCGGCTATTTTCCTTTTGCTGTTCGGAACAAAGGTAGCATTCAAAATCTTCGGACTTTACCCTGTTATCCGGAGGTTTAAAAAACACAAGGACGAAAAATGGTATTATACCCTGCTTATGTCAACCGGACTTACCTTCGGAACAATCTCGGCACTGTATGGACTTACAAACAATATAATCACAAAAGAGCAGTACACTTTCCTTGTCGGTGCAGTAATTGCAAGCGCAGTTATTCCGACACTTATAGCCAATAAGTTTTTCCTCCCGAAACATTTGTTGTCAGAACCATATCTTGATGACCAGGCTCCGGAGATACCTCCTGCAGGGAAACATAATAAAGAATCATAACCTGATATTACAGACAATGAATCAAGGTAAAATAAAACTTACTGAAAATCATCGCAGATCATTGACTTCGGCATTGATGATGATTGAACAGATGCTTGCCGAAATGGAAGATGCGATAGTTAACCTGAGGGAAGGATGCTGTTATGCAGTTGAAAACGATATCAGCAGTGAGGCTGCCCGGCATAACCTGGAGGTAATCAGGGAGGCCCGCGAAAAACTGTGCATACTGGCCGGAAAATACGGAGCAGGAAAATATAACCAGAGCCTAAGGAAAATCATAAACGCTAAAAAGACCAGGATATGGGAAATACTCTCCGATATCAAATCAAAAAAATCAAAAGGATTCGGAGAATTCCCGAAGGAACTGGTTAAAGAGTACGACAGTGATATTGAAGAACTTCTTTCGCTGACAGAAAAAATAGAGTATTAATCCCGGCATGGTTTTTTACAGAAGTATTTTAACTACCCTTCCGGTTCCGTTAAAACCTGTAAATTCTTCGCCTTTCACCTTTTTGCTTTCGCCTTCAACTGGCACATACACGACCCTGAAAGCCTGTATTCTTTATCAATCTTTACGGGCAAACCATCTCTCTCCCAGTCAACCATCCCTCCTGCCATATTTGCAACATTCTGATAGCCGTGTTCCATCAAAAACAGGGCGCATTCACGGCTTTTCAAACCCACCGAGTCGGCAATAATGAGCTGCCGGTCTCCTGGCAGTCCCGGGTACAGCTCACTTAATTTACTGAATGGAAGAAAAATCATATTGTCAATACCGAACATCTTGTAATTTGTCATATAAGGCTCCCTGACATCAACAATCATTGCCCCGGCAAGCGATAATTCGTAACTTTCGCGGGGTGTGTAGTTCTTAACCCCGTGGGCAAAAAAACCCTTTCCCGCATGAGTATTCCTCATGACATAAAATTTATATTTCGTAAATATACGAAATAATTAAAATATTGCATCAGATTTTTTTCAGGTCATTTGTTTGCCTGATACTGTAAAGGCTGAGATATATTTTTTAATAAGGAAATCCTTATGGAATTAAAAACCGGATTTTTCTATTTCTTCACGCACCTTACCGAATACCTGTTGGTCTTTTCGGTTCCGTGAATATCTTCAATATCCTCTTTTCTTGAAATATCGGCTACCGGCACTTTGAAAACCGTGACGTAACTGAAATATTCGGCATTATTCTCGTCATACTCAGTGGAGGTCCAGTAATATCCGCTTTCATCCATTTCGGAGAAAGTGCCCTCGTAATCCTGCATACCTGCAAGTTGTATGCTGTATGTATTTGCTTCTGTGGGTTTTGCATTAATGGTTTCTCTGACATCGTTGTGGGTGATAAGCGCCCTGAATTCATCTCCGGTAGGAAGTCGCCAACCATCGGGGCATACCGACATTGCTGTCTTCCAGTCGTACAGCATACCATAATGATTAAGGTTATTCGGGTTGTTTTCAAAATAATAGGCTCCTACCGGAGCTTTGTATCTCAGGTTTTCAGCCATCCAGGTAACACCCTGAACCGTAATGGTTTTATATTTGTTGCCGTCACGGGTGTCAGTAAAAGTCCCCTGGGCACTTACTGATGCCGTAAAACCCGTAATTACAAAAAGTAAAATTGTCCTTTTCATATCCTCCTTTATTTTTTCAGCAATTTCAAAATGAAACAAAAATCATACCAGCATGTTCAAATCCCTGCGGCATAAAAGTACACATTAACCGTAATATATAAACGGCAAGAATCCATATTATTATAAACACGAAGAAAATAGAATCAACAATTATATTCTTGCCCCTCCCGGCCTCCCCAAACCGGGAGGAGAAGAAGCATGGGGCATGGGGCATGGAGCATGGAATTGTTGAGAGCTGAAGTCCCCCCATTTGGGGGGATTCAGGGGGGCAAACCGGGAGGAGAAGAAGCATGGGGCATGGGGCATGGAGCATGGAATTGTTGAGAGCTGAAGTCCCCCCATTTGGGGGGATTCAGGGGGGCAAATAGGGAGAAATGTGGCCTCATATTGCCATGTTCTTACAATATTGTTACATGCCTGCGAAAAATTTTTAATTTTGTGCTCTCCTACACCATAAAAGCAGCAGTGATATGCCGGACGACAGCATAATAAAACCATACGGCGAAAAACAACAGGCCTTCGACAGAAAGTATCTTGAAATGGCTCTCATCTGGGCAAAAAACTCCTACTGTAAAAGAAGACAGGTGGGCGCTCTTATTGTTAAAGGAAAGATGATCATATCCGACGGTTACAACGGAACCCCGGCAGGTTTCGAAAATGTATGCGAGGATGAGGAGGGCAAAACAAAACCATATGTTCTTCATGCCGAGGCCAATGCAATCACCAAGGTTGCCAAATCAAACAACTCAAGCGAAAATGCCACTTTGTATGTCACCAGCTCTCCATGCCTGGAGTGCGCAAAACTTATTATCCAGTCGGGTATCAGAAGGGTTGTTTACTGCAATAAATACCACAACACTGACGGCATTCAGCTGCTGAAACGGGCATGCATAGAGGTTGTTTATATTGATTTTGACAAAGAGACCTATGAAATACAATAACTCCCTTCGAAGTATTTATCTACCTCTTATTGTTGCCGTTTCGCTATCGGCCGGACTTCTTGCAGGATTTTTCCTGCCGGGCAGGAGCAGTAATGTTGCGCCCGCAGGCATCCGGAGCAAACCCGATAAGATACCCATGATGCTGAACGTCATCAAATCGAATTATGTTGATACAGTTGATATAACTTCCCTTGAAGAATCGGCTATAAGTGCAATCCTGAAAAAGCTCGATCCTCATTCGGTTTACATCCGTGCCAGAGACCTTAAAAGGGCGAATGAACCTTTGCAGGGCAATTTTGACGGGATAGGCATTACTTTCAACCTGCTTACCGATACAATACTTGTGATAAGTACCATTCCAAACGGTCCTTCTGAAAAAGCCGGACTCCAGGCCGGTGACAAGATCATCTACGTAAACGACTCCCTGGTAGCCGGGAAGGGTATCTCCGACGAGGAAGCGATGGGAATGTTAAAGGGACCGAGAGGGACTGTTGTAAGACTGAAGATACTGCGGAAAGGTATACCTGATTTGCTCTGTTTTGATATCACCCGCGGTAAAATCCCAATCCACACCGTCGATGTTGCCTACATGGTAAATGAAACAACAGGATATATCAAGATAAACAACTTTGCCCTTACTACCTATGAGGAATTCCAGGCCGGGATGAAAGAACTTCTGGCAAAAGGGATGAAGAAACTGATCATCGATCTGAGAAACAATCCCGGAGGGGTTATGGAAGCGGCAATCCAGATTGCCAACCAGTTTCTTGCCAAAGATGAACTCATTGTATATACGCAGGGACGTGCTTTCCCGAAGAGTGAGGCAAGAGCCACAGGAAACGGACTTTTCCCGGAAGGCGATCTGGTGATTCTTATCGATGAATACACCGCCTCAGCCAGCGAGATACTGGCAGGAGCAATACAGGATAACGACCGTGGTACCATAATCGGAAGAAGGTCTTTCGGCAAAGGACTGGTACAGGAGCCCGTAATGTTCCCCGACGGCTCGGCTATGAGACTCACCGTGGCCAGATATTATACCCCTTCGGGACGTTCGATACAGAAACCCTACAACATGGGCAATGAGAAATATTATGAGGAGTTTTATAACCGGCTTGGCATGCACGGCGAGATGTTTGCCGAGGACACCGTCAACAACAAAAATCTTCCGAAGTACCATACTGCAGCAGGCAAGGTGCTTTACGGCGGCGGAGGCATAATGCCCGACATTTTTGTTCCGGTTGACACAACCGGCATATCGCGCTATTTCATGACGGTGAGAAACTCGCTCATCTACAGGTTTGCACTCAACTATACCGAGAACAACAGGGAAACCCTGAAGCAGTTTAACGATGTGAAGTCGCTTGAAAACTTCCTCGATAAAGAGGGACTGCTCGGAAAATTTGTGCAGTTTGCCGAGGCAAACGGCGTAAAAAGAGACCCGGAAGGACTGAAAATATCAGGCAAAATAATAGAGATACAGCTTAAAGCCTACATAGCCCGCAACATCCTCGACAATAAAGGTTTCTACCCGGTCTGGGAAAAACTCGACACCACTCTGAAATATGCGGCGGATTATGTAGGGGGAAAGAGGTGATAAAAAACTGTAAATAGTTTTTAATTTTATGCTTTAAATTTGTTGTTATCTCTTAATTTTGGGTAACATTTTTTTATTTGTGATTTTAAAAGGCTCGCTGAAAAAAGAATAAAAAATTCCGATGGTTTAGCTATACCTAAACAATAATGTATATATTTGCAACAAATATTATTGACCAGGTAAAAGGGAAAATCAGATTTTTTAAGCTTGAAATAAACGGGAAATGCGAATTTGATGAGTTTGCAGGATTACTGGAAAGCAGAAAAGATGGTTCAAAGCTTAAAACAATTTTTGCGATAATGGAATCTGTATCAAACCTGAACCGGTTGCCAAAAACCAAATTCAGGGAATTGGAAGGAAGAGCAACGGGAGATACAATAAAAGATTATGAAATAAAAAAGAACCCTTACAGGGTATATCTGTTTAAAGATGAAAAAGGGTTTATTGTAGTTTTTGGTTCAAAAAAAGCGAGCCAAAAGAAGGATATAAAAAGATTACGGCAAATTAAAGATGAATATATAAAAACTCGGAAAAATGATTACCAGGGATGACTTATTAAAGAGCAGTGAATACTGGATTGAGATTATTCAGAATAAAGTATTCAATGATGTAACAGAATACATTGAATCAAAAGGCATTCCGAACAAGGAACTTGCCGCAAAACTCGGACTGTCCAAAGGCAGGATATCACAGATTTTAAGCGGTGAAAATCTTAATTTCCGGCTTGATACTCTCGTTAAGTTATGCCTTGCGATAGAGCGGGTACCCGATTTCAGATTATCAGAAATAAATGATTTCATTGAAAGAGATACTCTTTCAGCCAGCTCAATCAGTTTTACAGAGTACGGGGAAACAAATACCATGGTTGAGAATTTTCAGCGATATATCCAGGGAAAGGATTCAAAAAAAATTATACTTTCTCCAATCATTACTATTCATTCAAAAGACTCTGATTATTCGGAAACCAAATTAATAAGTTCCACTAAAGCCGCATAGGATGGGAGAGAAAGAATTTAAATATACTATTGAATCAATAAAGACTATTTCTTCGTACCTTAATTCTCCTGAATCGCTGGGGATCAAAAATCTTGAAGAAGAAAAAATAGGAGTCCGTAAAGGATTCCGGATTGGTTTTGAGTATTCTTCCGGTGTATTTACAATAATACTTGTTATAGATTTTGTTTGCAGGACTGAAGAACCTGAACCACTAAAGCTTTTTGGCACAGTTGTTCAATACGACTACCGGTTTATCGGTTTCGAAGGAACTCTGAAAAAAGATGAAAAAGGAGCAGTTGATATACCTGATGATTTGCTCATTACGCTATTGAGTGTCAGCTATTCAACAACCCGTGGCATCATCGCGGAACAAACTTCAGGAACGGAATATTCAAAATATTATCTGCCTCTGGCTCCCATTAACGAATTTAAAGAGATTATAAAAAAACTCAATAAAAAACCGGAGGAGAATTTAAAAACGGAGAAATAATTAAAACTCAGCATCGAGCACTCCCCCGTTTTCTTTCAGCCACTCCTTTGCTTTTTTATATTGCGGCAATTGCACTGAAACGATGTTCCAGAATGTTGCCGTGTGATTTGATTCCAGAAGGTGAGCCAGTTCATGCACAATAATATAATCAATAACATTGACAGGCGCTTTTATTATACGCCAGTTAAAAGTTATATTTCCTTTCGGTGTACATGAACCCCACCGGTATTTCGAATCTGTAATCAGAATTTTACTATGCTTTACTCCAAGATTTTCTGCAAATCTTTTAATTCTGGGAACCAGTATCTCTTTTGCCCCTGACTGATAAAATTCTTTTAACAGCATGTTCGCTTTGTTCCTGTTATGGATACTGATTGAAAAACAATTATCAAATTTTACCCCATCAAAATCATCGGAAACTACCTTAAGCTTGTAAATACTGCCTAAATAAATAAGAGATTCGCCTGATACAAATTCTTTATAAGATTTTTTTTCAGGAAACTTATTGATACCATTAATTTTTTTATTCAGCCATACTCTCTTTTTCTCAATTAGTTTCCCAATGATATCCGGCCTGGTACCAAAGGGAGCGCAGACAACTACAGACCTGTCACGCTCAACAGTAATTCCTATTGTTTTCCTTTCAGAGTATCTTATTTCATACTTTATTTCCATATCACTCCGAATAGATTATTGTATCATTGTTTCGTTTCGCTGTTTCCATAATTCTTGAAATAATCTGATTATATTTTCTGAAAATATCCGGAAGATTGCCAAATTCCTGTCCTATCAGAATTTTCTGAAGCTTGCTTTTCAGGTTATTCTGCATGGCCGGCCTTTCCCAGAATCCGGTTAAAGATATTTCTCTCTTGACTTCTTCAAATACCTCTTTCGTAAGCCCCACCAGGGTTGAAATCTCATCTTCCGATAATTCCCTGTTTTCAAATATTTCTTTTTTGAAAATCCGGTAAAACGGCATCTGTGTCTTGCGGTTTAATCCAAATGTATCTTCACTCTGATATTTTATGATTTTATTCCGCAATTCTTCAAGCTTTGTATAAATTTCATTCCAATTGTCCTTATATGCCCTCAGAATTTCCATCAAAGCCTCCGAAAATGATGCATATAACTCGGGATCTTCATCAATGTGTATTGTAATATGATCCCTTATTGCATGTTCTATTTCAGCGGCTTTTGTTTTTATCCGTTTCCGCCTGTTTACCTCTTCAAAAAAATTATCATCGAGAATTGAAATCGGCTTTACTTTCTGTTCAACTCCGGCTGACTCAAGATGCCTGTCTGCAATCATCCTCAGTTTTTCAGGCACACCTTTCATACTCATGCGGTTGTCTCTCAGATGCCTCCCGGCCTGTACATTAATCTCTGTAAAACGAAGCATGTCTTTCAGGTAATCAAGCGCTTCTTTTCTGGGGAATACATCGTTCATCGCCTTCATAAACTTCCTGTATGCTTCTATAAACCTGAACCGTATATCTTCGTCATAAAAAATATCAAAAAAAGCATCAAGATCATTAAGGTCATTAATCCCTGAATTTCTTACAACTTCCCATAGTTCTTTATGTGCATTCTCCAGCGTTTTGAATAATTCCGTTTCATCAATTAAGGAATATGCTTCACCGGCCTCTTCCTCCCTGAAATAATCATTCAAAGCTTCGCGCAGGTGTTTCCCCACACCCACATAATCAACAACAAAACCATAATTTTTATGTTCACCGCCCGTTCTGTTTACTCTTGCAATTGCCTGGAGCAAATTATGGGCAACCATCATTCTGTCGAGATACATAACCTGCTCAACAGGGGCATCAAAACCCGTGAGAAGCATTTCAACCACTATAATAATGCCGATATTTCCTTTTACACCCTCTTTCTCACTGCCAAACGGGGTTTTGAAGCTAAGTATCTGTTTTTCGTGATTTGTATAATCTGCGTATTCTTTGATGTACGGGGGATCGTTATGACCTGCCGACAGAACAACCGCAGTTTCAAGCTCTTTAAGTCTTTCAATATCAACCTGAGATAAACTTATTGATTTTTCTTCAATTGCCCTCTTTGATTCAGAGCCGGGCATGTTTGTTTTTTCAATATGCTCTGCAAGGTATTTGCTTATATAAGGTTTATCCGGGGAAACAGCGAAATGGTCAACTATAGCTTTGAGTTCATCTATTATTGCTACATTATATCTGTGCGCAGCTTCCTTGCTGCAGGTAACAACCTGGGCTTTAAATTTATTCGGTAAAATCTGCTTAATGTAATGACTTACCATATCGGCGGCTTTTGCCTTTATGGTTGACCATGCCTCCATGTACGCCTGCCGGGTGCCATAACCAATAACCTGAAGCTTTTCATCAATTGTACAATCGCGAAAAACATCATCAAACAGTTCATCCATCCCTTTCTGGTTGCTGATTGATGAATCATGTACCCTCCCTTCATAAATTATTTTAAGTGTTACACCGTCTTCAACCGACTGGCGCATGGTGTACTTGTCTATATATCCCCCAAAGGTATCTTTTGTTTTTTCAATAGGTGTACCTGTAAATGCAATGCGTGTGGCATTAGGCAATGCCCTGTCGAGATTTGAACCCAGGAGGCTGTACTGGCTGCGATGTGCCTCATCAGTAAGAATAAGAATTTTTTCATCGGTGTTAAGTTCAGGGAAAATCTCCTGAAGTTCCCGTTCCTGGAATTTATGTATCAGGGCAGATACAATCTCTGCATTAGAGGTTTTTAATTCCTGTTTCAGTTGATAAGTATTCGGAGGATCATTAATAGTGTAACCAATATTTCTTGCCGTTTCCTTAAGCTGGCTGTCGAGCTGTTTCCTGTCGGTAAGAAGGACTATTTTCCACGACTGAAGCTGAGGGTAATTATACATTTCGCGGACAAGGAATACCATTGTGAGGGATTTGCCCGAACCCTGGGTATGCCAGATGATTCCGCCGCGGTCTCTTTTGTTTCTTCCATTAAGCAGCCGGTTTATTGTCTTTTTTACTGCCCTGAATTGCTGATAGCGGCCTACCACTTTTATTATTTTTCCGTCGTCATCTTCGGTGAAAACAGTAAACGATTGCAGCAGGCTGAGAAGGTTACCCGGGTAAAGCATACCCTGTACCAGACGTTGCTGATCGTTGGGTGATGTTTCCCCGTGAGGTATCTCATTAAGATCAAACGGATAGGGGTCGCTCCATTTGAAGAAATGCTTTTCGAGGTGTGTTGTAATAGTTCCGAATTTGGCAGTATCGCGGCAGGTTGCAATGAGAAACTGGTTATAGTAGAAAAGGTCCTGGTTGCCTTCGCCGCTGTAGCCCCGCTGACTGCTGTAACGCATCAGCTGGTCAATTGCCGTGGCAACAGCGTCATTCTCGCGTGGTGATTTACATTCCACCACAACAAGAGGCAATCCGTTAACAAATAAAACTATATCGGGGAAAAATGATTTATCCGAGCCTGATATCCTGAACCGCATTTCGCTGACAGCAATGAATGAATTGTTTTCAGGATTTTTAAAGTCAATATATCTGACTGTTTTGCCTTTTTCACCGCTATTACGGTCGTCGGCCGATGTCCCCTGCAGGAGTAAGTCAAGTACTTTTCTGTTGTTGGAAATCAGGTCGTTGCGCTGGAATGTTGTGATATCTCTTACAACATCGTGTACCTGGTCGGGTTCGAGCCAGTTGTTAAGTCTCACAATGCTTTCTTCGAGTTCCTTCATCATCACCGGCTGGGTCCACGATGTGCGGCCGGTCTGAGATTCGGTCTGCCCCCAGCGGTCAAGTCGTATGACTTTCCATTTTAAAGGCGCCATACTCTCAAGTTGCCGAAGAAAAGGAGCTTCAACAAACTGTTTTTCGAGAGTGGATGGGATGTTGGTGTCGTTTTTCATCTTAGATTCCAAAGCCAGATTTAATTTTATCAAAAACTTCTTTTTGATTTTCCTGAATCTCTTCTGGAGTCCAGAAAGAATATTTTTGCAGCACCCTAACCGAATTACTAAATAACTCAATATTTGATTTGAAATATTTATCTTTTTTCACTACATAATCCTTGTTTCCCTGGGCAGAATTTTTTCTTCTGGAAATAAGGACAAGGTTCCCTAATTTATTAACCCATTGTTTTCTTTCATCCTCTGTAAAGTCTTTACACCATTGACTTGATGAAGGTGGAGACTGTGGCAAAATATGTTCTATACTTACTGTTTCGGGTATTTCTTTTTTAGTTGTATGTCCGTGAAATAGTAAATCGAGCTTAAGCATAATGTATCTTGCAGCTCTTCTTCCATATATTTCGCCCGAAAGAATAATATCAAGCTCTTTGGTATTAACAGATAAAGCATCGCTTGTTAAAACAGCATCTGCATTATCAGAATCATCAATGGTTTGTATTATTGCATTAATGTTTTCTATTCTTTTTGTCGGAGGATGTCCAACCAACCAGTCGTTTGCAAACTTGTTTTCAAGTTTTTTAACAAAATCAATCAGCTTTATTTTATTGTATTTGTCGTAATATCTTAACAGAGGGGCTACCCAGAAATCTGCCTCGAACCCTTTTATCATTAAATTTAATGTATTGATTAGTTCAAAGGTGTTGTTAATGTCGTAATTGTCATTATCAAAAAGTGTCTGGTAGTGATTCTTATACTTTTCAATATATTTAAAGGTGTCTTCTCCCTTTTTAAGTAATGGCTCTAATTTTGTATATTTCTGTGTTATCCGGTCGAAGCTCTTGGGGTTGTATATATTTTCCTCAAATTCTTTAAGCAGGCTGAACATTGCTTTTTGCTTAACAAGAATTGTTCTGAGATGAGAAAGGAAGTTGTCAAAATCCTCGCCAAAGTAATTCTCTGTGTCTTCCCATTTCTTTGCCCATTCAAGTCTTTTTAAATCCGTTTCCAGAGCTCTCAGATTCTCGGCTTTCAAAATATCGCTGTTCCGTAGTTTTACCCCTCGGCTATTCATAACAGTGAATAACCGGAATGCATCTTCAAGTTCCTCAGCGGCAACATATATCATAAGAACATTTGAACGCAGAAATGAAAAGAAATTATCAATATTATTACTATCAAAGAATTTTTTGATAGTTAATATTGCTTTTGCCATGTTCCTGACAGAAATATCTTCCTCGTTATTTCCTGCTTTGCTTAAAAGTTCAGATTCCTTAAAAGTTCCTTTCCTCTCTTTTATAAATTCATTAATAAAATCTTTCACCTGATCTCTTATATCAAACACAATCCTTAACCTTTCAGGTATGTTGTCATATTTATTCTCACTTTGATAAATTGTCTTATCGCAGGTATTTATTAAAACCTGGTTTTCGGTTAAATCTCGTATAACGGCAGTTACCAATAACAAAGTTGTAATTCTCTGCTGGCCATCAAGCAAATCGTATTCTGTATATTTGGTAGTACCCTCTGTTTTTTCTTTTTTATGAAGTACCATGGAGCCAAGAAAATACTGTGAATCTGATTTGAAGTTTCTTGCATCCATAATATCATTCAGGAGTTCATTAACCTGATCAGTGTCCCATATATATGGCCTCTGATATTCAGGAATTCTGAACCACATTGAAAAAACATCCTTAATAAGAAGTTTATCGCTGTCAATTTTTTGTGGCATATACTATAAATATTTTAATATCAAAAATCCGCAATCATAAATCCGAAATCCTCAATTACATCACCCTCACCCTCCCGCTCAGCAAATCCTGCATTAAGCCGGTCTTGATAGAATTAAGCTTTCGTAACATTTCGGTTTCAATTTTAATTTGATAATTAATTGATTGAATTTTTAATCCAATTATTTCCTGTTCATTAAGAGGAGGGATGCCAATCAAGAATGTTTCAAAGAAATATTTTTGAACTCTTTGTTGTCCTGCTGAACCAGTCATTTGGGATTCAGCTCTTAGCCTAAAAGGTTTATATATTGAATAAAAGAAAATAAACAAACTTGATTCTTTTTGCTTTGGTCTTAATACATGAAATTCTGTACTTCCAAATCCAACATTATTTTTTAACCCTAGTATTAAAGCACCTTTCCCATTTTCAAGGCATGGTGTAATTTTTGCAAAAATTGTATCATTATTTTGAAAACAAGTAAATCCATTGATCACTTCAGAAAGTTTACGCTCATTATAATTGATTATTTCAGCATCATTACTAACATCTTCCATTTTGATAAAGGTTATAGTATAATCTTTAGAAATATGTGAAATATTAGTTGGAGGATTAAATAAAGCTATTTTTAGAAATGTATCCACCTCCCACTCCTCCGGCACCTCGATACCGTTTTTAACAACAAACCGGTGGGTTTCCTTACTGCGTATGCGGCCATGCTCATCTATGCCCCGCGTGAGCAGATCGTGCATCAACCCCGCCTTTATACGCCTGTACTTCGCTATAAGAGCTTCGGTCTGCTCTATGGCCCTATGAACTTTCCTGATTATTTTAGAAATAGCTTCTTGCTCTTTAACATCTTCTGGCATTAAAATTTCTAGGTCATCCACAATACTTTTATTTATATGTGGCTGCGCACTCCCTATATTAAAACCAATTATTTTATTGTGGTTGTGCTGAAGAAAATAAAGAAGGTATAATGGATCATGATTCTTTGAGGGAAAAATTCCAGTAATTGATTGATTACCTGAAGTTTCAATTTCAAGAATAGCAGACATTCCAGTAGTTGCTCCTGTAAGCGCAATAACAACAGTATTTTTTGGCATTAATTTAGCAGCACTATTCTGTAAAGCTAATTCAGTTACATAAGTTGTTGCTGAAGAAATAAAATCATTCTGACTTAATTCACCCGAATTAATCCATGGTATAGTTCCATTTTCCCAATATTCCTTTATTGCAGTAGAAGGTGTCCCCCCAGATGCAGTATATGCAAAATCTTTTATTTTTTTAGTTACCCACCTGCTCATCTTCTTAAATAATTAAGCTCTGCTAAAATGTTATTTAACTCATTTAATGTCCGGGTTCTTTCTTCTTCCAGTTGCTTTGCTGAAACGGCATACTTATCCCAAAGCTTTTCAATACCTGATATTAGTTTCCTCTTTTCGGCGTTCAGGTATTTTAAAAGCTCTTCCTTTATAAGGGTGTTATGCTTCTGCAGGATAAGCTCCCTGCATTCACCGTTTTGAATCTGTCCGCCTACCGCCTTTAACCACTCATCGAAATGTCTGAGCCTGTATTCGAGTGCCTTAATATCCGACTGCAGGCTTTTAACCCTCCTGTTATAATCCGATTTTTCCTTTCTTTCTACAGGAGCCGGTTTTCTTTCAAGTTCCTCAAGCTCCTGTGTAGCCTTCTCCAGCAGTTCAGCATATTCTTTTTTATATTCCTTATTACCGTAACGCTTCAGGTCAATTTTAAATTCAAGCTCTTTCTCGGCATTCTTTTTGTCCCTGCGCAATGTTTTCAGCTCATTTTCAATTGAGGTAATTTTATTTAATTGCTCCTGCAGACTCTTTAGCTCTCCGGTGTTGCCGTCATTTTTTCTGAGTTCGCTTATCTGTGCCTTCAGGTAGTCTTTAATACTTTTTGTTGTGTGATTTTCCTCATTGTTGTTTTCATTATTATCTCCTTCATCTTCCTCATCCTGTTCAAATTCAATATTATCAATCAGCTCCTGAAGTTCCGCGCTTTTTTCATTTATTGCAGCTTCATACCGCTGAATGGCATCCTTCTCTTCGCGGAAATATTTTTCGATAATATATTCATCGGGGATTAGTGAAGGACTCCAGCCTGAGGCACTTATAGTTTTCAGGTCATATTTTATATTTGTCCACCAGTTCACAAATACCCCGGCTACCTGGAATTCATCGAGTGTCCCCGGCTGAACCATTGTTTCCACAAACGATTTCAGAAGGTGTTCTTTTACAGAGGAGATTTTAAGGCCTGAGACAGTATAATCAATCAGACTTCTTGAAATGTCAGGTTCATCCGCCACCGTTTCTTCAAGATTCTTTTGCTGAGCCGGGGCAAGTTTTGAAAAGTCTTCTTTCCCTTTTTCCCACCATTTGTCGAGTCTTTCCTGCATAAGTGTGAAGGTTTCTTTTACAGAATCATTTTCTTCAATCAAAGACCTGATCATTGATTTTTCAATGATTCCGCTTCTGAAATTCAGGTAGTTTCCTTCACCTTCAAAAATCACACCTGCCTTAAAACCAAATTTACGGTACTGCTGCTCCTGGTTCTCAATTTCTGCACGGGGTACACCTCCAATGAGGTGAGCCTTTACATCTTCGGGTTCGGGGTCGGGAGTATTGTCAACATACCTGCGTATATTGAGGTTGTAATCGTGTACTTCGGAAATCTCTTTTTTATCAACAAGTCTTGAATAGTTTGGAATTTCCCTCTTAGTGGTAAATACATAATTTATTTTTTCGATGTCTTCGGGGCGCAGGAAGTTCTGGACTTTCCCTTCTCCATATTCTACATCGGCATTTATAAAGAAAATTTTATCGCGTAATGAATCGGGTTTGTTCTTATTAATCACCAGTACACATGCAGGGATGCCTGTTCCATAGAACAGTGCCGGCGGCAGTCCGATGATAGCTTCAATAAGGTTTGAATCAACAATTCCTTTTCTTATGATTTTTTCGGCACCTCCCCTGAAAAGAACACCGTGCGGCATAATGGTGGCCATCCTGCCTTTTGGTTTAAGGCTGGCAATCATGTGCTGTACAAACATCAGATCGGCCTTTTTACCTGTTTCGGGAGCAAAGCCAAACTGAAACCTGGTATCAGATTTCATATTGGCTCTTGAGTAATTCTGAGAAAACGGAGGATTGGCTATTACAATGTCAAATTTTTTCCAGGAATTGCCTTCGAGTATTTTAGGATTTTCAATTGTATCTCCGTTTTCGATGCGGGCATCGGGTATATTGTGCAGAATCATGTTCATTTTGCAGATTGCCCAGGTGGTTCCGTTGTCCTCCTGACCGTAAACCTGCATATTGCGTGGATTCCCGCCATGCTCTTCCACATACTGTATTGATTGAATCAACATTCCCCCCGATCCTACGGTGGGATCGTAGATTTCCATTCCCTCTTCAGGTTTAAGCAGGTTTACAAGCAACCTAACCACCTGTCCCGGGGTATAGAATTCACCGCCCTTTTTCCCTGCGCTGTCGGCAAAATATTTAATAAGATATTCATAAGCAGCACCCAGCAGATCAGGAAATTCAAAGTTATCGCTTATCAGTGGCGGAAATTTGTTAAAATGGTTAATAAGGTCAATAAACCGCTGGTCGGGTATCTTGTTCTGTCCTATCTTTTTATTAAAGTTTATATTGTCTTTCAGAACGCCTTCGAGTATGTCGTTTTCAAGTTCGATTGCTTCGATGGCTTTATTGAGCATGGCGCCAAGGTCATGCTTAAGTACCTTTATGGGGGGCTGAAGGTTTCCGTGTTCATCTCTCCACTCCTCGTTCCATCTGGCACGCGGCGGAACAAAAAATGTATCGCCGTATGAGGTTTTGTCTTCGAGAATAATCTGAAGCTTTTCAGGTGAAAGGTGTTTATACTGCTGGCGGAGTTTATCTCTTTTCAGGTCAAATTCATCGCTCAGTTTCTTAAGAAACAGCATTCCGAAGATGAACTCCTTGAATTCCGAGGCATCAACTTTGCCGCGGAGGATGTCGCAGCCCCTGAGGAGAAAAGTCTCAAGCTGGGAGAGAGTTATTTTTGATTGCTTCATTGGTTCAGGCAAAAAAATTTGAGTCAAATTTCGGAAAAAAACAGAAACAATTGACTATTTAAAATTTTTCAGAATCTTTATAAAAACCTGTTAAGGCTTTTAACCAGTTCATGAACAGTTGTTGAAGACTCTTCCCTGGCTATATTGGAATGGTCGCCTATTTTTTATAATCAGGCTCCGTATTTTTTGCCTGACATATTATCAAGAAAGATTCTTTTACATCCCTGTAACTCCTTTTTCTCTTAAAAGGGATTCTCTTTTTACGGTACATATTGAACTCGATTACTTTTTCCTGTTGTATTTAACGTACTCCTCGAACAGAACATCCAAATCACCGGTATAAGGCACTGCCCCGTACTTCCCGTATGCATAGTTTTTACTCAATTTTTCATCATTCCTCGGTGTTTTCCCTTTCTTAAAATCGAGAAGAGAAAAAAGCCTGGTTGAGCCGTCAGCCTGTTTTTCGGTAAACCATATCTGATCCCTTCTGAAGATTTTTGCATCGAGCAGATTAATATCATGTGTGGCAAAAATCAGCTGGGCATTATGCGGATTCGTTCTGTTGCTGTTAAACAGTTTTACTAACTGCCGTGTAAGAAGCGGGTGGAGTTTTGTATCAAGTTCATCAATAACAAGAATTTTGCCGTTTTCCAGAGTGTCCATTACCGGCCCAAGCAGATGAAAGAATTTCTTTGTGCCTTCAGATTCAAAAAATTCAAAGGGATATTCAAAACGTGTCTTGACTTTACCGGCATCATCATAAACAGGTTTAATGCTGTTCAGAATAAGTGACCTTCCTTTAATTATTTCCTGAGTACCGGAGTCCGGTTTTCTTATTGTAAATGAAATATTATCAGCTTCTTTGTCAATAACCTTCATATCCTCTATCCCCGGATCTGCTGTTTTTAAAAGATCAATTATTGTATTTTTTGATTTTGGATTTTCCAGTAGTTTTATTGTAAACAGACTATATAATTCATCGGTAAGTCCGGATATAACGTTTAAATTTGAAAACCATCGCAATACTTCAATTGCCGTTTTATCATTAAACTGGGCGGCAACCGAAAGAAGAAGGGCATTAGGCCTTATCATGTTTTTTGTTTTCAGCTCATTAAGGGTTTCATATTTATCCGGAATTTCAATGATTTCCCTGTTTCTTTCAAAAACCATTGTTTCTCTTTTATCCTTTTTATAAAGCCATTCTTCAATAACAGCATCTTTTGATACATTAAAACCGTATCTGTACGTCTGCCTGCCGGAAAAAAAACTTATCTCAAATTCCGAAGATTCTGTTCTGGTTTTTGTGTTGAGATAAAAAGGTATCTGAGCTATTTTGAATTCCGGATTGAGGTTTGCCGATGTAAGAATAAAATTTTTGAAAAAATTCAGCGACTTAATTAAATTCGATTTGCCGCTTGCATTTGCACCATAAATAACAGCCGACTTAAGCAGTTCTGTCTTGTCGCCACAGGAGAATTTATTCTCTTTAAAAGAATCAAATTTTTCGCGGATCGGGGCAGCCGTCATCTGAAAAACCTGTTCTTCCCTGAACGAGAGGTAGTTTTTTATTGAGAAACTGATAATCATATTTATGTTTTTTGTGAATTTCTCACAAATATATTAAATAATAATCAAAAACACAATCTTGAAATATGATATGTGTATTAGCAGTTTTTATCTTTTTCAGGAACCTGGAGTCTCTCATCAAAGAATAATGCCACCCCTTCGGGGTTTTCAGGGAGCAGAGCGAATTCTTCCGGTTATAATAATGTCATCCCTTCGGGATTAAGATTATATCACCCCTTCGGGGTTTTAAGGGTGCAGAGCGAATTCTTCCGGTTATAATAATGTCATCCCTTCGGGATTAAGATTATATCACCCCTTCGGGGTTCTAAGGGAGCAGAGCGAATTCTTCCGGTTATAATAATGTCATCCCTTCGGGATTAAGATTATATCACCCCTTCGGGGTTCCCAGGGAGCAGAGCGGATTCCTCCGGTTATAATAATATCATCCCTTCGGGATTAAGATTATTTCACCCCTTCGGGGTTCTAAGGGAGCAGAGCAGGTTCCTCCGGTTATAATAATGTCATCCCTTCGGGATTAAGATTATTTCACCCCTTCGGGGTTCTAAGGGAGCAGTGCGGATTCCTCCGGTTATAATAATGTCATCCCTTCGGGATTAAGATTATATCACCCCTTCGGGGTTCCCAGGGAGCAGAGCGGATTCCTCCGGTTATAATAATATCATCCCTTCGGGATTAAGATTATGCCACCCTTTCGGGGTTCTCAGGGAGCAGTGCGGATTCCTCCGGTTATAATAATGTCATCCCTTCGGGATTAAGATTATTTCACCCCTTCGGGGTTTTCAGGGAGCAGTGCGGATTCCTCCGGTTATAATAATGTCATCCCTTCGGGATTGTGCAGGTACTCCTGACGATGCCCGATATATAATTCTGACCACAATCAGAACCCCGGAGGGGTGACATTATTATACCACGCGAAGTTCAACACACCTCCGGTAAACCCCGAAGGGGTGATATTATTGTAACTCCGGCCATACTACCACAATCAGAACCCTGAAAGGGTGACATTACTGCCATCAATCAGTCTTTCATATAATTCTCATACAAATACACCACCATTCTCTCAAACTTACCGTCAATGCTGTTCCCCTTCTCGCGAAGAAGCTTTTCATAGTACCTCAGCCAGATGTCGCCCCCGAATTTAGCTCCAACATCATGAAGACTCTCAAAAAGCGATAACCTCCGCCATTCGTCAAGTATATCCATCCTGCGGAAAAAACTTCTGACCCTTTTTTCTCTGCCTTCTTCTATCTCCCTCACAACCCTGCCGTGAAGCTCAAGACAAACATTGCAGATTTTCAGTGCAGAAACCCCAAATTTAATCTTATTCTCCGGATCAAGATTAGGTAACGGATCATAAAAACCTCTGTAAATGATTTTTCTTAAAACGTATTCCTTCATAGCATTGATTATTAAAAGTTAATACTTCAACGCATCAGGAAATCCGTCAATGGAAAAAGGAGAAACTGAAGAGTGGTGGATGTTACAGAGTAACTAACCGTTTTTAGCTTCAGAAGCTCGCATTGTTTTGCCACCGTGGCGGTTAAACTCGGTTGGCATCCATTTAAGGATTCTTAATGCCAGCACAAAAATACAAAATTCTGCTCTTTTTAACAAAAAAACCGCGGTCATTTTTCCGGGGATCTTTATCCTTCTTTTAATACCCTGTGCCCTGAGCTCTGTGCCCTGTGCCCTTTTGTAGCCCATGACGGAATCGAACCGTCGTCTACAGACTGAGAATCTGCCTTCCTGACCACTAGACGAATGGGCCGCAGATAATTACATTTTCAATATCTCCTGTGAAAATGCCTGTCTGATTTACAGGCCTAAAGAATTCATGTTTTAAGCAAATATGCAATGAGAAGAGGACAGGCAATTAGCCGAGTGACTCCAGCAATTTCAGCTTTGTTTTCTTAAAATAATCCGAATCAACAGAGCGATCCCCAACAGGTATCTCAATCTTGTTCTGCATTACCACCACTGCAGGCGGTTTACTCAAAACCAGTATCTCATTGCCAAGCAAAAGAGCTTCATCAACATCATGTGTCACGAAAATTACGGTCCGCCTGTCCTCCTGCCATATCCTCGAAAATGTTTGTACCAGGTTTAATTTCAGTTTGACGTCCAGTCCTTTAAGCGGTTCGTCCATCAGTATCAGGTCGGAAGGATATGCAAACGCTCTGGCGATTGATACTCTCTGGCGCATTCCGCCGCTCAGTTCTGAAGGATAGTAACCTGTAAAATTTTGAAGCTCCACCAATTGTATAAACTTGTCCGTTATTTTTCTGCGTTCCGCCGGATGCATGTTCCTGTCCAGAACAAACTCAATGTTGCCCATCACACTCTTCCATGGCAGCAGACGAGGATCCTGAAATATATATGAAATGACCTTACCGTCAAATCCTGAAAGAGTCCCGCTGTCAGGAGCAACAATATTCCCGATGATATTCAGCAGGGTCGTTTTTCCGCACCCCGAAGGACCAAGAATACAGGTTATTTCTCCTTCAGGAAAGCTGGTGCTGAAATCCCTGAAAATTTCCAGTTCACCATATCGCTTGAAAAGACCTTTTATTTCCAGACTCATTTCTATGACCTCCAGGCAATAAGTTTATGTTCTACCCGGCGTAAAGCCTTCTCAAACCCGTAACTTATTATCACCGCAATAATAGTCCAGGCGATCACTGCATCAACATTCAGGAATGTCTGCGCATTTTGCATAAGCGTACCTATGCCGTATTTCGGATGGCTAAGCACTTCTCCGGTAATTATTGCCCTCCATCCTATTCCCATGGCGCTTGATGCACCGCTGATGATAAACGGCATTATAGCGGGTATGTAGAGTTCCTTAATAATCCTCTCCTTCCCCACCCTGTAAAACCTGGCCATCTGTACAAGATCAGGGTCAATGCTTTTAATGCCGTCAGAAACATTTGTGCAGATAAAGGGGAACATTGTAAGGAATGCTATGAAGACCGGAACAGTACCGGGGTTAAGCCATAAAAGCGCCAGCAGAATGATGGCAATCACCGGAGTTGACCGGATGGTTACCAGCACAGGCCTGAGAAAAGCATCAAACCAGGGATTCATCCCCGACGCTATGCCGGTAATTATGCCGAGAAGAGCCGAAAGAAAAAAACCTGCAAGGCTTCTTAATACCGTGGAACCTACAGTAAGCAGGAAATTTCCGTCGGTGAAGAGATTAAGAGTAGTTATCAGTGTCTTCTCAGGCGAGGGAAGAACAAAGGCGGAACCGAAATAGACGGAAAGCAGTTTCCATATTAACAGCATCACTATTACCGATGCCAGGCTTATATATTTACTTTTACTGGTAGATGAAGTTTTCATCCGGTAATTTTCCTCCCGTTATGTCAGGATTCATCCTGTAAAATATTTGAAGATACTCATATATCTCTTTCTTTATACTGGCAGCCCTTACAAATTTAAGATTTGACAGGGGGATGGCTTCAATTGCAGCGTCGTAAACGGGCAGAATTCCGTACCTGACAATCATCGAGGCGGCGCTGTCGGGATAAGTGTTTACCCAGCGTGTTGAAGCTTCATAGGATGCAAGTATCCTTTCAATCAATTCCCGGTTGTTTTTCACAATGCTGTTCTTTACCATAAATGCCGTTTCGGCAAGAGGTGTCCCTGCAAGAAGCGCCCACTCATCGTTAAGCGAAAAGATACGCCGGATATTTTTATCATTATAAATCACCATGCTCGCAAGCGGTTCGGAAAGCACTGCCAGTGGAGCCCTTCCTGCACCAACAGCGCCGGCGAGGGCAATATGAGTCGGGAAACTGTAATCGAGTGAAATATCTTTTTCAGGATCTATTCCGTTTTTTCTTAGCAGGTAACGGAACAGTTCATCGGGTGTCATGCCCCTTGCCATCACATACACCCTTCTGCCCCTGAGGTCGTTCCATATTTTTACAGTGGTATCCCTGCCGACAAGGTACAGGGTACCCCAGACGGGAATGGCTGCAAGCCGGTAATCAAGACCCTTGTTGTAGGTGACAGCCGCCATAGTGGCAGGCAATATTACGAAATCGGCAGTGCTGTCGATCATCATTTTTCTAACCTGCAGTGGCTCGTCAAGAATAATTACCTTCACCTTTTGATTTGGGCTGCGTCTCAGGCTGTCGATAAGTTTTATCATACCCATCGAAGAGGGGCCTTTAAGGGTGGCTATAGTCAGGTTACCGTCACCTGCAGGCACTCTACCGGCCTGATTGCAACCGGTAAATATAATCCCGTGCAGGATTATTAAAATTACTATCCGTAGAAATTTATTCATGCCTTAAAACCTGGTGCAAAACTATAAATTATCAGGATATCAGTGGGAATCTGAAAATCTGAAAATTTGGGAATTCAGGAATTCAGGAATTAATTCCTGAAAAGACAGCGAAGCGTGAAGACAGCCCAAAGGGCGTGAAGACCCGCCTTCAGCAAGCTTCCGGCGGGCAAAGCAGTGAAGCGTAATTTTACTGTTAACTGTTTCACAATTAAATTCTGTTTACTATCTTTGCACCGATAAAACAATACCTGTATCCACACTGCGACACGGGATTTATTCCGTTCAAAGGCGGACGGGTTCAAAAAAATTAATTCTGATCCGGAGGTACTCTGATGGAAAAGAGAACAGGCACAGCAATAATCCTGGTGGAAAGCCGTGATAGCGTTCAGCCGCTGAACGAAATCCTTTCAAATCATTCCGAAATCATCATCGGGCGACAGGGTCTTCCCCGCAGCACCGGGCAAAGCATAATCTCACTTGTTCTTGAAGGTACCACCGACCAGATCAGCTCCCTCACCGGCCATCTCGGCCGTTTGAAGGGTATTCAGGTTAAATCGGTACTTCTTAAGAACAAATGATATGAAAAAATCTTTTTCTCTTACAACAGCCCTTTTACTGGTTTTATCTCTCAGTCTTCACGGCCAGGCAGAGAAAACACATGTAACAGAAGGTGATACCGCAACCTCCGAAACCGTTAAAACAATACCTCTGGGTGAAATAGTTGTTTCGAGTTTCAGGGTCAACCGTGCGTTAAAGGAGCTTCCGGTACCTCTGGCTGTTGTCGGGTCATATAACTTCCGGAAGTCATCATCACTTACCCTTTCAAATGTACTTGCTGCCGAACCCGGTGTGGCTATGGGCAGCGATGGAGTCTGGTCAACGAAGGTAAACATCCGCGGGATGAATGAGAACAGGCTTGTTACACTTGTTGACGGCAACAGGATTGAGACCGCAACCGATCTGACTGCCTCTCTGAGTATGATCGACGTATACGACATTGAACGGGTTGAGATTATAAAGGGTGCCCAGTCGTCACTGTACGGCACCGGGGCTATGGGAGGCATCGTAAACATAATTACAAAAGATGGACGCTTCAGCAACAAACTCTATGTGTCGGGAGGGCTTTCTTCAGGATATGCTTCAGCCAACAATTTATGGAGCGGACACGGGGAGGTGAATACAGGTTCATCCAAATGGTATTTCAGGCTTAGCGGCACATACAATAATGCGGATGACATCCGGACACCCGAAGGAATCCTCCCCAACAGCCGCTACGCGGCACGCAATATAACTGCAAAGGCAGGCTTCAAACCTTTTCTTAACCATACCTTCAGGATTCAGTACCAGGACTATCATGCAACCGATGTCGGCATCCCCGGAGGTGAAGCTTTCCCCGGTCCGGCTGTGGCAAAGTACACCGATATAAGCCGTCAGCTTCTGTCGGCAGGTTATGAGATAAACAATATCTCCGGGACTCTTACTGACCTGAGGTTCAATTATTTTATCCAGTATATCAGGCGCGATGTCGAGATGCGTCCGAACACTGTGACGGTAACCCCTCTCCCGTCAGGTTCACAGCGAACTACCCCTGAACTTTTCATTCCAGTCGGCAATCATCTTACCAACGGCGCCCAGATACAGAGCACCTGGAAGCCGGCCCGTAATAACACCCTCATTGCCGGGATAGATGCATGGTCGAGAAAATTAATAACAGAACGAACGAAATATATTAAGACGGAAATACTCAACACCCAGGGCGATGTAACCAAAACCAATAATATAGTGCGCGGCGAGACACCAATACCCGAATCAACTTTTTCAAGCGCCGGTATTTTTATCCAGAACGAAACACGGATGCTGAACGACAGGCTGAAGATTATCGCCGGAGGGCGTTTCGATGGCGTTTCAGTAAAAAATGAGAGAGGTTTTGATGTTGATTATCTTATTGTTAACGGTGTAAGAAATGATACCCCTCCCAACCAGAGGATCACCTTTGAAAAGGGTAGTGTAAGCGGTCTTTCCTGGAGTGCCAACTACGGCATGCTATACACCCTGTTTAAAAACACAGACCTGTCGGCCAGCATAGCGCGGTCGTTCAGGGCCCCGTCGCTTGAAGAAAGGTTTAAATATATCGATCTTGGCAATTATGTCAGACTGGGCGACCCGGATCTCAAACCCGAAAGCGGCTATTCGGCCGACCTTGGACTCAGGATATGGAAGCCGCTCATTAACCTTCAGGCCGACCTTTTCATAAACAGAATCTCAAACATAATCGTTGAAACACCAGGCCAGTTTATTTATACGATAAATACCGGTCCTGCCGAGGGCACTCCCGATACACTGCCTGCACTTATAAATGCCAACATCAGCAAGGCTCTTTTGTACGGTTTCGATTTCAGCATGCAGTACAACTTCCACTCTGATTTTGTACTTTTTGCAACAGCAGCCTGGGTAAGGGGTAAAGATACGGAAGCCGGGGCAAACCTTCCCCAGATACCTCCATTGAACGGCAGGCTGGGATTAAGGTATTCTGCAGCACGTATCGGGACAGCAGAAATATCTGCAACCGGAGCGTCAAAGCAGAACAAAGTTGCCGATGGTGAAAAGACCACAGGAGGGTATGTCAGGTACGATTTCATGGTGAGTTCGGAAGCTTTAAGACTTGGTAAAACCAGGCTTCAGCTCTTTGCAGGAATCGAGAACCTGACCGACCGGAGTTATACAAACCACCTCGCAACCAACAGGGGAAGCATAAGCGTGGAACCCGGAAGGAATTTTTATATGAGGTTAAGTTTTACTTTCTAACGGTTGCAAATCATCCATTATTATAATTTCAGCTTCAAGCCGCCGAACAGAGTAACCCCCGGCATCGTATAATAAATGTTTGTTGCATACTTCTGATTCAGCAGATTTTCACCGCTCAGGAAAAATTCAGCATATCTGAACGGGGAATATGAAATTTTTGAATTCACCAGTGTATAAGTCTCGTAGGCTTCTTTATTGACGGCCGGATTGGTATCGAGATGATTAATATGCTGAACTGAAGCTGAAACATTGAACCTGCCGAATTTATAATTACCGCTTAAATATAAATTATGCCCTGGTGTGGCATAAACGATATTTTTCATATGCGTATATGAGTAAGTAGCACTAAATGACAGGTTTTCAACCGGATTAAAACTGCCGCTGAATTCAATACCTTTGTTATGTACCTCCCCCGCATTTTGCAGACCCTGCATTGGTACCATAATAATAAGATTATCGCCATCAACCATATAACCGGTCAGTTCCAGTTCAATTCTCTTTCCGGCCAGACTTAAGAGAACCCCGGTTTCATAATTCATAATTGTTTCGGGGTTGAGGTTTACATTATGATTCCAGACAAAGAGTTCCCTGATGGTCGGACTGCGGAAGCCTCTGGAAACAGTTGCCTTCCATGTGGTGTTTTCAAAAAGTTTCCAGGCAAAACCACCTGAAGGTATCCAAACAGTGCCGTAAACCTGATGATTCTGCATCCTGAGCCCTGCATTAAGTGTAAGCTTTCCGAAGAGTGTCTGCTGCACGAACCCGTAAATCCCTGCATCATAAACAGTCGTATCGGTGATTTGTGTCCCGAACCTTTCATTTTCAGCCTTTCCGCCATAAATGAGGTAGTCGCCCCCTATTGTAAGGTTATTACCCGTAAAGAGACGGACGCTCTCAAAAATGTTAAGACCATAGTTTTTATCATGCGAGTGGAAGCCGTCAGAAATGATATGTTCCCCGAAATTATAAAACAGCTTTGCGGTTCCCGAAAGCCTGCCGTAGCTGTTGTCGAGTGTCAGAGCCCAGTAGCCTCTTGTGATATCAAGTGAATTGCCGGCAACAGCATTAATTGTATCAGGACCGGGGTCGGTAGCCTTGAACTTTGCCAGGCTTAAATCGGTAGTAACGTTTAACCCTTTTACCGGTTCATAACCAAGTTTAACATACCCGTTTGTGATATTGAAGTCTGAATTTGGCCTGTGACCATCGGTCTGGTCATGGTTAAGAGATAGAAATGCACTGAATTTATCCTTCCTGTATCCTGCGGATGCCATGTATTTCTGTGTATTATAAGAACCGTACATAAGGTGTGCATTACCCTTAAGACCCTCCTCCTGCTGTTTGCGCGTGATAATATTTATCACCCCGCCCATGGCATTTGAGCCATAAAGTATCGAAGCAGGACCCCTGATAACCTCTACTTTTTCAACATCTGAGGCTACATAGGAATCTGGAAGAGGGTGGCCGAATATTCCCATAAACTGGGGATGACCGTCAATTAGCATCAGAACGCCGGTTGTGGGGCTGCCTCCTATACCCCTGATCGAGACCTGTCCGGCAGCTCCTGTGGCGACGCCAAAACCCATAACACCACGCTCTGTCACAAAAAGCCCTGGAATTTTTCCATTCAGGACAGGGAGCAGGGCTGTTTCATTGCTTTCGCCTATCTGCTGCCTGCCGACAACCGAAACTGCCATCGGCACGAAATGTTTGTTTACCTTAACCGTCGTTCCGGTAACAACCACTTCCTCGAGGTTTATAGTATCCTGAAGCGAGGTATGTTCTTTTTGCTGTGAGAATAGAGGAAAAGTCAAAAAAATTAAACCTGATGTCAACCCTGAAATTATGCCTTTCATGTTAATTAGTATTACGTTTTTTATAAATAGTGTTACCGCAAAAATAAAAAAATTTATTTCAGTCTGCTTTACTCATTATTAATTTTCCGTGTTTTATGCCTTTGATACTAATTAGTTTCTCAGATAATTCCGTGAGCAACTTAGCCTTACCTTTAACTGCAATAATTTCGAGACAAGTATCATGATTCAGGTGAAAATGCTGTGCAGAGAGTATTACATTGTAATAATTATGTTGCACATCGTTCAATTTTGAAACGATATCTTTTTTATGGTGATCGTAAATCATCACTATTGCACCTGCTACTATATTGTTGCATGTCCATTTTTTTTCAACAATATTTTTTTCGATAAGATGCCTCAGACCTTGTGACCTGTTTGTGAAATCATTGTCTTTCACATAACTGTCAAGTTCTTTGAGAAGCTCTTCTTCGAGACTTACGCTGAAGCGTACTACCGGCATACAATTAATAATTTACGAATCATCTTTTCAATGGCAAAGATAAAATTAATATAAAATTTTAACGAGGCTGAACCGGTTTATGTTTAAGGTTTAAGGTCGAGGGGGCAGGTGAGGACAGGGCAACTCTTTGGCGGGGCAGCCAGAGGGCTGGGAAACTCTGTAAACTCTGTGGTTAAAAAGCTTTTTTTCATTATTATATATTAAATGGCACACGGATGACGAGGATGCGAGTTTATCCATTTGCTATTGCTCCGGCAATTTTTTCAAATGCTTCAATAATATTTTTATTATTGAGTGAAAAGACGGTTTTACCTTCTTCCGCTGCTTGTCCCAGATCGAGTAACAACGGTATCTGTCCGAGAAGAACTGTGTCGAATTCCTTTGCCAGTCTTAATCCACCTCCTTTACCGAAAACATAATATATTTCGTCAGGATGCTTTTCAGGTGTAAACCACGACATATTTTCTATTACTCCTATTATCGGTACATTAAGATCGGGATTTCTGAACATTGATGCTGCCTTTCTGGCGTCATTAAGTGAGATTTCCTGAGGTGTGGTTACGATAACAGCTCCCTTTAGATTCAGTTTCTGAACAGCGGTAAGCTGAATATCGCTTGTGCCCGGAGGAAAATCTATAAACATATAATCAATTTCACCCCAGTCGGTCTGTTCCAGCAGCTGGGTAAGAGCCTTTCCTGCCATTGGTCCTCTCCATATTACGGACTGATTTCGGTTTGTGAAAAAACCTATTGAGATAATCTTAACCCCGTATTTAATAACCGGGAATATCACTTCCCTGTCGCCAAATGCGGTAACTTCCGGTATTACGTCTTCAACACCGAACATTCTCGGGATAGAAGGTCCGAAAATATCTGCATCAACCAGGGCAGTACTGAATCCGTTACGTGCCATTGCCACAGCAAGATTTGCCGCAACGGTTGACTTTCCGACACCTCCTTTGCCTGATGAAATAACAATTATATTTTTTACACCTTCAGGGGAAATTTTATCAAACAATCCCTTTACATCTTCTGGTTTTTTATCCTGTCCCATATTTTTTTGATTTTCTGGCTTTTTTCGAGTTCCTGATTGAATTCAATTATGCTTATACATTCTATCATAGCCTTAACAATATTTTCGTCACATAGAAGTATGCCTGTCACATTAATGTCTTTTTCGGCGCACCATGTTTCAATCTGATTGCTTATAAAATAATTCAGATCATGCTTATTGATAATCACCTACTTTTTAATATTGAATTTATCCTTTATCTCAATGCTTTTCATAAGAGGTCGTGCAAACCTGAAAGAGTTGGTTTGGTCACAATGACTGCCATAACGGCGCCGGTGATTATTGAAATTACCGTACAACCTGTTCCCGGCTGTCCGTCGGGAAGGATGTTCTGACAGGAATATCTTTACTGATTGCCATTCATAAGACCACTACAGGAGTCTTCATATCTTCCCCGGCCTGTTCCTGACCGCCAGCAGGCAAACCGGGTTGAACCCATCTGCTGCCGCACCGTGTCAGTATTTCTCCCTTTTCTGCATCTTCCCGATCTTCTGCCTGTGCCCGGGCCTTTGCCTTCAGGACCTGTTCCATTCATTCGTGACATATCTTTAAATTTTACTTGTTTAACATTTCAATGATGTCTCTGACAGTTTTTTCAGAATTTTTCAGAATAATCATCTGGATTTTAAGACTATCAAGTAACGATTTAACCTTAATACCAAACTCGCCGGATACTATTTTCTTCACATTATGTGCAGCAACAAGCTGAACTGAAGCAGGTCCTGCTCCTTCCGCCGCATCCCCGGATGAATTTGGTATTATCTCCACATCACCGGTTTCGGTATCATAAATCACAAAATATTCACAGCGTCCAAACCGCTGATCAATTTTACTGTCAAGAGTATTTCCAGAACTTGTAATTGCAATTTTCATATTCAATTTTATTACCTGATTTTAAAACCTCTTCCTTTACCTGCTCCTCTTTTACCACAGAAATCACGTTTAAAAGTTGCCTTGGTTAATGCTTTCTCAACATCAATCTCATCAGGAAGAAGTTCATAATTATTAAAATTACGGCTGCCGCACAAAGGACACTTTTCAGGTCTGATGTCAGGTTCCGGATTATTGAAATAACAACCGCAACCCCTGCATGAGTACCAGCTGCTGTCGAAATAAATTTTCCCGCCCTCTATAATTAACTGTTTTCCTGTCACAAGTGCTTCAGCTATCTTAACTCTCGCCCGTGCGTAAATGCGGGTAAATGTAGGCCGGGAAACCCCCATCATACCCGCAGCCTGGGACTGATGAAGCATAAGATGGTCACAAAGCCTGATGGATTCAAATTCTTCAAGATTCAGAAAAACCGGATCGGTATTCTCTTTCTTTCCGTTAAAACCATAAGGCTTCATGCCGGCAATAACCGGCTGTTTACTTATGTGGCGGAATTTTGAAGGACGTGGTGACATAAATCAAAATATCAGATGCAAATATAATGAACTTATGTTCATAATGAAAATTTTAATCATTTTTTTTTTTGGGCGGTGACGACCTGTTAATTCCCGACCTGACTTACATGCCGTGTCTTATAATGGGATAAGACAATAACAGGCGTAAAACTGAAAGAAGTTTATAAGATCTTACTTATAAAGTTTTGTAATATCTGCAGTGATTTTTCTTCCTCTTCAATAAAACCCATATGTCCCGAATCCTTAAGAATAACCACCTCGGCGTTGGCGGGAAGATTTACCCTGGACTTCATCTGTTCGCATTGAATATAATTATCTTTTTCGCCGAGAATCCAGAGGCAGGGCACTTTCCCCTCCTCCATAAGATGAACCCTGGAGGGTCTTATCATCAGACCACGCAATACAGCAGTTATTCCCTCATCACTTATACCCGATGCAATTTTCTTTGATTTTTCAAATGCTTCTTTAAATTTTTCAGGATTTGAAGCGGCATACATTTTTCTTACACTTTCGGGATAAAGTATAAATTTCTGTCCGGCTTCTACCATTCTGATATCATTCTTCCTTCTTTCCGCTACTTCAGGGGTATCTGCAAAGGGATGGGAATGGAAAAGGCAATAACCTGTGAGTTTCTGAGGATACATTCCGAGGAAAGCAAGGGTAACGTACCCGCCCATGGAATGACCTGTGATGAATGCTTTTCCGACGTCAACTGTTTTCAGAAGTCCTTCGGCAGTTTCCGCCATGAACTCCGTTGTATGGGTTTTGGCAAAAATATCTGAACGACCGTGTCCGGGAAGATCGATGGTCAGCACCCTGTAATGCCGTGCAAGCTTTTCGGCAAAACTGTCCCATACCTCACCTGTTTCAAGATAACCATGTATTAGGAGAACTGCCGGTCCCCTGCCCTGATCGGAATAATAGATTTTTTTACCCCGGAAATGAAAATATTTTTTCAATCTTATATTTTTCTCAAAGTTACTTTTTTGAAACTTAACCGTCAATACCGGCTGCTTTATTTACAAGGTTTTGCATAAATCATTTCTCAGGATTGTATAAATTAATAAATTTATAATCGTTATCCTCTGTGTTCTTTTTAATATAATTCTCATAATCAATGTACAAGATTTTATTCTCCTCTATTTCCCGGAAGTTTGTGATGGCCCTGGCAGGTTTGTTCCTGCTGCTTTTTCTGCCACTCCACCTTTCAATAAATCTTTTACTGCTTAAGGCCGATCCTGTTCCGTTCAACAGAGCTGCTTCATTTATGGCCTCATTCCCGTTAATAAAAATATTTGAGGTTGTTCTGTTTGCGGCAATACTGATGCATGTAACATACGGCATCTGGCTGCAGGTTGAAAACTGGTTTGCCAGGCCTGTCGGTTATGCGGGAGGTGAGAAATCAAAAACCGCTTCGCTGTCACGTTTTATGATATGGACCGGTGGAGTCGTTCTTACCTTTCTTATACTTCATTTTTTCAATTTTTATTTTATCAAACTTGGAATTGTTCCGGGAGACCCCGAAGATTTCTACAGTGTTGCACACAATCTTTTCAAAATACCTGCATACATTTATATTTATCTTTTCTGTTTCCTTCTTCTTGGATTTCATCTCCATCATGCTTTCTCCTCCGCATTTCAGACCCTCGGGCTTAATCACAGGATATGGACCCCTGTTGTAAATGTTTTTGCCTGGATTTACGCTATTGCCATACCGGCCGGGTTTGCGGCTATTGCGATAATAATCTGGCTGTTTCGATAACATTTTAATAAACCTTATACATGAAAACATTAGATTCAAAGATACCTGATGGCCCTCTGGCCGAAAAGTGGACCCGTTATAAAGCAACGGTGAAGCTTGTGAATCCGGCCAACAGGAAGAAACTCGATATCATTGTGGTGGGTACCGGACTTTCGGGTGCTTCGGCAGCATCCACTCTTGGCGAACTCGGATACAACGTAAAGGTATTCTGTTACCAGGATTCTCCCCGCAGGGCTCATTCGGTGGCAGCCCAGGGCGGAATAAACGCCGCAAAGAATTATCAGAACGACGGAGACAGCGTCTACAGGCTTTTCTATGATATGATTAAAGGAGGAGATTTCAGGGCGCGCGAAGCCAACGTCTACCGGGCGGCAGAGGTCAGCAACCAGGTAATAGACCATTTCACGGCAATCGGGGTTCCCTTTGCCAGGGACTACGGAGGAACTCTGAATACACGTTCTTTTGGCGGAGTCCAGGTTTCCCGTACTTTCTATGCCAAAGGACAAACCGGACAGCAATGCCTTCTTGGCTGCTATTCAACCTTAAACAGGCAGATTAAACAAGGTACCGTAAAAATGTTCCCCCGCAGGGAAATGCTCGACCTTGTTCTTGTTGACGGCAAAGCCAGGGGAATAATAACCCGGAATCTTGTCACAGGCCAGATAGAACGGCATTCGGCTCATGCAGTGGTGCTTGCAACAGGCGGATACGGTACAATATACTACCTGTCAACACTTGCAGTCAACTCCAATCCGTCAGCTGCATGGCGGGCCCACAAAAAGGGAGCCTTCTTTGCCAATCCAAGCTTTATTCAGATCCACCCCACCTGCGTACCTCAGCTTAACAACTACCAGTCTAAACTTACACTGATGTCAGAATCACTGCGTAACGACGGAAGAATGTGGGTGCCAAAAACCAAAGGCGATACCAGACCTCCTGACGAAATACCCGAAGAGGAGAGAGACTATTTCCTTGAAAGAAGATATCCTGCTTTCGGTAACCTGGTTCCCCGCGATGTGGGTTCAAGGGCAGTGAAGGAGAGATGCGATGCCGGATACGGAGTAGGTAAAACAGGTCTTGCAGTTTACCTCGACTTCAGGGATGCCATACTGAAACAGGGAAGAAAAACCATTGAGGAGAAATATGGAAACCTGTTCGACCTGTACCGTACCATAACAGGCAGCGACCCGTATAAGGAACCCATGATGATCTACCCGGCCGGACATTACACCATGGGTGGTCTCTGGGTTGACTATGAGCTGATGACAACCATCCCGGGACTCTATGCCATCGGTGAATGTAATTTCTCCGATCACGGGGCAAACAGGCTTGGCGCAAGCTCACTGATGCAGGCAGCCGGCGATGGCTATTTCATACTGCCAAACACAATAAGCAATTACCTTTCGGGTGAAATAAAGATTCCGCGCATCTCAACGAGCTTACCTGAATTTGATGAGGCTGAAAGGAATGCCGTTGACAAGCTGAAAAGACTCATGTCGGTAAACGGAAAACAGACACCTTCTGATTTTCATAAAAGACTTGGCAGGATTATGTGGGATCATGTCGGAATGGTAAGGAACGAAGAGGGTCTTAACAAAGCAAAAATACTGATAACTGAACTTCAGGATGAGTTCTGGCGCGACCTGAAAGTGGCCGGTACAATGGATGGTGTTAACCAGGAACTTGAAAAGGCAGGAAGGGTTGCTGATTACCTCGAACTTGCAGGTTTGCTTGTGACTGACGCCCTTAACAGGAAAGAGTCGTGCGGTGCCCACTTCAGGGAAGAATACCAGACAACCGACGGTGAGGCAAAAAGAAACGACAATGAGTTTGCCTACGTTGCAGCCTGGGAATATAAGGGTGAAGGACAACCTTATATGCTCCATAAGGAAGAGCTTAAGTTTGAAGCTGTTGAGATGAAGGAGAGAAGTTATAAATAGGCATGGGGCATGGGGCATGGGGCATGGGGCGTGGGGCATGGGGCGTGGGGCGAAGGGCGAAGGGCGAAGAGGAAGTACATTAATAACTGACACATTAATTAACTGAAAAATATGAATCTAACACTTAAAATTTGGCGGCAGAAGGATTCAGGATCGAAGGGAAGGTTTGAGACCTACCTTATGGAGGATGTTTCACCGGAGATGTCGTTCCTTGAGATGCTTGACGCATTGAACAGGAAACTTATTGAAAAGGGTGATGATCCCGTGGCATTTGACCACGACTGCCGTGAGGGAATCTGCGGTTCGTGCGGCATGTATATAAACGGGCATCCTCACGGACCGGTACCTTCAATAACTACCTGCCATCTTTCAATGCGTTACTTCAACGATGGCGACACTATAGTGATCGAACCCTGGCGGGCGAAACCTTTCCCTGTAATAAAGGACCTGATAGTTGACAGAAGTGCTTTCGACAAAATCCAGATTGCCGGAGGCTTTATTTCCGTGAACACCGGTTCCGCTCCGGAGGCTAACTCCATACCGGTAAAAAAGAAACTCTCCGACGAAGCTTTCGATTCTGCAGTCTGTATAGGCTGCGGAGCCTGCGTGGCTGCCTGTAAAAATGCCTCTGCAATGTTGTTTGTCTCGGCAAAAATTTCACAGTTTGCCCTGCTCCCCCAGGGACGTGTGGAAGCAAAGGAGAGGGTAAGAGCTATGGTCGAAAAGATGGACGAACTTGGCTTTGGCAACTGTTCCAACACAGGAGCCTGTGAGGCTGAATGCCCCAAACAGATAAAACTTACAAATATCGCCCGCCTTAACAGGGAATATTATAAAGCATATTGACCATTACATCATGAAAAGGTATATCTTATTTTTTCTTCTTTCATTTTTCATTTCCCCGGCAGGATCCCAGACTATAATTACCAGGGATCCTGAAATCGAAAAAATGGTGGGTGAAATTTCGCGCGAAGATATTGAAGCCTGTGTCAGGAAACTGGTCAGTTTCCATACACGTCACATTATGAGCGAACAGGATAATCCTGTCAGGGGAATAGGTGCTGCATGGAACTGGATTAAGGGCGAAATGGAAAAATCGATACCGGTTTCGGGCGGAAGGCTCAGCGTTCAGTTCGAAGAATACAGTGTCGGCGGGGAAGGGCAGAGGATTCCGAAAGAAACCCCCCTTAAGAATGTTGTTGCAAAACTTAAAGGGATTGACCCGGCCGACGACAGAATAATTGTTGTCAGCGCACATCTCGATTCACGCGCTGCTGCCGATAATGACTTCACCAGCTTTGCCCCGGGTGCCAACGACGACGGATCAGGCATTGCTGCACTGCTTGAAATGGTGAGGATTATGTCGAAAAGAAAATTCCCTGCCACTATTGTATTTATGGCTGTTTCGGGCGAGGAACATGGCCTCTATGGAGCAAGGCACATGGCCGCAAAAGCTAAAGAGGAAAACTGGAATATCATCGCCATGCTCAACAATGATATGATCGGAAACAGCGGATCGAGCGAGACTCTTCTTAACGATAACATGAGAGTGAGAGTGTTCAGTCTGTTGATTCCGGCGGGCATGAGAGCATTCCGGTGTTTCCCGGCCGTGCGGCAAGGCAGACAGGCAGATGACAATGTCCGTATCCATCAGGAGCACACAGCTTCTATTTCGGCTACGGTTTTGGGTATTGGCCTTCCCAGCAACCTGTTACCCTTTCCGGTGATGACAATATTATCTTCTATCCTTACACCGCCGAAATCCCTGAATTTATCTGCCTCATCATAATTAATGAACTCCGTGAACTTTTTCTCTGATTTCCACTGGTCAATCAACTGGGGAATGAAATAGCATCCCGGTTCAATGGTGAATACATGTCCCGGTTTGCATTCGAGTGCAAACCTCAGGAAAGCTGTTCCGAACTGTTCGCTTCTCCTGACTTTCTCATTATATCCCACAAAATTCTCACCGAGTCCTTCCATGTCGTGAACATCAAGCCCGAGCATGTGGCCCAGACCGTGGGGCATAAAGAGGGCATGTGCCCCGGCTCTTACAGCCTCATCCATATCGCCTTTCATAAGGCCGAGGTCCTTCAGTCCTTCAGCTATTATCTTACATGCAAGCAGATGGATATCCCTGTTCATTTTACCCGGGGCGGCAACTTTAATGGCTGTTTCGTTTGCACGGAGAACAACTTCATATATTGCCCGTTGCCTGTCGTCGAACCTTCCTCCTACCGGGGTTGTTCTCGTGATGTCAGAGGCATAATGCAATGCTGATTCAGCTCCGGCATCAGTAACCATCAGCCGTCCTGTTCTGAGTATATTGTGGTGAGAATGATTGTGCAGGGTCTGACCATCCACACTCAGGATGATCGGAAATGAGGGGCCTGAACCCTTCGACCATGCAATTCCCTCAATAACACCGAAAATCTCCTGCTCCTTAACACCCGGTTTGCACATTTTCATGGCAGTTAAATGCATCTCGTATGCAATGTTTACAGCTTTTTCAATCTCCTCGATTTCCTCCTGCTGTTTTAAAGATCTGAGAGAAACAACTGCTTTTATCAGTTCGGTGGAGGCGAGTGTTTTCATCTGACACGGGTTCTCTTTCAAAAGCTGCCCCAGGGCCATTTTTGTTTCAGCCCTGTAAGGGGGAAGAAAATGTATTTTACGCTTTGCCTTAATGGCCTCTTCTACCATTTCTGCTGCCCTCGCAACAGGCGCAGTATTGGTTATCCCGCATTTCGATGCCAGTTCCTTAACAGTAGGTTGAGGACCCATCCAAATAATATCACCCAGCCCAAAGTCATCCCCGAAAATCCATTCATCACCACTGTCAAAATCAATCAGCCCCGTAAAACCCGGCAGATCGAGTCCGAAAAAATAGAGAAAGTCGCTGTCCTGCCTGAAATGATAAGGATTAGCAGGATAATTCATTGGCGAATCCACATTCCCTATAAATAACCCTATTCCGGAACTGACAAGACTCTTAAGTTTTTTTCTCCTTGAAATGTAAATCTCTGATGAAAACATAATAATGCTTTTTTGTATTTCAGGTTAAAGGTAGCAATCAGATCTGTTGAAACAACAGTAAAAATATTTTATTCCGGATTTTCTGCGGTTTTTTGCGAATAGGTTTTGTTATTAACATTTTATTATTATATTCGCCATGGTTATTAACAAATTATGAACAGTTGAAATATGCCTTACCGGAGACTGCCAAACACCGACAGCGCAAGATTAAGAGCCTTAAATACAGCTCTTTCACTTGGCAATGAAACCCCTCCTCATAAACTTGCATTTTCACCGGCAATGCTTATTTACCTGCGTAAGCTTGTGCCGGCTTTCGAAAGTTGTCTGAAGCAGCAAAGAATATCTCTTACCCCGCAATCAAACAAAGTAAAGGATTATGATGAGATCGTCAGAAAGGCAAGGATATATCTCTCACACTTCCTGAGGGTAATGAATATGGCCATTTACAGGGGGGAGCTTCCGCCTGAAACGAGGACCTTTTACGGACTTCAGGCAACCGACTCAGCTCTGCCTCCGCTGAACACCGAAAATGAACTTGCCAGCTGGGGTAAAAGGGTTATTGAAGGGGAAGCTTACAGGATAAGAAAAGGCGGTAGTCCGATAACAAATCCCACCATAGCTGTTGTAAAGGTATGGTACGGAAAATTTATGGAAGCTCTTGAAGCCAACAGGCTGATTGAAGAAAAGGCAGCTGCCATGACTTTAAAAACAGCCGAGTTAAGGAAACAGGCTGATGAACTGATCCTTAATATCTGGAATGATATCGAAAAACATTTCTCAAGCCTTCCCGATAATATCAGAAGGGAGAGGTGCTGTGAATACGGGGTGGTATATTACCACAGGAAAAACGAGATGGCAGTGACTACTGAAGGCTCTTAGCAGAAAAACATCCTTCTCTGCCTGCTTCATCAGTTCCTTAAAACTGACGCTTTGAAAATAGGGTCCCTTAATCTTCGTGACTTTCCTCTCTTCCTGGCACCGATGGAAGATATTACGGATATTTCATTCCGCCTTCTGTGCAAATCGTTCGGAGCTGATATGATGTACACCGAGTTCATATCATCCGACGGACTTATCCGGAACGGAGAGAAAAGCGTGCGCAAGCTTAACATACTTGATGAGGAAAGGCCTGTCGGTATACAGCTTTACGGACATCTGACGGAAGTGATGACCGGGGCCGCAAAGATGGCACAGGATGCTTCGCCCGAACTGATTGACATAAACTTCGGATGCCCGGTAAAAAAGATTGCAAACAGGGGTGCCGGTGCAGGAATGTTAAGGAATATTGACCTGATGACAGAAATGACCTCAGCCATTGTAAAAAGTGTCTCTCTCCCGGTAACCGTTAAGACAAGGCTTGGGTGGGACGAAAACAATAAGAACATAGTTGAGGTTGCTCTCAGACTTCAGGATACAGGTATAGCGGCAATAACAATACACGGAAGAACCAGATCCCAGTTTTATAAAGGGCAGGCCGACTGGACTCTGATCGGGGAGGTAAAAAATAACCCTGCAATAAAAATTCCGGTTATCGGTAATGGCGATATAAACGGTCCCCTGAGGGCAAAAGAGATGTTCGACCGGTACGGTGTGGATGGTATCATGATAGGAAGAGCTTCGGTAGGAAGACCCTGGATATTCAGGGAGATAAGGCATTACCTCGACACTGGTGAGATTCTGCCCGAACCGACGATAGCTGAAAAGGCAGAAACAGCACTGCATCATTTCGACCTTTCAGTAAAATACAAAGAGGGCAGAAGGGCCATATTTGAAATGAGGCGCCATCTCTCAAACTATTTCAGGGGAATACCTCATTTCAAAGAAACAAGGCTGAAACTTCTTACCTCGACTGATACAGAGGAAATAGTGTCGATCATCAATGAGATTAAGGAAAAATGGGGAGATCTGAGGACAGGAGAAAACAGTTCCGTATATAATGTCTGAAGGATATCTCCCCGGTTATGTCATCAGTCTCAGATTTTTTTAATGATCCTCCGGTTTTCTGTCTCAGCCTGAAATACAGTCAGGACTTTTAAGGGGTCTGTTATACAGCATTTCCTGATGGTACGTCCAGCTTTCTGAAAAGGATTCCTTCATCCTTCCACCTGTATATTATCTTAATTATGACAAGGAAGAGAATCCCTGCAGCCAGAAGTCCCCAGAATTCGGCCCACGGATGAATAACTTTCTGTTCAAATACTGCAGGTGTCTGCAATGCCGATGAAGAATTTGTGACCATTATACTGAGAAACATGTTGTTAGCAGCATGTGCCCCTATCACAGTCTCAATGCCGTCATCCATTACGGCTGCCATACCAAAGATTATTCCGAATACTACATACTGCGGCATCATGGTAAGAAATCCATACTCTTTAACTTCAGGGTTCCAGGAATGCAATATACCGAAGAGAAGCCCTGTAAGCAATACCGGCAGCCATCTTGTTTTTGTAAGCACCGCAAAACCCTGCAGCAGGTAACCTCTGAAGAGTATCTCTTCAAATGCAGCCTGAAAGGGTATCAGCAGAACCGATAATATGATGAGCGGGATAAGAGTGCGTGAGGTATTATTAAGTGAAAAATCATCAGGACTTATCTTCATCTGTACAAAAAGGTAAATACCCGACAGCAGAAGCCAGACAAGCGCTGCAACGAGAATACGGCTCCATCTGACAGACCGTGTACCGTTTATTGTTCCTGTCACTGTTCTTCCGTTAAGGGGCCTGATCAGAAGCACGAAAGTCAGTAAAGCAATAATGAAAGGAAAAAGCATTAAAGCAAGGCTCATATCAGGGTCTATACCGAGGGCGCTGAGGTTCATAGGATTTTCTGCCAGCCGGGACATAGCCTGGGGATCGGCGGCAGCTTTCAGAACCATTGCAACAATAATCGGTATGGCGCCCACCGTATTTGAAGCTGCAAATACGGCAATAACCATTATGAAATATCTCCAGAAACTGTTTTTTCCGTTAAAGGCATAACTAAGATGATTCATGGATTTCAGAATTCGGATGATGAATGTTTATGTCTCGGGTAATCTATTGTATAGTGCAAACCAAGGCTTTCCCTTCTGTTTTTTGCCATTTTAATAATAAGATAGCCTACGTTTATCAGGTTCCTGAGCTCACATATTTTCTTTGATACCAGTGATTTCTTAAAGAGGGTTTCAGTCTCCTGGTACAGTATCTCAAGCCTGCGCAGTGCCCTTTCGAGTCTGAGGTCGGACCTGAAAATACCGACGTAATTGCTCATTATCATCTGCACCTCCCTGGTACTTTGTGTGATGAGCACCATCTCCTCAAGGTGGGTGGTTCCTTTGTAATCCCAGTCGGGTATTGCATCTTCAAAATCATGTTTAAAGACTATTTCTCCGGCATGAAGGGCTGCCCTGTGTGCATAGACTGCCGCCTCAAGGAGTGAATTTGAGGCGAGCCTGTTTGCCCCGTGCAGTCCGGTTGATGAACACTCTCCTATTGCATAAATCCGGTCGATGGTACTTCTGCCGTTTTTATCGACCTTTATTCCTCCGCAACAGTAATGTGCTGCCGGCACAACCGGAATCATATCCTTTGTAATATCGATGCTCCTGTCGAGGCAGTGCCTGTAGATAGTCGGAAAATTTTCCTTAAGTCCTTCCGGGTCGAGATGTGTGCAGTCGAGCCATACATGTTCATCCCCCCATATCTTCATTTCATTGTCGATAGCCCTTGCCACGATATCCCTCGGAGCAAGTGATCCGCGGCTGTCGTAACGGTTCATGAATTTTTCGCCCGACATATTTTTCAGCACGGCACCGTAACCCCTCAAAGCTTCGGTAATAAGGAATGAAGGCCGGCGTCCGGGGTCATAAAGGGATGTGGGGTGAAACTGGATGAATTCCATATTCTCCACCAGACCCTTGGCCCTGTATACCATTGCTATACCGTCGCCTGTTGCAATGTCGGGATTTGTGGTTGTCATATACACATTCCCTATGCCTCCGGTGGCTATCACGGTTATTCTTGAAAGGAATGTTATCACACGGGGATTCACCAGATCGAACACATATGCCCCATAGCACCGGATGTCGTTTCTTTCGCGGGTAACATTCTCTCCGAGATGGTGCTGCGTCAGTATCTCAATTGCAAAGTGGTTTTCAAATATTTCGATATTGGGAATAGATCTTACTTTTGAGATAAGCGCTTTCTGTATAGCCTCACCCGTGTTGTCCTTATGGTGAAATATCCTGTTCTCAGAATGTCCCCCTTCACGTCCCAGATCGAAAACCCCGTCAGTATTTTTATCAAATTCAACACCTGCTTCTTCCAGATCCCTGATCCTTTCAGGCGCTTCCTGCACCACCATCCTTACAACCTCCTCATCGCAATATCCGTCACCGGCAATAAGGGTATCCTTTATATGTTTTTCAAAATTGTCAGAAAGACTGAAAACAGCAGCTATACCGCCTTGTGCATATTTTGTGTTCGACTCCTCCAGGGATGCCTTGGTTACAATACTCACTTTCCCGTATTTTGAAGCCTTAATCGAAAACAAAAGACCTGCAATACCGGAACCTATAACCAGAAAATCAGTATGCTTCCTCATATCAAAGATATACTGACAGAAGATAGACCGTAAATATACAATTATTGTCACGATTTGAAAAATTAAGATTTTCCGTTACTTTTGCCTTCCTGTTAAACAATTATAATATAATAACATGGCTCTGGAAGATGTTTTCAAGAAACTCGTGTCACATTGTAAAGAATATGGATATGTATTTCCCTCAAGTGAGATCTATGACGGCTTAAGTGCGGTTTACGATTACGGCCAGTATGGCGCCGAGCTGAAGAATAATATCAGGAAATACTGGTGGGACAGCATGGTGCTTCTTAATCATAACATAGTGGGTATTGATGCTGCTATCTTTATGCATCCCACAACATGGAAGGCATCGGGACATGTGGATGCTTTCAATGACCCGCTGATCGATAACCGCGACTCCAAAAAAAGATACCGGGCCGATGTTCTTATTGAGGAACATATCGAAAAAATAGAGGAAAAGATTTCGAAGGAGGTTGAAAAAGCAAGGGAGAGATTCGGGGAGAAGTTTGACGAGAAGATGTTCAGGGCAACAAACCAGAGAGTAATTGGTTACCAGTCTAAAATAGACGAAATACACCTAAGGTTTTCGAAGGCAATGAACAACAATGACCTTGCTGAACTCAAACAGATAATTCTCGACAATGAAATTGTATGTCCCATATCCGGCACAAGGAACTGGACAGATGTAAGACAGTTTAACCTGATGTTCGCTACCGAAATGGGTTCAACGGCAGAAGGGGCAACAAAAGTCTTTCTGAGGCCTGAAACTGCCCAGGGCATATTTGTGAATTTCCTGAATGTTCAGAAGAGCGGCAGAATGAAAATTCCGTTTGGAATAGCCCAGACAGGAAAAGCTTTCCGGAATGAGATAGTGGCACGTCAGTTCATCTTCAGGATGCGTGAGTTTGAACAGATGGAAATGCAGTTTTTCGTGGTGCCGGGAACCGAACTTGAATGGTTCAGCCACTGGAAGGAGAAAAGAATGAGATGGCACCAGGCACTGGGTTTCGGCGCTGAAAACTACAGATTTCACGATCATGAAAAACTTGCACATTATGCCAATGCGGCTTGCGACATTGAGTACAGGTTTCCGTTCGGTTTCAAGGAGGTAGAGGGAATCCACTCACGAACCGATTTTGATCTCAGGCAGCACCAGCAATACAGCGGCAAAAAAATGCAGTACTTCGATCCCGAGAAGAACCAGTCTTACATACCTTACGTGATAGAGACCTCAATCGGACTCGACAGGATGTTCCTCCAGGTTATCTCAGCCTCATACCAGGAAGAAGAGCTTGTAAAGGAAGACGGAACAAAAGATTCAAGGGTGGTATTGCGGCTACCCTCCTACCTGGCACCTGTGAAGCTTGCGGTACTTCCACTTGTGCGCAAGGACGGACTGCCTGAGATAGCAGAAAAAATTGTTGATGATCTGCGGTTCGACTTCAACTGCCAGTATGACGACAAGGATTCAATCGGCCGCAGATACAGGCGGCAGGACGCAATAGGAACTCCGTATTGTATAACAATCGACCACCAGACAATGAGTGATAACACTGTTACCATCAGGTACCGCGACAGCATGGAGCAGGAACGTGTGAACATCTCTTCATTGCGCGATATCATAGCCGATAAGGTAAGCATAAGGCGGCTGCTTGAAAAGATCTGAATGAAAAAGGTCCTTGTAATAACCTACTACTGGCCTCCAGGAGGCGGTGCAGGAGTTCAGCGCTGGCTCAAATTCACAAAATACCTGCCTGAAACCGGCTGGGAACCAGTAGTACTGACAGTCGATCCGGCCTGTGCACAGTATCCGGCAACAGACAACACCCTCCTTGAAGATATTGATCCGGGACTTCAGATCCATAAAACCCCTGCAACCAATTATTTCAGACTCGCCGGACCAGGAAGAAAAAATATTCCTTCAGCCGGCTTTGCAAACAGGAAGAAGAAGGGAGTGCTTGACTGGATGATGAGATTCATCCGGGGAAATTTTTTTATCCCCGACCCGCGAAAAGGGTGGAACAGTCATGCTTTCAGGAAAGCTGTCGAAATAATTACCCGGCAGGGAATTGATGTTTTTATTACCAGCAGCCCTCCCCACTCCACACAGCTGATCGGCCTGAAGCTCAAAAAACGGTTTCCTCATCTGAAATGGATAGCCGACCTGCGCGACCCATGGACAGACATATACTATTATAATGAATTCCTGCACACCGCCCCTGCCAGGTATCTTGACGCCCTATACGAGAAAAAGGTCATCTCAGAAGCCGACAGGATAATAACCGTCGGCGGAAATCTGAAAAAGATTTTTGCATCGAAAGTCAGGAGTTCCGAAAAAAAAATATCAGTTGTCACAAACGGTTACGACGAAAATGATTTCAGCGGTATTGAAGCTTCGCAACCCGACAAATTCACTGTCACCTACACCGGTACTATTTCTTCCATGTATCCGCTCGACAGTTTTGCGGAGGCAGTGAAACAGCTTACAGAGGCGGGCTATGAACTGAAGCTTCGGTTTGCAGGGTTCGTTTCAGGCGGGCAAAGGGATATAATCGTAAAAAACATACCTGAGGTTTCAGCAGAATTCAACCAATATGTAAGCCACAACGAAGCGGTCAGACTTATGATGTCCTCATCGGCCCTTCTGCTGGTTATACCCCGGCACGAAAAAAACAATTGTATCATAACAGGAAAACTTTTTGAATATATTGCCTCCGGCAAGCCTGTGATTCTGATAGGTCCGCCCGATGGCGATGCGGCACAGATACTGTCGGATACCGGAGCCGGCAGGGTTTTCACACATACCGATACTGAAGGTATCAGGAATTTTCTTATGCAATTATTAAAGGGAGAATTTACAATACCTGTAGCCGGAAAAGAAAAATATTCCAGAAGAAACCTCACCCGCGATTTGAGCCTGATACTTTCAGAGCCTGCCGGTTAAACTTACCAGGGGCTGAAGCGGTTGAAAACAGAGGAAACACCTTCCCTTATTCTCTGGATTTCAATTTTCTCGAAAAAATTCAATTTATACAAAACAAGAGGGAAGAGGCCCAAAAGCGCCACTCTGATGAGAAGAGCAGCTATGAAAGGCAGTGAAAGGGTAAGGTTTTCCGCAAGAAAAAGTATTACGGCAAGAAAATAGATCATTGCTATCTTCATCCATTCGAATGATATTTTCATGAAACGGGAGGCAATAAATGCCAGAAGTCCTGTATAACATGCCTGTGCTGCCAGGTTCGACCAGGCAGCTCCCATCATCCCCATGCCTGGTATCATAATAAAATTAAGCAAAACATTCAGTCCGGCAGCCGTAAATGAAGGTATCAGGAAGAAGATCATCTTCTCCTTCAGATATAGTCCCACACCGACGAAATAATTCATTCCCATTATCATGAAGCTCATTGCAAGTACCGGCACAACTGCAAGGCCCTCCTGGTAGTCGCGGTTACGTGCAACAAGTGCCATAAGTTCACGGTAGAAGAAAAGAAAACCAAGTATTATGAATGCAATTACAAAGCAATAATAGGTCAGCATCTTCCGGTAGTACCGGAGATTATTTTCCTCCTTTTCCCTGCTGAACATTGAGGGCATATAGCTTAATCCGATAGTGGAAATAAAGATCAGGTTGATGAAGTTGGCAATCTTGTATCCGAATGCATATTTACCGGTTTCGGCATCGGTGCTCAGCCAGTTGAGCATATATCTGTCGTTAAGCTGAAAGATAAGGAACCCGAGATTGCCGAGGATGGCTGGAAAGCCGAAACGCACTGATATCCATAGATCTCTGAAGCTGAAAAATCCCGAAATTCTGGGGATAACAACTAGCAGCATAAAGGTCCCTGCAGTAGCTGCCGCACCTGCAAGTCTTGCTTTTAATATTCCGTCTATTCCGGCCGAATAATACCGGACAAAAATAATTGTCAGTGTAAAACTGAGGGCAAGTTTTATGAAATTATAGAAAAGATACTGAAAAGGTTTCTCCTCGTACTGAAGTATCTGAAGCGGAACCACACATAATATCTCTGCAAAAACAATCCAGAATGCAATCCTTAATAATCCTGCGTTGTCAATGCTCCTGAACAGGAGTCCAGAAATCTGCCCCGAAAGAAGCAAAAGCGGCAGCAGGGATATCATTGTCAGTAAGAGATTGCCGGCATAATTGCTTAAAAGGAATCTTCCATAGGTTCCTTTCTCCTTTTCAATAAAAAAATATCTCTGGTGTCCCGAAAAAATACCGAAATGGAGGATTGAAGTAAAAAGGAGTATTGTGGTCTCAAGCACTGCCAGGTCGCCGAACCTGCCGATAGGAATGAAGTTGTTGTAAAGTGGTATAAGAAGGAATCCCAGAAGTTTATTGAGAACATTTCCCAGCCCGTATACTGCTGTCTGCCTTGTTATCCTTTTAACCTGATCGAGCATCTTTTTCTGTTATCTCATCAACAGTTCCCTGTACCTGGTAATCATTTTCTCTTCCCCGAAGTTAACAATCTTCTGCCTGCTGTTATTGTATACCATCTGTCTGAACTTCTCATCATAACACATTTTTTCAATAGCTTCCGCAAGCTGATGCGGATTACCGGGTTCACACAGAAGTCCGTCAACTCCGTGGGAAATAATTTCCGAAGGTCCTGTGGGACAGTCGGTTGACACAACATGACCATTAATATAAAGTGCTTCGAGAAGTGTATTGGGGAATCCTTCCCATTGGGAGGAAAGTACGTAACATGTTGCAGCTGCCATGTAGCTGTATGGGTTTTCCACGTAACCCATGAAACTCACCAATGATCCGAGATTCCGGGCTTCTGCCATTCTCTTCAGTTCCTTCTCAAGCACTCCCGACCCGAGAATAATCAACCTTAAATCACTTCTTCGTGCTGCAGCAATTCCGAAACTTTCGATAAGAAGCATATAGTTCTTTGCCTTTACAAGAGAGCCGACCGCCAGAATATACTTCAAACCTTTTTCAAATTTAAATTCTTTAACGGGCTCTCCTTTCAGTCTGTCAAGAAAATCAAAATCTATTCCATTATGAATGACTTCAATTTTTGAGGGTTTGATCCTGAAGTCTTCGGCAATATAATCCCTGACCTTTTCCGAAACAGTTATTACCGCAGAAGCTTTGCGGTAGGCTCCGGCAAGTATTATTCTCCATATTTTGTGCTTTACCGAACCGCCCAGATAAAATCTGTGATTGGATCTTTCGGAGAGTATAAACGGGGTCTGCATACCGAAGAGTGAGAGGTATGTCACCATGTTGGGGTAATACAGAAACGAAAGCACCTTTGAGGGATTTACTTTTCTGATTATTCTCCGCAGCCTGAGTGCAAAAGAGAGAGTATTGCCTTTGTCTCCATCAAGACTGCAGAGTGTAACACCCGGAATGGATAAAATCTCATTCAGATATCTGCCTTTCGGATAAAAAGCGACCACTACAACTTCGAAACCGGAACTCAGGTTTCTGAGAACCCTCGTGAAGATTCTTTCGGCACCACCTCCTTCCAGGCTGAGAATCAGGGCCAGCAGTACGGGTTTTTCTTTTCTTTCAGTCATTTCAGCTTATCTCGGGCTGTTTAAGATCAGGCAGATTTAAAAGATCCTGGAGCTGGCAGTATTGCGGCCAGTAATGACCCTCATGCCAGATTAAGTCTCTGTCCCAGTAACCGCTGCACCGGTGAACATATTCATCAACGAATGAATAGCTTATCTCAGAAAATTTTATATTTCCGTCTCTGTCATAGAGGAAGTCATATGCCATCGACTGGAATTCCATTTTGCGGGATATATCATGAGCGGTTCTGACACAATTCAGATCTATTGCGGCAGGATTATGGTCGAGGCGTCCCGAGCCGGAAGACCTGAAATCGTTCAGCCGGTTAAGTCTTCTGTATGCAAAAGCCCTGTTACCTATAACCGTTACCCTTGTGTCAAATTTATTTCCGGGGAGAAACTCCTGGAAGAGAGCATAATTCTTCTGCCTGTAATAAACGGTTTCTGCCGGTTTACCTTCAATCCTTTTTTTAATTTTCCAGAGAAGAATTTTCAGATTTCTCATAAGTCCGAAATCTTTACCTGAAGTACTTCCTGCGTCAAGAAGGGAAAATGTTTTTATTCCCCTGCCGAACATTTTTCTTATAATTCTTTTTGCCTTAGCAGCATTTCTGACGAGAAGCACATTCTGTGAACCGGCACCGCCCTTAAGTTTGAAGATGACCGGATAGGGGGCCTTTCCGGCCCACTCCATTGCTTCCTTTTTCTCCCAGAATATCCACGACCGGCACATTGGAAAACCATAATAATCCATCAGGTAATACTGTTTTATCTTATCGTCGAAATGCCAGTCTGTTGCCTCATCGGGGAAGCATCTGATACCGAGATGATCTCTTATCAGAGGCAGAATTGTTGATGCGAGCTGGCGGTCATAATCATAATGATACCACCTGTAAATGAAAGCATCGCATTCTTTCACCTTACTGAAAAATCCGGGATCAGATATCCGGATGTATTCACAATCAATATTATTGTGTTTAAGAATGATTTCATACTTTCTGACAAATGATGAAATATTCCCGTACCGTTCCGGATGAATTCCGACTTTCATCAGTCTGTTTTGTTAGTTTTCTTTTCAATATTGTTTTTCCATCCTGCCGGAGGTTCATATAATGCAACAGAAGGGAGGTCGCCGAAGGGTGTATTCTTACCATTGAATACAACCTCCATTTCCGAAGCTTTATCGAACCCGAGTCCGAGGAAATTATTTTCCAGTGCTTTTTTTATTGCCGTTATTTTTCTGTAATCGAATCCGATCAGTGATGCTGCTGTCATATCACCTGCCACAGGATGAAATGTACCTAAAAGCACTCCTGTCTGTCTGTTGTCTGGTTTAAGCGGTCCATCTCCTTCTCCCCCTGTTATTCCGTCAACCAGGTAAAAAACTCTCCTGCGGGCTTCCTCATTCATTTTACCATCATTGTCGGCAAAGAAAAGAATACCGTTTATATCCAGCATCATCCTCCACAATGTGGAATTTCCGTACCAGCTGCCTTCAAAGAAACGGTTCATTCCGGTTTTTTTCATAATCCCGTCGTTGAATGATATAAGTGAAGTTGCGAGTCTCCTTATCCTGCCGCTTCCTGTCCTTTCCCTAAGCTCATAATAGTACTCATTCAGCGATTTCAGGATATTAAATACTGGATATGCATCTCCGCCGAAAGTCCTGCTGCCTTTTAAATGATGCACCAGTGCATCTTTTGCACTGTTTATTCCTACTGTATTTTTCATACAGCAGGTAATTCCGGCCTTCCTGTGTGTTTTCAGTTTGGGAAGCTGAATTACAACATCAGCATCAAGTACCTTCCTGGCAATAAGGTAAATGTTTTTCCCCGGTCCGTGATATTTAAGCATCATATCGGGGTTGTAATTTGTTACCCTGAAATTCCTGTACAGGTTTTCAATCTCAGCCAGGTAACTGTTTCTTCCAAGATTCACCTCAGTAAATAATACATCATCCCTTGTCTCGCGGAAGGCAATGTCACCGTCAGAAGAATATACTTTAATCTCTTTCCTGAAGTCCTCTGCCGATATTCTGACCGCGGTTCTGGCGGAATAGAAATCAAGAATTTCCTTAATTCCCAGTTTCTTAAGAAGGAGACCGAAATCAGCCGATTGAATCGGGGCGTCACCAATAATTATTTCTCCCTTTTCCTTCAGGGCAATAAGGACATAGTCGATTACTGCTCTTAAAACCGAAGGATGTGTCACAAGTCCGGAGATATCATTGTTTACAGGATTCATCTCCCTTACCCAGTTTGGTTTCAGAACAACCTTGCTGCCGGGTTTTATGAACTCACCAAACGGGTTCCATGCGGAGGTGCCGAAATTAGCCTGATCGAGTCCGGTGTTTTTCAGCAGTATCCTTATCCGGGCATATACGCCATTACCCTTTGCAGAAGTTTCACCAAAAAGATACTCAGGATAATTCTCCTGCGGATTAAAGGGAACATCCGCCGGATAAAAAAGATCAGGATCATATTCCACTGCAATATTATTCAGCATAATGGCAGCAAATGACAACAAAGATACTATTTTTGAGGAACAGATCTGCGACACAGGGGTCTGATAATATTATGGTCAATACAGAGACTGACAGGCTTTCAACGAAAGATTACTGGGATTCGATCCTCGAGGGGGCGAGGCTTCCGTTGTCGGTTAACCGGAAGCAGTACAGTGCATGGCTGATAGATTCCTTCTTCAGGGATTTCATTCATAAAGGGAATTACAGGACACTTCTTGAGGCAGGTGCCGGAAGTTCTGCATGGCTCCCTTTCCTCGCAAGGGAATATAACCTTAAAGTGTCAGGGATCGACTATTCTGAACCCGGATGCAGGATATGCGAGGAGAACCTTAAGCTTCAGGGTATAGATTACGGGGAAATAATTTGTGCTGATATTTTCAGTTGGAAGGATGATTCAAGGTATGATATAATCATTTCTCTCGGTCTGATTGAACATTTTGAAAATCCGGGAGAGGTGCTGAAGATTGCCGGAGAACATCTGAATCCTTCCGGCCTGATAATTACCGTAATTCCAAATCTTTACGGCCTGAACGGATCTGTTACCCGTTTATTTTTGCCGCAGGTGTACAGCATACATAAAAAGATTTCTTCTGACGGACTCCGGCATCTGCATGAAGAAATTGGGTTCAGAACACTTAAATGCGGGTATACAGGTTTATTTTACCCGATGATGATTCCCTGGCAGGTAAAAAAAGAGGGCTTCTTCTTCAGGGCAGGCAGCAGGATGCGGAAAATAACGCTTAAAACTATTGAACTGAAAAATGCTCTGATTACAAGGGTGCTCCGGTTGATGAAATTAAGACCTTCTTCCGCTTATTTTTCACCGTTTATTATTTATTGTGGTGTAATGGAAAAGGATTCCTGAAAAATCAGTATGAATAAAAGAATAATAATATTCACTGATTCATATCCCTATGGAGGGGGAGAACCATTCTTTGAACCGGAACTGCATCATCTTGCAGGCTGTTTTGAGCATGTGTCGCTCCTTCCCGTTGAGATGAGAGGATCATCTGTCACGGCCGGAAAGCTTCCTCCAAACACAGAGGTTATTGAACCTCCCTTCTTCAGGCTTAAATCAAAACTGTCCCTGCTTGCAGCAGGCATTTTTAATTTCAGCCCTCTACGGATTTTTATTAAGGAAGGTTTCTCTTCCGGAGTATTTCTTTCCCCCTCAAAATTCAGAACATGGTTTTCTCATCTTTTAATGATCAGGTATCTGATCTCTTTCATCAGAAAGATGGAATTACTCTCCTTTTTCAGCAGCGCTGACCTGTTATATTTCTACTGGGGTTTACGGTGGAGTCAGATTCTTCCTTTCCTTCCGGCCGGTAGACTGCCAAAAACAGTTGTGAGGTTTCACGGGTCTGACCTTTATGAACACACCAACAACGGATATATTCCATGGAGGCAAAAACAACTTTCGGGAATTGATTTTCTTGTGACTGTTTCAGAAACAGGTAAGCGTTATTTGAAGGAACAATACAGTGTCGCCGAAGAAAAAATCTTTCTCTCAAGGTTAGGTACAAGCGATTACGGTATAAATCCTTTCAGGGAGGGTGATCCGGTCAGGATTGTCTCCTGTTCAAACCTTGTTCCTGTAAAAAGGGTTGAGCTTCTGGCCGAAGCGCTGAAATATCTTAAATTCCGGGCAGAATGGATTCATTTTGGTGACGGACCGTGCAGAGGAACTGTTGAGGAAGCTGCTTCTTCTCTGCCTTCCGGTATCAGCTTCAGGCTTGCAGGACACATTAATCATGATGACCTGGTTGATTTTTACAGTCGGACAAGTGTAACGATTTTTATTAACGTCAGTTCATCCGAGGGTGTGCCTGTTTCAGTTATGGAGGCCCTCTCTTTCGGAATTCCGGTAATTGCAACTGATGCAGGAGGCACAGCCGAGATTGTTAATAATTCCAACGGCAGAATAATTCCGGTTGACTTCCTCCCTGCGGATCTGGCCGGTATAATTGAAAATTTTATAACCAGCAGCAGATACATTGAATACCGTCTCAATGCAAGGAAATCGTGGGAAGATAATTGTCAGGCTGAAAAGCTGCTTCCGTTATTCTCAGATTTTCTGTTGTCCGTTTAGATGCCTCTTTTTTAAATTCAGGTAACCTTATCATCAATAATTGCATACCTTTGTCATGCGACACTATCAACCAAATAACAACTGTTCTATGCATATAAAAAATATCCTGAAAAGTACCATGCCACATGTTATTGTAATGCTGGTATTTATTGCGGTGATACTTGCATATTTTTACCCGGTGCTTGAGGGAAAGGTAATGCAGACTAACGACGGAACGGTGGCTTACAATTCTGCCAGTGAAATCAGGGCACATCGTGATAAATACGGGGAGGAGTCCTTATGGACCAACGCAATGTTTGGAGGTATGCCTGCCTACCTGATAAGTGTAAAGTATTATGGTAATTTGCTTCAGTATGCCGACAGAATATTAAAAATATTCAAACTTCCTGTTGCAGCAGTATTTCTTACAATGGCCGGCTTTTATTTTGCCCTTCTTCTTTTTAAGGTCGACTACCGGCTGGCTGCTGCGGGGGCGCTTGCGTTTGGCTTTTCTTCATACTTCTTTATCATCCTTGGGGCAGGGCATAACACAAAAGCATTTGCCATTGCATACATGGCTCCGGTGATAGCATCAGTATGGTACAGCTACCGTGAAAATCTTTTTAAGGGATCCCTTCTGCTTGCATTCTTCCTTTCACTTCAGATACTGGCAAATCATCCTCAGATAACATACTACACACTTATGTGTATTCTTTTTATGATAATCATAACAGGTATAATATCTCTGAAACAGAAAGATGCCGTAACTTTTATTAAAAAATCTCTCTTCCTCCTGATACCTGTAGTACTGGCAGTGGGCATGAATTTTTCCTCCCTCTACACTACATGGGAATATGGAAAATACTCACAAAGGGGCAAATCGGAGCTTGATATTCCCGCTGTTGCAGGAGCAAAAGGTTTAAACAGGGACTATGTTACACAATGGAGTTACGGAATAGATGAAACACTGACTCTACTCATTCCGGGTTTCAGGGGAGGAGCAAACAAACCTTTCCCTCCCGGTTCACAGACTGTACGGGCGCTCCGTTCCAACAATGCTTCCCAGTATGTCTCAAGCTTCCATTCGTACTGGGGCAGTCAGCCCTATACAGATGGTCCGGTATATACCGGGGCAATTGTTGTTTTTCTTTTTGTGATCGGCCTTATACTGGTAAAAGGACCTCTGAAATGGTGGCTTGGTATTGCAACACTTCTTTCAGTGATGCTTGCCTGGGGAAAAAACTTTATGCCACTAACCAGTCTCTTTTTCGACATCTTCCCCGGATATAATAAATTCAGGGCGGTGACCATGATCCTTGTTATTGCTGAATTCTGCATGCCTTTGCTTTCAGTTCTCGCCCTTAAGGAGATTTTTGAAAAAAGCCCTTCCAAACAGGAGATATTCAGGTCGCTGAAAATTGCTCTTGGAATAACCGGCGGACTGACATTGCTTTTTTTCATTTTCCCGGGGATCTCAGGGTCCTTCATTTCACCTGCAGAGAGAGAAGCATCGCTGCCGGCATGGCTCACCGCTGCACTGAAAGAAGACCGGATGGAGATGCTGAGAACAGATTCATTCAGATCCCTGATTTTCATTATCCTTGCCGGCACTCTAATTTTTGGTTTCCTGAAAGAGAAGATCAGAAAGGAATATGCAATCCTTTTATTCGGTATCCTTTTTGTTGCCGACATGTTCCCGGTAAATAAACGTTATCTCAAAAACGACAGGTTTGTAACTCCTTCAGCCGTTCAGAGAGCCTCAGCACCGACAGTGGCCGATTCAAGGATATTGCAGGACCGCTCCATATACAGGGTGCTTAATCTGACAGTTTCCCCGTTTAATGATGCCAGTACCTCACTTTATCATCAATCGGTGGGCGGTTATCATGGTGCAAAGATGAAGCGCTATAACGAACTGATTGATTCGGTTCTCTATCCCGAAATAATCAGGCTGTCAAGTACTCTTCAGAAAGCAGAATCATTCGATCAGATCAGCCCCGTACTCGGCAGATTGAACGGACTTAACATGCTTAACACAAAGTATATCATATTAAACAGCGAAATGCCCCCCCTCGCTAATCCTTTTGCTGCAGGAAATGTCTGGCTGCCGGAAAAGGTTATTGTGGCCGCCGATGTCAATGAGGAGTTATCGGCCATTTCAAAGATTGACCCGATTAAAGAAGCTGTTATAGTTAAAAAGTTCGGAGATCATCTGCCCGCGACTGGCTTTAAAGCAGATGCCGGTGATACAATCAGTCTTGTTACATACAAGGCAAACGAACTGGTTTACAGGGCAGTAACAGGCAATGAGCGACTGGCTGTTTTTTCAGAGATATGGTATCCTGCCGGCTGGAAAGCCTGGATCGACGGGAAGGAGGTTCCGATAATAAGGGCAAATTATGTTCTGAGAGCATTGATAGTTCCTCCCGGCAGCCATGAAATAATCTTCAGATTCAGGCCGGCTTCATATTATACTGGTGAAAAGATTTCCTATGCAAGCTCTGTGATATTTATAATTCTTGCTGCCGGGTATATTTTTTATTCCGTCAGAAAAAAACCGGCTGAATAATGAAAATTCTTCATCACGCTTGCCCGGTTTGCAGCAATTCAGACACTTCATTTTTCCTTGAGTGCAGGGATTATACAGTTTCCGGGGAATTATTCGCTCTTTTCCGTTGCAACCGTTGCCTGCTTGTTTTCACTCAGGATGCACCGGATAAAAATGAAATGTGCAGATATTACGAGTCGGACAATTATATATCGCATACTGATTTTGGAAACACTTTTACCGATAAAATTTATTACGCGGTACGAAAAATAATGCTGCACAGAAAACGGGCCCTTGTCAGAAAAGCGACAAAAAAAAACACGGGTACGCTACTCGATATCGGAAGCGGCACAGGGCATTTCGCAGCTTTCATGAAAAAATCGGGATGGAAGGTTTCAGGAATTGAGATTAATGAGGGAGCCAGGGAGTATTCAGTTAAAAAATTCGGCCTGGATGTATATCCGCCCGGTAAACTTAAATCACTGCCCTCCGCTTCATTCGATTGTATTACGATGTGGCATGTTCTTGAGCATCTTCATGACCCAATGGGGACTCTGTCTGAAATAAAACGCCTTCTGGCCACCGGGGGCATGGCTATCATTGCTCTCCCCAACAATATATCGTTCGACAGCTTCAGATACAGGCAGTTCTGGGCAGCTTATGATGTGCCGCGCCACCTTCTGCATTTCAATCCGGTTTCGTTTGCTTATACTGCGGCACAGGCCGGATTTGATATGATTGATACAAAGAGCCTTCCCTTCGATGTTTTTTATATTTCTTATCTCAGCGAAAAAAACAGAGGTTCAAAAATTCCTTTATTCAAAGGATTGTTCTTCGGGAAATTATTCTTCCTCCTCTCCCTTTCCGACAAATCAAGGATCAGCTCACTGGTTTATGTTATTGCTCCGGTAAAAAAGGAATAATTTGCAGCTTCATTCGCTGAAACAGTTGCTGCCGACTTTAAATATCAAATTGGCCCTTTTATAAGTTTTAAACTCACTCACTCCTCATCCCTCATCCCTCATCCCTCATCCCTCATCCCTCACCCCTCACCCCTTACCCCTCACCCCTCACCCCTCACCCCTCGCCCCTCATTCCTCACTCCTGCCTTTCTCTCCTGTCCCGTTGCTTTTAATCAATACCTGTCGAGCCATCTGTATCTGCGGGTGCTGTCTCCGAATTTCAGAGCTATGGTCAGTTCATGCGAACCGTAGGTAAGGCGTTGAATTTCCTGGAAGGCAAAATCGAAGGAATAGCCCATCCAGAGCCTGTCATATTTAACTCCTATACTGGCTATTACCGATCCGCCGGTACGGTATGCCAGGCCGGCCCAGAGAGACTGGTTATAAATGTAAGTGAGTCCTATATCGGCCTGCGGGTCGAGCTGTTCCGACATTTTTATAAGGAAGGAGGGCTGTAACTCATGGTAACGCATATCGGTAAAAGTATATGACCCGAAAAGGTAATAATGACGGTCCATTTTAAGCCTGCGGTATGCCTCATTGCCAAGTTTGGCTGCTGCGCCGAAAAGCTGGTCGGCCGAGAAGCCAAAGGAATACCGTGCATTCAGCAGATGTATTCCGAAAGCGGCATCGGGAATAAAGACTCCCTTGCGGAATTCGTTATACAGCCATGGCTCGCCCATATCCTCAAATGTAATATCCCTTTCATCTATCCTGAAATGATACCCTGTAAAAGCGAGTCCCATCGAAAGCTGTGTCTCCTGTCTCAGCCATGTATGATAAGCGTACGAAGCCTGAAAACCTGTTCTCCTTGTAAGGCCGTTTTTGTCGCTGAAAACAAAACCTCCCATTCCAACCCTGCCATCCGATTTTGGTCTGTATATCTGCCTTCTCGGGCCAGCCTGCTTAAGGATATAGCTTCTTTTAAGAAATCTTGTCTGCCAGCTGAAGGAATAAGTCCTTGGCGCTCCGGAATAACCTACCCATTGTTCACGGGCAGTAAGATTGAAGCTTGTATAGCCATCACTGCCTGCCACTGCAGGATTAATAAGAAACTTATTGTACAGGTACTGGCTGTACAAGGGCATCTGCTGTGCATAAGAAACCCACGGCAAGCAAAAACCGGAAAGCAATATTAAAGTTATTCTTTTCAACCCTTGCAGATTTATCTGTTTCTTACAATAGTAATGTTGCCCATAATCTGTTTCCTTCCGTTATTCAGATCGATAATATAATGATATGAATCAATCGGCAGAATAACACCTTTGCTTCTTCCATCCCACGGCTCCGGATATCCTCTTTCAGATTTCCAGAGAAGTTCTCCCCATCTGTTGAATATCTTAACCTCCATCTGAGGGTAAAGATGCTTCATTCCGATATTCCATACATCATTGATATTATCGCCATCGGGCGAGAAGGCATTGGGAATAACAAGGCATGATTCATTAAGAGGTTCAATAGACACTGAGTCAGACACCTGGCATCCGTTCCCGTCTGTCACCCTCACTCTGTAATTGCCCCTTGTCAGTCCCGCAAGTCCGTTGCCTGTTGAATTATCTCCCCACCTGAAAGTGTAACCTGATCCGACCACTCCACCTGTCACATCAACAGTTATTTCCCCGTCGGGGCTGTCGGGACAGAATGCAGGGCTTATGTTAAAGGTAATCTTTATTGAATCAGGTTCTGTCAGTACCACCGTGGTATCGGTGTTACAGCCATTCTGATCAAGCACTATCAGTCTGTACGAGCCGGCACTCAGACCTGTTCTCATCTTTCCGATGAAACCGTCAGGCCACAGGTAGCTTACAATGCCTGCAAAATTGACTGCTTCTGCCGTTATTGAACCGTCTGAGCCTCCTCTGCAGCTAATGTTATAGTTGCCATCGGGACTCTGCGACAGAGTCAGGCTGACATCCAGTCTGCCCGGTTCAGTCAGATCAAAAATACCTGTTGCCGTGCATAGATTGGCATCGGTAATGGTAACCATATATTGTCCTGCTTTCAGTCCTGAAATATTTTGCTGAGAGGAGACAAATCCGTCAGGTCCGGTCCATGAATACACAAACGGAGCATCCCCGCTCACCGGGGTAACATTGATAAAGCCGTTATTCAGGCCGTTGCAGCTGATATTATACCCGTTATAGTCTGATGTGATACCTGAATACAGTACAGGCGGCGGTAGATTTATTCTGGCGGAATCAGTAATCTGGCAGCCGTTTACATCGATTACAGTAACAGTGTACATCCCGGCTGTTAGTCCTGAGACATCTTCCGTCATAGCTCCGTTCGACCACAGGTAGATATATGGTGCCACTCCTCCTGTTACAGTAAGATCTATTGCTCCGTTATTAAAGCCTGGCGACCCGCATGTAATATGTAGCGGGTTAAGGGTTATTGAGAGAGGTGCAGGTTCTGTGAGGGTAACAGATGCAGTTGATACACAAAGGTTGGAATCTGTAACCACAACATTATAGGTACCTGCGGTCAGCCCCGGCTGGTCTTCTGCTCCGGCAACAAGACCGTTGCCATTGATTGTGCTCCACGAGTAGCTGTAGTTACCAGGACTTCCACCCGTAACAGTCAGATCGACCGATCCAGTCCCTCCGTTACAGTCAATATTATAGTTCCCGTCGGGACTTACCGATTTTGTAATGCCGATCAGGAGCGTGTCAGGCTGGGTAAGTGTAAAGACCGGCTGGGGCATAAGAATACATGTAGTGTTAGAAACATCGGTGATCGTTGCCGTATATGTCCCGGCCCTGAGACCGGTAATGTCTTCTGAAGCTGAGGTGAATCCTCCGGGACCTGCCCAGCTGAAGTTATAACTTCCGGAGCCTCCTTCCACAGTAATGTCTATTGCGCCATCCTTCCCGTTAAAGCACGAGACATTGAAAAGAGAATCCCTGCTGAATGACAGCCTGTACTGCGTCATTGCAATACCTTCAGGTTCAGTAAGCGTTACATTAAATGTTGTAACACATCCGAGAGTATCTGTAACATCAAGGTAGTAAGTACCTTTGATAAGGTTGTCAATTCTGTTGGTATTTACCGGGCCGGGTATAAATCCGTCCAGGGTGTACCAGTGATATTTATAAAATCCTCTCCCGCCGGCTATACTTTCGACCCATGCGGAACCATCATTATAACCGCGGCATGAAATATTATATCCTCCGGGGTAGGTACTCTTTCCGAAAGTAACAGTGACAGGAGGAGGAGGTCTGAGTATGACGGTTCTCGGGTTCTCTTCGAGACATCCGTAAACGTCTCTTATATAGAGAGTGTAGGTTGCTGCAGGGAGGCCTGTAATAACCCTGTAGGTTGAGGGGACTGAGAGGTTAAGGTTGTTTGAGAACTGCCCTGTCAGTATTGTATCCGAGCCATTTCTGACAAGCCAGAAATCATAAGGCGGGGTAATACCGCTTGTTGCTGATATCAATAACGTACCGTCGGATGAACCGATACATGTTACATGGTAGTTGCCCGGAGGTATGATCGTGGCATTCATGTATCCTCTCGCAAGTACCGGTACAATACTTATCGAGTCTTTCCTCATGCATCCGTTGTTGTCGGTAACCTGGACGATATATTTCCCGCTTGAAAGGTTATGTATTTCAACGGAATCCTCCATATAATATCCTACCGGTCCCCGCCAGAATATATCGTACGGATCTGCTCCCCTGGAAATAACAGCTTTGAGAGCTGCAAGTCCGAATCCGCCGGTGCAGGTCAGAGGCTGCAATACATCTATACTCTGGGGGAGCCTCGGCAGGGGTAGCGCATGAACCTTTACAGGATAATCAACAACCACTCCTGACGGGCAGGAGAGACCGTTTACTTTGGGTGTGATTGAATAGGTTACAGTCTGAATGGTATCTGTGTTATTACGGTAAGTAAAGTTTATAATATGATTCGGAAGCAGATCATTGGCAGGGGAAGCATCACCAACCAGCTGACCGGGAAGTCCGCTCAATGATACAGTATAGTCAAACCTTATTTCTCCTTTTGTTGTAACCGTTGGAGTAGTAAGGGTGATATGAGTGTTGTTAAGCGTTACCTGAGCATTTCTCTGGTCGCAGATATCATCCTTCAGGCTCACAGGAATAACTCTTGGTGTCGGGTTAACGGTAACATATGCATAGACAGTCTCACCGGTGCAGAATGTCGGGGAGGGCCCGACAGGGATTATGGTGAATGTAATGGTTATCGGTGCATCGGTTTCATTTATAAATGTTCCCGCAAGGAAGTCGCCGATATTGGGAACCGTTCCTCCCGAAGGCATTGTTGTGGTTATTCCTGCAGGTTCAGTACGTGTCCAGATATATGTTGTACCCGGTACTCCGTGTGTTTCACCCAGCAGGATGTTTGTGAAGGGGACATTTGAACACTCATGATCCTGTTTTTCCGGTGTCGCGGTGGCAATCGGACGTTTGTTCACACCAAGATGTGCAGACCTGCTTCTGGTGAAGTTTCCGTAATCATCGGTTACGATACAGTAGTAATATCCCGAATCGGACAGAACGACATTCCTGATGGTAAGGGTTCCGTCTGGGGCAGTAATGAAACGAGGACCTGTAAGAAGTATTCCGGGCTCCTTATACCATTTGTAGGTAAGGGTACGGGTTGATGTGGCCACGATCGTAAATTCCGCATCTGATTTTTCGCAAACAATTGTATCGGCCGGCTGCTGAATTATGCGTGGCCTGCTCTGAGCCAGTGTAACCTGGGTTCCCAGGGAAGAAAAATCACCGGTAAGGCTGTTTCTGAAAACGACTGTACCCGATGCGGGACTATGGGTTCCGTCTAGTACCCAGTCACTGCCTGCCGTGCGTTTAATAATCCTTGTTATATCCTGGATCGGGAATGTTGTGAAACCCCGCGCATCCAGTGAAATGTTAAAGTCTGAGGAGGAGAACCCGTTTGAGGTGAAGCTCCACAGACCGTCCTGGTAAACACGTGCCACCTCATCGGGAGGATCGGGAAGTGGAAGTCCGGTTGAATCAATCGAAGGAGGGGTAAGGAACTCAGAAATAAGTGTACCGTTTGTATTTATACTTCCGAATGTGATATTTGCAGGGTTATAATTTGCATCTGTACCTAGCGGGAAAAGGTAAGTTGCAGTCTGGTTTATTCCGCGCTCAAATCTTCCGGTAATCCTGCTGCCTGTCGTTGAGAGATATTCGAGGGCATTTGCTGCAGGATTTGACAGATACAGCTTGCTTGCTCCGGCTTCAATGTTACCGGTAATCATCGAAAGACGGTTCTGAACCGTTACATTATTGAAAAGTCTCAGTTTGTCCGATCCTGTAATGCCCGTGTTTTCGAGTGACAGGTTGAAGAATGTTTCGCCTCCTGTGCGTGTTATAAGCTGGTTACCGGTTCCGTTAAAAATTACAATACCGGTACCCGGATTGAATATCCCCCCGGAGTTTGTCCAGTTTCCTCCGATTCTGAAGATACCTGTGCTGCCGTTTGTGACAGCGGTGCTTGTGAAGTTTCCGGAGAGGTTGAGTTCCCCCTCATTAAGCAGAGAACCTGCCGTATTTATTGCATCCTTTGATGTGACAACTATTCCGTTATTCAGGCTTACCGCGGCGCCGTTGTTGTTAATCACCTGGGCAAATGAAGAGGCTGGCAACATTAAAAGCAAAGCACACAGAAGCAGGGCAATTCTTATGGTAGAATTACTGCCTTTTACGGTTTCTATTTTAACTGCCCTGAGCATATTGCCTCACCCCCCGGCCCCCTCTCCAAATGGAGAGGGGGAGAGAGGTACCATTTTATCTTTTTATATTTAATAATTCAATATCGAAAACCAGGGCTGAAAAGGGCGGAATTATTCCCGGTACACCTTTTTCGCCGTAAGCGAGGGCCGAGGGAATATAGATTCTCCATACCGAACCTTTCTGCATTATCTGAATTACCTCCTTTAATCCGGGAATAAGGTTCTCCGGGGTGATTTTCAGCGGGGTGTTTTTTGCGTAGGTATCCTCAAACAGAGTGCCCTCAGGGAGGTAGCCTTTCACATGGAGGGTAACTGTATCGGCCGGCTGTGGTCTTATTCCTTCGCCGGCACGGGCTATCACGTAACATACGCCGCTGGGCAGCACCCCAACCCCGGGCTGATTCTTAACTGCTTCAAATAATTGTTTTTCAATAAGTTTATTGCGTTCAATTGCAGTATAGCTCAGGTATGCGTTTATTATTTTCGGAATTGTATCAGCGGGTACCAGCAGGGGTTTGCCTGTAAGAACATCATCCATCCCTTTGCTGAAGAGGGAAGGATTAGTAATAGCCAGGTTATTGGCCCTTAGGTACTGGCCGATGTAGGCTCCGAGGATGTATTGGGAGGAGTCTGGGGCGTTTTTCAGATTAATTGTTTCGGAAGGTGTTCTGACAGTAACACCTGATTGCTGAGCCTTTTTCTGGGCAAACCCGGAAAAAGGGAAAAACAACAAAAACAAAATAAATAGTTTTCTCATAATGGTCTTTATTATCAATGTCTTTAAATATCAGTATTTCAAAACACTAACCCTAAAAGTTCCCGAAGCAGGATTGATTGAACCAGTACTATAATTATTAAATCTCACAGTTACAGTATTTACTGCGCTTACCCATGCAGTAAATGTTGAATTTGAGTTAACTGCGCCATTTGGAATTCCAAGAGCTACAACGTCGCCTAATGCTGCTCCGTTTACGGTTACAGTTAAATCAGAACTACTTGCCTGGCTGGTATTTGGAAAATCAAGATTAGCAGAAGCTGATAGTGTTTTGGCAAGGGTATACCGCGTGGCAGTATTATCTGTTGCATATAAATTGGTGCCATCATATTCAATTGCACCGGCTTCAGGTGTTCCCAGGTTGGTTCCTGCAGTTAGTTTGATCGGGGCAGTCCCTGCTGCTGCAGTTCCGGCTCTTAGTTGCAGAAGGGCTGTCGGAGCGGTACCTGCAGTTATACCTATTCCAACTCTTCCAATACTGGGGGCTAACCATGTATGTCCGGTAGCACCATCAACTCTAAAAACAGATGTCCATGTGCTGGTTCCGTCGAAACTCCACAGTGCATATTGTGATGTTGGCAGGTTCCTTATAACAAATTCAGCGCTACCTGCTCCAGGTGAAGCAGCATAGCCGGTTCCGGTAATTTTGAAGTAGGCTCCCGTGGCTTCGGAAGTTCCTCCCCATATTCCCAGAGCGCCGTCAGTTATATTTCTGGAAACCGCTTCATAAGTGGCTGCAGCGCCTCCGATAATAAGGTTGTTTGCAGTTACGGTACCTGTTGAGTTGCCTATAACAACATTCCCTGTTCCATTAGTTGCAATATTGACCGAATTTGCTCCGGTCCCGGTTCCTATATTTACAGTTTGTGCATTAGTTGATGAACCGAAAGTGAGGGCACCTGTAGAAGCCGGGCCACCTATCACCAGAGTGCCTGTTCCTGCTGTTGAGAATGTTGAAGCGCCTGTTCCTGCATTAATATTCACTGCTGTTGTTCCTGTATTATTCCCGATTGTAATTGTATTAGAAACCGCGCCGGTTCCTATATTTATTGTTTTTGAACCTGTCACTCCTGTTCCGAAATTAAGTGTCTGTGCCCCTGTTCCAGTGCCGATTCCAATTGTACCTGTATGTGCACCTGTTCCTCCAATTGTAATTGTACCGGTATTCATGGCAGTTCCTATATTGATAGCTCCTGCGCCCTGGAAATTTCCAATATGTAAAATATTGGCTCCAGTACCTCCTAAAGTGATAGTATTTGCCGTGGCTCCACTTCCAATGTTTATTGTTTTATTACTTCCGCCACCGGTAGCAATATTTACTGTTGAAGCACCAGTTCCGGTTGCAAGATTTAAAGTTTGAGCCGCGGTAGAGTTCCCTACGGTAATTGCCCCGGTTTGAGCAGTGCCCCCTATGTTTATGGTTCCACCGGTAGCAGAGCTTCCAACAGAATAAGTCGATGTACCCGTGCCATCAAGGATGAAATTGCCGGTACCGACTCTCAGAGCAACGGAAGTAGCTCCGTTCGTATTCCCAATTGTTATCGCATTTCCTCCAGTAGTTCCTGAAGCAATGTTAACTGCCCCTGTGGAGGTACCCGTATTGATATTTGTGGTCTGATTATTGTTTACATTTATGTTCAGTCCGCCGCTTCCTGACAGAAGGTTAGTTGTGCTGGTTGTGTTACTACTCCCCAGGTTTACTGTTTTATTTCCTGCTCCGTTGCCAATTGATATTGTTTGTGTACCTGTTCCTCCAATTGCAACAGTTCCTGTATTTCCGGATGTTCCAATATTAACTCCGTTTGCAGTATTGTCGTTATTCAGATTGACTGTTCCGCCTGTAACTGTAATTCCCGCATTAAAAGTTCCAAGACCGCTCCAGGTTTTTTGTCCTCCCGCTGTCTGATTTGTTGTAAGATCAACAAAATTCTGGGTTGAAGAACCGGTACCGCCGTTGGCAATGGCAACCACGCCTGTAACATTTGCAGCATTACCGGATATGTCACCCACTACTTTGTTACCTTGTAAATTTGAAAGACCGCTTCCGTCACCTGAAAATCCGTTTGCAATAAGTACCCCTGTTGAAGGCACAAAACTTAGTCCGGCAGTGCTAATATTTGCTGCGTTATTGCCAGCACCGGTAGTCCATAAAGGATATACCGGAGTCGCCGTAGCATTGTTATCCGTTGAGTTAACCGGAACTGTTATATCTGATGTTCCGTTAAATACCACTCCGTTAATTGCCCTGCCTGTCTGAAGTGTAGTTGCAGTGGCAGCATTACCGGCAAGCGAAGCTGTTATCGTTCCGGCACTGAAGTTACCGCTTGCATCACGGCGTACAATAGTGTTGGCTGTGTTAAGGTCGGTTGAGTTTAAAGCAAGCGAGGTTGCCGTTGCTACATTGGCTGCCGTTGACCCGCCTACCAATGATACAACTGTTGCCGATTGTGTTCCTGTTACATCACCCGAAAGTGATCCGGTAAAATTATTGGCATTCGTTGCAGTTGAAGCATTACCATTGAGATTTGCTGTTATCGTCCCGGCAGTGAAATTTCCGCTCGCATCACGCCTCACTATTGCACCTGCCGTATTGGCATCCGTTGCAGCATTGGCAAGAAGAGTCGCAGAATTGACACTGGCAGCTGATGAACCGCCAACCGACGATACAACCGTCGCCGACTGAGTCCCTGTTACATCGCCTGCCAATGATCCGGTAAAGTTAACAGCCGTTGTCGCATTTGTCGCATTGGTCGCATTGGTTGCTGTAGCCGCATTACCATTCAAATCCGCTGTAATCGTCCCGGCACTGAAATTTCCGCTCGCATCACGTCTCACTATTGCACCTGCCGTATTGTCATCCGTCGCTGCATTGGCCAGCAGAGTTGCCGAATTGACACTGGCAGCCGAGGAACCACCTACCGACGATACAACCGTCGCCGACTGAGTCCCTGTTACATCGCCTGCCAATGATCCGGTAAAGTTAACAGCCGTTGTCGCATTTGTCGCATTGGTCGCATTGGTTGCTGTAGCCGCATTACCATTCAAATCCGCTGTAATCGTCCCGGCACTGAAATTTCCGCTCGCATCACGTCTCACTATTGCACCTGCCGTATTGGCATCCGTCGCAGCATTGGCTAAAAGAGTTGCAGAATTGACACTGGCAGCTGATGAACCGCCAACCGACGATACAACCGTCGCCGATTGTGTTCCTGTTACATCACCCGAAAGTGATCCGGTAAAATTATTGGCATTCGTTGCAGTTGAAGCATTGCCATTAAGATTCGCTGTAATGGTCCCTGCACTGAAATTGCCACTGGCATCACGTTTTACAATGGCACTTGCCGTATTGGCATCTGTTGCCGCATTGGCCAAAAGAGTCGCAGAATTGACACTGGCAGCTGATGAACCGCCAACCGACGATACAACCGTCGCCGACTGAGTCCCGGTTACATCGCCTGCCAATGATCCGGTAAAGTTAACAGCCGTTGTCGCATTTGTCGCATTTGTCGCATTGGTTGCTGTAGCCGCATTACCATTCAAATCTGCTGTAATCGTCCCGGCACTGAAATTACCACTCGCATCGCGCCTTACTATTGTATTCGCTGTATTAAGATCTGTTGAATTTAATGCAAGCGAAGTAGCCGTTGCTACATTGGCTGCTGTTGACCCGCCTACCAATGATACAACTGTTGCCGATTGTGTTCCTGTCACATCTCCCGAAAGTGATCCGGTAAAATTATTGGCATTTGTTGCAGTTGAAGCATTGCCATTAAGATTCGCTGTAATGGTCCCGGCAGTGAAATTTCCGCTCGCATCACGCCTCACTATTGCACCTGCCGTATTGGCATCTGTTGCCGCATTGGCTAAAAGAGTTGCAGAATTGACACTGGCAGCCGAGGAACCACCTACCGACGATACAACCGTCGCCGACTGAGTCCCGGTTACATCGCCTGATAAAGTTCCGGTAAAATTAACCGCAGTTGTGGCGTTAGTTGCATTGGTCGCTGTAGCTGCATTACCATTCAAATCCGCTGTAATCGTCCCGGCAGTGAAATTTCCGCTCGCATCACGCCTTACTATTGTATTCGCTGTATTAAGATCTGTTGAATTTAAAGCAAGTGAGGTAGCCGTTGCTACATTTGCTGCTGTTGCTCCGCCAACTAATGATACAACAGTTGCCGATTGTGTTCCTGTCACATCTCCCGAAAGTGATCCGGTAAAATTATTGGCATTCGTTGCAGTTGAAGCATTGCCATTAAGATTCGCTGTAATGGTCCCTGCACTGAAATTGCCACTGGCATCACGTTTTACAATGGCACTTG